>Ga0209572_1000084_pt1 | contig 206176 bp, 202 predicted proteins | sample EBPBio232012_DNA_FD_185867 | JGI IMG/M metagenome (GOLD analysis project Ga0209572, IMG submission 185867) | Wastewater treatment Type I Accumulibacter community from EBPR Bioreactor in Madison, WI, USA - Reactor 1_1/23/2012_ DNA (SPAdes)... | ecosystem: Engineered > Bioreactor > EBPR >... | reverse complement strand
CACCGGCACCGGCACCGGCACCGGCACCGGCACCGGCACCGGCGCCCGCACCAACGCCGGCACCAGCGCCTACGCCCGCGCCAGCCCCCGCACCGGCGCCCTCACCGACACCCACGCCGACCGTGGTCCCCACCGTGGACGCCGCGGTGCTGCTGCCCACGGTGGTGGTGACCACCGCGCTGCTCAGCGACGGCTTCACGCTGGACCTGGCGCCGCCGGCGCTACGGCCCTCGCTGCCGACGGCGCTGCTCGACGGCAGCAGCGTCGGCACGCTGGGCAGCGGCTTCAGCGTCAACCTGGCCGAGCTGAGCGCGCACCCGCACTCGCAGGTGGTGGGCTTCGCCAAGCCCGAGACCGCGCCGGCACCGGCCGCCGGCCCGGCGCTGACCGCGCAGGCGATGAACGAGCTGATCGAGAGCCAGCCCACCGGCGCCGGCCCGACGGCGCTGCAGGTGCGTGGCGTGGCCGTCACCGGCGGCAGCCTGCGCGTGCGCTTCAACCAGCCGCTGGACCTGGCCCGCCTGGCCACCGTGGTCGACGGCGGCGGTGCGATGCGTTCCACCCAGGTGGTGGTGATGCGCGGCGACCAGCCGGTGCCGGGTCTGCTGCTGCCCGACCCCGACGCGATGGGCTTCCGTTTCGTGCCCGATGGCGGCCCGCTGGCGGCCGGCGACTATGCGGTGCTGCTGCGCTCGCGCAACGACGGCTTCGTCAGCCAGCGCGGTGAGCTGCTCGACGGCGACTACGACGGCGCCGCCGGCGGCGACTATCGCGCGCGCTTCCAGGTCGAAGGCGTGTCGCTGCGCAGCCAGGCCCCCGAAGAAGCGGCCGCCCCGGCCGTGGCCGAAGCGCCGTCGTGGGAATCGCTGCTGGGCGGCGCTGGCGGCGTGTCGATGCTGATGGCCAGCCTGATGCCGGCTGCGCCGCGCCGGCGCACTGCCCGGCCGGCCGCACCGGCGCCGCGGCTGCGCAGCGAGCGCGTGCTGCCCGAGGCCATGCAGCCGCTGCAGCGGCCGGCCGCGGGCTGGCTGGCCGGCTGGCTGGACGCGCAGCCTACGCCCGGCAACGACTGGCGCATCCGGCTATAAGACGGGTAGCGGCCCTGGCGCCGCTGCCCCATAACGACAGGAGACACGCCGCGTATGAGCACGCTCAACGTCAACGGCCGGCCGATGAGTTTCGAGACCGAGCCCGATACCCCGCTGCTGTGGGTGCTGCGCGAGCAGCTGGGACTGACCGGCACCAAGTACGGCTGCGGCATCGCGCAATGCGGCGCCTGCACGGTGCACATCGACGGCGCGGCCGTGCGCTCGTGCATCCTGCCCGTGTCGGCCATCAGCGAAGGCCAGAAGATCGTCACCATCGAAGGCCTGTCGCCCGACGGCGCGCACCCGGTGCAGAAGGCCTGGGCGGCGCTGGACGTGCCGCAGTGCGGCTTCTGCCAGAGCGGCATGATCATGGCGGCCGCGGCACTGCTGGCGGCCAAGCCGCAGCCCACCGATGCCGACATCGACGCGGCGATGAGCAACATCTGCCGCTGCGGCACCTACAACCGCGTGCGCGCCGGCATCAAGCAGGCCGCGGCGGCCAAGGCCTGAGGCGGAGGTGCCCATGCTGCAGGACATCGAAGTCTCGCGCCGCGGCTTCCTCGGCGCCGGTGCCGGCCTGGTGGTCGGCTTCCACATTCCCGGCATTGCCCAGGCCCAGGCCGGCACGTCGCCGCCCGAGGTCAACGCCTGGGTGCGCGTGCTGCCCGACGACCGGGTGATCATCCGCATCGCCCGTTCCGAGATGGGGCAGGGCACGCTCACCGGCCTGGCGCAGCTGGTGGCCGAGGAGCTGGAATGCGACTGGGCCAAGGTCAGCACCGAGCAGCCCACGCCCGGCCAGAACCTGGCGCGCAACCGCGTCTGGGGCAACTTCTCCACCGGCGGCAGCCGCGGCATCCGCGAATCGCAGGACTACGTGCGCAAGGGCGGCGCGGCCGCGCGGCTGATGCTGGTGCAGGCCGCGGCCAACGAATGGAAGGTGCCGGTGGCGGAATGTCGCGCCGCGCGCAGCGTGATCACGCACACGCCCACCGGCCGACGCGTCACTTACGGCCAAGTGGCCGAGTCTGCCGGCAAGCTGCCCGTGCCCACCGAGGTGGCGCTGAAGGACCCGAAGGACTGGACGATTGCCGGCAAGCCGCTGCCGCGGCTGGACACCAAGGACAAGCTTACGGGCGCGCAGGTCTACGGCATGGACCTGAAGCTGCCCGGCATGCTCAATGCAGCCATCAAGGACTGCCCGGTGTTTGGCGGCAAGGTCAAGAGCTTCGACGCGGCAGCCATCGCCCGGCGCCCCGGCGTCAAGAAGGTGGTGCCCGTCGGCGACAGCGCGGTGGCGGTGGTGGCCGACACCTGGTGGCATGCCAAGACCGCGCTCGATGCGCTGCCCATCGTCTGGGACGAAGGCCCCCACGCGCAGGCCAGCAGCGAGGCCTTCGCCGCGGTGCTGAAGGCGGCGCTGGATGCGCCCGAGGCCGTGGTCGGCAACAGCAACGGCGACGCCCGCGCCGCGCTGGCGGCCGCGCCGCGCAAGCTGCAGGCGGTGTATGCGTACCCGCACCAGAACCACGCGACGATGGAGACGATGAACGCCACCGCGCGCTGGACACCCACGCGTTGCGAGGTCTGGACGCCCACGCAGAACGGCGAGGCGGCGCTGGCCGCCACGGCCGAGGCCGCCGGCCTGCCGGCCGCGCAGTGCGAGGTCTACAAGATCAACCTCGGCGGCGGCTTCGGCCGTCGCGGTGCGGTACACGACTGGGTGCGCCAGGCGGTGGCCATCGCCAAGGAACTGCCGGGCACGCCGGTGAAGCTGATCTGGTCGCGCGAGGAGGACATGCTGCACGGCCGCTACCACCCGGTGACGATGTGCAAGCTGCAGGCCGGGCTGGACGCGCAGGGCAACCTGACGGCGCTGCACATGCGCATCGCCGGGCAGTCGATCCTGGCCGGCGTGTTCCCGCAGAACGTGCAGAACGGCCGCGATCCGGTGGTCTTCCAGGGGCTCAACGCCTCGGGGCCGGAGGCCTCGATCGGCTATGCGGTGCCGCACCTGCTGATCGACCATGCGATGCGCAACCCGTCGGTGCCGCCGGGCTTCTGGCGCGGCGTGAACCTGAACCAGAACGCCATCTACCTGGAGTGCTTCCTCGACGAGGTGGCGCATGCCACCGGGCAGGACCCGCTGGCCTTCAGGCTGAAGCTGATGGGCCAGCACCCGAAACACCGCGCCGTGCTCGAGGCCGCGGCCAAGGCGGCCGGCTGGGGCACGCCGGCGCCGGCCGGCGTGTTCCGCGGCATCGCGCAGACGATGGGCTTCGGCAGCTACGTGGCGGCGGTGGCCGAGGTCTCGGTCAGCCCGGCGGGCGAGCTGAAGATCCACCGCATCGTCGCCGCCACCGACCCCGGCCACGTGGTCAACCCGCAGCAGGTGGCGATGCAGGTGGAAGGCTCCTTCGTCTACGGCCTGTCGGCGGCGCTGTACGGCGCCTGCACGCTGAAGAACGGCCGCATCGAGCAGAGCAACTTCGACACCTATCCGGTGATGCGCATGCCGCAGATGCCCAAGGTGGAGACGGTGATCGTGCCCTCCGGCGGCTTCTGGGGTGGCGTCGGCGAACCGACGATCGCGGTGGCCGCGCCGGCGGTGCTGAACGCGATCTTCGCCGCCACCGGCGTGCGCATCCGCGAACTGCCGCTGCGCGAGCAGAGCCTGAAGAAGGCCTGATGCGCCGCCTGGCCCCTGTGCTGCTGCTGGGCGCCGCGGCCGCGGCGACGGCGCAGGTGCCGCCGGGCGGCTACGTGGTGGTGGGCGACGGCATCCCGCTGCCGCTGACGGCCACGCCGGGCGATCCCGCGCGCGGCCGCGCCATCGTCGCCAGCCGGCAGACGGGGCTGTGCCTGCTGTGCCATGCGGCGCCGATCCCCGAGGAGCGGCAGCAGGGCAACATCGGCACCGACCTGGCCGGCGCCGGTGCGCGCTGGAGCGAGGCGCAGCTGCGGCTGCGCGTGGCCGATGCGCGGCGGCTGAACCCGGCCACCCCCATGCCGGCTACCTACCGCACCGATGGCCTGCAGCAGGTGGGCGCGGCATGGCAGGGCCGGCCGGTGCTGGAGGCGCAGCAGGTCGAGGACGTGGTGGCCTACCTGCGCACACTGCGCTGATGAACACGCTGAACCGCCGCCGCCTGATCGCCGCCGCCGGCGGGCTGTGGCTGCTGCGCCCGGCCGCCGCCACGCCGGAATCGCTGGCCGCGGCGCTGCGCGATTTCAGCGGCGGCGCGCCGCTGCGCGATGGCCGCGTGCAGCTGGACATCGCGCCGCTGGTGGACAACGGCAACACCGTGCCGGTGGGCGTGTCGGTGCCCGGCGTGCCGGCCGAGCAGGTGCAGGCGCTGGCGCTGTTCACCGAGCGCAACCCGCAGAGCGAGGTGCTGCGCGCGCAGTTCGGGCCGCGCGCCGGCGAGCGCAGCCTGGCCACGCGCATGCGCCTGGCCACCTCGCAGCAGCTGGTGGCGGCGGCCAAGCTGACCGACGGCAGCTGCTGGGTCCAGCGCGTGGACGTGATCGTCACCCTGTCGGCCTGCCTGGAGTGAGACGCGCATGGCCCGCAGCCTGATCACCCTGCCCGAACGCGTGGTGCGCGGCGAATCCTTTCGCGTGCGCACGCTGCTGCAGCACCCGATGGAAAGCGGCTTCCGTGTCGGCGCCGACGGTCGCCTGCTGCCGCGCGACATCGTGCGGCGCTTCCGCTGCCTGTACAACGGCGAGTTGGTGATCGAGGCCGAGCTGTCGCCGGCCATCGCCGCCAACCCCTTCATCGAGTTCAGCGTGCGGGCGGTGGACAGCGGCTCGCTGCTCTTCGAATGGAGCGGCGACAACGGCTTCGCGCAGCGCGAGCAGCGGCCGCTGATCGTGGCATGAGGGGCTGGGGCGCGGCGCTGCTGCTGGTGGCGCTGGCCGTGCAGGCCGATGAGCGGCGTAGCGGCTTCCTCGACATGAGCCCGGCCACCCAGGCCATGCAGCGCGACGACAGCCTGAACCCCGGCATGCTGTGGGTACTGCAGGGCGAGCAGGTCTGGTCGCGGCCGGCGGTGGCCGGTGGCCCCAGTTGCGCCGGCTGCCATGGCGATGCGAAGCAGGCTATGCGCGGCGTGGCGGCGCGCTACCCGGCCTTCGATGCGGCGCGCGACCGGCCCATCGACCTGCCGCAGCGCATCGCCGCCTGCCAGCAGCGCGTGCAGCCCGGCGCGGCCGATGCCGAGGCCGGGCTGGCGCTGCAGGCCTATGTGGCCTACCAGTCCCGCGGCCTGCCGATCGCGCCGCCCGACGATGCGCGGCTGCAGGCGCCGCGCGAGCGTGGGCAGGCGCTGTGGCGCCAGCGCCTGGGCCAGCTGGACCTGGCCTGCGCCGACTGCCATGACGCGCTGGCCGGCCGCCGCCTGGGCGGCAGCCCGATCCCGCAGGGCCACCCCACCGGCTACCCGATCTACCGGCTGGAATGGCAGAACCTGGGCACGCTGCAGCGGCGGCTGCGCGCCTGCCTGACGGGGGTGCGCGCCGAGCCCTTCGCGGCCGAGGCACCCGAGTGGGTGGAGCTGGCGCTGTACCTGGCCTGGCGCGCGCGCGGCATGCCGCTGGAAGCGCCGGGCGTGCGGCCTTGAGCCGCCAGGCGCTTGGGTAGACTCGCCGCGATGCAGCAGTCGCGCAACAAGCAGGGGCAGGCCGGGGCGCTGGGCAGCATGCTCTGGCGCGTGCTGGCGCTGGCCTGGCTGCTCCTGGCGTCCGCGGCCCTCGGGCCGGCCCATGCGGCGTCACCGTCGGCCGCGGCCTCGGCCCCGATGCCCGACCTGGCCTCGCTGGTCAGTGCGCCGGGCGCGGGGCAGGAGCAGCCGCCGGGCGAGATCGTGGTGCTGAACCGGCCCATCACCCTGCTGCGCGGCAGCCTGTTCGGCGTGTCTGCCGCGACGCGGGCGGCCGAGAGCGAAGCGCGCATCCGGGCGGCACTGCGCGCCGGCGGCGAGCTCAAGGTGCAGACCCTCAACGTCAACGAAGGCGCGCTCGTCAGCATCGATGGCGCGCTGATGTTTGCCATCGCGCCGGCCGACACCGCCGAGCGCACCCTGGCCGCTGCCCAGGCCGAGGCGAAGCGGGCCGCGGCGAACCTGCAGCAGGTGATCGAGGAATCGCGCGAATCGCGCGACATGCGTTCGCTGCTGTGGGGCGCTGCCGTGGCCCTGGGCAGTGCGATATTGATGCTGGCGCTGCTGTGGCTGCTGCGTCGCGTGCACCGGCGCATCCAGGACTGGCTGACCGGCAAGACCCTGGCCCATGCCGACCGGCTGCGCGTCGGCGGCGTCGAGGTGGTGCGGCGCGAAGGCGTGCTGCGCTTCGAGCAGTGGCTGCTGAAGCTGGTGTTCACGGTGCTGGCGCTGGTGGTGGTGTACGAGTGGCTGAGCATCGCGCTGGCGCAGTTCCCCTTCACCCGGCCGTGGGGCGAGCAGCTCAGCGGCTTCCTGCTGGGGCTGCTGACGCGCTTTGCCTTGGCCATCGTGCATGCCATCCCCGACCTGCTGGTGGCGGCGCTGATCTTCTGGCTGGCCTGGGTGCTGACGCGCATCCTGCGCAGCTTCTTCCTGCGAATCAGCCGCGGCCATGTGCGGGTGAGCTGGCTCGATGCCGACGTGGCGCCGATCACGTCCAAGCTGTGCGTCGGTGCGATCTGGCTGTTCGCGCTGGCCATGGCCTACCCCTACCTGCCGGGCTCGGACACCGAGGCCTTCAAGGGCCTGTCGGTGCTGGTGGGCCTGATGCTGTCGCTGGGTGCATCCAACCTGGTGGGCCAGCTGGCCAGCGGGCTGATCCTGACCTACACCCGCACCTTCCACAGCGGCGAGTTCGTGCGCATTGACGGCCACGAAGGCACGGTGATGAACCTGGGCGCCTTCACCACGCGCATCCGTACCGGCATGGGCGAGGAGCTGACGATCTCCAACTCGCAGGTGCTGGGTGCGGTGACGCACAACTACTCGCGCGCGGTCAAGGGCAAGGGCTACGTGGTCGACACCGTGGTGACCATCGGCTACGACACGCCGTGGCGGCAGGTGCAGGCGATGCTGACGGAAGCCGCACTGCGCACGCCGGGCGTGCTGTCCGACCCGATGCCGGTGGTCTTCCAGACCAAGCTGTCGGACTTCTATCCCGAGTACCGGCTGGTCTGCCAGGCGGTGCCCGACCAGCCGCGGCCGCGGGCCGAGGTGATCAGCCTGCTGCACGCCAACATCCAGGACGTCTTCAACCGCTACGGCGTGCAGATCATGTCGCCCAACTACCGCGGCGACCCGGCCGAGCCGAAGCTGGTGCCGCCCGAGCGCTGGTACGAGGCGCCGGCCAAGCCTCCGGTGGAGAAGCCTCCACAGGGCTGAGGATGCCGCGCCCCGGCATCCACAAGATGAGGCATGCCGGCGCGGCGGGTGCTGCCTAGCCTTCGGGCTCCCACAACGAGGAGCCCTTCATGCGAATCACCCAACGATCCCTGCCTGCCCGCCAACTTGGCCGCGCGGGCCTGTTCACCCTGACGGTCTTCGCGGCCGCCGCGCTGGTCGCCTGCGGCGGCGACGACGTGGCGCCGACCATGCTGGAAGGCACCGTGGCCGTCGGTGCCGCAGTGCCCGGCGCCGAGCTCACCATCACCGACGCCGACGGTGCCACCGCCGACATCAGCGGCACCGCCGATGGCAATGGCGCCTATGCGCTGGATGTGTCCACGCTGAAGCCGCCGCTGCTGGTCAGCGCCAGCGGCACGCTGAACGGCGAGCCGGTGCGCATCGTCGCCGTCGTGCCCACGCTGTCGGCGGCTACCGACAACACCGCCAACGTCACCTCGCTGACCAACGCCGTGGCCGCGCTGATCGCCCCGGGCGGCAACCTGAACGCGCTGAGTTCGGCTGACGGCATCGCCGCGATCGATGCCGCCAAGCTGGCCGATGCCACCACGCTGGTGGTCAACACGCTGAAGTCGAACCCGGTGTTCGCCGCACTGCTGGGCGAAGGCTTCGACCCGCTGAAGACGCCCTTCACGGCCAACGGCAGCGGCATCGATTCGGTGCTGGACCAGCTGCAGGTGACGGTAGACACCAACGGCGTGACGCTGTCCAACCTGACGGCGCCGCTCAGCGACGCCGGCACGCCGCCGGCGCCGGTGCTGCTGACGCAGGCGCAGGTGGCCACGCCCACGCAGGCGCCCACGTTGCCGGCCAGCGAGCCGCCCTCCAACGTGCCGACGGTGGCCGAGATGACGGCCATCGCCAAGAAGGTCGAGGCCTGCCTGGCCCTGCCACTGGAGCAGCGCGTGACGATGGACGCCAACAAGGAGGTGACGGCCGTGCTGGGAGCCTGCAACTTCGGCATTCCGGGTTGGAAGTCCGACGGTGGCGGCTGGGTCGAACGCATGGGCAACGGCGTGTTCCGCTACACCGCCAACACCGGCCTGAAGGTCGGCCAGCCGACCATCGCCACCGTGCTGGCCCCGCCCAACTACAGCGGCAACACCTTCCAGCACCCGTACTGCAACACGCAGACCTGCGTGATCATGTACGTGCCGACGACCACGGCTTCCGGCAAGGCGGGTGGCGGCTTCTACACGCTGGGCAAGGTGGCCGGCCAGTGGGAGTTCGTCGGCAACCAGCTGCCTTATGCCATGGGCGTGGAGCAGCGGCTGAACCGCCGTGTGGCGGTGAACACGACGCTGGCCGCGGCCAACCCCACGAACTACTTCCTGCAGGACCGGTTCGAGTCGACGATCCGCCTCACCTTCAACCCGGACGGCAGCATGGCCGACACGAGCAACGTGCGCGCCGTGGTCTGGAAGGGCCCGGGCCTGCCGGCCGCCGGCGTGGTGACGCACCGCTCGCAACGCTGCGGCACCGACGACCGCTTCCCGATCACCAACCAGGAAGGGCTGCTGACGATCAACAACCAGTCGGGCCTGCAGTGGTGGAACAACGGCGGGGGCAACGACTTCATCGTCGACGCGGCCAAGCTGGACGGCTCGGCGGTGACGATGCCGTCGCCCAGCACCAACTGGGCCACGAACAGCGCGCCCTTCAACCAGGACTACCGTTCGGCGCCCTTCACCGGCACGATCCCGGCATGGTCGGTGTACACCGCCGAGATCTACTACTACAGCAATGCCGGCAACACGCCCGACGAAGTGATCGTGGTGCGCAACAGCACCGCCTACGAGCGGGCCTCGGCCGGCGCGGGCAAGAACTGGCCGACGCTGGCCGCGGCCTCGATCGACGCCTACCTGAAGCCCACCGGCGCCAACGCCGGCTCGCTGGGCAGCCTGGCGCACGGCCTGGAGTGGATCAACCCCACCGATGGCTACGTGAACTTCGGCTACCTGTTCTCGCAGAACCGGGTGGCCGCGACCAACGTGCAGAACGAGAACGGCAACTACTGGAAGCGTGGCAGCCTGTGGTTCCGCATCGGCGCGGCGGGTGACGCCAGCGCGCCGGCCTACGAATGGGCGCCGAACCGCTCGGGCGTCGAGCTGTCGACGGTCACGCCGGTGGGCGGCACGTCCACGGTGGCCAATTCGAACAACAGCCCGAACCCGCGCTGCGGTGTGGACGAGGTACTGCCGCTGGATGGCGACAACACGCGCGCGTCGTACCGCGAGGCTGGCCTTCAGTTCCGCGACGGCAACCGCAAGCTGAACCAGCAGATCCACTTCTGGAGCAACTGAGCCCGCGGCGGCCCGGGCCTGGGCGCTAGCCTAGGCCCGGGCCACGGCCGGCGGCCCGCCCCGGCCCAGCCGCCGCACCAGCATCTGCGTGCCCAGTGCGGCCAGCAGGATGACGGCCACGCCCAGCGCCCACAGCACCCAGGTCAGCGGCTGCAGCCAACGCAGTACGGTGGCCAGCCACGGCAGCGAGCGCTGCGCCGATTCGAGCGTCCAGACAATGCCGTCCAGCGTGGCGTGCAGCGCCTGCACGTCGACCCAGTAGGTCAGCCATGCCGGTATCGGCATGCTGGCCAGCGACTGCGACAGCGGCACCGCGTCGCCCGCGGCCAGCAGCCCGGCGCTCCAGTGCAGGAAGGCCGAGGTGGCCAGCGCGCCCAGGGTCCAGAGCAGGGCCCCGACGGCAAACACGGCCCAAAGGGCCAGACTCAGCAGGCGACGTCGTGAATGCGGATCGGCAGACATGCCCGGTTGGATGGCCCGCTGCCGAGCAGGTTCCCCGCCCCAGGACGGTGCGCCGCCCAGGCTCAATCCGGCACGACGGCCGTGACCTCGATCTCCACCTTGGCGCGGTCCTCGATCAGCGCGCTGACCTGCACCGCCGTCATCGCCACGCCGAAGTCGCCGATCAGTTCGCGATAGGCGGCACCGATCTCGCGCGACTGTTCCAGGTATTCGCGCTTGTCGGTCACGTACCAAGTCATGCGCACGATGTGCTGCGGGCCGGCGCCAGCCTCGGCCAACACCGCCACCACGTTGGCCAGCGCCTGCCGCGCCTGGTCGGCCAGGCGATCGCTGGCAAAGCGCTCTTCGGCGTCCCAGCCGATCATGCCGGCCACGCTGACGACGGTGCCGCGCGCCGCCACGCCGTTGGCATAGCCCTTGGGCCGCGCCCAGCCGGCCGGTTGCAGGATCTTCTTCATCAGGCGGTCTCCGATGCGTGGGTTTCGATGGCCGCGCGCAGGTCGGCCGGGATATCGATGGCGCGGTGCGTGTCCAGGTCGGTGGTCACCAGCACCTGGCGGATGGCGAATCGCGCTTCATCGCCCAACCGGCAGCCATGGCGCAGCGTGATCGACTTGCTGCCCAGGCGCTCCACCGACAGGCCCAACGTCACCACTTCGCCCATGCGGCTGACGGCGCTGAACTCGCACTGCAGGCTCACCGTGGGCAGCCCGGTGCGGCGTCGGCCGATCAGCTCGGCATAGGGCACGCCGAGCAGGTGGCCGAACCAGTCCTCGTTCAGGTCGTTGACCATCACCAGGTACTGCGGGAAGAAGACGATGCCCGCCGGATCGCAGTGCGAGAAGCGGATCGTGCGCTCGCGCTCGAAGCGGTGGCGCTCGGCCGCGCCCGTCATGCTTCACGCAGCCGGAAGCGCTGCAGCTTGCCGGTTTCGGTGCGCGGCAGCTTGTCGCGGAACTCGATGGCGCGTGGGTACTTGTAGGGCGCGATGGCCTGCTTGACGTAGTCCTGCAGCGCGGCGGCGGTGGCCGGCGTCGGCTGTGCCGTGGGCTTCAGCACCACGAAGGCCTTGACGATCTGGCCGCGCTCCTCGTCGGGCACGCCCACCACGCCGCATTCGGCCACGTCGGGGTGGCGCAGCAGCGCGTCCTCCACCTCCGGCCCGGCGATGTTGTAGCCGGCCGAGATGATCATGTCGTCGGTGCGCGACTGGTAGTGGTAGTAGCCGTCCTCGTCCAGCAGGTAGGCGTCGCCGGTGTAGTTCCAGCCGTCGCGCACGTACTGGACCTGGCGCGCATCGGCCAGGTACTTGCAGCCGGTGGGGCCCTTGATGGCCAGCGCGCCCACCTGGCCCGGCGGCAGCGGCCGGCCTTCGGCGTCCATCACGCAGGCGGTGTAGCCGGGCACCGCCTTGCCGGTGGCGCCGGGGCGGGCGTCCTGCTCGTCGGCGCTGATGAAGATGTGCAGCAACTCGGTGGAGCCGATGCCGTCGATGATCTCCAGCCCGCTGGTCTCGCGCCACAGCTTGCGCGTGGCCGCGGGCAGCGCCTCGCCCGCCGACACGCACTTGCGCAGGCTCTTCGCCGGCCAAGGCTGGCCCTGCAACGACATCGCGATCGCCCGGTACGAGGTAGGCGCGGTGAACATCACCGTGGCGCCGAAAGCTTGCACCGCGCCCATCAGGTCGGGCGGCGAGACCTTCTCCACCAGCACGGTCGAAGCGCCGATGCTCATCGGGAACAGCAGCAGACCGCCCAACCCGAAGGTGAAGGCCAGCGGCGGGCTGCCGATGAAGATGTCGTCGGGCCGCGGCCGCAGCACGTGCGGCGGCCAGCAGGCGCAGGCGGCCATCACGTCGCGGTGGAAGTGCATCGTGCCCTTGGGTTGCCCGGTGGTGCCCGAGGTGAAGGCCATCAGGCAGGTGTCGTCGGCGGCGGTGGCTACGTTGGCGAAGGTGTCGGGCTGCCGTGCCATGGCGGCTTCCAGGCCGTTGGCGCCAGCGTCATTGAAGAAGCAAAGCTGCAGCAGCATGGGGCAGTCGGCGGCGGCCAGCTTCATCTCGTCGGCCAGGCGCAGGTCGCACAGCGCGTGGCTGATCTGCGCCTTGTCGATGATCTGCTTCAGCTCCTTGGCGCGCAGCAGCGGCATGCTGCCCACCGCGATGCCGCCGGCCTTGACCACCGCGAACCAGCAGGCCGCCAGCATCGGGTTGTTGGGCGCGCGCAGCAGCACGCGGTTGCCGGGCACCAGGCCCATCTCGCTGACCAGCACGTTGGCAATGCGGTTGGCCTGCGCCTGCAATTCGGCATAGCTCCAGCGCAGGCCCGGCGCCTGGATGCACAGGCGGTCGCCGCGGCCCTCGGCCACGTGGCGGTCCAGCAGTTCGGTGGCGCAGTTCAGCTGCTCGGGGAACTGCAGCGTCGGCAGGTCGAAGCGCAGCTCGGGCAGCGCCTCGGGCGGCGGCAGGTGGTCGCGGGCGAAGGTGTCGACATGGGCGCTGGGCATGGCGGTCAGCCTTTCATGTCCTTGAGCAGTTCACGGGCGATGATCAGTTGCTGCACCTCGGTGGCGCCTTCGTAGATGCGCAGCGCGCGGATCTCGCGGTACAGCCGCTCCACCGGCTGCTCGCTGACCACGCCGCGGCCGCCCCACAGCTGCACTGCCGCGTCGATGACCTGCTGCGCGCCTTCGGTGGCCATCATCTTGGCCATGGCCGCCTCGCGGGTGACGTTGCGGCCCTGGTCGCGCATCCACGCGGCGCGATAGGTGAGCAGCGCCGCGCTGTCGATGGTGGTGGCCATCTTCGCCAGCTTGGCCTGCGTCAGCTGGAAGTCCGCCAGCAGGTGCTTGAACATTTGCCGCGTGGTGGCGCGGTGCAGCGCCTCGTCCAGCGCGCGCCGCGCCATGCCCAGCGCCGCCGCGGCCACCGAGGTGCGGAACACGTCCAGCGTGCGCATCGCCACCTTGAAACCTTCGCCGGGCCCGCCGATGCGCTGCGCCAGCGGGATGCGGCAGTCGTGGAACTCCAGCCGCGCCAGCGGGTGCGGCGCGATGACCTCGATGCGCTCGGCGATCTCGAAGCCCGGCGTGCCGTCGTCGACGATGAAGGCCGAGATGCCGCGCGCGCCCTCGGCCTCGCCGCTGCGGGCGAAGACCACGTAGAAGTCGGCGATGCCGCCGTTGCTGATCCAGGTCTTGCTGCCGTTGAGCACCGCATGGTCGCCGTCGATGCGCGCCTCGCAGCGCATGGCGGCCACGTCGGAGCCGGCCTCGGGCTCGGACAGCGCGAAGGCCGCGATCGCCTGGCCGCGCGCCACGCGCGGCAGGTACGCGGCCTTCTGCGCCGGCGTGCCGTGCAGCGAGATCGCGCCCGAGCCCAGCCCCTGCATCGCGAAGGCAAAGTCGGCCAGGCCGGAATGCCGGGCCAGCGTCTCGCGGATCAGGCACAGCGCGCGGGTGTCCAGCGTCTCGCCGGCGCCGCCATAGGTCGCGCCGGCCACCGCATGGCGCAGCCAGCCGCCGTCGCCCAGCGCGGCCACCAGCGCGCGGCATTCGCTGTCGACATCGGCATGCGCGTCCTGCGAGACATGCTCGCGCGCCCAGGCGTCCAGCTCGCGCTGCAGGTTGACGTGGCGCGACTCGAAGAACGGCCAGTCCAGGTAGCGGGTATCGCTCATGGCCTCAGTTGCCTTCGAAGACGGGCTTGCTCTTCGCGACGAAGGCGCGGTAGGCGCGGCCGAAGTCCTCGGTCAGCATGCAGATCGCCTGCGCCTGGGCTTCGGCCTCGATGGCCTGGTCGACGTCCATCGCCCACTCGTGGTGCAGCATGCTCTTGGTGATGCCGTTGGCGAAGGTGGGGCCGCGGGCCAGCTCCTGGGCCATCGCACGCGCTTCGGCCACCAGGCTTTCGGGCGCGCACAGGCGGTTGAAGAAGCCCCAGCGCTCGCCTTCCTCGCCGCCCAGCGCGCGGCCGGTGTACAGCAGCTCGCTGGCGCGGCCCTGGCCGACGATGCGCGGCAGGATGTTGCAGGCGCCCATGTCGCAGCCGGCCAGGCCGACGCGGTTGAACAGGAACGCGGTCTTGCTGCGCGCGGTGCCGAAGCGCAGGTCGCTGGCCATCGCCAGGATCGCGCCGGCGCCGGCGCAGACGCCGTCGATGGCCGCGACGATCGGCTGCGGGCAGTGGCGCATGGCCTTGACCACGTCTCCGGTCATGCGGGTGAACATCAGCAGCTCGGGCGCCTTCAGCTGGATCAGCGGGCCGATGATCTCGTGCACGTCGCCGCCGGAGCAGAAGTTGTCGCCGGCGCCGTGCAGCAGCAGCACCTTCACGTCGTCGGCATGGCGCAGCCGCTCGAACAGGTCGCGCAGCTCGGCATAGGAATCGAAGGTCAGCGGGTTCTTGCGCTCGGGCCGGTTCAGCGTGATGGTGCCGATGCCGCCCTCGACGTGCCACAGGAAGTGGCGGGCCTGGTAGCCGGCCAGCGGACGTCGGTTGCCGGCCAGCAGCGCGGGGTCGATGCTCATGGGCTCACTTCTCCTTGCGTTCATGCCGGGCCGACAGCTGCACGCGCAGCCGGCCCAGCAGGGTATAGAGCTGCTGGCGTTCGGCGTCGGCGATGCCGCCGAGCAGCTCGACCACCCAGCCTTCGTGTTCGAGGGCGATCTTCTCGAAGGCCTTGCGGCCCTTGGGCGTGAGCGTCACGCGCCAGGAGCGGCGGTCTTCCGGCTCGGCGTCGCGCTGCACCAGGCCTTCCTTCACCAGCTCGTCGGTCAGGCCGGTGACGTTGCCGCCGGTGACCATCAGGTAGCGCGACAGCGCGCTCATGCGCAGGCCGTCGGGGTGGCGCTCCAGCTGCGCCAGGTAGTCGAAGCGCGCCAGCGTCATGCCGTAGGTAGCGCGCAGCCGCTTGCGGATCTCCGTCTCGATGTCGGTGCTGCAGGCCAGCAGCCGCAGCCACAGCCGCAGCGACAGGTGGTCATCGTGTACCGAGCGGGCTTCCAGGCCGATGCTCTGCTCGTCGAGCAGCGGGGCCACTTCCTGTTGCGCGGCGCGTTTCATGGCATCGGCGCCCGGCCGCCCGAAGCCGATGCGCTCCCCCTCGGGGGGGCGACGAGCGAAAGCGAGTCTTGGGGGCTCATGTCACGCGGGTTCCTTGTAGGCCGGCGCGGCCTGCATCGCCTTCTCGCGCGCGAAGATCGACTCCATCTGGCTCTTGCCCGACAGGTACTGCTTAGGCCAGGGCTGCGGCGTGTAGCCGATCTTTGCGGCCTCGGTCAGCGTCCAGGCCGGGTTGGCCAGGTGCGGCCGGGCGATGGCGCACAGGTCGGCGCGGCCGGCGGCGATGATGCTGTTGACATGGTCGGCCTCGCTGATGGCGCCGACCGCGATGGTCGGGATGCCGGCCAGCTGGCGGATGCGGTCGGCAAAGGGCGTCTGGTACATGCGGCCGTAGCTGGGCTTCTGCGCCGCGCTGACCTGGCCGGACGAGCAGTCGATCATGTCGGCACCGGCGGCCTTGAAGGCGCGCGCGATCTCCACCGCGTCCTCCGGCGTGATGCCGCCTTCCACCCAATCGTGCGCCGAGATGCGCACCGACATCGGCAGGTGCCTGGGCCAGACCTCGCGCACCGCGGCGAACACCTCCAGCGGGTAGCGCAGCCGGTTGGTCAGCGCACCGCCGTACTCGTCCGTGCGCCGGTTGGTCAGCGGCGAGATGAAGGCCGACAGCAGGTAGCCGTGCGCGCAGTGCAGCTCCAGCCAGTCGAAGCCGGCCTCGGCCGCCAGCCGCGTGCTCTTGACGAAATCGTCGCGCACCCGGTCCATGTCGGCGCGGGTCATCGCGCGCGGCACGGCGCCGCCTTCCAGGTAGGGCAGGGCGGACGGCGCGATCAGCGGCCAGTTGTCAGCGGGCAGCGGCCGGTCGGCCCCGTCGCCGTCCCACGGCGCGTTGGTCGATCCCTTCGGGCCGGCGTGGCCGAGCTGGATGCCGATCTTGGCGTCGGTATGGGCGTGCACATGGTCGACGATGCGCTTCCAGCCGTCGCGCTGCGCGGTGTTCCACAGTCCCGGGCAGCCGGGGGTGATGCGTGCGTCCGGCGTGGGGCAGGTCATTTCGGCCATCACCAGGCCGGCGCCACCCATCGCGCGCGCACCCAGATGTACCAGGTGGTAGTCGGCCGGCAGCCCGTCGACGCAGGAGTACTGCGCCATCGGCGAGACGACGACGCGGTTCTTCAGCGTGATGCCGCGCACGATGTAGGGCGTGAACATCGGCGGCGGCGCGGGCACATGCGCCGGCAGCGTCATGCCGGCTTGTTCGGCAAACCAGCGCTCGTAGCCGCCCAGCCACTTCGCATCGCGCAGGCGCAGGTTCTCGTGGCTGATGCGCTGGCTGCGCGTCAGCATCGAGTACATGAACTGCTCGGGCGGCAGCTGGTCGGCATAGCGCTCGCCCACCACCTCGAACCATTCCATCGCGTTCCACGCGGCGTTCTGCAGGCGCAGCACGTCGACACTGCGCAACTCTTGATAGCGCTGCAGCACCTGGCCGATCTGCGCCGGCGAGTCGCCCAGCGTCTTGAACTGGCGCGTCAGCTCGATCGCGTCCTCGATGGCCAGCTTGGTGCCCGAGCCGATGGCGAAGTGCGCGGTGTGCACCGCGTCGCCCATCAGCACCACATGGGCGCGGCCGTTGAAGTGCGACCACTGCTCGCACTTGACGCGCTGGAAGTTCAGCCAGGCCGAGCCGCGCAGGTGCCGCGCGTTGGTCATCAGCTTCTCGCCGCGCAGGTTGTCGGCGAACAGCTGCTCGCAGAAGGCGATCGACTGGGCCTGGTCGGCCTGGTCCAGGCCGTGCGCCTTCCATACATGCTCGGGCGTCTCGACGATGAAGGTGGTGGTGTTCTCGTCGAACTTGTAGATGTGCGCCTGGAACCAGCCGTGTTCGGTCTTCTCGAACACGAAGGTGAAGGCGTCGTACAGCCGGTGCGTGCCCAGCCAGATGTAGCGGTTGGGCCGCGTCACCAGGTCGGGCTTGAAGACGGCCGCGTACTTGTTGCGGATCTTCGAGTTGATGCCGTCGCTGGCGATGACCAGGTCGACGTCGGGGAAGTCGGCGTCCGAATCGACGTCGGTGTCGAACACCAGCTTGACGCCCAGCTCTTCGCAGCGCGCCTGCAGGATGTTGAGCAGCTTCTTGCGGCCGATGCCGACGAAGCCGTGGCCACCCGAGCGGATGCGCCGGCCCTTGAACTCCAGCTCGATGTCGTCCCAGTGGTTGAAGGCCTGCTGGATGGCCTGCGCGGTGGGCGGGTCCCACTGTCGCATGTTGTCCATCGTCTGGTCGGAGAACACCACGCCCCAGCCGAAGGTGTCGTAGGGCTTGTTGCGCTCGACCACGGTGATGTCGTGGGCCGGGTCCAGCTGCTTCATCAGCAGGCCGAAGTACAGCCCCGCGGGGCCGCCGCCGATGCAGACGATCTTCATGCCAGCCCGCCCCTTGCTACGGTGATCATGCTGCTAGTTTGGTGGTCAATGCTTTAGATGTCAAGCATTTGCCGCTGGGCATGGCAGGGGCGCCGCCGGGCTGCCATAGTGCAGCCCATGCAGATGCTGCACTGGATCGCCGACGACGAGCCGCTGCCGCCCACGCACCTGGCGCTGGGCCCGGACAGCGACGCGCCGGGCCTGCTGGCCGCCGGCGGGCAGCTGACGCCGGCGCGGCTGGAGCAGGCCTACCGGCAGGGCGTGTTCCCGTGGTTCAGCCACGGCCAGCCGGTGCTGTGGTGGAGCCCCGACCCGCGCATGGTGCTGCAGGTGGACGAATTCCGGCTGACGAAGAGCCTGGCCAAGACGCTGCGCCGCTTCCTGCGCACCCCGGGCTGCGAATTGCGCATCGACAGCAGCTTCCAGGCGGTGATCCAGGCCTGCGCCAGCACGCCGCGCGAGGGGCAGGCCGGCACCTGGATCGTGCCGCGCATGGTGGCGGCCTACGTGGCGTGGCACCGGCTGGGCCGGGCGCACAGCTTCGAGACCTGGGTGGATGGCCGGCTGGTCGGCGGGCTGTACGGCGTGGGCCTGGGGCGCATGTTCTTCGGCGAATCGATGTTTGCCCATGCCACCGACGCGTCGAAGATCGCGCTGGCCGGCCTGGTGGCCTTCTGCCGCGGCCACGGCGTGGCGCTGATCGACTGCCAGCAGCACACCGGGCACCTGGCATCGCTGGGCGCGCGCGAGATTCCGCGGCCGGCCTTCGAGGCCCACCTCACCCGCAGCCTGGGGGAGCCGGACATCGCCGATTGGACCTATGATCCTTGCATGTGGTCGCAGCTGGAAGGGCTGCAACGGCCCCCCGAGCGAGAGCCCGCGTGACGCATCCCAAGGAATTACCGCTGTCGTCGCTGCAGTTCTATGCGACGGCGCCCTATCCCTGCAGCTACCTGCCCGAGCGGCAGGCGCGCTCCCAGGTGGCCACCCCCAGCCACCTGATCAATGCCGACGTCTACAGCGGGCTGGTGGCCAACGGCTTCCGGCGCAGCGGCATGTTCACCTACCGCCCCTATTGCGACGGCTGCCGCGCCTGCATCCCGCTGCGTGTGCCGGTGGACGGCTTCCAGCCCAGCCGCAGCCAGCGCCGCGCCTGGAAGCAGCATGCCGGGCTGAAGGCGCGGGTGCTGCGGCTGTGCTTCGTGCCCGAGCATTACCAGCTGTACCTGCGCTACCAGGCCGGCCGGCACAGCGGCGGCGGCATGGACCATGACAGCGTCGACCAGTACACCCAGTTCCTGCTGCAAAGCCGGGTCAACAGCCGGCTGGTGGAGTTCCGCGAGCCGGCCGAAGGCAACGCGCTGGGCGCGCTGAAGATGGTGTCCATCCTGGACGTGCTGAACGACGGCATCTCGGCCGTCTACACCTTCTACGAGCCCGAGGCGGCGGCCAGCTACGGCACCTACAGCGTGCTGTGGCAGATCGAGCAGACCCGCCAGCTGAAGCTGCGCCACGTGTATCTGGGCTACTGGATCGAGCACAGCCCGAAGATGGCCTACAAGTCGCAGTTCCGCCCGCACCAGTTGCTGGTGGACGGGCAGTGGCGGGAGCCGCCCGCGGCTGTTCAGCCCTGATCGCCGGGGTGCGGGCCGCGGCGCAGGAAGCCCGTTGACGGCGCAAGCCACAGCGCTTCGGCCGACGCGACGGCCGCGTCGCCACCGAGCGCCAGCCCTTCTTCCTCGACAAGCCACGCCGTGCCAGCCAGCCGGCGCAAGCTGCAGTCGTTGCCGATGCGCAGCGGCAGCGACGGCTGGGTGTGGTCATGCGAAGCCAGGCGTATGCGAGGCACCGGCAGGGCCAGCGCCTGCAGCGCGGCCTGAAGCGCCGGCTCGCTGGCATCGCCGGCGATCAGGGCCGTCTCGGTGCGTGCGCTGTCGCTGACGAGGAAGGCGTGGCGCTCCGTGCCGGCAATGCGCCAGACACGCGCCGACAGCTGTGTCACATCCCCCGGCCGCAGCACGCAGCGCAGGTCGCCACGGCCCTCCGGGTCCAGGTGGGCGATCTCCTCGTAGGCCGGATGGTCCTCGATGATCAGCTGCAGGCCGTCGTGGCCCTGTGCCGGCCGCGGGAAGTGCAGCGCCACACCGCGCAGCGCGCGCGCATGGTCGTAGGCGGCGCGCGCGCTTTTGAAGCCGCGCATGTCGGCCAGCGTGCGCTGCGTCACCGCCAGCAGCTTCAGCGCGCGCTGCGGGTCCAGCGCGTCGTCGGGCGTCAGCCACATCAATTCCAGCGCCTCGCCGAAGTCGGGCATCGCCTCCTGCCCCAGCGGCGCCAGGCGCACGAAGAAGCGCGTGTCGAAGCGCTTGGGCCGCAGCACCGGCGTCAGCCAGTGGCTGAAGTAGGCCATCTCGCGCAGGTCCAGCCGCCAGCCGAAGGCCTGGCACAGCGCGGCCATCGTCGTCTGGCCCAGGTGCAGCCTGTGCCGCCAGTCGCGCAGCGCCTCGGCATGCGGGCCCAGGTCCACCGGCTCGCCGCAGGGGCCGCAGACGAAGAGCAGGCCCACTTCCTCGAAGCATTCGCGCAGCGCCGCCACGAAGTAGGCGATGCCGCCTTCGCTCAGGCCCAGCCGCTGGTTGGCCTCGGTCTCGTCCAGACCCAGGCACCAGGGCGCCGCGGCGGCATCGCTGGCATCGAGCACGCCGCCCGGGAAGACGCAGGCACCGCTGCGGAAATCGTTGTCGCGTTCGGGCCGGCGCATCAGCAGCAGTTCGACGCCGCAGGGTGCGTCGCGCAGCACCAGCACCGACGCCGCCGGCCGGATGTTGCTGGCGCGCGGCGCGTTCATCGGCCGCTCAGGCCTGCCGCGCCACGCCGGCCTGGTGCAGCGCGGCGATCTCGTCGGCGCTAAAGCCGGCCTCGGCCAGCACCGCGTCGGTGTGCGCGCCGGTGGCCGGTGCGGGCTTGACCGTGCCCGTGGGCGTGCGGTCGAAGCGCGGCGCCGGGCCGGGCTGGACCACACCGTTGACCTCGATGAAGGCCCCGCGGGCTTGCGCGTGGGCATGGCGCGGCGCTTCCTCGATGCTCAGCACCGGCGCGAAGCAGGCGTCGCTGCCTTCCAGCAATGCGCTCCATTCGTCGCGCGTCTTGCCGCGCAGCAGGCGCGTCATCTCGGCGCGCATCTCGGGCCACAGCCGGCGGTCGTACTGGCCCTTGATGAAGCGCGCGTCCAGGCCGATGCGCTCGGCCATCTCGGCAAAGAACTTCGGCTCCAGCGCGCCGATCGACACGTACTTGCCGTCGGCTGTCTCGTAGGTGTCGTAGAAGGGCGCACCGCCATCCAGCAGGTTGTCGCCGCGCTTGGGTGTCCAGCGGCCGCTGGCCGTCATGCCGTAGAAGATCGAGGCCAGCGAGGCCGCACCGTCGACCATCGCCGCATCCACCACCTGGCCGCGGCCCGACTGCGTGCGCTCGTGCAGCGCGGCCAGCAGGCCCATCGCCAGGTAAAGCGCGCCGCCGCCGTAGTCGCCCACCAGGTTCAGCGGCGGCACCGGCTTGCCGCCGGCCGGGCCTATGGCATGCAGCGCGCCGGTCAGCGCGATGTAGTTCAGGTCGTGCCCCGCGGCCTGCGACATCGGCCCGCTCTGGCCGAAGCCGGTCATGCGGCCATAGACCAGCCGCGGGTTCACCGCATGGCAGTCGGCCGGGCCCAGGCCCAGGCGTTCGGCCACGCCGGGGCGGAAGCCTTCGATCAGGATGTCGGCCGTGGCCACCAGGCGCTTCACCGCATCGCGGCCGGCGGGCGACTTCAGGTCCAGCGCCACCGAGCGGCGGTTGCGGCCGTTGATGTCGAAGCGCTTGTCCATCGGCACGCCCAGGTCGCTGGCCTCGGTGCGGTCCACGCGCACCACGTCGGCGCCCATGTCGGCCAGCAGCATCGCGCAGAACGGCCCCGGGCCGATGCCGGCCAGTTCGATGACGCGCAGTCCCTTCAACGGTCCCATGGTGTGCTGTCCCCTGCAGTGCGCCGCGGCGCGCGGCCAAACGCCGAGTGTGCACGATGTGCCCGCGGCCTCGCTGTCGCTTTGGTGAAGGGGCAAGCCCGGGTTGTCCGGGGCCGGGGCTTGGCCTAGAGTCAGCCGCTTCGTCCCCGGCGCCGACATGACCCCTGCACCGCACAACCCCCTGCTCGGCACCTGGCACCTGCGGCGCTGGGAGATCACCTACAGCGACGGCCGCGCACCCACGCTGCCCTTCGGGCCCGATGCGGTGGGGCTGATCCAGTACACCGCCGACGGCGGCATGAGCGCTTGCATCGCGCGCGCTGGCCGGCCGCCGGTGTCGGCCGAAAGCATGCGCAAGCTGCCCACCGCCGAGGCGGTGGCCGCGTTCGAGAGCTATTTCCAGTACGCCGGCCGCTACATGCTGCGCACGCACGAAGGCCGGCCGCAGGTGGTGCACCAGGTGACGATGTCGCTGAACCCCAGCTTCGTCGGCAGCGAGCAGGTGCGCGACATGCACTTCGATGCCGAAGGCCGGCTCACGCTGTCGGCCTCGGACACGTTGCCGGGCAGCACCGTGCAGCGCCACCACCGCCTGCAATGGGAGCGTCGCCCCGCATGAAACCCACCCTGGTGCTGCTGCACGGCCTGCTGAACGACGAACGCGTCTGGGAACCGGTAGCCACGCGGCTGCGCGGCCGCGCCGACATCGTCATTCCCAACCTGCGCCGCCAGGACAGCATGGCGCAGATGTCGCGCGAGGCCTGGGGCGAGCTGACCCTGGTGCCCGAGGACGTGCCCATCGTGCTGGCCGGCTTCTCGATGGGTGGCTACGTGGCGCTGCAGATGCTGGCCGATGCGCCGCGGCCGGTGGCCGCGCTGGCGCTGGTGGACACCAGCTGCCGGCCCGAGGCGCCGCAGAACATCCCCGTGCGCGAAGCGCTGATCGACGGGCTGCGCAGCGACTTCGGCGCCACCGCGCTGACACTGCTGCGCCGCGGCGTGCATTCGGATCGGCTGTCCGACGTGATGCTGATGCTGCGCTGCCAGCAGATCATGCGCGACGTGGGCGCCGAGGCGGCGGTGGGCCAGATTCGCGCCATCATCGGCCGCGCCGACCACCGGCCGATGCTGGCCACGCTGCAGATGCCGGTGGCGGTGCTGTGCGGCCGCGTCGACCAGATCACGCCGCTGGCGCTGTCGCGCGAGGCGGCCGAGCTGATCCCCGGCGCGCGGCTGCACATCATCGAGGACGCCGGCCACTGGACGCCGCTGGAAAAGCCCGACGAGGTGGCCGAGCACCTGGGCCGGCTGCTGCAGTCGCTGCGCTGACCGCGTCGGCAGCCTGATCCGATGCCGCACCGCGCCGTCCCGCCGCGCGCGCTGTTCCTGCTGGTGGTGCTGACGCTGGTGTGGGGCACCAACTGGCCCCTGTTCCACTTTGCGGTGCGCGAGATCTCGGTGTGGACCTTCCGCGCGGTGGCCGTCACGCTGGCCGGCGTCACGCTGCTGGCGGTGGCGCGGGCGCGCGGCCAGTCGCTGGCCATTCCGCGCGAGTACTGGCCGACCATCGTCGTCGCCACCTTCTTCTACCTGGTGTACTGGAACATCGCCAGCACCTATTCGGCGATCCTGATCCCGTCGGGCCAGGCCTCGGTGTTGGGCTTCACGATGCCGCTGTGGTCGGCGCTGATTTCCTGGGCCGTGCTGCGCGAGCGGCTCAGCGGCCGCATGCTGCTGGGCCTGCTGTTCGGCGGCGCGGCGGTGGGGCTGCTGATGGTGCCCAGCCTGAAAGCCTATGCCAGCGCGCCGGCCGGCTTTGCGCTGGGCCTGTCGGCCGGGCTGGGCTGGGCCATCGGCACGCTGATCCTCAAGCGCCGCGGCGTCGCCGTGCCGGCCACCGTGCTGACTGGCTGGCAGCTGCTGATCACTGCGGTGCCGACGACGGCCGGCGCGCTGATCCTGGGCGACGGCCACTGGTTCATGCCCTCGTGGCAGACCATCCTGGTGGTGGCCTACATCGCGCTGGTGCCGATGAGCGTGGGCAATGTCGCCTGGTTCTCGATCGTCGGCATGCTGCCGGTCAACGTGGCCGGGCTGTCGTCGATCATGGTGCCGATGGTGGCGATGGTCTCAGGCGCATTGGTGCACGGCGAGCCGCTGGGGCCCACGCAATGGGCGGCGATGGTGTGCTGCGCCGTGTCGCTCTCGCTGGTGTTGTTGAAGCCGTCTGCTTCGGCTTAGTTGCGGTGTGCGGCCTGCAGAGTCGGCTGCTGTAGCGCGCTGGCGTCACCCGCGTTCTCCGGCCCACGCTCGCGGGCGACTGGCTTCTGTGGACGACCGTTGCCTCATCAACGCCGATCAGGCAGGTCAGCAGCCAGCGTACCGCGAATGGGGCCTGCGCCCGCGGGTGGCCACCACCGCAGTACAACGACCGCTCCCGGTGTTCGGCCCCGAACGCCACTGCGGTGCCCCGACGAGGATGGTGGGGAAGCGAATTGGGGAAGTGAAGGAGGAGCCCGGTCACCAGACCGGGCGGGGGACATGGACGAATTCGCTTCCCCGCCGTCCTCGTCGCGCGCAAATGCAAAGAAGCTGTGGGTCCGCTGGGCGCCCGAGGTGCCGCGTCACACGACTATCGCAGGGCCGCGTGGCGGTCACGCAGCTCACGCTTCAGCACCTTGCCGATGGCGCTGCGCGGCAGTTCGTCGATCAGGTGTACGGCGGCCAACCGCTGCGTCTTGCCGACGCGCGCATTGCACCAGTCGCGCAATTCGGCCTCGGTGGCCGCACTGCCGGGCTTCAAGACCACGTAGGCCACCGGCGTCTCGCCCCATTCGGTGCTGGGCACGCCCACCACGGCCGCTTCGGCCACGGCCTCGTGCCCGCGCAGCACGCCTTCTAGGTCGCTGGGATAGATGTTGAAGCCGCCGCTGATGATCATGTCCTTGCGGCGGTCGAACAGGATCAGGAAGCCGTCGGCGTCGAAGCGGCCGATGTCGCCGGTGCGGATGTAGCGCCGGCCCTCGGCGTCGAACCACTCCACCTCGCGCGTCTTTTCGGGCTGGCCGTGGTAGCCGCTCATCATCCCGGCCGAGCGGCCGACCACCTCGCCGGCTTCGCCGGGCGGCACCTCACGGCCCTGTTCGTCGATCAGTCGCACGTCGCTGCCGTTGGCCGGGCGGCCCACGGTGTGCAGCTTGTCCGGATGTTCATGCGCGTTCAGGATGCAGCTGCCGCCGCCTTCGGTCATGCCGTAGAACTCCACCAGCCCGCCGGGCCAGCGCTTCAGCACGTCGGCCTTCAGCGCGGCGTTGAAGGGCGCGCTGGTGCAGAACTTCATGTGGAAGGACTTCAGGTCGTGCGTATCGAAGTCCGGCCGCGCCATCAGCCGCTGGTACTGCACCGGCACCAGCATCGTGTGCGTGACGCGCAGCGCCTCGGCCTGCTTCAGATAGGCCGCGGCGTCGAACTTGGGCATCAGGTGCACGGTCCCACCGTAGGCCAGCGTCGGGAAGAAGATCACCAGCGTGGTGTTGCTGTACAGCGGCGTCGACAGCAGCGTCACCGTGTCGGGGCCGTAGCCGTAGCTCAGCCCGCGCAGCACATGCGCCCAGCGCATGCCGTGCGGCTGCACGATGCCCTTGGGCGTGCCGGTGGTGCCGCTGGAATAGATGATGTTGAAGGCCCAGTCCGGCTGGATCGCCACCGGCGCGGGCCGCGCGCCTTCGGGCGGCAGCCAGTCGGCCAGCGTGGGCCCGGGCAGCGAGGCATCCAGCGCGGTCAGCGGCACGCCGGCCGGCCGGGCCGGCAGCAGCGCGGCCGCGGCCTCGTCGGCGAAGAGCCGCTTCGCGCCGGCATCGCGCACCATCGCGCCGAACTGCTCGGCCGTCACCGACGGCGCGATCGGCGCCACCGCCACGCCAGCGCGCAGCGCGCCCAGGAACAGCGCCGCATAGCGGGGCGAGCTGTGCGCGCAGATGGCGATCGAGTCGCCGGGCTGCAGGCCGTCGCGCTGCAGCGCTGCGGCCACGCGGTCCATCAGCGCGTCCAGCGCGGCATAGTCCAGCCGCTCGTCGCCCGCGGCCAGCGCCAGGTGCTGCGGCCGCGCCGCCGCATGCCGGCGGATCAGGTCGGGAATGGTCTGGAACGCGGTGTCGAAGGCAGTGCTCATTTGGCGGCCAGCCCCAGCTTCTCGATGAAGCGCTTTTCCTTCACATAGGTCACGCGCACCCACTGCGCATAGGCCTCGCTGCTCTGGTACCACAGGTCCTGGCTCAGCTGGGCCAGCAGCTCCAGGTGCCTGGGGTCGTCCATCGCCTTCTTGAAGGCATCGTGCAGCGTCTTGATCACCGCCGGCTCCATGCCCTTGGGGCCCACCAGGCCGTAGGGCGAGGTAGAGACCACGCCGTAGCCCAGCTCGGTGGCGGTGGGCACGCTGGGCCAGCGCTTGGTGCGCTTCTCGCCGAAGGTGACCAGCAGGCGCATCTGCCCGCCGTCGACGTACTTGTCCCAGCCGCTGGCATCGCTCTGCGCCATCACATGGCCGCCCAGCAGCGCTTGCGTCAGGTCGGCGTTGCCCTTGTAGGGCACGTGGTTCAGCGTGACGCCGGCGTTCTGCGCCAGCTCTTCCATGTGCAGGTGCGGGCTGCTGCCCACGCCGGTGGAGCCGTAGTCGATCTTGCCGGGCTGCTTGCGCGCGGCCTCGATGTAATCCTTGAAGCTCTTGTACGGCGAGTCGGTGCGCACCGTCAGGCCGAAGGTGTAGCCGCTGATGCCGATGATGAAGCTGAAGTCGGTCAGCGGGTTCCACTGCGTGCGCTGCATGTGCGGCACGCGCAGCATGCCCATCGGGAACTGGGCGATGGTGTAGCCGTCGGGTTTGGCGTTCAGCGCCATGTTGCCGGGGCCGGTGGTGCCGCCACCGCCGGGCCGGTTCTCGACCACCACGTTCTGTCCGAGCTGCTTGCCGGCCAGCTCGGCCAGCAGGCGGAAATGCCGGTCGGTGGAGCCACCCGCCGGGAAGGGCACGATCAGCGTGATCGGCCGCGTCGGGAAGGCCGCCTGCGCGGCCCCGTGGCCAGCGGCCGCCAGCAGGCCGGCGCCGGCAGTGGCCTGCAGCAGCCTGCGGCGGGTGGGGTTCGTGGGCATCCGATGTGTCTCCTGTGCGGCGCAGGCAGCGCCGGGGCGCATTCTGCCGCCCGCGCGGCTACAGCTCGTTCTTGTAGAGCTGGCCGTCCTTCATGATCAGCTTCAGGTGGCGCTGCGGGTCGAGCAGCACGCCGATGTCGCTGAGCGGGTCGCCGTCCACCACCAGCAGGTCGGCGCAGGCGCCTGCGGCCAGCGTGCCCAGCTTGCCGGCCTGCATCATCAGCGCGGCATTGGTGACGGTGGCCGAGCGCAGGATGGCCGCCGGCGTGTCCAGGTCGCGGCGCATCTCGAATTCGCGCAGCTGCGCGAGTTGCGCCTCGGGGCCCCACAGGTCGGTGCCCAGGCCGATCGGCACGCCATGCCGGCGCGCCCAGGCATAGACCTGCCGGCCGCGTGCGATGGTGCGCTGCAGGTTGGCCACGATGCCCGGCGCCAGGCCGTGCTCGGCGGCGCTTTCCACCCGCTGCACCAGCGAGATGAAGGTGGGCACCAGGTAGGCGCCGGCCGCGCCGATCATCGCCACCGTCTCCTCGGACACGAAGTTGGCATGCTCGATCGAGCGCACTCCGGCGGCCAGGCAGCGGCGCACCCCCTCGTCGGTATAGACATGCGCCATCACGTAGGTGCCGCGGGCCTCGGCTTCCTCGACCGCGGCGCGCAGCTCGGCATCGCTGAACTCGTAGCGCGTGGCATGACCCTCGGACGGGAAGACCACGCCGCCCGAGGCGAAGAGCTTGATCTGCGCCGCGCCCTTGCGCAGCTCTTCGCGGGCGGCGCGGCGGATCTCGTCCACGCCGTCGGCAATGACCGACATGATCGAGAAGGGGCCGACATGGCCGCAGGGGTCCAGGTGCTCGTCGGGCGTGCGGAAGTCGGCGCCGCCGCCGGTCTGCGTGAGCGCCTTGCCCGAATAGAAAAGGCGCGGGCCGATCGCCGTGCCGTCGGCCAGCAGCCGCGCGGTGCCATGGTCGGCGCCGCCGGCCTCGCGGATGGTGGTGAAGCCGTCCATCAGGCAGTTGCGCAGGTAGCGGACAGAGGCCATCGCGATCTCGCCGGGCGGCACCGCGATGTTCTTCGGCGTCAGCGACAGGCCGGTGATGTGCGCATGGGCGTCGATCAGCCCCGGCATCAGCGTGCGGCGGCCGGCGTCGATGACGGCGGTGCCGGGCGCCTGCGGCAGCGGGCCGGGGCCGACAGCGTGGATCAGGCCGTCCTCGACCAGCAGTTCCAGCCCGTCCTGCAGGCGGTCCTGGCCGTCGAGCACCAGCCGGGCATTGCGGAACAACGTGCGTGCCATGCGTCCCCCCTGGACAGCGATGCCGTGTCGGTGGCATGGTACGCGGCCCCGGCCGACGCGTTCTGGCACCATCGGCCGACGCACGCCACCGCTGCAGGAGCCCCGCATGAAACGAGCCTTTGCCTTGCTGTGCCTGCTGCTCGGCCTGCAGGGGCCGGTGCTGGCGGCGCTGGACGTGGGCGACCCGGCGCCGAACTTCAGCGTGCCGGCGGCGCTGGGCGGCAAGACCTTCCAGTACCAGCTGTCCGATGCGCTGGCCAAGGGGCCGGTGGTGCTGTATTTCTTCCCGGCAGCCTTCTCCGAAGGCTGCTCGATCGAGGCGCACCAGTTCGCCGAGGCCATCGGCCGTTTCGAGGCGCTGGGCGCGTCGGTGATCGGCGTGTCGGGCGACGACATTGGCGTGATCACGCGCTTTTCGGTGCAGGCCTGCCAGGGCAAGTTTCCGGTGGCGGCCGACGAGACCAAGGCGGTGATCAAGGCCTACGACGCAGCCATGCAGACGCGGCCGGACTTTGCCAACCGCGTGTCCTACGTGATCGCGCCGAACGGCAAGGTGGTCTACAGCTACCTGAGCCTGAACCCGAACCAGCACGTGGAGAAGACACTGGCCGCACTGGCCCGCTGGACCAAGGACAACCCGCGGCGGTAGGCGCCTGCCGGTGCGCTAGACTTCGGCCCATGTTCACGTCCCGCAAGCACAGGTCGCTCGACCGGGGAGCCTGGCCCTGGCGTCGCTGGCATTCGCTCGGCTAGCTTGCTGCCGGCCCTGGGCCGGTGTTGGACCCCCTTGCAGATTGGATGTGCCGTGACCGGGCCCCGCCCGGCTGCCCCGCGGTCTGCAGACTTCGAGGAATCGACGTGATCACCGAACTGGAATTCAAGAGCCTGAGTGCGCAGGGCTACAACCGCATCCCGCTCATCGCGGAAGCCTTCGCCGACCTGGAAACCCCGCTGTCGCTGTACCTGAAGCTGGCTTACGCCAGCGGCGGCGGCAAGCACAGCTTCCTGCTGGAAAGCGTGGTCGGCGGCGAGCGCTTCGGCCGCTACTCCTTCATCGGACTGCCGGCGCGCACGCTGCTGCGCGCCACCGGCCCGCGCACAGAGGTCGTCACCGACGGCGAGGCGGTGGAGGTGCACGAGGGCAACCCGCTGGACTTCATCGCCGAGTATCAGAAGCGCTTCAAGGTGGCGCTGCGCCCGGGGCTGCCGCGCTTCTGCGGCGGGCTGGCCGGCTACTTCGGCTACGACGCGGTGCGCTTCATCGAGCCGAAGCTGGCGGCGGTGCGCAAGACCGGCGGCATCGGTACGCCGGACATCCTGCTGCTGCAGTGCGAGGAACTGGCCGTCATCGACAACCTGTCGGGCCGGCTGTACCTGATCGTCTATGCCAATCCGGCCGAGCCCGAGGCGTTCTCCAAGGCCAAGCGCCGCTTGGCGGCGCTGAGCGACAAGCTGCAGTACAGCGTCACCGCGCCGGCAGTGAAGCGCGGCGCCAGCCATTCGGTGGAGCGCGAGTTTGCCAAGGCCGACTACCTGGCGGCGGTGCTGAAGGCCAAGGAATACATCGCCGCAGGCGACATGATGCAGGTGCAGGTGGGTCAGCGTCTGCGCAAGCGCTACACCGAAAGCCCGCTGAGCCTGTACCGCGCGCTGCGTTCGTTGAACCCTTCGCCCTACATGTACTTCTACGACATGGGCGACTTCCAGATCGTCGGTGCGTCGCCCGAGATCCTGGTGCGGCAGGAGCACACGCCCGAGGGCGAGAAGGTGACCATCCGCCCGCTGGCCGGCACGCGGCCGCGCGGCGCCACGCCGGAGCAGGACAAGGCGCTGGAGGAAGAACTGCGCGGCGACCCGAAGGAGCGCGCCGAGCACGTGATGCTGATCGACCTGGCGCGCAACGACATCGGCCGCATCGCGCGCACCGGCAGCGTCAAGGTCACCGAGGCCTTCGCCATCGAGCGCTATTCGCACGTGATGCACATCGTCAGCAACGTCGAGGGGCTGTTGCTCGACGGCATGAGCAGCCTGGACGTGCTGCGCGCCACCTTCCCGGCCGGCACGCTGACCGGCGCGCCCAAGGTGCGGGCGATGGAGATCATCGACGAGCTGGAGCCGGTGCAGCGCGGCATCTACGGCGGTGCCTGCGGCTATCTGAGCTTCGCCGGTGACATGGACGTGGCCATCGCCATCCGCACCGGCATCGTCAAGGACGGCACGCTGTACGTGCAGGCCGCGGCCGGCGTGGTGGCCGATTCGGTGCCCGAGCTGGAGTGGAAGGAAACGGAAGCGAAGGCGCGCGCGCTGATGCGTGCGGCCGAACTCGTCGAGGAGGGCTTCTGACATGTTGCTCATGATCGACAACTACGACAGCTTCACCTACAACCTGGTGCAGTACTTCGGCGAGCTGGGCGAGGAGGTGCGTGTCTTCCGCAACGACCAGATCACGCTGGAAGGCATCGCCGGCCTGAAGCCTGATTCGCTGGTGCTGTCGCCGGGGCCTTGCTCGCCGGCCGAGGCCGGCATCTGCATCGACGCGATCCGCCACTTCCAGGGCAAGCTGCCGATCCTGGGCGTGTGCCTGGGCCACCAGTCCATCGGCGCGGCGCTGGGCGGCAAGATCGTGCGCGCCAAGGTCCAGATGCACGGCAAGACCAGCGTCATCAGCACCGACGAGCGCGGCGTCTATGCCGGGCTGCCGCGGCGGTTCACGGTGAACCGCTACCACTCGCTGGTGATCGAGCGGTCCAGCCTGCCGGCGGCGCTGGAGGTCAGCGCCACCGCCGACGACGACGGCGAGATCATGGGCGTGCGCCACCGCGCGCTGGCCGGCACGCGCACGCCGCTGGAAGGTGTGCAGTTCCATCCGGAGTCGATCATCAGCGAGCATGGGCATGCGCTGCTGAAGAACTTCCTGGAGGCGGCCCGATGATCGTCGACCTGCGCAGCGACACCGTCACGCGGCCCACGCCCGCGATGCGCGAGGCGATGCAGCGCGCGCCGCTCGGCGACGACGTCTTCGGCGACGACCCCTCGGTCAACGCCCTGCAGGAACAGATCGCGGACATGCTGGGCAAGGAGGCGGCGCTGTTCATGCCCAGCGGCACGCAGAGCAACCTGGCCGGCATCATGAGCCACTGCGGCCGCGGCGACGAGTACATCGTGGGTCAAGGCGCGCATTGCTATCGCTACGAGGCCGGCGGCGCGGCGGTGCTGGGCAGCGTGCAGCCGCAGCCGCTGCCGAACCAGCCCGACGGCAGCCTGGCGCTGGCCGACATCGAAGCCGCCATCAAGCCCGACGACGAGCATTTCGCACGGAGCCGGCTGCTGGCGCTGGAAAACACGCTGGGCGGCAAGGTGCTGCCGCTGGGCTACCTGGCCGAGGCGACATCGCTGGCGCGTGAGCGCAGCCTGGGCACCCACCTGGACGGCGCGCGGCTCTTCAACGCGGCAGTGGCGATGGGCGGCGATCCGCGCGCGAATGCGCGGGCCATCGCGGGCCATTTCGACAGCGTTTCGGTGTGCTTCAGCAAAGGTCTGGGCGCACCGGTGGGTTCGGCGCTGGTGGGCTCGAAGGCGCTGGTGCAGCGCGCGCACCGCTGGCGCAAGATGCTGGGCGGGGGCCTGCGCCAGGCCGGCGTGCTGGCGGCGGCAGCACAGCACGCGCTGGCGCACCACATCGATCGCTTGGCCGAAGACCACGCGTTGGCGCTGCACCTGGCCCAGGGACTGCAAGGTATCAAGGGCCTCGAGCTGCAGATGCCGCAGACGAACATCCTGTTCGTGCAGGTGCAGGGCGGCCGGGGCCAGGCCTTGCTGGCCCACCTGAAAGAGCTGGGCGTGCTGGCCACGGGCCTGAGTGGCCTGCGCTTCGTGACCCACCTGGATGTGGACCGTGCCGGCATCGACCGGGCGATTGCCGCCGTGCGCGGCTTCTTCGGGGAGCATTGATATGCCGATCACCAACACCGAAGCGCTGACGCGCTGCATCGACCACCGCGAGATCTTCCACGACGAGATGCTGTCGCTGGTGCGGCGCATCATGAGTGGCGAGATGTCGCCGGTGATGATGGCCGCGCTGCTGATGGGCCTGCGCGTCAAGAAGGAGACCATCGGCGAGATCACGGCCGCCGCGCAGGTGATGCGCGAGTTCGCCACCAAGGTCGAGGTGGCCGACCGCAGCCACCTGGTGGACATCGTCGGCACCGGCGGCGACAGCTCGCACAGCTTCAACATCAGCACCTGCAGCATGTTCGTGGCCGCGGCGGCCGGCGCGCGCGTCAGCAAGCATGGCAACCGCGGCGTCAGCAGCAAGTCCGGCAGCGCCGACGTGCTGGAGGCGCTGGGTGTGCCGATGACGCTGATGCCGCAGGCCATCAGCCGCTGCATCGCCGACACCGGCATCGGCTTCATGTTCGCGCCCAACCACCATCCGGCGATGAAGAACGTGGCGCCGGTGCGCCGCGAGCTGGGTGTGCGCACGATCTTCAACATCCTGGGGCCGCTGACCAACCCGGCCGATGCGCCGAACATCCTGATGGGCGTGTTCCATCCCGACCTGGTGGGCATCCAGGTGCGCGCGCTGCAGCGCCTGGGCGCCGAGCATGCGGTGGTGGTCTACGGCCGCGACGGCATGGACGAGGTGTCGCTCGGCGCCGCCACGATGGTCGGCGAATACAAGGACGGCGGCATCCACGAGTACGAGATCCACCCCGAGGACTTCGGCCTGACCATGGCCAGCAACCGCGCGCTGAAGGTCGATTCGGCCGAGGCCTCCAAGGCGCTGCTGCGCTCGGTTCTGGACGACGAGCCCGGCCCGGCGCGCGACATCGTGCTGCTTAACGCCGGCGTGGCGCTGTACGCGGCCAATGTGTCGGCCACCATGGCCGAGGGCGTGGCGCTGGCGCGCGAGACCATCGCCTCGGGCAAGGCGCTGGCCAAGATGCACCAGTTCGTCGCGCGCACGAAGGAGCTGGCCTCGACATGAGCGACATCCTGCAGCGCATCGTCGCGGTCAAGCGCGAGGAGATTGCCGCAGCCAGGCGGCAGTGCGACGCCGCTGCAATGCGCGACGCGGCACTGGCCGAGCCGCCGCCCCGCGATTTCGTCGGCGCACTGCGGGCCAAGCTGGCGTCGGGCCGGTCGGCGGTGATTGCCGAGATCAAGAAGGCCAGCCCCAGCAAGGGCATCATCCGCGAGCACTTCGTGCCGGCGGACATCGCGGCCAGCTATGCCCGCCATGGCGCTGCCTGCCTGAGCGTGTTGACCGACCGTGGCTTCTTCCAGGGCGATGCGGCCTACCTGCAGCAAGCGCGCGCAGCCTGCGATCTGCCGGTGCTGCGCAAGGACTTCATGGTCGATGCCTACCAGGTGGATGAAGCCCGGGCCTGGGGTGCGGACTGCATCCTGCTGATCGCCGCCTGCCTGGACGACGCGCAGATGGCCGACCTGGAAGCCCAGGCGCTGGCCCTGGGCATGGCGGTGCTGGTGGAAGTGCACGACGGCGCCGAACTGCAGCGCGCGCTGCGCCTGAAGACGCCGCTGCTGGGCATCAACAACCGCAACCTGAAGACCTTCGAAGTCACGCTCGACACCACGCTGGGGCTGCTGCCGCAGGTGCCCGCCGACCGGCTGCTGGTCACCGAAAGCGGCATCCTGGGTCGTGCCGATGTCCAACGCATGCGGGCTGCCGGCGTGCACGGCTTTCTGGTGGGCGAGGCCTTCATGCGGGCCGAGGACCCAGGCGCCGCACTGGCTGACCTGTTCCGGTGACGGCCCAGGCCAAACCGGGCTGCCTGGTTCGGCCGCTGGGCGAACTGCTGGATGCGTTCGGCCCGGGCAACGAATGGACCCCGCTGCTGCAAGCCTGGCGCGACAGCCCCGCCGGCCGCCGGCTGATCGACGCGGTGGATGCGCGTGTGGCGGCCGGCGGCACGGTCTACCCGGCCGAGGTGTTCCGGGCGCTGGCGTCGACGTCCCTGTCGCGGGTGCGGGTTCTGATCCTGGGCCAGGACCCCTACCACGGCCCGGGTCAGGCCGAGGGGCTGGCCTTCTCGGTGGCGCCGGGGCAGCGCTGGCCACCCAGCCTGCGCAACATCCTGGCCGAATGGCAGCGCGATCTCGGCCTGCCACTGCCGGTGCACGGCAGCCTGTTGCCGTGGACGCGGCAGGGCGTGCTGCTGCTGAACACCGCGCTGACGGTGGAGGAGGGCCGGCCTGCCAGCCATGCCAAACTAGGTTGGGAAGTGCTTACTGACGAAATTATCTCGGCGGTGGCGTCCGATGCGGCGCCGAAGGTGTTCATGCTTTGGGGTGTGCACTCCCAGGCCAAGGTGGCGCGGATCGAGGCCGCCGGCCGTGGGCATTTGGTGCTGCAGTGCAACCATCCGTCGCCACTGTCGGCGCGGCGGCCGCCGGTGCCCTTCATCGGCTGTGGCCACTTCAGTCGCGCCAACGCCTGGCTGGCGGCGGCCGACCCCAGGGCCGGCGGGCTGGACTGGGGTCTCGCGGACAGCGCCTGAACGCTACACCGACGCCGAAAAGCCGCTGAACGGTGGTATAGTCTGAGGTTCGCCTCGGAGGGGTGCCCGAGTGGCTAAAGGGGGCAGACTGTAAATCTGTTGGCTTACGCCTACGCTGGTTCGAATCCAGCCTCCTCCACCAGGCGACTGGACTTGTCGTGTTCCGCGTACAGGGCTGACCAAGCGGGAGTAGTTTAATGGCAGAACCTTAGCCTTCCAAGCTAATGGCGCGGGTTCGATTCCCGCTTCCCGCTCCAGTGGCGGAGCCGTCGCCACAGGCCTGGATACCGAGGTGTCCAAGCCCGTGTCGATGCCCATGTGGCTCAGTGGTAGAGCACTCCCTTGGTAAGGGAGAGGTCGCGCGTTCGATCCGCGCCATGGGCACCAACCACAAGCATTGTCTGGATTGTCGATTTCAGGAGAAGACGAAATGGCAAAAGGTAAATTCGAACGCACGAAGCCGCACGTGAACGTGGGGACGATTGGACACGTGGACCACGGCAAGACCACGCTGACGGCGGCGATCACCACCGTGCTGTCGAGCAAGTTTGGTGGCGAGGCCAAGGCCTACGACCAGATCGACGCGGCGCCGGAAGAGAAGGCGCGCGGCATCACCATCAACACCGCGCACGTCGAATACGAAACCGCCAACCGGCACTACGCGCACGTCGACTGCCCCGGGCACGCCGACTACATCAAGAACATGATCACCGGCGCGGCGCAGATGGACGGCGCCATCCTGGTGTGCTCGGCCGCCGACGGCCCCATGCCGCAGACCCGCGAGCACATCCTGCTGGCCCGCCAGGTGGGCGTGCCCTACATCATCGTCTTCCTGAACAAGTGCGACATGGTCGACGACGCCGAACTGCTCGAGCTCGTCGAGATGGAAGTGCGCGAACTGCTCAGCAAGTACGACTTCCCCGGCGACGACACCCCCATCATCAAGGGCTCGGCCAAGCTGGCCATGGAAGGCGACAAGGGCGAACTCGGCGAAGGCGCCATCATGAAGCTGGCCGAAGCGCTGGACAGCTACATCCCCACGCCCGAGCGCGCGGTGGACGGCGCCTTCCTGATGCCCGTCGAAGACGTCTTCAGCATCAGCGGCCGTGGCACCGTGGTCACCGGCCGGGTCGAGCGCGGCGTCATCAAGGTCGGCGAGGAAATCGAGATCGTCGGCATCCGTGCCACGCAGAAGACCACCTGCACCGGCGTGGAGATGTTCCGCAAGCTGCTGGACCAGGGCCAGGCGGGCGACAACGTGGGCATCCTGCTGCGCGGCACCAAGCGCGAAGACGTCGAGCGCGGGCAGGTGCTGTGCAAGCCCGGCAGCATCAAGCCGCACACCCACTTCACCGCCGAGGTGTACGTGCTGAGCAAGGAAGAGGGCGGGCGGCACACCCCGTTCTTCAACAACTACCGGCCGCAGTTCTACTTCCGCACCACGGACGTGACCGGCGCGGTGGAGCTGCCGAAGGACAAGGAGATGGTGATGCCGGGCGACAACGTCAGCATCACGGTCAAGCTGATCGCGCCGATCGCCATGGAAGAAGGCCTGCGCTTTGCCATCCGCGAGGGCGGCCGCACCGTCGGCGCCGGCGTCGTGGCCAAGATCATCGAATAAGGCGGACCATCATGCAAAAACAGAAGATCCGCATTCGCCTGAAGGCCTTCGACTACAAGCTGATCGACCAGTCGGCGCTGGAGATTGTCGAGACCGCCAAGCGCACCGGCGCCATCGTGCGCGGCCCCGTGCCGCTGCCGACGCGCATGCAGCGTTTCGACATCCTTCGCTCGCCGCACGTCAACAAGACCAGCCGCGACCAGTTCGAGATCCGCACGCATCAGCGGCTGATGGACATCGTCGACCCGACCGACAAGACCGTGGACGCGCTGATGAAGCTCGACCTGCCGGCCGGCGTGGACGTGGAAATCAAGCTGCAGTAAGGCAACTCTAGGCGGCTGCGCTTGCAGCTGCTACAATAGAGAGCTTTTCTCGGCGCGCTGCCTCGCAAGAGGCGGTGTGCCGAATTCATCAGCCCGGCCAATCGATGTCGGGTTTGTCAAACAAAGGCTCCGCAACCCGGGGCTGGAGAAGAACCATGAGTCTGAGCCATCGTCTCGGATTGCTGGGTCGGAAGGTGGGCATGATGCGCATCTTCACGGACGACGGCGACGCCGTGCCCGTGACCGTGCTGGACGTGTCCAACAACCGCGTCACCCAGGTCAAGACCGAAGCCGTGGACGGCTATAGCGCCATCCAGGTTGCCTTCGGCGAACGCAAGGCCTCCCGTGTCACCAAGCCCGAAGCGGGCCACCTGGCCAAGGCTGGCGTGATGGCGGGCGAAGTGCTGCGCGAATTCCGCGTCACGCCCGAGATCGCCGCCGAGTACAAGCCCGGCGCGACGCTGCCGGTGGGCCTGTTTGCCGTCGGCCAAGCGGTCGACGTGCAGGGCACCTCGATCGGCAAGGGCTTCACCGGCACCATCAAGCGCCACAACTTCGGCTCGCAGCGCGCGTCGCACGGCAACAGCCGTTCGCACAACGTGCCGGGCTCGATCTCGATGGCGCAGGACCCGGGCCGCGTGTTCCCGGGCAAGAAGATGTCCGGCCATCTGGGCGACGTGACCGTCACCACGCAGAACCTGGACATCGTGCGCATCGACGAGGCGCGCTCGCTGCTGCTGGTGCGCGGCGCCGTGCCGGGTGCCAAGAACGGCCATGTGGTCGTGCGCCCGGCGGTCAAGGCCAAGGCGAAGGGAGCCAACTGATGCAACTCGAGCTCCTGAACGAACAAGGGCAGTCCACCGCCAAGGTCGACGCCCCGGACACCGTGTTCGCGCGCGACTACAACGAAGCGCTGGTGCACCAGGTGGTGGTGGCCTACCAGGCCAACGCCCGCCAGGGCACGCGCGCGCAGCTGACCCGCGCCGAAGTCAAGCATTCGACGAAGAAGCCGTTCCGCCAGAAGGGCACCGGCCGCGCCCGCGCGGGCATGACCTCGTCGCCGATCTGGCGTGGGGGTGGCCGCACCTTCCCGAACAAGCCGGACGAGAACTTCGCGCACAAGGTCAACAAGAAGATGTACCGCGCCGGCATGGCGTCGATCCTGTCGCAGCTGGCCCGTGACGGCCGCCTGGCGGTGGTGGATTCGATCGCCGTCGAGGCGCCGAAGACCAAGCTGCTGGCGCAGAAGTTCAAGGCCATGGGCCTGGATTCGGTGATGGTCATCGCCGACCGCGTCGACGACAACCTGGCGCTGGCCTCGCGCAACCTGGCCAATGTGCTGGTGGTCGAGCCGCGCTACGCCGACCCGCTGTCGCTGGTGTTCTACAAGAAGGTGCTGGTCACCAAGGGCGCCATCGACCAGCTGAAGGAGATGTACGCATGAGCACGCCCAAGACCGCCAAGAAGCCCGACGAGGGCCGCCTCGCGCAGGTGCTGGTCGCGCCCATCATCTCGGAGAAGGCCACGCGCATTGCCGAGAAGCAGAACCAGGTGCTGTTCAAGGTGCTGCGCAACGCCACCAAGCCCGAGATCAAGGCTGCCGTCGAACTGATGTTCAAGGTGGAAGTGGCTTCGGTGCAGACCGTCAACCAGATGGGCAAGACCAAGCGCTTCGGCCGGTCGATCGGCCGCCGTGACCACGTGAAGAAGGCCTATGTGTGCCTGAAGCCGGGTCAGGAGCTCAACTTCTCCGGGGAGGCCGCGTAATGGCCGTCGTCAAAGTCAAGCCGACCTCGCCGGGCCGCCGGGCGGTGGTCAAGGTGGTGCACAAGCACCTGCACAAGGGCAAGCCGGAAGCGTCGCTGCTGGAGCCGCAGTTCCAGCAGGCCGGCCGCAACAACAACGGCCACATCACGATGCGCCACAAGGGTGGGGGTCACAAGCACCACTACCGCGTCGTCGATTTCAAGCGCAACAAGGACGGCATCCCGGCGAAGGTCGAGCGCATCGAGTACGACCCGAACCGCACCGCCCATATCGCGCTGGTCTGCTACGCCGACGGCGAGCGCCGCTACATCATCGCCCCGCGCGGGCTGGAGGTGGGCGCCACGATCGTCAGCGGCGCCGAGGCTCCGATCAAGGCCGGCAACACGCTGCCCATCCGCAACATCCCGGTGGGTTCCACCGTGCACTGCGTCGAGATCCTGCCCGGCAAGGGCGCGCAGATCGCGCGTTCGGCCGGCACCTCGGTGACGCTGATGGCGCGCGAAGGCATCTACGCCCAGCTGCGCCTGCGTTCGGGTGAAGTACGCAAGATCCACATCGACTGCCGCGCCACCATCGGCGAGGTCAGCAACGAAGAACACAACCTGCGCCAGTACGGCAAGGCCGGCGCGCGCCGCTGGCAGGGCATCCGCCCGACGGTGCGCGGCGTGGCGATGAACCCGATCGACCACCCGCATGGTGGCGGCGAAGGCCGCACCGGCGAGGGCCAGGCGCCGGTGTCGCCGTGGAACACGCTGACCAAGGGCTACCGCACGCGCAGCAACAAGCGCACGCAGACGATGATCGTCTCGCGTCGCAAGAAGTAAGGGGCCAGCAGCATGGCACGTTCCCTCAAGAAGGGTCCCTTCGTGGACCACCACCTGATGGCCAAGGTCGAGAAGGCCGCCGCCATCAAGGACAAGAAGCCGGTGAAGACCTGGTCGCGCCGCTCGACGATCCTGCCCGAGTTCATCGGCCTGACGATCGCCGTGCACAACGGCAAGCAGCATGTGCCGCTGTACGTGACCGACCAGATGGTCGGCCACAAGCTGGGCGAGTTTGCCCAGACGCGCACCTTCAAGGGTCACCCGGCCGACAAGAAGGCCAAGAAGTAAGGGATGCCTACGATGGAAACCAAAGCAATCGTGCGTGGTGTGCGCCTGTCGGCCGACAAGGGCCGGCTCGTCGCCGACCTGGTGCGCGGCAAGAAGGTCGACCAGGCGCTGGACATCCTGAGCTTCACGCCCAAGAAGGCTGCCGGCATCATCCGCAAGGCGCTGGCCTCGGCCATCGCCAATGCCGAGCACAACGACGGTGCCGACATCGACGAACTGAAGGTCAAGTCGATCTACGTCGAGCAGGGTGCCACGCTGACGCGTTCGTCGGCCCGCGCCAAGGGCCGCGGCAACCGCATCAGCAAGCCCACGTGTCACATCTACGTGACGGTCGGCAACTAAGGCAAGGGCAGAGCAAAGACCATGGGACAGAAAATCCACCCGACCGGTTTCCGGCTGCCCGTCACGCGTGCCTGGGCGTCGCGCTGGTTCGCCACCAAGCGCAACTTCAGCCAGATGCTGGCCGAAGACCTGCACGTGCGCGACTTCCTGAAGACGCGCCTGAAGAGCGCCGCCGTCTCGCGCATCCTGATCGAGCGCCCCGCCAAGAACGCCCGCATCACCATCTACTCGGCGCGGCCGGGCGTGGTGATCGGCAAGAAGGGCGAGGACATCGAGAACCTGAAGGCCGAACTGGCCAAGCGCCTGGGCGTGCCGGTGGCGGTCAACATCGAAGAGATCCGCAAGCCGGAGATCGACGCCCAGCTGATCGCCGACAGCATCACCCAGCAGCTCGAGAAGCGCATCATGTTCCGCCGCGCCATGAAGCGTGCGATGCAGAACGCCATGCGCCTGGGTGCGCAGGGCATCAAGATCATGTCCTCGGGCCGCCTGAACGGCATCGAGATCGCGCGCTGCGAGTGGTACCGCGAAGGCCGCGTGCCGCTGCACACGCTGAAGGCCGAGATCGACTACGGCTTCTCGGAAGCCAAGACCACCTACGGCGTCATCGGCGTCAAGGTCTGGGTCTACCGCGGTGACCGCCTGGCCCACGGCGAGGCGCCGGGCGTCAAGCCCGAGGCCGGCGAGGATGATCGCCGCAGCCGCCGCGCACCGCGCCCCGGCGCGCCGGGCGGCCCGGCCGGCCGTGCCCGCCCGGCGGGCGACCGCGCGCCGCGCGCTGCCGCGCCCGGTGGGGACAAGCCTGCGGAAGGCGCGGACGCGCCGAAGACGCCTGCCGTCAAGCGTGTGCGCAAGGCCGCCGCGCCGGCTGCTGGCGAGAGCAAGGGGGAATAAAGCATGCTGCAACCAGCACGTCGCAAGTTCCGCAAGGAACAGAAAGGCCGCAACACCGGCGTCGCCACCCGCGGCGCCAAGGTGTCGTTCGGCGAATTCGGCCTGAAGGCCACCGAGCGCGGCCGCCTGACGGCGCGCCAGATCGAGGCAGCGCGTCGCGCCATCTCGCGCCACATCAAGCGCGGGGGCCGCATCTTCATCCGCATCTTCCCGGACAAGCCGATCTCGCAGAAGCCGGCCGAAGTCCGCATGGGCAACGGCAAGGGCAACCCCGAGTACTACGTGGCCGAGATCCAGCCGGGCAAGGTGCTGTACGAGATCAACGGCGTGCCCGAGGCGCTGGCCCGCGAGGCCTTCACGCTGGCCTCGGCCAAGCTGCCGCTGCGCACGACCTTCGTCGCGCGCCAGCTCGGCGCCTGAGGCCGCTCCGGAGAACCGACATGAAGACCAGTGAACTGCGCGCCAAGGACGTGGCCGCGCTCGAGAAAGAGGTCGCCGACCTGCTGCGCGCCCACTTCGGCCTGCGCATGCAGAAGGCCACCCAGCAGCTGACCAACCACGCCGCGCTGCGCAAGACGCGCCGTGAAGTGGCCCGCGCCAAGACCATCCTCAACGAGAAGAAGAAGGGGGCCGCGAAGTGAGCGAAGCCCAAGCCACCAAGAACACCCGCACCCTGATCGGCCAGGTGGTCAGCGACAAGCGCTCGAAGACCATAACCGTGCTCGTCGAGCGCCGGGTCAAGCACGAGCTGTACGGCAAGATCGTCGCGCGCTCCAGCAAGTACCACGCCCATGACGAGAAGGGCGAGTACAAGATGGGCGACACGGTCGAGATCGCCGAAAGCCGGCCGATTTCCAAGACCAAGAGCTGGGTGGTCACCCGCCTGGTCAAGAAGGCCGGCCTGGCCTGATCCATCCCGCGGCAAGGGGGCATGCCCCCTTGCCGCCGCACGGGCCGCGACGCTGGGATACTGGCGTCCCGGCCCGCTTCGTTGGTGGTGCCGCGAGCCTGTTCCCAACCACGCCTACCGGAGGAGAAACGCATGCTGAAAGTCGGAGACAAGCTGCCCAGCGGCAGCCTGCAGGAATTCATCGAAGTCGAAGGCAATGGCTGCTCGATCGGCCCGAACAGCTTCGACATCGCCAAGGCCACGGCCGGCAAGACGATCGCCATCTTTGCGCTGCCCGGTGCCTACACGCCCACCTGCTCGGCCAAGCACGTGCCCGGCTATGTGCAGAAGGCCGACGAGCTGAAGGCCGCCGGCGTGGACGAGATCTGGTGCGTGTCGGTCAATGACGCCTTTGTGATGGGCGCCTGGGGTCGCGACCAGAAGACCGGCGGCAAGGTCCGCATGATGGCCGACGGCAGCGCCGACTTCACCAAGGCCACCGGGCTGACGCTGGACCTGACGGCACGCGGCATGGGCCTGCGTTCCAATCGCTACTCGATGCTGGTCAAGGACGGCGTGGTCAAGACGCTCAACGTCGAGGCCCCCGGCAAGTTCGAGGTCAGCGACGCCGACACCATGCTGGCGCAAGCCAAGGCGGGCTGACCCGCTGAGCCTGCTTGGCAATTGACAAGCAGGCTCGAAGCGAGTGATAATCTAAAGCTTCGCCGGATTTTGGTTGAGCCTGATTCGCAGGTGCCGATCGGGATCCGGATCCGCCCCAACCGGGGCGCCGCCTGAGGGTGGCGCCGCACGACGGGCCCAAGACTGACCGCCAAGACCGGCCACCGGCCGTACGGACGCGGGACAAGTTGGGGATTGAACAATGATCCAAATGCAATCGCGACTCGACGTCGCCGACAACACGGGCGCCAAGTCCGTCATGTGCATCAAGGTGCTGGGCGGCTCCAAGCGTCGCTATGCCGGCATTGGCGATGTGATCAAGGTCTCCATCAAGGAGGCAGCGCCGCGTGGTCGGGTGAAGAAGGGCGAGATCTACAGCGCTGTGGTCGTGCGCACCGCCAAGGGCGTGCGCCGCCAGGACGGCTCGCTGATCAAGTTCGACGGCAATGCCGCCGTGCTGCTGAACGCCAAGCTCGAGCCGATCGGTACGCGCATCTTCGGGCCGGTGACGCGCGAGCTGCGCACCGAGCGCTTCATGAAGATCGTGTCACTGGCGCCGGAAGTGCTCTGACGCGCTGGCGCTAAAGGAAGTCCATCATGAACAAGATCCGCAAGGGCGATCAGGTCATCGTGCTGACCGGCCGCGACAAGGGCAAGCGCGGCACGGTGACTCGCCGGGTCGACGACGACTACATCGTCGTCGAGGGCGTCAACATCGTGAAGAAGCACGTCAAGCCGAACCCGATGAAGGGCACCACTGGCGGCGTGATCGACAAGACGATGCCGATCCACCAGTCGAACGTGGCGATCTTCAATGCCGCCACCGCCAAGGCCGACCGCGTGGGCATCAAGATCCTGGACAACGGCGACAAGGTGCGCGTCTACAAGTCCAGCGGCGAACAGATCAAGGCTTAAGGCGAGGACCCGCGACCATGTCTCAACAACAGACTGCCCGCCTGCAGACCTACTACCGCGAGAAGGTGGTGCCCGACCTGATGGCCAAGTATGGCTACAAGTCGGTGATGCAGGTGCCCCGCCTGCAGAAGATCACGCTGAACATGGGTGTCAGCGAGGCGGTGGCCGACAAGAAGGTGATGGAGCACGCGGTTGGCGACCTGACCAAGATCGCCGGCCAGAAGCCCGTGGTGACCAAGTCGAAGAAGGCCATCGCCGGCTTCAAGATCCGCGAGAACGTGCCCATCGGCTGCATGGTCACGCTGCGTGGCGTGCGCATGTACGAGTTCCTCGACCGTTTCGTCACGATCGCGCTGCCGCGCGTGCGCGACTTCCGCGGCATCAGCGGGCGTGCCTTCGACGGCCGCGGCAACTACAACATCGGGGTCAAGGAACAGATCATCTTCCCCGAGATCGACTACGACAAGATCGATGCCCTGCGTGGCCTGAACATCAGCATCACGACCAGCGCGCGCAACGACGACGAGTGCAAGGCCCTGCTCACGGCCTTCCGCTTCCCGTTCAAGAACTGAGGTGCCCCGTGGCGAAACAGTCCCATATCCAGCGGCAGAACAAGCGCGAGAAGCTCGTGGCGAAGTACGCCAAGAAGTACACCGAGCTGAAGGCCACGGCCAATGACGCCAAGCGTTCCGACGAGGAGCGCTACGCCGCCCGCCTGGAGCTGCAGAAGCTGCCGCGCAACGCCTACCCTTCGCGCCTGCGCAACCGCTGCGAGCTGACGGGCCGCCCGCGCGGCAACTTCCGCATGTTCGGGCTGGGTCGCAGCAAGATCCGTGATCTCGCCTTCAAGGGCGACATTCCCGGCGTCGTCAAGGCCAGCTGGTGATATGGGCCGCGTTCCCCTGAGAACCGGCCCGAGCAGGAGAGTTTGTTATGAGCATGAGTGATCCGATCGCCGATATGCTGACCCGCATCCGTAACGCGCAGAGCGTGGACAAGGCGGTGGTGGCGATGCCCTCGTCGAAGATCAAGGTCGCGATCGCGCAGGTCCTCAAGGACGAGGGCTACATCGAGGGTTTCTCGGTGCGCAGCGAAGACGGCAAGAGCCAGCTCGAGATCGCGCTGAAGTACTACGCCGGTCGCCCGGTGATCGAGCGTATCGAGCGCGTCAGCCGCCCCGGCCTGCGCGTCTACCGGGGCCGAGAGGCGATTCCGTCGGTGATGAACGGCCTGGGTGTGGCCATCGTCACCACGCCCAAGGGCGTGATGACCGATCGCAAGGCCCGCCAGACCGGCGTGGGCGGCGAAGTGCTGTGCTACGTCGCCTGACCGGCGGCGTCTAACGGAAGGAATCGAGCATGTCTCGCGTAGCAAAGATGCCGGTGACCGTCCCGCAAGGCGTGGACGTGTCGATCACGGCAGAGCAGATTTCAGTCAAGGGAGCGCAGGGCACTCTGGTGCGTCCGGCTCATGCGCTGGTGTCCGTCAAGCGCGACGGCGCGACGCTGACCTTCGAGCCGGCCAACGACAGTGCCGCGGCCGGTGCGATGAGCGGCACGATGCGCGCGCTGGTGAACAACATGGTCAACGGCGTGTCCAAGGGCTTCGAGAAGAAGCTGACGTTGGTGGGCGTGGGTTTCCGTGCCCAGGCCCAGGGTCAGAAGCTGAACCTCCAGATCGGCTTCTCGCACCCGGTGGTCAAGGAGATGCCGGCCGGTGTGAAGGTGGAGACGCCGACCCAGACCGAGATCGTGATCAAGGGCGCCGATCGCCAGGCGGTGGGCCAGGTGGCCGCCGAAGTGCGCGCCATCCGCCCGCCCGAGCCCTACAAGGGCAAGGGCATCCGCTACGTCGATGAGCGCGTGTCGCTCAAAGAGACGAAGAAGAAGTAAGGAGCGACACCATGCTGAACAAGAAGGAGCAGCGCCTGCGCCGTTCGCGGCAGACCCGGCTGCGCATCGCGCTGCAAGTCGTGGCACGCCTGACGGTGCATCGCTCGAACCTGCATGTCTATGCCAGCGTCATCTCGGACGACGGCACGCGCGTGCTGGCCAGCGCTTCCACGGCCGAGAAGGCGGTGCGCGAGCAGCTGGGCGGTGCGGGCAAGGGCGGCACCACCTCGGCCGCGGCCCTGGTGGGCAAGCGCATTGCCGAGAAGGCCAAGGCCGCCGGCATCGAGCAGGTGGCGTTCGACCGCTCGGGCTTCGCGTTCCACGGCCGCGTCAAGGCACTGGCCGAGGCGGCCCGCGAGGCCGGCCTGAAGTTCTAGGCGCAGCAGCAAAGGATCACAGCACATGGCTAAGTTTCAACCTCGCGCCCAGACCGAAGGCAACGACGACGGGCTGAAGGAAAAGATGATTGCGGTGAACCGCGTGACCAAGGTCGTCAAGGGCGGCCGCACGCTGAGTTTCGCGGCGCTGACCGTGGTCGGCGACGGCGACGGCCGCATCGGCATGGGCAAGGGCAAGGCCAAGGAAGTGCCCGTGGCGGTGCAGAAGGCGATGGAAGACGCCCGTCGCAACCTGATGAAGGTGGCGCTGAAGAACGGCTCCATCCACCACAACGTGCGTGGCGAGCATGGCGCGGCCAAGGTGCTGATGGCGCCGGCGCCGGCCGGTACCGGCATCATCGCCGGCGGCCCGATGCGCGCGGTATTCGAGGTCATGGGTGTCACCGACATCGTGGCCAAGAGCCTGGGCTCGACCAACCCGTACAACATGGTGCGTGCCACGCTGGATGCGCTGAAGCGTTCCACCACGCCCGCCGAGGTGGCCGCCAAGCGTGGCAAGTCGGTCGAAGAGATCTTCGGCTGAGCCGCTGCAGGAGAACAACGATGTCCGACAACAAGACCCTGAAGGTCAAGCTGGTGCGCAGCCCGATCGGCACCAAGCAGTCGCACCGCGCCACCGTGCGCGGCCTGGGCCTGCGCAAGCTGAACAGCGAATCGGTGCTCGAGGACACCCCGGCGGTGCGCGGCATGATCGACAAGATCGCCTACCTCGTGAAGGTGCTCTGAGCACGCCACGCCTAGACGGAACACGAACATGGAACTGAACACCATCAAGCCGGCCGGTGGCGCTAAGCGCGAGCGCCGGCGCGTCGGCCGCGGCATCGGCTCGGGCCTGGGCAAGACCGCGGGCCGCGGTCACAAAGGCCAGAAGTCGCGTGCTGGCGGCTTCCACAAGGTGGGCTTCGAAGGCGGCCAGATGCCGCTGCAGCGCCGCCTGCCCAAGCGCGGCTTCAAGTCGCTGACCGCGCGCCTGAATGCCGAGATCACGCTGACCGACCTGCAGCGCCTGGGCGCCGACGAGGTGGACCTGCTGGCGCTGAAGCAGGCCGGTCTGGTGGCCGACCAGGTCAAGGTGGTCAAGGTCATCAAGTCGGGCGAACTCGCCCGCAAGGTGGCGCTGAAGGGCATTGGCGCCACGGCGGGTGCCAAGGCTGCGATCGAGGCCGCCGGCGGCTCGCTGGGCTGATCGGTTCTCAGGAACGAAGACTCCTCCCGTGGCAACTTCTGCAAACCAGCTGGCCAAGAGCGGCAAGTTCGGCGACCTGCGTCGCCGGCTCGTCTTTCTGTTGCTGGCCTTGGTGGTTTACCGGCTGGGGGCGCACATCCCCGTGCCGGGGATCGACCCTGCCCAGTTGCAGCAATTGTTCAAGAGCCAGTCGGGCGGCATCCTGAACCTGTTCAACATGTTCTCGGGCGGGGCGCTGTCGCGCTTCACCGTGTTCGCGCTAGGCATCATGCCGTACATCTCGGCGTCGATCATCATGCAGTTGATGACCTACGTCGTGCCCTCGCTGGAAGCCATCAAGAAGGAAGGCGAAGCCGGGCGTCGCAAGATCACCCAGTACACGCGCTACGGCACGTTGGTGCTGGCGCTGTTCCAGTCGCTGGGCATCGCGTTGGCGCTCGAGCAGTCGCCGGGGCTGGTCATCAGCCCGGGTTTCGGCTTCCGGATGACCGCGGTGGTCAGCCTGGTGGCTGGCACGATGTTCCTGATGTGGCTGGGTGAGCAGATCACCGAGCGCGGTCTGGGCAACGGCATTTCGATCCTGATCTTCGCCGGCATCGTGGCCGGCCTGCCGAGCGCCATCGCCGGGCTGTTCGAACTGGTGCGCACCGGCTCGATGAGCATCATCGCCAGCCTGTTCATCATTGCGCTGGTGATCGTGGTCACCTTCGTGGTGGTGTTCGTCGAGCGCGGGCAGCGCAAGATCCTGGTCAACTATGCCAAGCGCCAGGTGGGCAACAAGGTCTACGGCGGTCAGTCGTCGCACCTGCCGTTGAAGCTGAACATGTCGGGCGTGATCCCGCCGATCTTCGCGTCGTCGATCATCCTGCTGCCGGCGACGGTGGTGGGCTGGTTCGCCACCGGCGAAGGCATGCGCTGGCTGCGCGACATTTCGGCGGCGCTGTCACCGGGCCAGCCGATCTACGTGCTGCTGTATGCGGCGATGATCGTGTTCTTCTGTTTCTTCTACACGGCGCTGGTGTTCAACAGTCGCGAGACGGCCGACAACCTGAAGAAGAGTGGTGCGTTCATCCCCGGCATCCGCCCCGGTGACCAGACGGCCAAGTACATCGACCGCATCCTGTCGCGCTTGACACTGGTCGGCGCCGTCTACATCACGCTGGTCTGTCTTCTGCCTGAGTTCCTGGTGCTGAAGTACAACGTCCCGTTCTACTTCGGGGGTACTTCGCTTCTGATCATCGTTGTCGTGACCATGGACTTCTGGGCCCAGGTGCAAAGCTACGTGATGAGCCAGCAGTACGAGTCCTTGCTGAAGAAGGCCAACTTCAAGGCAAGCTGAGAGGCAACGAACACAAGCACATGGCCAAGGACGACGTCATCCAGATGCAGGGCGAGATTCTCGAGAATCTCCCCAATGCCACCTTCCGCGTGAAGCTGGAGAACGGCCACGTCGTGCTCGGGCACATTTCCGGCAAGATGCGCATGCACTACATCCGCATCCTGCCGGGCGACAAGGTCACCGTGGAATTGACGCCCTACGATCTGAGCCGGGCTCGCATCGTGTTCCGCGCCAAGTAGGACGAAGAGAAGGTCAAGGAGAGAAGCATGAAGGTCGCTGCATCGGTCAAGAAGATGTGCCGCAACTGCAAGGTCATCCGGCGCAAGGGCGTCGTGAGGGTGATCTGCACCGACCCGCGTCACAAGCAGCGCCAGGGCTGAGCCACCGTCTGCAGCCAGGGCATTTCAAGGATTCAAGATGGCACGTATCGCTGGTATCAACATCCCGCCGCACAAGCATGCGGAAATTGGCCTGACGTCGATCTTCGGCATCGGCCGCCCGACGGCCCAGAAGATCTGCGAGGCGGTCGGCATCCCGTACTCGAAGAAGATCAAGGACCTGAACGACAGCGACCTGGAAAGGATTCGCGAGGAGATCGGCCGCCTGACCATCGAGGGCGACCTGCGCCGTGAGATCTCCATCAACATCAAGCGGCTGATGGACCTGGGCTGCTACCGCGGCATGCGCCACCGCCGCGGCTTGCCGATGCGCGGCCAGCGCACGCGTACCAATGCGCGTACCCGCAAGGGCCCGCGCAAGGGCGCTGCTGCGCTGAAGAAGTAAGCCCTCCTGACGTACTGAGAACCAACCCATGGCCAAAGCACCGATCAACACCGCCGCGCGGCGCGTCAGCAAGAAGGTCCGCAAGAATGTGGCGGACGGCATTGCGCACGTGCACGCGTCGTTCAACAACACCATCATCACGATCACCGACCGCCAGGGCGGGGCTCTCGCCTGGGCCTCCAGCGGCGGGCAGGGTTTCAAGGGTTCGCGCAAGAGCACGCCGTTTGCGGCCCAGGTGGCTGCCGAAGTGGCCGGCCGCGCTGCGCAGGAGCAAGGCATCAAGAACCTGGATGTGCGTATCAAGGGCCCTGGCCCGGGCCGCGAGTCGTCGGTACGTGCGCTGGCGGCGCTGGGCATCCGCATCAACCTGATTTCGGACGTGACGCCGATCCCGCACAACGGCTGCCGGCCGCAGAAGCGCCGCCGCATCTGACGTGAACCGGGCCTGCGCCTGGTAACCAGCTTCGACATATAATTCGAAGCTTTTCCATCGCGCGCCGCGGCGCCCTGCAGGGCATCCGTGACCGCGCACCCCCGTGCCAGCCCCTGCGCCGGCACATTCGTAAGACCACCGTCTGAGCGACCGCAAGAACGCCGCCAGACTTGCGCGGCGCCCCTGCGGGCCGGCCGCGTCAGAACAGGATCTAAGGACATCTCGTGGCACGTTATCTGGGACCCAAGGCCAAGCTGGCCCGCCGTGAAGGCACCGATCTCTACCTGAAGAGCGCCCGTCGCCCGATTGGCGACAAAGCCAAGTTCGACAGCAAGCCCGGCCAGCATGGCCGTACCAGCGGCTCGCGCACGTCCGACTTCGGCCTGCAGCTGCGCGAGAAGCAGAAGGTCAAGCGCATGTACGGCGTGCTCGAGCGCCAGTTCCGCCGCTACTTCGCCGAGGCAGAACGCCGCCGCGGCAACACCGGTGCGAACCTGCTGTTCCTGCTGGAATCGCGGCTGGACAACGTCGTCTACCGCATGGGCTTCGGCTCCACCCGCGCCGAGGCGCGGCAGCTGGTGTCGCACAAGGCGGTGACGGTCAACGGCGAGGTCGTGAACATCGCCTCGTACATGGTCAAGGCCGGCGACGCGGTGTCGATCCGCGAGAACGCGAAGAAGCAACTGCGCGTGCAGGATGCCCTCAAGCTGGCCAGCAGCATCGGCCTGCCCGAATGGGTGCAGGTAGACGCCGCCAAGATGGAAGGCGTGTTCAAGAAGGTGCCCGATCGCGATCAGTTCGGCGCCGAGATCAACGAATCGCTGATCGTCGAGCTCTACTCGCGCTGACGACCCGCCTGCGCGGCCGGGCGTGCCTGCCCGCGTCCGCGCGTCGACGCTCCGTTTCGCCGGGCACGGAGCGCCCCGAGGAGAGACCCGGGCTTTCGTCCATCAGCCTTATCGGTGTAACGAGCCGAGGGTATTGAGAGGAACAGGACTGCAATGCAAACCAATCTGCTGAAACCCAACAAGGCCATCCAGGTGGAGCCGCTTGGCGGCAACCGCGCGAAGGTGACGCTGGAGCCCTTCGAGCGCGGCTATGGCCACACGCTGGGTAATGCGCTGCGCCGCGTGCTGCTGTCGTCGATGCTCGGCCACGCGCCCACCGAGGTGACGATCGCCGGCGTGCTGCACGAGTACTCGACGATCGACGGGGTTCAGGAAGACGTGGTGCACATCATGCTCAACCTGAAGGGCGTGGTCTTCAAGCTGCACAACCGCGACGAAGTGACGCTGGTGCTGCGCAAGGAAGGCGAGGGCCCGGTCACGGCCGGCGACATCCAGACGCCGCACGATGTGGAGATCATCAACCCCGAGCATGTCATCGCCCACCTGTCGCAGGGCGGCAAGCTGGACATGCAGATCAAGGTGGAGAAGGGCCGCGGCTACGTGCCGGGCAACTTGCGCCGCTATGGCGACGAGCCCAGCAAGTCGATCGGCCGTATCGTGCTGGACGCGTCCTTCTCGCCGGTCAGCCGCGTGAGCTATGCGGTCGAGAACGCGCGCGTCGAGCAGCGTACCGACCTGGACAAGCTGGTGATGGAAATCCAGACCAACGGCGCCATCACGCCCGAGGAAGCCATCCGTGCGTCGGCCAAGATCCTGGTCGAGCAGCTGGCCATCTTCGCGCAGCTGCCCACCGACGGCCAGGGCCTGTTCGAGGCCCAGCCGCCGCGCCAGCAGCAGAACTTCGATCCGATCCTGCTGCGTCCGGTGGACGAGTTGGAGCTGACCGTGCGCTCGGCCAACTGCCTGAAGGCCGAGAACATCTACTACATCGGCGACCTGATCCAGCGCACCGAGACCGAACTGCTGAAGACGCCGAACCTGGGCCGCAAGTCGCTGAACGAGATCAAGGAAGTGCTGGCCTCGCGCGGCCTGACACTGGGCGCGCGGCTGGAGAACTGGCCGCCGCAGAACCTGGACAAGCGCTGAGCGCTTGCGCCACGTGCAACCCCCGGTACCTGACACGGCCGGGGTTCAATAAAGAAGGGATAACGCACCATGCGCCACCGCAACGGACTTCGCAAACTCAACCGCACCAGCGAGCATCGCCAGGCGATGCTGCGCAACATGTGCAACTCGCTGCTCAAGCACGAGGCCATCAAGACCACGCTGCCCAAGGCCAAGGAGCTGCGCCGCGTCGTCGAGCCGCTGATCACGCTGGCCAAGGAGCCCACGCTGTCGAACCGCCGTCTGGCTTTCAGCCGCACGCGCGACCGCGACATCGTGACCAAGCTGTTCGCCGAACTGGGCCCGCGCTACAAGGCGCGTCCGGGCGGCTACACGCGCATCCTGAAGATGGGCTTCCGCGTCGGCGACAACGCGCCGATGGCCTTCGTCGAACTGGTCGACCGGCCTGAACCCGTGGCCACCGAGGCCGCTGCTGAAGCCAAGCAGGACTGAGCGACAACCCACCGAAGGCTGGCATCGCGCAGTGCTTCGGTGTTATAATTTAAGGTTCCGGCGCGGGGTGGAGCAGTCTGGTAGCTCGTTGGGCTCATAACCCAAAGGTCGCAGGTTCAAATCCTGCCCCCGCAACCACACACTGCAACAGCCCGGCTCCTCGCGAGTTCGGGCTGTTGGCATTTTGGGGCTCTTGTGGGGCCGTGCTGCCACGCCGTGGCACCGATTACTAAAATCGTTGATTCGCCTGCCTGCAGCAGGTTAGCCTAGAGGACGACGACGTGTTCATTTCCCAAGCCTTCGCCCAGACTGCGCCTGCCGCCTCGGGGGGTGCCGAATCCAGCCTGCTGAGCCTGCTGCCGCTGGTGCTGATGTTCGTGGTGCTGTACTTCATCATGATCCGCCCGCAGATGAAGCGCCAGAAAGAGCACAAGGCCATGATCGAGGCACTCGGCAAGGGTGACGAGGTGGTCATCTCCGGCGGCGTGCTGGGTCGCGTGTCGAAGCTGGGTGACAGCTATCTGCATGTCGAGGTCGCCAACGGCGTTGAGCTGCAGGTGCAGCGGGCCGCCGTGGTGCAGGTGCTGCCCAAGGGCACCTTCAAGTAGTCAGACTGCCCGCGACCCTGCCGTGGCAGGCCCCGTGGGCCGGTCCATCGAAGCGCCACCCTGGCGCTGCGCAAGGAACCCCGCATGAACCGCTATCCGCTGTGGAAGTACGCGATCCTGGCCGTGGCGCTGGTGATCGGCCTGCTCTACACCGCGCCCAACTTCTTCGGCGAGGCGCCTGCCGTGCAGGTGTCCAGCGGCAAGGCCACGCTGAAGCTCGAGCCCTCCTTCGCGCCGCGTGTGCAGCAGTTGCTCGAGCAGGCCGGTCTCAAGCCCGACTTCGTGCAGTTTGAGGGCAACTCGGTCAAGGCACGCCTGTCGGACACCGACGCGCAGTTGAAGGCCAAGGACGTGCTGTCACGGGCGCTGAACCCCGACCCGTCGGACCCCAGCTACATCGTTGCCCTGAACCTGCTGTCACGGTCCCCGGCCTGGCTGAGCGCGTTGCATGCCTTGCCGATGTACCTGGGCCTGGACCTGCGCGGTGGCGTTCATTTCCTGATGCAGGTCGACATGAAGGCCGCGCTGACCAAGAAGGCCGAGTCCTTGACCGGGGACGTGCGCACGCTGCTGCGCGACAAGAACATCCGCCATGCCGGCATCACGCGCGATGGCGAGAGCCTGGAGCTGCGCTTCCGGGAGCGTGACACGCTGGTCGCCGCGCAGCAGCTGCTGGCCGACCAGCTGCCCGATCTGCAATGGTCCGAGTCGGCCGATGGCGGCGACTACAAGCTGCGCGGCACGCTCAAGCCGGCTGCCGCCCGCCTGGTGCAGGAGCAGGCGCTCAAGCAGAACATCACCACCCTGCACAACCGCGTCAACGAACTCGGCGTGGCCGAGCCGGTCATCCAGCAGCAGGGCCTGGACCGCGTGGTGGTGCAACTGCCCGGCGTGCAGGACACCGCCAAGGCCAAGGACATCATCGGCCGCACCGCCACGCTGGAGGTGCGCATGGTCAACGAGAGCGCCGAGGCGCGCGAGGCCGAGCGCGGCAACGGCCCGGTGCCCTTCGGCAGCGAGCGCTACCTCGAGCGCAATGGCGCGCCGATCATCGTCTTCCGCCAGGTGGTGCTGACCGGCGACAACCTGACCGACGCGCAGGCCGGCTTCGACGGCCAGACGCAGGAGCCGGCGGTGCACTTGACGCTGGACGCCAAGGGCTCGCGCATCTTCCGCGACATCACGCGCGAGAACATCGGCAAGCGCATGGCCATCCTGCTGTTCGAGAAGGGCAAGGGCGAGGTCGTCACCGCGCCGGTGATTCGCAGCGAGATCGGCGGTGGCCGCGTGCAGATCTCCGGCCGCATGACCACCGCCGAAGCCGCCGACACCGCCCTGCTGCTGCGTGCCGGCTCACTCGCCGCGCCGATGGAGATCATCGAGGAGCGCACCATCGGCCCCAGCCTGGGGGCCGACAACATTGCCAAGGGATTCAACAGCGTGCTCTACGGCTTCGCTGCGATCGCGCTGTTCATGTGCGTGTACTACGCGCTGTTCGGTGTCTTCTCCACGCTGGCGCTGGCCTTCAACCTGCTGCTGCTGGTGGCAGTGCTGTCGATGCTGCAGGCCACGCTGACGCTGCCCGGCATCGCCGCCATCGCGCTGACGCTGGGCATGGCCATCGACGCCAACGTGCTGATCAACGAGCGGGTGCGCGAAGAGCTGCGCGCCGGCGCGCCGCCGCAGCTGGCCATCCACAACGGCTACGACCGTGCCTGGGCGACCATCCTCGATTCGAACATCACCACCCTGATCGCGGGTGTGGCGCTGCTGGCCTTCGGCTCGGGCCCGGTGCGCGGCTTCGCCGTCGTGCACTGCCTGGGCATCCTGACCTCGATGTTCTCGGCGGTGATGTTCTCGCGCGGGCTGGTGAACCTCTGGTACGGCGGCAAGAAGCGCCTCAAGTCGGTGTCGATCGGCCAGATCTGGAAAGCCGAGGACAGCGGCGGCGGCAAGAAGCCTGCCAAAGCCTGAACGGTCCTGAACAGGAGATTCGATGGAGTTCTTCCGCATCCGGCGCGACATACCGTTCATGCGGCATGCGCTGGTGTTCAACATCATCTCGCTTGTCACCTTCCTGGCTGCGGTGTTCTTCCTGGTCACCCGGGGCCTGCATCTGTCCATCGAGTTCACCGGCGGCACGGTGATCGAGGTGGCCTACACGCAGCCGGCCGACCTGCCCAAGGTGCGCAGCACGATCGAGTCGCTGAACCTCGGCGACAGCCAGGTGCAGAACTTCGGCAGCTCGCGCGACGTGCTGATCCGCCTGCCGCTGGGCGAAGGCGTCAAGCAGACCGAGCTGGTGGACGGCGTGTTCGACGCGCTGTGCAAGGCCGAGGGCGGGGCGCTGGAATCGCGCCAGGGCGTCAGCGACAAGGGCGAATCGATCAGCAAGCGGGTCTGTGCCGCCGGCGCGGCCGAGCCCGTGAGCCTGCAGCGCAGCGAGTTCGTCGGTCCGCAGGTCGGCAAGGAGCTGGCGGTCGATGGCGCCATGGCGCTGGCCTTCGTCATCGTCGGCATCATGATCTACCTGGCGCTGCGCTTCGAATGGAAGTTCGCCGTCGCCGCGATCGTTGCCAACCTTCACGACGTGGTCATCATCCTGGGCTTCTTCGCCTTCTTCCAGTGGGAGTTCTCGCTGGCGGTGCTGGCGGCGGTGCTGGCGGTGCTGGGCTACTCGGTCAACGAGTCGGTGGTCATCTTCGACCGCATCCGCGAGACCTTCCGGCGCTTCCGCAAGCTGGCGCCCACCGAGGTCATCGACCACGCCATCACCAGCACCATCAGCCGCACCATCATCACCCACGGCTCCACGCAACTGATGGTGTTGTCGATGCTGATCTTCGGCGGGCCGACGCTGCACTACTTCTCGCTGGCGCTGACGGTGGGCATCCTGTTCGGCATCTATTCGTCGGTGTTCGTGGCCGCGGCCATCGTCATGTGGCTGGGCATCAAGCGTGAAGATCTGGTCAAAGCGGGCAGCAAGGAAATCGACCCGAACGATCCCAACTCCGGGGCCGTGGTATAGAGTGGTCTTGCAACCGAGGCACTGACGCCCGAGCCCATGGCACACCGCGCCGACCACGCTGAACTGGCTGAACAGGCACGGCGTACCTACGCCGAACAACTGGTCAAGGGCCTGCCGGCGATGGTCAACAGCCTGGCCGAGACGGCGCGCCAGCTGCTCGACAAGCCCTCCGAGCATGCCCGCATGATGCGGCGGCGCGAGCTGGTGCACGAGCTGAAGAAGGGCGCTGCGATCTGGCACAAGACCATGGTCAATGGCCTGCGCAATGCGCTGCTGAACGGCGTGTCCGCCGCGCGGCCGGCCGACTTGCCGCCGCCTGGCGGTGCGCAGGGCCCGTTGTCCCTGGTGGACGACGACACCATCGAGCGCGAGATCCTTACCTCGCGTCTGGCGCTGGCGGTGATGGACAAGGCCGCCTCCGAGTTCACCGACCTGCGGGCACGCATGGCATCGCTCGAGCGGCGCGAGGAGCTCGATGCCCAGGACATGCTGCGTGCCCATGTGCTGGCGCGCATCGTCGTCGACGCCTGGCGTGCCGCTGGGTGCAGCCTGGAAAGCTGGCGCGAGTTGCAGCTGGCGCTGCATGACGAACTGGCTTCGCTGGTCGAGGAGGCGTATCACGAAACCAACCGCTGGCTGGTCCAGCAGGGGGTGCTGCCCGAGGTCGACCTGCATCCGTACATCCGGCGCGAGCGCAGTGTGCCCACCCAGGCAGGCGGCCTGAGCGGAACCCATGGCGGCGGGGGCTCTGGCGGCAGCTCGGGCTATGGCCACAGTTCCGGCTTCGGTGGCGGGCAGGGCCCGGGCCACGGGCCGCATTCAGGGTATGGGCCGGGCAGCGGGCCGGGTATCACCGGTGCAGGCGGCAGCGGCGGCTACAGCACCGCTGGCGGCGGCCCGGCGCCCAGTGGCACCACCCGGGGCTCCACCTATTGGGGCGGCACCGGCCGCGGCGCCGGGGGGCCTTCACAAAGCCGCGGCAACGTCGGCGAAGAAACGCGCATGATGACCCGCGCTGCGCCGCTGCCGCGCAGCGGCGAGCATTCCGAAGCCGTGCTCGGCCGGCTCAACCGCCTGGTTGGCCGCCATCTGCCCGGCTTTGGCGACACCAGCCGCGCGCACCGCCTGTCGCCGGCGCTGTCGCAGGCCATCGACCTGGCGCAGCAGGGCATCCGCAAGCGCATCGGCGCCAGCACCCGGCGCAACGGCGAGCCGACGGTCACCACGCCGGCGCTGATGGAGGAACTGCACCAGCGCAAGCAGGCGCTGAAGCAGTCGGCCGCCACGCCCGAGGAGCGCGCCACCATCGAGATCGTTGCGCTGCTGTTCCAGAGCATCCTCACCGAAGACCGCATCCCGGCCAGCGTACGCGTCTGGTTCGCGCGGCTGCAGATGCCGGTGCTGCGCGTGGCCGTCACCGAGCCGGATTTCTTCGCCACCGTCGACCACCCGGCGCGCCGGCTGATCGACCGCATGGGCGCCTGCGTGATGGGCTTCGACAGCTCCACCCGCAGCGTGGGTGACGCGCTGGAGAAGGAGATCAAGCGCGTGGTGCAGGTGGTCGAGGCCTATCCGGACACTGGCCGGCGCGTCTTCCAGACCGTGCTCACCGAGTTCGAGAAGTTCCTGGAGCACTACTTCAGCAACGAGAACGAGGCCACCCGCAAGGGCGTGTCGCTGGCGCAGCAGGTCGAGCAGCGCGAGACCATGGCCATCCAGTACACGATCGAGCTGCGCCGCATGCTGAACGAGATGCCGGTGCAGGAGACGGTGCGCGCCTTCCTGTTCCAGGTGTGGGCCGACGTGCTGGCCACCACCGCGGTGCGCTACGGGGCGCAGAGCGACGAGACGCGGGCGATGAAGCGCGCCGCGTCCGACCTGATCTGGTCGGCCAGCGCCAAGGTCTCCCGCGAGGAGCGGGCCGAGGTCATCCGCCGGCTGACGCCGCTGCTGAAGACGCTGCGGGATGGCATGTCCTCGGCCGGCATGGAGACAGCCAAGCAGGACGAGCACATCCAGATCCTCAACAACTCGCTGGCCGCCGCATTCACCGCCAAGGCGCCGGTGATCCCGCATGAGCGTCTGCAGGAGCTGGCCGAGCGCCTCGAATCGCTGGAAGAGCTGCTGCCCGATGCCGCCGACGTGACCATCGACGACTCCATCGTCTTCGACCTGTCGGGCCACGAAAGCAGCGAGCTCGAGGTCGTCACCGAAGGCGGCTCGATGCCCACGCCGGCGATGGTGGCCTGGGCGCGCGAGCTGCAGGTGGGGGGCTGGTACATGCTGGACTACCGCGGCCGCAACGAGGCGGTCCAGCTGGCCTGGCTGGGGCTGCGCAAGCAGCTGTCGATGTTCGTCACGCCGCAGGGGCGCTGCGTGCTGTTCCAGCAGCAGCGGCTGGCGTCCTTCCTGCAGGCGGGCCTGCTGCTGCCGGCGCAGGACGAGGCCCTGAGCGTGCGCGCCACGCGCAGCGCGCTGGCCAAGCTGGATGTGGACCCCTCGCGCCTGCTGAACTAGGCGCCACAGGGCGTCAGTGGATCAGACGCTCCTCGGGCGCGACGAACAACTCGTCGAGGATCAGCGCATCGGGCTCCTCGCCCAGGCTCCAGAAGACCATCAGCACGATGATCTTCAGGTCGTCGAGTTCGATCGGGCCGTTGCCAATGGCGGTGGCGCGGTCGATGACCATCTCGCGCATCGTCGGTGGCAGCACGCCGGCCGATTCGAGGAAGCTGATGAAGCCGATGGAATCTTCGCCCAGCAGCTCTCGTTCGGCCGCCGAGTAGACGCGCAGGCTCATTGCGCCCTGCTGGCCGGTGCAGGACTCTGCCGTGCTGGCCAGACCGTCCAGCCAGGTCAGTGCTTCCTGGATCTCGTCGCTTTCGAAACCCACGGCAGACAACTTGCGCGACAGCTGCTGATGGCTCGGGCAGGCGTCCGGACGCCAGTAGTTTTCGTACAGGTACACGAGCACGTCGAACATGAATCCACTATAGCGCAGGCGCTTTGGCGCCGGGGCTCGGTTACCTTCGATGCGCCATGCCGGGCAGTCTCAGGCATGGCTGCGGCGCTGGTACAGCCCGCCGGGCAGACGGGCCACCCGGTCTTCCAGTTCCAGCTCCAGCAGCCGGGCGCTCAGCTCCTGGGCGCTCCAGCCGGTGCGGGCGCACAGGGCGTCGAGCGTCACCGGGTCGTGGCCCAGCGCTTGCAGCACCGGGTCGTGGTCCACGGCGGGCTCCACCGCCTCGGGTTCGGCCGGTACCGCCAGCGCAGGTTGGCCACGCAGCTCGTCCAGGATGTCGTCGGCGCTTTCCACCAGCTTGGCACCTTGGCGGATCAGCGCGTGGCAGCCGCGCGACAGCGGAGAGTGGATCGATCCAGGCACCGCAAACACCTCGCGCCCGTAGTCGGCTGCCTGGCGTGCGGTGATCAGCGAGCCTGACTGCAGCGCCGCCTCCACCACCAGGGTGCCGCGGGCCAGCCCGGCGATGATGCGATTGCGCTGCGGGAAGTTCTGCGCAAGCGGCGGCGTGCCTGGCGCGTACTCACTCAGCAGCAGGCCTTCGGCGGCGATGCGATGGGCCAGCGCCCGGTGCCGGGCCGGGTAGACGCGATCCAGGCCGGTGCCCACCACCGCCACCGTGCGCCCGGGGCCCTGCAAGCCGCCTTCATGCGCCGCGCCGTCGATGCCGAAGGCCAGCCCCGAGACGATGGTCCAGCCCTGCCGGCTCAGGTGGGCGCCAAAGTGACGCGCGTTGTCCACGCCCTGCGCGCTGGCGTTGCGGCTGCCCACGATGGCCAGGCTGCGCTGGTTCAGCAGCGCCAGGTCGCCCTGCGCATACAGCAGCAGCGGCGGGTCGGGGGTCTGCAGCAGCAGCGGCGGGTAGGCGTCGTCACCCAGGCAGACCACCTGGCGGTCGGCGCCTCCGTCCAGCCAGGCATGCGCGGCCAGCAGCCGCTCGGCCAATGTCTCGGGTTCATCGGCCAGGGCCGCGGCCAGCGAGGGGCCTACCACCTGCTGCCAGGCGCTGCGCGGCGCCTGCAGCACCTGGTGGGCCGCGCCGAAGCTGGCCAGCAGCCGGCGGGCGCCTTCGCGGCCCAGGCCGGGGGTTTCCAACAGGCGGAACCAGGCGTCGAACTCGTCCCTGTCCCGCACGCCGGTACCGCTGCGTCAGGGCTGCGTGAAGTTGTCGCCCGGGAACACCGGCACGTTCACCGAAAGGATCAGCGCGTAGGAGGTGCGCTCGAACACGCTGAAGACGAACAGCAGGCCGTTCGGCTCGTTCGGCAGTTGCAGCGTGGTGCGTTCGCCGTCGATGGTCTTGACCAGGCGCTCGCCATGGCGCCACAGCGCCAGCACATGGCCCCGCTCGACGCCGTCGCGCGCACCGCGGTTCAGGGCCACGATCTGGTTCTGGCCGGCGCTGAGCGCGTCGCCATAGATCTGCAGCACGCGGCCGGACATCGGTGCGCTCGGATGGTGCGGCGCATAGGCCTCCAAGTCGCGCTTGGGCAGCGGCGCCAAGCGGTCACCGGCCGACACTTCCATGCGCACCGACTGGATGGTGACGGTGGCCGGCACCAGCACCGGCTTGCCGCTGGCGTCGACGGTGCGATCGCCCGGACGCTTGAACTCGGCCGTGCCGACATAGCGGGCCTCGTAGCCCAGCAGTTCCTTGGTGTCGATGTCGTACAGCGGCGTCGGCTCGCGGAACAGCCGATAGCCAGAGGCGGGCTGCAGGTCGCCGGCCACATAGGCCAATTGCCCCTGCGACATGGCCACGTAGCCCTCTTGCGCGGCGACGACGCGCGGCGCGCGGCGCAACTCGTCTTCGCTGTAGATCACCGCCTCGGTCAGGAACGGCCCGATCAGGTGCAGCGGCAGCGAGCTGATCGCACCGTTGTCCAGCAGGTTGCTGCGAACGCGCGGCGACAGGCGCACGGTGTTCTCCGGCGCACCGGCGCCGGCCTGGGCCACGCGCAGGCGCGCGCGGTCGCCGGTCTTTTCCAGCACCAGCACCTGGCCGGGATAGATCAGGTGCGGGTTGCGCACCTGGTCGAGGTTCATGCCCCACAGCTCGGGCCAGCGCCATGGGCTCTTCAGGAACAGCTTGGAGATATCCCACAGCGTGTCGCCGCTCTGCACGGTGTGGGTGTCGGGCGCATTCGGCGCCAGTTCCGACAGCGGGATGCCCGCCTGCGCCACCTGCTGCGCGGTGCTGCGCTGCTGCGCCGTGATCGGGAAGTTGGGCTCCGCCTGCACCGGCCCGCCCAGCAGGGCCAGCCCGCAAGCGGTGGCCAGGGTGCCGAGGCGACGACGAAGGGCTCGTGGGTTCATGGATTCAAGCTCCGGGCGGCTCTTGAAGCGCCCGCCGGGTGCCACAATTACGCCATGGGTTCGAACAAGTTTCGGACTCGGCGCACCATAGCGCATGGCGGGGCGGAATGCTCAAACTCTTCATCAGATTCTGCCCATAAACCGTTGATATCGCAACGAAACTGGCCTGCCTCGTCACGCTTCGTGATGGCTGTCACAAGTTGCCGGCGGCACTGCTGCCACCAGCCCCATTGCTGAACATGGCCCAGCTCAACATCCTGCGCTACCCTGATCCACGCCTGCACACCGTCGCCCGTCCCGTGGTCGAGGTCGATGCCCGCATCCACAAGCTGGTCGACGACATGCTCGAGACCATGTACGCCTCCGAAGGCATCGGCCTGGCGGCCACCCAGGTGGACGTGCACGAACAGGTCATCGTGATCGACACGTCCGAGTCGCGCGACCAGCCGCTGGTGCTGATCAACCCCGAGATCACCTGGCGCAGCGACGAGATGATGGTGGCCGAAGAGGGCTGCCTGTCGGTGCCGGCCATCTACGACAAGGTGCAGCGGCATGCCCGCGTGAATGTCAGCGCGCTGGGCCGCGATGGCCAGCCCTTCGGCCTGCAGGCCGAAGACCTGCTGGCGGTGTGCGTGCAGCACGAGATGGACCACCTGCTGGGCAAGGTCTTCGTCGAATACCTGAGCCTGCTCAAGCGCAACCGCATCCGCGACAAGCTGCTGAAGCGCGAACGCGAGGCCCGCCGCAGTGCCTGAGGCCGCCGGCGGCCTGCGCATCGGCTTCGCGGGCACGCCGGATTTCGCTGCCCGCGCGCTGCAGGCGCTGGCCGAGGCAGGTGCCACGCTGCCGCTGGTGCTGACCCAGCCGGACCGGCCGGCCGGTCGCGGCATGAAGCTGCAGGCCTCGGCCGTGAAGCTGCTGGCACTGCAGCACGGGCTCACCGTGCACCAGCCGCGCAGCCTGCGCCTGGACGGCAAGTACCCGGACGACGCCACGGCCGCGCGCGACGTGCTGCAGGCCGCCCGGCTCGACGTGCTGGTGGTCGCCGCCTACGGGCTGATCCTGCCCGCCTGGGTGCTGGCGGTGCCGCGGCTGGGCTGCGTCAACATCCACGGCTCGCTGCTGCCGCGCTGGCGCGGCGCCGCGCCGATCCAGCGCGCCATCGAAGCCGGCGACGCGCAGACCGGCATCACGCTGATGCAGATGGATGCCGGCCTCGACACCGGCGACATCCTGCGCATGGCAGTGCTGCCCATTGGCGCCGACGACAGCAGCGCCACGCTGACGCCGCGGCTGGCCGATCTGGGCGCGCAGATGCTGTGGCCGGCATTGCAGGACCTCGCCCGCGGCGCGCTGCCGCGCCGGCCGCAGCCGGCCGAAGGCGTCACCTACGCCCACAAGATCGACAAGGCCGAGGCGGCCATCGACTGGCGGCAGCCGGCCGCGCAGATCGAACGCCGGGTACGCGCCTTCGACCCGTTCCCCGGCGCCAGCTTCACCTGGCGGGGCGAGGTGCTGAAACTCTGGCGCGCCGCCTGTGTGGAGGCCGCAGCGGCTCCGCCGGGCACGCTGCTGCCGGCCGGCGCCGACCGGCTGCGCGTGGCCTGCGGCGACGGTGCGCTGGACCTGGTGGAACTGCAACGCCCGGGCGGCCGGCGCCAGCCGGTGGCCGCGCTGATGCCCTGGGCGTTGGGCGCCGGCATGGTGCCCGGGCAGCAGCTGCCGACGCCGGACTGACTCAAGTCGCGCGCGCCGCGGCCGATAGGACGGGCAGCCGCCTTCGGCCTGCCCGTGCCCCACCCGCCATGCCGCTGTCCCGCCTGATCCTCCTGACGGCCACCAGCCTGCTGCTGGCGGGCTGCGACCTGCTGGGCATCGAATCCACCCAGGCGGTGGCCGAGCGCCGCGAGGCCGACGGCAAGGCCGTCGGCGGCGCCTGCCGCCATGCTGGCCGCGCGTTGGAGGATTGCTACACGCTCAACCGCAAGGCCGACAAGGCGGCGGTGTTCGCCGGCTGGCGCGAGATGAACGACTACATGCGCGAGAACAAGATCGAGGTCGTCGCCCCGCAACTCGGCCCCGGCAGCGAGCAGGCCGGCCACACGGCGCGCGGTGGCGCGCCCGAGCCGGCCGCCGACGCCAAACCGGCCGAGAAGGGCGGCTGAACCCGGCGCCGCTCAGCGGCGCAGCTGAAAGTTCAACGCCACCAGCGCCCAGGCCGGCTGTGCCACCCCGTCCTCGGTGTAAGGCTTGAACAACGCGCGTCGCACGGCATCCATGGCGGCTTCGTTCAGCCGCACGAAGGCCGAGGCCTCGTGCAACTCGATCTTCTCGGCTTGGCCGTCACGGCCGATCAGCACGCGCAGCACCACCCGGCCCTGCTCGCCGTAGCGGCGCGAGGCGCCGGGGTACTCCAGCACCGGTGCCCGCACATAGTCCACCTGCTCGATCTGCCGCAGCGCTTCGGGCACGGCCGCCCGGGCCCTTGCGACGGGCGCGGGCGGACCGGGCTCGGGCGCCGGAGTGGGCAGCGCGATGGCCGGCGCGCCGGATGTTTCGTGGCTCGGCAGCGGCCGTTCGCTGGGCAGCGGCGGCATCGCGGGCGCCGTCACTGCGGGGATGGGGGGCGGGGGCACCCGCGGCGGTGCAGGCAGCTCGGGGCGCACCGGGGGCGGCGGCAAGGCCGCCGGCACGAAGGCGGCCGCCGGCTCGCTCAGCAGGCTTACCGTGATGACACGTTGCGCCGCGCCGGGGGTGGCCGATTGCAGGGCCTGGCCGAACAGCGCCCACAGGCCCGCCGCGTGGGCCAGCGCGATCGCTCCCAGCATCGACAGCTGCCGCAGGGCCGACTGCGCCTTCATGCGGCCGCCGTGGCCACCAGCGCGGCGGCCGCCAGCGGATGGGCCAGCACCTGCGCGCGCACGCCGAAAGCGGCCGCGATGCGCGCTTCGCTCAGCACCTCGCCCGGGGGCCCCAGGCCGAGCACGCAGCCCTGGTGCAGCAGCAGCACGCGATCCGCGTACATCGCCGCCAGGTTCAGGTCGTGCAGCACGGCGACGATGCCGATGCCGCGCCGTGCTGCGAAAGCGCGCGCGGCCCGCAGCAGGCCGTGCTGGTGCGCCAGGTCGAGCGCGGCGGTGGGTTCGTCCAGCAGCAGGTAGCGTGGGCCATCGGCTTGTTCTTCCCACAGCTGTGCAAAGGCGGCGGCCAGGTGCACCCGCGCCTGCTCGCCGCCGGACAGCGTGTTCACCTCGCGCCCGGCCAGGTGCAATGCATCGGTCAGGCGCAGCGCCATCGCGGCGATGTCCTGCTCGTCGCGAGCCGTGCCGCGCTGCACCGCGGCATGGCGGCCCAGCTGCGCCACCTCGAAGGCGCTGAAGGCGAAGGCCACCTCGGGCCGCTGCGGCAGCACCGCGCGGCGCCGCGCACGTTCTAGCGCCTTCCAGCGATGCAGCGCGCGGCCGTCCAGCCGCACCTCGCCCTGCACCTGCAGAGGTGATGCGGGGTTCTCGCCCGCCAGCAGGCGCAGCAGCGTGGACTTGCCGGCGCCGTTCTCGCCGAGCACGGCCACGGTCTCGCCCGGCGCCACCTGCAGCTGCAGATCCTGCAGCAGCGTGCGCGTACCGATGCGCGCCGTCAGGCCGTCGGCATGCAGCCAGGTCCTCATAGGCCTTGCAGGCGCCTGCGCAGCAGCAGCGCCAGGAAGAAAGGCGCGCCCAGCCCGGCCGTCAGCACGCCGATCGGCAGCTCGGCCGGCGCCACCCAGGTGCGTGCCGCTGCATCGGCCAGCACCACCAGCAGCGCGCCCAGCAGCGCCGCGCCCGGAAGCACAGTGCGATGGTCGGGCCCGCAGGCCAGGCGCACCGCATGCGGCGCCACCAGGCCGACGAAACCGATCACGCCGGTCAGCGCCACCAGCGAGCCCACGGCCAGCGCCGTCAGCACGATGGCCACGCGCTTGATGCGTACCACGTCCACGCCCAGGTGGCCGGCCTGCGTCTCGCCCAGCGCCAGCGCATTCAGCGGCCGCGCCAGCCTGAGGCCCAGCGCCAGGGCGATCAGCACCAGCGGTGTGACTGCGCCCACCGAAGGCCAGGTGGCACCCGACAACGAACCGAAGGTCCAGAAGGTCAGGTTGCGCAACTGCTCGTCGGTGGCCAGGTACGACAGGAAGCCGACGCCGGCCATGGCCAGCGCGTTGAGCGCGATGCCGGCCAGCAGCACCATCGGCAAGGACAGCGCACCGCGCGCCGCGCCGATGCGGTAGACCAGCGCGGTGAAAGCCAGCGCGCCCAGGAAGGCGGCCAGCGGCAAGGTCCACGCGCCAAGCATGCGGGCCGCGCCCGGCAGCACGCTCGCGCCGAGCACGATCACCAGCGCCGCGGCCAGCGCCGCGCCGGTGGACACGCCGATCAGCCCCGGGTCGGCCAGCGGGTTGCGGAACAGCGCCTGCATCAGCGCGCCCGACAGGCCGAGCCCGGCGCCGGTCAGCAGCGCCAGCAGCACGCGCGGCGCGCGGATCGTCTGCAGGATCGCCGCCTGCTGCGCGTCCACCGCGCCACTGTGCCAACCCAGCTGCGCGGCGACGATGCCCAGCGCCTCCAGCGGGGCGATGCGGTAGGCCCCATGGCCGAGCGCGAACAGCGTGCCGGCCAGCGTCAGCAGCAGCAGCACACCCAGCGCCAGCGGGCCGGGCACGCGTGTCGGGCCTGCCGGTGGCCGCAACGACACAAGAGGACCGCCGCTGTGCGGCACCGCGCTCATTCGACCCCCTTGGCCCTGCGGGCCGTCTCCCCGGGGGAGAGCGAGCGCCTCCGGAACGGCCGTTCGGCGCTCATGCCGTCCCCAACGCCACCGCCAGTTCGCGCACCGCCTGCGGCAGGCGCGGGCCGAAGCCCAGCAGCGCCAGCGCGTCGGGGCCGAAGACGCGGCGCGCCTTGCCTGCCGGCGTCAGCGCCAGGCCGGGGCGGGCCAGCAGCGCATCCACGCCGCCCAGCGCGTCCAGCCCCTGCTTGGTGGTGACGATCACGTCCGGCGCCGCGGCCACCACCGCCTCGGCCGCCAGCGGCTTGTAGCCGCCAAAGGCCGCCATGACGTTGGCGCCGCCGGCGTAGCGGATCATCGCGTCCGCGGCGGTGTCGGTGCCGGCCACCTGCACCTGGTTGGCAGCATGCGACAGCACGAACAGCACTCGCGGCGCCGGATGGCGGCGGTTGATCGCCGCTTGCGTCGCCGCCCAGTCGCGCTGCATTTCGGCGTCGAGTGCGCGGCCGCGTTCGGCGCGCCGCAGTGCGTCGCCCAGCAGGCGCACGTTGGCGCGCAGCGCCTCGATGCTGTGGCGGCCATCGCCCTGCACGATCTGCACGCCGGCGGCGCGCAGCTGCTGCAGCACACTCGGCGGCCCGGCTTCGGACGCGGTGAGCAGCAGCGTGGGCTTCAGCGACAGCACGCCCTCGGCCGACAGCTGGCGCAGGTAGCCCACCTTGGGCAGCGCGCCCGCCGCGGCGGGGTAGAGGCTGGTGGTGTCGGTGCCGACCAGCAGCGCCTGCGCATCGAGGCGGAAGACGATCTCGGTGAAGGCGCCGCCGGCCGAGACGACACGCAGCGGCGCCGGCTCGGCATGCAGCGGGCCGGCGCCCACCGCCAGTGCGGCCGCGCCGAAGCGGCGCCGCGTGATCATGCCGCCACGCCCGGCAGCGTGGCCAGCAGCTCGCGCCAGGGCTCGATCTCGGGCTGGCCCGGCTTGCGCTCGCCGAAGAACATGGCGATGGTCTCGCCCTGCGCATCGAAGAGTTCGACCGAGGTGACGATGCCGTCGGCCGTGGGCTTGCGCACCAGCCAGGTCTGCGCCACCAGGTCCTCGCGCAGGTGCAGGCTGAAGCCGGGGTCGAGCACATTGACCCACGGGCCCATGAGCTCGATCTTCTTCACCGGCCCGGTGTGGATCTGGATCATCCCGGGGTTGCCGACGAAGCACATGATCGACGTGCCCGCGGCCGCGGCGCCCTGCAGCAGCGCACGCACCGTGCTGTTCGGCAGCGTGTGCGCCATGCCGGCCGGCGCCAGCCGCAGGGCCTGCGTGCGCGCCACGCCGAAGCGGCGCAGCAGCGGGAAGAACTCGTGCGTGTCGGCCATCGCCAGCCAGGCGGCGCGGAAGCCCTCGACGTCGATGCGCTCGTCGGCGGCCGGCGCGGTCGGCACGGCCACAGGCTCGAAGCGGCCGCCGGGCGCCTGCTCGGCATCGGCATTTGCGTCGGTGAACGCGGCCCAGGCGCCGAGGTCGGCGCCGTCCTTCAGGAACACCTTGTGCACCGCCGTACCGGCGGCGTCGTAGACCTGCAGGCTGCGCTGCACGCCGCGCGCCGTGTCCTCGGTGACGGCGAACACATGGGCCCAGCGCATGTAGAAGATGCGCAGGTCGATGTCGGCGCCCAGCGCCAGGCCCACCGGCCCGTCGTGCGACATCGACGCGTAGCTGCCGGTCTTCTCGTGCACCGCGGCCTCGTTGCGCGTCAGCGCCATCACGCGGCCCAGCGTGGGCAGCTGCTCGAACAGCGCGGGCCACGGGCCCTTCAGGCGCACCGCGCGCAGCGGCGCACTGCGGCCCACGGCCGCGGCGATGGCCTCGCCCTCGGACACGCCCAGCGCGCGCGCCGCGTCGCGGTGGCGCAGGCCGCGCTCGCTGCGCAGGTCGAGGAAGCGGGTGTAGAGGTCGGGGGCCAGGGTGTCGACGGTCTGCATACGGTGTCAGTAGATGACTTGCAAATTGAGGGCGACGTTCAGGCCCGGCTGCGTGTAGCGGTCCAGCGCGGGCGAGTTCGCCGTCAGGCCGGTCTGGCCGACGTTGCTCCACAGCCAGTACTTCTTGTCGAAAACGTTGAAGATGCCGCCGGCCAGGCGCAGGTTCTTGTTGATGTTCAAGTAGCCGGTGATGTCGACCAGGCCGAAGCCCGGCGTCAGGAAGGGCTGCGCGTTGCCAGCCGCGGCGGCCGATTTTTTGCCCTGCACGCCGGTCAGGTTCAGCGATGCGCCCCATCGGTCGTCGGTGGCGGCATAGCGCAATCCGGCCACCGCCGTCAGCGGGTTGATGCTGTTCAGCGGCTGGTCCAGCGTCTCGTCCTTGCCGTTGGCGTAGGCGATGCTGCCGGCCAGCGTCCAGTTGCGGTCGATGGCCCATTCGCCCGTCGCCTCGATGCCGTAGATGCGCACGCGCGCCAGGTTGGTGGCCTGGAAGGTGAAGGCGAAGCCGGGCACGCAGGCCGGGTCGCTGGGGCAGTCGAGCTGGGTCTGCGAGTCGATGAAGTTCTTGTAGCGGTTGTAGAAGGCCGCCACCGCGAAGTTCGATGCGCCGGCACGTCCCTTGAAGCCCAGCTCCAGGCCCTGGCTGGTTTCCGACACCAGGTCCGGGTTCGGCACCAGCACGTAGGACTGCACCGGGTTGCGGAACGCGGCGTTGACGTCGTCGAAGGGCGGCGCGCGGAAGCCGAAGGCGTAGTTGCCGTAGACGTTGAGATCCGGCGTGACCCGGTACAGCAGCGCCAGCTTGGGCGACCATGCGCTGTCGGAGAAATCCTTGGCCTGCACGCCCGGCGGCACGTTGGCCAGGTAGATGGCGTCCGGGCTGATCTTCAGCTGGTAGTCGTCGTAGCGCAGCCCCGGCGTGACCACCAACTGGTCATTCATGAGCGAGATCTGGTCCTGCACATACAGGCCGAGCTGGCGCGTGCTGGTGTTGGGGAAGTCGCGCACCGGGAAGGTGTCGCCAGCCAGGGTCTTGGTGCTGGTGCCGGTGGTCTGGTTGTAGATGGTGGCGTCGCGCAGCGCACTGGAATCGGTGTCCGACGCGTCGATGCCCCACAGGATGCGGTGCTGTGCGCCGCCGCCTTCGACCAGGCTTTCCAGCTGTGCCGTCAGCCCGGTGATGCGCTGCTCGAAATCGAACTGCCGCGGGATGAAGCAGGTGTTGACGCCGCCGGCCACGCCCGAGCAGCTGGCCGAGGTGTTGCTGCGGGTCTCGTTGGACGCCGAGTCCGTGCTGGCGCGCTGGTAGTACAGGTTGGCCGTGAAGCCTGCCAGCCAGCCGCGCTGCGGGTTGCTGTAGGCATAGTCCAGGCTGAAGCGTTCGCGCTGGTTGTCGTCCTCGCCGCTCAGGCTGCTGGTGCGTGGCGTGGAGGCGTTCAGGCTCAGCACCTGCACCAGGTTGCTGCGGTCGAACCATTCGTAGGTGCCGCGCAGCTGGTGGCCCTCGGCCGGCTGGAGCACCCCTCTCAGCAACAGGTTCTGCTGGCGGATGTCCTGCGGGTTGGGCACCGTGCGCTGCGGGCCGATCACATCGACCGTGCCGAAGTTCTCCTGCGCGTGGCCGGTGAAGTAGGTGTACAGCGCCATCGCCTGCCAGGCCTGCGTGCCATAGGCCAGCGTACCGGTGTTGGCCCAGCCCGTGTCGGCGCTGGCATAGGCGCTCTTGAAGGCGCCATAGACCGGTGAGGTGCCCAGATCCAGGTAGTCCAGCGGGTCCTTGGTCATGTAGGAGACCACGCCGCCGAGTGCGTCGGACCCATACAGGCTGGACGCCGGGCCGCGCAGGATCTCCACCCGCTTCAGGCTGTCCAGGTCGACGAAGGAGCGGGTGGAGTTGTTGAAGGGCCCGATGCCGAACTGGTACAGGCTGGGCGCGCGGATGCCGTCCACCAGGATCTGCACGCGGTTGCCCTCCAGGCCGCGGATGTTGAAGCTGTTGGCGCCGAAGCGCGTCGGGTCGCTGTTGACCGAGACGCCGGGCTCGTAGCGGATCAGGTCCTGCAGCGTGCGCACCAGGCCGCGGTCGATCTGCTGTGCGTCGATCGTCGTCACCGTGGCCGGCACGTCGGCGGTGCTCTCTTCGAAACCGGTGGCACTGACGGCCACTTCGGGCAGTCGGGTCACCGGGCCCTGCGGCCCCATCTGAGCCCAGGCCGGTGTGGCCAGGGCCATCAGCGCCGCACGGCAGACCGCCGACCGAAGGAATTCCACGCTTGCTTCCACGTTGCCCGCTCTCCTGTGCGCTTGTGCTGCCGCGGCAAAAGGGCCGGATGCGGCAGGGTTCAAGGACGTTGGCGGGCTGCGGATGCGCCTTGGGCGGCGCAAGCGGGGCTGGCTACTCTTATTTAATGATAATCAGTCGCATTCAAGTTGGCAAGCGTCATCGGGTGAGCGCTGGCGGCGCAGGCTTCGATGACCGGCGTGGGCCGCCGCGGAAGCTCGAGCCGAGCCGGATGCGCCTGCCACAATTTGGGCAACTCCACAGCCACGGAAACTCGATCATGAACGTGCTCCGCTTCAGCGACCTGATCGCTGCCGGCAAGGTGGCCGGCCAACGCGTATTCATCCGCGCCGACCTGAACGTGCCGCAGGACGATGCCGGCCGCATCACCGAAGACACCCGCATCCGCGCCTCGCTGCCCTGTATCCGCATGGCCCTCGACGCGGGCGCCGCGGTGATGGTCACCAGCCACCTGGGCCGGCCCACCGAAGGCGCCTTCAACCCCGAGGATTCGCTGGCCCCGGTGGCGCAGCGCCTGGCCGAACTGCTGGGCCGCGAGGTACCGCTGGTCTCCGGCTGGGTCGACGGCGTGCAGGTGCAGCCGGGCCAGGTCGTGCTGCTGGAGAACTGCCGCGTCAACAAGGGCGAGAAGAAGAACGACGAAGCGCTGGCGAAGAAGATGGCCGCGCTGTGCGACATCTTCGTGCACGACGCCTTCGGCACCGCGCACCGCGCCGAGGGCACGACCTACGGCATCGCCCAGTTCGCCAAGATCGCCTGCGCCGGCCCGCTGCTGGCGGCCGAGATCGACGCCATCACGAAGGCCCTGGCCCATCCAAAGCGGCCGCTGCTGGCCATCGTGGCCGGCAGCAAGGTCAGCACCAAGCTGAGCATCCTGCAGAGCCTGGCGAAGAACGTCGACGGCCTGATCGTCGGCGGCGGCATCGCCAACACCTTCCTGCTGGCCGAGGGCCTGCCCATCGGCAAGAGCCTGGCTGAAGCAGCGCTGCTGGACGAGGCCAAGGCAGTGATCGCGGCGATGAAGGCGCGCGGTGCGGCGGTGCCGATCCCGGTGGACGTGGTGGTGGCCAAGGAGTTCAAGGCCGACGCGCCGGCCACCGTGAAGAAGGTTTCCGAGGTGGCCGCCGATGACCTGATCCTGGACATCGGCCCGCAGACCGCGGCGCAGCTGGCGGCGCAGCTGAAGGCCGCCGGCACCATCGTCTGGAACGGCCCGGTGGGCGTGTTCGAGTTCGACGCCTTCGCCAAGGGCACCGAAACCATCGCCCGGGCCATTGCCGAGAGCAGCGCCTTCAGCATCGCCGGCGGCGGCGACACGCTGGCGGCCATCTCCAAGTACGGCATAGAGAAGGACGTGGGCTACATCTCCACTGGCGGCGGCGCCTTCCTGGAAGTGCTGGAGGGCAAGACGCTGCCGGCCTTCGAGATCCTGGCGAAGCGCGCCGCCGGGTAAGGGCGCTACAGCTCGCCGAGCTCGCCCAGGTCGGTGACGCGGTCCAGTGCCTCGGCGAGCAGTTCGCCGGGCAGCACGCTGGTCGCCAGGCCGGCATTGCGCAGCTTGTCGAGTGCGCGCCGCGTCAGCGAATGCACACCCGCGCCGCGGCGGCTGCCGAACACGAACAGGCTGCGGCTCGGGCTGACCCAGGCCAGGCTGGCGGTGTGCCAGCGGTCGTTCAGGTACAGCCGGCAGCGCGAACCGGCCTTCAGGCCGTCGAGCCAGGCTTCGCGGTCCACCGCGGCGTCCTGTTCGTACATGTCGATCGGCACGGTGGCCAGGTCCAGCGGTGCGGTGTCGCGCGGCGGCTCGGCCTGGGGCAGCGGCTGGCGCGCCGGTTGCGGATCGCGCAGCACGGCCGTCAGCTCGCCCAGCTCGGCCTCGACGCGTGTCGCGTCGAGCGAGGCGCTTTCCAGTGCCAGACGCACGCTCGTCATCAGCAGCCGGTGTTCGTCCGGCGGCAGCGGCGCCTGGCCGGCATTCAGCAGTTGCTCCAGGCACTGCGCCTGGGCCTGCAGCTGCCGGCCGTCGGTGCCTTCGTGCAGCGCCGCCTCGGTCATCACCCTCGCCCAGGGCCCCAGCAGGAAGCGGCGCAACCCGTCGGGCGGCGGCTCGTCGCGCATGCGTGCCACCAGCTGGTCGCGGATGGCGTCTTCCAGCACCCGGCGTTCGGCGTTGTCGGCCAGACCGGCCGCTTGCGCACCCATCTGCGCCTGCTGCAGTTCCAGCCAGTCGGTGGTGGTGCGGTCGATCTGCGCCAGCGCGGCGGCCACCTCCCGCCGGCCCAGGCCGCTGGCAGTTTGCAGGCTGCCCAGCGTGCTGGCGATCGAACGATCGACCTCGCCGTCTTCGGCGCCGGGCAGGGTGTCCAGTGCGAGCAGCCGGTCCAGCAGCTGCCACCAGGGGTGCTGGAAGTCGTTGAAGACCTCGGCCGATTGCGCGACCAGGCGGTCGCCGGCCTCCTTCATCGGCACGACCCAGGCGGGTGCCGCGCCGTCGGCGACCCGGACTTCCATCTGGTCGAACAGATGCTGCATCAGCTGGCGCGCCATCGCCCGGGGCAGGCGCCGCGCCGCGGCGGACAGGTCGCCGCCCATCGCCGCCGGCTCGTCGAACAGGCGCAGCATGCCGGCTTCGGTGGCCGGCGCGTCGGCACCGGGTTGGCGCCGGGCCCAGGTGACCAGGCGGTCGAGCGCGGCCAGCAGTTCCGGGCTCAGCGTGTGGGCTTGCGCGCGGTGGGCCGTGCCAGCGGAGGCGGCGGGTGATGCCGTGGCGGTCTGGCGGATACGGTAGCGCGCCGGCTCCACGCCCCAGCCCTCCAGCCGCTGGATCTGCGACGCATACAACGGACGCAGCCGCGCGGCCATCGCGCTGCCCAGCGCGACCAGTGCCAGCAGGCGGCGCTCGCGCGGCAGGTCCAGGGCGCTCAGCGCCACGCGCAGCGCGCGGGCACAGGCCGCCGGCAACAGCGGCACCGCCTCGGCCTGCACGCCGTCGCGCTGCTGCAAGGCGCTGGCCAGCGGGGCCAGGTGGCGCAGCTCTGCCTCGGCCGTGTCTTCGGCGGCGCGGGCCGTGCGATAGATCTCGATGTCGGCGTCGATCTGGTCCTCGTCCACCAGCGACAGCGCATCCGGCGACTCGGCCGGGCTTTGCGTGGTCGCAGTCGGCGCGCCGAGTGCGGCTTGCAATGCCTGGGCGAAATCACGGCCCAGGCGCGGTGCGGCCTCGTGCAACAGGGCGGCCGTGTCGCCAGCGGCCTGGCGATCGCCGGCGCTGTGGCCGCCGACGGCATCCTGAGCCAGGCGGGCCGTGGCGTCGGCCACGACGGACGCGGCCCATCCCGGCAGCTCGCGCGCCAGCATGCCGAGCCAATCGCCATACGTCGGGGTGGCCATCAAGGTTTGTTGAACGCAGCTTGCACCCCTCGGGCATCGGCTCGCGGCCTGCCGGCTTGAGGGCCGGCCAGCGTGATGTCGCAGGACCATGCCAAAAGCACGGTTCGAGCTGCGGAAACCGGTGGCTGGCCTGGGCCCGACAGCGGCGTGGTGGCGCTTTCACGGGCTGCCGCGCTGTTGCAGCCAGGGCTCCATAATCCAACGCCCCGCGCCGACCCGCGCCCACCGAAGGTTCCCGCCATGCCCCGCGCCACCAAGATCGTCGCCACGCTAGGCCCGGCCTCCAGCGACCCAGCCGTACTGGAGCGGCTGCTGCGCGCCGGCGTCGACGTGGTGCGGCTGAACTTCAGCCATGGCACGGCACAGGACCATCGCGACCGCGCGACCCTGGTGCGTGAGACGGCGTTGCGTGTGGGCAAGCCCGTGGCGCTGATGGCCGACCTGCAGGGCCCGAAGATCCGTGTCGGCAAGTTTGCCGAAGGCAAGGTGCAGCTGGTCGACGGCGCCGGCTTCGTGCTCGACGCCGCGCGCGAACAGCCCGGTGACGTGGATGCCGTGGGCCTGGACTACAAGGAACTGCCGCGCGACGTGAAGCCCGGCGACCGGCTGCTGCTGAACGACGGGCTGATCGTGTTGACCGTGCAGGCGGTGCGCGGCGAGCAGGTGCACACCACCGTCACGCAGGGCGGCGTGCTGTCCAACAACAAGGGCATCAACAAGCAGGGCGGCGGCCTGACGGCACCGGCGCTGACGGCCAAGGACATGGAGGACATCAAGACCGCCTTGAGCTTCCAGTGCGAGTACCTGGCGGTCAGCTTCCCGAAGAACGCCACCGACATGGAAATGGCGCGGCAGCTGGCCAACGTGGCCGGCGAGCCCTACCGCCACAAGCCGGCGCTGATCGCCAAGATCGAACGCAGCGAGGCCATCCCGCAGCTGGAGGCCATCCTGAAGGCCAGCGACGGCATCATGGTGGCGCGCGGCGACCTGGCGGTGGAGGTGGGCCCCGCGGCCGTGCCGGCGCTGCAGAAGAAGATGATCCGCATGGCGCGCGAGCTGGACAAGATCACGATCACCGCCACGCAGATGATGGAGAGCATGGTGCTGCAGCCCGTGCCCACGCGCGCCGAGGTCAGCGACGTGGCCAATGCCGTGCTCGACGGCAGCGATGCGGTGATGCTCAGCGCCGAGACGGCCGCCGGCCAGTACCCGGTGCAGACGGTGGAGCACATGGCGCTGATCGCGCTGGAGGCAGAGCGTGCCGAGGACTCGGTGCTGGATGGGGATTTTTCGCGCAAGCGCTTCGGCCGCATCGACCAGAGCATCGCCATGGGCGCGCTGTTCACGGCCGTGCACCTGGGCTGCAAGGCCATCGTCGCGCTGACCGAGAGCGGCTCCACCGCGCTGTGGATGAGCCGGCACTCGATCCACGTGCCGATCTTCGGCGTGACCTCGTCCCCGCAGTCCGAGCGGCGCATGGCGCTGTACCGCAACGTGCAACCGATCCTGATGGATGCGCACACCGACCGCGACGAGGCGCTGGCCGATGCCGAGCGGCTGCTGGTGGCGCGCGGCGTGCTGATGCCGGGCGACACCTATGCCATCACCTGCGGCGAGCCGATGGGTTACCCCGGCGGCACCAACATGCTGAAAGTGTGTCGCGTGGCCTGAGCGAGGCCCCCGGTTTCGGGGTGTTTGCTTGATTTGGCACGGGTTCCGCGGCCGGGTGCGTCGCTAGAATTTCGGTCTCTTCCACCCACCTGCCGAGGTCCGCCATGCCACTCGTCTCCATGCGCCAACTGCTCGACCATGCTGCCGAGAACGGTTACGGCATCCCGGCCTTCAACGTCAACAACCTGGAGCAGGTGCAGGCGGTCATGACCGCGGCCGCCGAGGTGGGCGCGCCGGTGATCCTGCAGGCCAGCGCTGGCGCGCGCAAGTACGCCGGCGAGCCCTTCATCAAGCACCTGATCCAGGCGGCAGCCGAGTCCTGGCCGCAGATCCCGCTGGTGATGCACCAGGACCACGGCACCAGCCCCAAGGTGTGTGAAGGCGCCATCAACCTGGGCTTCGGCTCGGTGATGATGGACGGCTCGCTGATGGACGACGGCAAGACGCCGGCTTCCTTCGACTACAACGTCGAGGTGACTCGCAAGGTGGTGGACATGGCGCATGCGGTGGGCGTCACGGTCGAAGGCGAACTCGGCTGCCTGGGCAACCTGGAAACCGGCGATGCGGGCGAGGAAGACGGCATCGGCGCGGTGGGCAAGCTGGATCACAGCCAGATGCTGACCGACCCCGAAGAGGCGGCGGTGTTCGTCAAGGCCACCCAGCTGGATGCGCTGGCGATTGCCATCGGCACCAGCCACGGCGCCTACAAGTTCAGCCGAAAGCCCACGGGCGACATCCTGGCCATCAGCCGCGTCAAGGAGATCCACAAGCGCATCCCCAATACCCACCTGGTGATGCACGGCAGCTCGAGCGTGCCGCCGGAACTGCTGGCGATGATCAACCAGTACGGCGGCAAGATGAAGGAGACCTTCGGCGTGCCGGTCGAGGAGATCCAGGAGGCCATCAAGCACGGCGTACGCAAGATCAACATCGACACCGACATCCGGCTGGCGATGACCGGCGCGGTGCGCAAGTTCCTGGCCGAGAACCCCGACAAGTTCGATGCCCGCGAATGGCTGAAGCCGGCGCGCGAGGCGGCCTACAAGGTGTGCAAGCAGCGCTACCTGGAATTCGGCTGCGAGGGCCAGGCCGGCAAGATCAAGGCGATGGCGCTGCCCGAGGTGGCATCGCTGTACCGCGCCGGCAAGCTGGCGCAGACGGTGGTCTGAGTCCGCTGGACCTCATCCGCTTCGATCTTGCTGGCGGGTTCTGGCGTTTTGCTGCTGATCAACAAGCCTCATCTTTGAGGTGCACGCTGGCCGCCAGCGGGGTGGCCAACTCCGTTCAGCCAAATTCTCATTCACTCCGTTGGCCACCCCGCTGCCGGCCAGGGCCTTTGGTGTTCGCAGGCCGTGTTCCTGCTGCCGTAGCGCGCTGCGGGGGCCAGCAAAGGCGGCGAGGGGGTGGCCGGCGGAGTGAATAAGCATTTCCTGAACGGAGCCGGCGACCCCCTCGTCGGCTTTGCTCAGCGGCGCCAACACGCAGTGCGAACATTCGACGACAGCAATGCGCCGCATCGCGGCACAAATCAAGGCCTTTGGATCCATCCCGGCGCAAGGCGTTGCGCCGCGGGCGGCTACTTCTTCTTGCCGCTCTTCAGCGCCAGCTGCTTCTTGCCGGCGCGGTCCTGGTGGCGCTTGGCCAGGTCGGCCAGCACGCCCTCGTCGCTCAGGTCGAGCATCTCCGAGTGTTCCCAATCGTGGCGCGTCACCTCGCGCAGCCGGGCGATGACCTCGGGTGCGTCGGTCTCGATGGCCAGTTCGCGGCGCTCGTCGAAGCTTCCCGGCGCCAGGTTGATCGAGCCGATCACCGCCCGCGCCTCGTCGGCCATCAGCATCTTGCCGTGCAGCTTCAGGTGCTTCAGGCGGTGGATCTTGGCGCCCACGTCGCGCATGATGCGCAGGCCTCCCACGCCTTCGATCAGCTTGTCCTTCTTCAGGTTGTGCGGCGGCCGCGCCATGATGTAGACCTTGACACCGCGCGCCATGGCCCGCACCAGGCGTTCGATGATCACCGTGTCCTGGTAGCGCTCGTTCTGCAGCCACAGCGTGGTGCGCGCCGAATCGATGAAGTGCGCCAGCCGCGTGCGGCCGTTGTCCGGGCACCAGATCAGGCGTGACTTCGGGTCGGGCTTGAAGGGCGTCTGCGTCCAGTCGGCGTCGAAGCAGCGCAGCATCTCCGCCACCTCCAGCGGGTCGTCGGTGACCACCGCATAGTCGCGGGTCTGTGTCAGGTCGCGCGTCTCCCAGTTCAGCGATTCGACGTAGCCGGTTTTGCCGTCGATGGCCATCGACTTCTGGTGCGTCACCGCGAAGGCCGGGCTGCTGTCGCGCACCTCGATGCCGGCGTCCAGCAGCGCCTGGCGAGTCTCCTCGTTGTCCGAGCTGCCGTCGCGGCGCTGCGGGTTCAGCATCACCCGCACCTTCACGCCGCGCTGGCGCGCCGCCTTCACCGCCGCCAGCATGTCCGGGTCGGTGAACAGGAACATGCGGATGTTGATCGACTGCTTGGCGCCGTCCAGGGCGTCGATCAGCGACTTGGCGGTGTCGTCGGGAAAGACCAGCAGGCGGTGCGACATGGCGGCGGGATCATATCGGAGCACCCTGGACCGGCCTCCTACAATCGAAGCCTTTTCCGAACCGGGAGCCGGCCGTGACCAGCGCTGCCCCTGTGGTCGGCGTGGTGATGGGCTCGTCCAGCGACTGGGACACCTTGCAGCACGCGACGCAGATCCTTGCCGAATTCGGCGTGCCGCATGAAGCCCGCGTGCTCAGCGCGCACCGCATGCCCGACGACATGTTCGCCTATGCCGAGGCCGCCGCCGGCCGCGGGCTGCAGGCCATCATCGCCGGCGCCGGCGGTGCGGCGCACCTGCCCGGCATGCTCGCCGCCAAGACGGTGGTGCCGGTGCTCGGCGTGCCGGTGCCCAGCCGCCATCTGCAGGGCGTGGATTCGCTGCACTCGATCGTGCAGATGCCCAAAGGCGTGCCGGTGGCCACCTTCGCGATCGGCAGCGGCGGCGCGGCCAATGCGGCGCTGTTCGCGGTGGCGATGCTGGCCAACCGCGACGCCGCGCTGCGCGAGCAGCTGCAGGCCTGGCGCGCCCGCCAGACCGAGGCGGCGCGGGCCATGACCAGCCAGCTCGGCCGCGGGGCGGCCTGATGCCCATCTGCCTGCCCGGCGCGCCCGGGCCCGACGGCGCGCCGGCCATGCTCGGCGTGATGGGCGGCGGCCAGCTGGCGCGCATGTTCGTGCATGCCGCGCAGGCGATGGGCTACCGCACGGCGGTGCTGGACCCCGATCCCGACAGCCCGGCCGGCCGGGTGTCGCACCTGCACGTGCGCACCGCCTACGACGACGAAGCCGGGCTGGCGCAGCTGGCCGCAGCCTGTGTGGCCCTCAGCACCGAATTCGAGAACGTGCCGGCGCCGTCGCTGGCCTGGCTGGCCGCGCACCGGCCGGTGGCGCCGGGTGCCGCGGCGGTGGCCATCTGCCAGCAGCGCGATGCCGAGAAGGCGCATTTCCAGCGCAGCGGCGTGGCCTGCGCGCCGCATGCGGTGCTGCTGGCCGAGGCCGACCTGGCCACGGTCGATGCCGGGCTGTTCCCGGCGCTGCTGAAGACGGCCCGGCTGGGCTACGACGGCAAGGGGCAGATCGGCGTGGCCACGGCGGACGATCTGCCAGCGGCCTGGCGCGCGCTGGGTGGCGTGCCCTGCGTGCTGGAAAAGCGCTTGCCGCTGGCCTGCGAGATCAGCGTCATCGTCGCCCGCGCCGCCAATGGCCATTGCGTGCACCTGCCGGTGCAGCAGAACCTGCATCGCGACGGCATCCTGGCGGTCACCCACGTGCCGGCGCCGGACCTCACGACGGCGCTGGCCGACGAGGCGGTGGCCTGCGCCGAGCGGCTGGCCGCGTCGATGGACTACGTCGGTGTGCTCTGCGTGGAGTTCTTCGTGCTGGCCGACGGCAGCCTGGTGGCCAACGAGATGGCGCCGCGGCCGCACAACTCGGGGCACTACAGCATCGACGCCTGCGACCTGTCGCAGTTCGAGCTGCAGGTGCGCTGCATGGCCGGCCTGCCGCTGGTGGCGCCGCGGCTGCATGCGCCGGCGGTGATGCTCAACCTGCTGGGCGACCTGTGGTTCGCAGCCGGCGACACCGCCACCCCGCCGCCGTGGGAACGCGTGCTGGCGCTGCCTGGGGCGCACCTGCACCTGTACGGCAAGGCCGAGGCCCGCCGTGGCCGCAAGATGGGCCACCTGACGCTGACCGCCGACACCGCCGCCGAGGCCCGGCAGCAGGCGCTGGAAGCGGCGGCGCGGCTGGGCCTGCCCGCCTTCTGAGCGATGCCGCTGCTCGACGCCCGCGACCCCGAGGCGCTGCGCACCGCCGCGCGGCATCTGGCGGCCGGCGAGCTGCTGGCCTTTCCGACCGAGACGGTCTACGGCCTGGGCGCCCGCGCCGACGACGATGCCGCGGTGCGCACCATCTATGCCGCCAAGGGTCGGCCGGCCGCACACCCGTTGATCGTGCACCTGGCCGACGCCGCGCAGGCACCGACGTTCGCGGCCGACTGGCCGCCCGCCGCGCAGGCGCTGGCGGCGGCCTTCTGGCCCGGGCCGCTGACGCTGATCCTGCGCCGCCGGCCCGGCATGGCCGAGGCGGCGGCCGGCGGCCAGCCCACCATCGGCCTGCGCGTGCCGGCCCTTCCGGCGGCGCAGGCGCTGCTGCGCGAGGCATTGGCCCTGGGTGTGCCCGGCGTGGCCGGCCCCAGCGCCAACCGCTTCGGCCGGGTCAGTGCCACGACCGCGCCGCATGTGCAGCAGGAATTCGGCGCCGCGCTTGCGGTGCTGGACGGCGGCGAATGCCCGGGCGGCATCGAATCAGCCATCGTCGACTGCAGCCGCGCCCAGCCGGCGCTGCTGCGCCCCGGGCTGCTGCCGCGCGGGCGCATCGAGGCGGTGCTGGGCCAGCCGCTGCAGGCGCCGGATGCGCAATCGCCGCGGGCCAGCGGCACGCTGGCGGCGCACTATGCGCCGCAGGCGAAGCTGCGGCTGATGACGGGCGCACAGTTGCGCGACGCGCTGGGCCTTCTGGGCGCGGAGGCGGCCGGGCTGAAGCTGGCGGTATATTCGCGCTCCGCGTTGCCCCGGGCGGCCGGTGTGATGCAGCGCCGCATGCCGGATGACGCTGCGGCCGCAGCGCACGAGTTGTTCGCCGCGCTGCGAGATTTCGACGCTCGCGGTGCCAAGCTGATCTGGGTGGAGCAGCCGCCCGATGTTGCCGAATGGGAGGGCGTGGCCGATCGGCTGCGCCGGGCGTCGGCCGCCTGAGGGGCTGGCCTGCAATGACGAGTTTCTTGGAGCGATGATGGTTTCGATGGGCAACTGGGCGCGACGCGCCACCGCGATGCTGGCGCTGGCGCTGCTTGCCGCCTGTGGCGGCGGCACCGAGCAGATCACCCCCTTTGCGCCGACCCGCATGTGGGTGCTGGGTGACGAGATGAGTGTGATGACGAAGACGGTACCTCTTGGCCGCAAGTACAGCATCAATGCCATCAGCACGACCGACGCCACCCAGCTCGATTGCGTGACCTTGCCGATCTGGCACCAGCCGGTGGCCTATGCGTTCGCCTTCGCCTATCCAGAATGCAACCCCACGAACAACCCTGTCACCGCGGCACGCATCTTTGCGGCGTCTGGTGCCAAGGTGGCCGACATTCCTGGGCAGCTGGCCGCGGCCCGGCTCGAAGCGGGGCGCGAGTTCAGCAATACGGACCTGTTCACGCTGCTGGTCGGTGCCAACGACGTGATCGATGTCTACCAGAACATCTACCTGGCCGACCCCACGACCAATGGCTACAACGCCGGCCTGGCCGAGCTCACCCGCCGCGGCGTGCAACTGGCGGCTTTGGTCAACGAGCTGACGCGCGCCAACGTCGACGACATCTACGGCCCGAAGATCGTGCTGTCGACAGCCCCGCTGATGAACCTGACACCGTATGCCTTCGCCGAAGCGCTCAACCGGCCGGCGCTGGAGGTGCTGAACGTGCTCAAGGCCTACAGCCAGGCCTTCAATACCGCCTTGCGCGCCGGGGACCAGCAGAACGGCTTCATCGGCATCGTCAACGACGGGCGCTTCATCGGGCTGGTGGAACTCGATGCCATCCTGGGCAGCCCAAACGGGCTGTTCAACAACCCGGCCGGCTATGGGCTCGTGAACACGCTGCAGGCGGCCTGCAACGTGGCCTTGCCCGACTGCACTCAGACCACATTGGTCACCGGGGCCACGGGCACCAACTTCCTGTGGGCCAGCGACCTGTGGATGGGCCCGACCGCCCACCAGAACCTGGGCAACTTCGCGCGCGGCCGGGCGCTCGGCAACCCGTTCTGACGCAGCGCGTCAGCCCCCGGGCGGGCGCGGGCGGCGCCATTCCACCGCCAGCTTGGTGGCCAGGATGGTCATTGCCAGCAGCAGCGTCACCGCGTTGGCGATGATGATCGGCCATTCGCCCAGCCGCCAGCCATAGGCCAGCCACAGCGCCACGCCCAGCGTGAAGGCGCCGTACATCGCTGCCGAGATGCCGTGCACGTTGCGCGTGCGCAGCGTCAGCACCGCCTGCGGCACGAAGGACAGCGTGGTCAGGCAGGCCGCCAGGTAGCCCAGCCAGTCGTTGGGGATGTCCATCGGATTCATTCGCCGCGGCGTTGGCCGCCGTCCTGCAGGCCCCATTGCACCAGCGCGTCCAGCGCCGGGCGCGCCGCATTGGCATTGGGGTGGTTGATGATCGCGACCAGCACATAGCGCCGGCCGCTGTCGGACAGCAGGTAGCCGGCCACGCCGGCCACGTCGCGCAGCGAGCCGGTCTTCAGGTGGGCGCGGCCCGGCGTGGCGCGCGAGCGGCGCAGCGTGCCGTCGAGCCCGCTGACCGGCAGCGAGGCCAGCAGCTCCGGCATGGCCGGGCTGGACCAGGCCTGCTGCAGCAGCCGGCCCAGCAGCGCCGCGCTGAGGCGCGATTCGCGCGACAGGCCCGAGCCGTTCTCCAGCTGGGTGCCCGGCGGCAGCTCGCCGATGCGCTGCGCCATCCACTCGCGCAGCACCTCGCGCGCCGCCTCGGCCGTGGCCGGGGCGCCGCGGCGCTGCAGCGCCAGCGTCAGGAACAGCTGCTGCGCCATCACGTTGTTGCTGAACTTGTTGATGTCGCGCACCACCTCGGCCAGCGTGGGCGACTTCAGCTCGAAGCTCGGCTTCACACCCACCGGCGCGCTGCCGTCGACGACGCGGCCGCCGAGCTTGCCGCCCATCTCCTGCCACAGCGCCTCGATCAGCCGGGCGTTGTAGCTGGCTGGGTCGGCATCGGCCACCGGCCAGGCCAGTTCACCACAGGCGCCGGGGTAGCTGCCGCCGAAGCGCACCTGGCGGGCATCGGCAAAGCTGGCCTTCAGCGCGGTGCGCCAGTCTTCGCAGGGGCCGGCCGACAGACGCACGCTGCGCTCCACGCGCGTGCCGGCCAGTTCCGGCTCTACCAGCACGCGGGCGATGCCGCGCCCGGGCTCGGGCACGAAACCGTAGCTGACGGCCTTGAAGTTCAGCAGCAGCGCATCGGGCTGCACGTTGTAGGGCCGCGTCGGGTCGCCGTCGAAATCGGCCGGGTCGGCCTGGTTCGGCGCGAAGGCGCTGCGGTCCAGCACGATGTCGCCGCGGATCTCGCGCACGCCCAGCTGCTGCACGCGGCGCAGCATCAGCCAGACGCGCTCGACCACCAGCTTCGGGTCACCGCTGCCCTTGATGACCAGCGAGCCGTCGAGCACGCCGTCGCTGACCGTGCCCTGCAGCCAGACCGGTGTGGCCCAGGTCCAGGCCGGGCCCAGCAGGTCCAGCGCGGCCAGCGTGGTGGGCAGCTTGGCCAGCGAGGCCGGGTTCACCGGCTGCTGCGCGCGTTCGGCCAGCACCGTGCGGCCGCTGCCGGCTTCCTGCAGCAGCACCACCATGGCATCGGCCGGCACGCGGGCGCGCTGCAGTGCGGCTTCCACCTCCGGCGGCAGGGCCTTTGCGGCCAGCGCGGCAAAGGCCAGCGCCATGGCCACGGCGGCCGCGCGCCCGCCGCGCGCGGCACGCGCCCGAACGGTGGCCTGCCCCATGGCGCCGATGATCGCATGGCTACACTTCCGGCCATGGTCTGCCTGCTCGCTTTCGACACCGCCACCGAGGTGACGGCCGTCGCGCTGCAGACCGACCACGGCAGCTGGACCTGGAACGGCCCGGGTGGCGCGCTGGCCTCGGCCGACCTGTTGCCGCAAGTGCGCCGGCTGCTGCAGCAGGCCGGCATCGGCATGACCCAGTTGCAGGCCATCGGCTTCGGCCAGGGGCCCGGCGCCTTCACCGGCTTGCGCACCGCCTGCGCGGTGGCGCAGGGCCTGGCCTTCGGCATCGGGCGGCCGGTGCTGCCGCTGGACAGCCTGATGCTGGTGGCCGAGGACGCGCGGCTTTCCCAGCCCGCGCTGCCCGCCGAGGTGGACGTGGCGATGGACGCGCGCATGGACGAGGTCTACGCCGGCCGCTACCGCTGGGGCGGCGACCGCTGGCAGGTGCTGCGCGCGCCCGCGCTGTACACGCTGCCCGCGTTGCGTGCGGCCTGGCAGGATGCGCCGCCGGCGGCGGTGGCCGGCTCGGCGCTGGCCGCCTTCGGCAGCCGGCTGCCTACTGGCGACGCGTTGCGCATCGAGGCGGAAGCCGACCGTGCGGCCGCGCTGGGCAGCCTGGCGCTGCAGCAGTGGCAGGCCGGTGCCGCCGTCGATGCGGCGGAGGCGCTGCCGCGCTACCTGCGCGACAAGGTGGCGCTGACCACGGCCGAACGCGAGGCGGTGGCGCGGTGAGCGCGCTGCCGCAGCCCGGCGCGCAGCTGCGCGCCATGCACTACGCCGACCTGGACGCGGTGATGACCATCGAGCGCGCGGCCTACAGCTTCCCGTGGACGCGTGGCAACTTCGTCGATTCACTGGCCTCGGGCTACCTGGCCGAGCTGCTGCTGCACGGCAGCGAGCTGCTGGGCTACTACGTGGCGATGGCCGGCGTCGAGGAGATGCACCTGCTGAACCTGACGGTGGCGCCGGCCCATCAGCGGCGCGGCCATGCGCGCGCGCTGCTCGAGGCGCTGGAACGCCGCTGCCTGCAGCAGGGCCTGCCGCGGCTGTGGCTGGAGGTGCGGGCCAGCAACGAGCGTGCCCGCGCGATCTACCTGCGCTACGGCTTCACCGAAGTGGGCCAGCGCCGCGGCTACTACCCGGCCGGCAAGGGCCAGCGCGAGGACGCGGTGGTCATGAGCCTGCCGCTGCGCGAGGCCTGAGGCCATGGCCTGGAGCGAACGCCAGCGGCTGATGCTGCAGGAGATGGGCCTGCGGGTCTGGGAGACGCCCGGTTCGCCGGCCTCGGCCCCGGCGGCCGAGGTCACCGCGCCGGCCGCCCCCGCGGCGCCGCGGGCCGCAGCCCCGGTCGCGGCACCACCGCCTGTGGCCACCGAGCCCGGCCCGCGCGCCGCGGCCATCGCGCAGCTGGACTGGCCGGCGCTGCGCGAGGCGGTGGCCGGCTGCACCGCCTGCGGGCTGTGCAAAAGCCGCCGGCAGACGGTCTTCGGCGTCGGCCATCCGCAGGCCCACTGGATGATCGTCGGCGAGGCCCCGGGCGAGCAGGAAGACCTGAAGGGCGAGCCCTTCGTCGGCGCCGCCGGCCACCTGCTGGACAACATGCTGCACGCGCTGCAGCTGACGCGCGCCGAGGCGACGCCGCAGCGGCAGGTGTACATCGCCAACACGCTGAAGTGCCGGCCGCCGCGCAACCGCAACCCCGAGCCGGAAGAGATGGCGCAATGCGAGCCCTTCCTGCTGCGCCAGATCGAGTTGATCCAGCCGCGGCTGATCCTGGCGATGGGGCGCTTTGCGGTGCAGTCGCTGCTGCGCAGCAGCGAGCCGATCGGCAAGCTGCGCGGCCGCGCGCACCGCTACCAGGGAGTGCCGCTGGTGGTCACCTACCACCCGGCCTACCTGCTGCGCAACCTGCCGGACAAGGCCCGCGCCTGGGACGATCTGCTGCTGGCCGCGCAGATTGCCGACGGCGCTGGCGGCTGAACGCTGCTCAGCCCTTGGCGGGCTTCTTCGGCCGCTGCCAGCCTTCGATGATGACCTGGCGCGCGCGGGCTACCACCAGCTTGCCGGCGGGCACATCCTGCGACACGGTGGAGCCACCGCCCACGGTGGCGCCGTCGCCCAGCGTCACCGGCGCCACCAGCACACAGTTGGAGCCCACGTGCACGTCGGCACCGATCACGGTGCGGTACTTGTGGGCGCCGTCGTAGTTGGCGGTGATGCTGCCTGCGCCGTAGTTGACGCGTGGGCCCACCGTGGCATCGCCCAGGTAGGCCAGGTGGTTGGCCTTGGCGCCGGCGGCCAGCGTCGAGTTCTTCACCTCGACGAAGTTGCCGATGTGCACCTCTTCGCCCAGGTCGGCACCGGGCCGCAGCCGCGCGAAGGGACCGACCAGCGCGCCCGGACCCACGTGCGCCCCTTCCACGTGGGTGAAGGGGTGCAGCACGGCGCCGGCCTCGATGTCGGCATCGCGCACGACGCAGTTGGCGCCGATGCGCACGCCGTCGCCCAGCGTGACGCGGCCTTCGAACACGCAGTTGATGTCGATCTCCACGTCGCTGCCGCATTGCAGCGTGCCGCGCATATCGAAGCGCGCCGGGTCGGCCAGGCGCACGCCGGCTTCCATCAGCGTCTCGGCCTGCGCGCGCTGGAAGCGGCGCTCCAGGTCGGCCAGCTGCAGCGGACTGTTCACGCCCAGTACCTCGGTCTCGCCGGTGGCGGGCGTGGCCACCACCGGCACGCCCTCGGCCACCGCCATGGCGACGATGTCGGTCAGGTAGTACTCGCGCTGCGCGTTGTCGTTCTTCAGCGCCATCACCCAGCGTTTCAGCGCGGCAGTGGGCGCGGCCATCATGCCGGTATAGACCTCGCGGATCTGGCGCTGCGCGTCGCTGGCGTCCCTGTGCTCGACGATGCCGCGCACGCTGCCGTCGGCGGCGCGCACGATGCGGCCGTAGCCGGTGGGGTCGGCCAGCGCGATGGTCAGCAGCGCCAGCTTCTCGCCGCCGCAGGCCTGGGCCAGGGCCGCGGCGGTGGCGCTGCGGATCAGCGGCACGTCGCCGTTGAGGATCAGCGTTGTCGGCGCGGCGTCGTCCAGCGCCGGCACGGCCTGCTGAATGGCATGGCCGGTGCCCAGCTGTGGCTCCTGGCGCACGAAGCGCAGGCCTTCGCCGCGGGCAGCAGCTTCCACCTGCGCCGCGCCGTGTCCGGTGATGACCACGGTGCGCGCCGCCCCCAGGCCGGCGCAGCTGTCCAGAACATGCTGCAATAGGGAACGCCCTGCCAGACGGTGCAGCACCTTGGGGTGTGCGGACTTCATCCGGGTGCCCTTGCCGGCGGCCATGATCACGACGTTCAGTGCCATGCGGGTTTCCATCGCCAAAACGCGGATTATCGGCGTCGTACTGCTGTGCGCATGGCTGCTGGCGGGCTGCAGCGTGGTGCGTGTCGCATACAACCAGGCGCCGACGCTGGGCTGGTGGTGGCTGGACGGCTACCTGGACTTTCCCAGTGCCCAGGCGCCGCGCGCCAAGGCGGTGGTCAACGACTGGTTCGACTGGCACCGCCGCACCCAACTGCCCGACTATGCGGCGCTGCTGGCCGCCGCCCAGGTGCAGGTGATGCAACCGGCCACGCCCGAGCAGGTGTGCCGCTGGAACGACGAGCTGCGCGCCCGGGCCGCGGTGGCGCTGGCCGAAGGCCTGCAGCGCGTCGGGCCGGTGCTGGCGGCGCTGACGCCGGAGCAGCTGGCGCACCTGGAGAAGCGCTATCGCAAGTCGAACCTGGAGTTCCAGGAAGCCTTCATGCAGGAGCAGCCCGAGGAGCGGCAGAAGGCGGCGCTGAAGCGCACCGTCGACCGGGTGGAGATGCTCTACGGCAACATCGACGAGCGCCAGCGCCAGCTGCTGGCCGAGGGCATCGCGGCTTCGCCCTTCGACCCCTCGCAGTGGTATGGCGAGCGCCAGGTACTGCAGCGCGAAACGCTGCAGGTGCTGCGGCAGCTGTCGGCACCGGCCGCCAGCCGTTCCGAGCGCGAGGCGCAGCAGGCGCGGCTGGAAGCGCTGAGCGCCCGGCTGCTGCGTTCGCCGAACGCGGGGTACCGTGCCTACCAGCAGCGCCTGACCGACTACAACTGCACGCTGATCGCGCGGTTCCACAACAGCACCACGCCGGCGCAGCGCCAGGCGGCGCGCGCCCGGTTGAAAGGCTGGGAAGAAGACCTGCGCGCGCTGATGGCCCAGCCGGCGGGGGCGGCGCAGGCCGCCGAGCGGCTGCCCTAAGTCGCGCCGACGCGGGCAACGCGGATGGTCTGCGGCGCCGCCGGCGGCGCGCAGGCCTCGTCGGCGTCGAAGGCCTTGTCGCCTTCGGCATCGGGCCGGCCGGTGGCCTGCAGCGTGCGGAAGGGATGCAGCCGCGGGTCCATCAGGTGCGAGGGCACCACATGGCCCATCGCATGCAGCATGTTGTCGGTGCGCCCCGGGTACTTGCGCTCCCACTCGCGCACCATCGCGCGGATCTGCACGCGCTGCAGGTCGTCCTGGCTGCCGCACAGCGTGCAGGGGATGATCGGGAACTGCCGGTGCGCCGCCCAGCGCTCCAGGTCGGTCTCGGCCACGTAGGCCAGCGGGCGGATCACCACGTGCCGGCCGTCGTCGCTGGCCAGCTTGGGCGGCATGCCCTTCAGTCGGCCGCCGAAGAACATGTTCATCAGCAGCGTCACCACCATGTCGTCGCGGTGGTGGCCGAGCGCGATCTTGGTCGCGCCCAGTTCGCTGGCCACGCGATACAGGATGCCGCGGCGCAGCCGCGAGCACAGGCTGCACATCGTCTGGCCTTCCGGTACCAGTTTCTTGACGATGGAGTAGGTGTCCTGGTTCTCGATGTGGAAGGGCACGCCGCGCGAGCGCAGGTACTGCGGCAGCACCTCGGCCGGGAAGCCCGGCTGCTTCTGGTCCAGGTTGACGGCGATCAGCTCGAAATCGATGGGCGCGCGCTCGCGCAGCGACAGCAGCAGGTCGAGCAGCGCATGGCTGTCCTTGCCGCCGGACAGGCAGACCATCACCTTGTCGCCGGCCTCGATCATGTTGAAGTCGGCGATCGCCTGGCCCACCTGGCGGTGCAGCTTCTTGCTGAGCTTGTTGGCCTCGAAGGCCTGCTTGCGCAGGTCGGTGGCGGGGCGTTCGGCGCTGAGGGTGTCGGCTGCCATGTTCAATGTTCCTCGGGGCGCAGGCCGAAGACCTCGACACCGACCGCGTCGCAGTCGGGATAGACGTCGGGCTTCTCGGTGGACACGCGCGCGGCCCGCACCTGCGGGTGCGCCAGCATGCGGCGCAGCAGATCGTCGGCCAGCGTTTCCTGCAGATCGATGTGGCCGCGGGCCACGCGCTCGGCGATGGCGCCGCGGATGAAGTCGTAGTCCACCACCTCGTCCAGCGTGTCCCGGGTGGGCGTGGTCTGCGCCAGCGGCACGTACAGGTCGACATTGACGAACATGCGCTGCGCGGCCTGCTTCTCGAAGTCGTGCACGCCGATGCGCACCTGCACCTCGTAGTCGCGCAGGAACAGCCGGCGGCAATCGGCCAGGCGGGGGTGCATCAGCAGGCTGGACATCTCAATCCTCGGTCATGAACATCACGTCGCGGGCCTGGTGCGACAGGTGCTGGCCGCCGTCCACCAGCAGCGTGGTGCCGGTGATGGCGGGCGATTCGAGCAGGAAGCGCACCGCCCGGGCAATGTCCTCGGCGGTGGACGAGCGCTGCAGCGGCGTCAGCCGGTGGGCGCGCTCGAACGCGCCCTGGTCCATCGGGCCGGAGGGCAGCGTAACGCCCGGCGCCACGCCGCAGACCCGCAGCCGTGGCGCCAGGGCCTGCGCCAGCAGGGTATTGGCCGATTCCAGCGCCGCCTTCGACAGCGTGTAGGACAGGTAGTCCGGGTTCGGGTTCCAGAGCTTCTGGTCCAGCAGGTTGACGACGCAGCCCAGCGCATCGGCCGCCTGCAGGTGGGCGTGCAGCGCCTGCGCCAGCAGCACCGGCGCGGCCACGTTGGCACGCCAGTGGCGCTCCATTAGCGCATGGCCGAAGCTGTGCACGTCGTCGTATTCGAAGAGGGCCGCGTTGTTGACCACCGCGCGCAGCCGGCCGAACCGTTCCAGCACCGCCGGCACCAGCGCGCGGCAGGCGGCCTCGTCGCCCAGGTCGGCAGCGAAGGCGGCAGCCTGCGCACCTTGGGCCCGTAGTGCCTCTACGGTATGCGCGGCCTCGTCCTGCGAGCGGCCGAAATGCACCGCGACGTCCCAGCCGTGCGCGGCCAGGTCGAGCGCGATCGCGCGGCCCAGGCGACGGGCCGCGCCGGTGACCAACACGACGGGACGACGATCCATGCTTCCTACAATCCACCCATGACGGACGGCGAATCCGCGAGTTTATCGGCGCAGTTGGCGCAGCGGATCCGTGCGGCCATCGCGGCCGAAGGCGGCTGGCTGCCCTTCGACCGCTACATGGCGATGGCGCTGTACGAGCCCGGCCTGGGCTATTACGCCCACGGCGGGCGCAAGTTCGGCGCCATGCCCGGCTCGGGCAGCGATTTCGTCACCGCGCCGGAGATGTCGCCGCTGTTCGGCCGTGCGCTGGCGGTGCAGGTGGAGCAGGCCCTGGCGGCCTGCGGCAGCAGCGAGGTCTGGGAATTCGGCGCCGGCTCGGGCGCGCTGGCTGCGCAGCTGCTGCAGGCGCTGGGCAGCCGGGTGAGTGCCTATCACGTGGTGGAACTGTCGGCCGCCCTGCGCCAGCGCCAGGCCGAGCGGCTGGCGCCCTGGGCCGGCCGCGTGCACTGGCACGACTGGCTGCCCGGCCGCATCGACGGCGTGGTGCTGGGCAACGAGGTGCTGGACGCGATGCCGGTGCAGCTGCTGCACTGGGACGGCGCGCAGTGGCTGGAGCGCGGCGTGGCCGCCGCCGAGGCCGGCTTCGCCTGGCAGGACCGGCCGACCGCGCTGCGGCCGCCGGTGGAAGGCTTCGTGCCGGGCACCGTGGTCGAGATCCACCGCCAAGCCGAGGCCTTCGTGCGCACGCTGGCCGAGCGCATGGGGCGTGCCGCGGCCTTCTTCATCGACTACGGCTTTCCCGAGGCCGAGTACTACCACCCGCAGCGCACCGGCGGCACGCTGATGTGCCACCGCGCGCACCGTGCCGATGCCGACCCGCTGGTGGATGTGGGGCTGAAGGACATCACCGCGCATGTCAACTTCAGCGGCATCGCGCTGGCCGCGCAGGATGCCCGCCTGCAGGTGCTGGGCTACACCTCGCAGGCGCGCTTCCTGCTGAACTGCGGCATGGCGACGCTGCTGCACCACGCCGATACGAAGCAGGCGGTGGCGGCCCAGCGCCTGGTGCATGAACACGAGATGGGCGAGCTCTTCAAGGTCATCGGCCTGGCGTCCGGCGTCGACCTGGACGCGATTGGCTTCACTGCGGGCGACCGCAGCCACCGGCTGTGATGCGCTGGCTGATCGTCTTCCTGTTGGCCTGCCTGCTGATCAACGGCCTGAAGGGCTGGCTGCAGCGCATTGGCCTGGGCCGGCTGCCGGGCGACTTCAGCTTCCGTCTGGGCGGCCGCGACTGGTTCGTGCCGCTGGCCAGCAGCCTGCTACTGAGCCTGGTGGCGATGGGAGTCGGGGCGCTGATCTAGGCTTCGATCGTCCACTGGTGGCCGCATTGTCGACAGCACACCAGGGCGCGGTCGCCGTGGGCGTCGGCATGCACCAGCTGGAAGCGGGCGTAGGTGCCGCAGGACGGGCAATCGGCCTGGTTGGCCACGTTTTCGGCATGCATCAGCAGGTACAGATAGCGCCTCAGCGCCCACAGTCCAGTGCCCCCGCAGAGCAACACGGCGGACACGTCAATGGCCTGGTCGAGCCAACCACGGTACTTGGAGGCGGCTTCGAAAGCGCCTAGCACGCCGATCATGCAGATGAAGGTCAGCGCCATGTGGGCGTGGCTGCGTAGCAGCTGGCGCTCGTACCACTTGCGAAAGCCGTGTTTGCGGATGCCATCCGATAGGCCCATCAACCTAGTTTATGCTGTGTGCGTTGAAAAGGGCCGCACAGCATGTGCCGCTGGTGCAGGCAGAACCGCCAGCGGCGTTCTGGAAGTTGATAAGTTTGCCCTCACATACTTAGAAGAGCTCTATACACGGTTCTGCCTCCAGAACTGGCAACCTCGAGGGGCCGGGGATGCTGGTGCACCGTGAACATCGAACAAGACAACGAAGACTTACATCTGCGCCCCTCAACTAGGGGGTTTGGCCGTTTGCATCTATCGCTATCATTTCGGCAACAACGGTGCAATCCTCACCGGTGTAGCAGCCATCTTCGGAGGAAGTAAGAATGAAGTTCAGCAAGATTGCGATTGCTAGCGCACTAGTCGTCGCTTGCGGTGCCAGCTACGCCGAGGTTGTCGCCTCGCGTGGGTTCTCTGGTACGTTCTCGCCCCCGCCAGCGGCTTTCGCGGATTCGTTCAGTTTGCTGTCCCTGCCGAATGGCACATGGGAAGCGTTCCTGACGTTCACGGGGAACATCACTATCTCGTCCGCAACTGTCAATGGCATCAACCTGACTCCGGTTCTGCCAGGCGTGCTGAGCGGCAACGGCGCTTTTGCCGGCGGTGACTTGATCGTTGCGGTCAAGGGAAGCACTTACGGCAACGGTATCGGTTCCTACGGCGGCTCGGTGTCCGTATCGGCGGTTCCTGAGCCCGAAACTTACGCCTTGATGCTGGCTGGGCTCGGTGCGGTTGGCTTCATGGCTGCCCGCCGTCGCAAGGGTTAAGAGCTAGAACGCTATGAAGTCAAGGCGGCCAAATGGCCGCCTTTGTCTTTTGGGCTTGGCGGGTGTCTGGGCCAACACGAACCGCACAAGACGTGCTTAGCCGCGGAAATGCGCCGCCCGCCAGCGGTTGAAACGGGCCACGCCCTGGCCCGGCGCCAGATACTGCGGCGCCGCCGCGTCAAGCGGGGAAGGCGTGATGCCCAATGCCGGCAAGCCCGGCAATATGCCGCTGGCCACGTTGGGCACCTGCATCGACAGGATGTTGTCACGCGACATCAGGGGTCTGCCCGGCAGCATTTCCATCATCACCGCCTGCATCCGACCGAACGTCACCGGCAGCGGCAGCACCGGCCGCTCGTGCCCGCACAGCCGACCGGCCAGCTGCACCAATTCGCGTAGCGTGTAGACCTCAGGCCCGGCGCATTCATAGGTCTGGCCAATGGTGTCCTGCCGCTCCAGGCAGCGCAGCAGCGCTTCAGCTACGTCCTGCACCCACACCGGCTGGAAGCGGGCGTCAGCGCCCGCCAGCGGCATCACTGGTGCCACCGACTGCAGCGCGGCGAACAGGTTCAGGAAGCTGTCGCCTGCGCCAAAGATGACCGAAGGCCGCAGGATGCTCAGTTCCAGACCCGCAGCCTGCAACGCGGCCTCGCCGGCGGCTTTGCTGCGCAGGTAGTTCGACGGCGCATCGGCGGCCACGCCCAATGCGCTGACATGCACCACGCGCTGCACGCCGGCAGCGCGGCAGGCCTCGGCCAGCCGGCGTGGCAGTTGCACGTGCACCTTGTCGAACTCTGCCGCGCTACCGTGCAGGATGGCGATCAGGTTGACGACGGCATCGTGCCCGGCCACCAGGCGGCCCAGTTGGGCATCGTCGTGCACGTTGCATTCCACCGGGTCGACGGTTGGCAGGAACTGCACTGCCTTGGCGTGGGCCATGCGGCGCGTCGGCACTGTCAGCCGCATGGCCGAATCGCGCTCGACCAGTCGCTCGCAGACCGCCTGCCCGACGAAACCTGTGCCGCCCAGCAGAAGCACCTTGCGCAGCGCGTTCACGGAATCTCCTTGTTGGTGGCCGGCGCCAACGGGTCGCGCGGCCCGATGGGCGGACCGAGCCGGGCCTTCAGCGATACCGGCTTGCCGCTGCTGCCCAGCAAGGCGCTGTAGTAGACCGAGTTCGACAGTACCTTCTTCACGTAGTCGCGGGTCTCGGTGAAAGGGATGTTCTCGGCCCAGGCGGCCGGCTCCATCAGCGGACCGTCGCGCCAGCGTCGCGGCCGCCCCGGCCCGGCGTTGTAGGCCGCCGCGGCCATCGCCTGCGAGCCGCCGAAGTCATCGAGCACCAGCTTCAGGTAGGCCGTGCCCAGCCTCAGGTTCAGGTCGCGGTCGGTGATCATGTCCGGCTTGTAATCGACACCGATGCGCTTGGCCGTCCAGCGTGCCGTGGCCGGCATGATCTGCATCAGCCCCGATGCGCCCACGTGCGAGCGTGCATCCATGATGAAGCGGGACTCTTGTCGGATCAGGCCGTAGACATAGGCAGGGTCCAGGCCGATCTCGCGCGCCTGCGCGACCACTTCCTTGCGGAACGGCGTCGGGAAGCGCTGCGCCATGTCGACCTCTTGCCGGGTACGGTCGCTGGTGTTGATGCAGCGGTCCCAGACTTCGCGGTCGCAGGCCAGCTGCGCTGCCGCCAGCAACTCGCGGTCGTTCAGGCCGCGCAGCGTGAAATTCCATTCGCGCACGCCCTCGTTGCGCAGGCCGATGGCGATCAGCAGCAGCGCCCGCTCGAAGCCGGGGTTGCGCCGCGCAGCCTCGCGTTCGCCATCGGTCAGCGCCGCTGGCCGCGGCGGCAGGGTCAGCTGGCCGCCCAGGTCCTCGGCCGCCAGCTTGCCGTAGAAGTTCATCTGTCCGGCGATGGCCTCCATCTGCTGGCGGGCGGCCACCCGGTCAGCGTCACCCTCGGGGCCGGGCTTGGCCAGGCCCTGCGTGGCGCGCGCGCGCCAGTACACCCAGGCGGCGTCCTTCTGCTCGTCGGCGCTCATCGCGTCGATGGCCTGCGCCACCAACTGCCAACGAGCGGCATCGCTGCCGTCGTGGCGCAGCGCGGCGCGCACCTGCCAAGCCAGGGTTTCGTCCGACCAGGGTGCCGTGTCCCGCTGGGCAACACTGGCCTCATTGCGCAGCGCCCAAGCCCGCTGTGCCCAGGCAGTGGCCTCCGGCATCAGCCGCTGGGCCGCCTGGCGTGACGTGGCAGCCCACGCCAGCGCTGCCAGTTGCGGCGGCAAGGCGGCCTGCCAGCGGTCCTGCAGCTGGTTGGCGGCGGCCTGCGGGTCGCTGGCCGCCAGACGCAGCAAGGCCAGGGTGGCCAACTCTGCGGCCGCACCGCCGTCGCGGGCAGGCTTGCGAGTCAGGAAGCGAGTCGGGTTCTCCCAGAGCTCGGCCACTGCCGCGGCCGTGGCCGGGCTGATGAAACCTGCCGCGGCCCGCGCGGCCCGCGGCCGGTTGCCCTCGACCGACAGCCGAGCCTCGCGCCACGCATCGTTCTCGCCCAGCTGTCCGGCGGCCAGCAGCGTGCTGGCCAGCAGGTTGCAGCCGTCGTCCAGGTCGCGTTGCGCGAACCAGGCCGCACGCGCCGCGTCGCGTACGTCCTGGCCCTTCAGGTGCTGCGTCAACAGCCAGTAGCACGTGACCTCGCGATCATCGTTCATGCGGAAGCGCGGGAAGTCGCGGCTGAAATTGACCCAGTCGCGGCGCCGGCCCAGTTCCAGCAACCAATCGTTGCGCAGCCGGTCTTCAACGTAGGTGCCGGGCCAGCGGGCGTAGAAGGTCTCTACTTCGTCGACTTGCACGCCGCCCAACCGGTTGGTCAGTTCCCAGTACTCGATCCACTGTGTCAGCGGATGTTGGCGTGCGGCGACCGAGGCGTTGACCAGCTGGGCTCGGTCACGCTTGCGGAAGGCCTCGCGGGCATCGAGCACCACCTGGTGCTCGGATTGAGCCGGTGCAGCTTGCAGGCTGCCGGGGATCAGGCCAGGTACCAGCAGGCCAAAGGCCAGCACGCGCAGCAGGGGCGGAATGATCGGGCGACGGGTCATCGCAAGCAGCAGGCCTGGGTTGGGCGGAATCCGGCGCTTAAGTATCGGCACCGGAGTCATTTTCGCACCCGTGCCCTACCCTGGCCGAGGCGTCCAGGGCGCATCAACGCTTGCGGCGTGGCTTTGGTGGCGATTGCTGGGCCGCGCGCCATGCGGCTTCCAGGGCGAGCTGCGCCCAAGGCCGCATCAGCGCCGGCGATTCCATGGCCTCAGGCGGCACCGTCCAGTAGCTCATCGTCACCGGGCGGCCCTTGCCTTCGTACACGAAGGGCTCGCAGCCCGCAGCCTCGAACTGTGGTCGGGTCTTCGCGTCGACCTTCAGGTACAGCCGGTCGAAGGCGATCAGCGCCATGAACACGCCGTCGATGCGCAGGCCGTGGCCGCCAAACATACCGCGGGCGCTGGCCAGGCCCAGCGGAGACAGCAGTTCCAGGCAATGCGCCACCAGCGGATCCGTTGCAGACATCGGCGGGCTCCCCTATTCGCAGCGCCGGCAGTGTAGGCCTGCCGGCACAATGCGGCAGGCCCACCGACCGCGCCATGCCATGAGCGACGACTTCAACCTGTCCTTCGAGCCCACACGCGACAAGCGCGCATTGCGCAAGCAACTGCAGGCCGAACGCCTGGCGATGGCCGACCGGCACGAGCGCTCGGTGCACCTGCAGCAGGTGCTGCGGGTGTGGCTGGTGGGCCGCCAGGAGCGCACGATCGGCGCCTACTGGCCGATCAAGGGCGAGTTCGACGCGCTGCCGGCGCTGTACCGCTGGAGCGAGGCCGAACCCGACCGGCGCATCGGCCTGCCGGTGGTCGACCGCGAGACCAAGCACCTGCGCTTCCATGTCTGGTACCCCGGCTGCCCGATGGAGGAGGATGCCTACGGCATTCCCAAGCCCAAGGACACCGAAGCCTTCGAGCCCGAGCTGCTGCTGGTGGCCTGCGTGGGCTTCGGTCCCAGGGGCCTGCGGCTGGGCTATGGCGGCGGCTTCTACGACCGCACGCTGGCCGACCTGCGGCCGCGGCCCTACACCGTGGGCGTGGGCTACATGCACGGCCACGTGCCGTGGCTGGAGGCCGAGCCGCACGACGTGCCGCTCGACGCCATGCTCACCGAAGAAGGCGTGTTCTGGCAGCGGGCCTGAAGCTTCAGCCCACCTTCAGCCGGCGGCACAGCTCCAGCGTCAGCGCCGACTGGTTCATCGTGTAGAAGTGGATGCCCGGCGCGCCGCCGGCGATCAGCCGTTCGCACAGCCCCGTCACCACGTCCAGGCCAAAGGCCCGAATCGACGCGGCATCGTCCATGTAGCCTTCCATCTTCAGCGCTACCCAGCGCGGGATCTCGATCCCATCGCGGGCCGCGAACTGCGCGATCTTGGCGAAGTTGTGGAAGGGCATGATGCCCGGCACCACCGGCGCGTCGGCGCCCAGCTTTCGCGTGCTGTCGACGAAGTGGAAGTACGCGTCCGGGTTGAAGAAGAACTGGGTGATTGCCGCGCTGGCGCCGGCCTTCACCTTGTCCACGTAGTGCTGCAGGTCGCGTTCGCTATAGCGCTGCTCGGGGTGGTACTCCGGATAGGCCGCCACCTCGATGTGCCAGTCAGCACCCTGCGTCTCGCGCACGAAGCGCACCAGCTCGGCCGCATAGCGGAACTCGCCGGCCGTGGCCGTGCCGCTGGGCAGGTCGCCGCGCAGCGCCACCAGGCGGTGGATGTGCTGTGCGCGGTAGGTGTCCAGGATCTCCGCGATGCCGGCGCGGGTGGAGCCCACGCAGGACAGGTGCGGCGCGGCCTCGAAGCCGGCCGCCGCAATGGCACGCACGGTGTGCAGCGTCTTGTCGCGGGTGGAGCCGCCGGCGCCGTAGGTGACGCTGAAGAACTCGGGCTTCAGCGCACCGAGCTCCTGCACCACGGTCTTCAGCTTCTCGTCGCCGACCGGCGTGTTGGGCGGGAAGAACTCGAACGAGATCGGAACGGTCATCACGAACCTCCGCATGAATCCAAAGCGCACGGCCGGTTGCCTGCGCCGTCGAGCAGACACCGCGGACCGGCTGTGCCGGTCCGCAGGCGTCGCACCGTCGATGGGCGTGGGCTCAGTACCGGTAGGTGTCGGGCTTGTACGGGCCCTGCACCGGCACGCCGATGTAGGCGGCCTGCTCTTCGCTCAGCGTGGTCAGCTCGGCGTTCAGCGTCTTCAGCTGCAGGCGCGCCACCTTCTCGTCCAGGTGCTTGGGCAGCACATAGACCTTGCCCTGCTCGTAGTAGTCCGAATGCGTGAACAGCTCGATCTGCGCGATGGTCTGGTTCGCGAAGGAGCTGCTCATCACGTAGCTGGGGTGGCCGGTGCCGCAGCCCAGGTTCACCAGCCGGCCCTTGGCCAGCATGATGATGCGCTTGCCGTCCGGGAAGATCACGTGGTCGACCTGCGGCTTGATCTCTTCCCACTTGCACTTGGCTTCCAGCGCGGCCACGTCGATCTCGTTGTCGAAGTGGCCGATGTTGCAGACGATGCTGTTCTGCTTCATCGCCGCCATGTGCTCGTAGGTGATGACGTTCTTGTTACCCGTTGCGGTGACGAAGATGTCGGCCTTGTCGGCCGCCCAGTCCATGGTCACCACGCGGTAGCCTTCCATCGCCGCCTGCAGCGCGGTGATCGGGTCGATCTCGGTCACCCACACCTGCGCGCTCAGCGCCCGCAGGGCCTGCGCGCTGCCCTTGCCCACGTCACCGTAGCCGGCGACGACGGCGATCTTGCCGGCCACCATCACGTCGGTGGCGCGCTTGATGCCGTCCACCAGGCTTTCGCGGCAGCCGTACAGGTTGTCGAACTTGCTCTTCGTCACCGAGTCGTTGACGTTGATGGCACGGAACATCAGCGTGCCCTTGGCGCTCATTTCCTTCAGGCGGTGCACGCCGGTGGTCGTCTCCTCGGTCACGCCGATGATCTGCGCGCTCTTGCGGCTGTACCAGGTGGCGTCCTCGGCCAGCTTGGCCTTGATGGCCGCGAACAGCTCGCGCTCTTCCTCGCTGCCCGGGTTGGCGATCACCGAGGCGTCCTTCTCGGCGCGCTTGCCCAGGTGCATCAGCAGCGTGGCATCGCCGCCGTCGTCCAGGATCATGTTCGGGCCTTCGTTGGGCGTGCCCTTGGCGCCGAACTCGAAGATGCGGTGGGTGTAGTCCCAGTAGTCCTTCAGCGTTTCGCCCTTGTAGGCGAACACCGGCGTGCCGGCGGCGACCAGCGCGGCGGCGGCATGGTCCTGCGTGCTGAAGATGTTGCAGCTGGCCCAGCGCACCTCGGCGCCCAGCGCCTGCAGCGTTTCCACCAGCACGGCGGTCTGGATGGTCATGTGCAGGCTGCCGGTGACGCGCGCGCCCTTCAGCGGCTGCGCGGCGGCGTATTCCTCGCGGATCGCCATCAGCGCCGGCATCTCGTGCTCGGCGATCTTGATTTCCTTGCGGCCCCAGTCGGCAAGCGACAGGTCGGCCACGGCATGGTCTTGACGGGGTTTCAGAACGGCATTCATCGGTTCAGGCTCCAAACGTGGAAGACCCTGCGCGGCGAGGAAGGCGGTTCGGAAGGAACTCACCCACGACGAACGTGCAGGTGAGCGCGGTTGCAACGGGAAGTCTCCCGAGCCTGGCCTCAGCGGATGGAGGTTGCAACGCTCCTCGGGAGAAGCCCGCATTGTAGCGGCGGCCGACGGGTTGTGCAGCCCCCGGGAGCCGCAAACGCCAACTCCTGCCGATCAGCTCTGGCTGCTGGCGGGCGAGTATTCCTCGGCCCTGCCGGCGACCAGCGCGGCCCGGCCCACCAGCAACGGGTCGACTGCGCCCAGCACTGCCAGGTCCTTGTTGGTGTAGGGCAGTCGGTGCAGCAGGTAGCGCATCGCGTTCAGCCGTGCGCGCTTCTTGCAATCGCTCTTGATCACCGTCCACGGCGCGTCGGACGTGTCGGTGTGCAGGAACATCTGCTCCTTGGCCACCGTGTAGTCGTCCCACTTGTCCAGGCTGGCCATGTCGATGGGGCTCAGCTTCCATTGCTTCAGCGGGTGCGAATGCCGCTCCTTGAAGCGGCGGCGCTGCTCTTCCCGGCTGACCGAGAACCAGAACTTGAAGAGGTGCACCCCGCTCTTAACCAGGTGGCGTTCGAACTCCGGTGCCTGACGCATGAACTCGTCATACTCGGCCTCGCTGCAGAAGCCCATGACGCGTTCGACCCCGGCGCGGTTGTACCAGCTGCGGTCGAAGAGCACGATCTCGCCGCGGGTCGGCAAATGCTGCACATAGCGCTGGAAGTACCACTGGCCGCGCTCGATGTCGCTGGGCTTCTCCAGCGCCACGACGCGCGCACCGCGCGGGTTCAGGTGCTCCATGAAGCGCTTGATGGTGCCGCCCTTGCCGGCGGCATCGCGGCCTTCGAAAAGGATCAGCAGACGCTGGCCGCTTTCCTTGACCCAGGCCTGCAGCTTCAGCAACTCGACCTGCAGCTTGTACTTCTGGGCCTCGTAGGTCTTGCGCGACAGCAGGTAGCGGTAGGGGTAGCCGCCGGCGCGCCAGTCCTTGACCAGGGCCAGGTCGCGGCCTTCGCGCGACTGCATCGCGTCGTCACGTTCGAACAACGCCGTGCGCAGTGCTTCCACGTCGTCGGGTGCGGCGCCGGCAACGATGGCGCGCAGCGCATCGACCGCCTGGTTGCTGTCTGCCTGGCCCAGCTGCTGCACGATGTCGCGCAAGGCCGCGCCCTGTGCATCGCGTTTGCCCTGCGTGGCCTGACGCACCACGTGCTTCTCGATAGCCTGCGGGGCCAGGTCCGGGGCAGTGTCCCCGGCGCGCGCCGGCCGGCGCGCATCGGCGGCTGCGGCGCTTCGGCGCCGGGCGGCTGCCGGAGCGGCGGCGGGCTTGCTGCGGGGGGCGCTGCGGCTTTCCTTGGCCATGCTGCTTGTCCTTGTGTTGCGGGGCGCAAAACGACCATTATCAAAAGCCAACCGGGCGCGAACTTGCGCAAGGTCAAGACCGATCGGCCCGCATGCGAGACTCGCGTGATGCCTGCCCCGCGCTTGCCGTTGCCGTTGTCCGCCATGCCAGAGCCGGCATGGCGCGCCGTGCGCGGCGTGCTGACCGACATCGACGACACCCTCACCAGCGAGGGAGCCCTGGACCCAGCCGCCGCACGGGCGCTGGATGCACTGCGCGCCGCCGGGCTGCCGGTGCTGGCCATCACCGGCCGGCCGCAGGGCTGGAGCGAACCCTTCGCGCAATGCTGGCCGGTGGCCGCCATCGTGGCAGAAAACGGCGCCGTGGCCTTGATCCCCGAAGCCGGCCAGTTGCACATCGAATACGCCCAGGACGCCGCGACCCGTGCCCACAACGCGCAGCGGCTGCGCAGCGCTGCCGAGCGCGTGCTGCGCGAGGTGCCCGGCGCCACGCTGGCCCGCGACAGCGCCGGCCGTGTCACCGACATCGCCATCGACCATGCCGAGTTCGCCCGGCTGGACGCCGCGCAGATCGAGCAGGTGGTGGCGGTGATGCGCGACGAGGGGCTCAACGCCACCGTCAGCTCGATCCACGTCAATGGCTGGTTCGGCACGCACGACAAACTGAGCGGCGCGCGCTGGATCGTGCGGCGGCTGTACGGCCGGGCGCTGGACGACGAGCGCGGCCAGTGGATCTACGTGGGCGATTCGACCAACGACCAGGTGATGTTCGGCCACTTTCCGCTGTCGGTGGGCGTGGCCAACCTGCGCCACTTTGCCGACCGGCTGCACACCTGGCCGCGCTACATCACCGAAGGCGAGCGCGGCGCCGGCTTTGCCCAGGTGGCGCAGGCGTTGCTGGCGGCGCGCGCCGGGCTCAGCGCGGCATCATGAAATCGCTGAAGCGCTGCAGTTCCGCGTCCAGCGCGGCGCGGAATGCGGCTTCGAGCGGCGGCCTTCCGGCCACGTAGCCCAGCTGTGCGTCCAGCTTGCCTTCGCGCCAGGCCAGGTTGCCCCAGCCGATGACCTGGCCGCGCCACAGCAGCGGCAGCGCATAGTGGCCCAGCTTGCGCCGCGCCGCCGGCGTGTAGGCCTCGAAGCGGTACTCCCAGCCCCAGAACAGCGCAAAGCGCCGGCGGTCCCAGACGATCGGGTCGAAGGGGGCGAGCAGGCGCAGCGCCTCGTCGTCGTCGCGGTGGCGGCGCGAGGCCGGGCTTTCACCTTCGGGCCACAGCCAGTCGATGCCGTCGAGGCGGTGCGACGGGTGCCGCGCCCGGGCCCGGGCCAGCGCCGCGGCGCGCTCGCCTTGCCACTGCGGCACGCCGCCGCGGCACAGGTAGCTGAGCAGCTGGCCCAGCGAGGCTGCCGGCAGCGGCGCATAGGTGTCGATCAGCCGGTCTACCAGCGCGTCGTGGCGGCGGCGGGCCTCGGCGGCGTCGGCCGGCGGCAGAAGGCTGTCGCGCGCCGCGAAGACCCGTACACCAGCGTCGCGCCGCGCGATGCGCAGCAGGCCGCGGTAGTGCATGCCGTCCAGCAGCTCGGTGGAGGCCCGGCCGGTGCCGCCGAACCAGTTGCGCACGCGGCCATGGGCGAAGTGCGCGTCGACCTCGGCCGGATGCACGGCCCCGCGCTCGCGCACGAAGTCCAGCACCGCGTGCGCCTGCCGCCAGCGCGCGGCGGTCCAGCGGGTGCGCGCGGCGCGCGGGTGCATCAGCGCCGCCAGCTCGCGCGGCATGAAGCCGTAGTTGACGAAGAAGTCCTCCTCCACCGCCAACCGCGGATAGCGGCGCTCCAGGTCACCGGCGCGGTAGTCGCGCACCCGGTGGCGCAGGATCAGGTCCTGTGCACGGGCTGGGGCGCGCAGCGGGTCGGCCTGCACGAAGCCCAGCCGGGCCAGCGCGCGCGGCAGCGTGGTCGGGGCGAAGAGCGTGCGGGCGACGGCGTGGCGGCGCAGGGCGGGCAGGTCCGGGGGCATGGGCGGGATGATGCCTTGCGGCTGCGTTGCAATGGAAAAGGGGCGACTGGTGTCGCCCCTTGTCGGTGGTGTGCCAGCTGCGGCCTTGTGGCTCCGGCGCGGCCCTTCGGGCCTTCACATCGCTTCGCGATGTGAGCCTGCGCCGCAAGGCCCAGGGCCCGCTGCGCGGGCGCCGGGCTTACAGCCCGGCCGCTGCGCGCAGCGCCTGGGCCTTGTCAGTCCGCTCCCAGGTGAACTCGGGCTCGGCGCGGCCGAAGTGGCCGTAGGCGGCGGTCTTCTCGTAGATCGGGCGCAGCAGGTCCAGCATCTGGATGATGCCCTTCGGACGCAGGTCGAAGTGCTCGGCCACCAGCGCAGACAACTTGTCGTCGCTCATCACGCCCGTGCCCTCGGTATAGACCGTGATGTTCATCGGCTTGGCCACGCCAATGGCATAGGCCACCTGGATCTGGCACTGCTTGGCCAGGCCCGCGGCGACGATGTTCTTCGCCACGTAGCGCGCCGCATAGGCAGCCGAACGGTCCACCTTCGACGGGTCCTTGCCCGAGAAGGCGCCACCGCCGTGCGGGCAGGCGCCGCCGTAGGTGTCGACGATGATCTTGCGGCCGGTCAGGCCGCAGTCGCCCTGCGGGCCGCCGATGACGAAACGGCCGGTCGGGTTGACCAGATAGCGGGTGTCCTTCAGCCACTCCTTGGGCAGCACCGGCTTGATGATTTCCTCGATCACCGCCTCGACGAAGCTGGCCTTCATCTTGGTGGGCGTCTCGCTCTGGTCGGGCGCGTGCTGGCTGCTCAGCACCACGGTGTCGATCGAGTGCGGCTTGCCGTCCACGTAGCGCATCGTCACCTGGCTCTTGGCATCCGGGCGCAGGAAGGGCAGCTTGCCGCTCTTGCGCAGCTGCGCCTGGCGTTCCACCAGCCGGTGGGCGTAGTGGATCGGCGCGGGCATCAGGTCCGGCGTCTCGTCGCAGGCATAGCCGAACATCAGGCCCTGGTCGCCGGCGCCGGTGTTCAGGTGGTCGTCGGACGCATGGTCCACGCCCTGGGCGATGTCGTTGGATTGCTTGTCGTAGGCCACGAGCACCGCGCAGCCCTTGTAGTCGATGCCGTATTCGGTGTTGTCGTAGCCGATGCGCTTGATGGTGTCGCGCGCCACCTGGATGTAGTCCACATGCGCGTTGGTCGTGATCTCGCCGGCCAGCACCACCAGGCCGGTGTTGCACAGCGTCTCGGCGGCCACGCGGCTGCGCGGGTCCTGCTTGAAGATCGCGTCCAGAATCGCGTCCGACACCTGGTCGGACACCTTGTCCGGATGGCCTTCGGACACCGATTCGGAAGTGAAAAGAAAATCGTTCGACACTCTGAGAACTCCTGAGCTGATGGGGATCGATCGCGTTGCCGACCGTAGCTCATGGAGGAGCGGCGAACGCTTTAGCAGTATTTCTGGGGCGACGGGCGGGCCCGTCTCCCGGCCGGTGGTACCGGCGGCGCCCCGCAAGTAGTTCATAACTCGGCGCTGCCCGCATTATACGAACCATGCTCTTCTTCCTGCGCTGGCTGTCGCGCCGTCCGTTGAGGCATTTGCACGCCATCGGCGCGGCGCTGGGCTGGCTGGTCTACGCGCTGTCGCCCTCGTACCGGCGGCGGCTGCAGGCCAACGCCGCCCGCGCCGGCATCGCGGACACGCTGCGCCGCCAGTCGGTGGCCGAGGCCGGCAAGATGGTGCTGGAAGGCCTGCGCCTGTGGCTGCGCCCGCCTGACCAGCCCATCGCCGACCCGGTGCACTGGCAGGGCGAGGCGCTGATCGAGGAGGCGCTGGCCCAGGGCCGCGGCCTGATCTTCCTGACCCCGCACATCGGCAGCTTCGAAGTCACCGCGCAGGCCTATGCGCAGCGCTTCGGCAAGCTGCAGCCGATCACCGTGATGTACCGGCCGGCGCGCTACCAGATGCTGCGCGAGCTGGAAGAAAGCGCCCGCTCCCGCCCGGCGCTGGCCACCGCACCGGCCAGCATCGCCGGCATCCGCCAGATGATGCGGGCGCTGAAGCGCGGCGAGGCCGTCGGCCTGCTGCCCGACCAGGTGCCGCCGCAGGGCATGGGGGTGTGGGCCGATTTCTTCGGCGCGCCGGCCTACACGATGACGCTGGCCGCCCGGCTGGCGCAGCAGACCGGCGCGCCGATCGTGCTGGCGCTGTGCGAGCGGCTGCCGCAGGGCAGCGGCTTCCACCTGCGCCTGAGCCCGCTGCCCGAACCGCTGCCGCTGCAGGCCGCCGATACCCAGGCGCTGCAGGTGGCGCAGGCCGAGGTCATCAACCGGGCGATGCAGGGGCTGATCCTGCAGTGCCCGCAGCAGTACCTGTGGGGCTACAACCGCTACAAGGTGCCGCGCAGCCTGCCCGCGCCCGAGGCGGCGGCCTGATGGGGCAGCCGTGCTGAGCCGCGCCGCGGCCCGGGCGCTGCTGGCGCTGCTGTGGCTGCTGCACTGGCTGCCGCTGGGCCTGCAGGCGCTGCTGGGTGCGGCGCTGGGCCGCACGCTGTACACGCTGGCGCGCGAGCGGCGGCGCATCTCGGCGCGCAACATCCAGCTGTGCATGCCCGAGCTGACGCCGCTGCAGCGCCGCGATCTGCTGCGCGCGCACTTCCGCTGGCTGGGGCGCAGCGCGGTGGAGCGCGCGTTGCTGTGGTACGGCCGGCCGGCCCGGCTGCGTCGGCTGATCCATGTGGAAGGCGACGTGCATTTCGCCGAACGCAGCGCGCGGCCCGTGATGTGGCTGGTGCCGCATTTCGTGGCGCTGGAGGCCGCCGGCATGGCCACCCAGCTGTTCCAGAGCCGGCCGGTGGCCTCGGTCTACCAGGCGCAGAGCCATCCGGTGTTCGACGCCGCGATGCGCCAGGGCCGCTCGCGCTTCGGCCAGGGGGCGCTGTTCAGCCGGGCCGAGACGGCGCGGCCGCTGCTGCGGGCGATCCGCCGCGGCCATGCCTTCTTCAACCTGCCGGACATGGATTTCGGCCTGAAGGACGCCGCCTTCGTGCCCTTCTTCGGCGTGCCGGCGGCCACGCTGCTGGCGCCGTCGAAGATGGCGCGGCTGCTGGACATGGCGGTGCAGCCGGTGCTGGCGCAGATGCTGCCGGGCGGGCAGGGCTACCGGGTGCGCTTCCTGCCGCCGTGGACCGACTGGCCCACCGACGACCCGGTGGCCGACGCTGCGCGCATGAACGAATGGATCGAGCAGGCGGTGCGCGCCGACCCGGCGCAGTACCTGTGGGTGCACAAGCGCTTCAAGACCCGGCCGCCGGGCGAGCCGGATGTCTATGCGGCGCAGGGATAATCGGCCCATGAGATTGCGCTTCACCAAGATGCAGGGCGCGGGCAACGACTTCGTGATGCTCGACGCCACGCGCTCGCCGCTGGCGCTGAGCACCGAGCAGTTCCGTGCGCTGGCCGACCGGCATTTCGGCATCGGTGCCGATCAGATCCTGGTGGTGGAGCCGCCGCGCACGCCGGGCATGGACTTCGCCTACCGCATCTTCAACGCCAGTGGCGACGAGGTCGAGCACTGCGGCAACGGCGCGCGCTGCTTCGTGCGCTATGTACGCGAGCACGGGCTGACCGACAAGCGCCACATCCGTGTCGAGACGGTGAACCGTCAGCTCGAGCTGCAGATGCACGACGACGGCCGCGTCACCGTGGACATGGGCGCGCCGGAGTTCGCGCACGACCGCATCCCCTTCCTGCCAGCCGGTTTGACGCCGCGGCGCGAGGGCGATTTCGAGCTCTGGCCACTGGAGCTGATCGACGCCAGCGTCGAAGTCGCGGTGCTGTCGATGGGCAACCCGCATGCGGTGCAGCGCGTGGCCGACGTGGCCACCGCCGACATCGCGAGCCTGGGCCCCGAGATCGAGGTGCTGGACTGCTTTCCGCAGAAGGTCAACGCCGGCTTCATGCAGATCGTCTCGCGCACGCAGATCGCGCTGCGCGTGTTCGAGCGCGGCGCCGGCGAGACGCTGGCCTGCGGCACCGGCGCCTGCGCGGCCGTGGTGGCCGGCATCCGGCTGGGCTGGCTGGACCGCGCCGTCGAGGTCGACACGCGCGGCGGGCGCCTCAGCATCGCCTGGGACGGCCCGGGCCAGCCGGTGCGCATGACCGGCCCGGCGACCACCGTATTCGAAGGGGAGATCGAACTGTGAGCATCCAGGGCATCACCGAGGCCGACATCAGCAACTACCTGCTGAACACCCCCGGTTTCTTCGAGCGCCATGCCGAGCTGCTGGCCAGCGTGCAGCTGACCAGCCCGCACGGCCAGCGGGCCGTCTCGCTGCAGGAGCGGCAGATGGAAATGCTGCGCGAGCGCATCAAGGGCCTGGAGCACAAGATCATCGAGATGATCCGTAACGGCCAGGACAACCTGTCCATCTACGACCGCATGCACCAGTGGACGATGCGCCTGCTGCTCACGGCCGATGCGGCGCAGCTGCCGCAGGTGCTGCTGGACGACCTGAAGCAGCGCTTCCAGGTGCCGCAGGCGGTGCTGCGGCTGTGGGGCGTGGACGAGGCGCAGGCCGGCCTGCCGGCGGCGCAGCCGGTCAGCGACGACCTGAAGGCCTTCGCCTCCAGCCTGACGTTGCCCTACTGCGGCGCCAATGCCGGCTTCGAGGCCTCGGGCTGGTTCGATGCCGCGGCCGGCGTGCAGAGCATGGCCATGGTGCCGCTGCGCCGCGAGGGCGCCGAGGCCGCCTTCGGCCTGCTGGTGCTGGGCTCGCCCGACCCCACGCGCTATGCGGCGCAGATGGGCACCGAGTTCCTGTCGCGCATCGGCGAAGTGGCCAGCGCGGCCCTGCAGCGGTTGCTGGCCCAAGGCTGAGCCCAAGGGCGCGCGTGGCCGCCGACGCCGTCGCCCTCGACCCCGCGCTGCAGCGCTACCTGGAGCACCTGCGGGTGGAGCGCCGGCTGGCGCCGCGCAGCGTGCAGATGATCGACGACGCGCTGCGCTGGCTGCAGCAGGCCGCCGCTGCGGTGCCGGTGCCGCTGCGCGAGGTGCAGCCGCATCACGTGCGCCGCTGGGCGGCGATGCTGCGCGAGCGGCCGCTGGCGCCGCGCACGATCGCCATCCATCTGTCGGCCTGGCGCGGCCTGTACCGCTGGTGGGGCCACCAGGGCGACGTGCGCATCAACCCTGTGGACGGCGTGCGCGCGCCCAAGGCACCGAAGCCGCTGCCTAAGGCGCTGTCGGTGGAGCAGGCGGTGTCGCTGGCCGCCTTCGAGCCCACGCAGGGCGACCCGGTGCTGCGTGCCCGCGACCACTGCATGGTCGAGCTGCTGTACGGCAGCGGCCTGCGCGTGGCCGAGCTGGTGGGCCTGGACCTGCGCGCCAGCGACACGGCGGCCGGCTGGATCGACGCCGCCGATGCCAGCGCCCAGGTGCTGGGCAAGGGCCGCAAGCGACGCACCGTGCCGGTGGGCAGCGCGGCGCTGCAGGCGCTGCGCGCCTGGCTGGCGGTGCGCGGGCCATTGGCGGCGCCGGACGAGCCGGCGCTGTTCGTCAGCCAGCGCGGCACGCGGCTCACGACCAGCCAGGTGCGCTCACGCCTGAAGAGCCTGGCGCTGCAGGCCGGGCTGCCCACGCACGTGCATCCGCACATGCTGCGGCACAGCTTCGCGTCGCACCTGCTGCAAAGCAGCGGCGACCTGCGCGCCGTGCAGGAGCTGCTGGGCCACGCCAACATCGCCACCACGCAGGTCTACACGCGGCTGGATTTCCAGCACCTGGCCAAGGTGTACGACGCGGCGCACCCGCGTGCGAGGCGCAAATGAGAGCTGGATTTTGTCTACGGCCCGGCGCTGTGCGCCTTCACATCGCTTCGCGATATGAGCCTGCGACGCAACGCACGCAGGGCGTGCGTTGTCAGCACCTGGCCAAGGTGTACGACGCGGCGCATCCGCGGGCGCGGCGCAAATGAAAGCCATCCGCCTGCGCGAAGGCAAGGAACGCTCGCTGCAACGCCGCCACCCCTGGGTGTTCGAAGGCAGCATCGCCAAGGGCAAGGCCGATCCGGGCGAGACGGTGCGCGTCGAAGCCCATGACGGCCGCTTCCTGGCCTGGGGCGCTTACAGCCCGCAGTCGGCCATCCGCGTGCGCGCCTGGAGCTTCGACGAAGCCGAGCGCATCGACGGGGACTTCTTCGCCCGCCGTGTGCAGCGCGCCGTGGCGCTGCGCCAGCGGCTGGCGGTGGACAGCGATGCGGTGCGCCTGGTGCATGGCGAGGCCGACGGCCTGCCCGGGCTGGTGGTGGACCGCTACGGCGACACGCTGGTGACGCAGGTGGGCTTTGCCGGCACCGAGCGCTGGAAGGCCGCGATCGCCGACGCGCTGCTGGCGGCCACCGGCGCCAACCGGCTGTACGAACGCTCGGACCTGGGCGTGCGCAAGCTGGAGGGCCTGCCCGAACAGCAGGGCTGGCTGCGCGGCGACGGCCCCACGCAACTGCAGATCCGCGAGCATGCCTGGGCACTGCAGGTGGACATCGCGCAGGGCCACAAGACCGGCACCTATCTGGACCAGCGCGACAACCGCCAGCACTTCGCGCAGGCCGTGCGCCACTACGGCTGCGCCGAGGTGCTGAACTGTTACAGCTATACCGGCGGCTTCACGCTGGCCGCGCTGGCCGGCGGCGCGCAGCAGGTGACCAGCGTGGACAGCTCGGGCCCGGCGCTGGCCGCGGCCTGCCGCCATGTAGCACTGAACGGCTTCGACGCGGCGCGGCACACGACGGTGGATGCCGATGTGAACGCCTATCTGCGCGAGGGCCTGGCGCAGGGCCGGCGCTTCGACGCGATCGTGCTGGACCCGCCGAAGTTCGCCCACACGGTGGCGCAGGCCGAGCGGGCGTCGCGCGCCTACAAGGACATCAACCGCCTGGGGCTCAAGCTGCTGCGGCCGGGCGGGCTGCTGTTCACGTTCTCGTGTTCCGGCGGCATCGGCCCGGAGCTGTTCCACAAGATCGTGGCCGGTGCCGGCCTCGACGCGGGGGTGGATGCCGCGATCGTGCAACGCATGGCCGCGGCGCCCGACCACCCGACCACGCTGGAGTTTCCCGAAGGCGACTACCTCACCGGGCTGGCGCTGATGGCGCGGGCCTGAACGCCCGGCAAGCCGATGGCAGGCTCGAACTTGGCGCGCTGCACGCTGAAGTACGCCTTCACCTGGCGCACGTTGGCGTCCTGCGTGAACAGGCGCTGCACCAGCGCCTGGTAGGCCGGCATGTCGGCGGCCCACACCACCAGCACGAAATCCGGCCCCGGCGACACGCGGTAGCTCTGCTGCACCGCGGGGTCGGCCACCGCGCGCTGCTCGAAGGCCGCCAGATGCTCGGCGCCCTGGCGGTCCAGCGTGATCTCCACGATCGCCGTCAACCCGTGGCCCAGGCGCTCGTGCGACAGCAGGGCCACGCGCCGCTCGATGATGCCGGCCTCCACCAGCCGGCGCACCCGGCGCAGGCAGGTGGCCGGCGACACATGGGCGGCTGCCGCCAGGTCCTGGTTGGACAGCGACGCGTCCTGCTGCAGCAGGTCCAGCAGGCGCAGGTCGGTGGCGTCGAGTGTGAGGTTGTTCACGAAACGATGGTTGTATCTCTTGGCTCCGTACGAACGATTATTTCACGCGATCATGGGCTGGATCGCATGGCGCCATCAGATTAGCGTTTTCGAAAGCATCTTTCACGGCAGCCTGCCTACGATGCCGCCATTGCAATCCCGAAGGGCACCCCATGTGCGGCATCGTCGGCGCAGTCAGCACGCGCAACATTGTTCCGATCCTGATCGAAGGCCTGAAGCGGCTGGAGTACCGCGGCTACGACAGCTGCGGCGTGGCGGTGCACCAGGGCGGCGAGCTGAAGCGCGCACGCAGCACGGCCCGGGTGGCGCAGCTGGAGGCCAGCGCCGCCGAATCGCAGCTGGATGCCGGCACCGGCATTGCCCACACCCGCTGGGCCACGCACGGCGCGCCCGAGGTGCACAACGCCCACCCGCACTTCAGCCGCAACCGGGTGGCGGTGGTGCACAACGGCATCATCGAAAACCATGAAGAGCTGCGCGACGAACTGAGCAAGCGCGGCTACGAATTCAGCAGCCAGACCGACACCGAGGTCATCGCCCACCTGGTGGACCACCTGTACGACGGCGACCTGTTCGACGCCGTGCAGCGCGCCACGCAGCGGCTGAAGGGCGCCTATGCCATTGCCGTGTTCTGCCGCGACGAGCCGCAGCGCGTGGTGGGCGCGCGCGAAGGCTCGCCGCTGATCCTGGGCGTGGGCCAGGGCGAGAACTTCCTGGCCAGCGACGCCATGGCGCTGGCCGGCGTGACCGACCAGATCGTCTACCTGGAAGAGGGCGACGTGGTCGATGTGCAGTTGGGCAAGACCTGGATCGCCGCGCGCCAGCCGGACGGCCGATTCAAGGACGTGCAGCGCGAAGTGCGCACCGTGGTCGCGCACAGCGGTGCGGCCGAGCTGGGCCCGTACCGCCACTACATGCAGAAGGAAATTTTCGAGCAGCCGCGCGCCATCGCCGACACGCTGGGCGACATCGGCGAAACCACCGGCATCAGCCCCGAGCTGTTCGGCGACGGCGCCTACAAGGTGTTCAAGGACGTGGAGCAGGTGCTGATCCTGGCCTGCGGCACCAGCTACTACAGCGGCAGCACCGCCAAGTACTGGCTGGAGGCCATCGCCGGCATCCCCACCAGCGTGGAGATCGCCAGCGAATACCGCTACCGCGACAGCGTGCCGAACCCGAAGACGCTGGTCGTCACCATCAGCCAGAGCGGCGAGACCGCCGACACGCTGGCCGCGCTGAAGCATGCGCGCTCGATGGGCATGGAGCACACGCTGACCATCTGCAACGTGGCCACCAGCGCGATGGTGCGCGAATGCAGGTTCGCCTACATCACCCGCGCCGGGGTGGAGGTGGGCGTGGCGTCCACCAAGGCCTTTACCACCCAGCTGGTGGGCCTGTTCCTGCTGACGCTGGCGCTGGCGCAGGTGCGCGGGCGCCTGAGCGATGCGCAGGAGCACGAGCACCTGAAGGCGCTGCGCCACCTGCCGGTGGCGGTGCAGGCGGTGCTGGCGCTGGAGCCGCAGATCATCGCCTGGGCCGAGGACTTCGCGCGCAAGGAGAACGCGCTGTTCCTCGGCCGCGGCCTGCATTACCCGATCGCGCTGGAAGGGGCGCTGAAGCTCAAGGAGATCAGCTACATCCACGCCGAGGCCTACCCCGCCGGCGAGCTGAAGCACGGCCCGCTGGCGCTGGTGACCAGCGCGATGCCGGTGGTGACGGTGGCGCCGAACGACGCGCTGGTGGACAAGCTGAAGAGCAACCTGCAGGAAGTGCGCGCCCGCGGCGGCGAGCTCTTCGTCACCGCCGACGAAGGCACGCGCATCGACAACGGCCCCGGCGTGCGCGTGATCCGCATGCCCGAGCACTACGGCGTGCTGTCGCCCATCCTGCACGTGGTGCCGCTGCAGCTGCTGGCCTATCACACCGCCTGCGCGCGCGGGACGGATGTGGACAAGCCACGCAACTTGGCCAAATCGGTCACTGTGGAGTGACCGATTTGGGCGGCCGCATTGCGGCCGCCGCGCCAAAGGCGCGCCAAGGTGCGTGGCTTGCGGCGCAGGCTAACTTCGCGCAGCGAAGTTAAGGGCCAAAGGCCCGGCCGGAGCCACAACCCCGCTTGCGCCGCCGTCCAGCGCTGCGTCACTCAGTCTGATCAATGGCTTCGGCCAGGCCCTTCTTGTCCATGGCCGTCTTGTGCCAAGAATGGGCTGCCTGCAATGGCCCAGTGCCTGGCGCTACTTCTCTGCCCTTCCGTGCATGACCATGATGGTCTGCTGCATTAGCGCACACAGTGTCTCGCGGCCGTCCTGGACGGCATGGACCTCCGCCTGGGTGACGATCAATGTGCGGCCGGGGCGCACCACCTTGGCTCGGGCGATCAGCAGCTGGCCAGCGGCCGGCGCCATCAGGTTCAGCTTGTATTCGACGGTCAGTACCGACGTCTCGGCCGGCACCACCGTCATGGCGGCATAGCCGGCGGCGGAATCGGCAATCATGCCGATCACGCCGCCATGCACGAAGCCGTGCTGCTGCTCGATGCCCTGCCAGTGCGGCACCTGCACCTCGGTGCGTCCCGGCTCCACGCAGGCCAGGGTGGCGCGGATCAGCCGCATCGCATGCTGCCGGTCGAAGCTGGCGCGCACGCGCGCTTCCAAGGCGGTCGACGGCGTCGGGCTTTCCATGGCGCCGCCTGATTCAGGCCCGCCGCGCATGGAACAGCGCGCCCGCCAGCACGCCGCTGCGGTACAGCCCGACGAAATGCTCGTAGGCCTGGTCGTAGCGTTCGTAGTGCGCCAGCCCCAGCCGCGCCACCGTCTGCTCGCGCAGTGAGCGGTACATCGCGTGGCGGTCCACCAGGATGCGCGTCCACTCCTCGCTCAGGTCGGTCACGCGCTGCACCTGCAGCCCGGCGGCCTGCAGCCAGCCACGGTAGGCGGCCTCGGTGGCGATTTCGCTGAAGCGCATGCCCTCGTACAGCCGGCGCGCGTCGTCCGCCGCCAGCGGCGCGCGGCTCAGGATGTCGGAGAACACCAGCCGCCCGCCGGGCCGCAGCACACGGGCGATGCCGGCCACCAGCCGCGGCTTGTCGGGGATGTGCGCAAAGGCCTCCTGGCTGATGGCCAGCGTGAAGGCGGCGTCGTCGAAAGGCAGGTCCAGCGCGTTGCCCTGGCGGAAGCGCACGCGGTCGGCCAGGCCGGCGGCTTCGGTCAGCGCGCTGGCGCCGGCCACGCGGCTGGCCGTCAGGTCGATGCCGGTGACGTCGCAGCCGCACTTCCAGGCCAGGTAGCGCGCCGGCCCGCCCAGGCCGCTGCACACGTCGAGCACCCGGTCGTCGGCGCGCACGCTAGCCTCGGCCATCAGCCGGTCCACCGCCGCGGTGCCGCCGTAGTGGTCCTGGTCGTGGTGCTGCAGCACCTCTTCGCTGATCTGTGCGCGCGCGATGCCGCGCGCCGCCACGGCGTCGAAGATCTGCTGCGCGCTGATCGGGTGGAACTCGTAGAACTGCTCGACCGCCTCGAGCCGGGTGTCTTTGCTCATGGGGCGGATGCTAGCGACCGGCCCAGGCGCGCATCTGCGCCAGCGTGGCGGTGACGCCGCCGCACACCACCACCAGCAGGCGGCGGCAGCCTTCCAGTGCGGGCGCGGCGTCGTACACCGGTGCCAGGCTGGCGCCGCAGGCCGGTTCCACCAGGATGCGGTGGTCGTCCAGGAAGCGTTCGCAGGCCGCCAGCGCGCGCGCATCGGGCAGCACCACGCTGCGCACCTCGCGCTCGCGGGTCCATTGCCAGGCGCGATCGCACACCCGCTTGGCGCCCAGCGACACGGCAATGCTGTCGATGCGCGGCAGCTCCACCGGGCCGCCGGCCTGGATGGCCGCACGCAGCGAGGCCGCGCCTTCGGTCTCCACCGCGATGATCGGCACGTGGTCCAGGCCGTGGCGGCGCAGGCCCTCGGCCACGCCGCACAGCAGGCCGCCACCGCCCACCGAGAGCAGCACCGCGTCGAAGCCTTGCCCGGCGCGCACCGCCTCGTCCACCAGCGTGGCATGGCCCTGCCACAGCAGCGGGTCGTCGAAGGGATGGATCAGCGCCTCGTCGGCGCCGGTGAGCGACTGCGCCAGCGCATGCGCCTCCTGCCACGACGCGCCGTGCACGCGCACCTCGGCGCCTTCCTGGCGCAGCAGCGCCTGGGCCCGCTCGGTGGCGCTTTGTGGCACCACCACTGTCACTGGCACGCCCAGCCGGCGGCCGGCATAGGCCACGGCCAGGCCGGCATTGCCGCCCGAGGACGAGACGAAGCGCCGCGCGCCGCGCGCATGCTGCGTCTCGCAGGCCAGGCCGATGCCGCGGATCTTGAACGAGCCGGCCGGCTGCAGCGCATCCAGCTTCAGCCAGACCTCGCGGCCCGAGGCCCGGCCCAGCGGCAGTGACTCGATCAGCGGCGTGTCGAGGTGCAGTGCCATCGCTCAGGTACCGCAGAAGGTGCGGTAGCCGGCGGTCAGCGCGGCCGGCGCCGGCTCGGCAAAGGCGGCGCGGGCGGGCTCCTCGTCGAAGGGCCGCTGCAGGGCGGCCAGCAGCTGGCGGAAGGGCTGCAGGTCGCCGCGGTCCGAGGCCGCGGCCAGCGCCTCCTCGACGCGGTGGTTGCGCGGGATGTAGAGCGGGTTGACGCGGCGCATGGCCGCGGCGCGCGCGGCGCCGCTGGCGAGGCCGGCATCGCGCGCGCAGCGCGCCTGCCACTGCGCCAGCCAGGCCTGCAGCGGCGCGGCGTCGCTGAACAGCGCATGCAATGGCGCACTATCGCCGGCGGCCGCATCGGCCAGTCGCCGCCAGGCCAGCGTGAAATCCACCGCCTGCGTGTGCAGCAACGCCAGCCAGGCATCGGCCAGCGCGGCATCGTCGGCCTCGGCATTGCTCAGTCCCAGTTTGGCGCGCTGGCCGTCACGCAGCGCGATGTCGTACCACGCGGGGAAAGCGTCGATCACGCGTTCCATCACCTGGTCGATGGCGCGCTGCGTGGCGGCCTCGTCCTCGCCCTCGGCGATCAGCGGCAGCAGCGCCTCGGCCAGCCGCGCCAGGTTCCAGCGCGCGATGCGCGGCTGGTTGTCGTAGGCATAGCGCCCGCCATGGTCGATGCTGCTGAACACCGCCTGCGGGTCGTAGGCTTCCATGAAGGCGCAGGGGCCGTAGTCGATGGTCTCGCCGGACAGCGTCATGTTGTCGGTGTTCATCACGCCGTGGATGAAGCCCACGTTCATCCACTGCGCCAGCAGCGCCGCCTGACGCTGCGCCACGGCCTGCAGCAGGCCCAGCGCCGGCTGCGGCTGGCCGGCCAGCGCCGGGTCGTGCCGGGCGATCGCATAGTCGGCCAGTCGGCGCAATGCGTCGAGGTCCTGCCGCGCCGCGAAGTACTGGAAGGTGCCCACCCGCAGGTGGCTGGCGGCCACGCGCGTCAGCACCGCGCCGGGCAGCGCGCGCTCGCGCTGCACCGCCTCGCCGGTGGCCACCACGGCCAGCGCGCGGGTGGTCGGGATGCCCAGCGCGTGCATCGCCTCGCCGATCAGCACCTCGCGCAGCATCGGGCCCACCGCGGCCTTGCCGTCGCCGCCGCGCGAGAAGGGCGTCCGGCCCGAGCCCTTGAAGGCGATGTCGCGGCGCCGGCCGCGGCGGTCGATCACCTCGCCCAGCAGCAGCGCGCGGCCATCGCCCAGCTGCGGCGAGAAGCCGCCGAACTGATGCCCGGCATAGGCCTGCGCGATCGGCCGCGCGCCTTCGGGCAGCGCATTGCCGGCGAACAGCGCGGCCAGGTCGGCATCGCTCTGGCCGGCCAGGTCCAGCTGCAGCTCGTCGGCCAGCGCGGCGTTCAGGTACAGCAGCTGCGGCGCCGGCGCCGGGGCGGGCGGCCACTCGACATAGCTGCCGGGCAGCTCGCGGGCATAGCTGTGGTCGAAGGCGAAGGGGGGCATCGGTGGGGTGGGGCGGTGGCGCAACCCGCAGTCTGACGCCTTTCGGCGCTCAGCGCTGCGGCGGGCGCATGCGCAGCGCCGCCAGCGTGGCCAGCGCGGTGAGCACCGCCACCAGCCAGAAGGTCTGCGCGAAGCCCGTCAGCGCCGCCGCGCCGGCCTCGGCCCCGGCCCGCAGCCGCCATTCCAGGAAGATGCCCACCAGGCTGACGCCGGTGGCCCCGCCCAGCTGGCGCAGAAAGCTGATCGCGCTGGCCGCCTGCGGCACCGCGGCCGCGTCCAGCCCGGGCACCGCGCCCAGCGTCAGTGACGGCAGCACGAAGCCCAGCCCGATGCGGCCGACCACCGCCCACAGCATCAGCACCCACAGCGCAGTGGCCGGGCCCACGGTGGCCATCAGCGCGAAGGACAGCGCCAGCAGCGCCAGGCCGATGGCCACCAGCGCGTGCGGCGGAAAGCGGTCGGCCAGCCGGCCGCCCAGCGGGATGGTCAGCGCCAGCACCAGGCCGGCCGGCATCAGCGCCGCGCCGGCCTGCGACGGCGGGAACTGCAGCGCGCTCTGCATGAACACCGGCACCAGGTAGGTCGAGCCGAACAATCCCATGCCGTAGATGAAGGCCACCACCCCGCCCATCGCGAAAGGCCGCGAGCGGAACAGGCGCGGGTCGAGCAACGGCGTGGGGGTGCGCGCCACATGGCGCACGAACAGCAGCAGCGCCAGTGCGCCCGTGCCCAGCAGCATGGCGGCGGTCCACGGCGCGTCGTCGTGCAGGTGCACCAGGCCGTTCAACAGGCCCAGCACGCCCACCGCGGCCAGGGCCAGGCCGACCCAGTCCAGCGCCGCGCCGCTTTCGCCGGGGGCCGCACCGCCGGGCGCGGCCACCGGCAGGTAGCGCCGCGCCAGCACCATGGCCCACAGCGCGAAGGGCACCACGAAGAAGAAGATCGAGCGCCAGCCGAAATGCTCGACCAGCACGCCGCCGACGGTGGGCCCGACGGCCGGCGCCAGCACCACGCCGAAGCCGAAGATGCCCATCGCGCGGCCGCGCTCGCCGGCGTCGAAGGCGCGCAGCACGATGATCGACGGGATGACCTGCAGCACGCCGGCGGCCAGGCCTTCGGCCACGCGCATGGCCAGCACCAGCGGGTAGTGCTGGGCCAGCCCGCCGACGATGCCGCCGGCCATCAGCAGGCCGACCGCGCCCACGTAGGTGTGGCGGTAGCCGTAGCGCGCCAGCAGCCAGGGCGTGGGCAGCATCGACAGCGTCATCGCCGCCATGAAGCCGGCGGCCACCCATTGCGCGCGCTCCTGCCCGATGGCGAAGTGCTGCATCAGGTCGGGCACCGCCACGTTGACGATGGTCGACGACATCACCGAGGCGATGCTGCCGATCATCACGGTGAGCAGCACGCGCCAGCGGTAGCGCGGGCCATGCCGGGCGGCCAGGGCCGCCAGCGAATGGGAGGGGTCGGGGGTCATGCGGCCGGGTACGCGGACCCGGCCGATTCTCGCAGCGGTGTCAGATGCCGATCAGCGGCCGCCCGGCCAGCGCCTGCGCCAGCACCGCCGCGAACAGCGCGCACCAAGCCATGCTGCCCAGCCACACGCCGGCCACCGCGCCACGCGCTGCGCGCTGCGCCAGCCAGAAGCCCAGCAGCGGCAGCACCTGCCCGGCATGGATGCCGACGAAATGCGCGACGCGGAAGTCGCCGGCCACCATCGACCAGCCCAGCACCGGCAGCCCCGGGCCGGGAGCCGGCGTGCCGCCGCCCAGCAGGATGCCGGCACCGGCGCCGAGCACGAAGGTCAGCACCAGGCCCAGCAGCACGCCCAGCCGGTACGCCGGCGCCACGCCGGGCTGGCCGTGGCGCCAGATCATCCAGGCCAGCCAGGGCTGCGTGGCCGTGAGGACCACCGCGCCGATGCCCATCAGCGTGTACATCAGTGCATGGAAGGGGTCGCCGACGTTGTAGTGCGAGGCCTGGCCCAGCGCCGCCTGCACCGTGATGTAGGCCACCTCGAAGCCGCCGGTGACGATGACCGTCCACACCAGAAGGCCGAAGGCGCGGCCGCGGCGCACGGCCTCGGGCAGCAGCGGCACGAACCAGGCCGTGGTCAGCGCGGTGACGGCCACCGACAGCATGAACTTCATCGGCTTGACCCAGACGTTCACGTCGCGCAGCGTGCGCTCGTCCAGCCACAGGCCGAAGGCGGCCGGGATCATCAGCGCCAGCATCACGGCGGCAAAGGCCACCAGCCGCGGCTCGCGTTGCCACAGGCGGCGCCAGGCCGGCTCGGCCGGGGGGGACAGGGGCAGGGTGGGGGCGGTCATGCGCAGCGGGTGGTTCATCAGTGTCTCCGGCGAATCAGGGTGAGCAGGGCATAGGCCAGCAGGCCGGCCGGGCCGAACAGGAAGGTCAGCGCCAGGCAGGGCAGCACCGCCAGGTGCGGCAGGCCGCGCTGCGCGGCGTCGCGCGCGATCCAGGTGCCGACGAACAGGTCGAAGGCCAGGTAGTGCAGCCAGCCGGCGGCCAGCAGGCCGGGCCGCTCGAACAGCTGCCGAACCTCGGCCAGCGAGCCGAAGCCGCCCGGGCCCCAGTGGCCCAGCAGCAGCGCCACGTAGCCCAGCGCCAGCAGCAGCGGCAGGGCCCAGCCGGTGAGCTGCCAGACCCGCGGCGTCCAGCGGCGGCCGGGCGGCGAGGCGGCCAGCGCCAGCCAGCCCAGCAAGGCCAGCAGGTTGCCGCTGCGGAAGGCGAGATCGGGGTCGAGGGCGGGCATGGCAGGCGTTGATCTGAACAGTGTTTAGATGAAGTGTGCTCGACGATCTGAACATTGTCAAGTTACCATGGGCGCATGAAGGCTGCTGCCACGCCCTACCACCACGGTGCGCTGCGCGACGCGCTGGTGCGGGCCACCGAATCGCTGCTGGACGAGCAGGGGGCCGAGGCCTTCTCGCTGCGCGAGGTGGCGCGCCGTGCGGGTGTGTCGCCGGCCGCGCCGGCGCACCATTTCGGCGATGCCGCCGGGCTGCTGACGGCGGTGGCCGAAGGCGGCTTTGCCGAGTTGACGCGGGCGCTCGCCGCGGCCGACGGCAGCACTGCCGATGCACTCGCTGCGCTGCGTGCGCAGGGCATGGCCTACGTGCGCTTTGCCATGGCGCACCCAGGGCGCTTCCGGCTGATGTTCCGCCAGGGCAAGCTGCGCGACGAGCCGGGGCTGCATGCGCAGGCCGATGCGGCCTTCGCGGTGCTGGTGCGCGGCGTCTGCCGCGCCTTTGGCGTGGCCGACCCGGCACGGCTGCAGCCGGCGCACTGGCAGGCGCTGACGGGGCTGTGGTCGCTGGTGCACGGCTATGCCCATCTGGCGATCGCCGGCAAGCTGGAGCTGATTGCCGGCGAGGGTGGCCTCGATGTCTTCGTGGCGCAGGGCCTGGGGCCGATCCTGGACGCCGCGCTGGTGGGCATGTTCGGCACCGGACGGCGCCGCCCTATGATCCCGCGGCCATGAGCCGCTGGTTGCGCCGAAGCCTGATCCTGTTTGCGTTGCTGCTGGCCGGCGGCCTGCTGTGGCTGCGCCTGGCACCGCCGGAGCTGATCCGCGTGGGGGCGGGCTACAGCGCGAAGATCGTCTGCTCCAACGTCTTCATCGCCGGGCGCGACCCGCACGAGGTGCTGCAGGTGGACGTGCAATCACCCGGCCATCCGCTGCTGCGGCTGATGCGCGTTTCGGTGGACCGCGAGCAGCGCGTGGTGCATGCCGGCCTGTTCGCCTTTGCCGGCGGCGGCCTGGCGGTGGCGCGCGACGGCACCGGCTGCGCCACCGTGCCCGACGGCCACCTGGCCGAGGCGCGGCGCCAGACCGGCCCGGCCGCGCCGCCGCCCGACCCGGCGCTCGCCACGCAGCCGTGGCCGGCCGGTGAGCAGGTGGGCGCGCCGCTGCCGGCGCTGGCCGCGCTGCTGGCCGACGACAAGCTGGCCGGCCCGGGCTTCCGTGCGCTGCTGGTGCTGCACCGCGGCCGCATCGTCGCCGAACGCTACGGCGACGGCTTCACGCCGGCCACGCCGCTGCTCGGCTGGTCGATGACCAAGACGGTGACCGCCGCGCTGGTGGGCACGTTGGTGCGCGAGGGCCGGCTCGATGTGGCGCGCGAAGGCCTGTTCCCGGCCTGGGCCGGCGACGGCCGCAAGGCGATCGCGATGACGCAGCTGCTGTCCATGTCCAGCGGGCTGGACTTCAACGAAAGCTACGGCAGCGTCAGCGACGTGACGCGCATGCTGTACCTGGAGCCGGACATGGCGGCCTTTGCGCGCAGCAAGCCGCTGGCGCAGCCGGTGGGCAGCACCTTCAACTACGCCAGCGGCAGCAGCGTGCTGCTGGCCCGGCTGTGGCAGGACGCGGTGCCCGACGGCCAGGCACTGGCCTGGCCGCGGCAGGCGATCTTCGGCCCGCTGGGCATGCGCAGCGCGGTGATGGAGGCCGATGCGCGCGGCACCTATGTAGGCTCGTCGTACCTGTACGCCACCGGCCGCGACTGGGCGCGCTTTGCGCTGTGGCTGCTGCAGGACGGCCGCTGGAACGGCCAGGCGCTGCTGCCCGAAGGCTGGGTGGCGCGCATGCGCACGCCCTCGAAGTCCGCGCCGGACGAATACACCGACGGCCAGATGTGGCGCCACGGCCCGCGCGCCGGCACGCCCGAAGGCCAGAACCCCGATGCCGGCTTCGCGCTGCCGGCCGACACGGTGTGGATGAACGGCCACGACGGCCAGGCCATCGCGCTGGTGCCCTCGCGCGAACTGGCGGTGGTGCGGCTGGGGCTGACGCCGTCGAAGCTGCAGCACAAGCCGCAGCGGCTGGTGCAGGCGGTGCTGCAGGCCGTGCCCTGACAGGCCAAGGCGGCGTGCGCCAGCCGCCAAGCGGCTCTATGATGGATCGCAAACACACAGGGGGCCACCGGCCGCCACATGACGGGGAGGGGGTTCGATGGACCTGCAGCGATATCGTCGGCGTTGGCTGGCCGTGGGTGGGGTGGTTGCGGCCTTGGGGCTGCTGGCCTCGTGCAACGACAGCGACAGCGGGCTGGACATTCCCGAACCCGAGATCCTGAGCAGCCGCGACGGCGTGCTGCAGGTAACGCTGACGCAGGCCCCGGCGCTGGTGACGGTGGCCGGCCAGAGCTTCCGCTCCAACGTCTTCAACGGCCAGTACATCCCGCCGGTGCTGAAGATGCAGCGCGGCGACCGGCTGGAGCTGCAGCTGGTGAACAACATCGGCGCGGCCGACATCCAGATCACCGAGCCGCAGCCCACCAACGTGCACTACCACGGCATGGTGGTGCCGCCGGCGGCACCGGGCGACGACGTGTTCCTGAACGTGGGCAGCGGCGCCACCTACGACTACCGCTGGCAGGTGCCCAGCGACCATGCACAGGGCACGCACTGGTATCACCCGCATGCGCACGGCTACGTGGAGCCGCAGATCCTGAGCGGCATGTCCGGCTTCCTGGTCATCGATGGCCTGATCTCCCAGCACTACACCGCCTTCGGCAGCCTGCGCGAGCGCCACCTGCTGCTGAAGGACATCGTGCTGCCCGGCGCCGATCCCGACGCGCCCAACACCAAGACCATCAACGGCCTGCTGGGCGGCCGCCTGCGCATGCGTCCTGGCGAGATGCAGGTCTGGAACCTGGGCAACGTGGGCGCCGACGCCTACTTCGACCTGGCGGTGGACGGCGCGCAGTTGTGGGAAATCAACCGCGACGGCAACGTGCTGCTGCAGCCGCGGCTGCTGAGCTCGGTGTTCCTGCCGCCGGGCTCGCGCTCCACCGTGGTGGTGGTGGCGCCCGAGGCCGCCGGCGGCTACGCGGTGCGCACGCTGGCGGTGGAGACCGGCCCGCAGGGCGACCCGAATCCCGAGGTGCAGCTGGCCACCTTGGTGGTGGCCGGCACGGCGGTGGACAGCGCCGAGCTGCAGGCCCGGTTGCTGGAGCCGGCCGACAACATCGACACCATCGGCACCACGCCGGGGGACGTGGCCGCCTTGGCGCTGACCCGCGAACGCAACGTGGAGTTCTCCGAGACGGCCGACGGCAATACATTCTTCATCGACGGCCGGGAGTACGACCAAGCCCGGAACGATATTGAAGTGCGGCTAGGTGATGTAGAGGAATGGACGCTGATCAACACCAGCGGCGAGTTGCATGTGTTCCACATCCACCAGCTGGACTTCCTGGTGACCGAGATCAACGGCGTGCCGCAGCCGGCCGACACGCTGCGCGACGTGGTCAACCTGCCCTATGCCGAGAACGGCGTGCCCGGCAAGGTGAAGGTGAAGATCCCCTTCACCAACCCGATCATGGTCGGGCGCTTCGTCTTCCACTGCCACATCGTCGGCCACGAGGACGCCGGCATGATGGCCAACCTGGTGGTGCTGGCGCCGGGACAGAGCGCGATGGCGCCGGCGCGCATGCGCACCGTGCGGCCGGCGGCGCCGCAGGGCTTCGGCACTTGGCTGGCCTCGCTGGTGGGCCGCAAGCCGGTGCCCGAACCTTCGCTGTGGGAAGACGCCATCTGCCGCCCCGGCGAGACGCCGCTGGCCCGCCGCAGCACGCCGCGCGACGGCGCCAGCCTGCTGCGCTGAAGGAACACGCCGCATGAAGATCGATTTCGTTTCCGACGTGGCCTGCCCCTGGTGCGCCGTGGGCCTGAACGCGCTGGAAGAAGCGCTGCGCCGCATCGGCCCCGAGCTGGCGGTGGACCTGCATTTCCAGCCCTTCGAGCTGAACCCGCAGATGCCACCCGAAGGCGAGGACGCGGTGGAGCACCTGTCGCGCAAGTACGGCGCCTCGCCCGAGCAGCTGGCCGCCACGCGCGCCACGCTGCGACAGCGCGGCGCCGAGGTGGGCTTCCAGTTCGGCGAGCGGCCGCGGGTGTGGAACACATTCGACGCGCACCGGCTGCTGCACTGGGCCGGGCTGGAAGGCAAGCAGCGCGCGCTGAAGCATGCGCTGCTGAAGGCCTATCACACCGACGCGCAGAACCCCGGCGCGCCCGAGGTGCTGCTGCGGCTGTGCGCCGAGGTCGGGCTGGATGCGGAACGGGCGCGAGCCATCCTGGACAGCGACGAGTTCGGCCTGCAGGTGCGCGAGCGCGAGCAGTACTACCAGCGGGCGGGCATCCATTCGGTGCCCGCGGTGATCATCAACGACCGCCACCTGATCACCGGCGGCCAGCCGCCGGAGGCTTTCGAGCGCGCGCTGCGCCAGCTGGCGGCGGCCGCCTGAATCAGGCCGGCGCGGCGCGGGCGGCGCGCGCTGCCTTCATCTGCCGGGCGGCGTCGGTGTAGCCGCCGCTGCCGCCGTCGACGAAGTGCACGTGCAGGCCTTCGGTCTCGGACGTGACCAGGCAGGTCATCAGTGCGGTGTCCGACACCGTCATGCCCCATTCGAAGCCCTGCTCTGCGGCGCAGGCCTGCACATGCGCGCGGATCGCTTCGATGCGCGGCAGCGCGCAGTCCAGCACCACGCACAGCGTGCGGTCGTGCTTGCTGAAATCGGTGTTGCTGCGGATCTCGCGCATGTAGCGCTGCGGGTCGAAGGCGCCCACCGGCTTGCCGCGGGCAATCACCAGCCGCGCCAGCAGCGTCTCGGCCAGCACGCGCAGCACCCACCAGGGCAGCCAGCCGCCACGGCAGCGGGCGCGCGCTTCGAGCATGAAGCCCTGCGGTGGCCAGGCGCTGCGCAGCGTCTCGGGCCGCGCGGGCCGTGGGTCACCGTCCAGCGCGGCCAGTTGCAGGATCGCCGCGAACAACGCGCCGGGTTGCGGCGCGCCGTGCAGGATCAGCGCCACCATCTTGCCGTGCTGCGACTGCAGCGGTGCCCAGCGGCAGGACAGGCCGCTCAGATCGGCCGGCTCGCCATCGTCCAGCGATTCGGGTACCGCCGCCGCAGCGGCCAGTGCGGCCGATCCGCGGCCGCGGATCGCGTCTTCCAGCGCACTGACGCCGCCGCCGGCAAAGACGCCGAAGCTGTTGCCGGGCGTGGGCTCGAAGCGGGCCACGCGCACGTCCGCGCCGGCCGCGCGCACTGCCGACACCGGTGCCAGGCCCACGCGCAACTCCATGCCCTGCTCGCGGCGGGCGGCGCCGCGCACGCGGGCCAGGGCCTGGCGCATCGCGGCCACCCGCTGCGGCGGCACCATCAGCACTGCGCCGTCGCCACCGAACAGGACCGGGACCGGCTCCGGCGCGCACAGGTTGCGCGCTGCGGCGATGGCCATCGCGGCGACGAAGTTCACCGTCTTGTGCCGCCCGGCGGCCACGTGGCCGGTGGAACCGACGATGTCGGTGACCGCCAGCGCCCAGTCGTCGGGCGCGGGGTGGTAGGCGGCCTCGTCGAAGGTGTGCAGTGGCTGGTCCAGCGGCGGCAGCCGGGCGAAGAAGCCCGGTGCAGCGTCGACAGGCACGGTCGCGATCGGGGCCATGGCGGCAGGGGTGCAGGTGGCCGCGGGCGGCAGCCGGCGCGATCTTAGCGGCGCGCCCGGCCGCGCGGTGCATTGCCGCTTGGCCGAACACCCGAGCACGACCTTGCGCTATGTCATCGCCGCGGGCGGGCCGCTGCGCAGAATGGGCCTTCGCCCGGTTCTTAGCTGAGGCCCCATGCCGCGACCGCCAAGTGCTTCTGGCCGTGCCGCCCCCGACATCGGGGCGCTGCTGCAGCGCCATGGCCAGGACCGCCACGCGCTGGTGCAGATGCTGCGCGAACTGCAGGCCGAGCAGGGCTGGCTGCCGCCGCAGGCGCTGGCGGAACTGGCCGGTGGCCTGGCGATGAGCCTGGCCCAGGTGCAGGGCGTGGCTGGCTTCTACCGCTTCTTCCACACCCGGCCGGTGGGCGAGTACCGCATCCTGTTCAGCGACAACGTCACCGACCGCATGCTCGGCAGCGAGGCGCTGATGGCCGACCTGTGCCGGCGCCTGGGCGTGGCGCCCGGCCGTGTCGGCGAGGATGGCCTGGTCAGCGTGGACCGATGCTCCTGCACCGGGCTGGGTGACCAGGGCCCGGCGCTGCTGGTCAACCACCACCAGGTGGTCACCCGGCTGGATGCGGCGCGCGTGGCCCAACTGGCCACGCTGGTGCGTGGCCGGGTGCCGGTGGCGCAGTGGCCTGCAGAGTGGTTCGAGGTGCAGGACCATGTGCGCCGCGCCGACGTGCTGCTGGCCGAGCCGCCGGCGCCGGGCGCTGCCCTGGGCGCGGCACTGGCGCGCGGCGCGGCCGAGATGCTGCTGGAGATGAAGCGCAGCAACCTGCGCGGCCGCGGTGGCGCCGGATTCGGTACCGCGCTGAAGTGGTCGCTGTGCCGCCAGGCCGCTGGCCGCGAGCATGTGGTGGTGTGCAATGCCGACGAAGGCGAGCCCGGCACCTTCAAGGACCGCGTGCTGCTGACACGCCATGCCGATTCGGTGATCGAGGGCATGAGCATCGCCGCCTTCCTGGTGGGCGCACGGCGCGGCCTGATCTACCTGCGCGGCGAATACCGCTACCTGCTGGAATCGCTGCAGGCCACGCTGCATCGCCGGCGCCAGGACGGGCTGCTGGGCACGGCCCTGCTGGGCCACGCCGGCTTCGACTTCGACATACAGATCCATGTCGGCGCCGGCGCCTATGTGTGCGGCGAGGAATCCTCGCTGATCGAATCGCTGGAAGGCAAGCGCGGCACGCCGCGCATCCGCCCGCCCTTTCCGGTGCAAAGCGGCTACCTGGGCCAGCCCACCATCGTCAACAACGTCGAGACCTTCTGCGCCGCGGTGCACATCGCGCTGCGCGGCGGCGCCTGGTGGGCGGCCATCGGCACGCCCAAGTCCACCGGCACCAAGATCCATTCGGTGTCGGGCGACTGCGCGCGCCCCGGCTTGTACGAATACCCTTTCGGCACGCGCATCGGCCGCATCCTCGAGGACTGCGGTGCCACCGACACGCAGGCCGTGCAGGTGGGCGGGCCCTCGGGCGTGTGCCTGTCGGCCTTCGAGTTCGGCCGGCGCATCGCCTTCGAGGACGTGCCCAGCGCCGGCGCCTTCATGGTCTTCGACCGCCGTCGCGACATGTTCGAGGTGGCGCGAGGCTTCGCCCACTTCTTCGCCCACGAGAGCTGCGGTTTCTGCACCCCCTGCCGCGTCGGCACCGCGCTGGTCGTCAAGCGTCTGGACAAGCTGGCCGCCGGCCGCGGCTCGCGCCACGACATCGACGTGCTGTTCGAGCTGGAAAAGCTGATGCATGGCGCCACCCACTGCGGCCTGGGCGCCACCGCTTGCAACCCGCTGCGCGACACCATCGCCAAGTTCCGCCCGGCCTACGAGCGGCACCTGAAGTCGCTGTACTTCGAGCCGGCCTTCGACCTGGACGCCGAGCTGTCGATCGCCCGCCACATGACCGGCCGCGACGACCCGGCGGCCCACCTGGAGAGTGCGCCATGACCGAACTGGAACAGAGCTTCTCGCTCGACGGCGAAGACTTGCCCTTCCAGGCTGGCGACACCGTGCTGCAGGCAGCCACGCGGGTGGGTCGCTACATCCCGCACCTGTGCTGGCACCCGGACTTTGCGGCGCATGGCTCCTGCCGCATCTGCACCGTCAAGGCCAACGGCCGCGCGGCCGCGGCCTGCACGGTGCAGGCCTCGCCGGGGCTGGACGTGGAAAGCGACACCGAGGAGCTGAACGCGCAGCGCAAGACGCTGCTGCAGATGCTGTTCGTCGAGGGCAACCATTTCTGCCCCAGCTGCGAGAAGAGCGGCCACTGCCTGCTGCAGGCCACCGCCTACCAGATGGGCATGGAAGGCCCGCACTTCGAGGAGTTCTATCCCGACCGGCCGGTGGACGCCAGCCACCCCGACATCCTGCTCGACTTCAACCGCTGCATCCTGTGCGAGCTGTGCGTGCGTGCCAGCCGCGACGTCGACGGCAAGAACGTCTTCGCCATCGGCGGCCACGGCATCGGTACCCGGCTGCTGGTCAACAGCGCCAGCGGTCAGCTGGCCGACACCCCGATGGCGCTGGGCGACCGCGCCGCCAGCATCTGCCCGGTGGGCGTGATCCTGCCCAAGCGGCGCGGCTTCGCCGTGCCGATCGGCGAGCGGCGCTTCGACGCCGCGCCGGTGTCTGAACAGGGGGAAAGCCCGCCATGACCCTGCCGGTGATGCCGCACGGCCCGCGCAAGTTCAAGGTGGCCACCGTCTCGCTGGCCGGCTGCTTCGGCTGCCACATGTCCTTCCTGGACATCGACGAGCGGCTGTTCGAGCTGGTCGAGCACATCGAGTTCGACCGCTCGCCGCTCACCGACATCAAGCAGGTCGGCCACTGCGACATCGGCCTGATCGAAGGCGGGCTGTGCAATGCCGAGAACGTGCTGGTGCTGCGCGAGTTCCGTGCGCACTGCAAGACGCTGGTGGCGGTGGGCGCCTGCGCCATCACCGGCGGGCTGCCGGCGCAGCGCAACCATCTGGACCTCGGGCAGATGCTGGTCGACGTCTACCGCAGCCGGCCGGGGCTGTCGGGCGGCAGCGCCATCCCCAACGACCCCGAGCTGCCGCTGCCGCTGAACAAGGTGCACCCGATCCACGAGGTGGTGCATGTCGACTACTTCCTGCCCGGCTGTCCGCCTTCGGCCGAGGCTTTCTGGTCCTTCCTGACCGACCTGCTGGCCGGGCGCACGCCGCACCTGGGCCACGCCACCCTGCGCTACGACTGACGCCATGACCGCCTCTCTGGAAACCGCCGCCCAGCCGCAGAACCTGCGCCGCGTGGCCATCGACCCGGTGTCGCGCGTCGAGGGCCACGGCAAGGTGACGATCCTGCTCGACGCGCAGCACCGGGTGCAGCAAGTGCGGCTGCACATCGTCGAGTTCCGCGGCTTCGAGAAGTTCATCGAGGGCCGGCCCTACTGGGAGGTGCCGGTGATGGTGCAGCGGCTGTGCGGCATCTGCCCGGTGTCGCACCACCTGGCGGCCAGCAAGGCGCTGGACCGCGTGGTCGGCGCCGCCGCGGTGACGCCTTCGGCCACCAAGATCCGCCGGCTGATGCACTACGGCCAGGTGATGCAGAGCCACGCGCTGCATTTCTTCCACCTGTCCAGCCCGGACCTGCTGTTCGGCTTCGACTCCGAAGTCAACCGCCGCCACATCGTCGGCGTGGCCGAGGCGCACCCCGACATCGCCAGGAAGGGCGTGCTGCTGCGCAAGTACGGGCAGGAGGTGATCCGCGCCACCGCCGGCAAGCGGGTGCACGGCACCGGCTCGGTGCCCGGCGGCATGAACAAGCATGTCAGCCGGGCCGACCGCGAGCTGCTGCTGTCCGAGGTGCAGCAGATGATCGCCTGGTCGCAGGACGCGGTGGACATCGCCCGGACGCTGCATGCGCAGAACCCGGCGCTGTACGACCACTTTGGCGCGAAGCGCGCGCCCATGCTGTCGCTGGTGCGGCCCGACGGGGCGCTGGAGCTTTACGACGGCGTGATCCGTGCGCGCGACGCCGACGGCGCGCTGCTCTTCGACGGCGCCAGCGACCAGGGCTACCTCGACCTGATCGAGGAGGAGGTCAAGCCCTGGAGCTACATGAAGTTCCCGTTCCTGAAGAGCCTGGGCCCGCAGCACGGCTGGTACCGCGTGGGCCCGCTGGCGCGGGTGCAGAACTGCGACTTTATCCCCAGCCCGCTGGCCGAGAGCCGGCGCCGCGAGTTCGTCGCCTGGGGCCAGGGCCGGCCGATGCACGGCGCGCTGGCCTACCACTGGGCGCGCATGATCGAGCTGCTGCACGGCATGGAAGTCATCGCCGATCTGCTCGACGACCCGGACATCCTGTCAGGCGAATTGATGGCGCAGGGGCCGCGGCGGCACGCCGGCGTCGGCGTGATCGAAGCCCCCCGCGGCACGCTGATCCACCACTACGAGGTGGGCGACGACGATCTGGTGACCATGTGCAACCTGATCGTCAGCACCACGCACAACAACCAGGCGATGAACGAGGCGGTGCGCTCGGTGGCCCGTGAATACCTCGACGGCCAGGAGCTGACCGAAGGGCTGCTGAACCATATCGAGGTGGCGATCCGCGCCTACGACCCCTGTCTGTCCTGCGCCACCCATGCACTGGGCCGCATGCCGCTGGAGCTGACGCTGCTGGGCGCCGACGGCACCGTGCTCGACCGCGCGCAGAAGTCTTCCGAAGGTGGCTTCTGCCACCTGGACATCGCCCGCGAGAGTGACGCATGACCAAGCCGCTGCTGGTGCTGGGCTGGGGCAACCGCAGCCGCGGCGACGATGCGCTGGGCCCGCTGTGCGTGGAGCGGCTGCGCGATGCGCTGGCCCCGCGCGAGGACATCGAGTTCCTCGACGACTACCAGCTGATGGTGGAGCACGTGCTCGACCTGTACGGCCGTGATCGTGTGCTGCTGGTCGATGCCAGCCTGGGCTGTGCGCCGCCGTTCGAGACGCTGCCGCTGAGGGCCGCCGCCGATGGCAGCCTGAGCAGCCACGCGCTGTCGCCCCAGGCGCTGCTGCAGGTGTACGTCGAACTGCACGACGAGCCGCCGCCGCCGTGCACCTTGCTGGCCATCCGTGGCGAACACTTCGAGCTGGGCCAGGCACCGAGCGCGCGCGCGCTGGCCCACCTGGACGCGGCGCTGGCCTGGGCAGCAGGCTGGCTGGCCGGCGCGCCGGGACCGGCGCGGTCCTGACGGGGTCGCTGCCGGCCCTCAGCCTTCTTCGCGCACCATGTCGATGGCGCCGCAGGGGCACTCGGCCGCGCAGAGGCCGCAGCCCTTGCAGTAGTCGTAGTTGAACCTGAAGCGCTGGCCCGGGCCGAGCTTGATGACGGCGTTGTCGGGGCACACGCCGTAGCAGTTGTCGCACTCGAAGCAGTTGCCGCAGCTCAGGCAGCGCCGCGCCTCGAACAGCGCGTTGGCCGCGCTCAGGCCGCCCTGTACCTCGTCGAAGCTGCTGGTGCGCCGGGCGATGTCCAGCTGCGGCCGCAGCGTCTTCGGCGCGTCGCTGTAGTACCAGGGATTCAGGCGTTCGAAGCTGGCCGGCGCATGCTTGGCCGGGGCTTCGAGCGTCACGCCGCGCAGCCAGGCGTCGATGTGCCGCGCCGCCTTCTTGCCATGCCCCACCGCCACGGTCACGTTGCGCTCGGCCGGCACCATGTCGCCACCAGCAAACAGGCCCGGGTGGCCGGTCATCATCGTGGCCGGGTCGACCTGCACCACGCCGTCTTTCATCTGCAGCCCGGGCACGCGGTCCAGCAGCGACAGATCCACGTCCTGGCCGAGGGCCAGCACCAGCGAGTCGGCCTCCAGCGTCTCGAACTCGCCGGTGGGCTGCGGGTGGCCCTTGTCGTCGAGCACCATCTTCTCGAGGGTCAGCGCGCCGTCGTCGCCGGCACGCTGGATGGTCGACAGCCACTTGACCATCACGCCTTCCTGCAGCGCTTCTTCCACCTCGAAGTCGTGCGCTGGCATCTTCTCGCGCGTGCGGCGGTAGACGATCACGGCCTCGGTGGCGCCCAGGCGCCTGGCAGTGCGGGCCACGTCGATGGCGGTGTTGCCGCCGCCGTAGACGACCACGCGGCGGCCGAGCATCGGCTGGGCTTCGCCGTCCATGCTGCGCAGCACGGACACCGCATCCAATATGCGCGAGCTGTCCTTGGCCGGGATGAAGGCGCGCTTGGCGATGTGCGCGCCCACCGCCAGGAAGGCGGCGTGATAGCCGTCGTCCTGCATGGTCTGCGCCAGGTCGACGACCTTGGTGTTCAGCTTCAGCGTCACGCCCAGGTCGACGACGCGCTGCATCTCGGCATCGAGCACCTCGCGCGGCAGACGGTACTTGGGGATGCCGAAGCGCATCATGCCGCCGGCCAGCGGGCCGGCTTCCATCACCGTCACGGCATGGCCCGCGCGGCGCAGGTGGTAGGCCGCCGACATGCCCGAAGGCCCGGCGCCGATCACCAGCACCCGCCGGCCGGTCTCGATGGCCGGCTTGTCGAAAGCCCAGCCCTGCTGCAGCGCCTCGTCGCCGAGGAAGCGTTCCACCGAGTTGATGCCCACCGCCGCATCGAGCTTGCCGCGGTTGCACACGCCCTCGCAGGAGTGGTAGCACACGCGCCCCATGATCGCCGGGAAGGGGTTGTCGCGCACCAGATGGCGCCAGGCCGTCTGGTAGTCGCCGCTTTCGGCATGGAACAGCCAGCCCTGGATGTCCTCGCCGGCAGGGCACTGCGCATTGCAGGGCGGCAGGCGGTCGACGTAGACCGGGCGCTCGGTGCGCCAGCTGCCGGTCTTGTTGGCCAGCGACGAACCCGGGTCGAGCGTGATGGCGAAGGGCTTGTCCATGTCAGGCGCTCCCTTCGTCGTCGAGCAGGCCGAAGCGGCGGATGTTGCGGTCGGCCTCGGCCTGGATCATCGCCAGCATCTGCGGCTGGCCGGGCGTGCCGAACAGGTGGGCGAAGCGCTTCTGCGGCTTCAGGTACTCCGCCACCGGCACGCGGTGGCGGATCTTGGTGACGGCCGTCACCTCGCCATGCCGCGCCTCGAAGACCGGGAAGATGCCGGTCTCGCGCGCCAGCCGCGCCAGGCGGATGGTGTCGTGGCTGGCGGCGCCCCAGCCCAGCGGGCAGGGCACCAGGATGTGCAGGTAGCGCGCGCCGCGCACGCCCATCGCCGTCTCGACCTTGGCTTCCAGGTCGCGCAGGTCAGCCACCGTGGCGGTGGCCACGTAGGGGATCTCGTGCGCCATGGCGATCAGCGGCAGGTTCTTGCCTTGGCCGAAGGGCGCGCCCGGCTCCGTGCCGACGGCCATGGTGGTGGCGGTGCGCGCCGCCGGCGGCGTGGCGCTGCTGCGCTGCACGCCGGTGTTCATGTAGGCCTCGTTGTCGTAGCAGATGTAGAGCACGTCGTCGTTGCGCTCGAACATGCCCGACAGGCAGCCGAAGCCGATGTCGGTGGTGCCGCCGTCGCCGCCCTGTGCCAGCACGCGCACGGGGCTGTGTGCCTGGCCAGACTTCAGCGCCTTGACCTTCAACGCCGCGGCGATGCCGGTGCCCACCGCCGCGGCGTTGCCGAACAGGCTGTGGATCCACGGCAGCTGCCACGAGGTCTCGGGGTACGGCGTGGAGAACACCTCCAGGCAGCCGGTGGCATTGGCGGCGATCAGCCGGTTGCCGGTGGCGCGCATGGCCGCATCGACCGCATAGCGTGCGCCCAGCGCCTCGCCGCAGCCCTGGCAGGCGCGGTGGCCGCTGTTCAGCGAGTTGCTGCGCTCGGTGCTGGCCTGCACGCTGCGCTGCTCCGGCGCGAGCAGCCGGTTGCCCACCGTGAAGGTCCCGGTCTGGTAGAACTTGATCGGCGTGTGCATGCTCAACCCACCTTCGAAGCGACCGTGCCCACGTCGCGCAGCAGGTTCTCGGCGATCGGCCCGCTGCGCCGCACCTGCGCCTCGCGCTCCAGCTGGCGGTTGACGATGCGCCAGTCCAGGTCCAGGAAGCTCAGAGGCGGCAGCTCGCCGGCCTGCGCCTGCAGCAGCACGCGGCGCAGCGAGGCCTGGGTGATGGCCCTGCCGCCCAGCCCGGCGACCACGGTGTAGCCCTGCAACGCCAGGCCCGACAGCGCCAGCCGCACGTCGGTGCTGACCACGCCGCCCAGGCCGACCGAGAAGCTCTTCTCCAGCACCACCACGCGCTTGGCACCCTGCAGCGCCTCGCGCACAGCGGCCAGAGGGAAGGGCCGGAACGAGCTGATGCCGAGCACGCCGAAGCGCTGGCCCTCGCGGCGCAGTTCATCGACCGTCTCGCGCAACGTGCCGAGCACCGAGCCCAGCGCCACCACCACCGTCTCGGCATCGGCCAGGTGGTAGCCGCGCAGCAGCCCGCCGGTGTTGCGGCCGAAGTGCTGCTGGAACTCGGCGGCGATCTGCGGGATGCGCTCCAGCGCCATCAACTGCTTGGCATGCGCCAGGTAGCGCACCTCCATGAAGGCCTCGGGCCCGACCATCGCGCCGATCGACACCGGCTCGGCCACGTCCAGCACCTGGCGCGGCTCGTACGGCGGCAGGAAGGCGTCGACCTGCGCCTGCGTGGGCATGTCCACGCGCTCGTAGGCGTGCGTCAGGATGAAGCCGTCCATGCACACCATCACCGGCATGCTCAGCTCCTCGGCCAGCTTGAAGGCCTGGATGTGCAGGTCCAGCGCCTCCTGGTTGTGCGCGGCGAAGAGCTGGATCCAGCCGCAGTCGCGCTGGCTCATGCTGTCGCTGTGGTCGTTCCAGATGTTGATCGGCGCGCCGATGGCCCGGTTGGCGACGGTCATGACGATCGGCAGGCCCAGGCCGCTGGCGTTGTAGACGGCCTCGGCCATGAACAGCAGGCCCTGGCTGGCGGTGGCGGTGTAGCTGCGTGCGCCGGCGGCACTGGCGCCGATGGCCACGCTCATCGCCGCGAACTCGCTTTCCACGTTGACGAACTCGCAGGGCGCCAGCGTGCCGTCCTTCACCAGCTCGCCCAAGCCTTCGACGATGTGCGTCTGAGGGCTGATCGGGTAGGCGCAGATCACTTCGGGGCGGCACATCGCCACCGCCTCGGCCACCGCCTTGGAGCCTTCAATCTGCCTGAGCATGGGCCAGTTCCTCCATCTCGGCCTTGACGAAGGCGAAGGCCTCGCCCGCCGCCGCCACGTTGCCATCGGCCACCGCGCCGCCGAACTTGGCGCGGATCGCATGGGCCACCGCTTCCAGCGTGATCAGACCCGACAGCGCGGCAAAGCCGCCCAGCAGCACCGCGTTGGGCAGCGGCCGGCCCAGGTGCTTGAGCGCCATCTCGGTGGCCGGCACGGTGACCAGGCGCTCGCGCCGAAAGCGCTGCTCGATCTCGGCCAGGCCCAGCGCATGGAAGCCCTGCCGGCTGTTGATCAGCACGTAGCCGTCCGGCTTCAGGCCCTGGAACACGTCCACCTGGTGCAGCAGCGTCGGGTCCTGCACGATCAGCACATCGGGCGCCAGGATCGGCTCGCGCAGGCGGATGTCCTGGTCATCGATGCGGCAGAAGGCCACCACCGGCGCGCCGGTGCGCTCCGAGCCGAAGCTGGGGAAGGCCTGCGCATGGCGGCCTTGTTCGAAGGCGGCGATCGACAGCATCTCGGCCGCCGACACCACCCCCTGGCCGCCACGCCCGTGAATGCGGATCTGCAGCATGGCAATGCCTCGTGAAGCCCCGGTGCGCCGCATTCTTCGGCCAGGGCGCCGCACAGTGTTTGCGCGGCATCAAGCCGGGCTGCAGCGGCTGGATCGAACATGCGCCGGTCCGCACTGCCACCGCACCGCACCATGATTACCGCCCCTCGCTATGTCTACCTGTTCGGCAGCTCGCGCACCGATGGCACCGCCGCCATGAAGAACCTGCTGGGCGGCAAAGGCGCCAACCTGGCCGAGATGTGCCGGCTGGGCATCACCGTGCCGTCGGGCTTCACCATCAGCACCGAGGCCTGCACCGTGTTCACCGAGCAGGGCAAGGAGGCTGCGCTGCAGCTGATCGAGGCCGAGGTGCGCGCCGGCGTCGCCTTCGTCGAGCAGGAAATGGGCAAGCGCTTCGGCAATGCCGCCGACCCGCTGCTGCTGAGCGTGCGCTCGGGTGCGCGGGCGTCGATGCCCGGCATGATGGACACGATCCTGAACCTGGGCCTCAACGACGAGGCGGTGCTGGGCCTGGCCGCCAAGGCCGGCAACCCGCGCTTTGCCTGGGACAGCTACCGCCGCTTCGTGCAGATGTACGGTGACGTGGTGATGGGCCTCAAACCCGTGTCGAAGGAGGAGCACGACCCCTTCGAGCTGGTGATCGAGATGCTCAAGGACAAGAAGGGCGTGCAGCTCGACACCGAGCTCGACACCGATGACCTGATGGAACTGGTGGCGCGCTTCAAGGCGCTGATCCGCGCGCGCATCGGCCGCGACTTCCCCACCGACCCGTGGGAGCAGCTGTGGGGCGCGGTGGTGGCGGTGTTCGAGAGCTGGAACAACGATCGCGCCCGCGTCTACCGCGAGCTGAACGACATCCCGCAGAGCTGGGGCACGGCCGTCAACGTGCAGGCCATGGTCTTCGGCAACCTGGGCGAGCACAGCGCCACGGGCGTGGCCTTCACCCGCGATGCCGGCACCGGCGAAGACCTGTTCAACGGCGAGTTCCTGGTCAATGCGCAGGGCGAGGACGTGGTGGCCGGCATCCGCACGCCGCAGCAGGTGTCGCTGGTGGGCTCGCGCCGCTGGGCCGAGCTGGCGCAGGTGGGCGAGGAAGAACGGGCCGCGAAGTACCCGTCGCTGGAAGAGCTGATGCCCGATCTGTACCACCAGCTGCTGAAGGCCGAGACCACGCTGGAGAACCACTTCCGCGACATGCAGGACCTGGAATTCACGATCCAGGAAGGCAAGCTGTGGATGCTGCAGACGCGCAACGGCAAGCGCACCGGCGCGGCGATGGTGCGCATCGCGATGGAGATGCTGCAGCAGGGCATGATCGACGAGAAGACGGCGCTGCAGCGCGTGACGCCCGACCGGCTGAACGACCTGCTGCACCCGGTGTTCGACCCGCAGGCGCTGGCCGATGCCCGCGTGATCGCGCGCGGCCTGCCGGCCAGCCCGGGCGCGGCCAGCGGGCAGATCGTCTTCCACGCCGACGAGGCCGACGCCTGGGCCAAGCAGGGCAAGACGGTGATCCTGGTACGCCAGGAAACCTCCCCCGAGGACCTGCGCGGCATGAGCGTGGCCCAGGGCATCCTCACCGCCCGTGGCGGCATGACCAGCCATGCCGCGGTGGTGGCGCGTGGCATGGGCAAGTGCTGCGTGTCGGGCGCCGGCGCGGTGCATGTGGACCCGAAGGCGCGCACCCTGCGCATCGGCGACCAGAGCTGGGCCGAAGGCGAGTGGATCTCGCTGAACGGCTCCACCGGCGAAGTCTTCGCCGGCCGCATCGCCACCCGGGACGCCGAGCTGAGCGGTGACTTCGGCAAGCTGATGGCGCTGGCCGACAAGCACAAGCGGCTGGAGGTGCGCACCAACGCCGACACGCCCGAAGAAGCCCAGGTGGCGCGCCGCTTCGGCGCCACCGGCATCGGCCTGACGCGCACCGAGCACATGTTCTTCGAGGGCGAGCGCATCAACGCCGTGCGCGAGATGATCCTGGCCGACGACGAGGCCGGCCGCCGCAAGGCGCTGGCCAAGCTGCTGCCGATGCAGCGCGGCGACTTCGAAGGGCTGTTCCGCGCGATGGACGGCCTGCCGGTGACCATCCGCCTGCTCGACCCGCCGCTGCACGAGTTCGTGCCGCACGACGAGGCGGGGCAGAAGGTGATGGCGCAGCAGATGGGCGTGTCGCTGGCCAAGATCCGCATGCGCGTGGACGACCTGGCCGAGTTCAACCCGATGCTCGGCCACCGTGGCTGCCGACTGGGCATCACCTACCCAGAGATCACCGAGATGCAGGCCCGTGCCATCTTCGAGGCCGGGCTGAACATCAAGGCCCAGGGCGTGCAGGTCAAGTGCGAGGTCATGGTGCCGCTGGTGGGCACGGTGCGCGAGTTCAACGCCCAGGCCGCGGTGATCCGCGGCGTGGCGGCGCAGGTCTTCGCCGAACGCGGCGAGGGCCTGGACTACCTGCTGGGCACGATGATCGAGACCCCGCGCGCCGCGCTGGTGGCCGACAGCATCGGCCGGCAGGCCGAGTTCTTCAGCTTCGGCACCAACGACCTGACGCAGATGACGATGGGCTTCTCGCGCGACGATGCCGGCAAATTCCTGCCCGAATACCTGAAGAAGGGCCTGTACGAGCACGACCCCTTCCGCAGCATCGACACCAAGGGCGTGGGCCTGCTGGTCGAGATGGCGGTGCAGAAGGGGCGCGCCGTGCGCGCGGACATCGAGCTCGGCGTATGCGGCGAGCACGGCGGCGACCCGGCCTCGATCGCCTTCTTCCACCGGGCGGGGCTGGACTACATCAGCTGCAGCCCCTTCCGCGTGCCGATCGCGCGGCTGGCGGCGGCGCAGGCGGCGATTGAGGTGTAAGCGCCTCGTCCTGCCGGCTTACCACGCGTCATAGCCAGCTTGGGCAGCAGCGTTTCCGCCAGCACACGCCGAGTCCACCACGGCACCCAGCGGTCGCAGCTGGCGTGCGCTTCAAGCATGCAGTCTTGCGACAGTCAGGCCATGCGCAGCGGCTGGGGCCACGCTGGGCGCGGGTCGCCGTCCTGTACGCCCAGGCGTATGACGTCGGTCAATGCGGCGCCAGGATCATCGGCGCCGTGGATCATCAGCGCCGGCATCTTGCCGCGTTGCGACTGCAGCGGCGCCCATCAGCAAGACCAGCCGTTCAGGTTGACCGGCGCGCCGTCGTCCAGGATCTCCGACACGTTGGCCTGCGCGCCCAGCTCGGGCCAGGCACGGCCGCGGATAGCGTTTTCCAGCGCACTGACGCCGCCGCCGGTACACACGCAGAATTTGTTGCCCGGTGTCGGCTCGTACCGGGCTACGCATAGGTCTGAGCCCAGAGTGCGAAGGGCTGACACCCGCACCGTACCGACGCGCAGGCGCATGCCGTGGGCAAGACGGGCTGCGCCGCGCACGCGCGTCCGCGCCTGATGCATTGCCTGCCGGCGCCGCGGCGGCACTATCAGCACCGCCCTGTCGCCGCCAAACATGCGGGGGCTCGACTCCGGCGCACAAATGCGATGGGCATCTTCCCCACCGATCGCTCCGCCACCAGACTCGTCGGCAGCCATGCTGCGGGAGCAAAGCGACGAGTGGTCGCTGCAGCGCTGCTGCACGCAGCTTGAAGGCCTGCAGGCACTCAGCGATACTGTCCCCGCATGCCTGCCTGCTGTGGCTCGCTCAGTACCGCGCGTCTCAGCGCTCTTCGGGCTGTGGTGCTGCACCATGCGATGGGACACGATCTGCGGCATTGATGTGGGTCGCAAGCTGAAGGACCGCGATGTTCAATCGAAAGTTCCGGTCGTCGAACACTGAACGCGCACGTCGCGGGCTCGCGCCGTTGGGGCTTGTCGTTGCCACGGTAGTGCCGGCCGCGTCGCTCGTGTACTGGAATCAAGCGGGGTGGCGTGTGGAGCGCACCGACGAAAAGATGGTCTGCGGCGTTGAGCGCGATCTGATGCGATTGACGGGCGAGCGCCTGGAGCCCGCGACCGGACCAAAGCCTGAGCTCAAGACCGAGACACAAGCCTGTGCGGCGCTGATTGCCACGACGATGCAGGAGTGCCCGCTGATTGCGAGCAGTTCGATCGAAGCTTGCAAAAGCGTCCCAGGCGCCGAGTCGCTGAAGAACCGCGTGTTGGTCACGCCGGTTCCACTAACACCCCTTGTACGCGATACAGGCGTGTGGGACTTCGCCGTGACGCGTGCGACAGGTGCAGGCTTCGCAATGCTTGCAAGCCTTTCACCAGATCTGGCAAGCCGTGTCGGGGCATGGGGTACATCGGCACCACCCGATGCATGGTTTGCAGGATTCCGGGCGAAGGTCGGTGGCATCAGCACCAAATCGATAGACGGCAAGCCATGCCCCAGCCCCAATTACAGCGAGGACACCTATCTGGTGAACTCGCACCTCACTTCCTGCTTGGGCGTGGCCATCGGCAGTAATGCCTTCGTGACGGCAGCACACTGCCTGCCCCCCGCACCCAAAGGACAAGCCGAACTGTCCAACGTCGTGGTGAAGTGGAACGACGAGGAAGACGCTTGCATCGCGACGTGCAAGTTCGCCGACCCAAAAGTGAATTGGGTCGAGTGTGACAAGGACAAATCGCCTCTGCCCTCTGGCGATTGCGTCAAGGATGTCGCGGTTTGCAGACTCAAGTCGACGCCCCATTGCGCTGGCATTCCCCCCAAGGCAAGTGGTCAACCAGTGTGGGACCGGGAGGTGGGCCTGAAGAAGCTTCCCACTGAACTCTATGTCACTAGCCGGTCGAATGCGTGCGTCAAGCTCGACAAGACATTACCAATACAAAATGGCTGGCCTCCCGATAACGGCACGATAAACGTCATCGAGACCGTAACCCTGGGTGAGAAGCCAGAGGGCGGGACATGCAAAGACCCCATCAATCCTGTATCGATACTTGAAGGCGACAGTGGCGGCGCAGTGTTTGACAGGTCAGGACCAACTGGTCGGCAACTGATCGGCATCGTGATTCGCGAATCATCGAAAGTAGATGGCTGCACCATCTTGCCGCTGTTGCCGTTGTATCTGTACCGTGACCTTGCCCCCAAGCCCTGACGAAGCCTCTGGCAATGGCTCAATGAGTTGGCGTGGGGCTAAGGACGAATCGCCGCCGCTCAACGCAATCGGCTCTTTCCATTGCGAAACGCATCGTCGGCGCGCGGTGTCAGCGTGGGGCGTGCGCTGTCGGGGGTCTGACGCGTGACGGGTTTCGAGTGCTCTGTCGAGTGGTCGAAAAGTACGCACTCCAACTCCGCGACCCATTGGTCCGGCTTTAACTTATCGACGAGCACCGTGTACGCGTACTGCACGCTGGCGATGCTGCGGGTCACCAGCGCCGCGGCAGCACTGGTACCCGAGATGCGCGCTTCAACGGCTGAGTGCAGCCCGGCGGCGCGCAGCCCAGGCACTGCAGGCGAGACGTCGCTCGGTGCGGTGACGTCAGGGGCTGAACGCGCCAGCGCCGTGGTCGCCGCATTCACCGCGCCTTGCGCCGGCGATCCAGCCTGCGTTGTGCCGCGAGCGGCCAGCTGTTCCCACTCCCCCACGATGCCTACAAGTCTGGAAGGCCCGCCGCTGGAGATCGCCGACACCTCGCCGTCGTTGAGTCGATGGCCTGCCACCACTACCACCTCGCCTTTGCCCACATCTCCCTGAGCAGTGCCCGCCATCGCGAAGTTCTTGCGCGCAGGTGGGCCGCTGGCCAGCGAAGACAGCGTCGGCCGCGGGCGCAGGCCCGGGGTTGTACGCAGCTTCCAGGCGCTGGGGCGACCGTGGCCCCAGGCACTCAACGCCTCGGGGGCATGCTCCGACCATTCGCCCAGAGGCTCGTCGCTGAAGACCCGGCTTTGCTGGCGCCGCGACACACCGAACAGCAGATCGCCGCGCTCACACCAGGCGTGAACGGTGGCACGGCGGCCAGCGCCGTCACTGCCCCAATTCACCGCCACAGTCCACTCGCCGTGTGGGGCGACGGTCTGCGGGCCGGAGCGAGTCGGGTTCGGTCGCGTCGGCGCCACGGCCAACAACACCATCGTGCCGTGCTCGCTTTGCACTACGCGGCGCGAGTAGATCAACGCGGCGAGTGGCGGGCTTGCCTTGCCGGCGGGATCGGTGCCACGCAACTGCCAGACCTCGTCGCAGTTGGCGCTTGCGAGATGCTGTCGGTCTGGTGACCATACTTCGACACCGATGCGCCGTAGTGTCTTCGCCGCGACTTCACCTTCGGCGACGTCCTGGTCGGGCAACCAGATTTCGAGATAGGACTCAAGCGGATTGTCCGGCCCCAACAGCCATGTAAACGCTTTGGGTCCGTCCTCGCCAAGCTCGACACTGGCATGCGCCGATGCAGTATGCGCATTGCCTGCGGCCAACACCACCCATCTTCTCTGCTTCTCATCTTGGACAAACGCCTCAATGGCTTTCTCGAGGATCGAACTGCCGTCGTGCCCGCCGCCCATCGCGCCGTAGCTGATGTTGATGACCACGGGGTTGCTGCTGTAGTCCGGATTTCCATTTGCAGCGGCGTCGTCGCCAACGTAGGGGATGGCCCTGGCGCGCTCGGCGATGTAATGCATGGCATCGAGTACATGCACAGCGAGAGAGCCCCCGGATGTATCGGCTACCGTGCGCACAGGCAACTGCACCAGCACCAGGTGCCATTGGTCGGCAGCGTCGAGGCTTTTCAGCGCTTTTGCTTCGTTCGCTTGCAACGCCTTGCGCCACAGCTCGCGGACTTCCTTTGCGGTGCGTGGGCTTGGTGATTTGCTTGCCGGCAATTGCCCCTCTTCGCTGAATCGTGCCAGCGGGTAGCCCGCCGCCAGGTCGGCCACTGAATGCCCATGGCTGTCACTGATCATCGATTCGATGGGCAGCGCCTGGCCGTCGGCGTCTTCCGGTGCGGACGAATGCGCCTCGGGGTCGAGGCGATAGCGGCCATAGTTCAGTCTGCGATAGGCCTTCCATGGGTCTGCCGGGTCGTGCTGCGTCGGTCCCGCCCACTTATCGAGTACGGCGGGAACCAGTTCGGCGCCATAGCCAAGGTTTTCGGGAATGCGCCAATCGAAGGCGGGATCAGCCATGTCTTCCCGGCGGTTGTCCTGGTCCCAGAGATAGCGCACGCGAGGCAGGCCTTCTCTGTCGAGAAGACGAGCGTGGGCAAAGCCAAACCCGTCGTCGATGACACCGACCACCACGCGCGGTTGGGTGCTCTTTGCTAGCCCGGTGGGTCGCGCCACGGGGCGATTGTCAACGCTGCGAATGCGCGGCAGGCCCAACTGCGCGCGCCTCACTTCGCAACTTCGCATCAGGTGAAATACGTCGCAGGGCAGCAGCTGTGCCGTCAGGTATTGGCCGGCGATGGTCGTCCCGGTCGAGCCCTGTCTCTTGTACACGCCCGGAATGTCCAGTACACCGAAGATCACCGGAACGTCCTTTTGCGGCGCACCGGCCAGGCACTGCGCTGCCATGTCCTTGCTGGCCAGTTCGATGATGAAGGGCCATCTGCGAGCGGCCTCCTTATCGTTTGCATTGCCGGGCGCGGCAAAGCCAGTGGGGCCACTGATGTCAGCCCATACCAGATAGGGGTCGACGAACTTGTCGTCTCGGCGCAGCCAATTGCTCCAGTCCTCGCCTGTCAGCAGGCCGCGCGCATCCTTCTGCCAGGTTGCCATGGCTGCTTGCTCAGCGCTGCGCCGGTTCGATGCCGAGGCCGAACCACTCAGCGCGCGCCATCCGCCACAACCAGCCCAGCGAGGTCGACTTTCCGCTGCCGTCAAGACTCTTGCCGAGTTCGTACAGAGGCAACTCGCCCTTCACCGACGCCTGGTAGCCGCGTTTGTAGCTTGCCTGATTTTCCACGTGCCAGATGTAGCTGAAGTCGCGCGCCCGTCCTTCCGGGCTGCTGGGATTGGAGCGGTCTTTGAAGCGATCCTCGAAGCGGTACTGGTCGAAGTTGCTTTCGGGGGTGACCTGGCCTCGAACCTGCACGCCGGTGCAGACACGCACCAGTTGTTGGGCAAGCCAGATACCCAGTTCGCTGCCCGCTTCGTTGTCGACCGGAAAGTGCAGCCCCGCGACCACACGGTTGGTGGCGATGCGGTCTGCCTGTGCAAACAGCTGGCGCCAGGCTTGCACCCAGGGGTGGGTCGCGGTGTTGCCCACGTTCGCCGGCATGGTCAGCAAAGCCAGCATCTCGGCAATCGCGAAGGCTTGTGTCGCATGCCCGCTTGGCCAGGCAAAGAAGCCGGGGTTCTCGATCATCGGCTGGATGCGGGCAGAAAACTCCGACGGGCGCGGCACGGGGGCAGCGAACTTGACCTTCTGCACTACGACCGAAGCTACTTCAAGCATCACCATCATCAGCTCTACCGTGTAGGGCACGATTTCCGGGTTCAGGTGCAGCACTGACGACCAGAACGGGAACTGCGGTCCGATCTGTGCAAGGATTTCCGTTGACCGCTCCGCGCGCAGCGCAGCCCAACTTTCCACGCGGCGTGTCTGAGCCGTGAAGACCTCGAATGCGGGGCGCTCCAGCGTGAAGCTTGTCGAATCCTTCTCAACCTTGACGCTGATCGGCAACTTCTCTTCGTCGGACTTCACCGTCAGACCGCTCATCATGTCCGTCACGCCCAACTGGACCCGCACCAGCGGACCGACGCGCGCCATCCAGCGAGAGCTAGGTGTTGGCAGGCTGTTTTCCACGCCGCTCCAGCGCCGGATCAGACCTGGATCGAAAGGCTCGAAACCGCTGCCCAAGGCCGAGGTACGCACCGCCCGCCCCAAATGCCCTTCACGGCTGCGCGTCAGTGCGTCGGCCAGCAACGGGTTCGGACCGCCGCCAGTGCCTGGCCCACCGCTGAAGCCGGTGAAGCCGGTAAACCCGGTAAACCCAGTGAAGCCCGTGAACCCTGTAAAGCCTGTAAAGCCTGTAAAGCCGGTGTTGCTGGCCATTTTTCCCCGCTGTCAGTGAATGGAGTCGTGCCGGCTGCCTACTCAGGCTGGCACGCCGGCGCGCAGCAGCGCATTGGCAAAACTCTTGCCGATTGCGTAGTCTGCGGATGGTGATCGGACCAGGAAGCGCCCGACGTTGAAGTCCGGTTCCAACGCCAGCATCTTCGGCGTGACCTGGCGCGCCTCGTCCAGCCGGTCCAGCATGGCATAGCTGATTGCCAGGATACGCAGCGTCGAAGCATGCATCGAGTTGGCCCGCAAGGAACGTAGCGCCAGATCCACGGCCTCTTCGTAGTGGCCGGCTGCAGCCTCGGCCGAGGCGCTGAGCGAATCATAGTAATAGGCCATCGGGTCCAAGGGTGACAGCTCGCGCGCTCTTCGCGTATGCATCACCGCCAGATCGCCCTCGCCTCGGAAGGCATGAAGGGTGCCCTTCAACAGCCAGGCCAGTGCATCGTTCGGATGATGCGCCAGGGCGCGTTCATACGTCGCAGCCGCGGCCTTCAGGTCGCGATCGTTATAGGTCTTGACCATGCCGGAGACCACCATGGCCACGCCGCACTGGTCGTCGTGGTCCAGCGCGCGCCGGGCCATGTCGCGCGCCATGCTCGCGCTGGTCTGCGGGTTCGTGGACCATCCTTGATGCAGCTGCAGGATGTGCCATTTGGCCAGCCAGGCATAGCCATCGGGATGCCGGGGGTGCCGCGCCACCAGCGCTTCCAGCACCGCCCGTGCGCGATCGAAATCGCCTCGCGACAAGCGGTGCATCAGCCGTACGCCGCCCAGCAGCAATGCGTAGGATTCCAATGATGCCAGTGGCAGAGAGCGAACCTTGCCCGTCTCGTGGGCCTCGATCGCCGCCATGATGGCGTTGCAGTCGTCACGGAACACATCTGCCGGTCTGGCGACCACATCGTGGATCGACAGCACGCGCGCCTGGCTCCACACCACGCTCTGGTCCGCGACGTAGACCAGCTCGAGGAACAGGGTGACGCGATCGCCCTCGGCACGGCAGCTGCCCCCCACCGCATAGTGGGCCTTCAGGCGCGCGAGAAGGTCAGCCGTATCGGCACCTTGCACATGCCGGGTCGACATTCGCGACAAGGCATCAATCGTGTTGTGCGCGGCCAGGCCGGTGGCCAGTTCGTCGGACACCAGGCTCCTCAGCGTGTTGGATTCGCTGCTGCCCTCGAGGGTCAGTACAGCCAGTCGAGGCCGTGGCAGCCTGGGGTGTTCCCGCTCGGGCGGCTGCGGGCCGGTGCCATCGCCGCTCCGAATCGATGACGACGCGCCTGCCGCACTCAGCCTGTAGGCGCGCACGGGGTCAGCCAGACCCTTGACGAAGCACTCGCCCAGGTCTTCCACCTCGGCATGGAGCCCAGGGATGATCTGGTCCACGACCTCTATCGTGGCCACGATGCCGCCAGGATCGGCCAGGCTCGTCAAGCGGCACACCAGGTTCACTGAAGTGCCGTAGACGTCCAAGTCGTCGACCACGATCTCCGCGCAATGCAGGCCCGCTCGCAGTTCGAGCGCAACGCCCCCCGCTGCGCGATGGTTCAAGGCAGCAATTTCCCTATGCATTTCTGTGGCGCAAGCCAACGCCTGCCTGGCGTTGTCGAACGTCAGCAGCATGCCGTCGCCGAGGCTCTTGACCATGCGCCCACCAAAGCGCGGCAGGATCTGATCGCGCGCCCATTTGACGAAGCTACGCCAGATGGCGATCACCTCGTCCTCGGCAAGCTGCATGGTGCGCACGGAATCGACGACGTCAATGGCCAATATGGCCAGCCTCGATCGCGCCAGCTCCGTCAAACCTAACAACTCGGTGTCGCCTTGGGCCATGCCGCGGTTCATTGCCTGTTCGGGTATCCCGATTCTGTTGGACAGCGGGAGGCCGTGGCAAGGGGACTGTAGGGATGCCTTGCGAAAGCACGACGGCGTAGCGTAAAGCGCCACCATCCGCGCAGGCGCACAGCTTGCGGGCATCGCAATGCAATCGCGCACCATCATTGCTACGTCCAGGTGACGAGGGGCAACGTCCGCCTCATCAGCCTTGTCCCGAAGCTTTACTTTCCTGGACGCGCAGGCAACCGGGTACTCAGTCCCGCCATCACCTCGGCTGCCAGCGCCACGCCCACCTCCTGCGGCGTGGGCGGCGGTGCGGGGGGTGGCAGCTGGAACTCATAGCCCTCGCGCGCGGCCACCCAGCGGCCGGCTTCGGCGGGCGACGCCGGCGGTGCCGCGCGCACGTACAGCGACAGCGATTCGGCGCCGCTGCGCACCTGCTTCACGCGCACGTCGAAGCCCTGGCCCATGGGGGCCTGGTCGTCGGCCACCAGCAGCACCTCCATCAGCAGATCGCTGTGCGCCAGCAGCGCGTCGGTCTCGATCAGCTGGGTATCGCCGCCGGCGCGGTGGTGCTTCGCAGCGGTCGTGCGCAGCACCAGTGTGCGGTCGACGAACTGCACGCCGCCGCGGCCCATGGCGTCGGCAAAGCTGCGCTGGACCATCGCCGCCTGTGCTTCGCTCCAGCCGTTGCGCCGGGGCGCGTTCTTCAGCACCTGCCGCCCGGCCGTGACCGTGGTCTCGCGCTGGAAGCTGCCGCCCAGCCCCGGTGCACCGTGGCCGCTGTCGCGGATCACCAGGCGGTCGACGCTTTGCTCCTGTGTCGCGTCGTCCAGCGCGCGGTTCCACAGCAGCAGCACGCGCGGCCGGCCGGCCCGTGCATAGGCCTGGGCAAAGCCGGGCACCGGATCCGGCAGCGCGCGGGGCGGCGAAACGGGCGGCGCCGGAGGCGCGGGCTGCAGCACCGGCGCATCGTCGGCGCGGTATTGCGCCCACCCGGCCAGCGGCGTGGCGGCGGCCAGCAGCGTGCCGGCGGCCCGCAGCAGGCGGCGCCGCCTCATCGTGCCACCTCGATCAGGTAGGCGCTGGCGTCGGTGGAGGCCGACAACTCGCTGTACAGCGCCGTGGCCCGCGGCTCCAGGAACACCAGCCGCCAGGGCGTGGGCGCTTCGGCCGGCGAGGTATCGGCCCGCACGAAGGACGTGCGAACCCGCACCGAGGCCGGCTGGTCCAGACAGGACACGAAGCGGGCGCTGACCTGCACCGTGCCGGTGGGTGTGCGCGTGGCATACAGGTTCTGCACCGCCATCGCGCGGGCCGTCTCCGGCCCGCCGAACTGCACGCTGTTCAGCGGGATGGGTGTCATCGCCATGCCGTAGCGCTGGCCCACCAGCGCCGGGCCGGGGCGCTCCTGCGTGCTCGGCAGGTGGCAGTCGGCCACCACCGGCGCCGGCCCGGGCATGGGGGCGCAGGCGGGCAGCCCCACAGCCGCGGCCAGCAGCGCCGCGCTGCCTTGTGCCATGCGGCGGGCGAAGGCAGCGGCGCTCATTCGGGCACCGTCATGTCGCTGACCAGCATCGCGCGGAAGGCCCGGTTGCGGTCGCCGCGCTGGGCTTCGGCCGGCACAGGCGTCGATGGCGGTGCCAGTGCCGCCAGCACGGCCGGGCGGGTGCGCCCCCAGGCCACCGAGCAACGTCCCTGCGTGGCCTGCAGCGGCAGCGGCGCGGCCTGCGCGCCACTGACCAGAAGCACCGTTCCCGGGTGGGCCTCGGGCGAGACCCGCACCAGCACCTGGGCCGGCAGCGTGTCCCAGCCGCGCAGGTCGGCCTCCGGGTTGGCCGCCTTCTCCAGGCCCTTGGCCACCAGGCCGATGAACAGGCCGGCCATGCCGATGTTGGCCATGCCGCTGTCGCCCATCATCGAGGCGCTGCTCAGCAGCGTGCTGCCGACCACCAGCGCGCCGTCGCCCACGGCGCCGGCGGTGTCCTTGAACTGCGCCTTGCCGGCCAGGATGCCGTCGATCTCGCGGCCACCGCGCGTGCTGGCCTGGAAGCCGATGTCGCCGCCGGGTGTCAGACCGTCCAGCGTGCCGCCATCGGCCAGGCGCAGCTGTGGCGCCGGATCGCTGCCTTCGCCGGGCTTGATCTTCAGGATGTGCTTGTACTGGCCGTCGCCCCACTTCACCGGGGCCGGCCCGCTGTCCAGCAGCACCAGGCCCGCGCCCGGCACCTTGGGCAGGGCGCGCACGGTGGCATCGACGGCCTGCGCCTCGGCCACCAGCTGCTCGGCGCGCACGCTGTCGCCGTCGCAGGCCGAAGCCCAGCCGGCCAGGTACTTCATCAGGCCGAAGTCACCGGCGAAGGCCTTGTCCTCGGCCGAGCTCAGCGTGTCGTGGCGGTCGGCGGCCAGGAAGGCGGCGCGGGCGTTCTGGTAGTCACCTTCCTGCAGGTACAGCAGGCCGCGGTAGTAGTACATCATCGCCCGCTCGTAGGGCTCGCCCTTGAAGTCCTTGACCTTCTCGCCGTTGAACACCGAGCGTGCCTTGGCGGCATTCGGGTCGTCGGCGTAGATGGCTTCGACGCGCACGATCGCCTGGTCGAAGGCCTTGCGCGCCAGGCCGAACTGCTGCTTTTCCATCGCCGCCAGGCCCAGGCGGTTGAGGTTCAGCACGGCGCCCCATTCGCCGTCGCGGTACAGCGCGCCCAGATAGGGCCGGGCCCAGGCCGCCTGCTTGCCGACATAGCTGTCGGCCTCCTTGGCCACCTGGGTGGTGTCGGCATCGCTGCCGGTGCTGCTGTTGAACAGCGCGGCGAAGGGGTTGGCCAGCGCGGGCAGCGTGGTGGCGGCCAGCACGGCGGCCACGGCGTGGCCGATCAAGGTTCGTTGCATCGTAGGCTCCGGTCGATGGGGTGGTTCAGCGATAGACGACGTCGTCGGCGGCAGCGCGGGCGATCTCGTAGATGCCGCTCCAGACGATCTCGCCGGACTCCAGGTCGAACATCTCGAAGGTGATCTGCGTGTAGCGCTGGATCAGGCCGGTGGAAGGCGACTTCTGGTCCAGCGAGGCGATGCGCCCGCCGAGCCGGAAATCCGCCCCCAAGGTGGCCCGCGTCATGCCCACGGTGCCGACGTCCGTGGTGCCGCTGCGCTTGAGCGCACGCTCGGCTTCCACCGCCTGGGTGTACTGCCGGCCGACGAAGCTCATGCGCCCCTGCGCCGAGCGGTTCAGCGCGACGCGCAGCCGGTCGGTGATCAGGTTGCGGTTGATCGGTTGCGTCGAGTCGTTGGCAAAGTACTGCGCGTCGACGATCACCCGTGGCACCTTGCCCTGGCCGTTGGCCTGCACCAGCCGCGGCGTGGCCAGCAGGTCTCGCATCATCTGGTCGGACATGCCGACCACGTCCTGCCCTTCGATGCCCACACCCTGCACCGGCCCGGCCACGCCCGGTGCGATGTTCACGGTGGCCGAGCCGGCGGCGTTCGGCGGGGCGGTGGCGCAGCCGGCCAGCGCGGCGAGCACCACCAGGGCCGTGAGGGAACCCATGCCTGGCCGCGGCATTCCTGCAGCAATGCGGTCCACGCTTTTCTCCTGGAGTTTCGAGGTACTCCAGCGTGACCGTTCAGGGCCTTCGGGGCATCGCCACTTGTCGGGACGGCAGGTGTGCCGCGCCCGTGCGCATCCCCAGGATGCGTGACGCGTCGTGCGTCAGAAGCGCGCCGGCAGCGCCCGCTTCAGCACGATGCAACGCTGCACCGTGGCGATGTAGCCGCCGCGCTCCAGTTCCTTCATCACGCGGCTGACCATCGGCCGGGTGCAGCCCAGCAGGTCGGCCATGTCCTGGTGCGTCAGCGGCGTGGTGCGGCGCGTGCCGTCGGCTTGGGCTGCGGCGCGCTCGTTCAGCAGCCAGACCACGCGGCCGTAGACATCGTTCAGCGCCACGGCGCGCAGGCTCAGCGTGGCCATGCGGGCACGGCGGATCACCTTGGCCAGCAGCTCGAAGGCGAAGCCCGGATGTTCCGCAATGTGCTGCTCGATGGTCTGGCGCGTGACCATCACGCACCAGCTGTCCTCCACCGCTTCGACCGTGGCCGAACGCAGGCCGCCGTCCAGGCTCATCTCGCCCAGGAACTCACCGGGCAGGTACTCGCCGTAGGTGACGCGGCGCGAATCGTCGTCGTTGCTGGAAAAGGCACGCAGCCGGCCGGACAGGATGATGAACAGGCCGCTGCCCGCCTCGCCCTCGTGGATCAGCACGCGGCCCTTGGCATAGAAGCGCGGCTCGCTGCGCTCGGCCAGCCTGCGCAAGGCATCGCTCATCGGCAGGCTCTGCAGATCGGGCGGCTGGCGGAGGGCGCGGCGGGGTCGGGGCATGGCCGTCGTCGGGTCGCGGCCAGGCCGCGGGCGCGCCGATCTTAAGGCGGCGCGCCCGGCACCGGGATCAGGCCGCGCGCAGCAGCTTGCGCAGCGGCGGCAGACGCGACACCTCGCGGATCAGCGCGCCGATGCCCGACAGGCCGGTCTTCTCCAGGATGCTGGCGATCTGCGTGCGAACCGTGCTCAGGCACACCTGCAGGATCTGTGCGATCTCGGTCGGCCGGCGGCCCGCGCACAGCAGTTTCAGCACACGCTGCTCGGCCGGCGTCAGGCGGTGGTGCCGGGCGAAGGACTCGATGCTCATCTCGTCGTAGATCCTGCGCTTGCCCAGGACCAGCATCGCACCGGCCGCGCGGCCTGCATTGGATTCCAGCACCGGCACCACGGCCACGTTCAGCGTCGCCTCGCATTCGCCGCCCAGCGTCAGCAGCTTCTGGCAGCCGCGCTGCACGGCGCCGACCAGCGCTTCGCGCAGCGCCGTGGCATCGCGCGGCTGGCCGACCTGCAGCACCTGCCCCTGCAGTTGCATCAGCGGGTGGTCCTCCAGATCGAAGCGTGCCGTGGCATTGGCATAGATCACCTGGCCATTGGGCAGCAGCAGCAACATGCCGTAGTCGACGATGTCGAGCATGCGCTCGAGCATGGCGGCACAGGCGTCGGTGCTGCGCTCGGCGGGCTGCGCCCAGCCCGGCGTGATGTGGTGGGTGACGGCGGCGGGGATGGTGAGTTGTTGCATGTGGGGTCCTCCTGGTGCGTCGGCCCGCCAGGTGGCGGGTCATCTCGACGTGACCTGAAGACTAGGGATGCACGCTTCCCGCAGGAGGTGAATGCACACGCTGCGGCGTGTGCGAAATTCACCAAGGCCGCACCGCCGCCGGCGGCGTCAACGCCCGGCGTCGTCCTGGCGGCTCTTGGCCAGCCGGCTCTTGAAGGCCGCGCTCTTCACCTCCTGGCAGCGGCGCACGATCTCCACCAGCACGCTGCCCGTCCAGCCAAAGGTGAACAGGCCCGACATGGCGATGATCGGCGCCAGCATGTGCCAGCCGTCCGGCAGCAGGAAGTTGCCGTAGCCCACGGTGGTGTAGGTGTTGGCCGCGAAGAAGCCGGCGGCGCGCCAATCGGGCACCAGGCCGCTGTACACCAGCGCCGCCGACCAGACCCAGATCTCCACCAGGTGCAGCAGCAGCATCAGCAGCACCACTAGGCCCATCAGCACGTCGGGCCGCCAGGTGCTGTGCAGCCGCCCCAGCTTGAGCAGCCGGCGCTCGAAGCTGTCGGTCAGCATGCGCATGCCGGTGGCATGCAGCAGCACGATCAGCAGCAGCATGCCGCCGCCGAAGACGAAGTCGGGTACCGGCATCACCTGCGTCATGTCGCGGATCAGCGGCATGTTGGCGCCCAGGGTTTCCACCTTCACCAGCGCTGCCTGGGCCTCGGCCGGTGATTGCGCCACAGCCTGCAGGCTCTGGGCGATGGCACTGTCGGCCGAGGGCTGCGATTTCGACATGGCGGCAAGAGGGCGGGCAGGACTGCCGGTAGGGCCGGCGCATGATAGCGGCGGCCCGGGCCACAATGCGCGCCTCGGCCGGCCGCCAGGCCGTCACCCCGCAACCCGCTTCGAGGTCGTTCATGGATCTTCAGCTGCCCATCGTCGTCATCGACGAAATGGCCGAAACCGTCGTCAAGTCCAACGCCCTGCTGGACCTGGCCAGTGGCGAGATCCGCAACGTGCAGTACGAGGACTACGACCTGGCGGCCCAGGGCCTGCCGGCGCTGGCCGAGGACTACGAGTTCACCTGCGGCATGCTGTCCAACGGCGGCCGCGATGTCGAGTTCCGCATCGAGGTGGACGCCCTGTCCGGCAAGTACTCGGTCACCGCCAGCGAACTGCTGGAGTTGAAGGGCCGCGCCGCCAAGCTGTTCACCCAGCGGCCGGGCGGCTGATCACCCCTGCAGCGCCGGCCGCTGCGCCATGCGCTCGCGCCAGGCCTGCAGGTGCGCCAGGCCTTCGTCCTCCGGCCGGTACTTCATCAGCCCGCGGGCGAAATCCAGCGCACACAGCAGCGTGATGTCGGCGATGGTGAAGCGCTCGCCGGCCACGAAGGGCTGGCGCGCCAGCTCGCTGTCGAACCAGCGGCCCAGCGTGCGCACCTTGTCGCCCTGCGCCCGGCCGAAGTCGGCGAACTGCTGCCCTTCCAGCGGCGCCAGCCCGGGGTGGGTGTGGCGGATGCAGTTGGCCACCGCGCCGAAGAAGTACAGCTCCACCTGCCGGTCGGCGCGCTCGATGAAGGCGCGTTCCTCGAAGCCGTCGCCCATCAGGTTGGGCGTGGGGTGCAGGCCTTCCAGGTAGCTGCAGATGGCCCGCGATTCGCTGAGGAAGCGGCCGTCGTCCAGTTCCAGCGTGGGCACCTTCGACAACGGGCTCTTGGCGCGATAGGCCTCGGCGAAGTGTTCCTTCGCGCCCAGGTCCACGTTCACCAGCTCGATGCCGGGGATGCCCTTCTCGGCGATGAACAGCGTGACGCGGCGCGGGTTGGGCGCGCGGGGTGCAACGTACAGCTTCATGCGGCTGGCTCCTTCGCAAAGGCTCCCGGAAAAGGGGGGCTTCGATGCCCTGCAATGCATTGTGCATCCCCCTAACTGGCAGGATGGTCTGGCCCTGGGGCGGCACCTAGTCTCGCCACTCCGCGAAGAAGGCCATGCCACCCCACGCCTTGCTCAAGCTCCCCGACGCGCCTGCCGCCGACGAGGTGGACGCGGCCTTGCAGGGCATCGTCGGCGTCAGCGAAGCCACCTGTGCGCTGCGCCGCCGGCTGCCGCGGCTGGCCGCGTCGGACTGCAGCGTGCTGGTCACCGGCGAGACCGGCACCGGCAAAGAGAACGTGGCCCAGGCGCTGCATGCATTGAGCCCGCGGCGCGACGGCCCGCTGGTCTCGATCAACTGCGCGGCGCTGCCCGAATCGCTGCTCGACAGCGAGCTCTTCGGCTACGAGCGCGGCGCCTTCACCGGTGCGGCCAGCGCCTACCCCGGCAAGGTCACGCTGGCGCAGGGCGGCACGCTGTTCCTCGACGAGATCGGCGACATGCCGCTGGCCGCACAGGCCAAGCTGCTGCGCGTGCTGGAGACGCACGAGGTCTTCCCGATCGGCGCGCTGCGCAGCCGGCGGGTGGATTTCCGCATCGTCGCCGCCACGCATGGGCGGCTGGAGCAGGCGGTGCGCGCCGGCCGCTTCCGCGCCGACCTGTTCTACCGGCTGAACGTGGCGCGGGTCGAGCTGCTGCCGCTGCGCCAGCGGCGCGACGACGTGCCGGTGCTGTTCGAGCATTTCGCGGCCCAGCTGGCGGCGCGCAGCCGCAGCCCGCGGCTGCGCCTGACGCCGCTGGCGCTGCAGCGGCTGTGCCGGCACGACTGGCCCGGCAATGCGCGCGAGCTGCGCAACCTGGTCGAGGCCGCCAGCCTGGTCTACGAGGGCCAGGCGCTGGGCCCGGCCGAGATGCCACTGCCGCCGGAGGCCGATGGCGCCGGTGCCGAGCCCACGCGCATCCTCGATGCGCTGGAGCGCTGCGAGTGGAACCGCAGCCGCGCTGCCGAGCTGCTGCACTGCTCGCGCATGACGCTGTACCGCAAGATGAAGCACTGGCAGATCGGCCCGGCCTGAGCGCCGCCCGCGGTCTGCCCCTTCCCCTGCTGACGATGCAGGCCGCCTGCGGCCAGGCGGGCCTGTCGCTTGCGCTGTCACGTGCACTGTCACGTGCACTGTCACAGCGGGGTGTGACAGTGCTGGCCCTGCGCAGCCGCTCGCCTGCTGTCACACCGGGGCCGTGACAGCCGCCCGGCCCGGCATGCGCAAGTGCTTGATTTGCTTGACGATGCCTGCGTGTGCACGGCTGGCACGCGGCCTGCAATCCGGCCCGGCATGACATCCTGGCCCGGCCCGTCCAGCGAAGGCATGCGCAGCAACGTCGATGCCGATGGGCGCGGCTTCGACTATGTCAACCATTTCGAGGTCGGCTTCGGCCATTACGAGGTGCTGCTGCGCTTTGCCCAGGCCTTCGACGGCATGGACCTGCAGGCCCGGCGCACCAGCGTCGTCATGACGCCGGCCTACGCCAAGGCGCTGCTGCTGATGCTGTCGGGCGCGATCAGCCGCTTCGAGGCCGTGCACGGCGAGCTGCCGGTGGCCGGTGGCCAGGCCAGCAACGACGCGCAGGCCGGAGGCTGACACGGTGGCCAACGAATTCGCGCTGATCTCGCTGGCCGATTCGCTGGCCGCGCGGCTGGGCAATGCCTATCCGCCGGCGCTGCAGGCGGCGCATCCCTGCCAGTTTCAGGCAGTGGGCAGCGGCGGGCTGAGCGCCGAGCTGGGTGGCGAGGGCGCGGTGCTCAGCGTCTGGCCGCATCGCGTCACCGCCAACGAACAGCTGCGCAATGCGCTGCCGCCGCCGCTGGCCGGCCGGCGCAACCGGCCGCTGTTGCTGGACGTGCACCTGCTGCTCACCGTCTGGAGCAGCAGCGCCGCCACCGAGCTGGTGGTGCTGGCCTGGGTGATGCGCGAGCTGCACCGCCAGCCGGTGCTGGACGGTTCGGTGCTCACCGCCACCGGCGGCTGGCGGCCCGACGAGGTGGTGCAGCTGGTACCGGCCGAGATGAGCGTCGAGGACATGATGCGCATCTGGGAGGCCATCACGCCGGCCTACCGCATCAGCATGCCCTTCGTCGCCCGCGTGGTCTCGGTCGATGTCGAGGAAGACGAGGCCGCGCCGGTGCTGGTGCGTCGCTTCGACTACGCAAGGCCCGCGTGATGGAGGTGCTGCTGCTCGAAGCCGATGTGCGCCGTGTGTGGGCGGCGCTGCGCTTCGTCGATGCGGCCAGCGGGCGCGCCGTCGACGGACGGCTGGCCGTGCAGGTGCCGGGCGCGCGGCTGCAGCGCAACGGCTCGGGCCTGTGGGTGCTCAGCACCGTGGACGCGCCAGCCGGGCGCCGCGCCGAGTTCCAGGCCTACGAAGACGCCTTCGACCCGGTGCCCGAGCCGGCCGCGCTGGGTTTGGGCGGCACGGTGGCCGATCCGCTGGGCCGCTACCTGCCGCGCGCCTTCACGCTGGCGCTGCCGCGGGCGGCGTTGCCCGAAGGGCCGCTGGCGCCGCGCTTCCAGCCGGTGGACGTGGTGCTCGACTACAGCCCCGCCGCGCCACTGCTGCCCACCTGGGCCGTTGTGCGCGTGGCCGTTCGCCACCAGGGCCGGCCGGCGCCACAGGCCGCGCTGCGGCTGCAGCGGCCCGGCGGCGGCGCGCTGCTCGGCCGTGGCGCCAGCGATGCGCGGGGCGAGGCGCTGGTGGTCGCCGCCGGCGTGCCGCAGCTCAGCGCCGGTGCCGGTGCGGTGGTGGTGCAGCGCGAGCTCGATGCCGAGCTGACGATCAGTTTCGATCCGGCCGCCGACGCGGCCCTGCCGCAGGACCCGGACGCGCTGGCGTCGCGGGCCGGCGTCGTGCGCCGCAGCCTGGCGCTGCGCATTGCCAGCGGCCGCGCGCAGACGCTGGCCGTCGATCTTCCCTGAAGGAGAACCCAAGTGCCCGAATATCTCGCCCCAGGCGTCTATGTCGAAGAGACCTCGTTCCGCGCCAAGTCGATCGAGGGCGTGGGCACCAGCACCACGGCCTTCGCCGGGCCCACCCGCAAGGGGCCGGTGGCCGGCGCCGACAACCTGCCCGAGATCCTGACCAGCTATGCCGACTTCGAGCGCATCTACGGCGGCTTTGCCGACCTGTCGCTGACGGTCGGCAATGCCGCCGACGCGCGGCCGATCAACTACCTGGCGCATGCCGTGCGGGCCTATTTCAACGAAGGCGGCTCGCGGCTGTACGTGGCGCGCGTCTATCTGGCCAACGGCGCAGCCGCCGGCACCGCCAGCACCGCCGACCTGCGCGTGGGCGCCGGCCTGCCGGCCGAGGACGACACCAACCGTATCCGCTTCGTGGCCCGTTTCCCCGGGCGCTGCGGCAACGGCGCCGAGCCCACGGCCGAGCAGCCGGCGCTGCGCGGCATCCAGACCCGCGAGATCGTCGCCCCGGCGCCGCAGCGCGTGCTGGACAGCGCGCCGGTGGGCTCGCTGGTGCGCACCGGCGCCGGGCCCTTCACCTACTTCCTGAAGCGCAGCGGCGGCTGGTTCCAGATGGCCGACGACGGCAGCATCGGCGCGGCCGCCGTGGCCGTGGCGCCGGCGGCGCTGGCCAATGCCACGCTGATCACGCTGGCCGTCATCACCACCGACGCCGACGGCGCCAGCTTGGCCATCGACGACCTGGGGCTGGACCGCACCCACCCGCGCTTCGTCGGCACGGTGATGGCGCCCACGCCGAACCGGCGCGCCGACCAGATCGAGAACCTGTACGCGCTGCGCATCGGCAGCGCGGTCAATGCGCGGCAGTTGCTGGACGCGCTGTTCCCCGATGCGCAGAACCCCGCGGCGCAGCGCGCCAACGGCCGCCGCGGCTCCTTCGGGCTGAGCGGCGGCGACGACGGCGCGATGCCCACCGACGCGGCCTATACCCCCGCCTTTGCGGCGCTGGCCAAGCTGGACGACGTGGCCATCGTGGCCGCGCCGGGCTCCAGCGCCTTCGCCTCGCGCGACGCGATCCGCAATGCGCTGATCAGCCATGCCGAGGGCCGGCGCATGTACCGCATCGCCGTGCTGGACACCGACGCCGGCCTGAACGCCGGCGCCGCACGCGAGGCCCGCGCCACCATCGACAGCAAGTACGCCGCGCTGTACTACCCGTGGGTGGTCATCGCCAACCCGAACGCGCGGCCGGGCCGCGACGACATCCCGCGCGAGATCGCGCTGCCGCCCTCGGGCTTCCTGTGCGGCATCTACGCGCGCAACGACATCGAGCGCGGCGTGCACAAGGCGCCGGCCAACGAGGTGGTGCGCGGCGCGCTGCGCTTCGAGCGCGAGGTCAGCTTCGGCGAGCAGGAGATGCTCAACCCGCTGGGCGTGAACTGCCTGCGCTTCTTCCCGGGCCGCGGCTACCGCGTCTGGGGCGCGCGCACCGCCAGCAGCGACCCCGAATGGAAGTACGTCAACGTGCGGCGCTACTTCAACTACCTGGAAGCGTCGATCGACCGCAGCACCCAGTGGGCGGTGTTCGAGCCCAACGGCGAGCGGCTGTGGGCCAACATCCGCGAGACCATCGCCTCGTTCCTCTACAACGAGTGGCGCAACGGCGCGCTGCTCGGCGCCAAGGCCGAGGACGCGTACTTCGTGCGCTGCGACCGCTCGACGATGACGCAGAACGACCTGGACAACGGCCGCCTGGTCTGCCTGATCGGCGTGGCCGCGCTGAAGCCGGCCGAGTTCGTGATCTTCCGCATCGGCCAGAAGACCGCCGACGCGCGCGATTGACATGGCCCACCCCCTACGCGCTTCGCGCGCCCCCTCAAGGGGGCGCCGCTGGCGGCCCGGCATAGCCGGTTCCGCGGCGGCCGCGCGACACGCCGAGGCAACACAACGGTCAGTGCGACTGGCGCTGCCGAACTGAACAGCAAGGAGAACGCACATGGCACGACAGGTTCCCTACGGCGCCTTCAACTTCATCGTCAACTTCGCCGGCGCCGAGGTGTTCGGCGGCTTCTCCGATGTCTCGGGCATCGGCTCGGAGATCACCGTTGCCGAATACCGCTACGGCAACGACAAGGAAAACCACGTGCGCAAGGTGCCCGGCGTGCACAAGGTGGGCGACGTGACGCTGAAGCGCGGCGTCATCAACTCCGAATCGGTGTGGCAGTGGATCCGCGACGTGCGCACCACCGGCGTCAACGGCCAGAAGGACGTGTCGATCACGCTGCTGGACGAGGCCCGCAACCCGGTGCAGACCTGGTTGCTGCGCAACGTCATCCCGATGAAGTACACCGGCCCCACGCTGGCGGCCAAGGGCGGCGGCGACGTGGCGATGGAAGAGCTGGTGCTCAGCGCCGAAGGCCTGGAGATCGCGGTCTGAGCCCACCATGTTCGGCCTGAGCTTCCAGACGCTGCCTGCGGTGGAGCCTGCGCATCCGTCGCGGGCCGACATCGCGCTGTTCGTCGGCTGGACCACGCGCCGCGCCGGGCAGCCGCTGCCGCCGGCCATCGCCGACTGGCTGCGCGAGCGCCGCTATCCGCTGGACGAGGCGCTGCGCGACGTGCCGGTGCCGATCGACGCCTGGGCCAGCTTCGACGCGCTGTTCGACGGCCAGGCCCGGCCGCTGGCGGCCGGCGGCGCGGCGCAGGCCGACGACTACCTGAGCCTGGCAGTGCGCGACTTCTTCGCCAACGGCGGGCGCAAGGCCTATGTGGTGCGGCTGGGCGACCCGTGGCCGGTGCTGCCGCAACTGGATGCCGCGACCCGTGCGCTGCGCCTGGCCGAACTGCTGCCGCTCGAAGGCGCCGCGGGCTGGATGCGCGAGAGCTGGCGCGGCATCGAGCATGCCTGGGCGCTGGACGACCTGAGCTTCGTGCTGGTGCCCGACCTGCCGGCGCTGCTGGCCGACCGCGATGCCGCCGTGCCGCCGGATGCGCCGGCACAGCCGGTGGTGCCCGAGGTCTTCGTCGAATGCGCACCCTCGCTGGTGCCACCGCCGCCGGCGGCCGGCGTGCGCCGCATCGCCGCCCCGCGCCTGTCCGACGAGGCCTTCGCGGCATGGAACGACGTGGCCCGGCGGTTGCGCGAAAGGCTGGCCCTGCGCCGCCGCGACCTGATGCTGCTGCTGGCGGTGCCGCTGGCCGCCGCGGATACGCGGGCCGCACGGCACCTGCAGAGCGCGTTGACGCAGCGCTCCAGCATGCTGCAGCTGGCCACGCCCTGGCTGCAGCCGCTGCGGCCGCCGCGCGTGCCCGAAGGCCTGCTGCCGCCCGATGGCGCGCTGGCCGGGCTGGTGGCCGGCAGCGTGCTGCAGCGCGGCGCGGCGCGCACGGCGGCCGGCGCGGCGCCGCGCGGCGTGCGCGCGGTCTGGCCGCAGCCGCCCGACGAAGAACTGCGCACGCCCGATGCGGCGCGCGAGCACGACGCGCTGGTCAGCCGCTTCGCGCTGTTCGCGCCCACGCCCGACGGCGTGCGCCTGCGCTCGGACTGCAGCGCCAGCGCGCAGCCGGCCTGGCGCGAGGCCGGCGTGGTGCGGCTGCTGGGCCAGTTGCTGCGCACCGCGCGGCAGGTGGGCGAGACGCTGGTCTTCGAGCCTTCGGGCGAGGCCTTGTGGGCGCGGCTGCGCGGCCGCTTCGATCAGGTGCTGATGCGCTACTGGCAGGCCGGTGCCTTGCGCGGCGCCAGCGCGGCCGAGGCCTTCGACGTGCGCTGCGATCGCTCGACCATGACGCAGAACGACCTGGACAACGGCCGCGTGGTCGTTCAGGTGAGCTTCGTACCGCAGGCCGGAATCGAGCGCATCCGCGTCGCGCTGGCGCTGGCCGAGGACGGCGGCGTGCGCTGGGCGGATGCCGATGCGCTGGAGGAGAGCGTCGCATGATCGGCCGGCCGGACACTGCAAGGCACGCGCCGATCGGCGTGTTCAACTTCCATGTCGCCTTTGCCCGTGACGGCATCGACGGCGACACCGCCACCGACGACGTGGCGCTGTGCCAGGGCGCGTTCTCCGAAGTCAGTGGCCTGGAGGCGACGATGGAGCCGCGCGCCATCCGCGAAGGCGGGCTGCACTGGGGCGCGCACCAGCGGCCCGGCGCGGTCAGCTTCGCCACGGTGGTGTTCAAGCGCGGCATCACGCCGGCCCGCGACCTTTGGTGGTGGTTCGAGCTGATGGGCACCGGCACCTTTGCCGCACGGCTGCGCGCCGAGGTGCAGATCCTCGGCAGCGACGGCGCGCCGGTCATGCGCTGGACGCTGCGCCGCGCGCTGCCGGTGAAGTTCAAGTGCGCCGACCTGAACGCGCGCGCCACCGATGTCGGCATCGAGGAACTGCACGTGGTGCACGAAGGCCTGGAGCACGCCGCATGAACCAGCCGCCGCTCGCCAAGGCCGAGATCAAGATCGGGCAGGACGGCCAACCCTTCGCGGTGCAGTTCAACCCGGTGTCGCTGCAGGTCGAGATCACCAACAGCATCAACCAGCAGGGCGAGGCGGGTGGCACCAACCAGGTGTCCACCCAGTCCAGCGCCAAGATGGGGCTGGATCTGGTGTTCGACACCAGCGGCAGCGGCGAGGACGTGCGCGGCAAGACCCGCGCCCTGCGCGCCGCGGTGCGCGCGCCGCAGGAGCCCGGTGCCAGCCCGGCGGCCACGGCCGAGGCCGGTGCCGCCTTCGTGCCGCCGCTGGTCACCTTCCAGTGGGGCACCTTCATCTTCGCCGGCATCGCCGAGAGCTACCGCGAGACGCTGGATTTCTTCTCGGCCGACGGTGTGCCGCTGCGCGCCCAGGTGGCGATGAGCCTGAAGGAGCAAGCCGGCGAGTTCACCGCGCTGGAGCGGCCCAACCCGCGCGGCGCGGCCAGCCCGGCGGCCTTCGAGGTGCCAGCGGCGCTGGGCAGCGGCGGCGCGGCCGGCGTGGCCAGCCGCGGCGGTGACCTGCGCGCCGCGCGCGCCATCGCCACGGCCAATGGCGAGGCCAGCCTGCGCTTCTCGGCCGGTGCCAGCCTGTCGCTGGGCGGTGGCGTGCAGCTGCGCGAGGCGGTGGGCTTCACGGCTGCGGCCGGCGTGCAGGCGTCTGCCCCGGCATTGCGTTTCGATGCGCGCCGGCTGCAGCCGGCCGCGCCGGCCGTGCAGCTGGCCACCGATGCCGGCGCCGGCTTCGGCATCGATGGCCGTGCGCTGCCCAGCAGCCCGGCCGGCCTGCGCAGCGATGTCGGTGCCGGCCGTGCGCTGTCCGGCCGCCTGCGGTTCGAGAGCTGAAGGAGCAGCACGATGCCGGTGGTCATCCACGATTTCGAGATCGTCGTTCCCAGTGCCGAATCGACGCCCGCCACGTCGCCCGCGCCCGCCGCAGCGGCCGCCGGGCCGGCCTGGTCGGCCGAGCTGGCCACCCGGCTCGAAGAGCAGCTGCGCCTGAGCCTGGAGCGCGCGCAGCGCCTGCAGGCTGACTGAGGAAAGCCCGTCATGCCGCCCAGTGCCGCCACCGAAGAACGCCCGGTCGCCGAGCGCGTGGCCTATGTGGCCCGGCCGACCGTGCAGGTCGACGGACAGGAGGTCGCGCTCGTGACCGAGATGCTGCGCGCCGTGACCGTGCACGAGGCCGAAGGCGGCCTCAGCAGCCTGAGCCTGACGCTGTCGAACTGGGGCGTGGCGGGGGGTGGCATCGGCTACCTGTTCAACGATGCGCAGCCGCTGGCGCTGGGCAGCGTGCTCAAGCTCTATGCCGGCGAAAGCAGTGCGCCGCGCGCGCTGTTCGAGGGCAGCGTGCATGCCATCGAAGCCGCGGCCTCGGTGGGCACGCCGCCGGAGATCAGCTTCCTGGCCGAAGACAAGCTGTTCAACGCGCGCATGGCGCGGCGCAGCGCGGTCTACCAAGACATGGCGCCGGCCGACGTGGTGCGGCGCGTCGCCAGCGGCCTGGGGCTGGAGGCCGATGTGGGCGACCTGGGTGGCGACAGCGCCACCTGGGTGCAGCTGAACGAGAGCGACCTGGCCTTCCTGCGCCGGCTGCTGGCGCGCCACGATGCCGATCTGCAGATCAGCGACCGCGTGCTGCAGGTGCGGCGCATTGCCGACCGCGAGCGCGGAACATTGCGGCTGCAGATGTACAGCCAGCTGCAGCGCGTGCGCGTCATTGCCGATCTGGCCGAGCAGGTCACCGAAGTCGGCGTCAGCGGCTTCGATGCCGCCAGCGGCCAGAGCTACCAGGCCTGGAGTCAGGGCGCCGCGCTGGGGCCGGGGCAGGGGCGCAGTGGTGCATCGCTGCTGGCCAGCGCGCTGATGTCGCGCCGCGAGCACCTGGCGCCGCTGGCCTGCCGCAACGAGGCCGAGGCGCGCGCGCTGGCCGACGCCGCCTTCGACGCGCGCGTGCGCCGCTTCGTGCGGCTGCACGGCAGCACCGAAGGCAATGCCGAACTGCGCGTGGGCACGGTGGTCGAGATCACCGGCCTGGGCGCGCGCTTCGACAACCGCTATGCCGTCATCGAGGCCACCCACCGCTGGGACCTGCAGCGCGGATACCAGACCGACTTCGTCGCGCAGTGCGCGTACCTGGCCAACCCCTGAAAGCACAGCATGGACCGCGCCGATCCACACACCCTGCTGCCCGTAGGCACTCCGCCGGTGCTGGGCCCGGCCTGGGCCGGCGGCCTATTCCTGGCCGAGGTCGTCAGCGTGGCCGACCCCGAGCGCCAGGCCCGTGTGCAGCTGCGGCTGCATGCCGCGCAGGGCGCGCCCGACCAGGACGCGCCGCTGTGGGCGCGCATCGTCTGCCCCTTCGCCGGCGACGACCGCGGCGCCTTCTGGCTGCCCGACCCTGGCGACCTGGTGGCGGTGGTGTTCGTGCAGGGCGACATGCGCCTGCCGGTTGTGCTGGGCGGCCTGTGGCACGGCCGCGCTGCGCCGCCGCAGGCGATGGACGGCAACGGCGACAACCATCTGAAGGTGCTGCGCTCGCGCAATGGCGTCAAGGTGACGATGGACGACACGCCCGGCCAGGAACAGCTGGTGCTGGAGACGCCGGGCGGCTGCAAGCTCACGCTGCAGGACGGCCCCGGCCGCTGCGAGCTGGTCGACAGCAACGGCAACGGTGCACGGTTCGAGGCCGATGGCATCACCGTCACCGCGGCGGTCAAGGTCACGATCAACGCGCCGCAGGTCCAGGTCAGTGCCGGCATGGTGCAGGTCGATGCCGGTATCAGCCAGTTCAGCGGCGTGGTCAAGTGCGACACGCTGATCAGCAACTCGGTGGTGTCGATGTCCTACACCCCGGGCGCCGGCAACATCTGGTGAGGGCGATGGCCGCGCTCGAATCCCGCCAGGCTCATCCGCCGCATGCGGTGCGGCTGCGGGGCCCGGCGCGGGCCGGCGCGCCGGCACTGCTGGTGGACGTGGAATCCGACGACTTCCTGGCGGTACTCGGCGGCGCGCTGCAGCGCATGGCCTGGCCCCGCAGCGGCTGGCCGGCCACGTTGCCGCTGCCGGCCCTGGCCGACCAGGGCGCGCCGCGCGCGCTGTTCCGGCCGATCCACCGGCGCTTCAACCTGCTGCTGCTGGACACCCATTGCCAGGTCTTCGGCACGCCCCGGCTCGACCCGCGAAAGATCGAATCGGCCGGCTTCGTGCTGCGCCGATGGGTGGGGCCCGATGCCGCCGGCCGGCAGCCCGACGCCGCTGCGCGGGCTGATGCCCGCCACTGGCAGGCCTGGCAGCTGCAGGGCGAGACGGCGCTGGGCTGGCGCACGCTGGCCGATGAGCGCGAGGCCGATGCCGACCCCGACCCGGCACGCCGGCCGCTGGCGCGCAGCGGCAATGCCACGCTCGACGCACTGCTGGCCGCACGCGCCGCCGGCCGCCCGGCCGAGGCGACACACCGGCTGTACCCGCTGCCGCCTTCATTGAACGATGCCGCGCAGCGCACGCTGCTGTGGGGGCTGCTGCCGGCCGGCGATGCGCCGCGCCAGCCGGCCGCACCGGCGGTGGACTATGCCGCCGCGCGCGCGCCTGGCCCGGTGCGCGACGATTTCATTGCCCACCTGTCGCCCTACCTGCGGCGCACGGGCAGCGTGCGCGAGCTGCCGCCCGGTCGCTTCGACAGCAGCTGGCTCGATGCCCCGCTGCAGCTGCCGGCCGATGCGCCCGACGTGTCCGGCAACGCCGAACTGCAGCGCGCGCAGTTCGCAGCCTGCGTGCGCCAGCTGGCGCTGGAGTTCGACATCGGCGGGCCGCGCGGCGCCGCGCTGCGCGCGCTGCTCGACGAGGTGCCGCTGCAACGCCGCCGCGTGCCGGCCGCGCCGCCAGGCGTCGACCCGTACCAGCGCATCGACAGCTCGGACTTCTTCGTCGCCTGCGCGCGGCTGGTCACCGAAGCCGATGCACCGTCGGTGGACATGCCGGCGCGCTTCGGCCCGGTGCCGCCCGGCTGGACGGCGCGCTTCGCCGATGCCGCGCTGGAGCTGCTGCAGCAGCGCGCCAACGGCCTGCGCACGCTGCAGGGCGGCTTCGACGACAGCGAAGCGCTGTATGCAGTGCGCGCCTTCGTGCGCGTGCGCAGCGACGACGGTTGCCCGCCCACGCTGGTGTGGAGCGAGCCGACGCCGCTGTTCCGCATCGCGCCCTGGTATGCGTCCACCGGCGCGCCGCAGGCGCGCATCGCGCTGCCGCCCTTCGACCGCAACAGCCTGCAGGCGATGAAGCCCAACGTCGCCTTCGAGCTGCCGCCCTCGCTGCAGAACCTGCTGGCCCACAACGCGCCGGCCGACCTGCTGGACGGCAAGGGCAAGGACGGCGGCGGCCTGGGTATCGGCTGGCTGTGCAGCTTCAGCATTCCGATCATCACGATCTGCGCGTTCATCGCGCTGAACATCGTGCTGTCGCTGCTGAACCTGTTCCTGCGCTGGATGCCCTTCGTCAAGATCTGCCTGCCGATCCCGACGAAGAAAGGCTGATGCGATGGCCCGCGACCTGCGTCTTGCCCCCCCGATCGGCTGGCCGCTGCTGGGCGTGCCCGATGCCGACGGCGCGCTGGCCTGGCCGAGCCTGGAGCGCAGCGTGGCCGACGGGCTGCGCAAGCTGCTGTCGGTGCGGCCCGGCGAGCTGCTGATGCATGGCGACTACGGCGCCGGGCTGCAGGACTTCCTGCACGAGCCCAACACGCTGGCGGTGCGCGCGCGCATCCAGGCGCGCATCGCCGCCGCGGTGGCGCGCGACGAGCCGCGCGTGCAGCTCGACCGCATCGAGCTGCGCGAAGACGAACGCGACCCGGCCACGCTGCGCATCGAGCTGCACTACCGGCTGCGGCGCAGCGGCGAGGCGCAGCGCGTGGCCCTGTCGATGAACCTGGGAGGCTGAAGGCCATGCCGCTGCCCGTGCCGCTGCTCGACGACCGCCGCTTCGACGACCTGGTGGCCGAGCTGCTGGCGCGCATCCCGGCGCACACGCCGGAGTGGACCAACCCGCGCGTCGGCGACCCCGGGCGCACGCTGATCGAGCTGTTCGCCTTTCTCGGCGACACGCTGCTGTACCGCGCCAACCAGGTGCCCGAGCGGCAGCGCCGCGTCTTCCTGAACCTGCTGGGCCTGGGCCTGCGGCCGGCACAGCCGGCGCGCGGCCTGGTGGCGCTGAAGCCGGCCGACGACCAGCGCGAGGCGCTGGACCTGCGCGCCGGCGCGCGCATCGAGCGGCCGCTGCCTTTCGAGACGCTGCAGGAGGTCTCGGTCGCGCCGGTGGCCGGCGAGGTCTACATCAAGCGCCGCGTCAGCGTCGAGTCGCACCCCGAGCTGGCCGACACGCTGGCCGAGCTGGGCGCGCTGTACGGCGGCCGTGCGCTCGACACCTACGAGACCACGCCGCTGTTCACCGACGGGCTGGCGCTGCCGCAGGGCGTGGACCTGGTGGCCGACACGGTGGACAGGAGCCTTTGGATCGCGCTGCTGGCGCCCAAGGCGGCGCGCGGCGAAGACCCGCGGGCGCTGCGCGAGCGGGCCCGCGAGCAACTCGCCCGCGACGCCGAAGGCGCGCCGCGGCTGATCAACGTCGGCGTGCTGCCGGCGCGCGTGGTGCCCGATGCGCAGAGCGCCATCGCCGACGCCGCACCGGTGGACGTGCGCTGGGAGATCTCGGTGCCCGGCGCGAACGCCACCGACTACCACACGCTGGACATCGCGGCCGGCAGCGCCAGCGGCCTGCGCCAGGCGGGCGTGCTGCGGCTGGTGCCGCCCGGGCCGGCGCTGATCGGCGTGGGCCCGGCGGCCCGCGGCATCGACGCCCGTTCCGGCATCGACGACGAACCGCCGCGCCTGGACGACCCCGAGCGCGCGCTGCGCCTGGTGGCCTGGCTGCGGCTGCGCGCCGCGCCGGCCACGCAGCAGCTGCGGCTGGCCTGGGTGGGCCTGCATGCGGTGCAGGTGGTGCAGGGCAGCCGCATCGGCCCGCTGGTGGTGGCGCAGACCCGCGGCCTGGCCGATGAGCGCATCGCGCTGCCGCTGCGCGACATCGACCCGGCCACGCTGCAGATCGCCATCGCCGAGCCTGGAGAGGACTATGTCGCCTGGCAGCGCGTCGACGACATGGCGCTGCTGCCGCAGGCGCCCGGCACCGCGCGCGACGCGCGGGCCTATGAGCTCGATGCGGCCGCCGGCGAGCTGCGCTTCGGTGACGGCGTGCGCGGCCGCGTGCCGGCATCCGGTGCGCGGGTGAAGATCGTCAGCGCGCGTGCCGGCGGCGGCCGTGCCGGCAACCTGGCGCCGGGCAGCCTGCGTGAGCTGAACGCCGTGCGCGTGCGCGACGGCGCGCCGGTGGCCGGACTGAAGCTGCTGCAGCCCGCGCCCACCACCGGCGGCGAGGATGCCGAGGACATTGCCGCGGCCGAGGCCCGCATCCCCGGCGTGCTGCGCCACCGCGAGCGCGCCGTCACGGCCGACGACTACCGCACGCTGGCGCTGCAGACACCCGGCGTGGACATCGGCCGGGTCGAGGTGCTGCCACGCTTCGTGCCGCGCAACCGCGCCTTCGGCGTGCCCGGCGTCGTCAGCGTGATGGTCCTGCCCGGCGTGCCCGGCGGCGGCGTCGGCAGCGCGCCGAACCCGCGTGCCGACCGCTCGCTGATCGAAGCGGTGCATGCGCAGCTGGAGCCGCGCCGCCCGCTGGCCACCGAGCTGTACGTGATCGGCTGCGAATACGTGCCGGTGGCGCTGTCGGTGGCCGTGGGCCTGCGCGACGATGCGCCGCGCGATGCCACGCTGGCGGCGGTGCGCCAGGCGCTGCGCCGGCTGCTGTGGCCGCTGGCCCCGGGCGGCTTCGACGGCCAGGGCTGGGCGCTGGGCCGCGCGCTGGCCGACCGCGAGCTGGAAGTCGAGGCCGCGCGCGTGCCCGGCGTGGCCAGCGTGGCCGGCGTCAACCTGTTCGTGCGCGACGGCAGCCGCTGGTCGCTGCTGGGCCGCGATGCGCAAGGCACGCAGCGCCTGGCGCTGGCCGGCTGGCAGCTGCCGGAACTGCTGCAGGTGGTGGTCGAGGCCGGCGGCAGCGTGCCCACCGCGGTCGATGGCGGACTGCCAGATGAAGCCGGCCAGCGCGTGGCGGTGCCGGTGATCACGGACCTCTGCTGATGGACTCGAACGGCCAACGCTTCTGGATGTGGTCCGAGGCCGCACACTGGCCGGCGCTGGACGGCTGCAGCGTCACGGCGGCGCTGCCCACGGTGGCCGGCCGGCACGAGGCCGCGCCGCGGCCGCTGCTGGCGCTGCGCGCCGAACGGCCGGCGCCGGCGTGCATCGACGGCGCGGCCCGCGAGGCGCTGGCCGAGACCGACCTGAACCGCCTGCCGCTGCTGCGCGACGCCTTCGGCACCTTCGCCCGCTGGGACGCGGCCACGCAGACGCTGCGGGGCTTCGGCGCCTTTGCCGGCGAGGTGCCCCGCTATGCCAGCGCCGCAGCCGGCGCACCGCTGGCCATGGCGCTGGACCATGAGGATGTGTTGCTGCTGGCCTTTGCCGAACGCATCGAACTGGTCGACCTGCGCGACCGCTTCGCGCCGATCCCGCTGCCGCTGCCCACTGGCGACGACGCCTTCAGCGCGCATGCGCTGGCCTGCGACGCGCAGGGCGGCCGCTGGGCGCTGGACCGCAGCCGCCGCCGCCTGGCGCGCATCGCCGGCCGGCCCTGGCCCGACCGCGCCGGCGTGATCTACGACCCCGGCACCTTCAGGCCGCAGCCAGAGAACCCGGATGCGCCGCGGCTGGAACCGTGGCCCGAGGCGCTGCCCGCCGATCTGCGGCCGGTCACGCTGGCGGCCAGCGCGGCCGGCCGGCTCGCGGTGGCCTGCTGGGCGGCCGATGGCGCATTGCAGCTGCTGCTGATCGATGCGGACGGCCGCATCGGCGCGCGCCACACGCTGGAAGGCGCGGCGCACGCGCATGCGCTGGCCTGGATCGACGAGCAGACGGTGGCGTTGCGGCTGGCCGATCTGAACGAGGTGCTGGCCTACGCGCTGCCGCCGGGCGCCGGGCAGGGGCAGGCACTTGCGCCACTGGGCCGCCGCTATCCCGCCGCCGATGCCGCCCCCGGGCCCTTCGTGGCCGCGCAGGCCTGGCCGCCGCACCTGGCGCTGGCCCAGCCGCCGGATGCGGCGCTGCTCGACCCCGATACGGCGCTGCGCTTCAGCCGGCCGCTGGTGCCGCTGGCCTGGCGCGGCTACCGCGGCGCTGGCAGTGCCACCGGTCGGGCCGTCGATGCCGGCCAGCTGGGGCTGGAATGGCACCGGCTGACGCTGGAGGCCATTCTTCCCCCTGGCTGCGGCGTGCTGGTGGAGCTGGCCGCGGCCGACGACGGCAGCGAGCCGGTGCAGTGGTGGCCGCACTGGTTCGGCGATGCGCAGGCTGCGCCGCCGCTGCCCGAGGGCACGCCTCGCGGCGCCTGGCAGCGCGAGCCCAGCGAGCTGCCGCACCGCGCTGGCCTGCTGGACTGCCCGCCGCAGCCGGGTCGCGTCGGCCTGTTCGGCGTGCTGCTGCAGCGCGCCGGCCAGCAGCTGCGCAGCCTGCGCGGCCAGCATCTGCGGCTGCGCGTGCAGCTCTTCGGCAACGGCCGGGCCACGCCCGAGATCGCCGCGCTGCGCGTCTGGGGCGAACGCTTTTCCTACGTGCGCCGCTACCTGCCCGAGCTGTACCGCGACGAGGCGGTGTTCGATCGCGACGCCGCCGGCCCGGCCACGCCGCATGATTTCCTGGAGCGCTACACGCAGCTCTTCGAAAGCCTGCTGACGCCGCTGGAAGACCGCATCGCCGAAGCCCATGTGCTGAGCGATCCGGCCAGCGCGCCGCCGCAGTGGCTGGACTGGCTGGCCGGCTGGACCGGCGAGCGCTTCCCGCCCGGGCTGCCCGAAGAAGCCCGCCGCGAATGGCTGTGCCAGGCGCCCGCGCTGCGCCGCGAGCGTGGCACGCTGGCCGGCCTGCAGCGTGCGCTGGATATCGCCACGGGCGGCGCGGTCGCGTCCGGGCGCATCGTCGTCATCGAGGACTATCGGCTGCGCCGCACGCTGGCCACGCTGCTGGGCATCGACCTGAACCGCGAGGATGACCCGCTGCTGCCCGGGCTGGTGGTGTCGGGCAATTCCTTCGTCGGCGATACGCTGCGGCTGGGCGATGCCGACGATGCGCAGGCGCGCACCGAGTTCCTGGCGCTGTTCGGCGAGACGGTGGACTCGGCCGCCGAGCAGGCCACGCTGGAAAGCATCTACGCGCGCACCGCGCACCGCGCCACCGTGCTGGTGCACGAGGGCCTGGACGAGGCCTTGCAGCGCCGCATCGCCAGCCTGGCCGAGGCTTGCGCGCCGGCCCATGTGCAGCTGAAGCTGCTGGCCGCCCGCGAGCCCTTCCTGGTCGGCGTGGCCGCGCTGGTGGGTGTGGACAGCTACCTGCGCGCGCCGCAGCCGCCAGGCACCGCGCGCATCGAACGCAGTGCCATCGGCCGCGGCGACCGCATCCGTGCGGGCGGCGCCTTCGACTGGCGGCTCGAAGACGGCGTGCCCGGCAGCGATGCCGACGGCGAGCCGCGCGCCGTGCTGCGCGCGCCGCCTGTGCAGGACCCGGCGCTGCCGCTGACGCTGGACGGCCGCGCCTCGCGGGCCCCGTCGGGCGGGCAGATCGTGCGCTGGCGCTTCACCCGAGAAACCTGACCCCAAACCCCAAGGAGAGCCTCATGGCCAAGCTGGAAGTCAATGTTCCCTTCGAGACCGACCAGGCGGTGATCGTCGTCGAGGTCGATCCCGCCAAGCCGCTGGCCCGTGGCCGGCACCTGTTCCGTCTGGAGGTGACCGACGACTCCGGCAACGTCTCCGAGCCCGACCAGGTGGTGGTGATCGTCGCCGACCGCGAGCGCCCGACGGCGGTGCTGCAGGGGCCGCAGATCGCCGACGTGGGCAAGGAATTCAAGCTGTCGGGCGAGAAGTCCTTCGACATCGGCGGCTCGATCAAGAGCTACCGCTTCACCTACCTGGGCCCACAGCTGGGCTGAAAGGGCGGCCGTGCCGGTGCTGGTGCCGAACCAACCGCAGGAGCAGCGCGAGCCGGTGCTCGTGGTGCAGAACCGCCTGGCCGTGGGCGTGCACCGCTTCGCGCTGGTGGTGGTCAACGACCGCGGCGCCGAGAGCGAGCCCAGCGTGCTCAGCGTGACCGTGCGGCGCGCGCTGGTGGTGCCCACCGGGCCGGTGCTGGTGAACCCGGCGCCGGTGTCGCCCACGGTGGTCAACCGCATCGACAGCACGGTGGTGCGCCCGCGGCGGCGGCCGCGCAAGGAGGGAGGCTCCCATGGCCCTGAATGACACCGACCTGGACGACGCCTGGGCCGGCAGCACGCGGCCCGACCGGGTGTTCTACGAACTCGGCGTGCTGCTCGACGCCGAGGACTTCCGCGACGAGCAGACCTACCACCGTGGCCGGCTGGCGCGCGCGCTGGGCTACCTGGGCGGCGCAGGCACGCTGGTCGGCCTGCGCGCCCGCGTGCAGCGACCCGCGGCCGGGCTGGAGCTGCAGGTCGGCGGCGGCCTGGCGGTGGACCGGCTGGGCCGGCTGATCGAGGTGCCGCGCCCCTGGTGCCTGCGCCTGCCCGAATGGCTGCGCGCGCAGAGCGCCGACGCGCTGCGTGCCGCGCTGGGCCCGCAGGGCGTGGTGGCCGACCTGTACCTGCGCTACGTGGCCCGCGGCCGCGGTGCCACGCCGGCCTTCGCGCAGGGCGCCTACGACGCCACCGACGCGCTGACCCCGGCGCGGGTGCGCGATGCCTTCCGCTTCAGCCTGGTGCTGCGGCCCGAAGCCGCGGCCGACCCGGCGGCGCCCAACTTCCTGCCGCAGCCGCGCTTCGCCGCGCTGCGCGGCCTGCCCGAGGCCGGCCGCGGCGCTGCGCTGCGCGACGCCCTGCTCGACGGCTGGGACGGCCGTCTGGCGCGCGCCGACGGTGCGGCGCTGGCGCCGCTGCGCGAGCACGCCGTCGGTGTCGATCCGGCCGCGGTGTTCCTGGCGCGGCTGCGCGTTCCGGCCACGCCGGCCGCCGCTCCCGAGCAGCCGCCGGACTTCGACCTGGACGCGCTCGGCGATGCCCAGGTGGACAACCATGCCCGCAGCTTCGTGCTGCCCAACGACCTGATCGCGGCGCTGCTCGCCGCCTGAGGAACACGCCATGACCCCGCTGTCGACCCGCACCTTCGTGCCGCTGGAAGCCGCGCTGCAACTGCGCCAGGCGCAACTGCTGGTGGAGGAATCGCACCGTGTGCGGCCGCGCTACTTCGACGGCAAGTTCCTGGCCGCGCGCGACCTGACGCGCGACCAGGCCTACTTCCTGGCGCGCCAGGCCGGCTTTGCCCGGGCGCTGGGCGCCGGCGTGGTGGATGGCCTGCAGGTGCGGGCCGGCGCGGTGGCCAGCGACCTGGAGGTCGATGCCGGCTTCGGCTACACCGCGTCGGGCGAGCTGGTCTCGCTGGAGCGCGGTCTGCGCGTGTCGCTGGCCCAGCTGTTCCGGCTGCAGACCCTGGCCGCGCAGCTGCAGACGCTGCGCCGGCCCGGCCCGCCGCTGCGCAACCGCACCGGCATTTTCGTGCTGGGGCTGCGCGCCATCGAGTTCGCGGCCAACCCGGTGGCCGCCTATCCCACGCGCCTGGACGGCCCGCGCCAGGTGGAGGAGGGCGACATCGTCGAGGCCAGCGCGCTGACGCTGGCCCACTGGCTCGACGCGCCGGCGGACGATGTGGACCTGCAGCGCGGCCGGCTGGCGCGCGATGCCTTCGTCAGCCAGTCGCTGCCGCCGCTTCCGGCCGAGATGCTGCCGCTGGCGGTGGTGGCGGTGGCCGGCGATGCGGTGCGCTGGGTGGACATGCCGCTGGTGCGGCGCACGGCCGGCCAGGCGCAGTCCGACGTGCTGGGCTTCGGCTTCGCGCCGCGCCTGCTGCGCGAGGCGCACCTGGCGCAGTACACCCAGCAGCTGCGCGAGATCGCCGCGCGCGGCATGAGCGGCCGGCCGAACGCGGCGCAGTGGTTCCAGGCGCTGCCGGCGGCCGGGCCGATGCCGGCCGCCGCGGTGAACCCGGCCGATTTCAGCCAGAGCTGGTTCCCGCCGGGCGTCGATGCCGAGCTGATGCTGGTGCCCGAGGACGAGGTGGCCGCGCTGGTCGAGGAATCGCTGCTGCTGCCGCCGATCGACCTGCAGCTGAACGCCGCAGAGCAGGAATCGACCGCGGTGGCCATCCTGGTGGCGGTGCCGCGCCCGGCGCTGGCACGGCAGGCGGCAAGGCTGCGCGCGCGGCTGCAGCGGCCCACCTTCGCGCCGGCGGTGCGGCTGAACGCCAAGCGGCTGCCGCTGGACACGCTGCGCCTGCTGGCCAATGCCCGGCTGACGGCCGTGCCTTTGCCCACCGGCAGCGCGGCCGACCCGGCCGATGCGGTGTGGGCCGAGCTGCTGGGCCAGCAGAAGCTGCTGTGGTACACGCGCCGGCGCAACCTGAGCCTGCGGCCGGAGATCGAAGGCACCGCCGTGGCGGTGGTGGTGGCCGACGACGAGCCGGTGGACCGGCCGCGCAGCCGCGCGCCGGCCAGCCCGGCCGTGCGCCGCGACAAGCTGCTGGCCAAGGCCAGCGTGTTCGCTGCGGCCGAGATCGTGCGGCTGCTGGACGCGCCGAAGATCGCCGCCTCGCCGCTGCTGACCGAGGCGGCCATCGTGCGGCTGGACCGCGAGCGGCGCATCGGCAGCGCTGCGGTGGCCCAGTTGGCCGAGCAGCTCGGTGCCGCCGGTGCCGGCGAAGGCCTGGCGCGGCTGCTGCAGGCCCGGCCCGACCTGCGCGACGACCCGGCGGCCATCGCCAAGCTGGCCGCGCATGACAAGCTCTTCGAGCTGGACCGCCGGCTGGCGCTGGCCAATGAGTTCGAGCTGCAGCGCCTGGCTGCCGAGCTGCATTTCGCGCGGGGCCGGCTCGACCTGCGCAACGCCCTGCCGGCCGACTGACGCGCGAAAGGCCCCACCATGCAGATCCGCCCGAGTTCCCTGCAGGCGCTGGCCGCCGCCCGTGGCGAGGTGGCCGTGGCGGTGCAGCCGCGGCTGGCCGGCCGCGTCGATGCCGGCACGCAGCGGCGCATGAACGCCTTTGCCGGCCGCGCGCTGACCGCGCCGCTGCTACATGCCGAGCAGAACCACCGCAGCCAGCGCCTGGCGCGGCTGAACCGTGCGCTCAGCGCCGGCATCGTCGACGGGCTGCAGCTGGCCTTCTTCGAGGCCGACAGCGCAGCGCTGGAGACGGTGGACGATGCACCGCCGGCCGCGCTGGACCTGCGCGCGCCGCGGCGCCTGCTGCTCGATGCCGGGCTGGCGCTGGATGCGGCGGGCGAAGAGTTGCCGGTGCCGCAGCCCCTGCAGTTCGACGCGCTCGCGCTGCCAGTGGTGGCGCCGCCGTGGCTGCTGGACGGCGACGCACCGCCGCCGCGCCCGCCGCTGGCCGACGGCAGCGTGCTGGAGGCACGGGCCGTGGGGGCCAGCCTGCGCAGCCTGCTGGCGGCCGGACGCGCCTTGCCGCGGGTGGGCATCGTGCTGCTGCAGGCCATCGAGCACTGGCAGGTGGAAGGCGCCGACCCCTTCGACCAGTGCGAGCGCGACCTGGAGGCCGAAGCCTTCGAGGACCAGCAGCGCCGCGACGCCGGCCGGCTGCTGTTCTATGCCTGGCCCGATGAATGGATCGCGCCGCTGGCGCAGGATGTGGCCTGGCGCAACCGGCTGGCGCACCGCCTGTTCGAGCGGGAGGCGCAGCTCGGCGCGGCCGAGGCCATGCCCTGGCTGGCGCACGGCGTGCCGCTGGCGCTGGTGGCCTTCAATGCCGCCTGGCAGCCGTTGTTCGCCGACCGCGCGGCGGTGGCCCGTGCCGGCGGCAAGCCGCGCGGCAGTGCGCTGCTGCGCGCAGCCGGCGACGAGCGCGACGCGGCGCAGCGCCGCATCGCCGGCGCGGGCAACCGCTTCCTGTGGCAGGCACGCATCGAGCAGCTGGCCGAGCACCTGGCCGAAGCCCGGCTGGCCGGCGCCGATGTACCGGCGCTGTCCCGGCAGTTGCGGCTGCTGCCGCCGGCCGGGCTGCTGCCCACCGAGGCCCTGGACACCCGGGCGCGCATCAACCGCTTCTTTCCCAGCACGCTGGATGTGTTTGCCGCACCGGTGCCGACCGAGCAGCTGGATCTGCTGCTGGAAGAGGCGGCCGGCCTGGCGCCGATCGACCTGACGGTGCGTGACCGCATTGCGCTGTACGTGCCGGTGCCGCAGGCGGTGTTCGAGCCCGACCTGCTGGTGCTCGAAAGGCCCGACCCCACCGGCGAGATCGGCGATGCACTGGGCCGCTTTGTCGATGCGCGCGCCGACTGGCTGCGCCGCCGCCAGAACCTTCGCGTCAAGGGGCGGGTGCTGCAGCTGGGGCTGGACGGCAGCGAGCGCACGCCGCCGCTCACCGCGCCGGCCGACGACCCGCTGCGCCTGGAGGACGAGGCGCTGGCGCCCGCGGTGCCGGCCCCGGAAGGGCTGCTGCATGTCAGCGCGCTGGCGGCCGGCATCCACCAGCACTATGTCGACCGGGCTGCGCCGCTGGCCGTGCCGGCGGCGGCCACGCTCTATGCCTGGGTGCTGATCGACCGCGAGCACCCGCCGCAGCAGCTGATGCTGCAGTTCTTCGTCGACGGCTGGGAACACCGCGCCTACTGGGGGGCCAGCCTGATCGGCTGGGGCAACGAAGGCACGGCCTCGCGGCTGCGTCACTCGGAAGCGTTGCCGCCGCCCGGCGTGTGGGCGCGACTGGTGGTGGATGCGGCGGCGCTGGCGCTGGCCGGCCGGCGCATCACCGGCATGGCCTTCACGCTGCACGGCGGGCGCGCCTGCTTCGGCCCCGCCGGGCTGCTGGCCGGCAATGCCGAAAGCCCGTGGCTGACGCAGGCGCTGCTGGACGGCGGCCGCCTGCAGGGAGATGGCGAGGCCTGGCAGATCGTGGCGGCCTCCGACCGCGACGCGCCTTTCGAAGCCGCCTTCGGCACTCAGGACGACGACGGCGCGCCAGCCTCGGCCGACCTCGCCACGCTGCTGGCCGACGCCGATCTGCAGGCGCTGAAGATCATCCCGCCGGGCACCGAGCGCGCCGCGGCGCCCACGCTGGCCGGCCGGGTGCAAAGCCAGGGCCTGCGCGCCGCGGTGGAGGACCTGGCCGCGCGCATCGACGAAGCCGACGACGTGCTGAACCTGGGCTTCCTGCGCGTGCAGACCGACCTGTACCGGCTGCGCCAGTCGGTGCTGAAGCAGACGCAGGCCACGCGCTTCGCGGTGTCGCCGGCGCTGACGCAGATTGCCGACCTGGACAACGCCACGGCCACGCGCGAGCAGCTGGCCGACTTCTATGCCGACCTGCGCACCGGCGCGCAGCCGCTGAAGCGCGAGAGCGGCAGTGGCACGCAGCTGCAGCCGCGTCCGCTGCGCAGCAGCGCGCCGCTGCAACGCGAGGGGCCGGTGCCGGCGCCGGCGCCGCGGCCGCGCGATGCCCCCATGGCCATGGGCGTGCGCCCGGGCGTGTTCACCAACACCGCGCCCAGCACGCGCTTCGACCGGCCGGTGTCGTCGGCGGGCATCGTCAACGTGAGCCCGGCGCCGTCGGTTTTCGCGCCAGCGGCCGCGCCGGCGGCGGTGGAGTTCGTGCGGCCCGGCACGCGGCTGGACATCACCGACACGCTCGGCAGCGAAGCGGTGTTCGTGCGCCCTGGCGTCGGTGGCTCTTTGCAGCCGGCCGCGCCCGCCGAGCCACCGTCGTCCCAGGTGACCGGCGCCGACGCGCTGACCGGCAAGGTGGAGATCCGCACCTCGTCCATTGCCTCGCGGCTGGAGCGGCCGCGTTCGATCGAGGCCAAGGACTTCAGCGTCGCCACCCGTGCCGACCTGATCGCGCAGCTGGCCGCGCTCGGCCTGGACATGGACGGCCTGGACGTGCCCGGCCTGGTGGCCAAGGAGGAGGGCGGCGCCACGCAGTTCGACACCGTCACCGGCCAGCCGCGGCGCACCGTGGTGGCCAAGCTGGGCACGCTGCGCGCCAGCCAGTTCGCCGCGGTGCTGGCCGACCCCGACCCGCGCGACGACAAGGCCGACGAGTCGGCCTTCTTCTACAGCGGCGTCGATCTGTCCGACAGCAGCATCGCCCTGCTGCGTGGTGCCGAAGGCATCGTGCGCCGCTACCGCGACGCGCTGCAGAAGATGCGCGACGCGCTGACCGACCTGGAGGCCGACCACAAGGCGCTGCAGGCGCGGCTGGCGGTGGTGGGCCGCGAACTGGCCGAAGCCCGGCAGGACGTGGCCACCGCCCGCGCGCTGCTGGCCGAGGAGGTGGCCCGCGCCGAGGCACTGAACGCCCGCCGCGACGCGGTGGTTGCCGAGCATGTGAAGTTCCTGGCCTTCGCGCGGGTGCGGGTCGCCGCGCGTGCGCTGGCCGTGCCGGCACGGCCGCTGGATTCGGCGCTGGAGCCCGACGCGGTGCCCGCCTGCCTGGCCGAGCACGGCGAGCCGCCGGAGGACCTGCGCGCCATGCTGGCGCTGCTGCGCCAGGCGCCGCTGCAATGGTTCCCCGGCGCCCGCACGGTGCTGCTGCGGCTGGACCAGTCGGCACTGGCCGAGCGGCTGATCGGCGCCCTGCCGCTGCGCGCGCCCAGCGCGCCCGCCTTCGTCGCCGCGCTGCCGGCACAGCAGGCCGCGCTGCGCGCGCTGGGTGCGCAAGGCCTCAGCGTGGCCGCTGCGCGGCAGAGTGCGCTGCCGCTGCTGCAGGCCGCGGCGGCGCCTGCGGCCCCGCTGAGCACGCGGCTGCAGGCATTGGCCCAGGCGGCCAGCCTGGTCGACCTGCTGGGCGCCGCAGCGGCCGAGCGCAGCGAGCTGTCGCGCCGCGCGGCCGAGGAGTTCGAGCGCATCGAGGCCGTGGCCAGCTGCCTGCATGCGCAGCTGTCGGGCGTGCGCGCCGCCATCCGGCTGCAGTGGGCCGAGGCCTACAGCCAGTTCGATGCGGCGCGCGGCGCGCTCGATCTCGGTGATCTGGCGCTGCTGCCGCGCTTTGGCGAGTTGCGGCGCGAGCAGCGCCAGGACATCCAGGAACTGGCCGCCTGGCTGCGCCGCCGCGTCGATGCCGACGAGCCGCGCGCCGTGGCGCTGATGGCCGACGTGGTGCGGGTGTGCGTGCTGGCGGCCAGCCATTCGCCGGCCGGCGAGATCGTCACCGGCCGCATCGTGCGGCCGCTGCCGCTGAACCCGGGCCTGCGGCTGGAGGTGCGGCCGCTGCTGCCCGACCGCGTGCGGCTGGGCATGCAGGTGCAGTTCTTCGACGCGCAGCAGGTGGCGGCCCGGGCGGTGGTCGAAGACCTGACCGGTGGCGTGGCCTCGGTGCGCATCACCCAGACGAAGGTCGCCAACCTGGCCACCAGCCTGGCCACCGCGGTGCACTTCGTCAACCGTTGAGACGCCGATGAGCGACACCCCGGTGCTGGTGCGGCAGCTGCGGCTGCAGGCCGGGCGCGGCGTGCCCGCGGCGGGGGTGCGTGCGCGCGTCGAGGACGCGCTGCGCATCTCGTCCAAGCCACCGGCGCTGGCCCATGCCTTCGTGCTGCTGCGCCGCCTGCGGCTGCGAATGCCGGCCGGCGCCAGCGCGCAGAGCGTGGCGCTGCAGCTCGAAGCGCGCTGGCGCGCGATCGAGGCGCTGGCCCAGCCCATTGACAGCGCGCCAGACGAGGCCGAGGTGGTGTGGGCCGCCGACGAAGTGCAGGCCCGGCTGGCCTTGCTGCAGCGCTGGCACGACGGCGGGCCGGCCACGGCCTGGTTCTGGCAACGGCTGCTGCCGGAGGTGTCGCCCGCAGCGCCGCTGGCGCAGCGCCTGCAGGCCCTGCTGCTCATGCCGCTGCACAGCGCCGAACCGGCATTGCAGGCGGTGGAACAGGCGCGGCTGTGGCGGCTGGCGCGGCCATGGCTGCAGCCGGCAGGCCTGGGTGGGCTGCTGTGGCGCGGGTTGACGGCCGCGCAGGCGGCCGCCCTGCGAGCAGCCCTGGACGCACCGGCGCACCACTTGGAATTCCGGCCGATTCGGCCCGCGGCCGCCCGGCCGGGCGCCGGGCCGTCGCGGGCTTGGCCGAAGCCGACGACACAGCCTGACCCGGTGCCTATGGCGCCGGCGCCGCGCGCGGCACCGGCAGCGCGCGCTGCCGCACCGCCGCTGCCGGCCCGCACCGCCTCCGCGGCCACGCCCCGGCGCGCGGCAGCGCATCCCGCTGCGCTGCCGTCGCCACCGGCTGAGGCCCTGCCAACGCTGGTGCAGGCGGCGGCGCCAGCCCACGGGCCCGCGCCCACCGCCTTGGCAAGCCCTGGCGACGCGCCCATGGGGCCCGAGACCACCGCCTGGGCGGGCCTGTGGTTCGTGCTGCCGATGCTGCGCCGCTTGCGGCTGGACGAGGGGCCCGATGCCGCCTGCGTGCTGGCGCTGCTGCTGCAGGCGCTGGCGCGGCGCCATTGCTTCGATGGCCCGGCGCAGCGCTGGGTTGATGCGCTGGCCGAGCGCAGCGGCGCCGCCGACGCCACCGCGGCCCAACAGGCCGCCGCCGCCGATGCGCTGCGGCGGCTGCGGCTGCAGGCGCTGCAGGCCACGCGCCTGCCGCTGCGCCGCGTGCTGCACCGGCCAGGCCGGCTGCTGCTGGCACCGCACCGGGTGGACGTGCTGCTGCCGCTGGCGCAGGCCGACATCCGGCTGCGCCGCGCCGGCTTTGACATCGACCCCGGTTACCTGCCGTGGCTGGACACCGTGGTGCACTTCCACTACCTGTGATGAACGCACCCGCGCCCTTCGTCGATGCCGCCTCGCCCGGCTGCCGCACGCTGGCCCTGGCCGCGCTGGGCGCGTTGCTGCCCGAGCCCGGCGAGGCGGCCGCCGAAGCCCGCTTCCTGCGCGAAGCCTGGCTGCAGGCCGGCGGCGCGGCCTGGCCGCAGCAGGTGGCGCGGGCACTGGCCGGTCCGCTGCCGGCCGACTTGCCCTTGTCAAGGCTGGCCGCCTTGCTGCAACTGGGTGCCCCCGAGCTGTTGGCGGTGGCGCTGGTGGCGGCGGTGGAGGACGACCCGGTCGTCGGCCGCGTGCTGGCCTGGCTGCAGGGCGGCGCCCCGCGGCCCAGCCTGGCGCTGCTGGCCCGTGCCTTCGCGCCGCTGGAGCCGGTGGCCGGCAGCGATGCGCAGGCCGAGGCCTTGCTGATCCACCGCCTGGCTGGCTCGGCCGCACTGCGTGCCGGCGCGCTGCGGCTGGACGGCGAGGAGCGGCCGCTTTGCGAGCGCACGCTGGCCATGCCGGCGCCGATTGCGGCCGCGCTGGCCGGGCTGGCCGCCGACTGGCCGGGCCAGGCGCCACCGCTGCCGGCACCGGCCGAGGTGGTGGATGCCGCCGCCGTGCAGCGCTGGGCGGCGCGGCTGGCGGCGGGTGGCGATGCCGCGTTGCTGATCCGCTGCAGCAGCCCGGCCGAGGCGCAGGCCGTGGCCGTGGCGCTGTGCGCGCAGTTGCAGCGCCGGCCGGCCTGGTTCGGCGCCGACCTGCCGGCCGGTGCCGACCTGTGGCTGGCGCTGGGCGATGCGCTGCCGGTGTTCAGCCTGCCGACCGCGCCGCTGGAGCTGCAGGTCGTGCCGGCGCTGCAGCACTACCGCGGCCCGCTGCTGGTGCTGGCCGCGCCCGACGGCGGCGTGCGCCGCGACGACGGCGTGCTGGCCGAATGGCGCGTGCCGCGCGCCGACCTGCAGTCGCGGCGCCGGCTGTGGCAGGCCGCACTGGGCGACACGCCGCTGGCCGAGCGTGCCGCACGCCGGCACCGCGGCTCGGCCGCACAGGTGGCCGAGCAGGCGCGGCTGGTGCGCCTGCTGGCGGCCGGCGAATCCGGTGCCGACGATGCCGCAGTGGCCGAGGCGGCGCGCCTGACCGCCGCCTGCCGGGCGCTGGATGCGCTGGCCGAACGCCTGCCGCAGCCGGTGGACGAGGGCCTGCTGGTGCTGGGCGAAGGTCTGCAGGCCGAACTGCAGCGCGTGCGCCAGCGCTGCGAGCAGCGCGAGGGCCTGGCCGATGCGCTGGGCGCCGCGCTGCGCACCCGCGCGGTGGACGGCGTGCGCATGCTCTTCACCGGTGGCTCGGGCACTGGCAAGACGCTGGCTGCGCAATGGCTGGCCACCGTGCTGGCGCTGCCGCTGTACCGGGTGGACCTGTCGGCCATGCTCAGCAAGTGGGTGGGCGAGACCGAGAAAAACCTGGCCGAGCTGCTGGCCCGGGCCGAGGCCGCCGACGTGCTGCTGCTCTTCGACGAGGCCGACACGCTGTTCGGCAAGCGCACCGAGGTGGCCAGCGCCAACGACCGCTTTGCCAACGCGCAGACCAACTACCTGCTGCAGCGCATCGAATCGCATGGCGGCATCGTCGTGCTCACCAGCAACAGCCGCAGCCGCTTCGACCCGGCCTTCGTGCGCCGGCTGGATTTCATCGTCGACTTCGCCGCGCCCGATGCCGCGGCGCGGCGCGCGCTGTGGCAGGCCCATCTGGGCAGCGCCGCGGCGCTGGACGATGCGCAGCTGAACCGCCTGGCGGCGCAGGCCGACCTGGCCGGCGGCCACATCCGCAATGCGGTGCTGGCGGCGGCGGCGCTGGCCGCGGCACGCGGCGGGCCGATCGTTGCCGCCGACCTGGCGGCCGGCGTGCGCGCCGAATACCGCAAGCTCGGCCGCACCGCACCGCTGGAGCTGTAGCCGATGGCCACGCTGGCGATGCGCACGCGCAGCCGCCGGCCGCAGCCGGCGCGCGCCCCGCCGCGGCGCGAGGCGCGCAGCCCCGGGGCGGCGAAGGCCAGCGCCGGCCAGCCCTTGCCGCTGCCGCTGCGCCGCGAGATGGAGCAGCGCTTCAACGCGCCGCTGGGCGAGGTGCGCACGCACAGCGACGGCGCCGCGGCGGCCTCGGCCGGCGCGCTGGGCGCCAACGCCTATGCGCAGGGCAGCGACATCGTCTTCGGCGCCGGCCGCTACGACCCGCAGTCCGGCCGCGGCCGCGCGCTGCTGGCGCACGAGCTGACGCATGTGCTGCAGCAGCGCCGCGCCGGCAGCGCGCTGCCGCAGCGCAGCGTGGCCGACGGCGGCGCGAGGCAGGTGCCCGCGGGTGGCGACGCCGCCGAGCTGGAAGCGCGCGCCAATGCCGCCAAGGTTCACGGCAGCGCGCCGCTGACGGCCACCGCCACGCCGGCGCAGCCGCTGCAGGCCGACATCGGCGTTGCCTTCGCCGATGCGGCCGGCGCGGTGTTCGACGCTGGTGCCGAGGTGGTGGGCGACGTCGGCGACGCGGTGGGCGGCGCGGTGGCCGACGTGGCCATGGCGCTGGTGCGCGAGGTGGCGCCGCAGCTCGAGCCAGTGATCCGCCAGGGCCCCTTCGAATGGCTGAAGACGCAGCTGTCGCGCGCCTTCGACGGCGTGGCCGGGGTGCTGAACCGGCTCGACCCCAGCGGCACGCTCGCCACGCTGCTGCAGCTGTTCAGCGGGCTGCTGGGGCGCGCGGCCGGCATCGTGGCCGCGCTGGCCTCTGGCGACTGCCAGCCGCTGCTGGCGGCTCTGGGCCAGCTGAAGGACTTCGTCACCGAGGTGGCGGGCGCGGCGTGGGAAAGGCTGACCGAGTTCCTGGCGCCGGTGGGGCAGTTCTTCCGCGACCTGTGGTCGGGCTATGGCGCGCCGGCGGTGGAATGGCTGGGCCGCTTTGCCGGCGACGTGTGGGCGCGCGTGCAGCAGTTCGGCACCGACCTGTGGAACTGGACCGAGCCGGTGCGCAGCGCCGTCGGCGATGCCTGGGGCTGGGTGAAGGAGCAGCTGTTCGGCCCGGCCGATGCGGCCAGCGGCGACAGCAGCGGCGGCATCGTCGGCTGGGTCACCACCAAGGCCGGCGAGGCCTGGGACTGGGTGAAGGCACAGACGCAACCCGCGTGGCAGCCAGTGGCCGATGCCGCGGCGCGCGTGGCCGAGCTGCTGCCGCCGCCCTTCCTGCGCGACCTGGGGCAGCAGGCGCAGAGCCTGTCGGCGCAGCTGGAAGCCACCGACAGCGCGGTGGGCGGCGGCGAGGCGGTGGCCGAGAACCGCGAGACGCTGGCCAGCGTGCTGCCCGGCGTGCAGCGGCTGCTGGCTGGCGTGCGCGGCGTCATCGTTCGCGGCGGCGCCTGGCTGGCCGACAAGGTAGGCGCCTTCGGCGCCACGGTGGCCGGGCTGATGGGCGCGCTGCGCGCGAATGCATTGCTGTCGGTGCTGGCCAATGCGCTGGGCTGGCTGCAAGGTGCCGCGCAGCGGCTGGTGGGCTGGGCGCAGGAGGGCGTGGGCGCGCTGTTCGGCATGGTGCTGGGCGCCTTCGATGCGCTATCGCCCTTCGTCGAGGCTGCGGCCGGCGTGGTGCGCCGGCTGATCGGCGTGGTCGGCAACCTGCTGCGGCTGCCGCAGCTGATCCTCAGCACGGTGTGGGGCGCGATCCCCTGCTGCATCCGCGAGCCGATCAAGAACTTCGTGGTGCAGCAGATCCTCGGCCGCATCCCGGTGTTCGGCCAGTTCTTCACCGACCCGACGCTGTGGCCGCGGGTGCAGGCCACCGCGCTGCGCATCCTGCGCCAGGTGTTCGTCGACGGCGACCTCCCCGGCGCGGCCTGGGCCTTCTTCCGCGCGGTGCTGAACGTGCTGGGCCTGCCGCCGCAATTGGTGGTGCAGGTGCTGCGCAAGGCGGCTAGCGCGGTGGGCGACATCCTGACCAACCCGGTGGGCTTCCTGCTGAACCTGCTGGGCGCCGTGCGCGCGGGCTTCGGCCGCTTCTTCGACAACATCCTGACGCACCTGCTGGGCGGCATCAGCGGCTGGCTGTTCGGCCACGTGCGCGATGCCGGGCTGACGCCGCCGCGCGACTTCTCGCTGCGCTCGATCCTCGGCTTCGTGCTGCAGGTGCTGGGAGTGACGGTGGAGCGGGTGTTCGAGCGGCTGTCGCGCCGCCTGGGCCCGGCGGTGGTGGCCCGGCTGCGCACGATGCTGGGCGTGGCCACGGGGGTGTGGCGCTTCGTCACCATCCTGGTCGAGCAGGGTCCGGCCGGGCTGTGGGAAGAGCTGCAGAGCCAGCTGTCGAACCTGTGGGACACGCTGCTCGGCGGCGTGATCGGCTGGGTGCAGTCGCGCATCGTCGACCGCGCGATGCGCTGGCTGCTGAGCCTGCTGGACGTGACCGGCATCATGCCGGTGATCAACACGCTGGTGGCGGTCTACAACGCCATCGAGTCCTTCATCCAGTACCTGCGGCAGATGCTGGAGATCGTCTCCACCGTGCTGGACGGCGTGCTGGGCATCGCCCGCGGCGCCATCGATTCGGCGGCCGGCTTCCTGGAATCCGCGCTGTCGCGCGCGCTGCCGGTGGCCATCGGCTTCCTGGCCAACCAGTTCGGCCTGGGCCGCCTGGGCGAGCGGCTGAGCGAGATCATCGGCACCGTGCGCGGCACGGTGGACCGCGCGCTCGATTGGCTGATCGACCGCGCGATCCGGCTGGGCCAGGGGCTGATCGACATGGCGCGGCGCGGGGCGACGGCGGTGGGCAGCGCGGTGCGCAGCGCCTTGGGCTGGCTGCGGCTGCGCGTGGGCTTTCGCGCGGCCAATGGCGAGAGCCATTCGCTGTACTTCAACGGCGACAACGCCAACGCGGTGCTGACCATCGCCTCGGAGCCACGTCCCTTCCGCGCCTGGCTGGATTCGCTGCCCAGCACCGCCAACGCCGCCGACGTGGCGCTGGCGCGGCGGCTGTTTCAGCAGATCCAGGACTTGCAGGGCGCATCGCCGCCGGCGCCGCAACCGGCCGGTGCGGCGCCCGCGGCACCGGCGGCCAACGATCCGAACGAGCGCATCCCGGCGCTGACCAACGAGCTGGGCATCGTCGCGGCGCGGCTGATGCCAGCCGACGGCAACCCGGCGTCGTCGCCGCCGGTGTACGGCGGCCTGCGGCATGGCTTCGGCAGCACCGCCAGCGTGCCGACGATGACGCCGCGCTTCGCGCCGGGCAGCGAGCCCGGCGGCAACACCACGGGCGGGCTGTGGGACGACCTGGCACTGCGCGGCCCTTCGGCCAGCAACCCGTACTATGTGCGCGGCCACCTGGTGAACCACCACCTGGGCGGCTCGGGCGAGACCTGGGCCAACCTGACGCCGCTGACGCAGCGCGCCAACAACCGCGGCGGCGCGTCGATGCTGCGCACCTTCGAGACGCCGGTGAAGCAGGCGGTGATCGACCAGCGACGCACCGTGCGCAACTTCCAGGTGACGGCCGAGCCCGGCCAGCCTTCGCGCAGCGCCGACCTCGCCGACATCGACCGCGAGATCGCCCAGGGCACGGCCACGCCGCCGCAGCGCACCGTGCGCCCAGTGGACGAACTGCGGCGCATCCGCCGGGTGGTGCATGCGGAGCAGTTCATCCCGGCCTCCTTGAGCCTGCGTGCCGAGGTGGTGGAGCCCAGCGGCGCCACGCGCAGCGTCAGCTCGCCGGTGGCCAACACCATCGACACCGACTGGCGGCGCTACCAGTTGCGCCGCGCCTGAAGCGCATTCCTTGGCAGCGGCGCCCGGCAGCGCTGCGGGCGGGGCCACCCCTTCGGCTATGCTCCCCGCCGAACCCGATCCACCCCTTCCCCGAAAGCCCCCCCATGACCCTGCGCGCCGCCATCGCCGCGTCGATGGCCTACGACACCATCATGGTGTTCGAAGGCCAGTTCACCGACCACATCCTTCCGGACCAGATCCACAAGATCAACCTGTCGTTCCTGTCGCCGCGCATGCGCCGCGAGTACGGCGGCTGCGCCGGCAACATCGCCTACAACTACAAGCTGGTGGGCGGCGAGCCGGTGCCCATCGGCATGGTCGGCGACGACTTCGGGCCGTACTTCGACCACTACCAGCGCTGGGGCATCGATGCCAGCTGCCTGGTGACGGCCAAGGACAGCTACACCGCGCAGTGCTTCATCGTCACCGACCTGCACAACAACCAGCTGGCCGGCTTCCACCCCGGCGCGATGGGCCTGTCGGCGCAGATCCCGGTGGCTCAGGCCGGCGCCGTGGCCTGCGGCCTGGTGGGCCCGGATGCCAAGGACGCGATGCAACTGCACACGCAGCAGATGGCCGCGGCCGGCGTACCCTTCATCCTCGACCCCGGCCAGAACATCCTGCTGTTCAGCGGCCCGGAGCTGCTGGAGCTGATCGACCAGGCGCCGGTGCTGGTGTGCAACGACTACGAGGCGGAACTGGTGGCCGACAAGACCGGCCTGTCGCTCGAGCAGCTGGCCACGCGCGTGCAGACGCTGATCGTCACCCGCGGCGCCGAGGGCTCGTGGGTGCACCAGGGCGGGCAGCGCCATGCGGTGGCGCCGGTGGTGGCCACCGACGTGAAGGACCCCACCGGCTGCGGTGATGCCTACCGCGCCGGCCTGCTGCTGGCCATGGCCAAGGGCCTGCCGCTGATGCAGGGCGCGCAGCTGGGCAGCGTGCTCGGCGCCATCAAGATCGCGGTGCAGGGCTGCCAGAACCACAAGCCCACGTTGGCCGAAATCCGCGCCAGCTACGAGCAGCACTACGGGGCCTGGCCTTTCTAGCCCACGCCGCGCGATGGCGCTGGACACCTGGCTGATCTACCTGCTGGCAGCGGTGGGCCTGTCGCTGTCGCCCGGGCCGAACGGCCTGCTGGCGCTGACCCACGGCGCGCTGCACGGCCGGCGCAAGGCGCTGAACACGATCTTCGGCGGGGCCCTGGGCTTCGTCGTGCTGATCGCGCTGTCGATGTTCGGCATTGGCGCGCTGCTGCAGGCCTCGGTGCGCTGGCTGACGGTGCTGCAGTGGGTGGGCGGTGCCTACCTGGTGTGGCTGGGCATCCAGGTGTGGCGCTCGCCGCCCATCGGCCTGGAGCTGCCCGCCGGCACGCCGCCGCGCAGCGGCGCGTCGATGTTCCGCCAGGGCGCCCTGTCGGCGCTGACCAACCCGAAGGCGCTGCTGTTCTTTGCTGCCTTCCTGCCGCAGTTCATCGACCCGGCGCGCAGCCTGTGGCTGCAGTTCCTGATCATGGCCGGCACCTTCGCGGCGGTGGAGATCGCCACCGAGCTGCTGATTGCCGCCTTCGCGCAGCGCCTGAGCCCGTGGCTGAAGCGGGTGGGCCGGCGTTTCAACCAGGCCTGCGGCGGCATCTTCATGGCCATCGGCATGGCGCTGCCGCTGCGCTCATGACATGGCGCGCCAGCGCATCCTCTTCGACACCGACCCCGGCATCGACGACGCGATGGCGTTGTGGATGCTGGCCCGCGATCCGCGGGCCGAGCTGGTGGGCATCAGCACCGTGTTCGGCAATGCCGACGTGCACACCACCACCGCCAACGCGCTGGCACTGAGCCACCGCTTCGGGCTGGACGTGCCGGTGGCCCGCGGCGCGGCGCGGCCGTTGCAGCGGGCGGAGCGGCCTTTCCCGGTGGAGATCCACGGCCGCGACGGCCTGGGCGACGTGGCGCCGCACCCCGCACACGGCCGCGCGGCGGCGCCCAGCGCGGCCGCGCAGTTCATCTGCGACATGGCCCGGCGCTTCGACGGCGAACTCACGCTGGTCGCGGTGGGCCCGCTGACCAACCTGGCGCAGGCGCTGGCGCTGGACCCGGCGCTGCCGCAACGCGTTCCGCGCGTGGTGGTGATGGGCGGTGCCTTCGGCACGCTAGGCCACAGCGGCAACGTCACGCCTGCGGCCGAGGCCAACGTGTACTGCGATCCGCATGCCGCCGACATCGTCTTCGGTGCCGCCTGGCCGGTGACGGTGGTGGGCCTGGATGTCACCCACCAGGTGCTGTTGGACACCGCCTACCTGGACGGGCTGGGCGACGAAGGCGGCGACGAAGGTCGCTACCTGCGCGCCATCACCCGGCCCTACGAACGCTTCTACCACCGGCGCACCGGCGGCGGCATCTACGCGCACGATGCCAGCGCGGTGGCCTGCGCGCTGGACCCGTCGCGCTTTCAGACCCGGCCCGGCGCGCTGCGCGTGGTCACCGAAGGCCTGGCGCTGGGCCAGACCCTCCAGTCGCAGCGCGGCCACCTGCATGCGGCCAGCGACTGGCAGGGCCTGCCGGAGCAGCAGGTCTGCATCGCCGTCGATGCCGATGGCGTGCGCGCCGATTTCCGCGCCTGCTTGCGGCGCACCCACCCTTGAACCCGGAGCCTCGATGAACCTGCATCCCTCCTTGCGACTGGCCGCCCTGGCCGCTGTCACCGTGTTGTTGCTGGCCGCCTGCCTGTCCGACGACGACCCGGTGATGGCCGGCGAATCCTTCGGCGTTGACGCCACCTCGACCAGTACCACCACCTTCGCGGTGCGCAATGCCACGTCCTCGGCGGTGACGGTGCGGCTGACGCTGGGCCCCAACGCGGTGGGCACCTGGATCACCGACGTCAGCCAGTTCCCCGCGGACTGGGGCGTCACCGGAAGCGGCCTGGTGGGCCAGTTCAACCTGCCGGCCAACACCATCCGCAGCTTCGTGCTGCCAGCGGGCATCGGGCTGTCGGGCAATGTGTACTTCGGCGGCGGCACCGGCAACCCCGGTTGCGGCGGGCAGCCGGGCTTCCCGAACGCCGCCAACCTGGCGGAGTTCACCCTCGGCGTGCCCGGCAACGGCTTTGCCGGGCAGGAGGGCGTGGACATCAGCAACGTCAACGGCACCAACAGCTACATGGCCCTGTCGCTGGCCGGCAGCAACCCGTGGAACGCCGGTGCCGGCTATCCCAACGTCACCTCGGCCAGCAATGCCAACATCGGCAGCAACGCCAACCGCGTGGGCGTGTTCGGCTGGCAGGCCACCAACTGCACCAGCAGCGTCAATCCACCGAACCCCACCGCCAGCTGCCCGGCGCCGGTGAATGCGCCCGCCGGCCCCGAGCTGTCGGCCCAGGCCAACTGCAATCTGCAGCGGCCGACCAACGGCGGCGTGGTGACGGTGGTCTTCAACGGCTTCATCCCCGGCTCGTCGAACTGAACCACACCGGCTCGCGGCCGAGGCCTGGCCGCCTTGCGCCCGTCGGGCCTGAACCGATCGGTATCAGGCCGGGCTGCCCAGCAGCGGCTGCAGCCACTGCAGTACGCGCGGCGGGTCTTCCTCGTGCGCCAGGTGCCCCAGGCCGTGCAGCAGCTGCAGCTGCGCCTGCGGCAGCCGCGCGGCGGCGCGCTGCGCGTGGGTCGGTGGCAGCGTGCGGTCGCGCTCGCCGCTGAGCAGCAGCACGGGGGTGCGCAGCTGCGGCAACCGTGCGGCCAGCGAGGGCAGGTCCCAGTTCGCCATCATCGCCAGCGCGCCGGCCACGTGCGCCGGATCGCGCACCAGCCGGCCGTACAGCGCCACGCCTTCGTCGTCCAGCGTGGAGCCGGTGCTGGCCACCAGCCGCCGCACGCGCGCCAGGTCGCCCGCACTCCAGGCAAAGAGTTGCGGCACCAGGCGGTTGGCCGCCAGCAGCTTGGCCAGCGGCGAGAACAGCGGCCAGGCCGGCCCGTGCAGCGGCAGCAGCGCGCCGTTCAGGCTGGCGATGGCGTTCGGCCCGGATTCGCCCGCTGCTTCGACATCCAGCGCCAGCTGCACGGCAATGGCGGCGCCGGCCGAATGGCCGACCAGCAGCGTCGGCGCAAAGTGCAGTTGCCGCAGCAGCGCGGCCACGCCGCGCGCCATGCCCGGCAGCGTGGCGCCGTCGCCCCGGGCCGCGGCGCTGAAGCCATGGCCGGGCAGGTCCAGCGCCAGCACGCCCGCCTGGCGCGCCAGCAGCGGCGCCAGCCCGCGCCAGGAATGGGCGGATGCGCCAGTGCCGTGCAGCAGCAGCACGCGCGGCGCCCGTGGCCGCGGCGCGGGCCACTGCTGCACATGCCAGCGTTGGCCGGCGCATTCGACGAAGCGGCTGTGCGCGCGGTGCGGCCAGTCGGTGCCGTGGCGTGCCCAGTCCATGGCCATGGCCGGCGACATGTTCAGGCCTGCCGCGGCAGCGCGCGCACCGCGGCCGACAGCTCGGCCGCGCCGGCATGCGGCAGCGCCCGGTACGGTGCGCCCATCGCCTGGGCCAGCGCGCGGGCCGACGGCGAAGGCTGCGGCGAGGTATCGACCACCAGCGCCCCCAGCCGGGCGGCGCGCAGCTGGCGGGCCAGCTGCAGCGCGTCGGCTTCGGCCTGGCTGCGGCCGGGCGCGCCGCTCAGGCCCACGTTGGCGCGGCCGTCGGTCAGCAGCACCACCACCGGCACCGCGCCGCTGCGCCGCACCTGCAGCGCCGTCACCAGCGCCGCCTGCAGGCCGCTGGCCAGCGGCGTGCCGCCGCCGCCGGGCAGCTCGGCCAGGCTGCGCTTGGCGCGCACCAGCGAGCGTGTCGGCGGCAGCAGCAGCTGCGCGCCCTTGCCGCGGAAGGCGATCACGCCCACCTGGTCGCGGCGCACGTAGCACTCGGCCAGCAGCAGGTTCACCGCGCCCTTGGCCTCGGCCATGCGGTGCAGCGCCGACGAGCCCGAGGCATCGATGACGAACAGCGTGGCCGTGGCCGCGCGCTGCTGCAGCCGGGCGATGCGCAGGTCGCTGCCGCGCACGTGGATGCGCTGCCGGCCCGGCGGTGCCTCGGCGGCGCGCAGCCGCTGCCACGGCGCGGCCGCGCGCAGCGTGTCGATCAGGTTCAGCCGCGCGCCGCCGCGCGGCAGCCCGGCACGCGAGCCCACCGGCCGGCCGCTGCGCGGCGAGGCCGACAGTGCGCCGACCCGCCCGCCGCTGCGCGCGACCTCGCCATTCAGCAGCGCGGCCAGCAGCTGCGCCGGCAGCGCGGCCTGCGCGGCTTCGACCAGGCGCTCTTCCAGTTCCTGCACGTCCTGCTCGTTCAATGGCGGCGGCGGCGTGTCCGATTCGGGCGGTGGCGGCGGCTCTTCCGGCGGCGGCTCGGGCGGTGCCGGCAGCGTGGTCGCGCGCGGTGCCAGCACCAGCCGCGCGGCCAGGCGGGCGTCGTCCTCGTTCACGGCGTGCCGGCCGTGCAGCGCGGCTGCGGCGCGCGCGGCGCGCAGCGCCAGCAGGCTGGCGCGCAGCGAGGCCACGCCCATGCGCATCGCGGTGGCGCACAGCGCCTGCGCGAAGGGCTCGTCCAGCGTCACCGACGGCAGCCGCGCGCGCGCGGCCAGCACCGCCGCCACGTCGTGATCGGCATCGCCGCAGGCACGCAGCCCCACCGCCGACAGGTCGGCATGGAAGGCCAGCCGGTCGCTCAAGGCCACCGGCAGCGGCGGATCGTCGTTGCGGCCTTCGTCGAAGGCGACCACGGCCACGCGCGCCGGCCAGCGCTGCGCGATGCCGTCGCGCTCGGTGCCGACCTCGCCATCGTCCAGCGCGCGTGCCAGCCGCGCCGCGGTGTCGGAGCCCAGGCGTTCGGCCATCGGCAGCAGCAGCAGGCCCCCGTCGCATTCGGCCAGCAGGCCGCGCTGCGCCACCGGCTTGCCGGCCTGCAGCGTGGCCGCTAGGTCCAGCCCGCCCAGCAGCCGCTCGTCGGCGATGTGCGAGGGCATGCGCCGCCACGGCGTGCGCGCCGGCAGCAGGCCGTGCAGCAGCTTCGTCCAGCGGTCGCGCACCGGGCCCGCGCCGGCCCGCAGCACGATGCCGCCCAGGCCCTGCGGGTCGACGGCCAGCAGCGTGGCCGCCCAGACCGCATCCGCCCAGGCCGGATCGGCGGGCGGTGCTGCGGTCACGGCGCGAAGACCTCCTGCAGCGCGCGGTCCACGCGCACGCCGGCATCGGTGTCGTCCAGCGGGTCGCGGCGCAGGCGGTGGCGCAGCGCCGGCCGTGCGGCACGCTGCAGGTGCGCATCGGTGACGGCGCGTTCGCCGTCCAGCGCGGCCAGCGCACGGGCTGCGCGCATCAGCGTCAGCTCGCCGCGCAGGCCGTCGGTGCCCAGTGCCATGCACAGCCGCGCGGCCTGCTCCAGCGCGGCATCGTCCACGCGCACCTGGTCGAGGTGCTTGCGCGCGGCCACCAGGCGCTTGCGCACGCGCTCGTCCTCGGCGTGCCATTCGGCGCAGAAGGCCTCGGGGTCGCGCTCGAAGGCATCGCGGCGGCGCACCACCAGCACGCGCTGCGCCAGATCGGTGGGCGTGCGCACCTCCACCGCCAGGCCGAAGCGGTCCAGCAGCTGCGGGCGCAGCTCGCCTTCCTCGGGGTTGCCGCTGCCCACCAGCACGAAGCGCGCCGGGTGGCGCACCGACAGGCCCTCGCGCTCGACCACGTTCTCGCCCGAGGCGGCGACGTCGATCAGCAGGTCGACCAGGTGGTCTTCCAGCAGGTTGACCTCGTCGATGTACAGGAAGCCGCGGTGCGCGCGCGCCAGCAGCCCGGGCTCGAAGGCCTTGACGCCCTGGGTCAGCGCACGCTCCAGGTCCAGCGCGCCGACCACGCGGTCTTCGGTGGCGCCCAGCGGCAGGTCGACCACCGGCACCGGCACCAGGTGCGTCTTGGGCCGCGCGGCGGATTTCAGCGTGGCGCAGTCGTCGCAGCGCGGCGCTCGGTCGGCCGGGTCGCAGGCATAGCGGCAGCCGACCAGCGCGCGCATCGGCGGCAGCAGCGCGGCCAGCGCGCGCACCGCGGTGCTCTTGCCGGTGCCGCGGTCCCCGAAGACCAGCACGCCGCCGATGCGCGGGTCCACCGCGGCGGCCAGGATCGCGAGCTTCATCTCGTCTTGGCCGACGATGGCGGAAAAGGGAAAGGCCAGCGCCATCTCAGCTCACTCTCTCTCTGTCGGCCGCATGGCGGCGCGCGCGGCGCACCGCGAAGAAGGCCAGCACCGCCAGCGCCGGCACGGCAATGCCGACGATCAGGTCGGGCTCGAAGCGCCAGCCGCCGGCCTTGACGCCCTTGGCCAGGTAGCCCACCAGCCCGGCCATGTAGTAGACGATGGCCGCCACCGACAGGCCCTCCACCGTCTGCTGCAAGCGCAGCTGCAGCCTGGCGCGCCGGTCCATCGACGCCAGCAGCGCCTGGTTCTGGCGCTCGCGCGCGATGTCCACCCGCGTGGACAGCAGGTTGCTGGCGCGCGCGATGCGCTCCGACAGGCCGTGCAGCCGCGATTCGGCGGTCTGGCAGGTGGCCACCGCCGGCGTGAAGCGGCGGGCCATGAATTCTTCGATGGTCTGCAGCCCGGGCAGCCGGGACTCGCGCAGCTCGGCCACGCGCCGCGTCACCAGCTCGAAGTAGGCGCGGCAGGCGCCGAAGCGGAACTGGCTGGCGGCCAGGCCGCTTTCCACCTCGGCCGCCAGGCGCGTCAGTTCGTGCAGCAGCTGTTCGTCATCGCCCTGCCCCTGGGCCAGGCCGTCGGTCAGCGTGGCGAGTTCGCGCTCGATGGCCAGCATGCGCGGTGTCTGCCGGCGCGCAATGGGCAGGGCCAGCAGCGTCAGCAGCCGGTAGGCTTCGATCTCCACCAGCCGCTGCAGCGTGCGGCCGGCCTGCCCCGGCGTCAGGCCGTGGTCCAGCACCAGCCAGCGCGAGAAGCCGTCTTCGTGCAGCCGGAAATCGGTGAACACGGCACCGGCGCCTTCGGCGATGCGCGAGCCCGCGACACCGCCCTGCGCCCCGAAATGCTCGGCCAGCGAGGCCGCATCGGTGCCCAGGCCGTCGTCCGGGATCAGGTCCACGTGCACGGCGGCAATCGTGCGCCCGGGCACGCTGGACAGCCATTCGGCCGGCAGCAGCAAGGCCGCCGGCTCGGCGAAAGGGCGGCTGCCCGGCGCCTTGGCGGCGATGATCAGGTAGCCCGAGAACTCGCCATGGCGTTCCCACTTGAGGCGCACGCCGCCCAGGTTGACGCGGAAGTGCGTGGCCCCCGCCGCCGGGCCCGGCACCGCATGGCGGCGGCACAGCGCCTCCAGGTGGGCGAACTCGCGCGGCCGGTCGTCGGCATCCACCAGCACCGCGATGTAGCTGGCCCGGGCCGGCGGCTGCACGGTCTCGGGCGGGCGCGCATGCACCTCTTCGGCCATCGCATAGCGCTCGGCATGGTTCGGCGGGAAGATGGGCATGGGTGCGTCGAGGAGGCCGGCGGCACGGGGTGCGGGACGGCCTGCCAAGTATGTCATCTTGGCATGACGCCGCCCACTGTCAGATCAAGCAACGCTCAATGCACCGCGCGCTGCTGGCCCTGCCAGTAGCGCGCGCGGATGGCCTTCTTGTCCAGCTTGCCCAGGCCGGTGACCGGCAGCGCATCGACGAAGTCGATGGCCTTGGGCGTGTGCACCGGGCCCTTGCGCTCGCGCACCAGCGCCATCAGCTCCTCAGCCGCCACGCTGGCGCCGGCGCGCAGCACCACCAGTGCGCGCACCGCCTCGCCCCACTTCTCGTCGGGCACGCCGACCACCGCCGACGAGGCCACCGCCGGGTGCGTGGCCAGTACGTCCTCCACCTCGCGCGGATAGACGTTGAAGCCGCCGGAGATGATCATGTCCTTGCTGCGGTCGACGATGTACAGGTAGCCGTCGGCATCGCGCCGCGCCATGTCGCCGGTGTACAGCCAGCCGTGGCGGAAGGCCTTGGCCGTCTCCTCGGGCTTGTTCCAGTAGCCCTGCATGACGATCGGGCCGCGCACGCAGATCTCGCCCACCTCGCCGTCGGCCACCGGCCGGCCTTCGTCGTCCAGCAGCGCCAGCTGCGCGCCCACGCAGGGCGTGCCGCAGCTGGCCAGCCGCTCGGGGTGATGTTCCGGGTCATGCTCGTGCTGGTGCAGCACGGTCACGGTGTTCGGCGCCTCGCTCTGCGCGTACAGCTGCATGAACACCGGGCCGAAGACGCGCATGCCCTCGATCAGCCGCGCCGGCGACATCGGGCTGGCGCCGTAGATGATCAGCTGCAGGCTGGACAGGTCGGCCTGCGCGCGGCCCGGGTGGTCGAGCAGCACGTAGACCATCGTCGGCACCAGGAAGGTGGCGGTGATGCGGTGCTGCTGCACCAGCCGGCAGAACTTGTCGGGCGTGAAGCCCTGCGTCATCGCATAGGTGCCGCTCTTCAGCAGCACCGGCATGATCATCGCGCCCGAGGCATGGGTGATCGGCGTCAGCGCCAGGAAGCGCAGCTCGCGCGGCCAGTCCCAGTCGGCCATCTCGGTCAGGATCATCTGCACGTGCACGCGGTGGGTGTGGGCCACGCCCTTGGGCCGGCCGGTGGTGCCGCCGGTGTAGACCAGCACGCACACGTCGTCGGCCTCGGCCTCGTTGCGCAGCGGCTGCGGGGCATGGCCGGCCATCGCGGCCAGCAGGTCCTCGCCCAGCGCACCCAGCGGGCCGAAGCCCATCACCCGGCCCACGCGGGGCACGCGCTGTACCAGCCGCGCGGCGCGTTCGGCGAAGGCCTCGGGGTCGACGAACAGCGTGCGCACGCCCGAGTCCTCCAGGATGTAGGCATGGTCGTCCTCACTGGAGGTGGGGTTCATCCAGGTCAGCCGCAGGCCCATCAGGTAGGCCGCCGCGGTGATCAGGAAGGCCTCGGGCCGGTTGGCCGACAGCGTGGCCACCGCGTCGCCGCGCTGCAGGCCGCGGGCCTTCAGCACCTGCACGGCCTGGCTGATCAAGGCGCCCAGCTCGCGGTAGCTCCAGCGCGCATGGTCGCTGATGAAGGCGGTGCGCTCACCGCCGCGGGCCACCGCGGTGACCACCAGGTCACCGACCGAAGGGCCTTGGTACAGGGATGGGTTCATCGGCTGCCGCTCCAGACAACGCCCGCCATCGGGCGCCGGTCATTGTGCGGCAGCGCCTTCAGGGCGTGGCCAGCGGCTCGATGCGCGCCGGCACGTACTTGTGCCAGGGCGTGCCGGCGAAGGCGTCGCGGTCTTCCAGGCTGGTCAGCTCGTTCGGCGGCGCGCCGTGCAGCGCCGCCGCTTCGCCCGCAGGGAAGTCCACGCCCTGGCCGTTGGGCAGCGACACATGGCCGGGCTGCATGCGGTCGCTCAGGCCCACCACCACCGGCCACGAGCCGCGCGCGGTGCTCAGCCGCGCCATCGCGCCGTCGGCCAGGCCCAGCCGCTCGGCGTCGGCCGGGTTCATGCTCAGCGCGCCCTCGCGGTCCTTGCGCCGCCAGTCGGGGTTGCGCACGATGGTGTTGGCGGTGTACGAGCGCCGTTCGCCGGCCGACAGCACGAAGGGGAAGGCCGCGCCGGGCTGCGGCGCCGGCTCGTCGGCCAGCCCGCGCAGCTCGTCGAAGAACTCGGGCAGCGCCAGCTGGATGCGGCCGTTGGGCGTGGCCACGCGGCCCATCGATTCGGCCCAGTCGTCCTGCGCGAACACCAGCCCCGAGGGCGCGGCCAGGATCGCATCGAACAGGGCATCGGCCAGCTCGCCGGCATCGCGGGCCTCGGCGCCGATGCCGGCGCGGCGGATCGACGCCGCCTGGTGCTTGACGGCCAGCTGGCACACGCCCCACAGGCCGGCGCCTTCGGCCAGGCCGGGCGGCAGCAGCGGGCCGATGGCGCGGTACAGCAGCACCGGCAGCACGCCCATCAGCGCGGGCGTGCCGCCCACCACCTCGGCAAAGGCCTGGCGGAAGGCCGGCCGGCCCTGGCCCCAGGCGGCGCGCAGCCGCGCCACCGCGTCGGCCGGCAGCGCGCCGGCGCGCTCCAGCAGCCGGGCATGCAGCTCGGCCTCGGAGAACAGGCCCGGCGGCGGCGCCATCAGCGCACGGCGCAGGTGGAACACGTTGCGCGGGAACTCGAAGTTGAAGAAGGTGGCCTCGGCCTTCTCCAGCTGGCTGGCCACCGGCAGCACGTAGTGCGCCAGGCGCGCGGTCTCGGTCAGCGCCACGTCCACCACCACCAGCAGCTCCAGCGCGGCCAGGGCCTCGCGCATGCGCGGGCCGTCGGCTAGCGAATGCGCCGGGTTGGCCGATTCGACCCACATGCCGCGGAAGCGCTTCGGGTGGTCGCTGAGGATCTCCTCGGGGATGCTGTTGCAGGGCATCAGCCCGCCGATGATCGGCGCGTTCGTCACCGGCGTGCGCTTCAGCGCGCCGTAGCCGGCCGGCGCGCCGAAGATCGGCACCATGCTCGACGGCCGGTACATCGCGCCGGGCTTGCCGTAGTGGCCGGTGATCAGCAGCAGCAACAGGTGCAGGTAGGACACCAGCGTGCTGTGCCGGTTCATCTGCACGCCCAGGTCCTCGAAGCTGGCGACGCTGCGGGCGCGGGCGATGCGCCGCGCCACGTCGCGCACCCGCGATTCGTCCAGCCCCGCCTTGCGTGCATAGGCACCGATGTCCAGCGTGGCGAACAGCGGCCGCACGTCGTCCAGCCCGTCGGCATGGGCGGCCAGCCACTCGGCAGCCACCAGGTTCTCCTGCAGCACGGTGGCGATCATCGCGGCGAACAGGAAGGCGTCGCTGCCCGGCCGCACCGCCAGGTGGATGTCGGCGATGTCGGCGGTTTCGCTGCGCCGCGGGTCGATGACGATCAGCGTGCGCGCCGGGTCGCGCGCGATCTCGCGCAGCGTGACGCGGGCCCGCGGGATGCCGTGCGAATGCCAGGGGTTCTTGCCGATCATCAGCGCCACCTCGCAGTGCTCGAAGTCGGCGCGCACGACGCCGCCCAGCATGCTGCCGGCGACGAAGAAGGCGCCGGTCTTCTCCTGCGCCAGCGCGCTGGACTGGTAGCGCATGCCCAGCGCCGCGCGCGTGGCCCGGCTGTACAGGCCCGGCAGGTGGTTGCCCTGGCCGCCGCCGCCGTAGTACAGCAGGCTGCTGCCGCCATGGCGCGCGGCCAGCGCGGCGGCGCGAGCCGTCACCTCGGCGATGGCGGTGTCCCAGTCGATCTCCTCGAAGCTGCCGTCGGGCCGGCGGCGCAGCGGCGCGCGCAGGCGGTGCGGGCCGTTCTGGTAGTAGTCGATGCGCGAGGCCTTCTCGCAGGCATAGCCCTGCGACACCGGATGGGCATCGTCGCCGCGCACCCGCACCAAGCGCCGGCCGTCGTCGCCGCCCAGCTCCACTTCGAGCCCGCAGTTGCATTCGCACAGGATGCAGGCGGTGGGCTGCCAGGGGGCGTGCTCGGGGCGCGGGGTGGTGGTCATGCGATGTCTCCGTGGCGGCTTCGTATAATTTTTATACCAGAATCGACGCACCCGAACATGAAACGCAGCAGCATGGCCGACCGCCTGTGCCCGGTAGCCCGCGGCGCCGAGCAGCTGGTGGACGCCTGGAGCTTCCTGATCCTGCGCGAGCTGTTCCTGGGCAACCGCCGCTTTGAGGGCCTGCGGGTGCACACCGGCATGTCGCCGCGTTCGCTGACGCTGCGGCTGAAGCGGCTGGCGGACGAGGGCATCGTGATCAAGGCGCCCTGCCGCGACGCGCCGGCCTTCCACGAATACCGCCTGACGCCCAAAGGGCTGGACCTGTGGCCGGTGCTGATGACGCTGCGCCAGTGGGGCGAGCGCTGGGCCGGCCCCTGGGGCCGCGAAGGCCCGCCGCTGCAGCTGCGCCATCGCGGCCACGACCATGCGCTGCAGCCGGTGCTGGCCTGCGCCACCTGCGGCGAGCCGGTGGACGCGCGCAGCGCCGAGCCGCAGCCCACCCGCGCCGCGCTGCGCGAGCGCGAGGCCTTCGCCAGCGCGGTGCGTAGGCGATAGCCCGTGATGGAGGTCGCGTTCTTCTTCTTCGTACGGGCGCCTTGCCGCCCCTCGCTTGCCTCTCGTTGTTCTACTTTTTCATGTGGCGTCCCTGACGCCAGGAGGACGAGGGGCAACCGGCTGCGTTCAGCGAGTTTCTTGAGGCTCTTTGCTCGTTGGCTGATGACAACCTAAGTTACCGAGGTTCAAGGCGAGCACGCGCGGGCTTGTCCGACAGATTCATGAAACGGTTCAGCGCGTGATGCCAGCCGAGGTGGCTCCAGCCCGAATGGTCGCTGATGAAGGCGGTGCGTTGCCGCCGCGGTGACCACCAGGTCAGCGACCGAAGGGCCTGGGTACAGGGAGGGTTCCATTGGGCAAACACTCCTTGGCCGACCCCTGCGGCCGGTTGCCGCGCTGGCCCGCCTACTGCGGGGGCAGGCTGCGCGAGACCAGCACGCCCTCCAGATGGCCGGGCCCCAGTGGATGGTTGGCCGGGCGGTCGCGCACCACCTTGAGCGTGCCGATGCCCAGCGAAGGCACGGTCCAGGTCTGGTCGGTCTCGCCCAACGAGTTGGTGGTGACCACCTTGTAGGCCATGAAGCGGCCGGCAGGCACGCTCACCTCCTCCAGCGTCTCGACCTTGTAGTCGATGGTCAGCGACGACACCATTGGCGGCGTGTAACGTGTCAACTCGTAGACACCGCGCCAGGCCTTGCCCACGGCCAGCGGCCACTCGTAGGCCAGGGGCGGGTTGAAGGACATCAGCGGCTGGCCGTCGCTGGACAACTGCGCGACGATGGCGTGGTTGCCAGGGTCGAGCAACTGGATGCCATGCCGTTCGGAAGTGGAGCTGACGAGCTTGCGCCCGTTCCAGTCGCGCTGGCCGATCGTCCAACGCACCGGCCCTTCGTACTGACCGTAGCTGCCCTCGCTCTTGCGCTGGTAGACCAGCACCGTGCCCTCCGGTGCCGGCACGAAGACGCCGGACTGGGACGCGGCCTGCGCGCCGACCGTCGGCGCGGTGCAAGCCAGCACGGCCGCCAGGGCGAGCGGGGCGAAGTGAAGTCGCTGCATTGCGTTCATCGTGTCCTCCATGGGGTTGAGGCAGACCCGGCGGGCCTGCGTGCTGTAGATCGAGCCGCTGCAGCGCTTTGCCAGGGGGCCTCACACGCCGAATCGCCGATGCTTGCCCTGGGTCAATATGGGGTGGCGTCGCGCAGGTGGCAGGTCGGCCCCGGCAGGGCGGCTAGCATGCGGCGCCACTGTCTGCTCGAGGCGCCCGATGTCTGGAACTAACCGCTACCCGCATGTCTTCAGCCCGCTGAACCTGGGCTTCACGACGCTCAAGAACCGCATCCTGATGGGCTCGATGCACACCGGGCTGGAAGAGGCCCCCGACGGCTTCCCGCGCATGGCCGCCTACTACGCCGAACGGGCGCGCGGTGGCGTCGGCATGATCATCACCGGCGGCATCCCGCCCAACGAGGAAGGCGGCCTCGGCAGCAAGCTGTCCACGCCCGAAGAAGCCGCGCAGCACCGGCTGATCACCGAAGCCGTGCATGCCGCCGACCCGTCGGTGAAGATCGTCATGCAGATCCTGCACACCGGGCCGCTGGCCGGCACGCCGGCCTGCGTGGCGCCGTCGCCGGTGAAGTCGCGCATCGGCCGCTTCACGCCCAACGAGCTGGACGAGGCCGGCATCGAGAAGCAGCTGGCCGACTTTGCCAACTGCGCGGCGATGGCCAGACAAGCGGGCTACGACGGCGTGGAGATCATCGGCTCGGCCGGCTACCTGCTGTCGACCTTCCTGGTGCAGAAGACCAATCTGCGCACCGACCGCTGGGGCGGCCCGTGGGAGAACCGCATGCGCTTCCCGGTGGAAGTGGTGCGGCGCGTGCGCGAAGCGGTGGGCGAGCGCTTCATCGTCATCTTCCGCATCGCGGCCATGGACATGCTGGAAGGCGGCCTGGCCTGGGACGAGATCGTCTCGCTGGGCCACGCCGTCGTGCAGGCCGGCGCGAACATCGTCAGCACGCACTTCTGCTGGCACGAGGCGCCCGTGCCGACCATCGCCACGATGGTGCCGCGCGCGGCCTTCGCGCAGGTGACCGGCCGGCTGCGGCGCGAGCTGAAGGTGCCGATGATCACCAGCAACCGCATCAACATGCCGCAGGTGGCCGAAGACGTGCTGGCCCGCGGCGATGCCGACCTGGTGTCGATGGCGCGGCCGATGCTGGCCGACCCCGATCTGGTGAACAAGGCGCGCGAGGGCCGCGAGGACGAGATCAACACCTGCATCGGCTGCAACCAAGCCTGCCTGGACCACACCTTCGGCGGCCGGCTGCAGGTGAGCTGCCTGGTCAACCCGCGCGCCTGCAACGAGACCAAGCTGAACTACCTGCCCACGCCGGCGCCCAAGCGCATCGCGGTGGTCGGCGCCGGCCCGGCCGGGCTGGCCTTCGCCACCACCGCGGCGCAGCGCGGCCACCGCGTCACGCTGTTCGAGGCCGGGCCGGAAATCGGCGGGCAGTTCAACCTGGCCAAGCGCATTCCGGGCAAGGAAGAGTTCCACGAGACGCTGCGCTACTTCCGCACCATGCTGGCCAAGACGGGCGTGACGCTGCGGCTGAACACCCGCGCCGATGCGGCGGGGCTCAAGGCCGAAGGCTTCGACGAGGTGATCGTGGCCACCGGCATCGAGCCGCGCAGGCCCGACATCCCCGGCATCGACCACCCGATGGTGGTGCCCTACATCGACGCGATCCTCGGCCGCAAGCCGATCGGCCGGCGCGTGGCGCTGATCGGCGCCGGCGGCATCGGCTTCGACGTGGCCGAGCTGGTGACGCACGAGGGCACCTCGGCCGCGCTGGACATCGACGTGTTCGCGCGCGAATGGGGCATCGACTTCAAGAACCATCCGCGCGGCGGCGTCACCGGCGTGGTGCCGCAGGTGGCGCGGGCCGACCGCGAGGTGTTCCTGCTGCAGCGCAAGGCCGATGCCTTGGGCAAGACGCTGGGCCGCACCACCGGCTGGACGCACCGGCTGACGCTGCAGCGCCGCGGCGTGCAGATGATCGGCGGCGTCGAATACCTGAAGATCGACGACGCCGGGCTGCACACCCGCGTCAACGGCGAGCCGCGGCTGTTCGCGGTGGACACCGTGATCGTCTGCGCCGGCCAGATGCCGCTGCGCACGCTGGCCGACCAGCTGCAGGCCGCCGGCCTGAAGGCGCACTTGGTGGGCGGCGCCTACGAAGCGGCCGAGCTGGATGCCAAGCGCGCCATCGACCAGGCCTGCCGGCTGGCGGCGGAGGTCTGAGGGTGTCGCACCAGCCGAAGCTGCACCACCTGGAACTGCGCGGCCTGACGCTGGCCTGCCATGAATGGCGGCCGCAGTTGCGCGGCCAGGCGCCCACGTTGTGGATGGTGCATGCCACCGGCTTCCACGGCCGGGTGTGGGACCAGGTGATCCACCAGCTGCCCGGCCACCACGTGATCGCGGTGGACCAGCGCGGCCACGGCCGCAGCGGCGGCACCGGCTTCGACAGCTGGGCCGATTTCGGCCGCGACCAGGCGGCGATGCTGGAGGCGCTGGAGGTCAAGGACGCCGTCGGCGTGGGTCACAGCATGGGCGCGCATGCGCTGGTGCAGGCTGCGGCCTTCGCGCCGGGGCGGCTGCGCCAGCTGGTGCTGGTGGACCCGGTGATCCGCGGCCCGGCCGAATACCACCAACCGCTGCCGCCACCCGGCACGCTGCACCCGTCCGCGCAGCGCAAGAACCGCTTCGACTCGGCGCAGCAGATGTTCGAGCGTTTTGCCGACCGGCCGCCGTACTCGGTGTTCGACACCCAGGCGCTGCACGATTACTGCCAGCACGGCCTGAAGCCCGCCGCCGACGGCCAGGGCTTCGAGCTGGCCTGCGCGCCGGCCTTCGAGGGCCGTGTGTACCCGAGCGCGCTGGCCAACCCCAGTGTCTACGCCAGCATCCGCGCTCTGGACATCCCGGTGCTGGTGTTGCGCGCCCGGCCGCAGGACCCGAACGTCAAGCCCTGGGACCCGCTGGGCACGCCCACCTACGCGCAGCTGGCGCAGGAGTTCCGGCAGGGGCGCGACCTGCAGCTGCTGGACAAGACCCACATGCTGCCGATGGAAGACCCGGCGCTGACGGCCAAGCTGATCGCCGACGCGATGGCGGAGGCCGGCCGCTGATGCCGCGGCACGCGCCGCGCTCAGCGGCCCTTCCAGGCCAGCGCCGCGCACAGCAGGCCGAGCAGCGCCACGGTGGGCCACAGCGGGGCCGCCAGACGCGGCAGCAGCAGCGTGGCCGCAGCAGCGCCCAGCGCATAGGCCAGCCAGGTGCCCAGCAGCAGCGCCACCGGCTCGGCGCTGGCCGGTGGCTTCATGCCGAAGGGCGCTACCAGCGCATCGGCCGCGGCGCGTGCCAGCCGCGCCAGCGTGCTGGTCATGACCACCGTGCTCAGCGCCGTGCCGTTGAAGCGGGTCATCGCGCTGGCCTGCACGCCCATGGCGGCGGCCATCAGCCACACCGCCAGTGCATGCCGTGGCTCGGACCACAGTGCAGCGCCCAGCAGCAGCGCCTCGGCCAGCAGCAGCGCCGACGCGCGTTGGCCGGCCAGGCGCAGCAGCAGCCGGCCCAGCACCGCGCCGCCGAAGAAGCAGCCCACGGTGACAGCGCGCTCGGCCGACAGCGCCCAGTGCCCCTGCGCCAGACCAATGGCCAGCAGCACGCTGTTCCCGGTCATGTTGGCGGCGAACACGCCCGCCTGCAGGTAGCCCACCGCGTCGGCGTAGCCGGCCACCGCGCACAGCAGCAGCGCGATGGCGCTCTCGCGCTGGGCGGCCGGGGCCGGTGTGACGGGGGCGTTCATGCCGAGGTTGTACCGTGCGCGGCCATCACCCAGGCCAGCGCAGCGCCCGCCCGCTTGCAAGCTGCATGCCGGCACACCGGAGGACAACGATGAGCTGGAAGCCCGAACTCGACGAACTGGCGCAGCGCACGGCCATGGCCCAGGCCATGGGCGGCGCCGACAAGGTGAAGCGTCAGCACGACGCCGGCCGGCTGACGGTGCGCGAGCGCATCACGCGGCTGGTGGACGCGGGCAGCTTCCACGAGGTGGGTGCGCTGTCGGGCATCGGCGAGTACGACGCGCAGGGCCGCGTGCAGCAGGTGACGCCGGCCAACTGCGTGTTCGGCCGTGCCGCCATCGACGGCCGGCCGGTGGTGGTGGTGGGCGACGACTTCACGGTGCGCGGCGGCTCGGCCGACGCGTCCATCGCCGAGAAGCCGCTGATGGCCGAGGACATGGCCGCCGAGTTCCGGCTGCCGATCGTGCGCGTGATCGAAGGCTCGGGCGGCGGCGGCTCGGTCAAGACCATCGAGACCAAGGGCGCGTCCAACCTGCCGGGCGGCATCGGCGGCACGCGGCTGTTCTGGCGCACCACCGCCAACTTGGCCGAGGTGCCAGTGGTCGGCCTGGGCCTGGGCTCGGTGGCCGGGCTGGGCGCAGCGCGGCTGGCGTCCACGCACTTCTCGGTGATGACCAAGGCCTCCGCGATGTTCGTCGCCGGCCCGCCGGTGGTGGCGCGGCTGGGCCAGGCGCTGGACAAGCAGGAACTGGGCGGCGCGGACATCCAGACGCGCAGCGGCGCGGTGGATCTGGCGGTGGACACCGAGGACGAGGCCTTCGCCGCCGCGCGGCGCTTCCTGTCCTACCTGCCCTCGTCGGTGCACTCGGTCTCGCCAGTGCGGCCCAGCGACGACGACCCGCAGCGCGCCGACGAAGCCCTGATGAGCGCAGTGCCGCGCGACCGGCGCAAGGTCTACAAGATGCGGCCGATCATCGAGGCGGTGGTCGACCGCGGCAGCTTCTTCGAGATGGGCCGCAACTTCGGCCGCAGCATCATCGCCGGCCTGGCGTGGCTGCAGGGCCTGCCGGTGCTGCTGCTGGCCAGCGACCCCTTCCACTACGGCGGCGCCTGGGGCGCCGAGACCTGCCAGAAGGTGGTGCGCTTCGTCGACCTGGCCGAGACCTTCCACCTGCCGGTCGTCTACCTGATGGACTGCCCGGGCTTCATGATCGGGCTGGAAGCCGAGCGCAGCGCCACCATCCGCCACGGCGTGCGTGCGATGGCCGCGCTGAACCAGACGACCGTGCCGTGGTGCACGGTGATCGTGCGCAATGCCTTCGGCGTGGCCGGTGCGGCGCACCAGCCGGCCGGGCGCTTCTCGCTGCGCTATGCGTGGCTTTCGGCCTACTGGGGCAGCCTGCCGCTGGAAGGCGGCATCGAGGCCGCCTACCGCGCCGAGATCGATGCCGCACCCGACCCGAAGGCCAAGCTGGCCGAAATCGAGGAACGGCTGAACGCGCTGCGCTCGCCCTTCCGCAGCGCCGAACGCTTCTGGGTCGAGGAGATCATCGACCCGCGGCGCACGCGGGCGCTGTTGTGCGACTTCGCGCGGCTGGCCGAGCCGTTGCGCACCCCGGGCCCGGCACGCTTCGCGATGCGGCCCTGAGCCCCACCTTCTAGGAGACAAGATGCCCACCGTCACCGTCAGCAGCGAAGTTGCCGGCAATGTCTGGAAGCTGCTGGTCCAAGCTGGCGAGCGTGTCGAAGCCGATCAGGATCTGCTGATCATCGAATCTATGAAGATGGAGATTCCGGTGTCGGCACCGTCCGCCGGCACGGTGCAGGACCTGCTGGTCGCGGAAGGCGAAGCCGTTGGGGAGGAACAGGCGCTGTTGCGGCTGCTGGTCGGCTGATGCGGTGGGGCGCTGACGGCGCCCGGCAGCCAACCCGGATCAGGGGTAGAACAGCTCCACCGTGTAGCCGGCGACGCGCCGCTCGCCCAGGTCCAGCGTGGCTTGCAAGGTGGTCTCGCCGCCGGCGGGCAGATGTTCGGCCGACTGGCCGAGTTCGGCCGCGCTCAGCACGCGCCGCGCCAGCGTCTGGCCCTGCGCGTCGGTGAGCACCAGGTCCACCGCCGGCATGCGTACCTCGGTGGGTGCCTTGTTCTGCACCACCAGTGACAGGCGGTACAGCGGGCTGCCCTGCACCCGCAGCAAGCCACTGCTGTCGACATTGAGTGCTTCGATGCGTCGCGGCGGCTCCACCTTGCAGCCCAGCAGGCTGCAGGCCGCCAGCAGCAGCGGCCGCGCCGCGGGCGATGCGGCCGCCAGCCGGTCGCGGTAGTGCAGTGCCATCTGGCTGGCCAGCAACAAGGCCAGCAGCACGGCGATGCCGGCCAGCAGGCCCCGTCGGCCCGGTTGGCGCCAGCGTTCCGCCTGCTGGGCGCGGCGCAGGAAGCCGGGTACCGGCTCTGCGGCAGCGGCCGGCGGCGGCGGGGCGGCGTCGGGTGGGGTGGCCGCGGCCACGGGCTGGGGCGCCGCCAAGGCGTCGGCCACCGCTTCGACCGGAGGCTCGGGCGGTGGCTCAGGTGGTGGCTCAGGTGGCAGAGCGGGCGTCGGCGGTCCCGCATCGGCCGGGTCCGTGGCGTCGGGTGGCAGCGCCGCGTCGTCCTGTCGGTGGGCGCCGTGCAGCGGCAACACCTCCGCGCTGCGCCCTGGCACCGGATCGGACGGTGTCAGGCCGGGGGGCGGTTCCTGTTCCAGGTCGAACAGCCGCTGTCCGGCGTTGAAGACCTCGGTGCAGCGGCCGCAGCGCACCCAGCCGTCGCTGACCTTCAGCTGGTCGGGCACCACGCGGAACACGGTGCCGCAGGCGGGGCAACGCGTGGCCAGGCTCATGGCAGTGGCGCGGGAGCCCTCACGCGGCGGCCCGGCGCTCGCCGGTCATCAGGATCCAGCCCTCCTGCGCGTCGCTGATCTGCAGTGCCAGCCAGGGCGCATAGGCCGCCTTCAGCTCGTCGGCCTGGCGCTCCAGGATGCCGGCCAGCACCAGCCGGCCGCCTTCGGCCAGGTGGGCGCACAGCAGCGGGGCCAGCAGCTTCAGCGGCGTGGCCAGGATGTTGGCCAGCACCACGCCGTAGCGGCCCTGCGCGGCTTCGGGCAGGCCGGCGCGCAGCGCCACGCCGTTGGCGCGGGCGTTGTCGGCGGTGGCCTGCACGGCCGCCGGGTCGATGTCCACCGCATCGATGTCGGTAGCGCCGTGCAATGCCGCGCCGATGGCCAGGATGCCGGAGCCGCAGCCGTAGTCCAGCACGCGCTGCCCCGGCTGCGCCCAGAGCGTGCCCTGGGCTGCGACCCAGCGCAGGCACATGCGGGTGGTGGGGTGAGTGCCGGTGCCGAAGGCCAGGCCCGGGTCCAGGCGGATGACGCGCTGCGCATCGTCGGGCACCGCATGCCAGCTGGGCACCACCCAGAAGCCGGGGGCGATGGACACCGGCTCGAACTGCGACTGGGTCAGCCGCACCCAGTCGGTCTCGGGCAGGCGCTGCAGCGACTGCAGCTGCAGGCCCTGCGACCAGTCCTGCGCCAGCAGCAGCGCCGCGGCGTCGGAGGCCGCCGCCTCGTCGGCGAACAGCACCTTCAGCGTCGAGCGCTGCCAGGCCGCGCCTTCGGTGGGCATGCCGGGCTCGCCGAACAGCGCCTGCTCGTCGGGGCTGCCGGCGTCGGCATCCTCCACCGACACCGACAGCGCGCCGAGCTCGTCGATCAGCGCATCGGACACCGGCTCGACCAGCGTCTCCGGCGCGCGCAGCACGAGCTCGAACATGGCGGCCGGCGCGCTAGCGCTTGTGCTGGCCCAGCCAGCCTTCCAGGTAGTGGATGCCGGTGCCGCCTTCGACGAACTTGGCGTCCACCATCAGCTCGCGGTGCAGCGGGATGTTGGTCTGGATGCCCTCGACCACGGTCTCCGACAGCGCGGTGCGCATACGTGCCAGCGCCTGCTCGCGGGTGTCGCCGTGGCAGATCAGCTTGCCGATCATCGAGTCGTAGTTCGGTGGCACGAAGTAGTTGGTGTAGGCATGCGAATCGACGCGCACGCCCGGCCCGCCCGGCGGGTGCCACATGCTGATGCGGCCCGGCGACGGCGTGAACTTGTACGGGTCCTCGGCATTGATGCGGCATTCGATCGCATGGCCGCGCATCTGGATGGCGCGCTGCGTGAACGGCAGCTTCTCGCCGGCGGCGATGCGGATCTGCATCTGCACGATGTCGATGCCGGTGACCATCTCGGTCACCGGATGCTCCACCTGCACGCGGGTGTTCATCTCGATGAAGAAGAACTCGCCGTTCTCGTACAGGAACTCGAAGGTGCCGGCGCCGCGGTAGCCGATCTTCTTGCAGGCGGCGGCGCAGCGATCGCCGATGCGCTCGATGATCCGCCGCGGGATGCCCGGCGCGGGCGCCTCCTCGATGATCTTCTGGTGGCGGCGCTGCATGCTGCAGTCGCGTTCGCCCAGCCACACCGCGTTGCGGTGCTCGTCGGCCAGCACCTGGATCTCGACATGCCGCGGGTGCTCCAGGAAGCGCTCCATGTACAGCGCCGGGTTGCCGAAGGCGGCACCGGCTTCGGCGCGGGTGGTCTGCACCGCGTGCAGCAGGGCGGCTTCGGTGTGCACCACGCGCATGCCGCGACCGCCGCCGCCGCCGGC
>Ga0209572_1000081_pt1 | contig 209400 bp, 190 predicted proteins | sample EBPBio232012_DNA_FD_185867 | JGI IMG/M metagenome (GOLD analysis project Ga0209572, IMG submission 185867) | Wastewater treatment Type I Accumulibacter community from EBPR Bioreactor in Madison, WI, USA - Reactor 1_1/23/2012_ DNA (SPAdes)... | ecosystem: Engineered > Bioreactor > EBPR >... | reverse complement strand
CAGGTGCAATGCAGAGTAGCTATGTACGGACAGGATAAACGCTGAAAGCATCTAAGCGTGAAACCTTCCTCAAGATGAGTTTACTTTTAAGGGTCGTCAAAGACTATGACGTTGATAGGCTACAGGTGTAAAGGTGGTAACATCAAAGCCGAGTAGTACTAATTGCCCGTAAGCTTTAATTTTTTTCTTTCTTTATGCCTTTATTGGTAAAAGAAGGTAGATACTCACTAACATTTTCCAATATGTAATCTTATTTAAGATCTTATGGTGGTTTTGCCGAGGGTGTTCACCTCTTCCCATACCGAACAGAGAAGTTAAGCCCCTCATGGCCGATGGTACTGCGCCACAATGCGGGAGAGTAGGTAGCTGCCATATTCTTTGAGCCCTGACAGAAATGTCGGGGCTTTTTTTTTGCTACAACAAATTGAGGTGTAGGAGGATACTCTCTACCCTTTTATTCTCCTACTTATTTTAGCCTGTAAACTGGATAGCGAAGTAATCCCGGTTCAGCCCATGGTGAATTTTGATAAACAAAGTTCAGTTGAGCACTACCATTTTTTGCAAAAGCACTGTCTGCCAATATTTTGTCTGCTAATTTGCTTTTGAGAGTTAGGTTGTTCTTTAAATAGGCAGCGGCAATATCTTCGAATGCATATGCAGAAAATCCTTCTTTCTGCCCAAGAATTGCATCAAAAAAATTCCAGGCAAAATATGAATCTTCAGCAGTTGGTTCTAAGACTTCAATCAAGAACCTATTGGCAGCCTGGTTCATAGGAATATACCAATCGCCTTTCCGGAATTTGACTACATCAGTAGTACTTTCTGTTATTATTTCACTATTTGGGTGATGCGTTTCATATTGACGTTGTGAAGATTTGTAGCTTACAATTTTGTAAATCTCAACAGCAATCACTGTGTCTTTCTTAAGCGGAAACATTTCCACTTTATTTTTTTTCAACAGTTCGATTGCCTTCCACCATCCTTGCGGGATAATATATGCTTTGGGCCTGGAAATAAAATTTCCAGAAACATAGTGGTCATAATGTGGGATTATTTTTTCATAGGGTTTTGACTTGTCATAGAATAGCCGGGGTAATCCAGAAATTTCGCTTAGCTTATAACCAGCTTCAAAGCCTTTGTAAAGAATTTGCCTGTATTGGCTTTTGTCCAATGTCCAGCTTAAAGGGAATTGAGGGGCTGTCTTAACAGCCTGGACTGTTTCTTCCCGTAGTGATTTTATTTTTTCACTGTTTTTTGCTGTAAATTCAATAAAAGACTCCATCATAGAATAAGTGGCTTTTACCCTTTGGTGATAGGGTTTTAGCATATGAGTCTCATTAACAAAAGAGAAACAGTGCCACAAAGCTGCATAACCACTTGCGTAACGGGGTGTATCCCAAAATGCAGACCAGCCTTTATCGGGAGTATCATTCCAAACGTTTACATATGGTACCAGATCATACCCCTTTTTCTTCATGGCTTCGTATACTGCAGGTTCAAATGTTTTATCAAGATAGTCACCCATTACACCTCCCAATTTATTATGTTGGGTGGCGGCCAATGTCATTACATGCTGGTAGTCGGCACCATTGCTCACATGGTTGTCTATAAAGACATCGGGAGCTGTAAGGTGAAATATTTCAGTAAATGATCTTGCTTCTTTCGAATCGCACTTAATAAAGTCTCTGTTTAAATCGAGGTTTTGAGAGTTTCCCCTTGAACCAAACTCTTCCGGACCATTTTGGTCAACCCTGAAGTTTGAACTTCTGTTAAGACAACCACCAATATTGTAAACAGGAATAATTGCCAGTACTATATTATCAGGTATTTTGTATTTGTTAGTAACAATATCCCGGACAAGAAGCATACTTGCATCGATTCCGTCAGGTTCGCCAGGATGAATCCCGTTGTTGATAAGTATAACCCTTTTATTGTTTTTGCGAATGTTTTCAAAATTGTAATCTCCATTATTACCAACGACTATGAGGTGTAAAGGAAATCCTGCATCTGTTTCACCCATTGCCAGCACTTTAACTTTTCCTGATTTCTCATCCAGCCTCTTCCACCAGTCAACTATTTCAAAGTAAGTTGGAGTTTTTGTACCACCAGATTGTTCAAAGAGAGTAGTCAAATTCTGAGCAAAGGATGATTGAAAGAGCGACATAGTAAAAAGCAAGTAAAAAACTGTTTTCTTCATAGTGTTATACTTAGAGTTACATAATTGAATAAACAGAACTATTATTTCCGAATGTACTAAAATAAAAAAGGCATCCGGTTATCCGGATGCCTTTCGTGTAATTAATTATCAGGTCAGCTTACTTAGCTGTGTTTACTTTTTTTGCCAGCTTGCTCTTCAGGTTAGCAGCTTTGTTTTTGTGAATAACGCCACGTTTTGCCAGCTTGTCAATCATTGAGGCTACTTCAGGGAATTTTTCTCCCATTTCTTTGCCATCAGCAGCTTTTAAATCACGGATTGCATTACGGGTAGTCTTTCCGTAATATTTATTTCTTTCACGACGTTTTGCAGCCTGACGGGCATCTTTTTTTGTTGCGCTGTGATTAGCCATTCTTTCTGATTTTTAATCCGTTAAATTTCGGGAGGCAAAGGTAGGGGAAAAGAATAAAATCTGGTAAAAAACAGGTCTAAATTTTAAGAAAACTGGGCATTTTTCAGATTGCTGATTTTCAAAGAGTTGGGGAAGTGCATTCTATTACGAGTCAGCGTTATCCGGGTTATAGTATTTTCATTGTTTAGGCAATTTCAGAGAAGGTAAAACCTGTAAAATCATAAACCTGTCTTCAACTTCTGGTTAATGTCAGATGTTTGAGGAGTATCATCGTCCGGTCATTTGATAACAAGTGTATTTACCGTTTTGCGAAAAAACTTTATGTCTTAAACATGTAGATTTGCTATCAGCAATTCATAAGATTTAAGCATATCATGAAGGAATTCCAATATATTACCAGTCAGCATCCGGCATATATCGAAAATTTATATCAGGATTTCGTAAAAGATCCAGATTCTATTGATCCCGAATTCAAAAAATTTTTCGAAGGGTTTGATTTTGCCATTGCTAATGCGGCTAACCGATCAGGAAATGACGGACTAATAGAGAAAACGACAGAAATGTCATCGACAGGTGCGGTTTTAGATTCTATCGACTGGAAAAGAGAGATAAATGCTTACAGATTGATCGCCGGTTACAGGAATAAAGCTCACCTTATTGCAGATACAAACCCTATAAGAAAACGCCGCGACAGAGGAGCGAATATTGACCTGGCCAATTTTGGTTTTTCGGATACTGATCTTGATAGTGAATTTTATGCTGGTCATTTTATCGGGTTGGGCAGAACTTCATTAAGAAATATTCTTGCGCACCTTAAAAAGTGTTACGCCTCACATATAGGAGTTGAATTCAAATACATTAGTAACCCGGAAAAGACAGATTGGCTTACCCGTGAAATTGAAGAGAATATACATGAACCACTTTCATTAGAAAAAAGGAGAAGGATTCTTGAAAAACTGAACCAGGGTGTAATCTTTGAAAAATTTTTGCACACCAAATATGTTGGTCAAAAGCGTTTCTCATTGGAAGGCGGTGAGTCAACCATAGCAGCTCTTGATTCAATCATTACAACCGCCGCAGATAATGATGTGCAGGAAGTGGTAATGGGAATGGCACACAGGGGCCGGTTGAATGTACTTGCTAATGTTATGGGAAAGACTTATGAGCAAATATTCAGTGAGTTTGAGGGTACTGCCAAGGTTGATCAAACTATGGGCAGTGGTGATGTGAAGTACCACATGGGGTACGGGAGTGACGTAAAAACGCTGAATGATAAATCTATCCATCTGAAACTGATGCCTAACCCTTCACATCTTGAAGCGGTTAACCCTGTGGTGCTTGGCTTTTCCAGGGCTAAAGCCGATGTGATGTATCATAGCGAGTTTGATAAGATTCTGCCTGTTCTCATTCATGGTGATGCTTCAGTAGCTGGGCAAGGCGTTGTTTATGAGGTATTGCAGATGTGTTACCTGAAGGGATATTACACTGGAGGAACCATACATTTTGTGATTAATAACCAGATTGGCTTTACAACCGATTTTGATGACGCCAGAAGTTCAGATTACTGTACATCTCTCGCAGCCGCTGTTCAGGCTCCTGTATTTCATGTAAACGGTGATGATCCGGAGGCGGTAATTAAATGTGCAGAGATTGCAACAAGGTATCGTCAGCGGTTTAATACCGATGTGTTTATTGATATGGTCTGCTATAGAAAGCATGGCCATAATGAGGGAGATGATCCCAAGTTTACACAGCCTCATTTATATGAACTAATTGATAAGCACCCAAATCCCCGGGAAGTGTATGTAAAATATCTTCTTGAAAATGGGGATGCTGATGCGCAGGCACTGGCAAAAGAAATGGAAAAGAAATTTTGGGCAGACCTTCAGGAAAGATTAGATGAAATAAAACAGAATCCTTTACCGTATCAATACCAGTTGCCTGAGCTTGCCTGGAAAAAACTTCGCCGGGCTACTGCTGAAGATTTCGAAACGTCTCCGGTTACTGCAATATCAGAAAATGATTTCAGGACTGTTTTTAAAGCCATAATGAGCTGGCCGGAAGGCTTCAAACCGCTTCGGAAGGTGGAGAGAATTGTTCATGATAAATTAAAGCTGTTTGATACTGAACAGAAAATAGACTGGGCGACAGGTGAGTTAATGGCTTATGGAACCTTGATGCTGGAAGGCAAAGATGTCAGGATGAGTGGCCAGGATGTGAGGAGAGGAACATTCTCTCACCGGCATGCAGTGATAAGAGATGAAAACACTGATAAGCCGTACAAAAGGCTTAAGAATATTCCCGGGGCACAGGGTAAGTTCAGAATTTATAATTCACTATTGAGTGAATATGGAGTACTGGGTTTTGAATATGGTTATGCATTAGCCAGTCCTAATGCCCTGGTATTGTGGGAGGCGCAGTTCGGCGATTTTGCAAATGGGGCACAAACTATGATAGACCAGTTTATTAGTGCGGGAGAGCAAAAGTGGAACAGAATGAACGGAGTCACATTGTTACTCCCGCATGGCTACGAGGGGCAAGGGCCAGAGCACAGCAGTGCAAGAATAGAACGTTTCCTGCAATTATGTGCTGAATTAAACATAGTGGTCACAAATATTACTACTGCCGCCAACCTCTTTCATGCGTTACGCCGCCAACTTGCCTGGCCGTTTCGGAAACCGTTAGTCAACTTTTCGCCCAAGGCTAACCTGCGGCATCCGGGCAGTTATTCATACTTGCAGGAATTTATAACAGGGGGCTTTAAGGAAGTGATTGATGATGAAGGTGCTGATGCCGGACAAATAAAGAAAGTGTTATTCTGCAGTGGTAAGATATATTTCGATCTGGCAGAAAGAAAGCAGAAAGAAGGCAGAACAGATATTGCAATTCTACGTCTGGAACAGTTGTATCCGTTGCCATACAAACAGCTTGAAGCTCTCAAAGAGAAATATAAAATGGCCACATGGTTTTGGGTACAGGAAGAACCGCTTAATATGGGGGCAGCCTCATTCTTACGTATGAACCTTACAACAATCAATTACGGAATTATAGGCAGGCAGCCGTCTGCTTCTACTGCAACAGGCTATAATAAAATTCACATGGTTGAGCAGGCCGAAATTGTTGAAACTGCATTTAGTATCTGATTTAAGATAATAATTTATGATAGACATTAAAGTACCGGCAGTAGGAGAATCAATCACAGAAGTGACACTCCTGAAATGGATAAAGAAAGACGGAGAGTATGTGGAAAGGGATGAAGTGATTGCTGAACTGGAAAGCGAAAAAGCCACGTTTGAAGTAAATGCTGAACAGGCAGGCGTTATTAAACTGGAAAAGTATAGCGAAGGTGATTCTATACGTATAGGCGATTTGCTGGCAACTATTGATGAAGCAGCAGCGAAACCGGAGGGCGGAAGTCAGAAGACGGAAGACAGAAGTCAGAACTCTGAATTGGTTTCAGGAAAAACTAATAGTATTACTCAAGAGGATGATAAGGGAGGATTAAAAGCTACTCCTGTAGCAGCTGCTATTATCTCCGATAAAAAAGTAGAAGTTGCTTCTATACATCCGTCTGGTACTGGTGGAAAGATTTTGAAAGAAGATGTACTGGCAGTATTATCCAACCCCGGGAGAAAAGCATTTGCCGGTGAAGAACTAAACAGCCGCAATACCCGCAATGAAAAGATGAGTAACCTCCGCAAAACAATCAGTCGCAGATTGGTGGAGGCAAAAAACACCACCGCCATGCTTACCACCTTCAACGAAGTGGATATGAGCAGGGTAATGGACATCAGAAATAAGTATAAGGATAAGTTTAAGGAGATACATGGAGTTGGTCTTGGGTTCATGAGTTTTTTTGCAAAAGCCTGCGCCATCGCTTTAACAGAGTGGCCAAATGTGAATGCTTACATTGATGGCGATTACATTGCTTATCATGATTATGCTGACATAAGTATTGCAGTAAGCACACCAAGGGGGCTTACAGTTCCCGTAATCAGAAATGTGGAGAGCCTTTCAATGGCTGAGATTGAGAAGGAAGTAGTAAATCTTGCAACGAAAGCAAGAGATAGTAAGCTCACCACCGAAGACCTGACCGGCGGCACATTCACTATCACAAATGGCGGCGTATTTGGCTCCTTATTAAGTACGCCAATCATAAATATTCCGCAAAGCGCCATACTGGGTATGCATAAGATTGAAGACAGGCCCATCGCCCTGAACGGACAGGTGGTTATCAGGCCCATGATGTATCTCGCATTAAGTTACGACCATCGTATAGTTGATGGCAGAGAATCTGTAGGTTTCCTGGTAAGGGTAAAAGAGTTACTGGAGAACCCCGAACAAATGCTGTTTGGTAAAGACCCGGTTAAAACATTACTGGAGTTGTAAATATTTTTTTTTGAGCCAGCTTCAGTGCCTTGATTTAGCTGATGTTGCGACGCTCCGTTCATCTACAGTAATCCTAATCAGCAAATACAATTGAGCCGTTATCACTCATATCTTAATTCAGCCATCGCCATACTGGACGAATACAGTGGTGATGAGCCTTTTTCATCGTTTCTGAAAAAATATTTTTCTGCAAATAAGAAATTTGGCTCCAGAGACAGAAAGCAGGTGGCGCATCTCTGTTATTGCTATTTCCGTTTAGGAAAATCGGCCCTGCATTTACCTACGGAAGAAAGAATACTCACTGGTTTGTTCTTGTGCAGCAAAGAAAATAATGAAATACTTGCAACCTTAAAGCCCGAATGGAGTTATAAGATTACTGAAAGTACTGAAGAAAAACTGAAGGATGTCTGTATAAATATTGCAGCAGTATTTCCATGGATGGAAGAACTGAGCAGAGAAATTGACTATACAGCGTTCAGTCTATCATTCTTTGTCCAGCCTGATTTGTTTCTGCGGCTACGGCCAGGCAAGAAAGATACAGTGAAGCAGAAACTCAGTAATGAGGGAATACCTTTTCTTGTATTATCAGACAATTGTCTTGCTTTACCCAATACAGCAAAAGTTGATGAGTTGCTGGAATTAGACAGGGATGCCGTTGTTCAGGATTTTAGCTCACAACAAACTGGCTTGTTTCTGCAATCTAATATACAACCTCAAAAATCCAAGATATCGGTTTGGGATTGCTGTGCTGCAAGCGGTGGCAAATCAATCATGGTAAAAGATATGCTAGGCGATATTGAGCTAACAGTAAGCGATGTCCGTGATAGTATCCTCGCCAACCTGAAGAAACGCTTTGCCAGCGCAGGAATAAAAAACTATAAATCATTCGTTGCAGACCTTACAACTTCCAGTTCTGACCTTTCGCCTTTCAACCTTATCATTTGCGATGCACCTTGTTCAGGCAGTGGTACGTGGGGCAGAACCCCGGAGCAATTATACTATTTCGATATTGAAGAAGTAAATAAGTATGCTGCATTGCAAAAGAAGATTGCTGGTAATGCGCTGAAAAATCTTAAGAAAGGCGGTTACTTCTTATACATAACCTGTTCTGTGTTCAGAAAAGAAAATGAAGAAGTGGTTGATTACCTGTTGCAAAACTTTTCCCTGAACCTGATTTCGATGAGAACTATTGCCGGCTATGCTGATAAGGCCGACACTATGTTTGTGGCATTAATGCAGTACAACTGATGCTACAGTTTTATAGCTTCACCAGTTCCAATAATTTTGCCGGCATCATCGAGTATCCGGATGTAGTATTTGCCAGCAAGAAGTCTCTCTGCGGGGATGGTAATATTTTTCTTGCCTGCCGCTTTTGAGTCTTTCATACTGAATACCTGGCTTCCCCTAGAATCAAACAGAGCTACAGAAAAGTTATTGATTGCATTAGGAGTTTCTATTGCAACGTTTATACTGCTTCCTAAAACAGGATTTGGTTGAACTGTAACACCTGTTTTGCCGGTAACCGAACACAAGTCAGGAACCGTTAATTGTATTGAATCAATATAGATAGCATAATAACTAGTAGTTGTCGTATCAATGACCTGCTTTATACGATAGGATATTGCGCCTTGCGATATTCCTGAAACAGATGCTGTGTATTGGTAATTCCTGTTTGATAGAACAAGGCCTTGTTGAGCGTAGACAGTGCCAATTTTTCTATATCCTGTATCGCCGTTTACTTTTTGTTCAATTTCATATTTCATTGCCTGCACATCCTTACTTGTCCAGTTTATGACTGCGTTGCAATTTGTGATATTTCCGGATGCTGCAGAATAATCTGCCAGCAGTTTTGCAAAAGCCAGTTTCAAGTTGGGAATACCATAACCTGTCCTGTTATCGGGGTTATTGTATTTATCAGCTGACTTTTTCAGTACATCCAGAATTTTCATGTTGTTATATTCTGGAAATCCCTGCCATAGAATAGTTCCAAGCCCCGCAAGATTAGGACAAGCGTACGATGTTCCGTTCCCGGTAACGATAGTATTGCCGGTTGACTGAACCATAGCTGCTACACCCACAGAAGCCAGGTCGGGTTTTATCTGTCCATCTCCGGAAGGGCCGTAGCTGGAGAAACTTCCAATAACACCTGTATTTGTAACGGCTCCGACTGCTATAACACTATCGCCATCAGCTGGGGTTATGATATTTCGCCAGGCTAAGTTTCCGGCGTTGCCGGCTGCTACAAAAACCATGATACCTTTTTTTGCAGCAAGGTCTGCCGCTTTTGCTGCCATTGTTGTGTTTCCGTCTAAAGTACTGTACGGATAATCAGGCAGGCCTCCGTCAAATCCATAACCATAACCCAGCGAAGATGAAATTACGTCTGTGCCAGCACTGTCAGCTTTTTCAGCACCACAGGCCCAGTTAAATTCTTCAATCGGATATTCGCTGGCATTATCTTCTGTTTGGTACAGCCAGAAGGATGCTTTCGGGGCTTTACCAATAAACTGCCCCGGAATATTAGCCGCAATTGTGGAAAGGCAACTCATACCATGACTGCCATCGTTTGCAACATTTTGTTCCCGGGCAACAAAATCCCAGGTTCCCAAAACCTGGCCATTTGCATTCATGCTGTCAAACGATTTTAATGTAGTGTAGTTATTAAAACCATTATCAAGCATAGCTATTTGCATACCCTGGCCTCTTAGTCCGATATTATGAAGGAGCTCTCCATTGTGCAAATGAATCTCATTTAACGAACCTGCTCCATAGTTGTAGTAATCGCCGTTTAGCTGTTCTGTCTTTCCAGCAATGAACAGTTGCCCATGGTTAATCTCACCATCAAATTTGCCAGAAAGTTTCCCTGCGTTGTTCTCTTTTGCCGCCACAGTATTGGTAGATGAAACGAAAGGCAGATTGTTGATTGCTGTAATGGCATTTGCATCAGAAGTCTGGATGGTGACAGCATTCAGCCATTTAGATACGTTTAGCAGTGTAACATTCGAAACCGCACTTACCTGACTTATATATGATGGAGTAACTGGTAAATCGGTACTGTCAATCGCAATATTGTATTTCACCCGTCTGTCTATTGCTCTTTGAGACAAATATGTAGAAGGGGTAGCAATCGTATGTGGTGTGCCGCCTTTGTTCTTAAACCTTACTACATACCTTGTAAACTGTGCCATTGCGGCATTCAGCAAAAAGAAACTGAGAACGAAAAAGAAGATTTTTTTCATCGTTTATATTGGAACAGAAAGATGTAGCCGGGTTTAATTATGATCGATCATCCACATGGTGATACCAAAGCCGGTTTTGCTGCCGTTTGCGCCGGGTTTTTGATAGTCCCACAATTCGTACTCCCTGTAAACAAGTCCTATGTTCTTAGCATATTTTTCTACAGACCTTGATTTGTAAGCATAGGTTGTTGATGGGCCTATCGGCAAGCCAATTTCTTCATCAGCTTCTTCTACGGTTTGCACATTGGTATAATTCTGGCCCTTATAACTGAATGAAGCGGGAGAGCCATCATAAAAGAAATCCCATTTTGTCAGGTTCTCATTATCGTCATTGGAAAAAGAGAACAGGGAATTGTATGCATTTGCAGGCAGGTAATTGTTTCCTTTCCAGGTAAACCCATCTTTAATTGGTAAGTGTAGCTTGATGAAGCGAAGGTTGTCTTCAATTACTTCCACCTGGTCAGTTAGTGGTGTGATGAAATAAGTACCTGAGTTAATCCAGGGTTGTGCCGGCGTCCATGAGGTGGCATCAACAGAATCACGGATAAAGCGGTAAACCCGGTAGGAGGGCCTGCCCAGGTTATCAGTAATCCTTGAGTCAATTATATGTTTCACCTGGTATTTAGTGGTGTTGGTAATTGTACCAAATGATGAAAAAGTGAGTGAGTCAATCCGGTAGGTAATGTACTTCCCGGGAGCCAAAGGCATATAATCTTCCAGTTTATCAGTTATAAACTCTTCCTTTTCATCTGTACAGGATGGCAGGAAAGATGTGACGGAAATGAATAGTAATGCAAAAAGTAATGACTTGATTCTCATAAGTTTTCTTTCTGAATTGGCGGATAAGTTTTTCATTCTGTTAAACAGTTTGGATTTTATTGCAGTTTTTTGTCTCGTAAAACTACAAACAAAAAACGGGGATTCATAACCCCCGTTTCAAAACGCATATCTTTTTGTTTTATTGCCTGATTTTAAACCAGTTCGCCTCTTTGAATAATTCCCCCACCAATCACATCGTCACCCTCATAAAAAACGGCACTTTGGCCCGGTGCTATTCCTTTCACATGTTCGTAAAAATGAACTTTTAAGGCCCCGGTTTCTGGGTACAGGTTTGACAGGCAGCCTTTATCCTTATACCTGATTTTTGTTATGGCTTCCATCCCCGTTGTCAGGGTATCGTATTTAATTAGGTTCAGTTTACCTACGAGCATTTCGTTCTGTTCCAGTTCTGTTTCGTCTCCAAGAGTAACAGTGTTTTTATCCGGGTCAATTTTTGTTACAAAGGCGGGTTTGCCAAGAGCAATCTCAAGCCCTTTGCGCTGCCCGATTGTATAGAAAGGGTAACCTTTATGTTTGCCAAGAATCTTTCCGGTCTTATCAATAAAATGACCGCCTTCTACTTTTTGCTCCAGTCCATCAACTCTTCTTTTCAAAAAACCTCGGTAGTCGTTATCAGGCACAAAACATATTTCGTAGCTCTCATGTTTTTTTGCCAGTTCAGGATAACCATAGTTCAAAGCCATCTGCCTGATTTCTGTCTTGCGGTAGGGGCCAAGTGGCAGTAATGTCCGGCTGAGAAGGTCTTGTTCCAGTCCCCAAAGCACATAGCTCTGGTCTTTTGTTTCATCAACAGCTTTGCTGATGACATAGCGGCCATTATCATGTTGCCTTATTTTGGCATAATGGCCGGTAGCAATAAACTCGCAATCCAGCGCATTGGCCCTTTTCAATAATGCCCTCCACTTGATATGCGTATTGCACAACACACAGGGATTGGGGGTGCGTCCCGCCAGGTATTCCTCCACAAAATTTTCAATCACAAACCCTCCAAACTCCTCACGGATGTCAAGAATATAATGCGGAAAACCATGCTCAACCGCCGCCTGGCGGGCATCGTTAAATGAATCGAGATTGCAGCAGCCGGTTTCTTTCTTGCTGCCGCCGCTTTCGGCATAGTCCCATGTTTTCATGGTGATGCCCACTACTTCATATCCTTCATCATGAAGCATTAATGCGGTAACCGTACTGTCGATACCACCGCTCATCGCCACTAAAACTTTTCCTTTTTTGCTCATAATAATCTCCCAAATGAACTGCAAAGATAAGTTTGAAACGAAGGAATTTTTTGCGAATGTGGTAATAACATCATTCTGGCAGGAACAACATTTGGCGGCTTTGGTAAAACAGCTTATTTTGCCTTGTTAATAATTTTTTACGTACGAAACTAAAATTTGAGCACTATGATTAAAATGCAGGTAATTGGCCGACTTGGAAAAGATTGTGTGGTAAACACAGTTAACGGCAAGAATGTGATGAACTTCACCGTAGCACATTCTGAAAGGTACAAAGACAGCCAGGGAAATTTACAGGACAAAACTATTTGGGTTGATTGTGCTTATTGGAGTGACAGAACGGCTGTTGCACAGTATTTACAAAAAGGCACACAGGTATTTGTGGAAGGCCAGCCCGAAGCAAGGTCATTTCAGCGTAATGACGGCACACCAGGGGCTTCTCTATCTCTAAGGGTGAGAGAAGTTCAACTTTTGGGCAGCAAGAACGAAGGCGGCGGAAACAGTTCTTCTTATCAGCAACCTTCATCATCAGCAGCGGCAAATACTTCACCGGTTAGTGATATGCCAGAGCCAGCCGATGACTTACCATTCTAAGTTTGTAACAAAGACTTCTTCTGGCCCTTCCTTTTTGGAAGGGCTTTTTTATTGTTTTCATTGTTTGATGTAACTTGACAGCATGAAAGTCTGTCTGTTATTTATACTTCTTTTTCTTTCAGTATTGGCCGTATCCCAGAAATATTCTGCTATAAAAGCAGATGTAGTGGTAATAGGTGGTGGTACTGGCGGAACAGCCGCAGCAATACAAAGTGCAAGGCTTGGGGCCAAAACAATTTTGACAGAACATGGATATATGCTTGGTGGGATGCTTACTGCCGCCGGTGTTAGCTGTACAGATGGAAACGATCAGCTGCCGAGCGGAATGTGGGAAGAGTTAAGGCAGGAATTATATACGCATTATGGCAAAAAGAACCTGAATACAGGTTGGGTAAGTAACACCTGTTTTGAACCTCATATTGGCGACAGCATTTTTAAATCATGGGCTGGTAAAGAGAAAAAACTGACAGTTTTGTTTGGCCATACGTTTATGAATGTGCACAAAGCAGGGAATAAAGTTACCGGCGTAAGTATAGCAAATAAAGAAGGTAAAAAAATTAGGATAGATGCGAAGGTTGTGATTGATGCAACTGAAACAGGTGATGTCTTCGCAGCATCAGGAGCGGCCTACGACCTTGGAATGGATGACCCGGCAATAACCAATGAAAGAGAAGCAAGAGAAAAAAGCAATATAATTCAAGACCTGACATGGGCCGCAATTTTAAAAGATTACGGGCCTGGGAGTGATAAAACGATTGCCCGTCCACCTGATTACGATTCTTCAAAATATTTCTGCAGTACAGCCGATGCGCCCTGCGCCAATAAGCCTTACATCTACAATACAAAGAAGGTACTTGATTATGGAAAACTGCCCCGTTCACCCGGAGCAGTACTTGACAAGTACATGCTTAATTGGCCTGCTCATGGGAATGATTATTACCTGAACGTAGTAGAACAATCTGTGGCAGACAGAAATAAGTCTTATAAGTTAGCACAGCAGCACACTTTGGGCTTTATTTATTTTATTCAGACTGAACTTGGGTTGAAGAATATTGGTCTTGCTGATGATGAATTGAATGGAGGTATGGCCATAATACCTTATAACCGTGAAGGGCGGCGGGTGAAGGGTGCAGTGAGAGTGAACATTCATCATATTAAAAACCCTTATGACTATACATTTTATCGCACCGGGATTTCGGTAGGAGATTATCCGGTTGACCATCACCATGCACAATACCCGGGGAAAGTTCCTGAAATTGAGTTTCCTCCGGTGCCGGCATATAATATTCCTATGGGAGCAATGATTCCGGAAACTATTGACGGACTTATTGTTTGTGAAAAAGGAATCTCTGTTTCTAATATTGTAAACGGAACGACAAGGCTGCAGCCGGTTGTATTGCTCACGGGTCAGGCAGCCGGTGTCCTTGCAGCAAAATCAGCAAAACTGCCTGAACATAAGAAAATGGAACTGAGAAAAATTCCGGTCCGGCTGGTACAGGAGGAATTGCTTAATGCAAAAGCATACCTGATGCCATTTACAGATGTGAAGCCTGAACATCAGCAATGGGAGGCTATTCAAAAAATTGGAGCAACAGGAATATTAAGAGGAACTGGCAAAGCTGAAGGCTGGGGAAATAAAATGTTCTTTTATCCTGACAGCCTTGTAAGAACGGCAGAAACTGAAGAAAACATTACTGACTATCTGCCAGAATATTTTAAATGGAAAATAAGCCACTCCGGTGAAGATTCTTTGTTAACAATTGCCGGAGCTTTCCGCTTGTTGGAAGGCTTTTATAATGCTGCCCAGGCTGCTTACCATTCTTATCCTTCAATAATTGGCGATGTTTTCAGATCAGGCAATTTTGAACAAATTTGGAATAATATTGGGCTGAAAAATTATCAGCGGGCAAGGCATATAAAGCGATTTGAGCTGGCTGCTTTGTTTGATGGTTTGTTGAGTCCCTTTAATTTGAAAGGGAAAAGTATTAATCTTCAGGGTAAATAAATAAAAGACAATGATGAAAAGATATGTTTTATCGGCTATGCTCATGGTTACTTGCTTCATGGTGAACTCACAGGGTAAAACTAATAAGCCCAAACTGTCTGTTCAAAGCTGGACATTCCACAAGTATTCCCTGCTTGAAACGATTGATAAGGCAGACAGTTTAGGAATAAAATACCTGGAAGTTTATCCGGGCCAGAAAGTAGGAGGTGAGATTCCGGGTGTATTCAGCTATTCTCTTGACAAAGATGCAAGAGACAAGCTGACTCAGTACCTGAATTACAGAAAGATGAAAGTAGTTGCGCTGGGTGTCATTGATAAGGAATATTACAATAAGAATAACCTGGAGAACTTTTTTGAGTTTGCCGCATATATGAAAATACCGTTCATCATTGCTGAACCTGAATGGCAGGACCTGGATGAATTCAACAGGCTGGCTGCAAAGTATAAGATAAAAGTGGCTTTGCATTGTCATCCTAAACCGTCAAGCCACTACTGGCATCCGGACTCAACTGTTAAAGCCATAAAGAACAGGGCCAATCTTGGTGCATGGCCGGATATTGGCCATTGGGCAAGAAATGGTGTACAAATCGAAACTGCACTGGAGAAACTGAAAGGCAGAATAATGGGTATGCACCTGAAGGATATAGCAGCCTTTGATAACCTGGCTGCAGAAGACACTATACTAGGGAAAGGCATTTGTAAAATTGCTGATGTAATAAAACAAATGAAAGCTCAAAACTTTAAGGGAGTGTATTCGATAGAATACGAAGTAAACCCTGACAATAACATGGATGCCATGAAAGAGAATGTCAGTTATTACAATTCACAGGTAAAATAAATCGAAATATTCGATACTAATAATTTGAAACATTGTATATGTCATCAAGGCGAAAATTTTTACAGCAAATAGGTTCTGCAACGATTCTGGCATCCGCAAGCACACTTAAGGGACTGGCTGCTGAGGATTATGTAGAAAACAGGATTTTGCTCGCAGAGAAAAAGATTTCTTTAAATGATAAAGTCACCGTTGCCTGCATTGGAATGGGAATTATGGGGCAAAGGAATGTAAAAACGATTCTGCAAATACCTGGTGTGGAGTTTGTGGCCGCCTGTGATTTATACCAGGGAAGGCTGGAGAGAAGTAAAGAACTTTTCGGAAATGATATTTTAACCACACAGGACTATAAGGAGATTCTTGCTCGTAAAGATATTGATGCAGTGATTATTGCCACTTCAGATCAATGGCATGATGTAATTGCAATTGATGCGATGAAGGCTGGTAAGGCTGTTTACTGCGAGAAGCCTATGGTACATCAAATAAGCCAGGGATGGAATGTAATTAATGTTCAAAAGCAAACAGGGGCAGTTTTACAAGTTGGCAGCCAGCGGGTAAGCAGTGTGGCTTATGCCAAAGCGAAGGAGTTGTACAAGGCAGGTGAGATTGGTCAACTAAACTGCATTGAAGCGTCTTTTGACAGGCATACTGCACTTGGTGCCTGGCAATATACGATGCCCCTTGATGCTTCGGATAAAACAATTGCCTGGGAAAAATATTTTAAAGCAGGCAGATCAGGTGCCGGCACAAAAAAGGGGCTTGCGGTTTTTGATGCCAAGCATTTTTTTTGGTGGCGCAATTATAAAGAATACGGAACAGGAGTTGCGGGAGATTTGTTTGTACATCTTCTTTCCGGTATTCATTTTCTTACCGATTCAAAAGGCCCATCAAGAATTTTTGCAACGGGTGATTTGTCCTATTGGAAAGATGGCCGTAATGTACCCGATGTGATGACCGCCGTTATGGAATATGCCGCTACTAAAGAGCACCCGGCTTTCCAGGTGCTATTGAAAGTAAATCTTGTAAGCGGTGCAGAAAAAGTTGAGGCCGGGAAAGTAAAATTCTGTGGCTCTGAAGGGATGATTGATTTTGGCTGGAATGATTTTGTATTATACAGGAACAAGATTGCCAAATCGCCTGGATATGGCGGCTGGGATACATATGATACATATACAAAGGATATGCAGGAGAAAATTGCCCGGGCTTACGTTGAAAAATATCCCAAAGAGGAAGTGAGTGACCTTCCTCCAATCCGCTTCTCGGCCCCCGAAGGTTATGATGACCGGATGGAGCACTTTATTAATTTTTTTGAATCAGTAAGAACGAAAAAGCCGGTAGTTGAAGATGCCAGTTTTGGTTTCAGGGCTGCTGCACCTTGTCTTGCCTGCAATGACAGCTATTTTAAAAAGAAAGTGATTAATTGGGACCCTGTTTCCATGAAACTTAAATCCTGAGATTGCCTTTTTGTATTTTCTCCTTTGGCGTTGCTGGTTATCTTTGCCCTATGCCAGAACAAATATTTTCCTACCAGCAATTGTTCGATTTTACAAGTTCAGTATTTAAAGCCATTGGTTGCAGTGATGAACATGCAGTTACGGCCACAAAAGCATTACTGTCAGCTGATCTCCGTGGTATTGATTCGCATGGTGTGGCCCGGCTCAGCGGTTATGTTCGCCTCTGGGATGTGAAGCGGGTAAACCCAACACCCAATATCAAAATCATTCATGAAACCCCTTCGACTGCCGTAATTGATGGCGACAGCGGCTTGGGTCTGGTTATTGCTCCTTTTGCCATGAAGGTGGCCATCGAAAAAGCAAAGCAGGTGGGAACCGGCTGGGTAAGTGTGCAGAACAGCAATCACTTTGGCATTGCTGCACATCACGCCATGATGGCGCTGGAGAATGAAATGATTGGTGTGGCTATGACGAATGCCAGTCCGCTGGTGGCCCCCACTTTTTCTGTTGATAAAATGCTGGGCACAAATCCCATTTGTGTGGCAGCACCTGCCGGTAACGAACCGGCCTTTGTTGCCGATTTAGCCACTACAACCGCTGCTAATGGCAAGCTTGAAATTTTGCAACGCAAAAATGCAGTAGCTCCGGTTGGTTGGGTGCAGGATGCTGAAGGAAAATCCTCAACTGATGCCAACATTTTGAAAAAAGGCGGTGCGTTGCTGCCGCTGGGTGGCGACCGTGAGCATGGCAGTCATAAAGGTTATTCATTAGGTGCCATTGTTGATTTGTTTTCAGCACTTCTCAGCGGGGCCAATTATGCACCGTGGGTGCCACCTTTTCCTGCGTATGTGCCCATGCCGGCACAGCAACCGGGTAAGGGCATTGGCCATTTTCTCGGGGCAATGCGGGTAGATGCGTTCAGGCCTGCAGCAGAATATAAAGAGCACATGGATAACTGGATTGGCGGTTTCAGAAAGGCGAAACCTATGCCCGGGCAGGAAAAAGTGCTGGTACCCGGCGACCCTGAAAGAGAATTTGAAGCGGAACGAATGAAAAACGGCATACCGTTACTGGAAGCTGTGGTAAATGACTTAAAGGAACTTGGAAACAGGTTTTTGTTAACTTTATAGCATAAATTTATTTACTATGAAGGTTCTGTTGATTTCATTTTTTACTTGTATTGGTTTTGGAGTACTAATGTCCTGTCAGAAAGGAATGGACACACAGTTGCGTCCTCAGTCTGATGATACGGTTTTCCTTAGCAAATTCGTAAGATTGGATACGGGCTATTTACCTGGAATGGATACAGTGTATATTGCAGATTTTCAGTATGATGCTCAAAAAAGGATTTCAAGGATTAATGAAATTTACGGGGGTACAGGAACCGCCCAGCATTCCAGTGTAACAACGATACAATATGCTGGTAATGATACTTTGCCATACCGTTTCTTTTCTGAAATGACGAGGCTTGGTTATCCTCAGTTCTACAGAACTGACACTACTTATTTTTTTTACAATAATGGTCAGGTTATCAGAGACAGTTCAATAAAATACATGCAAAATGCTCCATGGGTAATGTTTAGGAAAACTTACCGTGAGATAACTCCTGGTTTTTATGAAGTGAAAAGGGATTTTTTTGATTTTAATACCGCGGAATTATTGTAACAGAAACAATTAGGTGCAAAAGGGCAAAGGCAGGAAATAACATTACATTTCTGAGTGATTCAATTATCACTAGTAATAATTATTGTTACGAAAGACATCAAATAGTGGCGAATTATGACAATATGAAAAATCCTTTCTGGAGGTTTCGGCTTCCTTTTCCTGTTAATCCATATCCTGAAATGATTAAGTATGTATATGGCACATACTACACAGAGAATGTGCTTGAAGATGGTGATAACAATGTTGTTTATTTTGATCATAGCGGGGCCAATCAAAACGTCCCTGCTTTTCACTCTTTCATTGGTTATAGTATTTTATATAATAGTTATGGGTATCCTTCAGTAAGAAGAATCTCTTCAACTACTTATCCGGTAAAATACAAAGATTTTTTTTCTTACATAATCTTGTAATATCTGGTATTTACAATTCCATTAAAAAACCGATGGGTTCATAATTTGGTATTCATTCTTATCTTTGACACCTTGCTTGCCCATCACTAATTCCAAAAATTTAAGAGAGAAGAAAATGAAAGTAATGAAATTTGGCGGCACCAGTGTGGGCCGTCCGGAGCGGATGCAACACATCGCAGGCATGGTTACCAAGGAAACAGAGTCTGTTATCGTTGTACTGTCTGCCTTGTCAGGCACCACCAATGCCCTGGTGGAAATTGGTGATAACATTGCAAAAGGCGACAGGGGTGCTGCCAAACAGGTTATTGATAAACTGGAAGCGCATTACCAGGCATTCATCAGCGAACTGGTAAAAAAAGAAGAAACCCTGGCCAAAGCAAAAGCGATTGTGGCCGAGCACTTTGAGTTTCTGAACATCATTCTCAGAATATCTTTCAGCGAAGCGCTGAGCAAGGATATTCTGGCGCAGGGCGAATTGCTCTCCACCAAACTTTTCTGTGTCTACCTCGAAGAAAAAGGTATCAGTCATATGCTGCTGCCGGCACTGGAGTTTATGAGCATTGATGCTTATGATGAACCCAATGTGGAGGTGATTAAAAGCAAGTTGCAGCCGATACTGGAGCAAAACAAGGATAAAAAAATCTTTGTGACACAAGGTTATATCTGCCGTAATGCAAGGGGAGAAGTGGACAACCTGAAAAGGGGAGGAAGCGACTATTCTGCATCACTGATAGCTGCTGCCATCAATGCTTCTGTATGTGAAATATGGACCGATATTGACGGTATGCACAACAACGACCCAAGGGTGGTGAAGAAAACTGTCCCCATCGAGCAAATGAGTTTCGATGAGGCAGCCGAGCTTGCCTACTTTGGCGCCAAAATCCTGCATCCTGCCTCTATCTGGCCTGCACAGATGTATAAAGTGCCGGTGAAACTTCTCAACACCATGCAGCCGGAGGCAAAAGGCACAACAATAGCTGAAGAAGCAGGCAGCGAAGGTGTAAAGGCCGTAGCTGCAAAGGACAACATCATCGCCATCCGAATTAAGAGCAGCCGCATGTTGCTGGCGTATGGTTTTCTGCGCAAGATTTTTGAAGTTTTTGAGAAATACAGAACGCCAATTGACATGATTACCACATCAGAAGTGGCTGTTTCCCTTACGATTGATACAGATGCCAACCTGGATGAAATTGTTAAAGAACTGGAACCTTTCGGAACTATTGATATTGACAAGAACCAGGTTATCATCTCTGTTGTGGGTAATGAAATTGCACAGACAGAAGATATGGTGAAAAAACTGTTTGGCTCTATTCTGAACATTCCAGTAAGGATGGTGTCGTACGGCGGCAGCCATCATAACATTTCATTGCTGGTGCCTGCAGAATACAAGACACAGATTTTGCAACAGCTAAATAAAGGAATGTTTGGGCTGGAATAAGATTATTTGTTTTTTGTAAGATGCGTAATCGAAGTTAACAGGGCAGATAATTCCTTAAGTTTTCGTATAGCAATTTTATCTTTTGCGGCCGAGAGATACATTTCTCCCGGCTTCTTTTTATAAAAATAAATTACAGGGGCTGTTATGAAAAATCCGGCTGATTGCTCTGAGATATTAACCTTTATCTCGTCAAATCGCCTTTCGTATTCTTTTCTGCCTTTCAGAAATACAAAACAATCGAAGAATAGCTTTTGCTGAAAAACATCCACCGTTAATGAGTTAACATAGATTTTGTTCATGTTGATGAAAAACATTCTTATTATACCAAGGCACATTATGATGAAATGGAGATCAATAAAATGTTTAACAAATTTCTCATTTCGAAGAATGTAGATAACTAACGCATACAGGAATACAGGGTAAAGGGCAAAAAAAACGTAAGTCAGCCGGTTATGTCTTATCCTGCTTTTAAAAACTTCCATAGTATTCAAATTTAATAATAAAGCCCCGCATTTGCAGGGCTTTATTATTAAATCGTAATAATGAAATCCGGGTAATTTTAAATTACCAGCAGTGCATCACCGTAGCTGAAGAACCTGTATTTGTCTTTAATTGCTTTTTTATAAGCTTCCATGGCCAGATCGTAACCCGCAAATGCGCTGGTCATAATCAGCAGGCTGGTTTTGGGCAGGTGGAAGTTGGTAACCAGCGAATCAGCGATGTTGAATTCGTAAGGCGGATGAATAAACATATTTGTCCAGCCCTCTGAAGGCTTCAGCAGTTTTTGTGCTGTGAAAGATGATTCCAATGCCCGCATCGTGGTTGTTCCTACGGAACATACACGGTGACCGTATTCTTTAGCCCTGTTTACAATTTTGCATGCGGTGTCATCGATATTGTAGTATTCTGCATCCATCTTATGCTTGCTCAGGTCTTCCACCTCAATCGGGCGGAATGTACCAAGTCCGGTGTGAAGGGTTACTTCGGCAAAGCGGATGCCCTTTATTTCAAGACGTTTAATCAGTTCACGGCTGAAGTGCAAACCTGCAGTAGGTGCAGCCACAGCTCCTTCATGCTTGGCATAAACGGTCTGGTATCTTTCTTTATCTTCTTCTTCCGGTTTGCGTTTAATGTATTTTGGAAGTGGTGTTTCGCCCAGCTTTTCCAGCACTGCACGGAACTCTTCTTCAGTTCCTTCCCAAAGAAAACGGATGGTGCGGCCACGGCTGGTTGTGTTGTCAATTACTTCAGCCACCAGGTCTTCCTGTTCGCCAAAATATAGTTTATTGCCTACCCTTATCTTTCTTGCGGGATCAACAATTACATCCCACAGGCGGTTGGGTTTGTTCAACTCCCGGAGCAAGAAAACTTCAATTTTAGCGCCGGTTTTTTCTTTACGTCCGTACATACGGGCTGGGAAAACTTTGGTATTGTTCACAACAAATGCGTCCTTATCGTCGAAATAGTCAATAATATCACGGAAATACCTGTTCTCAATTTCGCCGGTGTGACGGTGTACAACCATCATTCTTGAGTCTTCTCTTCTTTTCGCAGGGTGCTGAGCAATAAGGTTCAATGGGAGATCAAAACGGAACTGTGATAGCTTCATGTGTCAAATAATATTAGTGATAAATATGCTGTCTGACACAAACCTGGTGGAGAGCCTGGTGTTTTGTTTGTCCGGAATAACAATATAAAGCGGCGGACAAAACCGGCCTTACGGCGCCGGGTTTGGTCAAAGCTTAAACTTTTTCAGGGTGCAAAGTTAATACAAATTGACTTTAAAAACCATCTCTAATTTTGGGATTAGGGGGCTGGTAATAGAAACTTTATGCTTTTTATTGCAAATCTGCATCTTACATTTGTTTAATATCAAAAAATACTCACTTTTTTTATGAAAAAATCTTCGCTTATCCTTTTTTCTCTCTTTCTGTTGATTCAGTCTGAGGCCCAGCCGGTAATCAAGCAAAAGAAATACCCCAGCCTGCTTTGGGAAATTACAGGAAATGGCCAGAAAAAGCCTTCTTATCTTATAGGTACTATGCATGTCAGCAGCAAGCTGGCCTTTCACCTGCCAGATTCATTCTATATAGCCATAAAAAATGCACAGGTAGTGGCATTGGAAACTAACCCGGAAACATGGCAGGAGGATATGGACAAATATGATTTTAACTCACTTTACAGTGGCCGTTATAGCAGTTATATGAACCCCGGGCTTGAAATGCTTTCTGATTTCCTTACTATCAGTTCATTGAAATATTATAAATATTATTCCAAAATAGAAAGGGCATTATTCAGTAATCCTGCTGTTATTAATAACCTGCTTTACCGTACCTACGGCGGACAGTCTGGCGATTTTGAGGAAGATACTTATCTCGATATGTACATTTATCAATGCGGTAAAAAGAGAGGTAAAAAAGTGGCCGGTGTTGAAGACTATGGGGAAAGTATGAGGCTAATGGCAGAAGCGTATAGAGATGCTGCAAAAGACAAAAACAGGAAAGAAAGAAGCTATGGAGATGTAGCAGAAGATTATTCTCCGGCCAAGCTTCAGGATGCCTACCGCTCCGGTGATCTGGACCTGCTTGACAGCATCAACAAGTTTAATAGTGTATCGGCAGCTTTTGATGAAAAGTTCCTGTACAAAAGGAATGAAATACAGGCCAACTCTATTGATTCGATTATTAAAACCGGAGTTTCATTATTCGTTGGTGTGGGAGCAGCACATTTGCCAGGCGGCAGGGGAGTAATTGAAATGCTCAGAAAAAAAGGATATAAAGTGAGGCCTGTTAAGATGGGAGAAAGAGACAGCAGGGAAAAAGATATTGTGGATAAGATAAGAGTTCCGGTTACTTTTAAAACAGAAGCATCAGAAGATGGTTTTTTTAAAGTGGATATTCCGGGTAAGTTTTATAAATCTGGTGATGACCCATATACTGACTTACGACAATATGCTGATATGGCCAATGGCAGCTATTATATGGTTACCCGTGTGCTGACCAACGCCTGGATGTGGAACCATGACGAAGAAAAAGTCTATAAGGTCATTGACAGTTTGCTATACGAGAATGTGCCGGGAAAAATCCTTTCAAAGGCTACAATAGTAAAAAATGGATACAAAGGTTTTGATATCCTGAACAGGACAAGGAGAGGCGATGTACAACGGTATAATATTTTCATCACTCCTTTTGAAATATTGTTCTTTAAGATGAGCGGCAATGCTGATTATGTTAAGCTTGGAGATGAAGCGAACAAATTTTTCGGAAGCATCCAGTTAAAAGAGTACAAGAACGGTACAACTGGGTGGAAAAAGTTTTCTCCTTCTTATGGAGGCTTTTCTGTTTTGATGCCACATGAACCATACACTGGCAATGACGGTAGCTGGCTTTATGATGCTGCGGATAAAACTAATGGCGTACAGTTAAGAATCATCAGAACTGATGTTCACAATTTCAGCTTTATTGAGGAGGACACATTTGACCTCGCATTAATGGATGAGAGTTTTATGGCATCAGAGTTTATTGATACCCAGTTGATGCGAAAGCAAATAACTTACAAAGGTTATCCGGCGCTTGATGCTAAGTACAGGGATAAAGACGGGAGAATTTTTCTGACCCGATTTATTATCAGGGGGCCGCATTATTATACGCTGGTGGCTCATGGCAAGCAGGAAGTAGCGGTAATGAGTAATTTCCTGAACTCATTCGAATTACTGCCAGTAAATTATGGACAGGTTATTGAAAGAAAAGACACAGCGTTGTATTATACCGTCAACTCACCTGTTTTTCCGGAAGACAAGAAGATTAAGCTGGATATGCCTGAATATGCCATGTATGGCGGTTACGACGATGATGATACGGAGAATGAAAGCTTTCTTTCTATGCTGGATATGAAAAGCAAAGTTGTAAAGAATGACACAACAGGAGAAAAGATACTTGTAGCGTATTACAAATGGCCCCGTTATTTCTATACAAAAGATACATCACTGTTTGATTTTGAGGGTAACTCTTTTTCGGGGAAAGATTCGACGCTTATAGTAAGGGTTGATAAAAAGGAAACGCTGTCCAATGGAATAAAAGTAAGGGAGAGGGTAGTGACTGATACCGGCAGCAGCAGAACAGTATTTGCAAAGCAGTATTATAAAGATGGAGTTTTGCATCTGTTAGCCTCTCAGTCTGATACATTATCATCACCCAGTGAATTTATTAAACAGTTTTATTCCAGTTTTATACCTGCAGACACTCTAAAAGGGCCAGATCCATTTTCTAAAAAATCAAAACTTTTTTTTGAGGATTTTGCTTCAGGTGATTCCGCAATAAGAAAGAAAGCTGCAAAAAGCATTTCGATGGTCTATCTTGACTCTGCAGACCTGCCTGATCTTAGAAAAGCAATAAGCAGCGTTAACTGGAAAGAAAAGAAATACTTAAACCTCAAAGGGTCGCTTATCGCAAAACTCGGAGAGATAAGAACCAATGCTGCTGCTGATTATCTGAAAGAGATTTATTATGCCGCACAGGATACTATTCAGTTTCAATATATAGCTCTTGAGAACCTGCTTCAGCACCGGACTGCTTATGCATATTCACTATTCAGACAGATTATTAACGACGAAACCCCTGTTCTGGAGTTTGACAGGAATACTTTTTCGCCGGATATTTCTTCTTATATGCGTATCCTGAGCGGGATGAAAACAGATTATGATAACAGTAAGTTTATGGATGAATTATCGGATTCATTGCTTCTCACGAAGACAATTTTACCCGATTTACTGCCTTTGCTAAACCTGGAAGAATATAAGAGCTCTGTTATGGAACTGTTGGGTGAAATGGTTGACTCAAGCATCGTTACGGCAAAAGATTACGAGAATTATTATAGCAAGTTTTTGATTGAAGCCAAACAGGAACTGAGAAAACAGGCCGTAGCCGAAAAGAAAAAAGCTATCGAAAAGGCGGAAGAAAGCAAGGCAGAGAAGAAGCAGCCTTCTTATTTGGATTATGTCAGAAACAAGGACGAAGGCAATGAAGATCTGAGCCTGTACACAAGATTGCTCCTTCCGTTTGCCGATAAAAATCCTGTTGTGGAAACCCTTATTCAGCAAATACTGAAGTCAGATGACAAGGAGCTTAAGTATAAAACGATGCTCCAGCTGCTGGATAAGAAAAAAGTGGTTCCGGATTCTCTTTTCACTTTTTTTGCGGGGCTTGATGATTACAGGTATGATTTGTACAGAGACCTGAAAAAAAGGAAGATGATTGACAAGTTTCCCGATAAATACAGAAATCATTCAGACCTGGGCAAAAGCAGCCTGCTCGCCAGCAAATCTTATGGCAAACCTGACACATTGATTTATATTGACAGACTCCAAACTGTGTATAAGGAAAAATCAGGTTATCTGTATTTCTATAAGTATAAAGAGAAAAAAGATGACATTATCTGGAAACTGGCTGTTGTGGGCCTTGTGCCTGACGACCCAAAGGAGATAGAATTTGAAGATATTAATAGCTGGAAAAATGTGAACAGCACTTTTAGCCAGTTAGACTATGCCATTACGACAAACAAATATGATTTTACTGAGTTTACAGATACAAAGATTGATGAAGAGAAGCCGATAGCAGAGCAATTAAAAAAACAACAGAAGAAGATGTTGTTTTCAAAACGTAAAAGTGCTGCCAGGTTCTATGAAGAAAATGAGGATTATGATGGCTATGGCCAGTACAACCTGCGTTATTGATACTTATGCATTAGCAAGAAAGTGGCTAAGGAGGTTTCCTTGGCCACTTTCTTTTTGTATGTAAGAGCAGGTTTAGTTTTAAAATTTCAGGTGCCTTACGGTGAGGCCATCGTTCATTAATTGGCGCAGGGAGTCAATTCCTATTCTGATATGTGTTTCCACATAGTGAGCAGTAATATTCTTGTCGCTTTCTTCGGTTTTCACCCCTTCAGGAATCATTGGCTGGTCGCTTACAAGTAATAAAGCTCCGGTAGGAATTTTGTTATAGAACCCAACAGTAAAGATGGTAGCCGTTTCCATATCAATTGCATATGCCCTTACTTTCTGCAGGTATTCTTTAAAGGGTTCGTCATGTTCCCACACACGACGGTTAGTAGTATAAACTGTACCTGTCCAGTAATCCACCTCGTAATCCCTGATAGTGGTTGAAACAGCTTTTTGCAAGGCAAATGCTGGCAATGCAGGCACTTCAGGAGGAAAATAATCATTAGAAGTTCCTTCGCCTCTTATCGCTGCTATTGGAAGGATCAGATCCCCCAGTTTATTTCTTTTTTTAAGGCCACCGCATTTGCCAAGGAACAGGACAGCTTTGGGTTCTATCGCCGCAAGCAGATCCATTATTGTTGCAGCGGTTGGGCTGCCCATTCCAAAGTTTATGATTGTTATGTTTTCGGCGGTGGCACACTGCATTGGCCTTTCTGTACCCACAACAGGCACATTATGCCATTCGGCAAACATTTTTACATAATTCCCGAAGTTGGTAAGTAAAATGTATTGTCCAAAATTCTCTAATTTTTCTCCTGTGTATCTGGGAAGCCAGTTGTGAATTATTTCTTCTTTTGTTTTCATTCCAGTTCTGATTTCATGCAAAGCTAATCATTTACTTTTGAAGCATGATTTCTGTCAATTATCCTGATCCTGACTTCCGTGTTAAAACACAAGAGGGCAAAGACTATCTTTTTGACCCCGTAAGAAAGAAATGGGTTGTGCTTACTCCGGAGGAATGGGTGAGGCAGAATTTTGTTCAGTATCTTATTCGTGAAAAAGACTATCCTGATGCCTTAATTGGAATAGAGAAACAAATTCTTTTAGGTGAATTGAAAAAACGTTTCGATATTCTGGTTTACGATGGTAACCATCAGCCCTGGATGATGATCGAATGTAAGGAAATGAATGTGGTGCTGGATGAGAGGGTGTTGGAACAGTTGTTGCGTTATAACATAAGCATTCCTGTAAAATATCTTGTAATTACTAATGGCCGGCATTGTTATGCCTGGAGAAGAGACTATTCAGAGCTTGTTTCAATAAGTGAATTTCCTTCGTATGGTGAATAGAGTCAGCTCATATCAGAACAGATAAAAACAGCCGGTAAATCCGGCTGTTTTTTATTTAGAACAAATAATGAAATTACTCGTTGAATATTTTTTCATCAACCGGTACATTCAATTCGATGTTGCTGATGCTGACTTCCTGGAAAAGATTGCCATTAAATGAAACAGCCATCATTGTAGGGAACTTCAGTCCGCCAAATTCTTTGATATTTGAATAAACAGTCTGCTCGTCCACTTGCTGCCCCATAAGCTCTTTTTTCCCGGTTGTTTTTACAAGCATGTAATCAGCTGCAGAAATTAAATAGTTTGATGTTTTGCCAGTCTCTTTATGAGTAAATTTAATGTTCCAGCCTTTGGTGCCCTCAAAAGTTTCTTCACCAACTAATTCAACCTTATGTCCAAGATTTTTGTAATCAATCAGCTTATCAACAGGGTTAATTTGTTCCTTCATTTCAAGAAGGTCGTCACCTGTCATTTCGGTAGCAGTGGGCTTGCCGCCAAAAGGATTTATTTCCCATCCTTTGCCATTACCATAAGCTCTTATTACAGATTGTCCCATTACTTCAACATCAATCCTTATTCCTTTTTTAAAAATGATTTGAGATGTCATTGGGAGATCCATTCCCTGCATGGCAACACTGCCGGTCGATTTCATGCTGGTAACTTTATTAAGAGCTTCGATTCCGCCAATGGCTTTTGCATAACTGGCTATAATTTCATCAACAGAAGGTGTTTGAGCTTGTACTGTAGCAGCAACAAGAATAAGAAATGAGGTTAATAGTTTTTTCATTTTTGAAATTTTTTGAAGTCAAAGGTAATATTTCGGAGTAAATGACAGCAGACTCTGCCTGTTATGAATTTGTAATAAAAAATCCCACCCGCAGAGGTGGGATTGTAACGTATTTGACTATTAAAAGCTATTATGGGAAAATACCCAATTCGGCATAAGCCACACCTACCTTATTGATGGCAACAACATAGGCCGCTGTACGCATATCAGGTATTTCGGAATTTGCCTTCCAGGCTTCCATTACTTCGTGGGTGGCATTAATCATTGTTTCTTCCAGGCCGCTGTACACAAGATCAATCTCATCCGGCCCGTGAACAATCTTGCTTCTTTCCTGGTCAGAAACTGTTTTTCCTGTCATTTCCTCCACCTTCTTAATCATGTTGGCATTCTGCGTTTCCTCAAACCTTTTTTCCATACGGCCGTAGCGTACATGGCTTAGGTTTTTCAGCCATTCAAAGTATGATACAGTAACACCACCTGCATTCAGATACATATCCGGAACTACCAGGATTCCCCTTTGCGCAAATATTTCGTCTGCTTCAGGTGTAAGTGGCCCGTTAGCAGCTTCTCCGATAATTTTTGCTTTTACCCTTGGGGCATTTTCGCCATCAATTACATTTTCCAAAGCGGCAGGAATAAGGATGTCGCATTCCATTTCCAGTGCATCGGAACTCTTTTCAAAATTATTCGCACCAGGGAAGTTGAGGATAGAGCCGGTCGCTTTCCTATGATTGAAAACAGCATCCACATCAAGGCCATCATTACTCCAAATGGCACCTTCGTATTCAGATAATGCTACAATTTTTGAACCGGCATTCTGGAAGAACTTGGCTGAATGGTAGCCCACATTTCCTAACCCCTGCACTATTACTTTTTTACCTTCCACACCTGTTGTAAGGCCAACTTTTGCCATTACATCCGGCATTTTGCACACTTCTCTCAATCCATAAAATACGCCAAGGCCAGTTGCTTCGCGGCGACCATGAACACCACCTTGGGTGATAGGTTTTCCTGTTACACAACCGGCTGCATCAATTTCGCCGGGCCTCATAGTTGTATAAGTATCAAGTATCCAGGCCATTTCTCTTTCACCGGTTCCATAATCGGGTGCGGGTACATCGATGCCGGGGCCAATGAAGTTTTTCTTTATTAACTCAGAAGTGTAGCGGCGTGTAATTTTCTCCAGTTCGTAAGGAGTGTATTGTTTGGGGTCAATGCTGATACCGCCTTTTGCACCGCCAAATGGTACGTTTACAATGGCGCATTTGTAAGTCATTAATGCAGCAAGGGCCATTACCTCATCAAGGTTTACCGCCTTGGAGAAACGGATACCGCCTTTACAGGGAGCTTTGTGATGGCTGTGCTGCACACGGTAGGCCTTAATAACTTCGATCTTGTCACCAATCTTCACCGGGAAGTTCATTCTGTAAACGGCGTTACAGGCTTTAATCTGTTCCAATGTTCCCAGGTCCCATTTTGTAAAAGGGGCAGCCTTGTCAAAACTTCTTTCTACTGCACCAAAGAAACTGTAATTCGTGTTCGACATGATTTTTCTTTTTTTGTATTTGCAATCGTTATGAATATAAATACAAAATGAGACACCGGATGGCTATCTCATTTTGCGTTGTCATTAGTTTTCTTTTTCCAGTTTGGTCAGTTTTCTGTCTATCCGGAAAACATACAGAATTAAACCAACCAAGATGGTGAGAACAACAGCAATAACAACATAAATGCGGCCATTGCTGCGCATAACATCAGCCATTCCCGGTTTATCGCCCTGTGCAAACAGGGAAACTGTAAAAAACAGGGAGGCAAGTAGTAAAATGAATTGTTTTGCAATTTTCATTTTGATAGTTTTTTTTCTTTTATAATACTGGTCCTGATTTTTAAAGTGGTAATCCAAACACCAAGCAGAGTCCATCCGATAACTGCAGGATAAAAAACAATCCGCATACCGCTGCTGATATCGTTCTTAACATCTAAAGCCGGGTTTCCATCCTGGCCAGGATGAAGGCTGTCGAGTACTCTTGGCAAGATCCAGATAGAAGGGAAAAGTATTGCGTATGCAAAAATGTTGTAAACAGAACTGATTCTTGCTCTTTTATCCATATCCTGAACGGAATCCCGGAGTATGAGATAAGCAAAGTAAACAAGCAATGCTATGGCGGCACCAATCAGCTTGGGGTCACGGGCAATTGTTTTAAAATTGTCGATAACTGTAATGTTGGGGTCAGCCCAGGTAAATGATGCCCAAATAGCCCCCGTGGCATAACCAAGGATGCCAAACAAAATACCAACTACTGCAAAATTGCGGGCATAAATGTCATACTTCATCTTCAAAGTGCGGAGATACTTAATGGCATTTACCACAGATATTGTAAAGAGTATCATCATCGCAAACCACATGCAAACATGGAAATACAGGTTGCGGATAGTTTCCTGCAGCAAAGGCAGTCGGGGAACTTCAAATAAAAATCCTGCTATTACAGTATAAAATAGCAGGACAATACTCAGGATTTTCCACCAGTATTTATGCATATAATTTTTTGCTTCAGTCATAGGCTCGCCCCGGTTTATTTTTTGTGCCGGAACAGGTGACAAAAATAAGATGATGCCTGTAAACAGTACTAAAATTTATTTACCAAATTGGTAATATCAGTCCTTCCACAAAAATGGAAACAGAATAACTGCGAGGAGGATAATGAGGAAATCAAGTGCAATAAGCAGCAGCACAGTACTCATGGGAATAGTAAGCAACGGAGCAAATGCTGTGTTTGAAAGCCGCATTAGCAGAACAAGCTGGGGAACGATAATCGGGAAACCTAAAATTGCCATAATGGCGGCATTTTGCTGGGCACGGGCGGCAATGGCAGCGAGAAAACTAAATACAAGGCTGATACTCCAGCCACCTAATACAACAAGGCCAACAAATGGCAACACCTTTTGCATGGGATTGCCCAGGAACATGGTGAAAAGCAACAGACTGAGCAAACTCATTACAAACATGAGAAGGGTATTGAACAGGAGTTTTGCCAATACAAATGCCACCGGGCTGGCCACTGAATAAAAGTAAAGCATCCGGCCGCGGCTTTCCTGCAAAAAACTTTTTGCTACGGCATTTATACAAATAAACAACTGGATAACCCAAAACAAGCCGCTCCATACATTTCCCTCAGGTGCCTCAACCGCCATGAACAATACAAAAATAGTGGCGCCGATATACAGCAGAATACCATAAAAGCTATACTGCTGCCTGATCTCAAGCAACAAGTCCTTTTTAAATAGTGTGATAATTTGTTTTAGCAAAACAGACGACAGTTTTGTTTTTAATATTAAAACAATATTATTTATTGTGATAGCATTTCCTGCATCTTGGCTCGTAGGCATCTGTTGCACCCAGCATTACCTGTTCTTCGTTCGGGATTTTTCGGTACGAGTAGTTGGCTATACTGCCGCACCTCTGGCAAATGGCATGCAGTTTTGTAACATAATCGGCTTTGGCCATTATGTAAGGCATCTGGCCGAACGGTTTACCCATAAAATCCATATCCAGGCCGGCAACTATGACCCTTACGCCACGAAAAGCCAGTTCGTCGCACACATTTGCAATTTCATCATCAAAGAACTGGGCTTCATCTATGCCAATAACATCAACATCCTGCGCCATCAGTAAAATCTTCTGCGAATTATCAATTGGAGTGGAGTGGATGGCCTGTGCATCATGCGATACAATTTTTACCTCATCATACCGCACATCAATAGCAGGTTTAAAAATCTCCACTTTCAGATTGGCAATCTTTACCCTTTTCAGCCTGCGGATTAATTCTTCGGTCTTTCCGCTGAACATGGAACCGCAAATCACTTCAATACTGCCCCTGCGTTCGCCACTGGTATTAGGTTCTATAAACATTTGTAAAATATATTAGGAGTTTCTTAATGCAGTTTTTTGGCAAACTGTTTGTAATTTTAAAACGCCACTTTAACCGGCGGTAAATATATATCAATGGAACGAATAGAAGCCCTGATTGAACAATTAAAAAAACAGTTTGAGCAAAACGCAAGCCCTGCCCAATTATTAGGTACAGTGCAACTGCTGCAGTTCGAACTTACAAAACTCAATTCTGGCGGGCAACACAGCCTGGGTACAGCAAAAGTGGCTGTGGTGTTACCGGTAGCTCCCGGAGTAGTAAAACAGGAAGCCCCGGCAATAAGCCCTGAATTAGAAAAGTATGCGCCTAAGCCGGCAGAACAGGTGCCTCCGGTAATAAAAGAAGAGAAGAAAACGATATTGGTGGATGAAGGTTCAGTTTCTGTAATACAGAAGAATGGGCAACTCGACATGGTTTTTGACCCGATGAAAGAAATCCCAACCTTATCGAGTCAGGTGCCGGGAAAAGAAGTGAATGATTTAGTAATTCCGCAGGAAGAATCGCTTAATGAGAAATTAAAGCAGCCTAAAACAGAAATTGTGGAGGTGCTGAAAGAGACACCTGTAAAAGATTTACGCAAAGCGATTGGAATTAACGACCGGTTCCTGTACATCAATGAACTGTTCCGGGGCGATGAAAATATGTATGAACGCTGCATAAAAACGATAAACAATTTCAACATTTACGCCGAAGCGGAGTATTGGATTAACAGGGAGCTAAAGGTAAAACTGGGCTGGAACAATGATAATGAAGTGGTAAAACAGTTCGATCAGTTGGTAAGGAGGCGTTTTTCCTGAATAAATGAAAGGATTTTATCAGTTGCACCGGTGCTGGATTGAACAAAATTCCCGGCTGCACTGCACCTTTGTTTGTAATCCGGCTCATTATCCATGAGTTCCGAAATAATTGCTGCAAGTTTTTTTCCATCCTTCTTTTCGTCAGAAAATGAAATGCCACCCCCGGTTTTAACGAGGTCCACTGCTTCAGAATAATCTGAATAATATGGCCCGAACAGAACAACTTTAGAATATACAGCTGCTTCCAGTACGTTGTGAACGCCATTGCGGGTAAGTCCGCCGCCCACATAAGTGATATCAGCATAACGATAAAGCCGGGAGAGCATTCCTATATTATCTATAATCAGGCAATTGGCATCACTGGCAACATCGCTTAGTTGCGAATAGCGGATGGCGCCGGGAAATCTGCGTTCAATATCATCAAACACTCTTTCGCTTAGCTCATGCGGAGCAATGATGATTTTTATGTCTCTTTTCTGCAGTTGGGTATAAGTATTGCCAAGCACTTCGTCATCATCCGGCCAGGTGCTTCCGGCAACGATTGTTTTTTTGTTTGCTGTGAATGATTCAATGCCGGGAATGGGTTCAAATTTATCGGCGATTTCTTTTACTCGGTCAAAACGGGTGTCGCCGGAAATACTCGTAATCTCACTGAGGCCAAGAGCATCAGCAATTTTTTTTGAACCTTCTGTTTGCACAAAAAGGTGGTCAAATCTGGAAAGCATTTTCCACTTCAGCCGGTTGTAAGGATTGAGAAGGGAAGGCTTTTTTTTGAAATATGCCGAAATAAGCAGAAGCGGAATATTGCCGTATTTAATTTTTTTGAGATAGTAATACCAGAATTCATACTTGACGAATATTACCAGCGAAGGCTGAACGATTTGCAGAAAACGTTTTGATCTGGCAGATCCATCCATTGGCAAATAAAATACCCAGTCTGCTCCGTCGTAGTTTTTTCTTACTTCATAGCCGGAAGGTGAAAAAAAAGTCAGCAGAATCCTATATTCCGGGTAATGTAGTTTAAGTTTTTCCAAAACAGGTCTGCCTTGCTCAAATTCACCCAGCGAGGCGCAGTGCATCCAGATAATCTTCTGGCCAGGTGAAACAGCTTTTTCCAACTGTTCAAAAATGCCTTTTCTTCCCTGTATCCATTTTTTTGCTTTCGGCTTGAATAAGGCAGCAACATGAACAGAGGCTCTGAACAGCAGCAGAAAAATATTGTACAGAAACACTTTCAAAACATGATTTTAAACAGCCCGGCAAATGTAAATCCATTCGGGTAAACTACGTGTATTTTACTATTTTTGCCCGCCTGAACAAACCAAATAAATGCTTTAAAGGCTTTTGGGATGTACAGACATCACTTTTTGATCCTAAAAACTCTCCTCATGCGACCTATTCAAATGGTTGATACAAAAAACCAGTATCTCAAAATTAAAACTGAAGTAGATAAAGCCGTAATTGATGTAATGGATAGTACCGCTTTCATTAACGGTAAGCCGGTGCATGAATTTGCTGCCGGCCTTTCTGCTTATACAGGAGCTAAACATACAATTCCCTGCGCTAATGGTACAGATGCCCTGCAAATAGCCATGATGGCTCTTGGATTACAGCCGGGTGACGAAGTAATTACCCCTTCTTTTACATACATCGCCACTACTGAGGTAATTGCCTTGTTGCGCCTTACGCCTGTATTTGCTGAAGTTGACCCCAAAACATTTTGTATTACTGCAGCAGCTATTGAAAAAGTAATCACTCCCAAAACAAAAGCGATTGTTCCTGTTCACCTGTATGGACATGCTGCGCCAATGGAAGAAATAATGACTGTGGCGGCTAAGTATAACCTGTATGTAATAGAGGATAATGCCCAGGCTATAGGATGTGATTACACATTTCCCGACGGTTCAAAAAAGAAAACCGGAACGATTGGCCATATTGGAACCACATCTTTCTATCCTTCTAAGAACCTTGGAGGTTTTGGCGATGGCGGTGCCATCTTCACCAATGATGATGAACTGGCGGCCAAGTTAAAAATGGTTGCCAATCATGGACAGAGCAGGCAATATTATCATGATGTGGTGGGCTGCAACAGCCGTCTTGATACGATTCAGGCAGCAATACTCAACATAAAGCTGAAACACCTAGATGAATACATTGATGCAAGAAGGGCCGCTGCAGATTTTTATGATAAGGCTTTTGCCAATAATCCAAAAATCACTGTGCCTTACAGGGCCGATTACAGCCGGCATGTGTTTCACCAGTACACTTTAATTTTGGAAGGTGTGGACAGAGATGGCTTGAAACAGCATCTTGCGGATAACAAGATTCCATCAATGATTTACTATCCGGTTCCGGGGCATAAGCAGAAGATGTTTGAACAATTCAATGTGGCATCTCAGGATATGCCCGTTACTGATTGGCTTACCGAAAGGGTTATTTCTTTGCCAATACACACAGAACTGGATACTGAGCAACTTGAATTTATTGTTTTAAAAGTGAATGAGTTTATTAATAGATAATAAGATAAGAAGAACCATAAACCCCGTTTTATGTACAACGAACTGATTGAAAAGAAAGAAAAATTAGCCGTAATTGGTCTTGGATATGTTGGCTTGCCAATTGCACTGGAGTTTGCCAGGAAAATATCAGTAATAGGCTTTGATATTAATGATAAGAGGATTGAGATGATGAAGCAGGGCATTGACCCCAGCAACGAATTGGAGAAGGAAGCATTTGAGGGATGTGATATAGAATTTACCAGTTCGCTTGATGTATTGAAAAAAGCAAAATTTCTTATAGTTGCTGTTCCAACGCCAGTTGACGAACATAATGTACCTGACCTTACTCCGGTTATTAAGGCTTCGGAAACCGTTGGAAAGGTGATAAAGAAAGGTGACTATGTTGTATTTGAGTCAACAGTTTATCCCGGATGTACTGAAGACGACTGCCTTCCTGTAATTGAAAAGTTATCAGGGCTGAAAAATATTGCGGATTTCAAACTGGGTTATTCTCCTGAAAGGATTAATCCCGGTGATAAGCAACATACATTAGCTTCAATAGTGAAGGTTGTTTCAGGCTGTGATGCAGAATCGCTGGAGGAAATTGCTAAAACTTACGAATTGGTAGTTAAAGCCGGTGTGCACAGGGCATCATCTATAAAAGTGGCAGAGGCTGCAAAAATTATTGAGAACACTCAGCGGGACCTGAACATCGCTTTAATGAATGAGTTGTCCATCATTTTCAATATGATGAACATTAATACATACGAAGTATTGGAGGCGGCAGGTACAAAATGGAATTTTCTCAAGTTTCAGCCGGGGCTGGTCGGTGGCCATTGTATCGGTGTTGACCCGTATTACCTTACCCACAAAGCAAAAGAGTTGGGTTATGATGCACAGGTAATCCTTGCCGGACGGAATATTAATGACAACATGGCGAACTATGTTGCTAAAACTGTTGTACAACATATTATCAAGAATTCCGGCGATGTAAAAGCGGCCAAGGTGCTTGTAAAAGGGGCGACTTTTAAAGAAAATGTAAGTGATATAAGAAACTCAAAAGTGGCAGATGTGGTGAAGGCATTAAAATCTTTTTATGTAAATGTGGATGTGGAAGATCCGTATGCAGATTCTGATGAATTGCAGCATGAATATGGTTTCTCCCTTACAAAGGAAACCGGAAATGATTATGATGCAGTAATTGTAACAGTTCCTCATAATGAATATAAAGAACTTGGGGAGGCTTTCTTTGGAGGAATTACCAAACCACATGCAATGGTGGCCGACTTAAAGGGGATTTACAGAAACAAAATAAATAACCGAACTTACTGGAGTTTATAACTATGCCATTCAAGTTTACAGAATTTCCTGGCCTGGCTGTTTTTGAGCCAAAAGTATTTGAAGACAGCCGTGGCTACTTCTTTGAATCTTACAATGAGAGTATTTTCAAAGAGGCTGGCTATGACATTCGCTGGGTGCAGGATAACCAGTCCTCATCAGGCTATGGCGTAATCAGGGGACTTCATTACCAGCTTCCACCGTACGCACAAACCAAGTTAGTGAGGGTACTGAGTGGTGAAATATTAGATGTGGTGGTGGATATCCGTGCAGGTTCACCAACATACGGGAAAAGCTTCTCAATACTTCTTTCGGCAAGTAATAAAAAGCAATTATTTATACCAAAAGGATTTGCACACGGCTTTTCTGTTTTAAGCAAGCAGGCAGAAGTGTTGTATAAATGCGATGAGTTTTACAATAAAGAAAGTGAAAGAGGAATAAATTTTAACGATCCGGCACTGAATATCGACTGGTATTTCCCTGTTGAAGAAGCAGTTGTTTCGGAAAAGGATATGCAACTTCCTTTTATGCAAGATTGTGTGAATACATTTACTTTTTTATAATTCTGATATAATAAGTGGAAAAAAAGAAAATTATAGTTGTCGGTGCGACGGGCCAGCTTGGAAGTGAAATAAATATGCTGTCGCGGCATTATCCGCAGTATGAATTTATCTTTTTGTCCGAGTCTGATTTATCAATCCTGGATTTTGAGGCAGTTCGAAAAGTTTTTGAACACCAAAAACCAGCTTTTCTGATAAATTGTGCAGCCTACACTGCTGTTGATAAAGCCGAAACTGACCGGGAAACTGCTTTTAAAGTAAATACAGAAGCAGTATCGTTCATGGCGGCATTATGTAACGAGTATCAAACTGGCTTTGTACATATCTCCACAGATTATGTGTTTGATGGCACTTCAGATGTTCCATACAAACCAGAAGATGCCACCAACCCGAAAAGCGTTTATGGCGCTACAAAACTGGAGGGGGAGAAGCTGGCATTTGAAAATAATCCTTCAACTGTTCTGATCCGGACAGCCTGGGTTTACTCCGAGTTTGGCCACAATTTTGTAAAGACGATGATCCGGTTGATGAATGAGAGGGAGGAAATAAATGTGGTCAATGATCAGGTGGGATCACCGACCTATGCAGCTGATCTGGCGGATGCAATTCTTAAAATCATTTCCTCAGATAATTGGGTTCCGGGAATTTATCATTTTACCAATTCAGGTATTATTAGCTGGTACGACTTTGCTATTGCTATAAAAGAAGAAACTGAAAGTAACTGCATGGTAAATCCTATTACAACATTGCAATACCCCACGCCGGCAAAAAGGCCTGCATTTTCTGTATTGGATACTTCAAAAATCGAAACAGTTTATTCAATAAGAATGAATCATTGGAGGGGCAGCCTTAAAAACTGTCTGGCAAAACTGGAAACAAAGGGAATTTTGTAGTTTTTTCTTTTTCATCGGGTCTTTTTGCTTTTTTACCTGCAACTTTTTTACTTTTTATACGTTTTTAGGTCTAAAAATGGGATGTAATTTTAACGAAATAGCCGAAAAAATGTAATTTAAATATCGATTTTCCGGGTTGGAGCAAACGGATCAGGATTTTCCCCCGTTTTATAAGAAAAGGAAAGTGTAACTATGAGGAAACTGTTGGTATTTTTTCTAATCTTGAACGCTGCTTTTAGCCTGAAAGCACAAATACAGACATGTCCTGATAATATCAACTTTGCTGCCGGAGATTTGAGAAACTGGACGGTTAAAACCAGCCTTGTTAACGGCACTACAGTAACAACGTATCCATTGCCAAATACCGGGCTTACTACTGTTCCGGAGCAGGCAATCAGTACAACAGGTATTAGTGTAATTACCAATTCGACAAATGACTATTATGGCGGATTTCCCACTGTGCCAACTATTAATGGCTATGCGTATGGTTATTCAGTAAAAATCGGCTCTCATTCCACGTCCTGGGATTACAGGCAGGGAACTGGTTCTCAAACCGGGAACCCGGGAGGTTTCAAACGGTCAATTACTTATACTATCAATGTTCCAGCGGGGCCAACATCTGTTCCATATACCATGACATATGCCTATGCCATGGTTTTGGAAAACGGAACTCACAACTCCACTGAGCAGCCACTTTTTCATGCGGAGCTGAGGACAACAGACAGCCTGATAACCTGTGCTTCTCCCTATTATTATCTTCCCACATTAAATAATGCAGGCGGCGGAGGTGGCGGTGGCGGAACAGGTGCAACTCTTGATACTGCTGCTGCTATTGCAAATGGATTTAGCCTTAGCCCGCAGCCCTTCTTCTCTCATGCCAGCAATGCCGGAGGCGGCAATGGTTCATGGTTGTACGATGTGTGGACAAAGGGCTGGACGGAAGTTACTTTCGATTTATCGCCATACCGGGGGCAGCAGGTTACATTAACTTTTGAAGCAGTGAATTGCTCTCCTGGGGCCCACTTTGCGTATGCTTATGTGGCTTTGCGAAATGTGTGTGCGGGCCTTGAGATAAGTGGCTTAACTGGTGCATGCACAAATACGCCAATCACTTACTCTATTCCTTCATTAGCCGGAGCCATTTACAACTGGCAGGTGCCAGCCGGCTGGACGATTCTTTCCGGGGCAAACTCAAATGCTATTACTGTTCTTCCTGGCGGAAGCGGTGGTGACATCATTGCCCATGAAATTAATGGCTGCGCCGATCTCAGGGATACTATTACTGTTACCACAGCTCCGCCTACAGTACCGGGAGCAGTCAACAGTGACAATACTGTTTGTAGCGGGACAAACAGCACGGTACTTACATTAAACGGGTCGGTTGGTAATATACTCAACTGGCTTTCCTCAACAGATGGCATTACCTGGACAGCTATTCCCAACACTACCAATACATATACTGCCCAAAACCTGTTACAAACCACACAATATAAGGCAAGAGTGCAGAATGGAACGGCATGCCGCATTGATACAAGTACTGCTGCAATAATAGCCGTGGATCCCCGAAGTGTTGGCGGAAACCTCGATCCCTCAGATATCAGCATTTGCCTGAATGAAAGCACTCTTAAGACAATTACACTTACAGGAAATACAGGGACAGTTGTCAATTGGCAGCAGTCGGCAAATAATGTAAACTGGACTAATTTTGCCCCGGTTAATACTAATCCCGCCTATACAACTAATAGTATTAATCAAACCACTTATTACAGGACAATCGTTAAGAGCGGAGTCTGTCCTGCCGACACAAGTTCGGTTGCTGTAATCCGCTTTTTTAATGTCCCATTTCCCGATGCGAGGATAGTACCTGACAACGCATCTGTTTGTATTGGGTTTACCACACCAATAAATGCAGTAATTAATACAGGAACCAGCTATAGCTGGAGCAATTCCAGTACACTCACTAATCAGGGTTCGGGAACAATCAGCAGCCTGCCTTACCAGATTAATGCTATCGCATCACCGCCAAGGACTATGGATTATGTGCTGACGGTAAATAATGCCGGTTGCCCGAATGTTTATCGGGATACTTTCCATGTAAATGTGTCGCCACGGATTATTGTTTATGCCGGAAATGATACATCGGTAGTTGCGAATCAGCCATTGCAATTGAATGCTACTGTAAATTTTCCTGCAGCTAACCAGTTTTTATGGACACCGGGAACAGGGCTAAGCTCAACTATTATTCACAATCCAGTAGCCACTCTCGATCCTTCGATGGGGCAATCCATTATGTATGTGGTAAGGGCTACTGACCCCGCCGGTTGTTATGGTGAGGATAATATTATTGTAACTATTTACCGTACCGGCCCATCCTTATTTGTGCCTACAGGTTTTACACCCAATGGTGATGGGTTAAATGATGTTATTTACCCCATTTGTGTGGGAATAGAAAAACTGAACTACTTCAAAATATTCAACCGCTGGGGGCAATTGGTTTTCAGTACCAGCCAGATTGGCCACGGCTGGGATGGCCGCATCAAAGGAGAAGTACAAGGCTCGAACAATTATGTGTTCGTGGCCGAAGGTGTTGATTATAATGGAAATACAATCTTCAAAAAGGGGAACCTTGTATTAATCCGCTGATCTTGTACAAAAAAGAAACCCCGCATTTCTGCGGGGCTGTTGAGCTATAAGGATTCGAACCTTAACAGACAGAACCAAAATCTGTAGTGCTACCGTTACACCATAGCTCAATCCTGTTTTGGGAGTGCAAAAATAGGGTTTGATGGCTTTTGCGCCAAATGGAATTTTCGCCTTTTTATCAATTAGCTGGCAAATGAGCATTTTAACATCCTGTCTTTCTGCTGCATATCTTTTTTTAGTTCTGCCCTGAAACCGTTTTCCAGAAACAATGCTGCAACCCCGTCACCAAGGCACTCATGAATCTCAAGGTAAATATGTCCGCCTGGTGATAAATGTGCTTTGGCAAACGCAGCGATGGCATTGTAAAAAACTAAAGCATTATTATCCGGAACAAACAATGCCTGGTGAGGTTCATAATTCAGCACATTGGAATGCATCGTGGTTTTGTCCCGTTCCGGGATATAAGGCGGATTGCTGACGATAGTGTCAAAAACAGGCAATGATTTCCACTGCTCAGGATTCAGAAAATCAAGTTGGATAAAACGAACAGAAACATTATTGGCAAGGGCATTTTTTTTAGCTACAGATAAAGCTCCATCGCTAATATCGCAGCCCCACACTTCTGCATCAGTGAATTTTCTTTTTAAAGAGACGGGAATACATCCGCTGCCGGTTCCAATATCCAGGACCCTTAAAGGAGAATTCGTTTTTAGATTATCTGTAATAATCCAGTGAATCAGTTCTTCGGTCTCTGGCCGGGGAATGAGAACATTTTCATCAACATAAAATGGTATTGCATAAAACCAGGCTTCATTTATTATATACTGAATGGGTTCAAATGCCTGCAGCCTTTTAAGGATGTTGTAAAGCTGCTGTTCTTGCGACTCTGTCAATTTTTGATCAGCAAAAAGCCGTAACTCATTTCTGCCTTTCTTGCTTATATATTCCATCGCAATTTCAGTAATGGCGGTAGCTTCTCCTTCCGTGTACAAAGCGGTCAGGCTTTCAAAGCATATTTTACCGGCTTCCTTTATTGTCATACCCGCAAACATAATTCATTTACTTTTGTCCGTATCATGAATGACCGGATTTACATGCACCGATGTCTTGAACTGGCAGTAAAAGGAGCCGGGCTGGTTGCTCCAAATCCGATGGTTGGTGCAGTGCTGGTGCATAATGACTGTATAATAGGAGAAGGCTGGCATAAAAAATACGGAGAGGCCCATGCCGAAGTGAATTGTATAAATGAGGCGGTTAAAAATGGATTTGAAAATGATATAGCTGAATCAACCCTCTATGTTTCTCTCGAACCTTGTGCTCACTTTGGAAAGACACCTCCTTGCGCCGACCTGATTATCAAGTATAGAATTCCAAAAGTTGTAATCGGTTGCCGTGATCCTTTTGAGGCGGTCAATGGAAAAGGAATTGAGAGACTTCGATCAGCAGGAGTTGATGTAACGGTTGGCATTTTAGAAAATGAGTGCAGGGAACTGAACAGACGTTTTTTTATTTGTCAAGAAAAGAAACGGCCATATATAGTTCTTAAATGGGCGCAAACAGCTGATGGTAAAATCGCCGGAACAGGTGGCAAGCGATTACTAATCAGCAACCATTTTTCTAACAGGCTGGTACACCGCTGGCGAAGTGAAGAAGCAGCTATTTTGGTAGGAACCAATACTGCCCTTAGCGATAACCCGCATCTGAACACAAGGCTTTGGAGCGGAAAATCTCCGGTCCGGCTTATATTGGACTTAAACCTGCGGTTGCCGCTTTCGCTAAGTATTTTTGACGGGAAGCAAAAAACGATTATCCTAAACACAGTAAAAGAAGCTGAAGAAGGTAATATGCTTTTTGTGAAGATGAATAAAGAGATAAGCCTTGTGGAAGAGATATGCAGGGTAATTTATCAGCAGAATATTCAAAGTGTATTGGTGGAGGGAGGTGCCCGTTTGTTGCAGGCTTTCATTGATGAAGAGATGTGGGATGAAATAAGGGTAATCAGGAGTAAAGATATTTTTGCAGGAGAGGGGCTTGCAGCCCCTTTTTTACCTGCCCAGGTTAAGAAAACTGATGAAATTAATTTAGCCGGCGACCATATTCTTATTTACCGGAAACAGAATAAAGACTGAAAAGCGAATGAGCAGCGAAAAGAATAATTATTATTACAGTACGATAGAAAAAACTTCTGTTGCGGAATACAAAGACCGTGGCAGCAAGTTTATCGCTTATGTATATCCATTAAAAGACACGGAAGATTTTAAGGAAAAACTTACTGCCATTAAAAAAGAACACCCAAAGGCAACACATCATTGCTTCGCTTACAGGTTAGGGCTTGATGGTACTAATTACAGGGTTAGCGATGCCGGAGAACCTTCCGGCACTGCAGGCAGACCCATACTAGGGCAGATTGACAGTAAGCAACTTACTAACGTACTCATCATTGTTGTCCGATATTTTGGAGGAACGTTACTGGGTGTACCGGGATTGATAAATGCGTATAAAAGTGCGGCAGCACTGGCCTTGCAAATAACACCTTCTGTACAGAAACCTGTTTTATCAAATTACAGGCTGCATTTTAATTATATGCAAATGAATGATGTAATGCGGATTGTAAAACAGTTTGACTGTATCATGTACAAACAGGATTTACAACTTTTCTGTCATATAGAAGTTGGCATACCACTGATACGGCTGACAGAAGTGTTGACGATGCTGAAAGACATCCAGTCTGTTGAAACTGAGAAATGCTGATAATAAAAAAAACCAGTTTTATTGAAACTGGCTTTTTTTATTCAGGTTAATTCAGTTTTTATTTTAGTGAATCTTTTGAAGGAGCAGTAATTTGAGTTTGTCCTTCAGCAGATGATGTTGCCTGGGGCTTTTGAGTATATTTTTTCACTACCTCATCTGTTATTTGTATCATAAGCCCGTTTATGAGGTCTTCATTTCTTAAGCTTTCATACATTTCAGAGCGGTTATCTTTCAGATAGTTGTAATAAGCCTGTTGTTCCTGCATGTCTTTCAGCAGGTCTTTTCTTACTTTCTCGGCCAGTTCTGTTTTTCCGGCTTTGTAGCAGGCTTCCAGATACAAGAGACTTGTCTGGTTATGGCTGCTATACCTGCTTACCATTCCATAAGGCAGGTTCTCGGGATTGATACCGGCTTCCACTTTATCCAGCAGTTTTTGGGCAAGATCTTTTTTACCTGCATCGGCAAGGTTGCCTGCTGCCTCACCATATACTGCACGTATATTGAGCAGGTGGCGGCGGTTCTCTTCATCATAATACATGCCTTTTTTGCCGGCACCACCAAACTCATATTTGGTCAGCAGGTTTTTAGCCATTGTGTCATTGTTATTGTCCCTGATTTGTGTGCCACCCAGTCTTGCCTGGCGCAATGCCTGCTCAACAAGCCAGTTTTGTTGCGGGAATTTATTGGCAACAGGTACCAGTCTGTATGCAAGGCCGTCTTTTCTCAGGTATTGGCCAAATCCGAGTTCTCCAATCGGAGCGGTAAAGTAAATCGGACGCTGCCATTTATTTGAGGCGATTACATTCAGAATAATCAGGTCATTACGCATCATGCCACCGCTCAGCTTATTTTCTGGTATATCAAATCTAAGTTCAGAAAGTACGCTGTCTTCCGGATTAGCAGTTCCGTTCTTCCTTACCAGGTCAACATCAACAGGAACTTTCAGTTTTGATACAGGCCAAACACCTGAACCAACATCTCTTCCGGTTTCATCATCAAGGAATGGTTTGCCCAGCTCATCTTTCATGATATACATCAGGTCGTAATACTGGTTCTGATCGCCTTGCGGCCTGTACCTCATATATTCACGGTTGTGGCCTTCAATTTGTTCTTCGCTCCATATTACATCCAATGAGTCAGCATTATTTACTTTGTAACGAAGCTGGTTGATATACCAGTCGATGCCTAACAGACTGTTATTTATAACACGGATGTCTTTTCTCACACCTTCCACTTCCTGTGCATACCAAAGCGGATACGTATCGTTATCACCAAAAGTAAAAATGATAGCGTTGGGGGCACAGCTTTCAAGATAATCCTTCGCCAGATCAGGTGCGGTTGTTTTATGGCTGCGGTCGTGGTCATCCCATTCCTGCTGGGCCATAAGGAGTGGTGTTACTATACAAAAAGCGGCAGCAGTTATGTTTACAAGCCCGTCGTTTTTTCCATCACCAGACAAAACTCTGGCGAGGAATGTGACTGCTGTAAGAACAATGGCAAACAGTGCTGTAATCATTAATGCCGCAAGAATAGCGTTTCCGTTTGTACCAGGCATACCACTCATCCACGATACAAGGAATGTGAGCACACTGCCAAAAATCAGGTTGTTCTGGAACATTTCTTTGTTGGCACTTTCTTTTGCCAGTTTTACAAATGCAACAACAGCAAGACCTATCCAGATGGCAAATGCATAGAAAGAACCAACATAGGCATAGTCCCGTTCACGGGGCTGGTTACCTGGTTGGTTTAAGTATAGAACAACGGCAATGCCGGTGAAAAAGAACAGCAAGAAGTTTACAATCCAGTCTTTCCGGTTGCGGAAGAATTGGTACACAAAACCGATGACACCCAAAATAAATGGCAGCATAAACAATTTGTTATGCGCCTTATTCTTTTTGAGTGATTCGGGTAGTTTGGATTGATCTCCGAGTCTTTGGTTGTCTATAAATGAAATTCCGCTGATCCAGTTGCCATCCCTTTTATTGCCAAGTCCCTGCACATCGTTTTGTTTGCCAGCAAAATTCCACATGAAGTATCGCCAGTACATCAGCCCCATTTGGTACGTAAAGAACCAGTTCATGTTATCTGCATAAGTTGGGGGCTCATATTTTCCTGTTTGCTGATCCTGTTCCAGGTTGAGCCATTCAGCATAGAAATCAGCATGGTACTGATCGTTACTGCTATCCCAAATTCTTGGAAACAGTTGCATGTCGCTGCTCTCGTATTGAGGCTTCCTGTCACGGCCAATAGGAATATATTTATCCTTCCCTCTCACATATTTCATTTCTCCTTCTTTCATGTCAACCATATTGTCGCCATCCGCATCACGGTATTCGGCAGCGAAATGCGGACCATATACCAGCGGTGCTTCGCCATATTGTTCACGGCTCAGGTAGTAAACAAGGTTGATAGGATTGTCAACATTGTTCATGTCAACCGAAGGGTTGGCATTTGACCTTATCATGGTAGTGAAATACATGAAGTATCCGAGCATCATGAAGGCATAAGACCACAAAGAAAGTTTGAGAACTTTCAATCCGGAAATTTTAAAGAAGTATCCAGCAACTGTTGCAATGCCGGCCAGCAACAAAAAATTAATAAAGCCAGAACTGGTTAGTCCTGCGCCTCTAGAAGCAAAGAAGGGAAGTGCTGCAAGCAACACGAAAACATTGAACCAGATTATGATTTTGGTTTGCGTGGTTTTGTCATTCATCTTCAATGCCCAGAATATTGTAGCCGCAACTGCGAGGAAATAAATAGCAAAGCCTGAGAAAAATGGCATTCCAAGTTTATTAACAAAATACACATCAAATAATCCGGCTGCTTTCATCGAGTACTGAATAACCCCTAACTGAACAATACCTGTAATGGTGCAGCCAATAATGAATGCCCAAATGGCACCTTTTGTTGTTGGTGTATATCTGCGGTAGTAATATACCATTACAATAGCAGGAATTACCAGCAGGTTCAGCAGGTGAACACCGATAGATAACCCCATCATGAAGAAAAGAAAAACAATCCAGCGGTCGCTGCGGGCACGGGCACCGGGGTCGTTGCCGGCATGCTCATCTGCATGTTCCCATTTCAGCATAGCCCAGAATACGAGGGCAGTGAAAAATGAAGAAAGTGCATACACCTCACCTTCTACAGCACTGAACCAGAAAGAATCGCTGAAGGTATAAGCCAATGCACCAACAACACCAGCAGACATTGTGGTGAACAACTGGCTTTGATTGAGTTCTTCACCAACTCCCACAAACATTTTGCGGGCAAAGTGGGTTACACTCCAGAAAAGAAACAGAATGGTGGCAGCACTGGCCAAAGCACTCATGAAGTTCACACCGGCTGCTGCTGTTTGCGGCGAGTCGCCAAACAGGATGATGAATACCCGGCCCAATAGTACAAACAATGGGGCACCTGGAGGGTGGGGAAGCTGAACACCTTTAGCACTGGCGATAAACTCACCAGTATCCCACAGACTGCCTCTTGCTTCACGGGTTAAGAAATAAGTGGCAAGTGCAATCAGAAATACTACCCATCCGGTAATGTTATTGACTTTCCTGAAGTTCATAAATTCAATTAGTTTTTACGTCAGATTAAATCCCGGGATTATCGGGATTGAAGAAAGCAAAAATAGGGTAAATAAGGGTTAAAAATAGTTTAAGAAATAGGAGAGAACCGCCTTGTTTTCAGTGGACTTCTGGCTATTCAAAGAAAATCTTTACCGTTTGGTATGAAAGTTTGCTCTGCATCATTTTTTCTGAAAATCCCTCGAGGCCAAAGAGACCCGCAGCGTTGCCTTTATTGATGGCTATTTCAAGATGACCAGCACTGTTAAACAGGGCCAGCTTTTCACCTTCGGGAACATCGGCGTAACTGGTGCTGATGCGGTCAATTACCTCGTCCCGTTTAAAAACAATTCTGAAGCGACGCCCTTGTCTTTGCTCTTCGAATTGTTCCCGGGTGATATTGACAATCACATTTTCAAAACTGTCGATAAATACAATTTGTCCTTCAATTACATTATTGTCCAGTATGGGTTTCAGGTGCCTTTTTTCCATATATACTACATCCGGATTGCCAATGCTTCTTATGGGCTCGCCATTTACAAGTTTGTTAACCACCATTCCCATTACAGAGGTAAGGTACGTGGTGTTCAGCTCTGCGGTTGTATCAAGCGGAATGCCCATCACCATCTCTGGCTTTTCTTCAAGAATCATTGTGAGCAATCCATTATCTGCACAAAGCAGGTATTGGTTATGATGGAAGGCCAGGAGCAGTTGCTCTGGTTTTTTTTCAAAAAGGTTGACGAGGATGAGATGATAAGAATATTCAGGAAAGTTTTTCAGGGCACTGCGGCACACATAGGCCGCCTGAGGATAATTGAAGGGCGGTATGTTGTGTGTGATATCAATAATATTAAACTCAGGATTAAGCTGTAGCAGTTGCGCCTTAACAGCGCCAACGAGGTAGTCAGGACTGCCAATGTCGGATGTTAAGGTTAGTAAAGGCATTTGTTGGTTTAGGTGTTTTTGGTATTTCGGGTTTGGGGTTCGGGGTTCGGGGTTTCGGGTTATGGTTTTCTGTTTTTGAATTTGCTTCCTTTGTGTTCAGAATTATTCAGGTAAACGATAAAAGACCCTGTCTTTTTCCCAATAATATCAGCTTTATCGTACATACTTTCAAACTGCTTTTTATTAATGTATTTTCTGTCAAATGCACGGTAAAGTTGTGATTTAACTTCACCGACAGAACCTTTTGAGTATGTCAGAAAATTAATAAACTCATTCCTGCCCCCTCTCTCAAACCCTTCGGCAATGTTATCCATGACCGAACCACTGGAACCGTTAATTTGTTCTTTTAGTTTAAAATCCTTTGCAAAATCAGGGGACTGGATAAAGGCTTCAAAAATTTCATTAGCAAGCTCTCTCGCCAGTTGCCATATTTCTAAATCTTCAAATTTTGATATTGTTGCCATAAGCTATTGTTTATACACCTACAACAGACCCGAAACCCGAAACTCTAAACCCAAAACTATTTCACCAGTTTCCCATCTTGAAAGAAAAATTTATAAGCCAGTTTATCGGCCAGCTTAGGGAAAAACTTTTGCATAAAAACAGTCCGCTTACCGGTAAAAGTGAGCACTAAAGTCCTTTTCCTTTTTTCGATGGCCTTTTCAATTCTGGCAGCCACCTCTTCTGCACTCATCATCTTGCTTTCATCCATAGGTGTTTCACCATGCGATTGTCCTGTTTTATCCAAAGCGGCATTACGTATGTTGCTTGTGGTAAAGCCGGGACATACCCACATTACATGCACACCATCGTACATCAGTTCTGTTTTAATGGCCTCCAGAAAACCCTGAACAGCGTATTTGCTTGCAGAGTATCCGCTTCTGCCGGGCAAACCACGATAGCCGGCAATCGAAGATATTCCGACAATGGTTCCCTTTCTTTCAATGATAGAATCAAGTGCATATTTGGTACAGTAAAGTGTGCCGTTGAAATTAATGTCCATCACTTTCTTTATAACGGAAGTGTCTGCATCTTTTAATAAGGCCCTCATGGAAACACCGGCATTGTTGATGAGCACATCTATACCGCCAAACATTTTTATGGTCATTTCCATGAGCCGGCGGCATTCGTTTTCATTGCTTACATCTGCCACCATGGTATGCAGCGGGGAAGAAGGGTTGGCTGTTTGCAGGGCATATAGTTTGTCGCTGTTTCTGGCACAGGTTGACACTTTTGCGCCTTTACGAAGCAGAGACTCAACTAATGCCTTTCCGATTCCGTCGGTGCCGCCGGTTACCACCACCACTTTATCTTTAAAAAAATCAGCCATGTTAATTTTAATTTATTGGTACAAAGTACTTTAAAAAAGAACAATCCGGAAAGGAAACTGATAAAAAAAGAGGCTGACTTTTATCAAGTCAGCCTCTTTTGTGATCCCGCTGGGACTCGAACCCAGGGCCCTAACATTAAAAGTGTTATGCTCTACCAACTGAGCTACGAGATCTCCGAAGGAGCCTTTTCAGACAACCTTTTCCGTTCTGTTGTTTTTCAGAATGGGGTGCAAAAATACAGTTCTGAAGCTTTTGCACCAAAACTTTTTCTATTAATTATCAACAGTTTTTTCGGAAATCTTTGGATATTCCTGCGGAGTTGTTTCCGGAGCTGACTTTGAAAGTTTTTCTTCGGATAAAATATCGTAAAGTTTGGCGAGCATTTCAACATATTGTTGCACCCTGCCATGTTCTGTTTCAATATTTATATACCGTTTCCCCATTCCACCATAATGAACACTTAGTGAGCCATCCTTTTTTACGTTAATGTTATCCTGCAGGATGGAGTTATAACCAAAGCCAGCCATTTTTCTAAACAGAATACTGTCGGTTGTCAATGCAATATCATCAGCATCCTGCAAACTGTCCTCATATACATCTTTTGCATCGGCTTGCCTGCTGCCACCGTTTGTATAGCTTTTTATTGAAAAATCTCCATCGAAATTGTTGTGTAAAGCCACAATGCATGATGCGGTATCAGGAATTAATGACAGCAGCTTTTGCGCAAAGTTCTCCACCTCAACCGCAGCAGCAGGAGAGTAGTGGCCCCTGTCACGAAGGGTCTGTTCAATTCCTTCTCTGGAAAAAATGCGGTTGGCATCGAATGTATAGGTCTTGTTGTTGAGCTTAAAATTGATAAAACGTTGTTTTTTGTTTTCAATTTTAATAATCAGGCCACCTTTTTCAGATAAAACCTGTTTTGCTGCTTCCACAGAGGTAAATTCATTGTCGTGCATATTAAAACACACCACATTGTTTGCATCTCCATACTTATAAATTGTTACGGGAACTTTTTTGGGTCCAACAGTTAGCTGTATTTTTTGTATGGCGGGAGACAATCTTTTGACTTCAACCGGCGCAATACTGTCGTTGAGTGGCTGGCCATAAAGCTGAGGACTCAACACTGCTAGAAAATAGATAAGAATTCCTGTTTTCAAGATGGTGACTTTTTGCTAAAGATATAAAAGCAGGCACTGAGGACGAATACCTTTTTAAGGGTATTTTACGGCGGTTATGAAAGTTCTTCTCTCATTTTCCCCATCACATCTTTTTCCAGCATAAGTTTAGCCAGTTTAATCATATTCATGAATGCTTTTTCGCCGGATATTCCGTGACCAATGATGACGGGTTTTGCCACGCCTAGCACCGGAGTGCCTCCATAGTTTTCAAAGTTGAACCTTTCGAAGTAGGCATTTTCTGTGTTCTGTTTTTTGTTGATGTCGTATAATGATTCGGCCAGTTTCAGAATGATATTGCCGGTAAAGCCTTCGCATACCATAACATCAGCTTTTCCTGTAAGCACATCGCGGCCTTCAATATTCCCAACGAAGTTGATGTGCCTGTTTTCCTTTAACAGCGGATAGGTAGCCTGCGCCAGCAGATTGCCCTTTCCTTCCTCTTCGCCTACATTCATCAAGCCTACCCTGGGCGTATCAATCCCTAACACTAACTGGGCATAAACAGAACCCATGATGGCGAACTGGTTCAGTTGTTCAGGCTTGCAGTCGGCATTCAGCCCCACATCAAGCAGCAGGGCAGTGCTGCCGTCCAGTTTTGGAATAACGGTAGAAATAGTAGGCCTGATTACACCTTCAATAGCTTTTATACTGAAAAGAGAGCCAACGAGCATGGCACCGGTATTACCGGCACTGATAAAAGCATCCATCTTACCGGTTGCCAGCAGATGAAAGCCTACGGCGATAGATGACTGTTGTTTTTCTTTCAATGCCTTTGTGGGGTGTTCGTGCATACCAATCACCTGTGGTGCATGAACTACACTGATGCTGGTCTTATCAATATTATATTCAGACAATAACGGATTGATGGCATTCTCGTCACCCAGCAATAGCAGGGACACAGGCTGTTGCTGTTCCTGAAAAAGTTTCAGGCCCTTAACAGCTTCAAGAGGTGCAAAATCGCCACCCATCATGTCAATACCAATCACCATAGTTGTTGAATTTCAACTGTGAATTTACAAATACCTTTAAATAGAAATTCCAAATTCCACCCGGAATGAGTACCTGGTGAATTTGGAATTCAGTATTGTTTCAGAAACAGTTATTTCTTAACAGGAGAATTTTCTGCCACCACTTTTCCTTTATAGTAAAGTTTGCCTTCACTAACGTGGGCACGGTGACGCAGGTGTGTTTCGCCTGTTGTACTGTCTGTTGATAATGTGGCAGATGCAGCTTTATAGTGTGTTCTGCGTTTTGCACTTCTTTGCTGACTGTGTCTGCGTTTCGGATTTGGCATAACTTACAATTTTGAAATTTTGAAAAGTGAAATTTCGAAATTTCCCAATTCCTCAATTTCCCAGTGTTTATTAATTATCTAAATTTTTAAATTTTTCTAAACCTTTCCAAATAGGGTTTTCTTCTGCTGCTTTTTCTTCTTTTTCCAGTTTTTTGAGCAAATCTTTTGCCGATTTATTGCAATGTGGTCCGTCCATATTTTCAAACGAACAAACTTTTTGCATCGGTATGCTCAGGTTGATGAATTCATAAATCCAGTTGGCAACATCAATATGACATTCGCCATGACTGATGTAATACACATCCGGGTCTTCTTCCTGGTCATTCATCAGTTCAGGCTCTTCCACCATCTTCACTGTAATGTTAAACTCATCCCACAACTCAAGCGGAAGGTTGCTGTTGCAGCGGTCGCAGGTAACTTCCAGCGTTCCGCCTACCTCAAACCTCAGCAGCATAAAACTACTTTTTTTATCGAGCAGTAACTTTACATTGGCTTTACAATGATGAAAGTCCTGCTGCTGAAAAGGCTCAAAGAACTTATCGTCAATTGAATAGTTATATTCATGCACTCCGGGTTTCAACCCTACAAACGCTATTTCAAACTCCCGGCGACGGCTCATGACTATTCAATTTCCTGAAAAAAATCGGGAGGCAAAGGTATGTAAAATCAGGTAAAATGAGCAGACCATTTTTGTTTTTTTTATGGAAAACTTATTACTTTTAACCCCGTTCCTTAACTATTAATAATTAATGCTTTGCGACAGATTCTGCGGCGTTTATTCACCAGGCTGATGAAAAGCAAGATGTGGGTGCTTCTCATCTTGCTTACCATTCTTATCAAATTTGTCTCCTGGTATCCCGGCTGGGTGGAGGCTAATTATACCAGGGGTGTTTACCCTGTCATATCAAAAGTGTTGCGGTTTCTGTTGGGATGGATACCCATCAGTATTGGTGATATTCTGTACATCGCACTGATAATCATTATTGTTTATAAGGTATGCACCTTTTTCAGGCTCTTGTTTAAGCGCAAACTGAACAGGAAATATTTCATTCTTGCACTACAGCAGGGTATTTTCATTTTTCTCTTCCTCTACGTCAGCTTTAATCTATTGTGGGGTTTGAACTATAACCGGCAAGGTATTGCGCATCAACTGAACCTTGAGGTTAAAAAATACACAATTGAAGACCTCGATACCCTGACTTCTGTATTGCTAGAACGGGTGAACCATTATGCTGAAACTGTTACAGAGCAGCAGCGGGACACTTTCAACCGGAAGAAAAAGCTGTTTAACGCAGCAATCCTGGCTTACGGGGAAGCTGAAAAGCAGTATCCGTTTCTGCAATACCAGCCAGCCTCAGTTAAACCATCGCTGTTCAGCTACCTGGGCAACTATCTGGGGTTTCAGGGTTATTATAATCCCTATTCAGGCGAGGGGCAGGTTAATACCACCATTCCCCGCTTCCTGGAACCTTATGTTACTACTCATGAAATTGCACACCAACTGGGTTATGCAAAAGAAAACGAAGCCAATTTTGTTGCCTTCCTGGTTTGCAGGGCATACGATAACAGTGCTTTTCGCTATTCACTATACTACGATTTGTATCATTATGCAATTGTTGAAGTATACCGCCGGGATACTGCATTGGGAAAAAGCTTCCAGGAGAAACTGCACCCGCAGGTTAAGAAAGACAGGAAATCATATAAAGATTTCTACAACAGGTATAAAAATCCGATAGAGCCCATTATTATGTGGGGCTATGGCGAGTTTCTGAAAGCAAACAACCAGCCAGCTGGAAAAATGACTTACAACGAAGTGGTAGCCTGGCTAGTGGCTTATTACAAAAAATTTGGAAAAGCTGCATTGTAAACAATCGGCAATTTCTGGTGTTATACCTGCATGAACAACACCCTGAAATTAATTATTGCGGTTGCCTTGCCGCTTGTAGTGGGAGGCCTTAGTGGATTTTTCACTGTTACAGGAGTAGAAAGCTGGTACCAAACCATTAATAAACCTTCATGGAACCCGCCCAACTGGATATTTGGCCCGGTTTGGACAACGCTTTACATATTGATGGGCATTTCTTTATTCCTTGTATGGAAGGACGATGCTGCAGGTAGCGTAAAAAAATATGCATTGTTATTATTTGCGGCCCAACTGCTGCTGAATTTTTTCTGGTCATTCATTTTCTTCAGTCAGCAACAACCGGGCTGGGCATTTGCCGAAATTGTTCTATTGTGGCTGCTGATAGTACTCACCATCTTTGCCTTTGCCCGTATAAACAATTTAGCGGCATGGTTGCTCGTACCATATATTAGCTGGGTAAGTTTTGCTGCTATACTGAATTTTACAATCTGGCAGTTGAATAAGTAGAATGTCCCTAAGCTCCCCCTTTTGGTGGCTGGGGTGCGAACTTATTCTTCCACATCATACTTTCTACCGGTTTATCGGGCTGATGACTGTATTTGGAGTTTTTCTTTTTGTCGTAAGGAATTTCAATTTCCCCGTCAACAGGAAAGTAAATGAGCTGACCAATAGGCATGCCCCTGTACACTTTCACCGGTTGCTTTACCGATATTTCAAGTGTCCAGTTGCCACAAAACCCAACATCACCTTTGCCAGCAGTGGCATGGATATCAATTCCCAGCCTGCCAGTTGATGATTTCCCTTCCAGAAAAGGAACATGGGCATGAGTTTCGGTGTATTCTTCTGTAACGCCGAGGTAGAATATATGCGGGTAAAGAACAATTCCTTCTTCAGGAATTTCAAAATACTCAATCTCGTTATGCTTCTTTGCATCGATCATATGCTCTTTGTAGGTGGCAAGTGTTTTACCAAGGTGAACATCATACGAGTTACTGCCGAGGCAATCCCTGTCGTAAGGTGCAATCTTAATGGTACCTTTCTCTATTTCTTCGAGTATCCGTGAGTCAGATAATATCATACGTATTTTTTTATGAGCCCTGCTGCATTGCTGCTTTCATCGTCCCTTCCGCCAACTGGCGGACGCTTCTTCTGCATATCTTTGTTCAGCAAATTTTGAAGTCAGAAAGCAGTTTTTGAGTATTCGAAATGCAAGTATAAATCTAAAATCCACAACCCGAAATCTAAAATCGCATTTGTGCCAATTTTTTATCAACATCAAATCAACGAATACACCCGGCTGGGAGTGTGGAAAATTGAGGAAACAGAAGAATTCTTTAAAGGCAATGTGCCGCATCACAGGGATGTTACCCATCCGCATAAGCGGTTGCAGCACCTGGCGGGCCGTTTTTTGCTGCAATACCTGTTTCCTTACTTCCCGTATGAGCTGATTGAAATTGCCGATACCCGCAAACCATTTATCCCTGACGAAAGATTTCATTTTTCCATCTCTCACTGCGGCGATTATGCTGCTGCTATTGTGAGTACAGCCAGCAGGGTGGGAGTGGATATCGAAATCCCGACAGGGAAAGTGATGAAAATAATTGATAAGTACCTTTCAAATGAAGAAAAGGAAATATTCAATATTCAATATTCAATTTACAATAATCAATTACCAGGCTATCGGATTCAGACTAATGACTCCAGTCTCCCGACCTTACTCTGGTCGGCCAAAGAAGCAGTTTTTAAATGGTATGGAAATGGGGAAGTGGATTTTCGTAAACATACACAACTAAAACAACGCCATGCCGGTGAAGAAATTATAGACTGTTTCTTTACCAAAACTAAATCAGAGTTGAAAATAAACTACCGGTTATTTGATAAACTGGTGTTGGCCTGGGTTGTGGGATAACTTGTTTATTCTTCAGCATCACCGTCCTCCAGCAAATTCAAATCCACATCAGTGCCCGAAATGCCTTCAATAGACCCACGGATATGGGCTGCATTCAGCAATACTTTCTCTAATTGTTTTTCCCTGGCTTTCCAGAGTTTTTCCATAGCATCCCGTTCTTTCTGGATGGAAAGTTTCATGCCCATAAATCCTTCACGGATGGCCTGCCATTGTTCGGCAAACTCACGGCTCGTCAGGTAATCGTACAGCAGGTGCATTTTGTCGCCCCGGTTTTCCTGGCTCTTCAACGCAGCTGATATTTTGATGATGCCGTCCCTCAACATATGGACAATGGGTTTCACCTCACTGAAAGTGCAAATCCATACCCCGTCTTTTTCACCAAAGCGTTCCATGTCTTTGGGCATGGCCTGTGTTACAATTACTGCCACATCAGCACCCTGGCTGCGCATATCTGCTTTCAGTTTTTCAATCCAGTCAGCAGCAAAATCTTTAGTTCGTTTACTTTCAAAAATGATGCGGCCACATTCCTGTCCAAAGTTGTTGCGGACTGTTTGTATGCAGTCTGCTCCACGGACACCTTTGCCCACCTCCTCAATCACATCAAAAGGAAAGGCGGTGCGCAGCAGTTCTTCCAGCAGCAACTCCTGTACTTCGCCCTGCGATTGCATACTGCCCTGCTCAGCCTTCCGTTTCATTTCTTCAGCAAGCTTCCGTTGCGCTTCCAGCTTCTCTTCCATTTCTTTCAGCTTCAGCTGGTATTCGGTTTCTTTGGCGGCAATACGCTGCTCTTCTAATTTCCTGATTTCGCTGGCCAGCTTTTCCCGTTCTTCCTGCAGTTTCTTTTGAACAGAAAGTTCCAGTTCTGCTTCTTTGTTTTTAAGTTCCTGCTCTTTTTTTAGAAATTCAAGTTGCTGTTCTCTTGCCTGGCGCAGTTTTTCCTCGTTATCCTTATTGTTTTGTTCAAGGAGTTGCAGTTTACTTTCAAAATCAGAGGCAACGGATTTACGGATGAGTTCTTCGGTTTCTTTCTGTGTTTTCTTTTTCTCTTCCAGTAGCTGGGTTTCAAATTTTTGCTGCTGCTGTTTTTGCCATTCAGTCATTTTGCTGCGCAATTCCCGCTGCACTTCTTCACGGATGCTGTCGGTAGGTTCAAATTCATGGCCACAATTCGGGCATTTTATTTCTGCAGGCATTACAAATTACTTTTTTTCAAATCTACAAATAAAAATGGCACTCTAAAGTGAACGACTTTAAAACTGTGGAGGGTATTGGTATTATTCATAACTTTCTGGTAAAACTATCGAGGAGTGCTCCCCAGTCGGGTCTGATAGTAGGGAGTGTGCTGGGAAGGGTGTACTTATACCCAAAAAAAGTATGAAAATCTTAGATGTATTATTTCATAGGTTTTTTTTATTTTTCTCAAAGAGAACATTCGGTGCCGAAGACCCGTTCATTACCACAACCTTTGCGGTCAGTGCATCTGAGTCGTTCTTTCTTTTTTTTAGTTTTAATATTATAAGCGCATATTTTTTTTGTTACGATTACGTTACGAAAAGTAACATTTTGCTTACCGGGGCAATCATATTTGTGACAAACTATTATATATATGTGTTCAGGAAAAGGGGGAAAAAAGTAATTCGTTCAAAGCCTAAGATATTTAATAGTGATAGACTTTCGTATTGGTTTTCGTTACTCTTTTTTATATTTTCTAATTCAATGTTATTTTGGGCCATTCCAGTACTTAAGAAATTAATCAGTCAATGTAATTGACATTATCAATTTTTCTTTTTTGGTTTCACCAGCCGCAGGTTCCAGGTAATGGTTGTTTTCCCGTCAGGTGTAGTTTTGGAACCTGATAAAGAGTCCCGGTTTTTTGCGTCCGTTTTTCCAGAGGCATCAAAACTTGAAGCATCAATTTTCTGCTCTGGCATACTTTGCGCATTATCGGTTGGTTTATTTTCCGGGTTGCAGCCTGATTCGGTCCGGCTAGTTTCGAATTTGCTGAGAAGTGTTCCGCTGGGCGTTGCCACCACAATTTTGTAATTACCATCATTATCTATTGAAACAGATACGGGAAGTGTGCCTGCCCCCCCGCCTAATTGAGTGAAGGTCTCTGAGTATTTCATGGAATATCCTTTCCATTTGGGGTTTTGGCCTTTTTCACGGCACCATATTTCGCCAATCGTTTCTTGTTTCTTTTCAGAAACTATACTCGATTTCATCCATACCCTTGCCATCGTTTTACTTGCAGAAACATCGCTGCCAGGCGAAGGGGGCAAGAGCATAGCAACAATTGAATTTTTAGCAGAGTACATATCGGTTTTAGTTCGTTTGGTATTTCTTGTGCTTGCATGGGCAGCACCTTCATCGTTTGTTGTTTTTGTTTCATTCCAGGTGAATTCATATTTGACTTCCCCCACCCAATGCGGTTTGCAGTTATCCGGCAGACTTGAGCCCATTTGCCCGACGATGCTTTTGGCAATATCTTTTGCATCTGTTCCCGTTTGACGGGCAATCGTTGTTCCCGTTTTAGGGTTCATCACAAAGACAGTGTAAGAAGTGGACCCTCCGGCACCTGGCATTGCTGAAACACTCATCACATAACTTGCTCCCATCAAAGTGCCGATGTCAGTTAATACTTGTTGCGGGTCGCCACCTTCGAGTAAATTCTTTTCCCGTTCACTCTCCAGTACATCACGAATATCCTGGTCGTCCATTATGTCAACACATGGTTTTTCCCGGTTTAATGCTGATTCAATCTCCGACCTGAGATTTGATGTGGCATTTTCTCCGCCATTCGCCGGGCTGGTGTTATCGTGGATGACTATGGAAGAACCTGTTTGAGACTGGACAAACAAGGGAGGAAAGAAAAAAAGAACTATGAACAATGTTTTAAACAATACTTTCATTATTTTAATCTCTGCCTTCTTTATTAGCTGAAGCAGGACTGCTGAAGTTGTCATGATCATCAATTTTATTTTGCAAGAACTTTGATGGATTTCGCCATCTTAAAATTACTTAATTTTTGCATCCGGTAAAAAAGACAGTAAGGGCAGGAGCAGGGTTACAGCCGTTGCCTGAATATGACATGCACGAATGCAAAGGAGTATGAGGTGAGGGTATGCGTATTAACAGTCCTCTGTACTGGTATGCCGGATGTGAGTCCGGGCAAAGGAAATGGAGGACGAAAGAGTGTCAGGTTCTGCTATTGACTATACCGATGTTGGTGTTTCGTTGTTAATGTTTGTCCACTATGTAATTCATTTCTGTCACTCCACATGTAAATTGGCGGGTGGTCATTAGTTTAAGTTTTATTTTATCTTTAATGTCTGCAAACAATGAGATGCCTTGTCCAAGAATAATTGGATTGATAAACATCCAGTAGCCGTCAATCAGGTTTTGTTGAATAAGAGAATGTGTTGCCGACGGGCTGCCAAAAAGCAGTATTTCCTCACCTGCCTGTTGTTTTAGTTCATTTATGCTGGCTGAAAGGTTATCGCTGATAATTGATGTGTTAGTCAGGTCTTCACCTTTCATAGTTTTTGATAAAACAACTTTGTGAACTTTGGCATACCACTTTGAATGTTCAATGTCGTGTTTGGTTGCAGCAGGCTTGTCAGCTGCTGTGGGCCAGTAATTTTCCATCATCTGGTAAGTAATTCTTCCATACAATGCAGTGTCGCCTTTGCTTATCCGCTTGCCGACATGGTCAAAAATTTCTTCATCAACTTTAACCCAGTCCATTTCTCCGTTTGGCCCTGCTACAAACCCGTCAAGCGAAATGTGCATAAATGAAATTATTTTTCTCATTTGTTTCCTTTTTTTAGGATTGCTAAAGTTGTGGCTTTGTGTTTGTGATGTGAGTTGAAATCCGTTCTCTTGCTATAAGACTGATGTAAAATACAAAAAGTTTTACCTGTGTTTTTGTAAGAATTCAGAAATTCTGCAAATAAAAAAAGCGATTCAAAATGAATCGCTTTTAGCCGTGCCCAAGACTGGATTCGAACCAGCACAACCTTTCGGTCACTACCACCTCAAAGTAGCGTGTCTACCAATTTCACCACCTGGGCATTAAACATAAGAACTTAACTATTTCAGTGTTCATCCGAACCAGCACATCCGCCTTCGGTGGACACTACCACCCCAAAGTAGCGAGTCTGCCTCCCGATAGCTATCGGGATCACTACCCGTAGTGATGAAGGGATGCAAATGTAACCCGAAAATGATTAATGAAAAAATCTGAAACCTTTACTTTTTTAAAACAATCCGGAAAGTGGTGCCTTTGCCCGGCTCTGAATGTTTAACAGACAAATGTCCTTTGTGGTATTGCTCAATTATCCTTTTGCTCAAACTTAAGCCCAGGCCCCAGCCCCGTTTCTTAGTGGTGAACCCTGGCTTGAATACTTTTGAAATGTTTTGCTTGCTGATGCCTTTTCCTGTATCCGCCACATCAATAATCACCGCATCTTTTTCTTCCGTCATATCAACGGCAATAGAACCTTTGCCTTCCATGGCATCCAATGCGTTTTTCAGCAGGTTTTCGATTACCCAGTCAAACAGTGGCGGGGACAGAGGAGCTACAAGAGTGTCATTCCCATGTGTGTTCAATGAAAAAGTGATTTTTCCGGTGGCCCGCTTTCTCATATAGTCAACCATGTTTTTTACCTGTGGAACAACATCATGCGGCTCCAGATGCGGGGTGCTTCCAATTTTACCAAACCGGTCTGATACGAGACGCAGTCTGTTTACATCTTTCTCCAGTTCGTGGGCAATTTTTTCACTGGCGGGATTTTCTTTCAGCATCTCCACCCAGCCTTCTAATGAAGAAACGGGAGTGCCTAACTGGTGGGCTGTCTCTTTAGCCATACCTGCCCATACCTGGTTTTGTGCAGAGCGGAAACTGCTTTGCAATGACAGCAATGTAATTGCTATAAATAATGCCACTATGCAAAGCTGCACTATGGGATAATAGCGGACTTCATTAAGAAGCCGGGTGTGGCCATAATAATACTTATTGATTTTTAACGAATCAAGCGGATCGGTATAAATAACCGGATTGTTTGCAGCCCTTAACCTTTTTAATTGCTTATCAAGATAGTTTTTGTCTTTTTTTACTTTCAGCGTATCTAAGTTCACATAACCGAGAATATTTTCCTTTTCGTCGGTTTGAATGATCGGGATATCAATATTGTCTTTTATTATTTTAAAAGCCAGTTTTGTTTCAGTGTTGTTTACATCAAGTATTGACTTACTGGCTTCTACCCATTGCTCCACTTTTATCCGCTCATCTTTTTCAATCTTGCGGGCAAGGTACTGGGAATAAAAAATGGTCCCGCTTGCAATAAGGATTGCAATCAGTGCAATAAGGGTGCGCCAGTTGAGCAATTGCCGAAACATGCCCGAATTTAGCAACGATAGTCCGGCTTGCCTTATTTTTGAATAAATATTTTAAATACTTGAACAAGTTCCCGCATGTCGCTGTAGTCATCCTTAACTGGAATGGCAGAAAATTCCTGGAACAGTTTCTGCCATCAGTACTTGCTTCCACTTATACTGATTATTCCGTTGTCGTGGCCGATAATGGTTCAACAGACGATTCGGTAACTTTTCTTGCTGCGAATTACCCGCAGGTGCGGATTATTAACAATGGACAGAATTTTGGCTTTGCCAAAGGATATAACGAAGCACTGAAACTGGTGGAAAGTGATTATTATATCCTGCTCAATTCTGATGTGGAAGTGACACCCGGATGGATAGAGCCGATGGTTTCGATGCTTGAAAGTGATACACAGATTGCGGCCTGTCAGCCCAAGCTTCTATCATACCATAACAAAACAATGTTTGAGTATGCCGGTGCGGCAGGTGGCTGGATTGATAAATATGGTTACCCGTTTGCCAAAGGCAGGGTATTTGATGTTTGTGAAGAAGATAAGGGACAATATGACCAGGAGGAACCCATTTTCTGGGCAAGTGGTGCTGCATTATTTGTACGTTCATCTGTATATCACCAGATGAAAGGTTTTGATGAATACTTTTTTGCCCACCAGGAGGAAATTGATTTATGCTGGCGCATGCAGTTGGGCGGATATACTGTTTTTTCCTGTCCGTCATCGGTGGTTTATCATGTAGGCGGCGGCACTTTACACAAAGGCAATTCGCTTAAAACATTTCTCAACTTCAGGAATAACCGGATTATGTTGCATAAGAATCTCACCTTACAGCAAAAGTTGTGGGTAATGCCTGCGAGAAATGTGCTCGATGCTATGACTGCTTTTAAAGGACTGGTAAGTGGTGATTTTGGATATTTTAAAGCCGTCATCAGTGCTGATATCGCTTTTAAAAAGTGGTGGCTTTTCCACCGGAAGAAGAGTACATTCCCTGCATCCCGGAAAGGAGAGGTGCATGGTTATCTGAACAAAAATATCATCTGGCTTCACTTTGTTAAAAAGCTGAAATTTTTCAGCCAGATTGTGAAAAAAACGCAGTAATTGTATTTACTGAACCCTTATTTTTGCCGTCTAAAATTGCAATATGAGCAATAACCCGGAATATCAGAAAGAGTTAAAGAAAGTTCAGGACAGTGATTTTACACATAACTGGACATCTTCGTCGGCATTCCTGTTTTACCTGCAGGTGGCTTGTTTAGTGGCACTGTTATTTGGCAGTTGTGTAATGCTGGGCCGCAAGAGGTATAGTAAGATTGATGTGCCGGTACAGGAAAGTTCTTTATACACTCCGAAATACAAATAATTGGGATAAAATTTTTTTGAAAAGGGCGTTCGCCCTATTTTTGCAACCCCTTAGTTCTTTATAACGATTGAAGTATATGACCAAAAGCGTTCGGGTTAGTACAATACTTCAGAAACTGCGGAAGTAGCTCATTTGGTAGAGCACGACCTTGCCAAGGTCGGGGTGGCCGGTTCGAGCCCGGTCTTCCGCTCTTAAAAGAATCCTCTCTTTACCAAGAGGGGATTTTTTTTGGCTGCCCTGGTGGTGGAATTGGTAGACACGCAGGACTTAAAATCCTGTGGCCAGCAATGGCCGTATCGGTTCAACTCCGATCCGGGGCACAAAAAAAGTCAGATCAGATGGTCTGGCTTTTTTTTATGGAATAGTAATTAAAGGGTGAGGATAAGGCTTTGAAATAAAGCAGGTTGATGAAAAAAATGTCCGCACTTCCTCTTTTTATATGTAACAGGGACAAGGTCGAAAATAAGGCTAATGGTTAATGGAACTGATTACAAGAAAATGTGGACTAAACCTCTCAGGGTTTACCTTCAAAATCACAATCTGTTACTGTGTAAAGATGATACAGCAGGGTATAAAAAGGAAAGAGTAGCACTACGGAAAAAAAACCGTAGTACTACGTATGGGAAATTCAACTTTTTTTCGTATCACTAAATCTTGAACAAATCGTTCTTGATGGCGTATATAACAATGCCAACAACATTCTTCACATCCATCTTCTCCTGTATTTTTTCCCGGTAGCCTTCGATTGTACGAGTGCTTAAAAACATCTTTGCAGCAATTTCTTTACTGGAGAACTCCTGGCAGATCATCTGTATAACTTCCATTTCTTTTTCAGTAAACTCAGGGTTTTCACTTTTTTTAAATGGATTGAATTTGCTGGAGGCTAACATTCTGGCCAGCTTGGCAGAAGTGTGATGACAGTAATAGGTTTTCTCTTCATTGACTGTTCTGATAGCATCAAAGATTTCATTTTTGTGAGCATTCTTCAGCAGGTAACCCCGGGCACCAGCCTCCATCATGTCAACGATCAGGTTTTCGTCATCAAACATCGAAATGGCAATAACGCCTATATGAGGGTGGTTGGCCTTCAAAATCCGGGTGGCTTCAATGCCATCCATAACAGGCATTTTAATATCAGTAATAATAACATCCGGCATGAGTATTCCGGCAAGTTTTACTAGTTCCTGGCCGTTTTCGGCTTCTCCCATCAGGAAAATGTCTGTATTTTTTTTCAGCATTACCCGGAAGCCTTCCCTGTAAAGTTCGTGGTCATCAGCAATCAGAACATTAACCGGCGCATACGCTTTCTTCATCAATCAGAATTTGGCGCTAAAGGTATTTCAAAAATGTATGCCGCACCTTTTCCGGGTTTTGAATCAATAAACATTTCGCCTTCCAGTATTTCAGCCCGGCTTAGCATATTGCGCAGCCCAAGCCCGGGATTCTTTTTTACTGCATCATTATAGTCAAATCCTTTTCCATTATCCTGCGACATCAGTACCACGACATTATTTTCTAATTTCAGTTCCAGCCGCAATGATGAAGCTCCCGCATGTTTTACTGTGTTATGAATGATTTCCTGGACAATGCGATAGATATTCACAGCCATTTCGTTTTTAAGAGAAGGAATGTTCCGGCTGGCAAAACTGATAGACAGGTTTCCTGTATTGTTTATTTTGTACACAGTTTCTTCTATTGCTGCAACTATTCCTTTTCTGATCAGGGTGCCGGGCATCAGGTCGGCTGAAATCTCTCTCATCCGCCGGATGATATCATCAATATGCTTGTTGGCCATGTCAAGCTGGTACTGATCTTCATCATTCGAGATATCAAGGCTGTTGATTTTGAATTTAGCTGCCGAGAGAATTGGGCCCAGTTCATCATGCAGGTCGGCAGCAATCCTGGTCCTTTCCTTTTCAAGCGTGGTAATCTCGGCCAGTATTTTTGATTTGTGCAGCCGGTTATGTCTTCTTTGGTGCCGGATCATGCTGGCAATAAAGACGATGATGATTATCCCTACAAGCACCCCAATAATCAGGTAGGCAGTGTAAAACGTTGTCTGGCCGGAATCCATAAAACTGCTAAAGCAAATAGTAAGTTTGATAATAAATTGGCATATGGCATTATGCCGGTTAGTTTGTTCAAAAAATCCCAGTTGATCTCTGATGAATAAAGATACAGCGTCATATACATCACATAATAGGTAAAGTTAATGACATACGCAGTACAAATGAGAAAAGCGGGGTTCTTCAGCAGGCTCTTCCGTTCCCGCACTATTACTGTATTAATCATGTTTACACTGAACAGAACAGTGACAAAAGAATAGGCAATACGGTAATGATAGGTAAATGTAGTAAGATGATTGAGTATAAAATGATCTGTTACCCAACCGGCTGTAAAAATGGCAAGTACCGTATAAAAGAGGTTGTCTTTATTTTTAAAAATACCCCAGTTGCGAAACTGCCACACAATCAGCAACGATTCGGCAAGGGCATACAGGTTATTATTAACCGAATTATCCCTGATGGTTTGTGCAAAAATAAAACTCAGTATCTCGTTCAGAAAAGCCAGCCAGATACAATAGATAAAAGGATAATAGGCCGGGTTTATTTTCCGGAAACGTACCCAGCCTATTGTGGCGGCAATGATTATGCTGAAACTGAATATGACAACCAGCCAGTAATTCATGATGTAAAAATACCGTTATTCGTTACTCATTCAGCGGTGAAGGTGGCGGACAGAAATTCGGACATTGCTGTCCTTGCTCCACAATATCTCCTTCTTCGGTTTCACCGTCTTTATCAGCTGATGGCAATATGTCTGCATTGTCTTTATTGGTGGCTACGGCAATAACCCTTACGGTCATGGCTTCGTCCATACCAAAGTAAATACGGATGCCGGCACAATCGGGTTGCGACAATAAACTGTCAAAAGCCTCACGGCTGAATGTTTCTGAAAGAAGGAGAATGTTCTGGTCTTTGTACTCCGGAGCCAGAATTTTTTCTTTTCCATCACGGTACAGTTTTGTCATTTCTATGGCTTTGTCAAGCGAAATAAACTGGCTGTTGCCAGGAAGAGTGGTGGTGCTGCTCATAATTTTTGTTTTATCGTAAGAAGGATATTTTGACAAGGCAATGTGGCGGCAAATCCTTTGTCATCAAAGGGGACTACTACTGAACTTTGTTTCGGGAACTACGGTTAAAACATCCGTAATTACCGAAACAGATTGTCCCGGGCTTTATGATTTTATTAGCTTTTATTCATTAACCTTTTTGTAGTGTTCACTAACTTTAATACCATTACAGCGCATTATGAAAACTATATTGGTTACACTTCTTTTCTTTCTGAACTTTACCGACGGCATACAGGCACAATACATTTACGATGCATCGGGCCGTACTATTGCAAGAGTGGAAGGCGACTACATTTACAATGCTTCCGGGAGAACATTAGGCAGGCTCGATGGGGATAGAATATATGATGCATCAGGCCGTACACTGGGGCGTACAGACGGTGACAGGGTTTACGATGCCAGCGGCAGATCTATGGGTCGTATAGATGGCAACTATATTTATGATGCCAGTGGCCGCACCCTTGGCCGGGTGGATGATGACCGGTATTACGATGCCAGTGGACGCACCATCGGCAGGGTTGACGGAGTAAGACGCCGCACCGCTATCCTGTTTTTCTATTTCTTCTTTTGGTAACAAAAAAATTTTAGATAGTAATAGTACCCGGCATGTAACCGGGTATTATTTTTCTGTTACCTGTTTGTAATATCTTTTTCTGCCTCTCCAATTATAGCATTTTGTCTTACCTTGAAGGGCTTTTTAGCATTTATAAAACCCCGTTATGAAAAAGATATTCTTCTTTTTGGCCTTCGCCATTGTATCAGCAAACATTCATGCACAGCAGCATAGTCATCTTATCGGCCGCAAGATCAGTTTTCCGGATATACCCGGTTATAAAACACTGAAGTGCGACCTGCACCAGCACACCGTTTTTTCCGATGGCAGTGTGTGGCCCGATATAAGGGTGATGGAAGCCCTTGCCGATGGTCTTGATGTGATTTCGCTGACGGAGCACCTCGAGTACCAGCCGCACAAAGCAGATATTCCGCATCCTGACCGCAACCGTTCTTACCAGATTGCATTAAAGGAAGCCAAGAACCACGACCTGATTGTGGTGAACGGCTCAGAGATTACCCGCAAAATGCCTCCCGGCCACAGCAATGCACTTTTTTTAAGCGATGCTAACAAATTGCTGGTGAGTGATTCGGTAGAAGTATTCCGCGAAGCAAAAAAACAGGGAGCCTTCACTTTCTGGAACCACCCGATGTGGACAGCACAACGAAAAGACGGTATCGCCACTCTTACCGAAATGCATAAGTTCTTGCTAAAGGAAAAACTGCTCGATGGTATTGAAGTGGTGAACGATTACAGTTATTCCGACGAGGCTCTCCAGATAGCCCTCGACAATAACCTGACCATTATGGGCAACAGTGATATTCATAAACTAATTGACTGGGATTTTTCTATACCCGAAGGCGGACACCGGCCCCTTACCCTCATTTTTGCAAAAGAGAAAACTGAAGCTTCAGTAAAGGAAGCACTGTTTGAACGCCGGACGGTGGTGTTTTACAAAAACCTTCTTATTGGCAGAGATGAATACCTGCTGCCGCTGCTTAATGCCTCGCTGGTAATAAAGAGTGCAAAGTATATGGGCAAGACTGATGTACTGCAGTTAGTGCTCTGGAACAAGACCAACGAAGACTTTACTCTGCAAAACCGCTCGGCTTATACTTTTTATAATAACAACGATCTGATAACAGTAAAGCCCGGCGAAGAAAACATATTAGAAGTAAAAACTAAAGAAAGGCTGAAGAATGTAAACCTGTCATTTGAAGTACTCAATGGTGTCAATGCTCCTGGCAAGCACCCAATAATGAAGCTGGAGGCGGATATTACTCAGTAGCAGCTTCGCCTGTGATGTACTGGCAAGTCCGATTCCTTGTATTAAACGAAATGTACTTCCCAAAGGGTTTATGCTAATTCTTATGGAGATGAAAAGCAAGTTATTTATTGCCTTATTAATAGTCTTGCCGGTAGTCATGAGTTGTCATTCAACAAAGACCCAAAAAGAATTTGTGTTTGACAAGGCTAAAGTACTGGACAGTATGCAGTTTCAAAAACTGAATGACTTGTATATCCGTCATGAGAAATTGACGACGAATGAACTGGCATTGCTCACTACAAACAGTTTTGCACCAGTCAATACTATTGAAGAATATGCTCATGAAAGATTTAACACCCTTGGCTTAGGGAAAAAAGATATTGATAATGGAATTCTGATTGTTTTCAGCCCGGAGATGAGACAGGTAAGAATCGCTACAGGATACGGCACGGAAAGAGTATTAACCGATAGTATTGCCAAAAGAATAATTGATTCTGTGATGATACCACAATTCCGGAGAGTAAATTACTTTGAAGGGCTTTGGGATGGGAGTTTGGCTATTACAAGATTTCTGGAAAAACCTGAAAATACAATTAAATAACGGCCCTTTATCGCAAGATTTGCCAGGTTTTTTCAATAGAAATACAGATACGAGTTTGTGTACTGCCGGGATATTCTCCCGGCAGTGTAAAGACTATATTATTGAACGGCGAAGCGCAGGGCATTGGAGCTTCCTGTATTACTCTTAACAGAGTAAATACCTTTGGGCAACCTGCTTACATCAATCTCGGTTTCGTTTCTTCCGGCAATGCAGGTGATATACTTGTTAATTACCAGTTTACCCAGCACATCATACACATGAAGCATATACATTCCGGGCTGCGGAGTTACTATACTTATTTTCAGCACCTGGCTGGCCGGGTTGGGATAGAGGGCCAGCATACTGCCGTCACCGATGCCGTTTTGCACCATCACCACATGGGTATATTCATAGCGGCCATCATTATCAGTATGTTTCAGCCGGTAATAGTTCTTACCCTTTACAGGTGAGAAATCTTTAAACTGGTAGTCTTGCCGGATAGAGCTGTTGCCTCTTCCTTCCACCCTTCCAATCCTGAAGAAGTGCATGCCATCTGCTGATCTTTCCACATCAAAATAGCTGTTGTTTTCTTCAGAAGCAGTTGCCCAGTCAAGAAGGCTGTAATCATTTACCATCCTTGCTGTAAAATGGAGCAGTTTAACAGCCAGCGGGCTGCTGATGTTGGAAAGTGTAAACCGGTTTAATTGGTCAATATTATTGACAGTTACAAAATTCAGGCTTTGATCAATGGCATCTTCACCCAGGTTGGTCCATACAGTGCCATTGGAGCTGGAGAAAATGGCAAGATTGGGTTCTGCAAGTCCGGCCAGTTCCGGTTCGAGGAAATAAAAGCCTACTGTTGCTGCAAGCCCTGAATTATTCGAAGGTGTTACATCATAATAACGGAACACAGATAATCCAGCCTGCTGCTGCTGACCGCGGCGTATAACAGTGCTGCCGAGATTGGCGGCACTGGTAATTTTAAAACCAAGGTTACCGGGATTCAAACCTGACGGGGCATTCAGCGTTTGCGTAAGCTGAACATAGCCGCCGGTTCTGCCGGTAATTCTTTTTGTGCCGGTTTCGCCAACCAAACTGCCAGAGCTGCCCAGGTCAATTGTGTGGTTATTAAGAAAGAGGCTGTCGCCGCTGGTAAATACAATTGAGTGAGCTACACTGATGTTGCTATTCAGTTGCATTCCGTTGGCAGTTTTATTTAGAGTGAGTTTGTAGAAGCCAGTGCTGGTAGTTCCTCCTGCAAAAGAACCAGCTGTTGAAGAACTGCCTGTAAATATTACATCGCTGCTGCCGGGGGCAAAAGTGCCATTATTAGTAAATCCGGAATTATTAAGCACAATCTTTACGGTGCCATTTACAACGAGATTACTGCCGGCAGTACTCAGTATGCCCTGCCCGGAAACAACAGCAGGGGCTAAGAGTAAAACCGCTGCACAGATAAACGGGTTCTTATATTTTTCTTTAAACATTGTATTTCATTTTTCAGGGTTTAAAAGACAACCTGAAACCATTTCTGCAGAGGGTTTATCCTACTTGATGTATTCTTCGCGGCTGCCCCAGCTGTCAATCTGTATATGAAAATCAACAAAAAGAACTCCCGCATCCGAATTATAAGTATCTGCTGTATTGCCTGAATTTCTCCAGATACGGCAAATGAGGATACTTGATATTTTTTTACCAGTGGCAACGATACCGTTGTTACTGGCTGATAAAGCTGTAATGTTATGGGTGTTTGCAGTAAATGGCCCGGTGGATAGCACAGTATTGGTAGTAATGGCAGGAAATACCTGTGGGGTTGTTTCGTCATAATTGGCCCAGGTGTATTCAAAATTCCACTCCACATTGCCTGTACCGGAGCTTCTGGGTGTCCAATGCAGGTGAGGATAAATGGTAGTGCCTTCTTTCCAGCTATGAGGCAACTGAACAGTAAAAGACATTGACTCTACCCCCTGGTTGTTACGAAAATACCAGATTTGTGGTCCTGAAGATCCGCTCAGATAATCAAGGGCTGCCGAGTTGGATCCTTTGTCAAGCGTTACCCGTAAGTCATCCCATCTTGTTTCACCATCTCCCACCAGCCTCCTCCATGAAGGGACAACAGTTGTTCCGGCATTGTAATAATAACCTGCCCCGGCCGCATAAGCACCACTAATAAATGCGTTGGTGTTATAAATCAGTAAACTGGTGGCAGGAGTTGTTATCGTGGTGGCATCAGTAGTGGAGGTTAGTGACACTCTTGGAATTAATAGTCCCTTGGCAGAATTTACAATGTCAAGCATGGCAGATTCATCAGGTGTGCTGCCATCTGTATTGATAGCCACATTTTGTGCAATACTGTTTATGCTAAGACTTGTACAAAAAAAAGTGACTGCAAGAAACAGCAACTGGGTTCTTTTCATAAGTATAGATGTTTGAGGTTTGAAATTTTATAATAGATAAAAGCCGGTTTCTTTATCAGGCAGTAACCTGATATTCTTGCCAATAAATGATAATAAGTATGAAAAACCGGCTTGTACGGTACGGAAAGGCGGGATGCACCCAAAACCTTTAAGCTATATTCGTTCTTCATAGTTTGGATATTCTGGTTGAAGGCTACAGGCTTTTTTCAGAGTTTACAACCTTCAAATGTTCATCTAAAATATTCCTGAACGCAATTTTTATTTATGATTACCGTCATACCACAACTGTATTACATGTGCTATGTATAAATACGTACACTAATTTGTTGTCAATAAACCGTATAACAGCAAAAGGACTTGGGGTTAGTAAAAACACCAAGGGGAAAAAATGATCTGAAAGGGAAAAAACGGCTTGCAGCTGACTTCAGCAAATACCTAAATGGGCTTTTTTATGATAGTCTGATAATTGTTTTGCAGTAGTGTATTTTTAATAAATCATTATGAAAAGAGTATTTAATATTTCGAAATTCTAATCGCCGTTCAGCTCCAATCTGTATGTTTGAAAAAATAAAAACTATGGCAGGCTCTAAATCCTTCGGCACTAACATGCGTATTGTTCACCGCTATCTCGGGTTCTTTCTCGCAGGCATAATGGCCGTGTATGCCCTCAGTGGTATTGTTATGATTTTTCGTGATACCGATTTCCTGAAAAAGAAGACCCAGGTTGTAAAAGATATTAAACCCAATGCTGAAGACAAAGAACTGGGACAATTGCTGGGAATACGGGAACTAAAAGTTAAAATGACTGAAGGCGATATTGTTTACTTCGACAATGGTACTTATAATAAGGCAACAGGACATGCTGAGATCCTTAAGAAGGAACTGCCTTATGTCATAAACAAACTTAACAACTTGCACAAGTCACGGTCGGGCCAGCCTCTTTTTTTCCTGAATGTTTTCTTTGGCGTATCACTGCTGTTCTTTGTGTTATCATCATTTTGGATGTTTACTCCAAAAACCAGCATCTTTAAGAAAGGCCTGTATTTTACCCTTGCGGGAATTATACTCACAGTTGTTTTGCTGTTAGTATAGCCCCTGGCAGACATATGCATCCCAGAATGTCTGAGTAAGGCAGGTTGTTGACGGCAAATCCTTCCGGACAATATTCACTACGTTAGAAACAGCTAATTAATTACAAATAATACCAGGGATTCCGCTTCGCCTGGCAGATATACTTCTTCACATTCCGGAAGAAAGCCAGCACCATGTACAGCACAATAGGAGAGCCCAGCGTAAGCAGCGAAGCATAAATAAAGTAACGGCGGATAGTACCGGTGGCAATGCCCAGTTTGTCGCCAATAGAGGAACAAACGCCAAAGGCATTCCACTCAACAAAGCTTTTGAATTTGTTCATGCCACTAATTTATAAATTTTGATTATACCAGCCAATTACTGGTTATTCACACCGGTGATTTTTCGTACTTTTGCCCCGCTTTTAACAGTATAAATCAACAAAACATACTCATCATGGTTTTCGACCTCGATCTCATCAAAAAAACGTATGAAAAATTACCTACCAAAGTAGATGCTGCCCGCAAGGCGCTGGGCCGTCCGCTTACCCTGGCTGAAAAAACGCTGTACTCCCACCTCTGGGCAGGAACAGAAATAAAAGATTTTAAAAGAGGTAAAGATTATGTGGATTTTGCCCCCGACCGTGTAGCCATGCAGGATGCCACCGCACAAATGGCCCTGCTCCAGTTCGATACCACCGGCCGTAAGAAAGTGGCCGTGCCTTCAACCGTTCACTGCGACCACCTCATTGTGGCCAAGAACGAAGGCAAAACCGACTTGCAGAAAGCAGTAACAGAAAACGAAGAGGTTTATAATTTCCTTTCATCTATCTCCAACAAATACGGCATTGGTTTCTGGAAACCCGGTGCCGGTATCATCCACCAGGTGGTGCTGGAAAACTATGCATTCCCCGGCGGTATGATGATTGGTACAGACAGTCACACCGTTAATGCCGGTGGACTGGGCATGATTGCCATTGGTGTGGGTGGAGCCGATGCCTGCGATGTGATGGCCGGCCTCAGTTGGGAACTGCTGATGCCGAAACTGATCGGTGTGAAGCTTACCGGCAAACTGAGCGGTTGGGCAGCACCCAAAGATGTTATCCTGAAAGTGGCCGGCATCTTAACTGTAAAAGGCGGTACCAATGCCATTGTTGAATACTTTGGCGAAGGTGCAGTAGCGATGAGCTGCACCGGTAAAGGCACAATCTGTAACATGGGTGCTGAAATCGGTGCCACCACTTCAACTTTCGGTTACGATGAAAGTATGAGCCGCTACCTGAAAGCAACAGGCAGGGCAGAAGTGGCAGAGGCTGCCGATAAGGTAAAAGAATACCTTACCGGCGATGCTGAAGTATATGCCAACCCCGAAAAATATTTTGACCAGGTAATTGAAATTAACCTGAGCGAACTGGAGCCCCATCTCAACGGCCCCTTCACTCCCGATTTGGCGACACCAATTTCTCAAATGAAAGAAGCCGCAGCTAAAAACGGCTGGCCCACCAAAGTGGAAGTTGGGTTGATAGGAAGCTGTACCAACTCTTCTTACGAAGACATCAGCCGTGCCGTAAGCCTTGCAAAGCAGGTGGCTGAAAAGGGCTTAAAGACCAAGGCAGAATTTACCATTACTCCTGGCAGCGAACTGGTTCGTTATACAATTGAAAGGGATGGCTATCTTGACAGCTTCTCACAAATTGGTGCAACTGTCTTCGCCAATGCCTGCGGCCCTTGTATCGGCATGTGGGAGCGTATGGGAGCAGAAAAGCAGGAGAGAAATACCATCGTCCATTCCTTCAACCGCAACTTTGCCAAGAGGGCGGATGGTAACCCCAACACTCTGGCATTTGTGGCTTCGCCTGAACTTGTTACTGCACTGGCTATCGCCGGCGATTTAACGTTTAACCCGATTACAGATACTCTCACCAACGAAAAAGGTGAGCAGGTAAAACTCGACCCGCCCAGCGGCGATGAATTGCCGGTTAAAGGTTTTGCAGTGGAAGATGCAGGCTATCAGGCACCCGCTGAAGACGGAAGCAATGTAGTGGTGGATGTAAAGGAAGACAGCAAGCGTCTGCAGTTGCTCTATCCGTTCGCAGCATGGGAAGGCACCGACCTGAAAGGCCTGAAGCTGCTGATTAAAGCCAAAGGAAAATGTACAACAGACCATATCTCTATGGCTGGTCCGTGGTTGAAGTTCCGTGGTCACTTAGACAACATCAGTAACAACATGCTGATTGGTGCAGTTAACTTCTTCAACGAAAAAACTGATGCTGTAAAGAACCAGCTTACCGGCGAATACGGAGCTGTGCCAGCCACACAAAGGGCTTATAAAGCAGCAGGCATAGGAAGTATTGTTGCAGGTGATGAAAACTACGGCGAAGGTTCTTCAAGGGAACATGCTGCCATGGAGCCAAGACACCTGGGTGTAAGGGTGGTGCTGGTAAAATCATTTGCCCGCATACACGAAACCAACCTGAAAAAGCAGGGAATGCTGGCCATCACTTTTACAGATAAAGAAGATTACAACAAGATACAGGAAGATGACACGGTTGATGTGATTGGTCTCACCAGCTTTGCTCCCGGCAAACAGCTTCAGCTTGTGCTGAACCATAAAGACGGTAGCAGCGACACCATTAATGTAAACCACAGCTATAACGAACAGCAGATTGAGTGGTTCAGGGCAGGCGGTGCATTGAATGTTATCAGGAGCCAGTTTGCCAAATAAGGTTCATTTAAATAGTTATTAATCCCCCGGCAACGGGGGATTTTTTTTGTGGGTAATACACTTTCCGGTATTTTATGATAAAGGTCATACGGAATAAATTGAATAAAGTGTACCTTTTAGCGAAACCAAAATCGTTTTTATGAAACACTATCACATTATCTCCAGGATTGCAATTTACTTACTGGCAGTGGTATTATTTATTTTTGGCATTTTCCATTTCAGGTACCCGGAAGACCTGCTGGTATATGTTCCGGACTTTTTGCCTCTTGGTATAAAATGGGCATATATTGTTGGTGGTGCCTTTATTGTAGTGTCAATATCATATCTGACTAACCAGTATGTAAAGATTTCGAGTTATGTACTCTTTGTTTTGCTGATATTCTTCATTCTCACAATTCACTGGCCCAATTACCGGAATGCAGGAACTGCTGAAATGCGTCAGTTTGCTTTGTTAAACATATTGAAGGATACAGCCATAGCAGCTTTTGCCCTCCATATAGCTGCCAGTGCCTACCATCAGCATTTTAATCTTGACAACAGTGATTGAAGAACCTCGATATGATAAAAGAAAGAAGCCGGTTGAATAACCGGCTTCTGTTTAAACAGCAGTTTTGGTATTTGTTAACAGTGCCGCTATTGTCAGTTAACGACCACTTTCAAATTCTGTACCTCCCCGGTACCATTTAGCCATACCCTCAGTGTATATAATCCCGAAGGAATATTACCGATGTTAAGCTGATGGGTAGTGATATTTTTCCATTCCTTAATAATGCTACCATTCATATTAATGAGGCAGATGCTGGCTTCGCCCTGCAGACTATTAAGCAGTATATTCAGTTGCCCGTTTTGAGAAGGATTCGGAAAGACAATCACCTGGTTGTTTTGGCCAGTTCCGCTTACTGTCCGTACATCACTGTAGCTAATTTTATTATCAGTATTTATCTGGCGTAGCCTGTAAAGCGAAATACCGGCAACAGCGTTTAAATCTGTGAAAGTATAATTAAGCCTGCTTTCGCTGTTTCCTCCGTTTGCTGTGGAGGGTACATACCCGAGTACGACCCAGTCTGTGTTGCCATACTTTCTTTCAATAAAGAATCCCTTGTTGTTTTCTTCTGAGGCAGTAGTCCAGGCTAATTCAACTTTGTCGTTTTTTCTTGTCGCACTAAAGGATAAAAATTTAACGGCTAATGGGATACAGTTGTTCTCTATCCTTGCGTAAATTTCATTGGGGATAGACGGGCTGGAAATTACCACCCACAAAGGCCTGTCGCATTGAGGTTTTGTGTAAGAATGAGGTTCATACCCCAAAATCGGCGAATGGTAGCTGTTATTAACATTGTCAAGAATAACATTGCCTGAATGGACATTGATGTTGTCAGTTGTTTTATTATAAATACCATCACCGTTATCAATATAAACTTTGTAATCAATGCTCAGGCTTCCAGTCTGGATGATTGTTGAAATATCGAAACGGAACTGCCGTGGTATCTGGCAGAAAAGCAAACCGTTTACTTTAGGATCGTTTGCATAAAAAACGATGCCTTTGGTATAGCAGGCTACTGTTTGGGCACCAGATGCCTGGCTCTCCCACAGGTCGGCAGTAAAAGACTGAGAAATATCACAGCCAAGTGGGAGAGAGAGGTTGAGTCCGCTTAAGGTATATCTGTCAGAGCCTGGCAGAATACCGCCACCTTCAACTTCAGAGATACTCAGACCCGCATACTGAAAGTTTGGAACATTGGCATCAGGCGGATAAGATGAAAGCATATAAAGCGCCGGACTTTTGTGATACATTCCAAATGTTGCAATAGAGTTATCCAGTACGCCATTGCCACCTGAAATTAATGAGGTGGCAGGAACATTAGATGCCGGAGTATAACTGTGATTGGGATAACTGCTGGTTGGCCAGATATGTATCCAGAAGTATTTGCCACCAGAGTTATGCAATATGTCAAAATAGAGGTCAACGTTCATGATACATTTTCCTGTTACCGGATCGGTATAAGGTGTACCGTTAATCTTTACTCCTGGATTGGCAAATGTGCATTGTGCATTGGTGTTTATGAAAATACCACAAATGCCCACCATACACAATGTGAGTAAAATCTTTTTCATTGTTTAGGGATTAGAAGTGACGAACCTTTATGGAGGTTCAATAAGATTTCACCCACCTTTGAAGAGAAGGAATCTCAATTCCCGTAAATCAGGGGTGGAGTTCATTGAATCGATTGATCAATATGTGCAGGATAACTCCATCGGCTTTGATTCTTTTATTACCGAATCTGACAGAAATTTACTTTGTTATTTTACTAAAAGCAATGATATTTAATATGATGGTTTATGATAAATATCAATTTAATTTGCAACAAGTAATTTTTTTTTGAAATACCGCTCAGCGGCAGGTTAATAGCCAGCTAACTTTTATGTATCGATTAAAACCCGGAGTTGATATTGTTTATGATATTCTACAGGCTGTTACTGAGGCCCGGCCTCACGATGAGTTTGCCCGGAGTATTATGTTTCAATATATTGAACGGGGAGGCCTTAGTAAAAAGCAATTGCAGGGATTATACGGAAAAGCAAAAAAGGTTACCGGAATATCTCCTGCAAAGCTGGCCACACTTGAGGCTATAATCCTGAAAAAGTCAGAAAAAAATAGATCTCCGCTACCGGCGAATACGCCTCTCTACACAAAGGATGAAGTAACCGGCGACCTGATTAATCAGATACTATTTAAATACCCTTCCCATATCCGGGTTAAGTTTCTGAAATCTAAGTTTGATAATAACGAGCCGTTATCGGCTGCAGAAGTTGCAGAAATTCAGCGGTTTAGTAAACTGCTAAAATAAATCACTGTTAACGGTTACACCTGCTCATTCACGGTTTACAAATGATATTGTTTGCAAGGCAACCATTAAATCATTACAACCGATTGAATAATCAACCAGCACCAACATTGCTCACAGCACAGGAACTAACCCGGCATATCGAGGCATGTGGCCTCAACAAAAGGGAAAGTCAGAAAATTATTTACTGTTCTTTCTACGGGTATGCTATGTCGGTTTGCGACCGGTATGTGAATAACCAGGATGATGCATTGGAGATACTGAATGACGGGTTTCTGAAGATATTCAAAGAAATCCATCATTTTCAGCCGGCATACAGCGATGTGGTAAGTTCGTTTAAAGGATGGCTGAAAAAGATAATGGTATATACAGCAATTGATCATTTCAGAAAAAACCAGAAGCATAAGATTGTTACCTCGTTGGATAACATGGTCATTCATATCCCCACACACAGCGATGAGGCTATTCATAAATTATCTTATGATGATATAATCAGGGGGATACAGGAATTATCGCCGGGATACAGGGCTGTATTTAACCTCTTTGTAATCGAAGGGCTAAGTCATGATGAGATTGCTGCTCAGTTAGGAATTACTTCCGGCACTTCAAAGTCTAACTTGTCGAAAGCCCGGCAGCAATTGCAGAAGATATTATTTAAGCGTAACGAAATACAATCAACCAAGAATGCCGTTTGAAGAATTAGATAAGAAGATCAGGGAAGCTGCGGAGCAGCATCATCCGGCTTATGATGAAAAGGCCTGGGCAAAAATGGAGAAATTGCTGGATAAGCATTTGCCCCATGAGAAAAAGCGGCGCCGGTTTGTTTTATGGCTGTTTCCTTTTATGATTGCAGCAGGAAGCGCTGTGTTTCTTTTCCGTAGTCAGTATAATGAAACAGGTATTCCTGGCGTGACATTTAATGAGAACACCACGCAGGAGTTGCAAATAAAAAAAATGACTGCAGTTGATTCATTGCAAAAAGGCAGTGGGACTATTTTATATAAGAAACCGGTCAGTCAGATTGTATTACCAGGCGATTACGATACACAGAATCCTGAAAAAATTGAGTTGAATGCCAGTGAATGGCAGCCTGTAAGTAAACCATCATTTGCTGGCAATGCGAAAAATGCAATAAGCAAAACAATGCCTGTTCAGACGGGTTTCAGTAATAAGACAGAACCGGCAGGACTTCAGAAATCACTAAGTCTTGATGAACTAATTGAGCAAAAAGCCGTTGTCGCCATAACAGATATTTCACCTGCCATCACTAATGTAAATGAACCTGAACTGCCAGACAATGCAATAAAGGAGAATAAGAAGTGGGATGTAATTTCTTCGCAAAAAGAAACTGATACACTAAAGGATCAAACTGTACAGATAAATAGCGGCACTGCAGATTCATTGCCTGCTGATATTAACAGGCAGTTAAAGAGTAATCCATTAATTATTAACCCAGAAAAGAAAGCAAATACTTTTTTTATTGCTGCTTCTCTGGCACCCGATGTAAGCTTTGTTGGGGGCAATCAGTTAGGAAAGATGAAGCTGGTTAGCGGTTTTGGGATAGGATATAGTTTTCGTAACAAATGGACATTAAGGACAGGATTCTATTCCGGTCGGAAAATATATACCGCATCAGGGGCAGCATATAATCCGCCCCAGGCGTTTTATCAATACTATCCAATACTTGAGAAAGCCGATGCTGATTGCAAGCTATTTGAGATTCCATTGATGGTCAGTTATCATTTTCGTCGGCTAGGTGCAGGCGGATGGTTCGTTTCAGCAGGACTATCCACATTGCTGATGAAGACAGAAACTTATGATTACGCTTATAAATACAATGCAACCGGTCCAACCTATTATAAAACGAGAACAATAAGTAACGAGAATAATCATTATTTCTCACTTATGACTTTTTCCGGTGGTTATCAAAGAAATATTGGCAAGCGCCTTTTTATAATGGCAGAACCTTATTTTAAGCTGCCGTTAAGCGGTGTGGGATTTGGAAAAGTAAAACTCAACAGCAGCGGTGTTTTGTTATCTGCAGGATATAAATTATCCGGGCAGAAGAAAAAATAATCAGGCAACTATTGGCAGCAATTGTGCGATAGTAAATAAAAAATTGCTTGTGAAACAAACCAACATCAACCGTTTCTTTTCTGTTATTTATGCGTCATCTCTTCTTGTCTTTGTTTTTTCCTGTAGCAAAGGGGGTGATGCCGGCGGCGGAAATAATAATCCCTGTGCAGGGATAACCGTGTCAGTAAATGCAACACCATCAAGCCCGACTACCACAGGCGGATCAGATGGCAGTATAAGTGTCACAGCTTCCGGAGGCAGCAGTTTTACTTACAGTTTGAATAACGGAACCTTTCAGTCATCAGGAAACTTTACCGGACTTTCTGCAGGAACATACACAGTTACGGCAAAAAGTGGTGCAGGATGTACCGGAACGGCCTCTGTTACAATCAGTGCACCCAATCTTTGCAGCGGAGTCAGCATTAATGTGACAGCTGCCACAACTAACCCAACAACAGGTGGTGGTAATAACGGAAGTATTGTGGCGTCGGCTTCAGGAGGAACCAGTGCCTTTACATATAGTTTGAATGGCGGTGCTTTTCAGTCATCCGGTACTTTTTCAGGACTTACCGCAGGTTCATATAATGTCATCGCAAAAAATGCAGACGGTTGCCAGGGGTCGGCCAACTTCACGTTAACGGATCCCTGCACGGGAGTAACAATCAATGTAAGCGGCACAGTTGTAAATCCATCCACTTTTGGTGGTACAAACGGAAGTATCAATGCAAGCGCAACTGGGGGTACTGGCTTTACATATAACATTAACGGAGGCACTTATCAGGCTACAGGAGTATTTTCAGGGCTTTCCGCAGGAACATATACCATTGGAGCCAAAAGTACTGCCGGGTGTACGGGGTCGGCAAGTTTTACGCTTACGAACCCGAATCCATGCTCCGGCGTAGTTATTACAGTAGCTAATACTATTATTAATAATACACCTTGTCTTTCGGCTCCTAACGGAAGTATTTCAGCTTCCGCCAGTGGCGGTACGGGTGCTTATATGTACAGCCTTAACAGCGGGGCTTTCCAGAGTTCAAATATCTTTTCCGGTTTATCAGCAGGCAGCTATACCGTTACGGCTAGAGATGCCAATAGTTGTACGGGCAGCGGAAATGCCACAGTAGTTAATTTATCAGCAGGGCCGTTGTTTACGCAGGTGAAATCTGTTTTACAGGCTAATTGTGTTTCCTGTCATAATAATACTATTGCCAATGGCGGTATGAACTGGGAGGTGGATTGCAATATTGTAAATAATAAAGACAGGATAAGGGCAAGGGCTGTGGATGGAAATCCTTCAGCTATGCCACCTACAGGCCTTATATCTGCGGCAGAAAGACAAAAAATTACAGACTGGATAAATGCCGGTGGAAGGTTTACTGACTAATTTCATGACCAGGTACGATAACGCAAGGGATGTAATAACTGCATCCCTTTTTATTTTCCCCAGCGGAATGTTTTAATATCAAAACCTGCCAGATCAAGTATCCTGTCAACTACAGTTCCTGCAATCTCGTCCGGTGTGACAGGTTTGCTGTAAAAAGATGGGGTTGCCGGACAGATGATGCCACCGGCAAGGGTAACAGTTTCCATATTGCGGATGTGAACCAGATTGTAAGGTGTTTCCCTGACAACGCAAATCAGTTTTCTTCTTTCTTTCAGAACTACATCAGCAGCACGGGTGATTAGGTCGTTGGAAATGCCTCCGGCTATTCTGCCTAATGTTCCCATAGAACAGGGCGCAATGATCATCGTGTTGTATTGCCCGGAACCTGATGCAAAAGGAGCAGAAAAATCATTGGTACTATAAAACTTATAAGGGAGATCTTTCCAGACTGAATTGCCAAGCTCAGTCTGCCAGACAATTTTTGCATTTTCTGTCATCACTACAGCAACCTCGTTCCATTGGTCGTTCAGTGCAGAAAGTTTCCGAAGCAGGTTTTCGGCATATATCGATCCGCTGGCACCTGTAATGGCTATCAGAATCTTGTTCATTTATTTTTCTGCATTATTTTATTGTTTAAAAGTACTTTATCTTTTAATAGTTGACAGCATTTGTTAAAGCAATTTTGGCTTCTTGTTTCAACTTGTCCATCACAAGGTATCAGTATAAATGTTTACAAAATGGAAGCGTTTTTTCTAAGTGTTTTATACTATGTAATGTGACGAAAGTCACCGAGTTGCGAGGCTATTTGGTTGAGCAAGGTCAATAATTTTGTGTTTAATCGACATATTTGTCTTTTTGACACAAAAAAAGATAAAAATCATTTTGCAGTTTCAATATTATGGCGATATTAGCAATGAATTTTCATAGGATAAGGTTTAATGGTTAATGGTTTTTGATTAGGGCCCCCCGATTTCCATCGGGGGTCTTTTTTTGTATTTACTTCAGGAAAATAAAAACCCTTCGGTCAATCCGAAGGGTTTTCTTTTATCCGTTTAGCAGCCTTTAAAAACCTTTTGGCTTGCTTACTGAAGATGCTGGTTTCTGGGTATTCTCATTGCCCATGTTTTCCAGGATCCAGTTTGTCATTTTGCTCCACAGGTGAAAAGTGGTGTTGTCTAATCCCCCACCAATACCATGATTCTTATTGGGATAATAGGCACTCTCAAAATCAATATTGCTCTTCACCAGTGCTGTAATCATTTGTGTCGCATTCTGGAAGTGGACATTGTCATCAGCCGTGCCGTGAATAATCAGGTACTTACCTTTTATCTTATCGGTAAAGTTAATCGGGGAATTATCATCATAACCCTTAGGATTCTCCTGTGGCGTACGCATAAACCTTTCTGTATAGATATTGTCATAATACCGCCAGTTGGTAACCGGTGCTACTGATATGGCAGCACTGAAAACTTCGTTGCCTTTTGTAATTGCCAGGGCACTCATAAAGCCGCCAAAACTCCAGCCCCAGTGGCCAATATTGTTTTTGTCAACAAAAGGAAGACTGCCCATATATTTTGCCGCATCAACCTGGTCTTCTATTTCAAGTTTACCCATCTGCAAATATGTTTTCTTCTTAAACTCTTCTCCGCGGAATCCGGTTCCGGTATTGTCAACACTAACAACAATAAATCCTTTTTGTGCCAGCAACTGGTGCCAGGAACTTACAGCTCCGAAACGGTTTGCTACCTGCTGCGAACCCGGGCCGCCATAGTTGCAGAAAAGAACAGGGTATTTTTTTGAAGGATCAAAATTTGCCGGTTTCAGCATCCACCCGTTCAGTGTGTCGCCTTTGCTGTTGGGTACTCTTATAAATTCGGCTTTGCCATATCCGTATTCCTCAATCTTGCTTTTTTGTTTGGAGCCATCATTCACCACTTTCAGTTCTTTAGTTGACAGATTTTTCTTCTTATCTGTTACGATCTCATTTAAAGTAACAACCTGAGGTGTGTTGATGTCGGATTTGAAATCATAGAACTGGCTGAACTCACCATTAAATTCAAAAAGGTGCCATCCAGTTCCCTGTGTAAGCTGATAATTTTTTTTGCCGGTAAAATCGGTGACAAACAAGGTCCTGTCCATAGGAGTTGGCCAGGCCATGGTGTAAAAAATGCGTTTATTGGTTTCGTCCACACCTACTACTTCGGTTACTTCAGCGTTTCCTTTTGTCAGTTGTGTTTTTATTTTTCCATCAAGGCTATACAGATATAAATGCTTATATCCGTTCATTTCGCTGGTAAAGAGATAATTCTTCCCGTCCTTTAGCCACCACCAGTCGTCATTTATTTCAACGTAGTATTTGTTCTTTTCCTCGTAAAGAAGATTGCTTGTGCCTGATTTGGCATCAGTCTGCAACAGTTTCAGATTATTCTGATAACGGTTCATCCAGAATACTACCAGTTTTGTGTCGTCCTGTGACCATTTAATGCGGGGAATGTAAATGTCGCCCTGCTCATACTGTGCTTTTACATCGTTACCTGTGGCAACATCATATATGTGTATTTCGACTTTAGAATTATCATCTCCGGCCTTAGGATATTTATAGCGATAATCTTTGTTGTGGGCATTGTCGTACATCGTCATGTTATACTCTTTCACATTGCTTTCATCAAAGCGGTAATAAGCCAGGTAATTCCCCTTTGCACTCCACTGGTATGCCTGGCTGAACTCGAACTCTTCTTCGTACACCCAGTCGCAGTTACCATTGATAATGTAATTCCATTTACCATCAGTTGTTATGGCTTTTGTAAGTTTCGTGGCAACATCGTACAGGTAAAGATTATTGTTCTTAACGAAGGCAATTTTGCTGCCGTCTGGTGAGAAGGAGGGATGCAGCACTTTTTCGTTATCTAGTTTGCTAAGCAATTTCTTCCCCGGTTCTAATAGGTAAACAAACGATTTAGCCGAGCGGCGATAAATAGGCTCTGTACCTTTTATCAGCATGACTAAATTCAAGTTGGCATCACTATGAATAATGTTTTCGGCCATTCCAAAAGGCTTGTCGTTTTCATCCTTCAGGTCGGCAGTAGAAATTTCTTCTTTGTCAGCCTCTCCTTCAAATACAGCCGGTACATATTCGCCCCGGAATGTTCCTTTTTTATAAATGTCTTCTAAAGTAATTTGTTTTTTCTGGGCATAAGTAAAAAGAGGTGCCAGCAATAACAGCAGCAATAGTTTACGCATAGTATGTTCTTTTTGTTGCCATAAAAATACTGTAATCGCTTCAAAGCGAACTTGCCGTATAAATAAAAACGGCACCTGCTATAGCAGGTACCGCCAGATAACAATTATAACAATACTATTTTGTTTCAGCCATATCCGGAATCACTTCAGCCTTGTACGCACCGGCATCCAGCTTTTTCTTGGTTTCAGAGAAGGCGTTTAAGGTTGCCTCAATGTCCTCATCAGTGTGAACGGTGGAAGGGATAAGCCTGTAAATAATGTGACCTTTTGGTATTACAGGGTAAACTACGATAGAAGCAAAGATGCCATAGTTCTCCCGTAAGTCCATTACCATGGCGGTAGCTTCAGGTACATCTCCTTTCATATAAACAGGTGTAACCACTGAATCGGTAGTTCCAATATCAAATCCTCTTGCTTTTAACCCTTCCTGAAGTTTGCGGGCATTACTCCACAGTTTCTCTTTGTACTCAGGGTGGTTCCGTAACAGTTCAAGACGTTTCAGGTTTCCAATTACCAACGGCATGGGCAAACTCTTGGCAAAAATTTGGGAGCGGATATTATAACGTATGTAGTCAATGATTTTTCTGTCTCCGGCTACAAATGCGCCAATGGAAGCCATTGATTTTGCAAATGTGGAGAAGTACAGGTCAATTTTATCCTGAACACCTTGTTCTTCACCTGCACCGGCTCCTGTTTTGCCTAATGTGCCAAAACCATGTGCATCATCCACCAGCAGGCGGAACTGGTATTTATCTTTCAATGCAGCAATTTCTTTCAGTTTGCCCTGGTCGCCAGCCATACCAAATACGCCTTCTGTAATTACAAGTATGCCGCCGGTACCTTGCTTTTCAATAAGGGCTGTTGCTCTTTCTAATTGTTTTTCACAATCTTCAACATCGTTATGTTTGAAAACATAACGGTGACCGGGGTGCAGGCGAAGCCCGTCAATAATACAGGCATGGCTTTCTGCATCATATACAATCACATCATGACGGCTGCACAGTACATCAATAATGCTCACCATGCCCTGGTAGCCGTAGTTTAACAAAGCAGCATCTTCCTTATGTTCAAAGGCGGCCAGTTCTGCTTCAAGCTGTTCATGCAGGTTACTGTTGCCGCTCATCATGCGGGCACCCATTGGATATGCCAAACCGTATTGCTGTGCACCTTCTGCATCAGCTTTACGAACTTCGGGATGATTGGCGAGACCGAGATAGTTGTTCAGGCTCCACACAATTACATCTTTTCCACGAAATTTCATCCGGCTGTTAATGTCTCCTTCAAGTTTTGGAAAAGCAAAATAGCCGTGGGCCCTTTCCCTGTATTGTCCGAGTGGGCCATAATTCTTCAGTAAACGTTCAAAAATATCCGCCATAGTAATTCAGATTTTAGCTTTGGATTTTCTTTTGCAGTTGAAAACCAACGAAGTGAAGAGAAAAACCAAAATTTTTCAGGTGCAAAACTAAGGTTTTTGGGGCGGATAGGGAGATAGTTTTTGCACTCAGGAGGCAAATGTGGACAGCGGAAGACAATTACACATCTTCTTCTTTGAAAGACAGGCAGATATTTTCGATTTTAGCCTCTACTTTTCTGCATTTAACCCCTGCTTTGTCAAGCATCATTTTCGAAGCTTTGAAGACATCTGTTCCGTCATACTTGTCGGAAAGATAAATGACTTCAACAATGCCTGCCTGTATGATAGCTTTGGAGCATTCGTTGCAGGGAAAAAGGGCTGTGTATATTTTGCAGCCGTGCAGATCCATGCCAATATTATTGAGAATGGCATTCAGTTCGGCGTGACACACATAAGGATATTTAGTGTCAAGAAATTCTCCGGTTCTGTCCCAGGGAAATTCATCATCGTCACAACCTGCAGGTAAGCCGTTGTAACCGGCACCCACAATCTTATTCTTCTGGTTTACAATACAGGCACCCACTTGTGTTCCCGGATCTTTGCTGCGCTGTGCAGAAAGTAAAGCTATACCCATGAAATACTCGTCCCAGGAGATATATCCTTTGCGTTTTGCCATACTTTTCAGTTTGGGAAGCTAAGTTAATAAGTAATAGAGGATTTTATGCAGGACTTATTATGATCTTATTCCTTGTTTCTGGTATCAATAATAATCTTTTTGTTTTTCAGATACTTTCCGATGGAAAGTCCAAACTGCCTGTGACGGATCCGTGGGCCTCCGTCGGCATTGCTGATGCTGCCTTCGCCAAGACTGTAATGGGCAAAGATCATAAAGCCACCTCCGGTTTCGTAGCCAAACTGACCAATGAGGCTTGCAGCAAAACGGCCATAATCAACAGGGCTCCATTTCATATTCCTGCTAATTGTAGTGCCATCGTTCAGGTCAAACTTTTCTTTTCCCAATATCTGAAAGTCCAATGATGGCCCGGCTTTAATAAAAAAGTGTCCCGGATTTCTGCTCAGGTCTAATTGCAGCATGGGGGCTAATTCGAAAGTGTGAATAGTGGTGCTGTTGTTTATAGCCCTGATATCCGGGGGATTTGTAAAACTGGTGAATTTTACATCATATCCCTTCATGCTATAGAAAACAGAGGGGTTGAAATACAGGTTACCTTCAAAAGGTACTTTCATGTTCACTCCGGCATGGAAGCCGGCTTTCATGGTTACTTCCTGCTCCTGGTTGAAAACAAGATAACGGGCACTGTTGGCATGGGCTCCGGCAAATATGCCCACCTGGTTTTGGCCCATTACAAAAAATGCAGAAAAAAACAGGGAACAGGCGGTTAGAATAAACTTCATAGCAGTTGATGTAAATTAGTAAACTGGGCTAATGGTTAGTAAGGGCTAAAAGTATATATAAATAGCCAGCTATGCAACTGCTTCTAAAATGCTTTGGCGGGGTCTTTAATTTCAACTGAATTGTTATAGTCAGCCGAGCCGCCTTTTGGAACAGAAAGATTTTTCCAGCTTACGTTTTTAATGGCTTTGGCGATATAAATTATTTGTCCGATGTGATAAGGATAATGTGCCAGTTGCCTGTTAATGGCATCAACAACAGTCAGCTTCTCGCCTCTGATGATGATTGTTTTTTTCAGGTCTTTCTTTTTAAGCGAAGAGATGGCAGACAAGAAGCATTCCCAGCCTTTCTCCCAGTAAGCAATAAGTTCTTCACGGTTTTTGTGCTGATCTTCAAATTCTGCATCACGGTGCCGCCATTCTTTTTCGCCGTCTTCGGTAAGGAAGTTTGTCCAGCGGCTTAACATATTACCGGCTAAATGCTGTACGATAATGGCAATACTGTTCGATTCAGGATTAGGCTGATAATGAAAATCCCATTCGACTAACTGTTCAAAAGTTTTGTCGCCAAGGTCTTTGTAATATTTCACTCTTTTAATTACAGTTTGCAGATAATCTTTTCCGATTGATGACATGACTTTAGGTTTGATTATTGGGGATAAAACTAAGAACTAAAAACTGAATTAGCTACCATCCTTCAGCACCGTCATCTCCGCGGATGTCGGCTACTGCCTCAAACTTACCATCCGGTAATACCTTTATGATTTCTGTTCTGCCAATCCCGGAACGTTCTTTCCCAAAGATGTATCCTTTTTTTTCCAGGGCAGTTTTTACGGCAGCCGGGAATCCTTTTTCATACATAATTTCATCGGGCAGCCACTGGTGGTGAAATTTGGGTTTATAACCGGCATCTTCAGTACTCATGCCAAATTCAAGTATGTTAACCAGCGTTTGAAAAATTTGTGTGGGAATAGTAGTACCGCCGGGTGTACCCACTACGATAAAAGGTTTATTATCTTTTAAAACAATAGTAGGTGTCATTGAGCTCAGCATTCTTTTCCCCGGCATGATGGCATTTGCCTCACCACCAACTGCGCCATACAGATTCGGTACTCCTGGTTTAATACTGAAGTCATCCATTTCGTCATTCAGAAAGAATCCGGCTCCGCCAACGACAGTTCTGCTGCCATATGAATTATTCAGCGTGGTGGTAACAGCCACGGCATTTCCTTCTTTATCAATTACGCTCAGGTGGGTTGTTTCTTCACTTTCTGCCCTTAGCAGCACTCCCGGTTTGATAGTATTGCTGGGTGTGGCTTTATCCGGGTCGAAGGTTTTCATTCTGTCCTGCAGGTAGATATCGTTGGTAAGCATGGATACCGGCACTTTATAATAGTCGGCATCGCCCATATACTCAGCCCGGTCGGCATAAGCCCTTCTTTCCACTTCTGTCATTAACTGTATAGCTTCAGCAGAATGAAATCCCATGGCTGCTATATTCCTGCTTTCAATCATCTTCATCATCTGGTTAAGTAAAAGGCCGCCGCTGCTGGGCATAGGCATTCCCAGTATCTTATATCCTTTGTATTCAAATGAGTGTGGAGTGCGGTACTTTGCTTTGTATTTCTTTAAATCTTCATAACCGATAATGCCGCCGCCACGTTTCATTTCTTCAACAATCAGTTTTGCGGTTTCTCCTTCATAAAATCCGGCTGCGCCTTTTTCTTTTATTCGTTTAAGTGTATTGGCCAGATCTGACTGAACCAGCGTATCGCCTTTTTCCCACCCGATACTTTTCGGGTCCGTTTGCTTTACAAATACAGGAGCCAGGGTATTGTAGCGGATTAAATCTTCACGGATATTATTTAAAGCCCTCGCTTCCGATGCAGAAATGCAGAAACCTTTTTCTGCCAGCAGAATGGCCGGCTCAATTAGTTTTTCAAAAGGAAGTTTTGCATATTTATAAGAGGCAAAGAGACCGGCAACTGTTCCAGGTACGCCTGATGATAAATGGCCAAGCTGACTTTTATCGGTATTCGCTTCTCCGTCGGGCTCAATATACATATCCCTTCCAGCTTTTGCCGGTGCCATTTCACGGTAATCCAGTGCAAGGATATCGCCATTGCTGAGCCTCGCCACCATAAAACCGCCGCCGCCAAGATTACCGGCGTTGGGATAAACCACAGCAAGTGCCAGCTGGGTGGCAATGGCGGCATCAACAGCATTGCCGCCTTGCTTTAAAATTTCAACACCTGCTTTGCTTGCCAGCGGATGAGCAGACACCACGGCGCCGTTTTCTGCAATTATCTTTTTGCTGATGGTGTATTGGAATGAATTTACCGGAGTTGTTGTTAAAACACCCGTTTGCTGGGACTTGCAAGAGCCACTAAACAATACCAGAAAAATGAAAGCATGTTTTAATTGCATAACCAGGTTTTGTGCAGATAAAAATACGAATTAAGCATTTGGGGCAGGGATTAAAAAATGGTTACAAAAGTGTACCTTTCGGGTATTACTCACATAAAACCAAAGCCATGTTTAAAAGAATTCTTTTGGGATCAATATTGTTGGTTTCACTCGTTGCCTGTAAATCAAAGGCAAAAACAGCGAGAGACTATAATAACAGGATAGTTAATGTTGAAAGCAGGCTTGAACCATTGATAATGAAAACCGAGAATGATGTTGAGAAGTTTCTGACTGCCGAAGAATATGATAAGGTTGCAGCAGCCGGTGAAAAAATGGAAGGGATTATCCAGGAAAAAATTGATTCTCTCAGTAAAGAGCCGGCTCCAAAAGTTAAAGAAGGAGAAGAGTTCAAGGCTGCTTACATCAAATACTTCAGATTTATCAAAAGTATGTATGAAGGTTACAAAAAACTTGGCCTGGCCGGAAGCCAGGAAGAGAGAGAGGCAGTGATTGCAGACTTACAAACAATATTGGCAGAAAGGGAAAAAACAATAAATGACCTGCAGTCTGCACAGCGTACGTTTGCTGCGGCTAATGGGTTTACTATGGAAGCGGCAAAATAATAATGAATGTTTTTTTGTAAAGGCCCCGGTCACCAGCCGGGGCTTTGTTATGAATATTGAAAAATGTTACAGGAGGTTTACTGGCTTCGCAAATACCCGTTAAATTCGTTTAATAATACCGAATGATGAGGAAGCTATATTGTTTATTATTTTCTTTTTTACTGCCGGTTTTGCTGTTTTCGCAAAGCAGGCAGAACCTTACTTCAGCGGAAATCTACCAGGGAATTAAGAAACTGAACGTACTGGGTTCAGTATTGTACGTAGCCGCACATCCTGATGATGAAAATACCAGGCTCATAACCTATCTCTCCAAAGACAAACTGTACCGTGCCGGTTATTTATCATTAACCAGGGGCGATGGTGGCCAGAACCTGGTTGGCGAAGAACAGGGAATTGAACTGGGGCTTATAAGGACACAGGAACTGCTGGCCGCAAGGCGGATTGATGGCGGCGAACAATTTTTTACAAGGGCATTCGACTTTGGATATTCAAAAACACCGGAAGAGACTTTTACCAAATGGGACAAAGAAAAAATTCTGAGTGATGTGGTGTGGGTTATCAGAAAATTTCAGCCTGATGTGATTGTGACAAGGTTTCCAACAACCGGAGAAGGCGGGCATGGGCATCACACCGCATCTGCCATACTTGCGAATGAAGCTTTTGAAGCAGCGGCTGACGCCAATCGTTTTCCGGAACAGTTTAAGTATGGTGCTAAACCCTGGCAGGCAAAAAGAGTGCTGTGGAATACATTCAGTTTTGGCGGTAATAATACCACCAGGCCCGACCAGTTTAAAACAGATGTTGGCGGTTACAACGCATTACTTGGCAAAAGCTATGGGGAAATTGCTGCTGAAGGCCGCAGTCAGCATAAAAGCCAGGGTTTTGGTTCAGCAGCATCGAGAGGGGAAACGCTGGAATATTTTAAGGCAATTAAAGGCGACCAGCCTGTGAATGATTTACTGGATGGTGTGGATATAAGCTGGGGCAGGGTGGAAGGCGGAAAACAAATGGCTGTCATTATTGAGGACATCTTAAATACGTTCAATCTGCTGCATCCGGAAAAGTCAGTAAATGGGTTAACCAACTTGTATAAGGCACTTCAAACTTTGCCTGCCGGGAATTGGCGCAGCCAGAAGCTGAAAGAAGTACAGCAACTTATTATGCAATGCAGCGGCTTGTTTATGGATGCCACTACTGCGGTGCAATATGCAGCGCAAACGGATTCCCTGAAAATCAATTTTGTATTTAATAACCGCCTAGGTGCTGAGGCTGTGCTTGCCGGTGTTTTGGTGGATAAATTTGACACCACTTTCAACCGCCAGATGGAAAAGAACAGAAATATTTCTTTTTCAAAAACCTTTTATGTGCCTGCCGCCAAACCTATCTCACAGCCTTTCTGGTTACAGCATGAAATGGCCGAAGGCTATTATAATATTGCTGAGCAGGAAAAAATTGGCCAGGCAGATGCTGACCCGGCATATGTGGCAACGGTGCTTGTAAAAATTGACGGTGAGCCAATAAGTTTTCCAGTGCCGGTACGTTATAAATACACAGACCCGGTGAAGGGTGAAGTGTACCAGCCATTGGTGGTGATGCCGCCTGTTGAGTTCGATTTTGTTGATGAAAATAACCTGTCAGTAAATGATACTGCGGTACGCAGTCAATTGCATTTTGTTTCCCTGCTTAAAGATTCAGTATTATATAAAGTGGCATTTAAATATTCGGATAAGTGGTATGCAGAAAGGCCGGAGTTTAACTATGGAACATGGAGAAACATTGAAAACTATGCATCGCCTGTATTTAAGCCAGCCAAAAAAGGAAATACATTAAGCGAAGCAGTTTCAATTGAGGTATCAAGAGGTAAAGACATCATTTATGCCGGTAAGCGAAAAGTTGTTGTATACGACCACATCCCATCACAGGTATATTTTAAGAAAGCCAAAACAAACCTTTTGCAGATTGACTTGAAAACCTACAACAAGAAAATTGGCTACATCACCGGTGCAGGCGACAAAGTGCCTGATGCCCTGGAGCAAATGGGTTATGAAGTAATTCAGTTGGGCGATAAGGAATTATCAAGGAATAATTTACAGCAGTATGATGCCATTATCACTGGTGTAAGGGCTTACAATACCCATGAGTGGATGAACAAACACTACGACAAACTGATGAAGTATGTAAGCGATGGCGGCAACTTGATTGTTCAGTACAATACCAGTAACCAGATTGGCCCGGTAAGGGCAAAGATTGGCCCTTACAATTTCAACATAACCCGAAACCGGGTTACAGATGAAACGGCCGCAGTTACGTTGCTGAAACCGGAGCATCCGGTATTTAATTTCCCCAATAAGATTACACAGGATGACTTCAAAGGATGGGTGCAGGAGCGGAGCATTTATCATGCAACAGATACCAGTGGTAAATTTGAAAAGCTGATTGCCATGGCAGACCCAACTGAAAAGTCTGATGATGGCAGTTTGTTTGTAACGAAGTATGGAAAAGGATGGTTCACTTATACCGGGCTTGTATTTTTCAGGCAGTTGCCTGCCGGTGTACCGGGAGCTTACAGGTTGCTGGCCAATATTATTGCATTAAACAAGAAGAAAGGATTCTGATAATACCATGTCTGAACAGAAACAATATTTTGGATTGCGCAGCGGCGAAATTGCATTTATGATTGCCATTGCATTAGGGCTGGCCATAGGTATTCTTATTAAGAGAATCCGTATCGGTATCTTTTTAGGACTTATTCTTTGCTTGCTGATTATTCTGTCGGGCTGGTTCCGGTTTACAAGAGGTACAAAGCGATAATGATGTTACAGGACAATAACGATAAGGCACCTTTATTTAAATCATGGAACATATGGTATGTGCTTGTTCTTGCTTTTTTGGTGTTGCTTATTATCTTTTTCAAATTCTTCACTAATTATTTTGCATGAGCAGCCTGGATTGGATAGTACTGGTTGTTACCTTGCTGGGCATCATTGCTTATGGCCTGTATAAAAGCCGTACTACTCGCAATCTCGAAGGCTATTTTCTAAGTAACCGCAGTTTGCCATGGGGATTGGTTTTATTAAGTATCATGGGCACACAGGCCAGTGCCATTACTTTTTTATCTGCACCGGGGCAGGCATACACTGAGGGAATGGGATTTGTACAGTATTACTTTGGCCTGCCACTGGCAATGATTGTCATCAGCCTCTTTTTTGTTCCTGTTTACAGAAAACTGAAAGTTTATACCGCCTATGAATTTCTGGAAACAAGGTTTGATGGAAAAACAAGAACACTCACTTCGTTTCTTTTTTTGCTGTCCAGGGGACTGTCAACGGGTTTAAGTGTGCTGGCTCCATCTATAATTCTTTCATCGTTGCTGGGATGGAATATTTACTGGACTAATATCTTCATGGGTGGGTTGCTGATTATTTACACGATGAGCGGCGGAGCCAAAGCAGTTGCTTATACACAACAACTGCAGCTAATCATCATTTTTACAGGAATGTTTCTTGCCGGTTATATGCTGGTAAGAATGCTGCCGGAAGGTGTCGGATTTATTGATTCATTAAGAGTAAGCGGCAAACTTGGCCGCCTGAACGTAATTGATACCGGTATCAGCAAAGAGGGCATTGACTGGAGTGGTAAATACAATTTACTCAGTGGTATTGTGGGTGGTTTCTTCCTGGCGTTATCTTATTTCGGCACAGACCAGAGCCAGGTAGGCCGCTATCTTACTGCAAAATCACTAAGAGAAAGCAGGATGGGACTTATCATGAATGGTTTTGTAAAAGTGCCTATGCAGTTTTTAATCCTGCTTATTGGGGTGCTGGTATTTACTTTCTACCAGTTTAATAAGGCTCCGTTGTTTTATAATGATGTGCAGGTAAAGAAAATTCTGAACTCACCACTGCGGGATTCTTTCCTGCTGGCGGAAAAGAATTATAACCTGCTGGCTGAAAAAAAACAAAGTGCCGTTGCGGGATATATTTCGGCTGCAGATGCCGGGGATAAAAAGGTTTCAGAGCTGATGGCTGATTCGCTGCAAGCTTTACAGGCTCAGTCGGACAGCATCCGTAAGCAGGTAAAAACATGGATTGGCTCAAAAGCAGTGGGAGGCGACAGCAAAGACACTGATTATATTTTTCTTCGTTTTGTGGTTGATTATCTGCCTGCCGGATTGGTGGGCTTGCTCATCGCCATTATTTTCCTGGCATCCTGGGGCAGTATTGCTGCTGCTATTAACTCTCTTGCATCATGTTCCATGGTGGATTTTCATAAGCGGTTTACAAAAAAAGACGAATGTGCAGAAGCGGAATACCGGTTATCGAAATGGTACACCGTGGGCTGGGGCATTTTCAGTATTGTCGTAGCCATGTTTGCTTATAATATTGGCAACAGCCTTATTGAAGCGGTTAATATTCTTGGGTCACTGTTTTATGGTGTTATCCTTGGGGTGTTTGTTATAGCCTTGTTTTTTAAGAAAATCACAAACGGCCATGCAGTATTCTGGGCGGCAGTGTTAGCAGAGCTGGTGGTGATAGCAGTTTACCTGTTAGTGCAGTTCAACGTATTTGCCTTAGGCTTCTTATGGCTGAACCCGGTTGGTGTTATTGGGGTGGTCTTTTTTACTTTACTGCTGAATACTGTTCTCAAAAAAAATATCCCGGCTGTGTGAGCAACCGGGATATTTTATGGTGAAGGAAATTTATTATTTCAAACTTTTAATAAGCTTCTCGTTCAGCTTCACATAATCATTATTCTTGGCTTCAGCAGCCATTGCTTTTGATTTTTCGGCTGCCTCAATAGCTTCGGCATTCTTTCCCAGTTTTGCAAGGCAATTTGCCTTTTGATGAACAATCCAGAATGCTTTTGGATTTGCTTCGGCGGCTTTGTTAAACCATTCTAAGGCCTGGTTCAGGTCTTTGCCATTGTCCATATAATACATGGCTGCGTTGTAATAGGGAGGCTTATCACCTTTCATCAGCTCGGCAATTTTTGCCATCACTTTAGAATCAATCTCCGTTTTTACAGGCAGGGTTACCATTGTTTTTGCCCACATAATCTGCAGGTCACAACTGGTAGGTGTGATGTTGGCAAACTGGATAGTAAAGGTCTCAGTCTTTGTTTTAGTGCCAGCTGATGAAACCTGAACCCTTACCACATCCTGATCCTGTTTATATGCAGCGGGGCTGGTTACATCTGTTTGTTTGCTGATGATTAAAGTCCAGCTTTCTTTGCCGGGGATGGACAGAAATCCATATTTGCCTGCGGGAACCAGTTTGTCGCCAATGGTTACTTCATCGCCGAAGGTAAGGGTGGTGGCACTGTTGGCACCTGTTCTCCACACTTCTCCGTAAGGAACAAGGTCTCCAAAAATTTTTCTCCCTTTCATGCCCGGGCGGGAGTAGGAAAGCTCAATGCTTGACAAACCAAAATCCTGTTTCACCGTTTGTGTGGGGCTTGGGGCAGGTGTTTTTAACTGGGCTCCTGCAATTGATAATACAAAAAATGCTGTTACAGCAAGTACTATTTTTTTCATGTTGCGTGGTTTTTGAGATGTAAATATAACAAAGCGGTAAACATTTAGTTTACCGCCCAGATAATCATTTCGTAAAAAATATCAGAAGTTAATTATTACAGATGTTCTGCCATGTTTTTTGGCCGAACGTTTCCATTTGGGGCCTTCTTTTATCAGCCGGATGGCTTCTGCATCGCATTTTGTACAAAGCGATTTATCTACCGCAATGTTTACAGGGGCTCCATTTTTATCCACTTCAAACGACACCTGCACATAGCCTGAACTCTTCTGTTTGAAGTTTTCTTCTTCTGGAATGTTCAGGTTGTTGGCGATATAAGTATCATAATTATCCCATCCGTCAGCAGGTTCGGGCTCTTCAAGTGACCTGTTCTTGTTCATATCAAAAGACCGGGCATTTGAGTTTGTTTTCTGATTGTTGATAACCACTTCGTTAAGGCTTCTGTCATCTTGTAAAACAACCCTGTTGTTTATAATATTATTCCTGAGTGCAATATTTGAGTTTTCAAATCCCAGCGCTTTTACCTGCACATTCAGGATTGTATCAGGATAAGTAAGGTTAAAGTATCCGTTGGCATCGGTATAGGTGCCGGCATTCCTGTCGGCAGGATTGTAAACTCTTGCAAAAGCCAGCCCTGCATTATTTGTATCTGTAACCCTGCCCCGGAAGATATTTGTCTGCTGATTCTTGTATTGATAAGCCGCCTTTTTAGCTACACTAATATTTCGCTGGTTTGTTATCCCTTTTTCCGACTGATCTTTAAAAACCACATCAGCTTCGCCTGCAGGAACACCGGGTGCTTTAGATTTTGTCATTTCTTCAAGCAATTCTTTCTTCTCATCGGTTTTAGCAGTTATTTTTTCCCAGGCGGTCAGTTCTGCTTCCTCTGCTTCTGCCGTTACGGGCTGCGGTTTCATTTCAGATGCCTTGGTATCATCAGTCTTTGAAGGTGCTGAAACTACCGGTTCTGTTTTTTGTTGTCCTGCAGTGACAGGAGCCGGAGGCTGAACAGCCGGTGCAGTTGCGGTAGTTGTTGCAGGCTGATTTTGTTTAGCAGTAGTTGTATTTGTGGCCGTATCTTTTGTTGTAACAGTTTCAGCTTTTTCTGTTTCCTTTTTTACCGTGGCCTGAGCTATGTCTTCTTTCTTTGGATTAAACAACAACTGGTTGGCTAATGCCGCCACGCCACCGATAATAACAACAGCCGCAGCCACCCTCAGCCAGCGGAAAGATGTTGTGCTGCGTCCCGCTTGCATGGCAACTACTTTTGCACCTTCCACTTTCTGTGCCAGCCTGTTTTTAAGGTCGGTAATATCTGCACTTATATTAGTGTCAGCAGCAGCATATCCTTCCAGTGCATCGGCAAGAAAAGGGTCGTCAAGTGCTGCTTTCTCCAGTACATTCATTTCAGCAGGGTTCAGCAGCCCCTTGTGATATTTTTCTATATCAGCGGCAGTAAAAGTTTTTATGTTGTTGTTGCTTGTCATTTTCTTCCCCTGCGGGGAGATTGCTTATACAAAGTTCAAAACAATTTTTAAATCCCAAATACAAATTCCCAATTCCAAGTTCCAAATTCCAAACCTTAAACCCTAAACCCTCTCCATACAAATCTTCAGGTTCCTTCTTCCGTTTTGTATCAGGCTCCTGACCTGGTTCCAGTCCTTGCCCGTTAACTCCACAATTTCGTTGTAGCACTTGCTCTCTAAGTAGAACAGGCTGATGGCTTCCCGCTGGTCCTCTGCCAGTGTGCCGAGGCAGTATTCCATCCTTTTGAAACTGTCCTCTTTTTCCAGCACACCATTCAGATGCATTTCTTCCCCGGATTGCACAAGCTCAGGCTGAAACTCCACCGTTTTCATATTTTTTGGTGTTCGTAACTGCATCAGGCAGTGATTTTTAGCAACCTGGTGCAGCCAGCCTTTAAAATTGTCCACTTCATGTTTCTTCAATTTTGATACCAGTTCCTCAAAAATCTGCATCACGGCATCTTTCGAACGTTCCGGTTCTTTGAAGTATTTAAGGCATACACCATAGACCAATTCCATATACCGCTGGTACAGTTCGCCCAGTACGGACATTTCACCCTCTTCTTTAAAGAGAAGTACCAGTTCCTTATCGGTTAGTGATGTGTGGGATATGTTCTTAATAAATGCCAACGGCTAAAATTAGTGAATTAATAGGTTTTCCGGGCTGCTTATGTAATCTGGTTTTACAATGCATCAGGTAGTAAAATCAGTTTTATGAAGAAATTATTAATGCTTATTGCACCGGTGCTGATAGTGCTGGTGGCATTTCGTCCGGTAAAATCATTTACCGTCAGTGGAACAATCACTGATGAATCGGGTAATCCTGTAATGGGAGCCAGTGTAATGGTAAAAGGAACCAGAACTGGTGTGGCAGCTGATAATAATGGAGCATATAAGATTATTGTTCCTGATGCCAGTTCAATATTAGTATTTTCCGGGGCTTCTGTTGAAACAGTTGAAGTGGCGGTTAAAGGAAAGACTGTAATAAATGTGGTGATGAAAAACAAAACGGCTGTAGGAACAGAAGTGGTTGTTACTGCTTTAGGCCAGGCAAAACAATACAAAGAATACGGCTATTCAACAGCAAAAATGAAGTCTTCTCCTTTAGCTGGGTATGTACCCGGTGTTCAGGTTGAGGGTGATATGAACTCCTATTATTTTAAACCGGGCGAAGGCCGGTATGATGATTTCGACCGTGAAGGCTACGATAAAATAACCGAAAACAAATTTCTGAAAGCGACTGATAACCCGCTGTCCACTTTCTCTATTGATGTGGATGCCGCATCGTACAGCAATGTGCGCCGCTTTCTTAACCAGGGCCAGTTGCCGCCTGCGGGTGCTGTGCGTATAGAAGAAATGGTAAACTACTTTAAATATGAATATCCGCAGCCGGGGAATAAAGAACCGTTTACCGTAAATACAGAAATATCTGATGCACCCTGGAACCCTGAGCATAAGCTGGTGCTGATTGGTCTGCAGGGCAAACAAATCCCTGTTGAAAATTTACCGGCTTCCAACCTTGTATTCCTGATTGACGTATCAGGTTCTATGCAGGACCCCAACAAACTTCCATTGGTTAAAGCATCCATGAAACTGCTGGTTGACCAGTTGCGGGAACAGGATAAAGTGGCAATGGTGGTGTATGCCGGTGCAGCCGGATTGGTGCTGCCATCAACAAGCGGACATGAAAAAGCAAAAATCAAAGATGCGATTGACAGGCTGGATGCCGGTGGTTCTACAGCCGGAGGTGCAGGTATTAAACTGGCTTACAAAACAGCAAGGGAAAATTTTGCAAAGGGCGGCAACAACCGTGTTATCCTGTGCACAGACGGCGATTTTAATGTAGGCGAAAGCAGCGACGATGCGATGGAAAGGCTGATTGAACAGGAAAGAAAAAGCGGAGTGTTCCTTACCGTGCTGGGTTATGGTATGGGCAACTACCAGGATGCCAAGATGCAGAAACTGGCCGATAAGGGAAATGGTAACCATGCTTATATCGACGGCATCAGCGAAGCAAAGAAAGTGCTGGTGAACGAATTTGGCGGCACACTCTTTACCATTGCCAAAGATGTAAAACTGCAGATAGAATTCAATCCGGCAAAAGTGCAGGGCTACCGCCTGATTGGTTATGAAAACAGGATGCTGGCCAAAGAAGATTTTAACGATGATAAAAAAGATGCCGGCGAACTCGGCAGCGGCCACACGGTTACTGCTTTATATGAAGTAATACCAGTGGGAGCGGAGAGTGATTTTCTGAAAGATGTAGATAAACTGAAATACCAGAAAGATGTGGAGCCGCTCAGCAAAACAAAATACAACGATGAAATAATGACGGTGAAGCTCCGCTACAAAGCACCAGACGGCGATGTAAGCAAACTGATTGAACACCCCGTGAAGGATGAACAAATTGCGATAGCCAAAACATCAGATAATTTTCGGTTTGCAGCTGCCGTGGCACAGTTTGGTTTACTGCTCCGTGATTCTGAATTTAAGTCGGAGGCCAGCTATGCCAGTGTAATCAGCCTGGCCAAAAAAGCCAAAGGAAATGATGATGAAGGCTACCGTTCAGAGTTTATCAGGCTGGTGGAGAATGCCAAACTGCTGGCCAAAACAAAACCTGTAACGGATGATGAGAATGAAAAAATAAGTAAAAAATAAGCAGTAGTTGTGCAATAGCTTGCTCGCTGCATCTCAATACTGAACTAATCATTTAACAGCCGGTTAGTGATTCCGGGGTTGGTTTCTACCAGCCCTTTTTTGTGCAACAGGCCAAGCTTCAGTCTTTAACTATGCTCTGCAAAGTCTCCTGACTTTGCATGTTCTATGTTCTTTGCAAACTGTGTTTGGGTTTTTGGCCATGCTATCACTTCTGCCAGAAATTTGCAGCATGGAGGCTTGTGAGAGCATAAAGTTGTGAAGTCGGGAGACTTCGCAGAGCGGAGGAAGAATCGTAGAAAACAAGGCACTATGATTCTTATCATATTACAATATTTGAACTGATATTATCTTTAAATTATTAAATCAAATTTTATGAGAAGTATATTTTTGTCAGTTCTGGTATTAATTTCTATAAAATTATTTTCACAAGAGAATAACCTGATACTTAAAGGAGGTGTGCTTAAATCTTATATGGAAGCACAAAATTTTACTGCACATAACACCCGTACATATGGAACTGTGGTTGCCTTTGGATTTGAACATATTTTAAAAGCAAAAGTTTCATTTACAGCCGAAGTTTATTATAATCAACGGGGTTATGGGTACGAATATACTTTCCCTTCGGGGACAGGTTACAGTTTCCAGGGATTAACTGTGTTAACCAAATCAAAATTCAATTATCTTTCTTTCCCTTTGAGAATCGGCTTTCAAAACGGCAGAAAAGGATATGGTTTTGCAAAAGTGGGAGCCGCCCCGGGTATATTGATTTCTGCGAATGAACGCTACCCGTTTATTGATTCTTATACGTTCCAGGGATATCGGGAGAGGGATATAAAAAGCGAATACACAAAAGGTGATTTAACCTTTATGTTTGAGATTGGAGGAGGTTATAAGTTTAAACAGGGCTTTTCTGTTTTTGGTGCTGTTGGGTATCAAACAGCAATTAAACGGGTTACCTTTATTGAAATTCCAAGCAGCAAACGTTTGTTTAATGGCGCTAATTTGATGGTGGGGGCGAAGTATAATTTAAAAGGAAAGCATTGATAGTCCTTAAAAAATGATTTCCTTAAATAGTAAGATTAACGTCAAGATTTTTGATTTTTTTCCTAAAGCAATAACCTCACTTAAAAGCCGGATGATACAACTCCAATGTCTTTCTTAAAAACTCCCGATCAAGATGAGTGTAGATTTCGGTAGTGGTGATGCTGGCATGGCCCAGCATTTCCTGTACGGCACGCAGGTCGGCACCACCTTCTACCAAATGTGTGGCAAAAGAATGACGGAAAGTGTGTGGTGAAACGGTTTTCTTTATTCCTGCTTTTTCCACAAGGGCTTTTATGATATAAAATATCATTACCCTTGACAGTTTGCCGCCCCTGTTGTTCAGAAAGAGGATGTCTTCACTGCCTTTGGCAGGAGCGGAGTGTACCCGTATTTGATTCTTATATATGGTAATGAATTTAATGGCACTGCTGCCAATGGGTATCAGCCGCTCTTTATCGCCTTTTCCGGTTACACGGATAAAGCCGAGGTCGAGGTAGAGCTGCGAAATCCGCAGGTTCACTGCTTCGCTGACCCGCAGTCCGCAACTGTACATGGTTTCTAATATGGCTTTGTTGCGGCCACCTTCGGGCTTGCTCAGGTCAATTTGCGAGATGATATTTTCTATTTCTTCAAAACTCAGCACATCGGGCAGGGCTCTTTTCAGTTTGGGAGATTCGAGCAGTGTGGTGGGGTCTTTGGTTGTTATTTCTTCAAGCTGGCAGTATTTGTAAAATGCTTTGATACCCGAAATCATCCGGGCCTGCGAGGTGGCAGACAATCCAAGTTCTGCAATCCACTTGATAAACTGCTGCAGGTCTTTCAGTGTAATATCAGCAGGTGATTTCATCGAATTGCTTTCCTGCAGGAAAGCGGTGAAGTGCTCCATATCCCGCAGGTAGGCCTGTACAGAATTATCGGAGAGGGATTTCTCTAATTGCAGGTAAGCTTTGAATCCTTTTTTGTAAGGCTCCCACATAGTTACATTTTGAAATCGGGAAAAGTAGAATCGGGAAATTTTGATATTTAATATTTGCGTCTTGTGTTATACTATTTACCTGATTGTCATACAGGAAATGTTCTATGTGGTACCTATGTTTCTATTGCCCTATGTGGTTCAATTAATTTTACCACATAGACTCATAGTTGCATGAAAGGAACACATAGGGTTACTGGCACAATATGTCAGTGTCTGCACAAATTTCAAAATTTCCCAATTGCTGAATCCCAAAATTGCATTACCATTACTCCCAGGTAAATTTTTTCTCTTTCACCGCCCACTCTCCGTCAATCTTCACTTTCACCCAGATGCGTTCGTTGGTGATGTTTACCGAATCAATATTGTTGTGAATATTGTCGTAGTCCAGTTCAATCTCTTTGCCAAAAGTCATCATGGCCGTTTTGCCGGTGTTCATGTCCTGGATAAAGATATTCCCCCTGTCGGTATGGGCAACAATATTATCAGCAATGGAGAACCTGCGGTCAGTGTTGTTAATGCCGCTCGACTTCATGATGAAACTGGCCTTTTTATCGAAAGGCAGTTTGATCTGGTAGCCACGGCCTGTAAGGCAGTCATTGAAAAGAATATAGGCATAGCCGGTATCTTTAAAGATGCAGCGTACATAGTCTTTATTCATTTTTATATCCGAAAAGTCAAATGTTGTCTTCCTGAAACTGCCCATTCCTTTGTATGTCCACATGATAGTGTCAGGTGCACAATCTTTTGCCAGGATAAATACTGAAGGGGCCAGCGCATGAGTGCCGGTAAACTTCAGAGTGTCTTTAAAACAAACTGTATCACAAAACAATGGCGGGGCATCCGATGTTTTAGACTTACAGGATACAAAACTTATCGCCAAAACGGCAATTGCCGGCAGAAATCTCAGTGCTTTCATGTGTTGTTTTTTATTTTAGGAATTTGTCACATAGAATTCGCCGTAAAAATTAACATCGCTGGTTTGAGTAAAGTGCCCGTTAATTTTTATGGCTCATTTCATATTCATTTGAATTGTACAAATGTAATTACAGAACTTTTCACCGGTAAATTTCTTTTTCAACCCTTTGCAGAAATTATTGAATCATTATCTTCGGCCAATGAGCAAGCAACTTACAGTGAACCTCCGTTCCTTCCGCCAGAAAGTCCGTACAGAAAAAACAGGGATGCGCCGCTACCTTTCCAAAGTGGAGAAAAATGCGCCCCGTAATCTCGACCGTACGATTGCTGAACTGGAAAAGGAAGTATGGAAGGAAACTGACTGCCTCGACTGTGCCAACTGTTGCAAAACGATGACACCAACCTACACGGCTAAGGATATCAAACGTATTTCAGCACACCTGAAAATGACTCCTGATGAATTCAGGTCGAAATGGCTGAAACAGGAGCGGGGTGGCGACCGTGACTGGATGAATAAGGTTGAACCCTGCCAGTTCCTTGATCCTAAAACACATTTCTGTTCTATTTACGAAGTACGTCCTGCCGATTGTGCCGGTTTCCCGCACCTTACCAAAAAGTTTAAGGACTTTGTGCATGTGCATAAACAAAACGTTGAGTACTGCCCGGCTACTTACCGTTTGGTGGAGAAAATGAAAGTGTTGGGGATTGGGGGTTAGGGAATAGGGTATAGGATATAAGGTATAAGGTATAGGGTATAGGGTATAGGAATAGTGAGTGGAACTATGAACCATAAGCCATGAACTATGAACCATAAGCCATGAACTATGAACCATGAACTATGAACCATAAGCCATGAACCCTTCATCACAAAAAAACGTCTTCAATTAAAAAATACTCTGCTTCTCCATTCTTATGCAGGGTGATGGAAAGAATATCGTATTGAATCCATTTATGCCCGGGATTACGGAAAAGATATTCATCAGCAGCTTTTTGCAGGGCTTTGAATTTCTTTTTAGTCACACTGTCTTCCGGGTGGCCAAAAGGTGATGCATTTCTTGTTTTTACTTCCACAAAGTGCAGGAACTTTTCTTTGGTGGCTACAATATCTATTTCATGATAAGAATGCCGCCAGTTTTGGTGAAGCAGGGTATAGCCATGTTCTTTCAGCCATTTGGCAGCTAGTGCTTCACCTTCCTTTCCTAAATCATTGTGGTCTGCCATACTTATCTTTACCTCAAGAATAATAAAAATTTCAGATGCAGGGCATTTTTTTATTGAACGGAACAGTGAAACATTATGACTGGGGTGGCCATTCATTTATACCGGGCTTGCTGGGTGTGCCGAACCCCGGCAGCCGGCCTTTTGCTGAATACTGGATGGGTACACATCACCTCGGTATGTCGCAGGTGGAGAATATTACCGGCGAAATATTGCCTTTATCGGCTGTAACAGCGCCGCTTCCCTATCTTTTTAAAGTGCTTGATGTAAGGGATATGCTGTCGATACAGGTACATCCTTCAAAGAAAGAGGCAGAGATTGAGTTTGCAAGGGAAAATGCGGAAAATGTGCCACTTGATTCGCCGGTCCGGAATTATAAGGACAATAACCACAAACCCGAACTGATGGTGGCACTGAGTGATTTCTGGCTGCTGCATGGTTTTAAGCCTGCTGAAGAACTTATTGATACACTGCAGCATGTTACCGAACTGAATGTGCTGCTGCCGGTTTTTCTTGAAAAAGGTTACAGCGGATTATATCGTTATGTAATGGAAATGCTGCAGCCGGAGGTAGACCGGATATTGCAACCGTTGCTGAATAATATTAAGAAGATTTACAAAGAAAATGGGCCTGATAAGAATGATGAGGATTTCTGGGCTTTACGGGCAGCCAGTAACTTTAATAAAGAGGGCAATATCGACAGGGGTATTTTTTCCATTTATCTCTTTAATCTGCTTCATTTAAAAAAAGGAGAGGCCATTTTCCAGGATGCTGGTGTGCCGCATGCTTATCTGGAGGGACAGAATATTGAGATAATGGCCAATTCGGACAATGTGCTTCGGGGCGGACTTACCACCAAGAATATTGATGTGAAGGAATTACTGAAACATACCAAATGCGAAGCCACCTTTCCGGAGGTGATGGGTGGTGATGTTACCAGCTCTTTTGAAAAGGAATACAGAGTGCCGGTACCTGATTTCAGGCTCAGCAGGCTGGATATAAGCAAAGAAAAGACCGTTTCATTCAGGACCAATAACGCTGAAATACTCTTGCTGACAGAAGGCGAAGGCCTGGTAAAAGATGAAACAGCATACATCCATTTAAAAAAAGGCCAGGCTGTATTTTGTTTGCCGGGGACAACTGTAACTATAGAAAAAATTGCAAATGCAGTGATTTTCAGGGCGGGTTCATCTGTCCACATAAGTGAATAAATACCGGGATTCTTTCCGCTGATTCTGCTAATTTTGTGCTTTCAACCGATTAATTATTAATAAGATGAAATTCAGCAAAAAACTAATAGTGTTTACGTTGTTACTGGTGGTTCTGACTGCTGCCTGCAAGTACTTTTTTGGCCCGGATATTAACTGGTCAGGATTTTCTCCTGTAATTGCTGTTGCCCTGTTTTCAGGTTTTATTGTGAAAGAAAAGAATGCTTCGTTCCTGTTGCCGCTGCTGGCATTGTTCATCAGCGATGCAGTGATACAGTTATTATACACACAGGATTTGTTTCCCTATGCCGGCTTTTACAGCGGTCAATGGAAGAACTACCTGGTACTGCTTTCCTGCACAGCAGTGGGCATTGCTTTAAAGGGAAGAAGCTACAGCAGCCTGCTGGCTGGCGGTGTGGCGGCACCAACACTGTTTTTCCTGGTGTCAAACTTTATGGCATGGCAGGCGAATATTGATTCGTTGTATGCCCGCAACTTTGGCGGATTGATGACTTGTTACGAAGCCGGGTTACCTTTCTACAGAAATTCACTGATAGCCACATTATTGTTCCTGCCGGTGATTTTGGTAGCTTATAACTACCTGACTAAAGAAAAAGCCGCACTGAAACTGGCTTGATAAATATTTTGCACTGAAAGTGTAAACCCACCGGAAGGTGGGTTTTTTATTTAGCCAGTACACTGTGGCATCTGTGAAAATAATCTGTGTTATCAGTGGTTAACTTACTGTTCCTTTATACCCTTCATCCTCCAGTAATTTATGATGTGCCCCGTCTGCAGCTGCTGTGGCCAGTTCGTCGCAGCGGTTATTAAAGGGATTATCGGCATGGCCTTTCACCCATTTGAACTTAATGTGGTGATTTTGTGATAATTCATAAAACTCCCGCCACAAATCAGGATTCTTTTTGCCGCCTTTGAAGTTGGTCTTTATCCAGTTTTTCAGCCAGCCTTCTTCCACGGCCCTTACCACATACTGGCTGTCGGAATATACAGTAACATGCATGCCCGGTTTCTTCAGTGCCTTCAATCCTGCAATAACGGCCATCAGCTCCATGCGGTTGTTGGTGGTCAGTTTGTAGCCCTGTGAAAGTTCCTTTCTGTGTTGTCCGCTCATCAGGATAACACCATAGCCACCTGGCCCCGGGTTGCCCCTCGACGAGCCATCAGTATATATTGTAACAGCCACACTCATTACTTGTCCAGGTACCAGTTTTTGTAACGCAATAAAGCTTCAATATAGTAATAGTCGGCATAAGTGAGCGACACATTCACTTCGCTTTTATGTGGCAGGGAACCTACGTTGTGTTTAATTAAGAATCCGCCGTTTTCTCCCGGCCATGACAGGTATTCGGAAGAAGACAAAGTCCGTAGCATCTGTTCAGCAACTGAAACAAATTTTTTCCGCTCCGCTTTCTTTACATATTGTCCTAACTCAAGCAGTGCTGATGCCATAATGGCTCCGGCTGATGCGTCCCTGTATGCCTTCGGTATTTCTTTGGCATCAAAATCCCAATAGGGTATTTTATCTTCAGGAAGGTTAGGATGGTTCAGAAGGAAGGTTGCAATATTCTTCGCCTGTTTCAGGTAAGCTTTGTTTTTGGTGAAACGGTACATCATGGTAAAACCATACAGCCCCCAGGCCTGTCCCCGTGACCATGCAGAGGAATCTGCTGCTCCCTGCCAGGTTACTCTCTTAATTATCTGCCCGGTAACAGGGTCATAGTCCAGCACATGGTAACTGCTGTAGTCCGGACGAAAATGCCGCTTCAGTGTACTGTTGGCATGTGTAACAGCAATATCCCGGAATTTGCTGCTGCCACCATTATTGCTTGCCCAGTACAGCAGTTCCAGGTTCATCATGTTATCAATAATGACCGGACACCTGAGAAACTTAGTACTGTCCCAGGATTGTATGGACTGAATGGAAGGGCGGTATCTTGTGGTTAGCGAACCGGCGGCTGTAATAACCGCTTCTTTGTATTCCGGTTTCCCGGTAATGCGGTAAGCGTTTCCAAAACTGTTGAACATCATAAAACCAAGGTCGTGGTTGCCGGTAAAGTTTTTTTCCTTTTCAAGAATCGCCAGCCTTTTCTCGGCTATCTGTTTTATCTGTTCATCTTTTGTGTATTCATAGATATACCACAATGTACCCGGGAAGAAACCGCTGCACCACCATTTGGTATCGCTGGTTTCCACTTTGCCCCTGGCCGGGTCGTAGTTGCGGGGCATCAGGTTGTTGGGAACATTTTTCTCCAGCAGTTTGTATTGCTTGGCAGCGAATTTCAGATTGGCATCAATCAATGAATCCATCTTAACTGCCTGTTGCGCATAGGTGCTGATGCTGTACAGTACTGTAAAAGCTGTAATTATCTTCATAAAAAATTGTTTAGTAGTCAACAGCATAATCTTTTGCAAACGGCTTTCCGCTCCATGCTTTGCGTTGTGTCCATTCGGTGAATGGCCCGGTCCAGAATTCATGATTGGCCGGTAAGCCCAATGGCAAAAATACTAATGAAGTGATGTACATGCTGCCGGTGTTGGAATAAACATCGGCGATATCAGCCTGCTTGTCGCCCACCACTCCCAGTGTAAGGCACCCTTCTTTGGTAAAAGAGGAGGGAACAAACAAATGCTTCAATACTGCTGTCAGTCCGCAGCGTACCTGCGCCGGAGTTATTTCACCTGGCAAATTCCCATCCACTACCAGTTTTGTAAGCGGCCAGAACAAACCGGCCCTGTAAGTAGAGGAGCGGCCAAATACCGGGTAGTAACCTTCAGGTGAAATATAGCGTTCCTGGAAATGTGCATAGCGCTGCATCCTTTTGTAAGCGGTATCAAACATTGCCTTATCCTTTCTTCCTTTGGCTGCATTTACCTTCAGTATTTCAGTCATCATCGGGTGGATGACATAGCCGTTATAATGGTCGAAGTGAAACTTCTCGCCGTCTTTGTACCATCCGTCACCTGCATACCATTTGTTGATGGTGTCTATGGCCACATCAATCCGGGCCTCATCAATCTGCTCATCAATACTCAGCAGGAAGGTTTCAATCATGGCGGCAAACAGCACCCAGTTATTGTTGTACGGAATAATCTGCCTTATCTTTTTAAACTCACCAATGATGCGTTGTTTGGTAGTGGTATCAAGCGGCTTCCACAATACTTCCGGTGCGGTAATTAATGCCTGTGCAATGTAGGCGGCATCCACCAGCGGCTGGCGTGATGTTGGAGTGCCCCAGTGCAGGTAATCCGGACTGGAAGGATCCACCGCATGTGCCAGGCTCTTCTGTGTCTGCTCCAGCAGTTGCTTTCTTATTTTTCCTTCTGCTGTTTCATCAGGCGGCAGTGCCAGGAAGGGGGCGATACCGGCAATCAACCTGCCGAAGGCTTCCATATAAGCCACTTCTTTGCTGCGGTTATCCCACTTGGGACTATACTGCATCGGCAAATTTTTTCTCAACTCGCCTTTGCTCATGTTTGAAAGTATGGGCGATGCAATCTTGTTCATCAGTTGCAGCCAGTAGGCCCTGTCGTTGCTGTATTTATCGTCTTCACTTGTTTGTGCAGTATTTGCTGATGCCAGTTTGGAAACTGATAATCCGCCAAAAATGCCTAACGCTGATGACAGCCGCAGAAAATTTCTCCGTCTCATATTCGTTGTGTTTGTGTCACTCTGAGCTTGCCGAAGAGTGGCAAATTAATTATATAATCATGCTTTGGCAGGCTCAGCATGACAGTTCGTTAAACCTGGAAAACACCTGTCCTTAGCTCAGGTATCTCCGGGTTATTATTGGCCGCTGCAATGCCCTCACTTATCACTTGTCTTGTTTCCACCGGGTCAATAATCGCATCCACCCACAGCCTTGCAGCCGCATAATAGGGCGATGTTTGTTTATCGTACTTGCCCTTTATTTTGGCAAAGAGTTTTTCTTCCACTTCAGGAGTTATCAGTTCTCCTTTTGCTTTCAGCGATGCTTCTTCAATTTGCAAAAGCGTTTTAGCTGCTGCATCGCCACCCATTACAGCAATCTTTGCCGTAGGCCAGGCATAGATAAAGCGGGGATCATACGCTTTACCGCACATGGCATAGTTGCCCGCACCATAACTGTTGCCTACAACGATAGTAATCTTAGGCACCACACTGTTGGCCACAGCATTCACCATCTTGGCACCGTCTTTTATAATGCCTGCATGTTCGCTGCGGCTGCCCACCATAAAACCGGTTACATCCTGCAAAAACACCAGCGGAATTTTCTTTTGATTGCAGTTAAGGATAAACCTTGCGGCTTTGTCGGCGCTGTCGTTGTAGATAACACCGCCCATCTGCATCTCACCTTTTTTATTTTTAATTACCAATCGCTGATTGGCCACAATCCCCACAGCCCAGCCATCAATACGGCCATAGCCGCAGATGATGGTCTTTCCATAGTCGCCTTTGAATTGTTCAAAGTCTGAGTCATCCACAATCCGTTCAATAATGTCAAGTATATCATAAGGCTTGCCATCACTGGGGAAAATGCCATAGAGTTCTTCAGCTTTTTTCTTTGGAGCTTTTGCTGCAATGCGGTCAAAGCCTGCTTTTGGTTTATCGCCCAGCATACGCATCATTCGTTTGATGTGGTCCATGCATTCCTGCTCGGTCTTAAACTTATAATCGGCAATACCGCTTATTTCAGTATGTGTGGTGGCACCACCCAGCGTTTCATTATCGATGTCTTCGCCGATGGCGGCCTTTACAAGGTATGGCCCGGCAAGATAGATGGAACCGTTGCCTTCCACCATCAGTGTCTCGTCACTCATAATGGGCAGGTAAGCACCACCGGCCACACAGGGCCCCATCACTGCTGCAATCTGAGTAATGCCCATACCGCTCATGCGGGCATTGTTGCGGAAGATGCGGCCAAAATGTTCTTTGTCGGGAAATATTTCATCCTGCATGGGCAGGAACACACCGGCACTGTCAACTAAGTAAATCACGGGCAGGTGGTTTTCCATCGCAATCTCCTGTAGCCGCAGGTTCTTTTTCCCGGTGATGGGAAACCAGGCTCCGGCTTTTACCGTTTGGTCGTTGGCAAGTATCACACATTGCCGGCCGCTTACATAGCCCACACCAGCCACGGTGCCGCCTGCCGGACAGCCACCTTGCTCTTCATACATTTCATAACCGGCAAAAGCACCGATTTCAATAAAAGGCTTGTCTTTGTCAGCTAAGTAAGTGATACGTTCCCTTGGAGTAAGTTTGTTTTTTTCTTTTTGTTTCTCAATGGCCTTTTTGCCGCCACCGAGGAAAATCTTGTCCAGCCTTTGCCGCATATCGCTAAGGCTGAGTTTTAGCTGGTCTTCGTTTCTGTTAAATTCAATGTTGTTCATACTGCAGGCAAGTTGATAAACAAAGATAGGAAGGGCGGTGGTAGATTGGGGCAGGTTTAAAAGTGCCCGGCTGAACATCGTTATGGCAGTCTGCTGCATATTATCGTTCCGCCAGCTTTGCAGTACCGCATAACAATAATCAATAAAGAAGCAATTAAAACTTCGTACATTAATGGCATAAATCAGCACCTATGCCGGAAAACCCGGGTTCTGCCAATATTGTGCTGCGTAATATCCTTGTCGGGCTCATTACCACCGTTCTTGGTGCAATAATTTTATATTTTCTCGGATTCAGAGACAGGAACGCCGGTAGTAAAGCCCCACAGGAAGAAAATCTGCTGGCAAAAAGAGAAGCCACCATACAGGCATGGAAATCGTATGTCACTGCCGAAAACCTGCTTTTGCAAAACTTCAATACTTTCTCTGCCAATTTCTCTTTGGCAAGATTTGACGAATACAAAAAATTAGCACTGGCCGAAGTGGACCGCTTTAATGCGGATTTAAAAAAAATCCTCGGGTATAAAAATTTAGACCCTTCCATGGTTTCGTTGCTGGAGCGCAGGCTGCGGGACAAAGAAAGCTGGCTGGTAAAGTATAAAGCCTATTTGGGCAATTATCAGCGCATTGCTACTGCCATGCTTTCTGATGATGAAAAAAATAAATCGCTGGAAAATGAATCATACCGCTTTCAGAACGATGTAAAAGACCTTGACCAAAAGTTTGCCAACGAAATAGCCGGCCTCTGCAAAGTGCTTACAGAGAAAAATAATTACAATTTCGCCTGGACAGATTTATTGCTTTTTCAGCTGCCCCCGGAAAACACCGCTGCTGTCACCAATACAACCACTGCCGGTGCTGCCGGCGGTGTGGCATCCTATTCAAAGGGAATGTTTTGCGGCCACTTCACATCTTTTGATGCGGCTAATAACCAGTTGGTCGGTTATATTAATATCTACGATAACGGAAGGTTCTACTATTATTTCGCCGCAGGCGACAGCACTTATGGCTTCTGGCAGCTTGGCAACAACCAGATGAAACTGGTGTACGACCAGTACTGGGGTGCTGGTCAGTCGTATGTGTACGATATTACTGCTGCCACCGACCGGTCTTTTGCCCTGCGGCTTTCCGCTCCGCCCTATAATTCATTTTCTTTCAGCAGGCAATAGGCGGAGAGAAGAGTTATCCCTCACTTCAGCCGCTCCAGCACTCCTTTTCGTTTCACAATGTTTTTATAATCCCATTGAATCTTTTTGGCCTTGCCCAACCACCGCTTCAGGTCTTTGGTGTTTACCTGTTCTGCGGAAGTGTAGCGGACTTCGGCGGCTTTAAAACTCCCTTCGGGTTGCAGCCCCGGCTCGTCAAACGACTGACCGCTCCAGAACAGCAGCCTGATGCAGTCCTTCAGCTTGCTGAAACCCGCCACCGGGTTGCCCTCCAGGAACCACACCGGGTGGGCATGCCATATTTTGTTTTCGGCCTTCGGCAGGTGAGTGTTTATTTCATTAGTAAGAAGGGTGCAGATGGCCTGCTCCGCTTCAGGCAGGGCCTTGATGTAGGCCGCCGTATCGGCAAAAGCCGGTTTTGCTTTTTTGGTTTTTGTTGCCATGCAGGTAAATCGTTTGTTGGTTTTTAAAAAAGAAAAGGGTGCTGAACAATCAGCACAGTACAAAAGATACTGAATCCTTTTTACTTCGTTGTCTGGCTTCCCATCTGCAGGCCCAGCCGTTCATATTCTTTGTCGTTCGGTTCCCACAGTTCAATCTTATTGCCTTCCATATCGAGTATATGCACAAACTTGCCGTAGTCGTAGGTTTCAATACTGTCGGTAACGGTTACACCCTGCAGTTTCAGGTCGGCCACAAGGGCAGCAATGTCTTCCACCCGGTAATTGATCATAAAGTCTTTGGTGGACGGTGCAAAGTATTTCGTGGTTTCTGCAAAGGGGCTCCACTGTGTAAACCCTTTTTGCGTGGTGTCTGCACCCTGCCGCCATTCAAACACGGCACCATAGGCGTTGGTCTGCAGCCCCAGGTGTGTTTTGTACCACTCCCGCATTTTCTTGGGGTCTTTGCACTTAAAAAAGATGCCGCCGATGCCGGTCACTTTTTTATAGCTGCCTTCTTGTTGTTTACCCGTAAGCACCGCCTTAAAGGCAAACCCTGAAAGAAACGAAGCGGCAACAAGCAGGAGAGGGAAGATTGTTTTTTTCATTTGCAGGGGTTTATTGTTTTGGAAGAGGTGAAGATAGAAACTTCGGAGGGGATTATGCCAGTTCATGTTAGCTGCATCTCGCTATCGAATATTAAGTATATTTTAATTGTTCAATGGAACTTTCAATTTTGGAACTTTTTCCAATACCGTAAAATGAAAATCTTTCATCAGGATAGTCGGCTTCAGCAAATTCGCTATTCTTTAAGTAGATTTCAAGATATACTTGTGTCAATCGGGAACTTTCTTCTTTTACAATTTGTGTTTTCTTAATAGCTGTCCACGGCTGAAACCCGAGCTTTCTCGTCCAAAGACCTTTGGTCGACAATTTCAATTTTGGTTTGCGGTCAATTAGCCCTTTGAATCCTGCAATCAGAGTGAAAATACCTAACGATACGATAAGGAATGGAAATATTATACTGTTGTTCTTAGTGATGCGTGAGCCAAATACAATTGCAACGATTCCGCAAATCAACAGAATGAATTGATCGGTTAAAGAATTTCTGAATTCAGCCTCATATTGTAACGGCTCGTTTGAATGAGAAATTATTTTTGTTTCCGATTGTTTTTGATGATCATTAATATGGAAGTATGAACCATCGCCTATTGGTAGAAATCTTGATTTGTTCAAAAACCAAACAACTATTCCCAGAGTAACAGAAATAACGTAGCCAGTAGTTTGATCTCTTTTATCCAAATTGAAAGAGTCAGTTAAACCAAAATTTAAAACACAGGTGCCAGCAATCACCAGAAGTGGAATAAGATAAACTCTTAGTAACCGCTTTTGTTGTCTTTGTTTTTTATCGGTATTGTCGTTTGTATATGTCACTGAATTGAGGGAAAAGTTGCAGCTAACGTTCGAGCATTGCCATGTGGCGGTATTCTGTGTTCCGTATGCCCGTGCTGCTGCTGGTTAAAGATACAAAACTGATTACTTTTAACACAGCCCATCTTGGCTGTACTGGGTTTACACATTTGTCTTGTTACCTATTGCAATAAATCTGTTTGTCTTTGCCAGGAAAAAAGTCAATAGTCCTAAGGCCAGAAGAAATAAACCATTTGTCAAAAACTCCAATGTCGTATTATTAAACATTTCTCCTGGTGTCAGAAATAATTTTTTTAAGTATGTCCAGCCAAGGAGGTCAAACCAATTCAAAGTGTAAACAAAAACTATAACGAGAATTGAGTTAAACCAAAACCATTTTCGTTTAAATGAAATGGTCAATGAGATTATAAATGCAATTAAAAGTCCGGTTATGTTGGCAAAATCCCTCCACATGGTAAAGTATATCCAGTCCGGAGCAGATATTTTATTCTCGCTTAAAGCCTTTGTCACATTATCTTTTCCTGTCTGTCTTAAAAGGTCAACCAGATTAGTGTTATGCAATACTGCAAGGGTTTGGAATGAATACATAAAAAACCAGGTGGCAATAAAATGAATTGCAACTTGTCGCCAGTTTAACCTTGCTATAAAATTGTGAAGTGTCATTTTATCATTTCAGCCCAACGGTTCTCTGTCTACCGCAAGTAAAAGTCAAGTCCTGTCAATGGGTTTTGGTTAAAATATTTTTTTTCTTCGTGTCTTTCAAATGCAAATTGAAACATTTGATTTGCTCTTTCAAGTTCCCCTTGCTTTGGTTGAGTGAAATAAGTTGTCGCCTTGTTTCGCCATTGTTGCAAGTAACCTAAACTTAATTGTCTGATGTTTTCGTTTTCGTCAATAGTCCCAATCATTATATCCGCAATCGTTGTCCACTTGCCAACTTTGCTAAATAATTTTAGCATTGATTTCTTTAACTCAAATTGTCCGTTTAAATAGGTTGTCCTTGCCTTTTGCAATACTTCTGCAGTTGCTGTGTCAGAAAAGTATTCAATAATGATATTTCGTATTCCTATGTGTTCGCTGTCTAAATTTTGTAATGCAAAGTCGTAGGCTTTATCGTTGTCCAATTGTTTAAGTGCTAAAAAAGCTGCCTTCCTTATTTTTATTTTTGTGTCAGTTAAATACGGTACTATACTGTTAACAAAATTCTTTCCGTTTGTTTCAGCAAGTCCACTCAATGAACCAACAATGTTTAGCTTATTTTTTAAATTGTCATTGTAAATTATTGGGAAGTCAAAAACACTATTTTTTAGTGTGTAACGAGCAAAGTCACGAATTGAAGCTGAATTGTCCGAAAGATATGCGAATACAATTTTTGAAAACTCTTCACGGCTTTTCAAATTATAAAGTGTCTGTAATCTTACTCTTGAAGATTTATCTCTTAAGAGTTTTTCAATTTCAGGTTGGGCTAATTTGTCAAAATGTAATAATGCAAAATTGCGAACTAAAAAATGGTTGTCATTTAGTAATATTTTCAATTCATCAAGTTCAATATTTATAGAATTGGAAATTTGTTTTGCAATTAGAACTCTTGTTCTGTCCGAAAAGGATTTGAAGTTTTCAATCACAAAATTTTTGTTCTTTACAACTACGAAGTTCATAATGTCAGAATGAACCAAACTCAAATCAGTTCTTTCAACTTTCTGTAACCATTCAAAAATTGAAAGGTTGTCAACAAGTGCATTGATAAACTCTGGCTTTTTGAAATTTTCAATTTTTTCTAAAGCTGTTTGTCTAACGGATTGAACCCAATCAGCTAATCTGTAAACGATGAATGGAATTGCTTTTTCATTGTTTGTTTCGGCAAGTTTATTAACTGCCTTTTCTCTTACATATCCACTGCTGTTAAGTGTAGCAATAGAGTAGAGTGTTAAGCATTCTTGGTGTGAGAAATTTTGGCTGTAAAAGTCAATGTCTGATTTGGAAATGCCACAATGTTTTAAGGTATCGTAAAAGCCTTTCTTTGTTTCAATTTTCTTGAATAGTTCAATTATTACATTACAAGTTGCCTGCTGAATTTCTTTATTGCCGTCTTTAAGAAAAGGAATTAGGTTTTGAATTGAACTTGGATAACCAAACTCCAAAATTTTAGTCAAGGCAACAAGTCGTTCTTCAACATTGTCTTTTCTGAAGAGCCAACCTTGTTTTTTCTGTCCTAAAATTTGTATGTAGTTCCAAAGTTCCATTCCGTTAGTTCTGTCTTACGTAGTGTGGTCTGTTAGCCTTGCCACCAACGTAAAAGCATTGCCGATGTGGCGGTATTCTATGTTCCATCTGCCCGGTGCCTCTGCTGGTTAAAGATACAGAACTGCTTGGTTTTTTACACAGATCATGTTATACGTTCGTCCTTTATTTTCTAGGAGTTTTCGTTGTAGCCTTCTTTTTAGGTTTAGCTTTCGGCTCTTTGGGTGCAACAATTGCAGAATTCAGTTCAACTATTTTAAACCATTTAATTGCACCATTAGAATCACAATAATCCTGAGTAAATTCTCCTGTAAACTTGTTAATCATCTGGGAATACGATTGCATAAAGTCATCATTTCTTTCTTTTGCTTTATGCCCAAGGGGTTCAATAATTTCCTTTACAATATTCTGTACAGTGAGAACATATTTTGCTTTCAAAGTTATGGATTTTTCTTTCCCAAAACTTTCCTCAGTTTCAAGTCATTCGGTTCTGCAATTCTCTTTTGGTGAAAGGTTCTGATGTTTTTTTTCAATATACTGAGTAACTTTTTTAGATTTTGTATTCCCAGCTGCTTTACTACTTTCAACTTCTGTTGCATCGAACTCTTATATATTCTGTTTGCAATTCAATATAAAAAATTTAGCTAACAGAAACTATATTTATTTTTTCATAGATTGCTTCGGCAATTGCATCATACCAGTTTATTTTCGCTGCAATCAGGTCTTTTATTTTATCAATTTCCTCGGAAGATAAATTTCTTTCTAATTCTTGATGAGCAACGGTTTGAATATCTTCTTCATTAAGAGAATAAATAATTTTCTTACGCATTTTAAAATAGTTTAATGATGAAATTTATTTTCACGATGCCAACTGATTGCTTTTTGATGCGGATAAATTTCTTTTCTTTTTGGGAGAAACATTTTGGATTTTTTATTAGCGAATATTCTGATGAAATCATAATCTCCCATTCTGCCAAAATTAGTGTGCAATGAGGTTATTTTTGAGGAAACTTGAATTGTAAAATTATCTTCTAAAGCAAACCAGCCAGCATCAAAAGCCCAATGGTGCAAATGGCATAAAGACAAACCATTTAAAATATCATCTTTCCCCTTTTTACTATGAGGAACTATATGTGCAGCTTCTACTTCCCAACTCAAATCATTTAGAGAGTTTATTTTCAATCCACAAAAAGCACATCTATACTCATAAGCTTCTATAACTGCTTGACGAAAACCTCTTATTCTGATTGCGGATTCTCTTGTAACCTTAGCTATTTTTTTTTCATTATCAAATGGGTTGTAATTTTCTGGTCGCGGAGTTTCAATAAGTTTTTTTACAATTTTTTGGACTTCATAAGATTTTGTGGGCAAATATTCTTTTTGTGATTTAGGAATATTCAAAAGTTTAAGGGCTTCATCGAAACCATTTTCGGTTAACATCCATTCTTTTTTATTTGTAAGAAGAATAGTTGAAGTTGGTTTTGATACTAGTTTTTCTTTAGCTAATGAATCAGCAGCACGATAGAGTAGGCGATGCCATAGAGGTGTTTTTACAATTCTGCTCTCCTTACGATAAATTCTTTCTAATACAACGGTTCGTTGAGGTTGACTCAAATTAAATTCGTCGGCAATTTCATTTACAATTTCTTCACCAGCAGCGAACTCTTTTATTATCCCATTATGTTTGAATAGTGTTTTCAGCAAAGCCTTTTCGACTTCTTTTCGTGTCGGCATTGCAAAATCTTCAAGCATTTTTCCTTCATAGCTCATAAGAGAATTGTTTACTGATTTTATGCAGTTTGTTTGACTGCGTTAGGGATAGAAGTGGAAAGCCCGGTGAAGGTACCTGTGTGATGGCTTTGTGCCGAACTTGTAGCGGATAGCCCGACCAGCCTGTGTTGTGCTTTGTGTAGAGCAAGGCGGGGAACGCCATAGTTTAAAAGCCTCTTCGTTCTGTTGGCAACTAAAATTGTTGTTCTCGAACCCATAAAAGGGTCAAGCACCTTGTCCTTTTCTTTTGTAAACAGCTTCATAAACCTTTCAGGAAGTTCTTCTGGGAAAGCCGCACTGTGATTTTTATTGCTGCACTCTGTTGCTAAATGCAAAACATTTGTTGGGAATGCTTTGTCTCTTGTTAGCCAATTGGAAATGTTCTTACCGAAACCACTGCCTACTTTCGAGTTATCTCTCATCTTATCTGTGTTACTCAGGTTCTTGAGTCTTGATTTTGCCCAATCACCCATTGGTACCATTACTTCTTCTTGGTACATGTGAAATTTTTTGTCTTTATTGAATTGAAGAAGTCTTTCCCATGCGTCACGAAATCGATTAGGCCATTTGCCGGGGTAGCAATTTTTTTTGTGCCAAATAAATTCTTCGGTCCAAAGCCAACCTTGTTTACGCATTTCGAGGATTAATTCCATTACGTAAGTACTCCGTTCACCTTCAACAACTTTTTCTTTGATATTAAGGATGAAAGTTCCAGTTGGCTTTAAGACCCTTAGAAGTTCTTTTGTTATTGGAAGGAACCATTGAACATATTTTTCATGGTGAATTCCGCCATATGTGCCTTTACGCTGGTCAGCATACGGGGGGGATGTTACAATAAGGTCAACCGAATTGGAAGGTATTTTTTTGAGCATCTGTTTGCTGTCTCCGAGAAATAAATCTGTCTTAATCTCCATTTCTTACATCCTGTTTCTACAAAATAAAGCCTTTGTTTATTAAATGCCAAGAATACGTACTAAAATAATTAGTATTTTCGTCCCATCTGCCGCCGCTCCGTATTGCTTAAAAGCCCGGCAGTTTTATGTTATGGCCAGTATGCACGACTTCAACAGCAATGGTAAATGGTACCGCATCCGCATCGAACGCATTTACGAAAGCAACCAGGTCATCCGCTACAAGGTAAGCGGCCGCAACAAGTATCTCATCTTTCAGAACAACGAACCCTTCTTCCGCAACAGGGGCCTCATGCACCGCCGCCCCGATTGGAAGATGATTGAAGGCCAGATGATGGACCTCGGTTTCATCACCCGCCTCACCCGCTACCTCGACGAGATGCAAAAACAGAAGAAAATCTGAAAAAACGGCCTTTTTCTGCCTAACTGCCTCATTATCACCCAACCGGAACGACTTTGTTCGTCGCCGGAACGACTTTGTTTGTTCCCGGATTGATTTTGTCTGTCACCGGAACGACTTTGAACCTCGCCGGAACGAGTTTGTTCGTCGCCGGAACGGCATTGATTGTCACCGGAATGAGTTTGCTCGTAGCCGGAACGACATTGATTGTCGCCGGAACGACTTTGTCTGTCACCGGAAAGGCTTTTAATCTCGCCGGAATCGTATCTGTTGTGGCCGGAAAGGCTTTGAACGTCACCGGAACGACATTGATTGCCGCCGGACGTATGCGAAATAGCACCGGGTCTGCGCCAAATCTCACCGGACGTATGCGAAAAGCCGCCGGAACTGCGCCAAACCTCGCCGGACGTATGCGAAAAGCCGCCGGAACTGCGCCAAATCTCACCGGACGTATGCGAAAAGCCGCCGGGTCTGTGCCAAACTACGCCGGACGTATGCCAAAACTTACCGGATACTCTGTAATTGTTGCCGGAACGGTGCTGTTCAGGGCCGGAAAGGAGCGGCATCTTCCCGGTCGCAAGCCTCTTCTCAACGGCCCAAAAACAAATCACCCCGGATCAGTGCGAAACATGACCGGGGTGAGTATGTATGTATCCGTCCGTACTCCGTTTTTACATTTTTACGTATCTCAGGTTGTTAACCTCGCCGTTGGCTTTATTTACTAAGCTTATTACATAGATACCGGCCTTCAGTACTGGCAACTGTGCGTTGTTGCTGCTCAGTGTGCTGCTGTACACTGAAGAACCTGCTGCATCTCTTACAGTCATCACCATATCAGCCGGGCGGCTGATGCCTTTAAAGCTGATGGTATTACCATCGTTAGGGTTAGGATATACACTGATAACAGTGCTGCCGGTAAACTTCACCTGCCTTATTTCAGAGTAGATGAATTTGCCGTCAAAATCAGTTTGCTTGATGCGATAGTAGTTCGTGCCGTTTACAGGGTTCTCATCATAGCTGTTGTAGTCAATGCGGTCGGTGGTGTTGCCTGCTCCTTTTACCTGTTTGATTTCTTTCCAGTTGCTGCCATCTGTAGACCTTTCAATAGTAAAGTAGTCGTTGTTGATTTCAGTAACGGTAGCCCACTGCAGTTTTACTTTATCCTTCAGGGCATCTGCGCTGAACTCCACCAGTTCAACAGGCAGCAGCGAGTATGTTACAGGAAAAGTAACAGTGCGGTTAGGAATACCAGGGCCGGAGATGGTAATAGAAGCCTGGTTGCAACTAAGTGAATTAACAGTTGCAGTGGCACAGTCGTTCTGCGACCTCCACTGGTTCGATGTAGATGTTAAATTGCCTGCACTGGCGTTTCTGGGCAGCATAAAGAAATGCGATTTGGTGTTGCAGCCGATGTTTCCGTGCAGGTTATATACAGAAGCCGGTATATTACTACCGGTGAAAGTAATAAAGTAGTCAATGTTTACATTGTAGTTGTATCCCCACTGGCAATTATTGGTAGAGGGAACAATAGATTTAGGCTTCACAATTATGTTTACAGTATAACCATTGCTGGAAGGCACACTAATCTGGGCTTTAGCCTCAAACTTATTAATAGCGGGGATTAAAAACAGCGCAAAGCTGATGAGTAAAATTCTATTCATGGTACGGGTACGGGGTTGTTTTGCGGGGCAAAGGTGCGTATTTTCTGCATTCTGCACAATAGGAAATCTACGTTTTTTGAAATTTTTTTTTACTAGCAGCATCATGTCTGTTCAATGCAAAAGATAAATGACATTAGGGATTACTAATTAATAACTTAGCTATCTCTGATAGGTCAGTATCTGTATAGATATAGACTTTTACACTTAAATAATACACCTGCGGCATTCTGCTTTTATTATATATAATAGGTGATTAAATAAGGAACAGGGTGTGAGTGATTTTACGCAACTGACCGTTTCGGTTTTCTGCAAATCTTCAATTCACTGCAAAAAAAATGCTGCATAGTTAATATGCAGCACTTTCTTGTAAATGTTTGTATATAAAGTCTAAGCTCCTTTATTCACCAGTTCATAACACTGTTTCACAATTTCCAGTTCTTCGTTAGTAGGTACTACCAGCACTTTTACCGGGGAATCTGCCGTATTTATTTCTCTTGTGCCTTTTTCGGGGGCAATGTTCTTAGCTTCATCAATATGGATGCCGAGATACTGCATATTGGTACAAACCCTTTTGCGTATGTCTGTATCATTTTCTCCCACACCGGCGGTAAAGACAATTGCATCCAGGCCATTGAGTACAGCCGCATAAGCCCCGATATATTTCTTAATGCGGTAGGCATAGAGCTCAAAGGCCAGTTCGGCATTCTTATCACCATCGTTGGCCAGCTTATGAATGTCACGCATATCACTATGACCGGTTAGGCCTATCATACCGCTTTTTTTGTTCAGCAGTTCAATTACTTCCGCAGGAGTATAATTGAGTTGTTCCAGCAGGTGAAAAATAACGGATGGGTCAATATCGCCGGAACGGGTACCCATAATCAGTCCGCCCACAGGGCCAAGGCCCATAGTGGTGTCAACAGAATGGCCTTTGTCAATCGCCGCCATGCTGCTGCCATTACCCAAGTGTATGGTGATGATCTTTGCGTCTTTCTTGTTCAAATATTCAGCAGCTTTAGCAGCCACATATTTATGCGATGTGCCATGGAAGCCATAAGCCCTGATGTGATGCTTGGTATAATATGACTGCGGAATAGCAAAGCGGAATGCCTTTGGCGGCATCGTCTGGTGAAAAGCCGTATCAAACACTGCCACTTGCTTTGCAGCAGGAAATACTTTTTGTGCTATCTGTATGCCGATATAGTTGGCCGGGTTATGCAAGGGAGCAAGCGAGAACAGTTCTTTTATTTTGTCCATCACCTCATCGGTAATAAAAGTGGTAGCCGAAAAAGTTTCACCGCCATGCACTGCCCGGTGACCTACCACTTCAATATCGTTCAGCGAACTGATTACACCTATCTTCTTATCCGTAAGCAGCCTGGTTACTTCATACAGGCCGGCTTCATGGTCGTTCAACCTTACTTTTTCTTTAATTACTGATTCCTCTCCGTTGATGTATGTCTTGTGTGTTATGCCCGAGTTATCTGTACCAATGCGTTCAATCAGACCGGTGCAAACGGGTTGTTCGTCCGGCATTTTAAATAACTGGTACTTGAGTGAGCTGCTTCCTGTGTTGATAACAAATATGTTCATGCCTTCAATTCTTTCTTTTGTTTATTAATCCTGCGCCTGTATGGCTGTAATAATTACGGTGTTGAAAATATCATCTACTGTACAGCCGCGGCTGAGGTCGTTAATGGGTTTGTTCAGTCCCTGCAGCATCGGGCCGATGGCGAGGGCACCTGTTTCCCGCTGAACAGCTTTGTAGGTATTGTTACCGGTGTTCAGGTCGGGGAAGATGAGTACACTGGCCTGGCCAGCCACTGGTGAACCTGGCATTTTCTGTTTACCCACCACAGGGTCAACGGCTGCATCGTACTGAATAGGGCCTTCTACTTTCAGGTCAGGCCGTTTTTGTTTTACAATTTCGGTGGCCATCCTTACTTTGTCCACATCGGCACCTTCGCCTGATGAACCGGAAGAATAGGAGAGCATGGCAATCCGTGGTTCAATACCAAAGGCAATGCTGCTTTCAGCAGATGAAATGGCAATCTCTGCGAGCTGTTCTGCTGTTGGGTCAGGATTAACAGCGCAGTCGCCAAACACAGAAACCCTGTCGGGCAGGCACATGAAGAAAACAGAAGATACTACTGAGATACCCGGCTTAGTCTTTACAAACTGTAAGGCGGGCCGGATGGTATGCTGTGTGGTATGAACAGCACCGGATACCATTCCGTCTGCATGGCCTTTGTACACCATCATAGTACCGAAGTAAGAAACATCAGTCATCAGGTCGTGGGCCATTTCCCTGCTGATGTTCTTTTTCTTACGCAATTCAAACAGCGTATCCACGTAATCAATAAAATGCGGTGACTGAATGGGGTTGATAATATTCAGCTTGCTGATGTCAACCTGCAGTCCCAGCCGTTTTACAGATGCAGTTATTTCAGCAGGGTCGCCCAGCAGTGTCAGTTCTACAATTTCCTGGTTTACCAGGCGGGCAGCTGCTTTCAGTATGCGGTCTTCGTTGCCTTCGGGCAATACGATATGGCGCAGCTTGTTTTTGGCCCTCTTGGTAAGCTGGTACTGGAACATGCGGGGCGTAATGCCATCATGTTCATAGGTAACAATCTTTTCTTCCAGTTTATTTACATCCACATATTTGTCAAACTTGCTGATGGCAAGCTGGATTTTTTTGGGATTATCTGATGTAATTCTTGATTTTACATCACCCAGCATTACACTGGCATGGAATGTTCCTTCTTTTACCGACACAATTGGCAATACGCCTTTGGATCCTTCCAGCAGTCTCATCACCGGCTCTTCGGGTATGATACCTGCAGATAGAATGATACCTGCAATCTTCGGATAATTTCTTGACTGGCCTGCCTGTAGTGCCCCGATGATAATGTCGCCACGGTCGCCGGGTGTCACAATCAGTACGTTTTCTTTGATATGATTGAGAAAATGGGGCAGGTGCATGGCGCCAGTAATAATTTCATCTACCTGGTTGTTAATCTGGTCTTCGCCAAATAATAGCTTGCCGCCCAATTGCTCGGTTATTTCCTGCATGGTTGGGTTTTGCAGGTTTTTGTCTTCAGGAATAACAGACAGGATAGTGCCGTTTGACAGTTGTGAAGCAAGTAATTCCTTCACATCCTCAATCATGTCTTTCTTCACTTTGTTTACAATCACTGCCAGTACCTGCACATCACGGGAGTCGAAGTTGCGCAGCGTTGCCTGCACGGTGCTTACTAATTGTGCCGTAGTTTTCTCAGCACCAGACACCACAAATACTACGGGGGCATTCAGGTTTTTGGCGATGGTGGCGTTTGCCTCAAACTCAAAAGCAGTTCCCTCGCCCAGGAAGTCACTTCCTTCAATAACTGTATAGTCGTATTGTTCTTCCAGTTTTTTTACTTTCCGGATAACGATGTCGATAAGGTCACCCCTGCGTTCAGTTTCCATCTGGCGGATAGCTTTCTGCCGGGTGAAAGCATAAGTGTCTTCGTAAGCCATTGAAAGATTGAAATACTTCGTAATCATTTCAATGTCGCCATCTTTTCTTTCATTAGGGTCATCGTTGATGATAGGTTTGAAATAACCCACTTTCCGGGCCTTGCCCAGCAGCATATTCACAATACCCAGAGCTACGATAGATTTTCCGCTGTAAGGTTCAGCAGTTGCTATAAAAATTGTCTTTGCCATATTACAAAAATAGAATGCCCGAAAGTAAGTTTATGCGGGATGGTCGAAGCTAATCATTGTCATAGTTTGCAATGAAGTAAATCACTTTTTTTTAAGGCTGTTGCCCCGTGTTTGTCTGCTGATTGTAAAAGTGATTATTCCCTGTTTAATGGGAACGATTGCGCTAACAAATGGCAGTATGGTAAGGATTGGGACAGAGCCGTTTCTGCTTTGTTACATTGCCTGATAATACTTCTCTGTCAGATAATTGTAATTACCGGAAATATCAGTAAAAAGGATTACGCTGAGGAATAGCTTTGTGCAAATTATTTTCCATGACAGCCAAAACTATCATCACTGCCGTTTGCGGCTTTGTTGCCGCAATCATGCAAATGGCAACTGCGCAGGTTGCTGCTGTGCATTTTTCTCTAAAAGTTCCGGAGAGTGACCCAGAAAATAGCCCGGTATATATAGCAGGGTCGTTTAATTGCTGGCATGCAGCCGACAGCATGTACAAGATGAAGAAATCAGAGAATGGTATTTATACCATTACTCTTCCTGTTTTTGAAGGCGTACAATACAAGTACAAGTACACACATGGTAACTGGGACAGGGTTGAGACTGCCATAAATGACAGTGATATCAGCAACAGGTCTTTCATTGCTCTTAACGGCAAAACCATTGCAGATTCTGTGCAGAAATGGAGAGCTCCCAAAAAAGAAGGTGAAGGGAAATCGCCGCAGCTAAAACATATTGATGCACTTAAAGATTCAGCTGCTGCGAAACTTCAGGCTAAGCTGAATGACATGACTGCATTTTTGAAGGAATATGTTCAAAATGCATTACAGTCGGAACCCAGTAAAAGAAAACATCGGTTGCTGGATAAAAAAGCAGAAAAGAATATTGTGAAAACCTATGAAAAAGTAACTGCTTTCTTATGGAAGGCATTTACTTCTCTTACACCTGAACAAAAACAATCCATCACTGCTATATTGAGAAAGGAGGAGCCGAAAGGTGATTTTGTAAATTCGTTCCTGTCTGCACTTAACACAGCAATGGAACAAAAAACTATTACAGGCAAGCAGTGATTTTTAGGATAAGGTTCCTTTTTTTAACGGATATTAGCTAAAACATAAACAAATGGCAACAAAAATTGCATTAGTAACTGGTGGAAGCCGTGGCCTGGGAAAAGATATGGCACTTAGTATTGCCCGTAGCGGGACAGATGTAATCATTACTTACAGGAGCAAAGCTGCAGAAGCTGATGAGGTGGTGAAAGAGATAGCAGCAGCAGGACGAACAGCAGTTGCTTTGCAACTGGATATGAGTGATTTTGGCTCTGTTCTGCCTTTTGCCGAAAAGCTGAAGGATACACTTACTGAAAACTGGGGGACACCGCATTTTGATTTTTTAATTAATAATGCAGGTATGGGGGCCACTGTTCCTTTTTTGCAGGTAACAGAAGAAATGTTTAATGAGTTTTTGAATGTTCATTTTAAGAGTGTGTATTTTCTTACGCAACAATGTGTACCTCTTTTACGTGACGGCGGAAGAATTATAAATATTTCAACGGGCACTACAAGGTTCAGCAACCCGGGTTATTCAGTATATGCTTCTATGAAAGGCGCCATTGAAGTATTTACCAAATATCTTGCGAAAGAACTCGGTTCAAGGGGAATTGGGGCAAATGTGGTGGCACCGGGCCCTGTAGAAACTGATTTTAATAATGCAATGGTGAAAAGTAATCCTCAGATAAAAACTGCTTTAAGCTCTTTATCTCCTTTTGGCAGGGTAGGTGCTGCTGATGATATAGGAAGTGTGGTGGCTTTTTTGTGTACACCAGGTGCCAAATGGATTAACGGGCAGCGGATTGAAGTAAGCGGGGGCATCAATAGCTAAAGACATTATCTTTATCGCCACCATGAGTGTGTACACAACTAAATCAGCAATTATTGTTACTTGTCCCAAGCGGCTGGCTCCTTATCTCGAACAGGAAGTGAAGGAATTGGGCTTTACTGTCGAAGAATCATTTATTACAGGTGTACGGCTAACGGGTACAGTAAATAACTGTATAAAGCTAAACCTGAACCTTCGTTGTGCCAGCCAGGTGCTGTACAGCCTGAAACATTTTACCGCAAAGGATGCAGACGGGATTTATAAGAATGTATTTTCTTATCCCTGGGAAAACATTTTGCCCGAAGGCGGTTATTTTTCTATAACCAGTAATGTTAATAATCCGACTATTAATAACAGCATGTTTGCTAACCTGCGGGTGAAGGATGCTATTGTGGACCGGCTGCGGGAGAAAAGAGGTGTGCGGCCATCTACCGGTTCGGAACTTACCGGTGCTGTCGTTCACCTTTTCTGGAAAAATGACTATGCTGAATTGTTTATTGATACATCCGGCGACTCGCTGGGCAGGCACGGTTATCGCAAGATACCTGGCCAGGCACCTATGCTGGAAGCCCTTGCTGCTGCCACCATACTTGCCACACAGTGGGACAGGAAATCACCATTTCTGAACCCAATGTGCGGATCAGGTACATTGGCGATTGAAGCGGCAATGATTGCGACAAACAGAAGACCCGGTCTGTTCAGAACAAATTATGCCTTTATGCACCTGCAGGGGTATGATGAAAGTATATACGCTGCTGAAGATGCTTTGCTGGAGGAACAAATATTTGAAGTTCCCGGACTTCGTGTAATAGCAACTGATTACAGCGCAAAGGCGATAGAAAATGCCCGAAAAAATGCTGTGGCTGCAGGTGTGGCAGGGCTGATAGATTTTGATGTATGTGATTTTGCAGCGACAGAGGTTCCTGCAGGCGAACCCGGTGTGTTTTACGTAAACCCGGAATATGGAGAAAGGTTAGGTGAAGTAAAGGAACTTGAGAAAACATATGCCCGTATTGGTGATTTTATGAAACAAAAATGCGGCGGCTACTATGGGTATGTGTTTACCGGCAACCTTGAACTGGCAAAGAAAATTGGCCTGAAAGCGAAACGCCGGATAGAATTTTATACCAGCAAGATCGATTGCAGGCTTTTTGAGTATGAACTGTACAGTGGCAGCCGGTCCAGGATAAAAGATGAAACTTCAACTGACCAAACAGATAATCAGCAGTAATATGGAACTATCAGCATTACAAGAGCTTGTTAAGGAAAGATATTTTAAGACAGACAGTGAAAGAGGCATATATCATACTGCTTTGTGGTTTCATGAAGAGGTAGGCGAATTATCTTCTGCCATTGCCAGTGGTGATAAGGAAAATGCAAAAGAAGAGTTTGCCGACGTCTTGATGTGGTTGATGACGCTGGCAAATCTTATGGGTGTGGATATGCAACAGGCTGTTGATGTTTATTTGGCGAATCCCCGCAAACTGCCGGTAAAATAGAATCTAATTATACAATAAGTATTTTTTCCGCATTTCTTTATACTGGCTCAATTCTGGTTCCCAGCTTGCCCTGATGGTTGCTTCGGATGCACCATCGATAATCTGTTGCCTGAATTGTCCGGAACCAATCAGTTTTTCTATTGTTCCCATCTGGTTGCTAAGGCTGGAATTGAAGAACTTTTCTTTGTAAGGATGTGCTTTGTAAAGTTCCATAATCCATTTCAGGTTTATCTGCTTAGTTTCCTTTAGCTGTTCAAGGTCGTAATTGCGTAGGTCTAATCCATAACAAACCTGGTTCATAAAAAGCGGGGTTTCGGCCATTCCTTTTATGCCGGTCGGTGTATAAGAGAAATCATAAATGCCTTTTAACTCCGGACTGCCTAATACTGTGAATGGATAGTAAGTGCCCCGTCCGTGGTTGAGGTAAACTCCTTCAAACATGCAGGTTGAAGGATATAGCATTATTGCCTGGTGAGTGTTCAGGTTTGGCGAGGGGGCAACCGGAAGCACATAATTCATATCATGATTATAGTTTGCAACAGGAATGATTGTGATGTTGCATTTTACTTTGTTCGTAAGCCAGCCTTCACCGTTTGCCATCTGGGCAAATTCTCCAACCGTTAGGCCATGACTCATCGGAATTGGAAACATGCCGATGCCGGACCTGTATTTCATATCCAGAATGGGGCCGTCAATTAAATAGCCGTTAGGGTTGGGCCTGTCCAGTATCAGCATTTCTTTCCCGTTTTCATAACAGGCATCCATCAATCTCGACAGGGCGTTAATATTTGTATAAAAGCGGCAGCCGACATCCTGCAAGTCGTAAATCAGGATGTCAACATCAGCCATGTCTTCTTTAGATGGTTTATTTTTTCTGCCATACAGAGAAATAATCGGGATGCCGGTTTTTTTGTCAACTTCATCGCCCACTTCTTCGCCGGCACTAGCATTGCCTCTGAAGCCATGCTCGGGGCCAAAGACTTTTACAATATTTATGCCCAGCGATTTCAGGCTGTCCACCAGGTGCGCATTCCCGATAATGGTAGTGGGGTTTGCCATAATGGCAATCCGTTTGCCTTTCAGCAATGGCAGGTATTTTTCTGTTTGTTCAGCTCCTGTTCTAATTGGTTCCGTATTGTTGACTGAATTTTGGTTTTGCTGTGTCGTTGCACAGGATGTGCTTATGACCAACAGCATCAGTAAGAAGGCTTTCATATAAGCATTGTTGAGTGTCGTAAAGGTAGCTGAAAACATATTGGGATATAATAAATAGTGATAAACGGAAGAGTTTTAAATGGTAAATTGCAAATGCAAAGGAAATTGCTGAAAATGTGCCAAACTGAGGTATGGTAAATTTAGTAGTCATTAAAATTGTTTGAATATGAAGAAGCAGTTCATGGTTCTGATTGTATTGTTCATTTCAACAGTATGCTTTTCGCAGAAGTTAGGACAGGTGGTTTTCTCAAAGGGCACCGCTCTTTCGTCAATCGGGTTTGTTGCCGATCAGCAGGTTATTATCAGGGTGTCGGACGATGGCAGCCTGCTCGAATGGGGAATGGAAATGGAATCGTACCGCTATAATTATCAGCCGGGAAAATTGCTGCCATTTATGGGCAGGGTTGATTATTATGGACAGGAGTCTGATTCGTCATTCAGGGGAAAAGTAAAAAGTATTGGCACCTGTTTTATTACCTATTATCCTTTGTCTGAAACAGCAGAAAGGGCTGGAAAGATAAAATCGCTGGGAATGCTGCAGTTTGATTATTTCAGCCAATATGATAATGCAGCTTTCAGGGGCAAATTGAAATCAGCAGGAAATTATCTGCTGACATATTTTGCTTCTTATGATAACGAAGCAATAAGAGGAAAAATCAAGTCAATCGACAGTTGCCCAATAACCTACTTTACCAGTTTTGAAGACAAGGTAATTGCTGGAAAAGTTAAAAGCATATGTTCTGTCAACTTTGAATGGTACACATCAAGAGACAGGCGGGAACTTCAGGGCTCGTTAAAGTCGGGGCGGTATCAGCAGGTAATTAGCAGCATTCAATATATACTTCTGTAGAGAGACGAACCTGTTTCCGGAAACGGGTTTCGTTAAGGGACTATAGTTTTGCAGGAAGGCTTACTGTCCAAAAGTGTAGCGATATTCTATCTTTCCGGTCAGTTGCTTGTCTTTATTAAATACTGCTTCTTTTGTTTTCAGTCCTTTATTATCATATATGTATCTCCAGATCAGATAGCCCATGTGCAGACTTGAAGTGGTAGTTATTTTCTGGGCTACCCTTCCGGCTTCGTCATATTCAAACATGACATCGGGCAGCAGTTTCATTGCTTTTGTATTGTAGCGTACAATATCTGTAAGCCTGTTTTTGTCATCATAATAATAAAACAGGCTGCCGGTTTCAATTCCTTTTTTAAAAGTTTTTTCTTCCCCAATATTGCCGTATTCATCTGCTGTAAAAATAATTTGCACAGTATCGCTGCCCTCATCTGATTTTATTATACGCAGCATTTTTTCGGGCAGGCCTGATTCTGCATAATACCATTCGTGGATTTCGGTGTGGTTAAAAAAGCCAGAGGAGTCGTTCACGGTATTCTTTATGCTTTTCACACGGTCGGTGCCATCATAGCTGTAAACCGTATTGTTTTGAACCGCTGTTGACGAATCGATAATATTGATAACCCTTCCTTTGCTGTCGAACCTGCTATAAGTAACCGTCTTATTTAAGTTCACAATGTTTGAGACTTTTAATGCAGTACCATTTTCCTTTATTTCGTGAAACTCATAATAATCTGAAGCTTTTGCGCCTTTTGGGTCATAGCCTTCGGCAGTTATGCTTTTTACTTTGCTGGCAGTATAATTGCTCATCAGCAGGTTCATTTCTTTGGTGCCGACAATATCATTGTAGTAATATTGGGCATTGCCAGGTTGCCAGAAAAAGAGTGCAGATAGTACCAATAAAAGTCTCATTCTTGATTAATTGAATGGCCAAAGTTAGTTTTAAAAACTATCTGACGGAAAAGAAGGCCGCTTGTATTTATTTGTGCTTAATTTTAAGAAAATTTTTAGGTGTCCCATAAAGCTTTAAGAAAAGACAAAGAATGCCTGAATTGCGGCGCAGAAGTGCAAGAGAGGTTTTGTCCGCATTGCGGACAGGAGAATGTGGAGCCTCATAACAGTTTCTGGCATATGCTCACTCATTTTGTTTTTGATATTTTTCACTTTGACAGCAAGTTTTTTTCATCGGTTAAGTTGTTATTGACTAACCCGGGATTTCTGCCAGCCGCCTACATTTCCGGCAAAAGGGCCAGTTATCTTAACCCGGTTAAGATGTACGTCTTTACGTCGGCAATCTTTTTTTTAATTTTTTTCACTTTTTTTGCAAACACCGGCAATTTTGATTTCCGCATAGGAGATTCTTTAACCAAAGAACAAAGAGACGCTTATTTATCTGATGTAAAAAAGAAACTGGCTGAGGAACCCGGTAATAGTAATCTTCAGAGGCTGATTAATGAATTGAAAGATTCGGCCAGCAAAATTACAAAGGATGATGTTGTATATATTACAGGATTAAAGGACACTGCCGGGAGCAGAAATACTTTGCTGAGCTACAGGTCTGTGGCTCACTACGATTCTGTACAGCAACAACTGGGCCCTGATGAAAAGGACAACTGGTTCGAACAGTTATTGACCAGGCGGGGCTTAAAACTCCGTGAAAAATACAATGCCAGTTCTGAAGAAATCGGTAAAGTGTGGGTTAGTGATTTTATGCACAAGCTGCCCTATCTTCTTTTCCTTTCTTTGCCGCTTTTTGCATTGATTCTTAAAATACTTTACAGGCGAAGAAGGGAATTGTTCTACGTAGATCATGGAATTTTTGCAGTTTACCAGTACCTGCTGAGTTTTGTTTTATTGTTCTTTATACTGTGCTTCCGGAGGCTTGAGTCAGTAACAGGTCTTGGTGTTTTTAACTGGCTGACAGTAATCGCAGTTTTTTATGGTGGCTTTTACCTGTTAATTGCGTTGAAACGCTTTTACAGGCAAAGCATGTCAAAAACCTTTGCAAAATTCTTACTCCTTAATATCGGGGCTTTTGTTATGCTGATTATTCTTTTTGTAGCCCTCCTTATTGTCTCATTCTTACTAATATAAAATCAACAAAATTGGAAGCAATAAAGGAATTTGAAAGGCTGGTGCAGATAATGAATGACCTCCGTGAGAAGTGTCCGTGGGATAAAAAACAGACAGTTCAAAGCCTGCGGCAATTAACCATTGAAGAAACCTATGAACTGGCTGATGCCATTACGGAAAATGACTGGAAAGGCATTAAGGAGGAACTTGGTGATTTGTTGCTGCATATTGTTTTCTACGCAAAGATCGGAAGTGAAGAGAAGCAATTTGAGTTGCACGAAATGATTAACGGTATTTGTGAAAAGCTGATAGCAAGGCATCCGCACATTTACGGAGATGTGAAGGTGGAAAATGAAGAGGATGTAAAGAGGAACTGGGAAAAACTAAAGCTGAAAGAAGGAAAGAAGTCGGTGCTTAGCGGGGTACCTCAATCGCTGCCAGCAGTGGTAAAGGCAATGAGGTTACAGGAAAAAGCCAAACAGGTGGGCTTTGAGTGGGATACAAAAGAGCAGGTGTGGGTGAAAGTAGAGGAGGAGATGGGCGAACTTGAAACTGCAATTGCCAACTGGCAATCAGCAAAGGGTCATCCTGAAGAAAGTGAAGAAAAAACTAAAGTGGAAGAAGAACTGGGCGATGTTTTCTTCTCGCTTATCAATTATGCACGGTTTTTGCAGATTGATGCAGAAAATGCCATCGAACTGACAAATAAGAAATTTATCCGCCGGTTTTCGCTGATGGAGGAAAAAGCATTACAGAATGGAAGAAACCTGGCCGAAATGTCTTTACAGGAAATGGATGACATCTGGAACAGTATTAAAAAACAGCAGGTCGGCCGGTGAGATTTTCTTTTAAACATAATTGGATAAGTAAGTACAGCGTATTGCTGCTGGCAATACTGTTGTTTGCCCTTTCGTTTGTTTTTAATACGTTATACACTAACCGTGCCGCTGTCACTCATGAAGCGGAAAGGGCAGAGGCATATTTAAAGAAGCAGCGGAAAAGCTTTGAAGAAATAGTAAGGGATACCGCTTTGACAGGGCGGCTTGCTGCCCGGAACGAATCTCTTGAAGACTTTTCAAAGGTTTACAAACAGCATTTCGGACTTTTCATTTATACAAGAGCAGATGATTTTTCATTGCCTGAAATGAAATTCTGGAGTCAGCAATTTGCTGCTCCGCCCGATGATTTACTGCTGGCAGCAGATGGAGAATATTTCAAAAAACTTTCAAACGGCTGGTACACTATTCTGAAGCATACTGTCGCTGCCGGTCAGGAACGCATAAGTGTTTTGGCTGTAGTACCGGTGCTATCAGAGTTTTTTATTACGACAGATTACTTACCTGAGAAGTTTGCATTCAGCCAAAGTGCGGATAAAAGGGTTAAACTGAGTGAGAAGCCAACGGATTTTCCGGTGCATGGAGCAAATAATCAGCCTCTTTTTTTTCTTGAAAAGAAAACATCATCTGCTGTCCCATATAACGACCTGAAGACGGTAGTATTGCGTATTTGTGGTTTGATAGCACTGCTGATTTTCTTCCATATGCAGGCTGCGGCTGCTACACAAAGGAAAAATGTGTGGCTGGGTACAGCTTTTCTTCTGGCTGCCTTTATTCTGGTAAGGGTTATTCTTTATATAAACCCTGCATTACTTAATTTCCGGCAGTTTGAGTTTTTTAACCCTGCTATTTATGGTTCCAATATTGTACAACGGTCGCTGGGTGATTTATTCCTGAACTCTGTATTGTTTAGCTGGGTTATCCTTTTCCTGTGGTTCAGGCTGAGAAACAATGAGAAGCCATTGGAAAGTTTCTCCGTTAAATGGAAATGGATAGCAGGGGTATTATCGCTTTTGCTGCTCGTTAATGGTTTGTTTGTAGTGGCTTCTGTTATTAAAAGCCTTGTTGCCGATTCAAAGATATCTTTTGATATTACCAACTTCTTCAGCCTGGATATACATACGGTGGCGGGATTCTTTATTCTGTCCTGTCTTTCATTATCCTACTATTTTCTTTCGCTGATACTTCTGCGGCTTATCTATCCATTATTTAACGGACGGGAATGGCTGATATATTTTGCAGTGGCTTTTACAGGCCTCTTACTGCTAACATTCCGCTCGGGGCATGGCAATGTTTTATTTTATCTGCCGGTTCTGGTATGGCTTTTAGGATATGTATGGCTGATCAGCAGGCGGCAACTTTTGTTCAGGCGTTTCCGGATAAATATTGCAGGAGCCCTGACGTGGATTTTTATTTTTTCTGTTTCAATTGCCACTATCATGCTGTCGCAGAACAGAAAAGTGGAATGGGAAAAAAGAAAACTGATTGCTGAAAAATTGTCGGTACAGACCGACATCTCAAGCGAAAGATTACTGAGTATTGCTGTTAAGTATATAGATGATGATTTTTTGTCGGGCAACTTTTCCCGTTTTCAGTCAGAGGCCGAAAGCCAGAAGATAAGGGATAGTATCATTAACGACAGCTACAGCGGGTATCTTGATAAATACGATACAAGACTGTATGTATATGACAAAGACAATAAGCCACTTTTCAACGAAGACCAGACCACCTACGAATCGCTCAACACCATTTTTACTGTGCAGGCAAAGCCGGCAGAAACAGAAGGGCTTTATTATTATGAAAGATCATTCGATAAGTTCAATTATATAACACGGCGTATTATTAAAGACACTTCAGGCCATAAGGCAGGCACTTTCTTTATTGTTTCCAATCTTAAAACATATAGCCGGGATGCCCTTTTCCCGGAACTGTTCCGGCAGTTTAAGGAAGCAGACCTGGAGAACTCCCCGATTTATTCTAATGCTGTTTATATCAGCAAACGGCTGATGACTCATCCGGGCAATTATCCTTATGCCAACTGGTTAAAGGATGATGAATTGCCTGCTGAGGAGTATGAACTGAAACAAAACGGAGATTATGATGAGCTGTGGTACAGGGCAGGTAAGGAGAAAGTAGTGGTGGTTGCCAGGAAACGGGAAACAATGATTGAAGCAATCACCCTGTTCTCTTACATCTTCTGTTCGTTTCTTTTTCTTATGATGATTGTTGAACTGATTTCTGTAATAGCGAAAACCGGGTTTAAATACTCGGGTCTCCGGAAATTGCTACAGTTCAACATCAGGCGGCAGGTGCACAGCACCATTATTTTTATCAGTGTGTTTTCTTTCCTTGTTATTGGTGCGGCCACCATTTCATTCTTCATCAGCAGGAATAAACAGAGCAACAGCGATAAGCTGAGCCGGACTATGAAGATTATGGTGAATGAGATGGAGAAAAAAATGTCTGACCACAGCGTATTTGACGATGTGGTGAAGATTTACGATTCGGTTACCAGCAGCGGTTTGCAAAAACTGGTTGACGAAGTTTCTGATATACACGGTGTGGATGTGAATGTGTATGACCTGAAGGGCGACCTGCAGGTTTCTTCAGAGGCGAATGTTTATACGAAAGGGGTACTGAGCAAGAAAATGGAGCCGCTTGCATTTTACAACCTGAGCAGGTTACGCAAAGTGCATTACCTGCAGGAAGAAAAGGTGGGCAATTTTTCCTATTACAGTATTTATGCTCCGGTGCGTAATGATGATGGCGCTGTGGATGCGTATGTGAATATCCCTTACTTTACTTCGAAGCCGGAACTAAGGCAGGAAATTTCAAACTTCCTTGTTACGCTGATAAACCTGAATGCTTTTATCTTTCTTGTAGCCGGGCTTATCGCTTTATTCATCACAAACAGGATTACGAATTCTTTCTCCATTATCGGTGATAAGATGCGGGAGGTGAAGCTTGGCAAAACCAACGAGATCATCACCTGGAACCGTAATGACGAGATTGGTGAACTGGTGGAGGAGTATAACAAGATGGTGGCCAAACTTGGAGAAAGTGCTGAAGCCCTTGCCAAGAGTGAAAGGGAAGGGGCCTGGCGGGAAATGGCAAGACAGGTGGCGCATGAAATTAAGAATCCGCTTACACCTATGAAGCTGAGTATTCAGTACCTGCAAAAGGCTATTAATAATAACCAGCCGAATGTAAAAGAACTGACAGCCAATGTAGCCAATACATTGGTGGAGCAAATTGACCACCTGTCGAAGATTGCAGCAGACTTTTCGCAGTTTGCAAACATTGGAAATTCCAGAGCAGAAACATTCGACCTGCATGAGGTGATCAGTTCGCTAACCGGATTGTTCGGGCCTGATCAGCGGACAACAATATTATGGAATGCTGTTCCTGACCGTATGATTATTTCGGCAGATAAAACACAGATGAACCGGCTTTTCACCAACCTGCTCACCAATGCAGTGGAGGCCTGTACTGAAGAAGGGCCCTGCCTTATTGAAATAAATGAAGTGCTGAAAGAAGGTAAAGCCATCATCAGCGTTTCTGATAACGGCGATGGCATTCCGGAAGAAATGCAGCAGCGGATTTTTGTTCCCAACTTCACAACCAAGTCATCAGGTACCGGGCTGGGCCTTGCTATGTGTAAAGGAATTGCGGAGCAGGCAGGCGGCAAAATCTGGTTTGAAACAACACCGGGCAAGGGTACCACTTTCTATGTGGAATTGCCGCTTGCAGAAAATATGGAAACCAAAGCTGACTAACCAAGCAGGTTCACCAGTTCTTCCAACTCGCCTTTTTTGTGCTTCTCCTTTTCGGTATTGTAACACTTGCTCAGTTCGGCAAGCAATACCTGTATCACCTGTTTGTTTTGCAGAGGCCTGTAATGCGAAGGTGCCTGCGGCACTGCTATCCTTTTATAATAACTGTCAACATCCTGCTGGGTGAAGATGTGCCCGGCGGTGGGATCGATAAAAAATTCGATGCGGTTTCCTTGTTCCAGAAATTTTTCATCGTGGTGTGTGTGGCTGAAGTAACCGAGGATGAATTGTTTGGGTATCCTGATGGCTTTTACCGGAATGTCCAATTGTTCGCACAGCAATAAATATAAAATGCCGTTGCTTATCTGATTTCCTTTTTTTGATTCAAGGGTTTTGTTAAGCAGAAAGTCGTTGTATTCAGCGTAGCTGGTTTCTTTTCCCTTGAGTCCGTAATAGCTGTATAAAATACTGCCGATGATTTTTACCTGCTCCAGCGGGGTGAGGTAGTTGTTCAGCTCGAGCCAGATATTGCGGCGGATTTTTTCAATTTCCTGCAGCACGGATGTGTGCGACATTTCGGGGTATTGAAATCTGCTTGCAAGCATGGCCCCGAGGGCAAGGTCGCTGTGTTCGGCTGTGGCCCACTGGCCGAAATCTTCTTTCAGGTCGTTGAAGTGAAGACGGTGGATGAGTGTTTCCACCCTGGTTTGCAGGGTTTCGTCGGGTACAGTTTCCCACAGATGCTCGAGGTTGGGGATGATGCTTTTGCCGTAGTTGATGATTTTGCCGGAGACGAGGCCGAAGACTTCTTCGTCGGGATCGTCGAGCAGGTTAAACAGGGCCGTAATCTCATTGGTGGTTTCCATGGAGGCGATTTGCGCACAAGTTCCTAATGATTAATTATTTAGAGAGGCTAAACTTTTCCACAGGTGGGGAAAGGGCCCGGTATTGCCGGGAGAGCAGGCCGGATTTTTGCCCGGGCAGGTGCTAAAAGGTAAAACAAACCTGCTAAAAGGTAAAACGAATGTGAGAAAAGTTAAAACAACATTGCTAAAAGGTGAAACAAAGTTGAGAGAACCTGAAACAATGCCGAACGAACCTGAAAGTAAGTGAGCAGAAGGTAAAACAAATATGAGAAAAGGTGAAACAATACCGATAAAAGGTGAAACAATTACGCTCAAACCTGAAACAAAACTGCTAAAAGGTGAAACTAAGCTGTTAAAAACTGAAACAGGGGACGTAATAATGAGGGTGTTTATGTGACGAGGGGCTTTGTTCAGGCGGGCAGGCCCGCCTTAGGATTTTTTACTTTATTTACTTTTTGGCATTGCCCCAAAAAGTAACAAAAAGGTCTAGGCAAACCCGAACGGCTCCGCCCGTTTTGCCGGCCAACACACTTGAGAGTTTGTAAATGTGGGATTGTTTTGTGTTGGTAAGGGGATGGTTTAAGAGTCTGCTGCTTGTTTTGCGGGGCAACGGGAGGCGCTGTGCCCCGCCTTGAATGTGTTTACTGTAATGTATGGTTTAAAGTACGGCGGAGCAAGGCGCTGGGAGGTCGTTTTGGTTTTGCAGTAAGCCGAACACCTTTTGCAGTAAGCTGAACACCTTTTGCAGTAAGCCGAACACTTTTTGCAGTAAGCCGAACACCTTTTGCAGTAAGCTGAACACTCGTTGCAGTAGCTCGAACACCCGTTGCAGTAGCTCGAACACCTTTTGCAGTAAGCTGAACACTCGTTGCAGTAAGCTGAACACCCGTTGCAGTAGCTCGAACACCCGTTGCAGTAAGCTGAACACCCGTTGCAGTAGCCTGAACACCCGTTGCAGTAAGCCGAACACTCGTTGCAGTAAGCCGAACACCTTTTGCCGAAGGGAGTTTTCTTTTTGCCGGAGGGAGTTTTATGCCGGAACTGCCCGTTTTGAGGTGGAAAAGGGGGGAATATGAACGGTGGAGGGCCGGCTTGCGGCTTGCGAAACAAAAATACCGTAGTACTACGGTAGGCACATATTAAGATTTGCAATAAATTGCATTGGCGCTATTGACAACGTAAAATGTATATTACTATTCTGTTGGTTATAAGGAGTTAAGGAATTGGGTAAATAGCGTACAATAGCACAAATACAATCGTTAGCTGCAACCCTCTTCGAAAATACTATCCAAACAAATGAGTGACGAAATTTTAGTTAAGTACAACACTTTTAGGACACTATGCCTCAAAAACGCTGAAGATGCAATTGCGACAGCAGAGAATTTGCAAAACAAATCAGTTAATCATATTGCATTTCAACTATTGGTTTTCGGACTTGAAGAAATTGGTAAAATCTTCGTTGGGTGGTATCAAATGAATGCAAAAGAAACATGGGGTAAAGAGCATTACGATATTCCTTTAGACGACCATATAAAAAAGCTTTTCTGGTGTATTTGGGGTGCTTCGTTTGCGAGTGAAAAATTCACTAAGCAGCAAATGGATGAGATGAGAAACTTAGCTACAAATCTTCATAACAAGCGACTGGATGTAATGTACACAGAGCTTGATGATACTGTTTCATCTTCGGAGAAAATTTCTAATGAGGAGCTCGAGGTATACTTAAAAATGTCGAGGTCAAGATTGGAAATGGCAAAACTTGAAGGTGAGGTTTCAACAAACATCAGTCCTGAAAAGGAACAGGAGATGAAATGGTTCATGGAAATAACAAATCATCCAGAAAAAAGAAAGTTTGTCTTCGGCAATCTATCACAAGACAAACTTATAGAATTCGGGGAAGTAAATAGTTGGATATCTTGGTTGAAGGAGCACTTTGAAAAAGAAGATAAAGAACTTAAAGAATTACTTCAAAAAGAGCTTGAAAGGTCTGCAAGGGAAAAGGCTGAAGATTTCAAGCCGAAGTGGAAAATCCGTTTTAAGATACATTCACCTTCGCACTCAATTAGGGCAAATGTCCTAAATAGAATTAGTTCTAATAATCCTTTTATAAAGTTTTCAAAAGGCGGAGATAGTCACACTTTATTAGTGGACATTGTTTTAGGAAATGAGGTAACTGTACAAGAATTGTGGCATCGTGGTTGGCTTGCAAGCAGTATTTTAGTTGCCGCACTTAATGTGGGCTCAAATGGCTTGTTTTATTGGAACTTGTCCGTTGATATTGACAAGTATTATGAACAAATTTGGGACTTAGAAAAGAATAGACGTCTCGAAGCAAAACTTCAAACAAGTTTTCAACTTGATTGGAGTTCGAAGCAAATGTATCTAAGAGAAGAAGAAATTGCAATGACGTTTTTGGTGTTTAGATATTTCACCAGCTGCATAAGTAACAAACATTTTGAAGCAATGAGCTTTTACATGGATGCACTGGGAATGTTGGCTAAAAATGATATGCACTTGCGATTGGAGCCACAATGCTTAATACATTTCTATCTTGCATTCAAAACTGCAATTCGTAACAATGAAGAAGTGGGTGATAATTGGGACATAAAAGAGATTGGTTATAGAGTACTGGAAAAGTTACTTACAGATAGAGTTGAATTTGATAAAGTTTTAGACCTTGCCATGGAACTTGAGAACAATAATGGAAAAATTACAAGACAGTTTTCATTGACAGAAATTATCGGCATGAAACAATATGCTGGGCTTTATTTTGTTACGCTGGCTGCCAGACAACTGTATGGTGACAAAGCGATTTTACTAACTAAGGAAGAAGGTAACGCTAACTCATAAGGGTATGCAGCTAACATTGCATTGGCAATATGGCGGGGCGACGAATATATTCTAAACTTTTGTTCGCTAATCGGCTTCAGTTCCAGCCGACGAATAACGCCAAGTAACAGAATAAACAATGAGCTTTTGTATCTTTACTCAGCAGCGGCTCCGGGCGGACGTAACACAGAATACCGCCACATCGCCAATGCTTTTACGTTGGCAGCAATTATGACAACCATAAACTTGTATACGCTTTTACTATTAATAACCCTTACTGTACTTTTAAGTTGCAGTGACAATAAAAAGACACAACTCACCAGTCAGACTATAAATTCAAATGAAGGCATTGCAATCGACACTTTGAATTTCATTTACGACGGTCCAAAAAATTTCACTTTGGATTATTTCCCCAAAAACGCTGTTCATTCGGCGATGGTTAAAGAATGCGAAATCACAGAACAAGACAGCTCATCTAAAAGGATTTCAAGAATTGTTCAGTTTGACAAAAGTGGCAATATCGTAAAAGACGAGAATAACTTCTTTTCCTATTGGTTTGAAGGAACAGTAAGAGGGAAATACAACTATCAATACGATGAGACGGGTAGAAAATTGATAATGAAAGGTATCCCTCAAGAAGATAGTAAAGACAGTATAATGACAATTTGGAACTACACTACAGCCGGACTACTTTTTTCAAGAAATGACTATGAATTTGCAAAAATGCTTAAGCCAGGTGCAGACAGGCATTTACCTAACCCGAAAGACTACGAAAAATATCCAACATGGAATAAACTGCAGTCATATCAATTTTCACAAAGACCAGATAGTGTTACTATTGAAATGTTTGCTGATAAAAAATCAGTTACCAAAGAAAACTATCAATTGCTTTTTGACACTTCTAAAAAATTAAAAGCAGTAAATAAGTTTGAGAATGGCTCTTTAGTAGAAACAACAGATTATACACATGAAGCGAATAGTATTACTGAGTTTATCAAAAGAAAAATGAATGACGGTAAAGAATGGACATACAAATCAAAAACTGTTTTCAATGATAAAGGTTATCTGATAGAAAAAATTGTTTTTAATGACGATGAGTCTGAAAAAGTAAAAATGATAGTTAGTTACAACACTGACGGCACAATCAAAAACATAAATTATAGTAACACCGTTCAAGAATTTAAATACAGCTACTATTGACGATTAACTGCTGCCAACATGAACTGACTTCTCAAAAAAGCTACTAATGCTTTGAGCAAAGAAGAAAATGTCGAAAAAATTAGACGAATTATTGATAGTGAGTTATGTGTAACATTTGGACTTTATAGTAATGAGTTTGACTCTAACATTTTGGCAAACCAGATAATGCTATGGCAAGATAAATAAATGGAAACAAAAATTGCAACAGGTATTGACACAGAACTTTTTTACTCAATTATCAAATATTTGACAAAAAACGGGTGGAGAGTTTCTATTGAGTATTCACCCAAAATCTTTGATAAAGGAATTGATTTTGACTTTTATCAATTAGAAAAAAATGACGAGACAATTCTTTTTGCTTGGACAAATTGGTTTGAGGGTGAACTAAAAACATCAAGTACTCTTGTTGAAAATATCGAACAACAATTTGGTATAAAATTCAAGTTTGGCGAACCAGAACATTTGAGCAAAGAAAATATTGTGAAAGACATGAAAGAATTGCTTGACTTTAAATAACTGCACACAACATAGGATTAGGTTTTATGCAAGTTGGGCTGGACATTGTAACATCATCAAATTGCAAATCCAAGCTTCAGTTCCAGCAGACGAATAACTATCATCTTTTGTACATAACATCAACAACGTATAAATGCCGGTTCAAGCCCGGTATGACGACGTTTAGGAGTGGCAGTTGGCCTGGTATAACAGTCCGGCTTACTGCTCAAAATAGCAGAAGCTGCCGCCTACCCATTCTTTGTCTTTGTTGTAGCGTACACCTATCATTTTTCCTTTGCTCAGTCGGCCGAGGTTGTTGGTGGCCACAGGCCGGGCTTCGCCATCTTTCCAGAAATAAAAAATGCGTATCTCGGCTTTGGCAGGTATGTCGGGTGTTTGTATTACATCGGCATAGGTTACTTTCCGTTGCAGTATCCAGTTGGCAGGGTCGGTTACGTTTTCAATATCCTGCTGCGTTACATCTATCACCACACCCTGGCCGGCGAAAGAGAACAGGGGCTTGAGCACATAGTTCTCAAGGTTGGCAGGTATTTGTTTTATTTCATTTAAAAAATAAGTGGGCGGCACATAGGGATGCCTGATGAGGGGCAGTGTGTATTTACTGATGCGGTAAAACCAGTTGGGATGCGGACACCACTCCACATCCAATTCTTCGAAAAGTATCTTTCCTTTTTCCTGCACATCCGCAGGTTGTTGTTGCAGTTCATCGAAAATGACACGGTTGTAGATGCGTTTGATTTCTGTTTTGGTGCCGTTGTTATTGTAATAGAGTTTGCGTCCTTCTTTAATAAGTTCAGTAAGGCAAACAGCTTTGATGCCGAGATAATCTGCGGTACACCTGAAGTCAATCTTTGTTTTTTGCTGCTCCGGAAAAATTTCGAGCAGGATTACATTTTCCGGCTGGTGGCTGCCGAGGATTATTTCTTTGAGCAGTTGTATGTATGACTGGCGGTTGTGGCCGCTGAGGTAGCAGGAGAAATTTGCGGGCACCGGAAAATGATTTCTGAAAACATCATCAAGCAATACCTCGTACGCAAACAGGGAAGGGAAGCCCTGCATTTCGATAAGCTGCGGTTCGTATTCGCCGTTATCGTTGATGCATATGCCGAAGTCGAATGCAATGAAGTGGGAATGTTTTTCATCGCCGGGCACCTGCAGGTGCTGCGGGATGGCATTAGCAGTAAGCTGTTTGAAGCCGGGTGCGGTGATGGTTTCAATAATGCTTTCGCAGGCACTGAGCATTTGTGCGGTAAACTGTTTTGAAACGAAGACAGGAGTTTCGGCCACCCGGAACTCAATAGCACCGGGATGTGCATCATGCAGTTCTTTCAGAAAGGCCTCGTATTTCTGTGCAGTAAATTCTTCGTTGAATTTTTTGCGCCATGCGGGTATCATGCTTCTGTGTTTTACCGGAAGATAGCGAATGAAAATAAGGCGGCAAAATGATATGATAAAAGTGTAACCGCTTTAAAATAAAAAGCACCCCGAAGGGTGCTTTGCCGAAGTATTAATTAACGGTTACTGTTTAATAACCGGTGCGTTCCTTATCTGAACATCTTTGATTGGTTTTATGAGGGCAGGGGCTTTTTTGGCAATAACCCAGGAGGCACGGCGGCCAATATTATTGCTGCCATAGTCAATCCATCCGTAGCCATCTTCGCCCCAGTCGGTGCCCCAGGAGTTTTTAATGAGCCAGGCATTTTTATCATCATCCCAGCCAACGATTAATACGGCATGGTTTGAAGAAGGGCTTGCATAGTTACTTGCTGTTTCATAGAAAACACCGTTAGTATAATCCTGGAAATTCTGGGTAGAAATAAGGCTTGCTGCAATAGGGCCGTATTTACACAGCGCATCTTTGATGGAAGCCACGGAAGCTATTTTTGTTACATCGCCTGATGGATCAACAACTCCCCAGTCTGTTGCGTAATAATTTGTTGCAGGCACACCGCCGGAACAAGCCCCTACAGACCCACCATCGGGTAATACTGATTCTTTTTCAACATTTTTGTTATTGTCAACCATCCACTCAAATACTTTATAGGCGAGTCCGCCTTCGGGACCGCAATTGCCAGCACCGGAGCAATTAACGACGTACTGCTCGGAAGTATTAAGGCCTGCAGATGAAGTTGCATTTGCGCCATTTACCCGCAGATAGCTTCCTTCGAATGCACCCATTGCTGAGTAAGACCAGCAGTTACCGCATTGCTGATCTCTGACGGGTGTTACATAGTATTGTGTTCTTGCGTCGTAAGCTCTTTTACTGGCGATACATGACACCAGGTAGTTTTTGATAATCTCCAAAGCTGAAGCGGAAAGTTTACGGTTAACTACTATGCTTTTCACCCTTATTACTTCCTGCGGTGTTGTTTCTTTTTCACCGGTTATTTGTGCAAGAGTTTTGTTGCTTACTCCGGTAAACCCAACATTGTATTTTAGTTTTTGCTGGGTGATAAGTGTACGCTGGGCAGCGATTCTGTTTTTAACCGCCAGGGGAGCATTTACTTCCCGCAGTTTATACTTAGCGGGAAGTTCAAGTTGTGTAAAAGCTGCAGAGCTGAAGAACAAACCTGCACTGAGTAATAATAATCTGCTGGTTTTTGATAGTCTCATAAATAATGGTTTTAGGTTAAAAAAGAGTTATTCAATGATTATGGTTACATCTCTTATTTTATCTGGGGGGTCATTTTTTTTCCATGAACGTCTGTAAAGAAAATGCAGGATTGCGGAGCCTTTCTTTAACCCGGTGAAGACAAATATTTGTGTCTCCGGCTCTCCATCAATATCTTTTGACTGAACAGTATAGCTGGTGTCTGATCTGATATATTCCTTATAGGCAGTGTCGGCGGACATCATCCAGCGGAAGCCAGTACCCATCACAGCACCCAGTTTTATTTCAAAAGTTGTTCCGGGCTTTGTACGGATAGTATCATTGTCTGCTGTAACGGACTTGTTGCCGTTACAGGCATTTGCTATGAGCAGGACTGCAAACAATTTTATTTGAAACATAGCCGGACTGATTATGTGACAAGTGTTGTTTCTGTAACGATACCAGGAATAATTATCGGATTACTCTTACCAAGTTAAGAATAATCTTTTAGAACTTTAATCAGTCTGTAGCTGGTTTTTTCCACAAAATCCTTTTCTAACAGGCAGAAACCTCAGATGAAACAACCTGATTGAGAAAGTTAGGAAGAATATGCGAGTAAGTCCAGGCGATTTTATCGGGGTCTTCTAATTGCTCCAGCATACTGCTGAGTTTGTCTTCGCCGTGATTGTCAATTACTGTTTTTCTTTTTTCTTCTGTTTGCAGGTGATGGCTCATACCTGTGGGGTCGGCCTCGGGATGAAACTGTGTGCCTATCATGTAATCATTAAAACGGATTGCCATGATAGCCCTTTCGTAAGGCACATGCGGCCTGCTTTTTTCGATGCAGAGAATTTTGGCACCCATATCTTTCAGCACTTCGTGGTGTGGCTGAATGACCTGGTAGTCGCGGCTGTCAACAGCATAGAACGGGTCTTTCATTTCATCGAAAACCGGTTCATTGTGGCCTTCCTGCAACATGTGTACGGGGAATACGCCAAATGAAGTGGACCTTCTTTTGCATACCAGGCCTGCATTAAAGTAGCGGCAGGCTAACTGGAACGAATGGCAGATGAAGAAAACGTATTTCTTGTTTTCATTATCGGGGTTTGCATTCCAGCGAACGATTTTATCGAGCCAGCGGTTCCAGGCAATATCCCAGTCGTCGAAACGGCTTGCCAGCGGGTCGCCAGGGCCACCACTTGAAAGATAGATGTCGTAAGAAGTGTCGGGAAGTTCGTTTTTGAGGCGTACATCGTATTCCTTGCCGCTTATTTCAATGTCGTTATCTTTTGCCCACTGAAACAGGATTTCACGGATACAACGCATACCCTGATTGGGTTGGCCCTCATACAGATCCAGAATCGCTACTCTTACTTGCCGTTTGCCATTCAAAAACATGGGGACAAAAGTACGGTATTTGGAGTTTTGAAAGAGAGGGGAGATGCTATGGTTGTCCACAGTGTGTGGATTGGGGATTGTTACACTGAGTTAACCAGAGGTGGCACAGAGGTCACTGAGAATTTTCTAAGTATAAAGACCTTCTTTGCGTAACACGGTACATTTTTACTTTCTCTCAAACACAACCTCACCGCCTAAAAATGTTTTCAGCACTTTTATATTCAGCAAGTCTGTTTCGGGTGCTTTCATCAAGTCGTTGTCAAGAATGATGAAGTCGGCGAGTTTGCCTTTTTCAATACTTCCTTTTTCGTTTTCTTCAAATGCTGCCCTGGCCGCCCAGATGGTCATGCCACGCAGTGCTTCTTCTCTTGTCAGTGCATTTTCTGTTTGATAACCACCGGCAGGCCAGCCTTTGCTGTCTTTTCTGGCAACAGCCGCAAAGAAAGTTTTGAACGGAGAAATATCTTCAACAGGGAAATCAGTCCCTAACGGCAGCCAGCCGTTTTGCAGCAGCAGTTGTTTATAAGCGTAGGCACCCTTTACCCTGTCTGTGCCCAGCCTGTCGCCAGCCCAGTACATATCGCTGGTGGCATGTGTGGGCTGCACACTTGGGATGATAGATGACTTGCCGAATAAGCTAAAATCATTCTGATTAATGACCTGTGCATGTTCGATGCGCCAGCGCAAATCGTTTTTGCCTGCAAGGTATTTACTGTAGATATTGAGAATGGTTCTGTTGCCGCTGTCGCCAATGGCATGTGTGCAAAGCTGCCAGCCGTTTTTGAAACTCCATGCTGCAACAGAATCGAAATGTTCAGGCCTGCTTAACAAAAAGCCATAGTGGCCGGGCTTATCGCTGTAAGGTTGCAGCAGGCATGCACCGCGGCTGCCAAGAGCACCATCGCCATATACTTTAAAACTGCGGACGTTTAGCCTGTCAGTTTTTATCTTTCCTTTTTGCAAAGCATAATCGTAGTTTGCCTTTTCATCGCTGAGCATTACAAAGAGGCGCATTTTCAAACCGCCGTTGCTTTGCAGTTTTTGTATGGATTCAACTGTTTTGTAATGAAGGCCGCAATCGGCGATGGAAGTGAGGCCGGTTTCAAAACAATTTTTTTCTGCAGCCTGTAATGCGGCATTCAGTTGTTCTTCTGTAGCTTTTGGAATTTTGGATGATACAAGGTCAACGGCATTGTCAACAAGTATGCCAGTGAGTTGATTGTTTTTAATTTCTATTTCTCCGCCATTCAGTTTGTCTCCGGGTTTAATTCCTGCTATGTCCAATGCCTTTTGATTGGCTATGGCCGCATGGCCGTCAATACGGGTGAGGAGAACGGGATTATCTGGAAAGAGTTCATTCAGGCGCCTGTTGTCCGGGAACTTTTTTTCAGTCCAGTCGTTCTGGTCCCAGCCGCGGCCTATGATCCAATCTCCATTCTTTGCTTTATGCTCTTTTGCAAACTGAACAGTTCTTTCGATACATTCTTCCCAACTTGAAGAACTGACAAGGTTTACCTTTTGCAGGCTTTGCCCGTAACCAACAAAATGGGCATGAGCATCAATAAAACCTGGATAGATGAATTTGCCACCGGCATCTGTCTTTTGCGCAGCATTGTATTTTTTTTCCAGGTCGGCTGTTTTGCCAACAGCCAGAATCTTTCCGTCTTTTAATGCGATTGCTTCCGCAATGCTAAAAGCAGAGTCAACAGTATATACAGTGGCGTTATAGATGAGCAGATCGGCTTTTGGGGTTACAGAGCAGGCTGTGAACAGAAGCAGTATGGAAGCAGGGAAAAAATGTTTCAGTCTCATGGTATGAAATTACAGAAATATTAATTCAGGCATCCTCCGTAACTTTCCAAAAAAACATATATGCGGAAACTGGCCGTTTTTTTTCTTTTGATTGGTATTGTAAGTAATGGCAATGCACAGATTTTTGGTGGTACACCGTCCACACAGAAATGGAAGCAGATTGATACGGATACAGCAAGAATCATTTTTGCGCCGGGCATGGACAGCCAGGCAAAAAGGGTGGCTTCGGTGGTGCATTATATGGCACAGCAGCAGCCTGTTTCGCTGGGCAACCAGTTGAAGAAGATAAATATTGTATTGCAAAACCAGACAACGGTAGCGAATGGATATGTGGGACTGAGTCCTTACCGCAGTGAATACTTTATGACACCCGACATGAACAGCCTTGGGCAGGGCAGCATCAGCTGGACTGACCAGCTGACACTGCATGAGTACAGGCATGTGCAACAGTTCAACAACTTTAATAACGGGTTAAGCCGGTTTGCAAAAACAATCTTTGGAGAAGATGGCTATGCTGTTGCAGTGAATGCTTCAATTCCAGATTGGTTTTATGAGGGTGATGCTGTGTATGCAGAAACAGTGCTGAGCAAGCAGGGCAGGGGAAGGCTGCCTTCGTTTATGAATGCGTACCCTGCTTTGTGGAATGCCGGCAAAAAGTATTCGTGGATGAAACTGAGGAACGGTTCTCTGAAAGATTATGTGCCTAATCATTATAACCTGGGTTACCTGTTAGTTAATTATGGATATGAAAAATATGGCGCTGATTTCTGGGCAAAGGTTACGAAAGATGCCAGTGCTTATAAAGGGTTGTTTTATCCTTTTCAAACTGCTGTTAAGAAATATACAGGTGTGAGCTATAATGAATTTGTGACGAATGCTTTTGAGTTTTATAAAAAGGCGGGCAGCGATATGAAGATGAAGAGTGTCCCGTCATCCGACGGGATAAACTTGCAAGGGGTGATGAATCAGGGCGGGGACGCTGGCCCAAAAAGTATATTTAAGGTTAATCCGAATTACGTTACCAATTATTTGTTTCCGTATGCTGCGGGTGCAGATTCGCTGGTATATCTTAAAACATCATACAGGCAACGGCCTGCTTTTTATGTAAAGGATAAAACCGGTGAGCACCGGTTGAGGATAATGGACATTTCGCTGGATGACCAGTACAGCTACCGCAACGGAAAGATTGTGTATGCGGCTTATGAAAACGATGCAAGGTGGCAGTGGAGGGATTACAGTGTAATAAAATTGCTGGATGTAAAAACAAACAGCCAGAAGACCTTAACTGCCAAGTCAAAGTATTTTACTCCTGATATTTCGGAAGACGGAACGAAAGTGGCTGCTGTGCAGGTGGCGGAAAACGGAAAGAGTGAGCTGCATGTGCTGAGTGCTGAAGACGGGAAGGTGCTTAAAACAATCCAGTCATCTGAGATTAACCTGTTCGCCGACCCAAAGTTTGTGAATGAGAATACTATTGTAACGGCAGTACGGCTGAACGACGGAAGAATGGCTTTGGCAACGGCAGAAATCAGTTCAGGAATTTTAAAGAGAATTACACCGCCTTCTTACAATGTGGCAGGCTATCCCTGTGTGCATAACGGACTGATATATTTTACGGCTTCATATGAGGGAAATGATGATGTATTTGTTTTTAACCCGATTGTGAACACCATACACAAACTTACGAATGGACCGCAGGGAAGTTATTTTGTGAATGTATCGGGCAATACGATGACCTGGTCGGCCTTTACCAGCGAAGGTTACCAACTGAAGCAGCAGGACATGAAAAGTATTGACTGGAAATTAGTAAGCAATGCTGCTGCAGAGAAGCTGGAAAGCAAATACGCTGTGGGAGCGGAAGAAGTGACCGGAGATATTTTATTGTCTAAAGTGCCGCCAAGAAGTTTTGATGTAAAAGACTATAAAAAAAGTACAAAGCTGATAAATATCCATAGCTGGCGGCCCTATTATGAAGACCCGGTTTTTACATTTTCTCTTTATGGGCAAAATGTGCTGAATACGCTGGAAACAGAATTGTATTACCAATACAACCAAAATGATAAGACCAATGCTGTTGGCTTTAATGCTGTGTTTGGGGGATTCTTTCCATACCTGAACGCTGGAACTGAATACACTTTCAACCGTGAAGCGTTATATGGAACAAAGCTGCGGCAGTGGGGACAGTTAGATACAAGAATCGGATTGAGCCTGCCATTAAGCAAAGCGAAAGGGCAAACTTACCGCAACTTTAGTGTAAGCAGTTTTTATGTGTTGCGCAACGAGTTTAATAAGGGGTTGTTTAAAGATTCTGCTGATGGTTCGTTTACCTACTTATCTCATAATATTTCGTGGAGCCAGCAGGTGGAGAGGGCAAGGCAGCATATTCTGCCAAGATTGGGTTATTCTGTTTCTGCAGGTTTACGCCATGCGGTAAGTGTAGTAGAAGGGCGGCAGTTTACAGGGAATGCTGCATTGTACCTGCCCGGTGTAATGAAGAATCATAACCTGGTATTGAATGGCTCCTGGCAGGAAAGAGATACGCTGCGACAGGTTTTGTTCAGTGACCGGTTTGCCTATTCAAGAGGATATACAGGCAGGTATTTTTCAAGAATGTGGAAACTATCTGCCAACTATCATTTCCCGCTATGGCATACTGACTGGGGTTTTGGAAATATCCTGTACCTGCAGCGGGTAAGGGCTAACGCCTTTTATGATTTTACGAAAGTGTATTCCACAAACAAATTGCTTACGGCTGATCAGCGCAGTGTTGGCGGAGAAATGTTTTTTGATACCAAATGGTGGAACCAGTATGAACTGACCTTTGGTTTCAGAGTAAGCCATTTGCTTGACAGGGACCAGTATGATGGCTGGAAAGGAACACTGTTTGAGATAGTGATGCCGGTGAGTATTATTCCAAGATAAATAGATAAAATAAGCCCTCCGTGGAAACGGGGGGCTTTCTTAACGATTGCCTGCCCGCCATATTATTTCACACAATTGTGTTCAGGCGGGCTTGCCAATGATGATAAAAATTTTAGAAGGAGTATATCGCTGCTAACAGAAAACTTGCTGCAGACTTTGTAAATGCCCCATTCTTATCAGTGAATAAAACCATTTTGTTTGCATTGTCGAGCCTGAATTCCGGGATGAACGTAAATCCGCCTTTTTTGAAATTGGCTGAAAGAGTGGTAGAAAGAATATTGCCCCCTTCGGAAGAATAACCAAATGCTTTTAACTGGTTTTTATCACTGAAGTACTCTTCTCTGAGTGTGAGGCCAAACCAGGACAGCGGATCATAGTTCAGGTACAAAGCAGCGCCACCCCATGATTTGTTTTTGATATTCTTTGCACCATCCCAGAATTGAGTGGCATTGAGTGTCCCATTTACACCGATGTTGAATTTGTCGTTGAACTTAGCTGTAACTACTGCATCGAACTGGTTGGTGACAGATGTGTCGGGGTTTTTTCCTTCCACATAGTTCAGGTAAATTTTTATTTTATCAGTAGGGGCGAAACTGTACTGTGCGATGACAAACTTTTTGTTGATGTGGTCTTCAGCAGGAATCCTGTAATCTGTGGCGTTAGAAACACCAAGCATAAAACTATGTTTGCCTTTTGATACTTCTGCTTTTAAACCTGTATGTGAGAAAGGTCCGTTGGTGAACATATAACTCATGCTGTAGTTCCGGTTAAGTTGCGGGTCAAGCAGTTCGTACCCGACATGTGTGGCCCATGTGCCGGCAGTAAACGTCAGCCAGTCGGTTGGTGAATAACTGATATAGAGTTGTTTAATTGCCTGTGTAATTCCTTCATCAGTGTATGAGAAATCTTTTGCTCTCTGGCCAAATCCAAGATCGGCCACTGCATTAATTTTATCTCCCTTATGTTCTAATTTAACACTTGCCATTCCTAATGAAAAGGCATTGTGTGATTGTGTAAAACTGGTGAGGCTGTTGGCTGTTGATTTAGCAAAATCATATTTGAAATAAACATCAGCAGAACCTGTAATGGTCAGGACTGGCTCTTTTGGAGCTGCTTCCGGAGCAGCAGAAGCTGAGTCGGGGATGGGAGTATAAACAACTGATGCAGTTTGAGAAATTGCGATGTGTGCAGACAGCATGGTTATTGCTGCCACAAAATATTTTTGTAACATTGTAATACATTTTAGATGTTAAGAAAAGGGCACAGCAGGAATAGGCTTTTGCGAGAAGATTATTCCGATTAATGCAGTGCCTTTTTCGATTTTATTTATTTAGGTTAATGGCTGACAGATTTTTCTTCAACTGTTCCATTGTTATGAACCAATAATGTTCCCTGTACGTATTTTTCGTTGTGTTGTGTAGCATCCAGGCCTTCTTCTTCCTCTTCTTCACTTACCCTCATCGGGATTACGAAATTGATAAATTTAAATATGCCATATGAAACTGCAAAGCTGTAAGCAGCCACAATTGCAAGTGCTTTCAACTGGGTAAAGAAGAACTCTGGATTACCATAGAATAATCCTTCCGGGCCGCCTTTTATTCCATGAACAGCGGTGCTGGCGAACACACCTGTAAGCACCATGCCCGTCATGCCACCTAAGCCGTGGCAGGGGAATACGTCCAGTGTATCGTCTAATTTTGATTTCTGTTTGATACTGACAGCAATGTTTGAAACAAGGGCGCCAACCACACCGATGATGATACTTTGGGGGATACCTACATATCCGGATCCGGGAGTAATAGCCACCAGGCCAACAACAGCACCAATACAGAAACCAATAACAGAAGGTTTTTTACCTTTTATTACATCGAAGAACATCCAGGCAAGACCTGCTGCAGAAGCAGCCGTTGTGGTTGTACCTAAGGCGTTAACCGCAAGTGGAGTTGAGCCCACAGCCGAACCGGCATTGAAACCAAACCAGCCGAACCACAATAACCCGGTTCCAATAAGTACATAAGGAACGTTTGCCGGTGGAATTTCCTTTTGCTCAATATGCGACCTTCTTCTTTTCAATACCATTGCTCCTGCAAGCGCAGCACAACCTGCTGTAATATGAACAACTGTACCTCCGGCAAAATCCCAAGCTCCCATTTTTGCCAGAAATCCTTCAGGATGCCAGCTCCAATGGGCAACAGGTGCATATACAAGCAGCGAAAACAGTACTATAAACAGCAGGTAAGATGTAAACCGGATTCTTTCTGCTACAGCACCTACGACCAGTCCGGGAGTGATGATGGCGAACATCAGTTGAAACAGCGAGAACAGGGATAGAGGAATTGTGTTTGCGGCAGGCCAGGCAGCCCCGGATTTCACGCCGTTATAAAAGGCGTAGGTTCCGGGATTACCCAACAGTCCGTTAATGGATTCTCCAAAAGCAAGACTAAATCCACAGGTTATCCAAAGCACTCCAACCACACCGGCGGCAACAGTACTCTTGATCATGGTTGAAATCACATTTTTGCGATGTACCATACCGCCGTAAAAAAAGGCCAGGCCAGGAGTCATCAGGAAAACCAATGCTGTCGAAACAAGCACCCAGGCAATATCAGCTGAACTGTATTGCGGGTCGTTTGGACCTGGTACAAAATCGGCCGCCGGCTTAATAAACATGGCAATTATTGCAACCGCTACTAACAGTACAAATGGCAAGATTTGTTTTGCTTTTCTTCTACTCATGCTTTACAATTTAAAAATATTAATAATGTTGAATAATTATTGTGAAAATACTGTTTAATTAGTATAACACTTGTTAGTTATATAAATATTAATTATATTAATATGAATAAAATGAGAATAATGATTGCTAAATGCAAAAAAATAAGCACTTATCTAAGTGCTTATTTTTTTTAATATCTTGTTTAAAGCAGAATTTCAGAAGAATTGAAGTATTGCATCCTTGGTTTCCAATATTGAAAAATTGTTGTTATTGAGAAACTCATCCACTTTTCTGGCACATTCCCTGCCTTCGCTTATAGCCCAAACTACAAGGCTTTGCCCACGGCGCATATCGCCAGCTGCAAAAACTTTGGAGATATTGGTGCGGTATTCTTTTTCGGTCGCTTTTACGTTACCTCTTTCGTCAAGGTCAATTCCCAGGTCAGAGAGAAGTCCTGTTTGCTGCGGATGCAGAAATCCCATTGCCAGCAATGCCAGTTCACAAGGAATTTCTCTTTCGCTGCCGGATACTTCAACAAAACTTGCAGGGCGGCCATCAACAATCTTCCACTCCAGGTCAACAATTCTGAGTGCTTTCAGATTGCCATTTCCGTCGCCGATAAATTCTTTTGTTGCCACTGCCCATTTTCTGTCGCAACCTTCTTCATGCGAAGTGGTTGTTTTTAACAGCATAGGGTAGGAGGGCCAGGGCATATGATCATTTCTTTCTGACGGCGGTTTAGGCAGCAGTTCAAACTGTGTTACTGATTTTGCACCGTGCCTGTTTGAAGTTCCCACACAATCGCTGCCGGTATCACCACCACCGATAACAACTACATTTTTGCCAGAAGCTTTAACTTCTTTGTCCAGAATATTACTTTCAATTTCTGCATTTGCAAGAAAATCTTTACCGGTAACCCGTTTGTTATTCTGCTTTAAGAAATCCATGGCAAAGTGAACGCCGTTTAATTCCCTTCCGGGATTGTTCAGGTTGCGGGGAACGGTGCTGCCGCCTGCCAGAACAATAGCATTGTATTCTCTGAGTAAATCGTTGATGTTTACATTAACACCAACATTTGCATGGCATTTAAACACCACACCTTCTTCTTCCATTACTGCCACTCTTCTGTCAATCACCCATTTTTCAAGTTTGAAATCTGGAATGCCGTAACGTAATAATCCTCCGGGAGCATCATCTCTTTCAAATACAGTTACTAAATGGCCTGCGTAGTTTAATTGTGCTGCTGCCGCAAGTCCGGCAGGGCCAGAACCAATAACAGCAACTTTTTTCCCTGAACGGAGATTGGGTTTCCTGGGTGTTACAAAACCTTTTTCGAACGCAATCTCGATGATATGTTTCTCAATTTCTTCAATTGTTATCGCAGGCTGGTTGATGCCGAGAACACAGGCGGTTTCGCAGGGAGCGGGGCAGATGCGACCGGTGAATTCAGGAAAATTATTGGTTGAAGAGAGAATATCATATGCCTCTTTCCAATTCTTTTTATTCACGGCATCATTAAATTCCGGTATCACATTTCCCAATGGACATCCGTTATGACAAAATGGAACACCGCAGTTCATACAACGGGCTGATTGCTGATTCAGTTTTTCGTCGCTGAATTTTTCAACAAACTCATTGTAGTGCTTCAAGCGTTGTTCAACCGGCTGCTTGCCCGGGAGTTCTCTGTTATATTCTTTAAATCCTGTTGGTTTGCCCATGAGATGTGAATATGTTAATTAGTTTATTAGAGTTTATCAGTCTGCACTTGCTACGCCTTTGTCTTCGCTGTATTGTTCTTTTGCTGCAACACTTTTTTATAATCTCTTGGAAATACTTTTACGAAGTGTTTTAACTGGTTGTCAAGATCGCCGAGCAGGAATTTGGCCACACTGCTGCCAGTGTAATCATAGTGCTTTTGTATCATGGTAAACAGTTCATTCTTGTCGTTCAGGTCGCACTCATCAAGGTCAACCATTTCCTGGTTACAGTTGTTGGCAAATCTTCCTTTTATATCATATACATATGCGATGCCTCCGCTCATGCCTGCAGCAAAGTTTCTTCCCGTATCTCCAAGAATTACCACCTGGCCGCCGGTCATGTATTCGCAGCCATGGTCGCCGATAGATTCGACAACAACATTTGCTCCGGAGTTTCTTACGCAGAAACGTTCCCCGGCTTTGCCCCTGATAAATGCTTCGCCAGAAGTGGCCCCATAGAATGCCACATTTCCGATGATGCTGTTATCTTCAGGGGTGTATGTCGCTTCTTTTGGAGGATAAATGATGAGCCTGGCACCACTTAGCCCTTTACCGAAGTAGTCATTAGCATCTCCTTCGAGTTCAAGTGTAATACCTTTTGTATTGAAGGCGCCAAAACTTTGCCCTGCAGTGCCGTTGAAATTGAAATGAACAGTATTGTCTGCCAATCCTTCGGCTTTATATTTTTTGGTTATTTCGTTGGAAAGAATAGTGCCTACAGTGCGGTCAGTATTCTTTATTGCAAATGCTGCTGCAACTTTTTCTTTTTTATCAATCGCAGGGGTAGCAGCTTCTAATAATTTCCAGTCGAGGCTATCGGCCAATCCATGGTCTTGCGATTCTGCACAATGCAAAGCTGTGTACATTGAATTGGGTTCTTTATACAGTACAGCAGACAAGTTCAGGTTCATATACTTCCAGTGCTGAATATTTTCCCTTACTTCAAGGTTATCAACCTGACCAATCATTTCGTCAACAGTTCTGAAACCAAGGTCGGCCATAATCTCTCTCAGCTCTTGGGTTATCATTTTAAAGAAGTTCACTACATGGTCAGGGTCGCCTTTAAATCTGCCACGCAGTTCCGGGTCTTGTGTGGCAACCCCTACGGGACAGGTGTTCATGTGGCATTTGCGCATCATAATGCATCCTTCCACAATCAGGGCGGCGGTGGCAATGCCCCATTCTTCAGCACCAAGCAGAGCCGCGACAGCAATATCTCTTCCGGTTTTTAACTGTCCATCAGCCTGCACCACCACACGGCTGCGCAGTTTGTTTTTCACCAGTGTCTGATGCGTTTCTGCAAGTCCCAGTTCCCACGGCAATCCTGCATGTTTAATAGAACTCACCGGTGATGCACCGGTGCCGCCATCATAACCGGCAATCAAAACCACATCAGCTTTTGCCTTGGTAACACCGGCGGCAATTGTACCAACACCGGCTTTACTTACCAGTTTCACACTTATTCTTGCCTGCCTGTTGGCATTCTTTAAATCATAAATCAGCTGGGCAAGGTCTTCAATCGAATAAATGTCATGGTGCGGAGGAGGCGAGATTAATCCCACACCCGGCGTACTGTGTCTTGTTTTGCCAATCCAATCATCCACTTTATGTCCGGGCAATTGTCCGCCTTCACCGGGTTTGGCACCCTGCGCCATTTTAATCTGCAGTTCATCGGCTTCAGTTAAATACAAACTGGTAACACCGAATCTCGCCGAAGCAACCTGCTTTATTGCACTGCGCATGGAATCTCCATTTGGCAATGGCTCATATCTTTTTTCATCTTCACCACCTTCGCCGGTATTGCTTTTTCCTCCCAAGCGGTTCATAGCAATGGCCAGTGTGGTGTGGGCTTCCCATGAAATGGAACCGAAGCTCATTGCACCGGTGGCAAAGCGTTTATAAATTTTTTCTGCTGACTCCACTTCATCAATACTGATGGATGGTCTGTTTTTTCTGAACTGGAACAGGCTGCGAAGTGTACAGGCTTTTTCGCTTTGGTCGTTAACGGATTTTGAATATTTTTTAAAAGTAGCGTAGTCATTCATTTTAGTTGCATGCTGCAACAGGTGAATGGTTTGCGGATTGAACAGGTGAAATTCTCCCTTTCTCTTCCACTGATAAATACCGCCAACAGGGAGTCGATCAGCCGGAATATCTTTTTTGCTGAAAGCGAAGTAATGTTTGGCAAGAACTTCCCGGGCAATTTCATCTAATCCCATTCCTTCTATCCGGGAAGTTGTGCCGGTAAAATACTTGCTCACCACATCTTTGTTCAATCCAAGTATTTCAAAAATCTGGGCTCCCTGGTATGACTGCAATGTGGAGATGCCCATTTTTGAGAATACTTTAAGCAATCCGTCATTTACTGCTTTGATGTAGTTCTTCTTTAACTCATCTTCTGTTAAGGTAGTTTGCAGTTTACCTGTTTCCAATAAGTCTCTTATTGAAGACATGGCGAGGTAAGGGTTGATTGCTGTTGCACCGAAGCCAATAAGACATGCGAAATGATGCACTTCCCAAACATCTCCGGCTTCAACAATAATACCTACCTGGCCTCTCATGCCTTTGCGGATAAGGTGGTGATGTATGGCCGATGTTGCCAGTAGTGATGGAATAGGAGCATGGTTGGAGTCAATAGCCCTGTCCTGAAGTATCAATACTTTAAAACCATCCTCTACTGCATCCACAGCATATTGGCAGATTCTGTCCAGACCTCTTTTCAAAGAACCCGGTTTGCCATCAGCACGGAAATAACATTGAATTGTTTTTGATGTAAACAAGCCTGTATCAATACTCCTGATTTTTTCCAGTTCATAATTACTCAGCACCGGATGCTTGAGTGCCACACTGTGACAGGTAAGCGGATCTTCGACAAGCAGGTTGCCATTATTGCCGGCAAATGTTGCCAGCGACATTACCAGCCTTTCACGAATGGGATCAATCGGCGGATTGGTTACCTGTGCAAACAATTGCTTGAAATAACTGCTAAGGTGCTGCGGCTGGTCGCTTAAGACAGCCAGCGGCACATCAGTTCCCATCGAACCAATAGGTTCTTTTCCTTCGAGTGCCATTGGTGCAATGATGGTATCGAGGTCTTCGGTGGAGAAGCCAAATGTTTTCTGGTATTTAAATACCTGTTCATGCTCCAGGTGTGTGAACATGATTCTTGGCTGAGGCAATTCCTCAAGCCTGATTTTATATTTATTCAACCATTCGCCATATGGTTTTTGAGAACAGATGTCTTTCTTCAAATCTTCATCACTAATGATTTTTCCTTTTTCCATATCCACCACAAACATCTTTCCGGGTTGTAAACGGCCTTTCTCCAGGATAAGTGCCGGGTCAACAGGTAATGCTCCGGTTTCAGACGCCATGATGACACGGTCATCTTTCGTAACGCAATATCTTGACGGACGAAGACCGTTCCTGTCTAATGTAGCACCAATTATTTTTCCATCAGTAAATGAAATAGAAGCTGGCCCGTCCCACGGTTCCATAAAGCAGGAATGGAACTCATAAAATGCTTTTTTCACCGGGTCCATCTCATCATGTCCATCCCATGCTTCCGGTATCAGCATCATCATTACATGTGGTAAGGAGCGGCCTGTGAGAGTTAACAGTTCAATCATGTTATCCAGGCAGGCAGAATCACTTTGTCCTTCCGTAACGATTGGCAGCAGCATTTCCATTTCTTCATGAGTGAAATATGGAGATGTGAATCCTTTTTCGCTTGTTTTGAGCCAGTTTAAATTTCCTTGCAGGGTATTAATCTCTCCGTTGTGTGCAATAAAACGGAAAGGCTGTGCCAGTTTCCAGGAAGGAAAAGTATTGGTGGCAAATCTCGAGTGTACCAGACCAAATGCACTTACTACCCGTTTATTACTTAGATCTGGAAAATATTGTCTTACCTGGTGGCTGGTTAATTGCCCTTTGTAAACAATTGTTTTGTAAGAAAGGGATGCGATGTAAAAACCTATTTCGTCTTTCCTTACTGTGTTATTGATGATATGAGAAGCATAATTACGCAGTATGAAAAGTTTTCTTTCAAACTCGTCAGGGTTTGAAATATGATCGGGGCAGGCAACAAAGATCTGTTCAATCTCCGGTTCTACGCTTAAAGCTGTTGGGCCAATGCCTTCTGTGTTAACAGGAACTTTTCTGTAAGTAAGTACTTCAATGCCTAATTTTTCAGCAGTGCGGTTCAGGATTTCACGGCATTCTTCTCTTGACCGGATTTCCTTTGGAAAGAAAACCATACCTGCTGCATATTTTCCGAAAGATGGCAGGTGTACTCCTGATTTCAAACATTCGTCAAAGAAAAACTCATGCGGTGTCTGAATCATAATGCCGGCTCCATCACCGGTATTATTCTCACAGCCACAGGCACCACGGTGTTCCATATTTTCCAATACAGTCAGTGCATCAGAAATATGCTGGTGCGACTTATGTCCTTTTATATTTGCAACAAATCCGATGCCGCATGCATCATGCTCAAAAGAAGGATGATATAATCCCTGGTTGCCTGCCATGTAGTAAATGTTAGTTTTAAATAATACAGCCGTTAACTCAATTTCATACAGCAAGCAAACGACTGAAAATACAAATTAGCTTTCAAACGGATACCAGTTTTTCAAAGCAATTATCCACACATTGTGTGGACAGGGTTTCTAAATTAAATAGCCAAACAGTTGATCGTTCTTGTTTATTTCCGAGAACCCAATATTTGAAGTCCTCATCTTTTGCAATAGCAAATCATAATCCGTACGGCTTTGCAACTCAATGCCAACTAATGCCGGTCCATTCTCTTTGTTTGTTTTCTGCATATATTCAAAACGGGTTATGTCATCTGTAGGGCCGAGTACGTTGTTTACAAATTCTTTCAAAGCTCCGGGACGCTGCGCAAAACTGATAAGGAAATAATGTTTCAATCCTTCATATTGGAGGCTTCGTTCCTTTATTTCCTGCATCCTGTCAATGTCGTTGTTGCTGCCGCTTACGATGCAAACAACATTTTTTCCTTTTATTTCGTCAGCATAATCATCCAGGGCGGCGATGGATAGTGCTCCTGCAGGCTCAGCTACAATAGCATCCTCGTTATACAATTTGAGTATAGTTGTACATACCTTTCCTTCAGGTACCAGGTGCATATCATCCAGCACTTCTTTGCAGATGTCAAAGGTTAAGTTGCCAACTCTTTTTACTGCTGCTCCATCTACAAACCTGTCAATAGAATCAAGCGTAACCGGATAGCCATTTTTAAGTGCTTCAAACATGGCCGGGGCACCTTCAGGTTCCAGACCTATCAGTTTGGTCTTTGGTGAATAAGTTTTAAAATAAGAGCCAACACCGGCACTTAGGCCTCCGCCACCAACAGGGATAAAGAGATAATCAAGGCCTCCTCCATCTCCTCCGAAGGAGGAGGGCAGGTCGTTTAACTGCTCAATTATCTCAACGCCAACTGTTCCCTGTCCTTCAATTATTTTATAGTCATCAAAAGGGGGTATAAAAGTCATCTTGTTTTCTTCTGTATATTTCTTTGCGGCAATAGCACAATCATCAAAGGTGTCACCCACAAGGATTGTCTCTATGTTTTCTTCACCAAACATACTTACCTGGTTTACCTTTTGCTTTGGCGTAATCACAGGCATAAACACAACACCTTTTGCTTTCAGTTTCCGGCAACTGTATGCAAAGCCCTGTGCATGGTTTCCGGCACTGGCACATACGACACCTTTTTCAAGTTGTTCTTTTGGCAATGTGCTCATCATGTTATAGGCTCCCCGCAGTTTATAGCTGCGTACCACCTGGAGATCTTCCCTTTTCAGATAAACATTGCAGCCGTACTTTTTGGAAAGCCGGGTATTGCGTTGTAATGGAGTTTTGTGCACTACTTTTTTCAAACGCAATGCTGCAGCGATGAAATCCAATGATGTATTATTTGTTGTTGAGCTCATTTCAATTATGTTTTCTACAATGACTGCAAGCTTTTTCAGGACTGGCAGTCTTTGCAGAATGATTTTATATCACAGCTTAAGCTTTTGAAGGCTGATTCTCCGGACGAAGAGAACGAACTGTTTTTCCGGCTTGCCACAATTCACTTTCACGCAGCTCTTTTAATTCTTCTTCCAGTTTTTCACGGTAGTCTGCTTTGCTGTTACTGTCAATAGAACGCTGTGATTCTTTGCCAGTGGCTACACTGTCGTATAATTCATTAAACACAGGTGCAGTAGCATCCCGGAATTTTTTCCACCAGTCTAAGGCACCACGTTGTGCAGTGGTTGAGCAGTTGGCATACATCCAGTCCATACCGTTTTCGGCTACCAATGGCATTAATGATTGTGTGAGCTCTTCCACCGTTTCATTAAATGCTTCCGAAGGAGAGTGGCCTCTTTCACGCAATACCTGGTATTGTGCTGCGAAAATGCCTTGTATGGCCCCCATCAAAGTGCCTCTTTCACCAGTAAGGTCGCTGTACACTTCTTTTTTGAAATCGGTTTCAAACAAGTAACCGCTTCCCACTGCAATCCCCAGCGCAATGACACGGTCAAAAGCTTTTCCTGTTGCATCCTGGAAAATGGCATAGGAACTGTTAAGTCCACGGCCTTGCAGGAACATTCTTCTTAGAGAAGTACCACTGCCTTTCGGTGCCACTAAGAATACATCAACATCTTTGGGAGGAACGATGCCGGTTTGTTCATTGAAAGTTATGCCAAAGCCATGTGAGAAATATAAGGCTTTACCTGGCGTCAAATGCTTTTGAACAGTTGGCCATAATGCGATTTGTGCAGCATCGCTTAACAGATAGCAAATGATAGTTCCTTTTTGCAGGGCTTCCTCAATTTCAAATAAAGTTTCGCCGGGCACAAATCCGTCAGCGATAGCTTTGTCCCATGTCTTAGAGTTTTTTCTCTGACCTACTATTACATTAATTCCATTGTCTTTTTGGTTTAATGCCTGGCCGGGGCCCTGCACACCATAACCGATAACAGCCACAGTTTCATTTTTGAGCACTTCCTGTGCTTTGCTTAGCGGGAACTCTTCCCTGGTTACTACGTTTTCTTCAACGCCGCCGAAATTTAATTTTGCCATGATTATCTGTTTTGTATTTGTTTTAGTGATTGTTTACATTGAAAACACTTTTTCATTTTCATTTAGAAACTCATTTTCTATTGCCTCCTCACCTGGTTCTTTCATCTCAAATTCTTTTAGTCTTTCATGGAACCTGTTACTGCCTTTGATAATGCCCACACGGCCCGTTCTTACAAACTCTATGAGGCCGTAAGGTTCCAGCACTTTAATCAGTGCTTCAGTTTCTTCCCGGTGACCCGCAACTGCGAAAACGGTATAGTCTTTTCTGATGACTACTGTGTGTGCTCCATTTTCCCTCAATAGCCTTTCTACTTTTACTTCAGATGCGATAATGTCAGTTGGCACCTTGTACAATGCCAGTTCCTGCCAAACGATTTCGTTTTCGGTATTGTAATATGCTTTTAGCACATCCACCTGTTTTTCAATCTGCCTGCACAGCTTTCTCACAACGTCTTCATATTCGTTAATGACGATAGTAAAACGGTGTACACTGTCCACCTCGGTAGGGGAAGTGTTCAGGCTGTCTATATTAATTTTTCTTCTGGAGAAGATAATGGCAATACGATTCAGTAAACCAACATGGTTCTCCGTATAAACTGTAATTGTAAACTCTTGTTTGTTCATCTTCTGCAATTGAATAGTTTAAATTTCTTCTTTACTTAAAACGATTTCTGCAACCCCACGTCCCTGTGGCACCATCGGGAAAACATTGTTTTCCTTGCCAACCATCACTTCCAGCAGGAATGTGCCATCGGAGTGAAGCAGTTCTTTTATTGCTTCTTTTAAATCTTTCCTTTCTGAAATGCTTTTACCGGGAATGCCAAAACCTTTTGCCACCTGTACAAAATCCGGGCTTTGAATATCTACAAACGAATATCTTTTTTCATGGAATAGTTGCTGCCACTGCCTCACCATACCTAAAAAATTATTATTGAGGATAAGCAATTTTACATTTGGTTTAAACTGCATGATAGTGCCCAATTCCTGGATAGTCATCTGAAAGCCGCCATCTCCAATTATCGCTACAACAGTTCTGTCTGGTGCGCCATAGCTGGCACCTATTGCAGCAGGTAACGCATAGCCCATTGTTCCCAACCCACCGCTGGTAATATTACTTTTACTATGATTGAACTTTGCATAACGGCAAGCCACCATCTGGTGTTGTCCAACATCTGTAACGATGATAGCATCACCGCTGGTTTGTTCATTCAGGGTTTTTATCACTTCACCCATGGTAAGTATTTCGCCGGTTGGGTTCAGTTCATCCTGAATTACTTTTTCTTCTTCTTTTTGCCTGTATTGTTCAAATTTTTGCAGCCATTGCGGATATACTTTTTGCTCAATTAAGCCAGTAAGCATTGGCAGCGTTTCTTTGCAATCACCCCATACTGGCACATCGGCTTTTACATTTTTGTCAATTTCAGCGGGGTCAATATCAAGATGAATGACTTTTGCCTGCTTGGCATATTTATCCAAACGTCCTGTTACACGGTCATCGAAACGCATACCGATTGCAATCAGCACATCACATTCATTGGTTAATACATTCGGACCATAATTGCCATGCATACCCAGCATTCCCATTGCCAGCGGATGACTAGTGGGAATAGCACTCATGCCCATTATCGTCCATGCAGCGGGAATACCAGCTTTCTCAATAAATGCTGTAAATTCCTTTTCTGCTTTGCCGAGAATAACTCCCTGGCCGAAGATGACGAACGGTTTCTCTGCTGCATTAATCAGCTTTGCTGCTTCTTCAATATACTCTTTACGAACGATTGGCTTGGGACGATAGCTGCGGATATGTTCACATTTCTCGTAGCCGGAATATTCAAACAATTGCAACTGGGCATTCTTGCTGATGTCAACAAGTACAGGCCCGGGCCTTCCGCTATTGGCAATATAAAAAGCCTTTGCAAGTACATGCGGGATTTCATTAGCATCTGTCACCTGGTAATTCCATTTTGTAACAGGAGTTGTAATGTTGATTACATCAGTTTCCTGGAAAGCATCTGTGCCCAGCAGGTGTGCAAATACCTGTCCTGTTATACAAACAACAGGAGTGGAGTCAATCATGGCATCTGCCAAACCTGTTACTAGGTTAGTAGCGCCGGGGCCACTTGTAGCAAATACAACACCTGTTCTTCCGCTAGACCTTGCATAGCCTTGAGCAGCATGAATAGCTCCCTGCTCATGACGGACCAATATGTGTTTCAGTTTGTCGTTGTAATCATATAACGCATCATATATAGGCATGATAGCTCCACCAGGATACCCGAAGATAGTATCCACCCCCTCGGCAATCATTGCTTCTAATACTGCTAAAGAACCACTTATGCCCCCATCCCCTGAAGGGGAGATTGCAGGTGTCTTTTTTTCTGCTGCTGCTTTCATATTCTGTATTGTCTCCATAATCATTTGCTTTTGTGAACATTTTTAACTTTAGGAATTTCATGTCCTGAGTCCCCTTTAGGGGACAGGGGCATTATTCGTCTGTTACACATCCCTGATCTGCAGGTTTCACTGTCTTGGCATATTTATACAGGATACCTTTTGTAGCTTTCAGTTCAGGCTGCTGCCAGTTCTTTTTTCGTTTTGCAATTATTTCATCACTCACTTTCAAATTGATGGTATTATTGATAGCATCAATTTCGATAGTGTCATTATCTTCTACGAGGGCAATAAGTCCGCCATCAAAAGCTTCGGGTGTGATATGGCCCACAACAAAACCATGTGTGCCACCGCTAAAACGTCCGTCTGTAATTAATGCAACTGATTTACCAAGGCCTGCACCAATAATTGCACCAGTTGGCTTCAGCATCTCAGGCATTCCCGGGGCACCCTTAGGACCTATGTATCGTATAACCACAACATCGCCGGCTTTAACTTTTCCTGATGCGATGCCATCAATAAAATCTTTTTCTCCATTAAAAACTCTGGCTGTTCCTTCAAACCGTTCACCTTCTTTTCCGCTTATTTTGGCAACACTTCCTTTTTCGGCAAGATTACCATACAGGATTTGCAGGTGCCCCGTTTTCTTCAATGGTTGTTCTAACGGGTGAATAATGTCCTGGGCTGTAAAATCTAAATCCGGGACACCTGCCAAATTCTCTGCAACCGTTTTTCCGGTTACTGTCAAACAATCGCCATGCAGTAAATTATTTTTTAGGAGGTATTTCATCACGGCCGGAACACCGCCATGTTTGTGTAAATCTTCCATCAGGTGTTTTCCTGATGGTTTAAAGTCGGCTAATACCGGAACCTTATCGCTTATTTTTTGAAAATTATCCTGAGTTAAATCCACTCCCACACTTTTTGCAATTGCAATCAGGTGCAGCACAGCATTAGTGCTTCCTCCCAATACCATTACAACTGTTATCGCATTCTCAAATGCTTTTAGTGTCATGATGTCTTTAGGAGTAATATTCTTTGCAAGCAGGTTCTTAATAGCTTCACCAACTGCCGCACATTCCTTTTGTTTCTCCTCACTGATTGCAGGATTAGAGGAAGAGAAAGGCAGACTCATTCCCATTGCTTCAATCGCTGAGGCCATTGTATTTGCAGTGTACATACCACCGCAGGCACCTGCGCCGGGACAGGAGTGCTTTACAATTCCCTGAAAATCGCCTTCGCTTAGTTTACCGGCAATTTTTTGTCCCAATGCTTCAAAGGCACTTACAATGTTCAGGTCTTCGCCTTTATAATGACCAGGGGCAATCGTTCCGCCGTACAGCATAATGGCCGGACGATTAAGCCTTCCCATTGCTATTACAGATCCAGGCATATTTTTATCACAACCGGGTATGGCGATCAATGCATCGTAATATTGTGCCCCGGCATTTGTTTCGATACTGTCAGCAATTACATCACGGCTTACAAGACTGTACCTCATACCATCTGTTCCCATACTGATACCATCACTCACACCGATTGTATAAAAACGCAAACCCAATAAACCTTCTGTGGCGTTCACACTGTCTCTTACATTAGTGGCGAGATCGTTCAGGTGCATATTGCAGGGATTGCCATCCCATCCCATACTAACAATACCAACCTGGGCTTTATTGAAATCTTCTTCTTTAAAGCCAATAGCATAGTACATAGCCTGAGCAGCTGGCTGAGTTGGGTCCTGCGTAAGTACTTTTGAATATTTATTTAAATCACTCATACCGTTTCAGATAATTTTATATTTCGCTTTCGGTTACTTTTTGTTTGTATCTCTCTTGTATTTTCCGGCTCAGCGTATCATTCCATAGTGCCGGAAAAACTGTATCATCCAGGCTCTCCCAGCCGATAACTTCAGCAGCAGTTCCACAGAAGAAAGCAGCCTCTGCGGCTTTTAATTCACTTGCAGAAACTGTTTTTTCTACAACCTGGATAGATAATTCAGTACATATTTCCAGTACAGTTTCTCTAGTAATTCCGGGCAAGATATTACCGGTGGCCGGTGTAAAAAGAGTGCCTCCTTTTTCATAAAACACATTGGCTCCGGGGCCTTCAGCAACAAACCCATTCATATCAGAAAGCAAGGCTTCATCAAATCCATTCGCTTTAGCCTCCTGGCTGGCGAGAATGGAGTTTACATAATGACCGCCAGCCTTGGCTGTAATTCTAAAACCTTTTGGATTGGGGCGCTGAAAAGAACTTGACATCACCCTTAATAACTTTTCTCCCAGAAATGGCTGCATTTCCCACACTTCAATTACAATAAAAGATTCTTTATTTTGAACGAAACTCATATTCGCCGGAGCATAGATTAATGGCCGGATATAAGCATCGCTGAGTTGATTTCTTTCTAACAACTCGTAGGTAATTGAAATCAGGTTTTCTGTTTCCCATTTATAGGGCATATTCAGTGCATCGGCAGATTGCTTAAGTCTGTCGTAATGTTCAGTGGCTTTAAATATCCTTGTGCTGCCGCTGCTCGTTTTATAAGAGCGGATACCTTCAAATACGGAATATCCATAGTGCAGGCTCTGGCTATAGAAATCCATCTTGGCATCTGCAGCTTTAATAAATCCGCCGTTAAGGTATAAGACTGTATGTTCGTTATAATATGCCATTCATTTTTTTAATTAAAAAGAAACCCGCCTTTTTTGGAGGCGGGTTGCTGTATATTTTGATTTTTTAGTTTTATCATGCACCACCTCCGTTTGAAGAAGATATAATAATCACCACCACAATAATAATTGCGGCAACAGAGGTAATGACATTATATGTACTATTCTTCAACATGAAGGATGTATGTGTTGTAAATATACACCCGCCGTTTCAAAAAAAGAACTCAGCAAGCAATTATTTTAAGGTATATGGTAAAAGGTATGAGGGAAAAGGGGTTTACGATTGTTTGTATTCCTTCTGCCTTAAGCCTTCTAACTTATATTATCGTTGACTTCCTTAATTCAATGTTTTCATTATTAACCGGCCCGGAAATTTTACCACACACAAAATCACTGATCAGTTCACCAATCGTTGAAGTGAAGTAAAAATTAACAGGGTCAATATCTTTTGTTACAAATGAATTCAGCAATGTCCAGTTCACAGCATCACGGACTACCTGCGCCTCATCTTTCATCTCTAAATGGTCAAGTAACATGGCTGCCGACAAAATAGAACCAATAGGATTGGCGATATCTTTTCCAGCAGCTTGCGGATAAGAACCGTGTATTGGTTCAAACAGTGCAGAACCTTTGCCAATAGATGCTGAAGGTAATAAACCGAGAGAGCCACTTATTACACTGGCTTCATCGCTCAATATATCTCCAAACATGTTCTCTGTGAGAATTACATCAAACTGTTTCGGGTTGACAATAATCTGCATGGAAGCATTATCTACAAACATATAATCAACAGCCACATCAGGAAACTGTGGTGCCAGTTCCTGAACCACTTTTCTCCACAGTCTCGATGTTTCAAGTACATTGGCTTTGTCAACTAATGTCAGTTTCTTTTTTCTTCTTTGCGCATGTTGAAAAGCCAGTTTGGCTATGCGTTCAATTTCTTCACGGCTGTAAGAACAATCATCAAGGGCATAAGAGCCGTCAGCAGCGGTTTCTTTTTTGCCAAAATAAATACCGCCGGTCAGTTCTCTGTAAATAACAAAATCCACACCTTCAATATGTTTGCTCTTTAATGGAGAGAGGTGGAATAATGATGAGTATGTGCTTACCGGCCTTATATTGGCAAATAGCTGTAATGATTTACGCAGTTTGAGTAATCCTTGTTCAGGTCTTACTTTGGCTGTAGGGTCGTTGTCGTATTTAGGATGACCAATGGCGCCGAAAAGAATTGCATCACTGTTCAGGCAGGTTGTAATTGTTTCTTCAGGCAGGGGATTGCCAGTTTTATCAATAGCATCTGCTCCCATCAGGCAATAGCTGTATTCAAATTCATGTTTAAATGTTTCAGCTACAGCATTCAATACCCGAATGGCCTGTTTGGTAACTTCCGGGCCAATGCCATCACCTTCAATAACTGCAATTTTCTTTTTCATATTAACGATTATCCTCTTTGCGTTTCAAATTTTTCTATATCTTCTTTTATACTTAATAAATAATCAATATCGTCATACCCGTTCAGTAAACAGGTTTTCTTATAACTATTGATTTCAAAAAAATCAGATTCTCCTGTTGAATTGATTGTAATTGTTTGTTTCTCCAGGTTAACCGTTAGTGTTTCCTCATTTGAGAGTGAAAAAATCTTTTGAAGAAAGTTTTCACTTACCTGCACGGGGAGTACGCCGTTGTTCAGTGCATTGTTTCTGAAAATGTCCGCAAAAAAACTGGAGACAACCACTTTGAAACCATAATCGGCTAATGCCCATGCTGCATGCTCTCTCGAGGAGCCACAACCAAAATTTTTCCCGGCAACAAGAATTTCTCCGGCGTACTGTGACTGATTAAGGGGAAAATCTACTTTTGGGTTTGATTCATCATCATTCTCATACTTCCAGTCACGGAAAAGATTCTTGCCAAAGCCTTCTTTGGTTGTAGCCTTTAAGAAGCGGGCAGGTATAATCTGATCAGTATCGATATTCTCGATATTTACCGGGACAAATCTGGATACAAAGCCTCCCTGCCCTCCGAAGGAGGGTTCTGGATTTCCGCTATTTTGGGAATGCTTAATACTATTCGACAATTTACTCGTACTATTCATAAATACTTTCCAAATTTTAGGATTCTAAAGCCCTCCTTCGGAGGGGTTGGGGAGGCTTCTTGGGTCTGTTACAACTCCTGTTATGGCTGCCGCCGCCGCTGTAAGCGGACTGGCCAATAATGTTCTGGCACCGGCACCTTGCCGTCCTTCAAAGTTTCTGTTGCTGGTGCTGATGCAGTATTTGCCAGCAGGTATCTTGTCTTCATTCATACCCAGACAAGCAGAACATCCTGGTTGGCGGAGCATGAAGCCAGCTTCTTCAAATATTTTATCAATGCCTTCTTTTACTGCCTGTGCCTCTACCTGCTTGCTGCCCGGAACAATCCACACTTCCACATCATCAGCTTTTTTCTTTCCTTTTACAAACGCTGCTACCAGCCTCAAATCTTCAATTCTTGAATTGGTACAACTTCCAATAAACACATAATCTATTTTTTGCCCTTTGATGGCTGATCCCTGCTGCAGTCCCATATATGCCAGCGATTTGCTCAGGCCGGATTTATCACTCTCATTAATTGTTTCTGTTGTAGGAATAGTTTCTGTGACACCAATTCCCATTCCTGGATTGGTGCCATAGGTAATCATGGGTTCAATATCTTCTGCCTTAAAATGATATTCTTTATCAAAAACTGCATCCTTATCGCTATATAATGTTTTCCAATAGGTCAAAGACTTTTCCCAATGTTCCCCTTTAGGGGATAGGGGTTTTCCTTTAATGTATTCAAACGTTGTTTCATCAGCCGCAATCAGGCCACAGCGGCCACCCATTTCAATACTCATATTGCAAATGGTCATTCTTGCTTCCATACTTAAAGAACGGATAGCAGAACCGGCAAACTCCACTGCATAACCTGTTGCTCCGCTGGCAGTAATTTTTGATAAGATGTACAGAACAATATCTTTTGACACAACACCTTTACTGAGTTCGCCATCAACAGTTATACGCATCAGTTTGGGTTTGCTTTGCAGCAAACACTGTGTGGCCATCACCATTTCCACTTCGCTGGTACCAATTCCAAAAGCGATGGAGCCAAAAGCTCCGTGAGTGGAAGTGTGGCTGTCACCGCAAACTATCGTCATGCCGGGTTGGGTTACTCCGAGTTCAGGGCCTATCACATGCACAATACCCTGAAAGGGATGTCCAAGACCGAATAATTCAATATTGTGTTCTGTGCAGTTCTTAACCAATGTTTCTACCTGCTTGCGGCTCAGTTCTTCTTTAATAGGCAGGTGCTGGTTCAGCGTAGGTACATTGTGGTCGGCTGTGGCCACCACCTGCTTTGGCCGGAACACTTTTATGCCACGGTTGTTTAAGCCGGTAAATGCCTGCGGACTTGTTACTTCATGAATAAAATGCCTGTCGATGTATAATACAGAAGGGCCATCGTCAATAGTTTTAACGATATGCTTTTCCCATATTTTCTCAAATAATGTTTTTGCCATAATCTTATGCTGCTGCTACTTTCCGGTATTCTTTTGCAATAGTTTCAAGGTCGGTGTCTTCTACTTCCTTTTTTATATCCGCCACTTTTAAAAACTCGTTGTACAACACATCCACATCGTTTCTGTCAAACTGGAAACCCAGTTTCTGAAAACGATAGGCAAGGGCACTGCGGCCACTTCTGGCTGTCAGTACAATTTTAGAACTGTCTGCACCTACTTCCTCAGGTGCGATGATTTCATAAGTCTGGGCATCTTTCAAAAAGCCATCCTGGTGTATGCCTGATGAGTGGGAGAAGGCATTGCTGCCTACAATCGCTTTGTTTGGCTGCACCGGCATCCGCATTGTATCAGATACAAGACGGCTTATCGGGTTTAACTGTTCCGATTTGATAGTGGTGAACAGTCCCAGGTCTTTATGCTGTTTTATTATCATAGCCACTTCTTCCAGCGATGTATTACCAGCCCTTTCGCCCAGGCCATTAATGGTACATTCAATTTGTCTTGCTCCGGCAATCACACCGGCAATAGAATTGGCAGTTGCCAGGCCCAAATCATTATGACAGTGACAGGAGATTACTGCTTTATCAATATTCGGTACGTTATTTACTAAGTAGGCAATTTTCTGGCCGTACTGATACGGCAGGCAGTAGCCGGTAGTATCCGGAATATTAACTGTGGTGGCTCCTGCTTTTATCACTGCTTCAATTACTCTTGCCAGGTAGGCATTATCAGTTCTTCCGGCATCTTCGGCATAAAACTCCACATCGTCTGTAAAGTTCCTGGCCCATTTTACACATTGAATAGCTCTTTGGAGAATCTCATCCTGAGTGGAGTTGAACTTAGCCTTAATATGCAAATCGGAAGTGCCAATGCCGGTATGGATTCTTGGTCTTACTGCATATTTTAGTGCCGCTGCGGCAACCTCAATATCTTTCTGGACAGCACGGCTCAGGCCGCATACAGTCGCATTTTTTATATTCTTTGCTATCTGGCTAACTGATTCAAAGTCGCCAGGAGAAGAAATAGGGAAACCAGCTTCAATAATATCTACACCTAAGTTTTCCAGTTTCAAGGCCAGTTCCAGCTTTTCTTTTGTATTAAGTTTACAGCCCGGCACCTGCTCGCCGTCGCGGAGGGTGGTATCAAAAATGAAGACTTTTCCGTTTGCCATAATTAATTGATAATTTGGGATATAAAAAAAGCAGGCTGCTTATTTTTGTGCCAGTCCCGGAACATCGTTTAGAAAAACATTGTAGCAGAACGGGCATGCTTGCTTGCTATTAATTCATTCAATAAACAACCTGCGTGGCTAAATTAACTTTATAGGTGGGGCCGGTAAAAACAAAATAGGGTGTATTTTACACTTTATAAACCGGGGTTAACCCGCTGAAAGCCTCTCCTGTATTGTGTTTTGCAAAAACTGAATTACGATGCCTAACCGCTCTGCCGATAACCTGTTTCAGCTTATTAAATCTCTTGAAAAAGGGGAGAAGCGGAATTTTAAGCTCTATGTAAAGCGAAACACCGGGACGGATGACCTCAAGATCATCCAGCTGTTTGATGCGCTGGATAAGATGAACGATTACGACGAGCCGCTGCTGCTAAAAAAAGCAAAAGGGGTAACCAAGCAGCAACTTTCCAATCTGAAGGCGCATTTGTACAAACAAATCCTTTCCAGCCTGCGGCTGATAAGTGAGGAAGACAATATTGACATCCGGCTGCAGGACCTTATGGGGCAGGCCCGCATTCTTTACAACAAAGGGCTTTATATGCAAAGTCTGAAGGTCCTCGAACGGATGAAAGACATGGCCCGCACTTACCAGCAGCTTACCTACTGGCAGCAGGCTTTGTTTTTCGAGAAAAGGATAGAAACACTCTATATAACCCGCAGTATGCAGGACAGGGCCGACCTCCTTTCTGCCGAATCGGACATGGTGGGTAACCAGATTGTACTGGTAAATAAGCTCTCCAATCTTTCTCTTCAGTTATATAGCTGGTATATACAACACGGCCATGCCCGCAACGAGAAAGATGTAAAAAGCATCAGGGCTTTCTTTGATATTAATCTTCCTGCTGAAGCACAGCAGGCTTCTGGTTTTTACGACAGGCTCTACCTGTATCAGTGCTATGTTTGGTATGCCTTTATCCGGCAGGATTTCCTTCAGTTTTACCGGTATTCGCAAAAATGGGTCGATATTTTCAACCTGTACCCGGCGCTTATAAAGCAGGAGGCAGCCAATTATATAAAGGGTATGCACAACCTGATGACGGCACATTTTAACCTGCTGCAGCATGATAAGCTGGCCGAAACCATCAGAATATTTGAACACTTTGTAAAGCAAAAGCACCTGCAGGAAAACGAGAACAACCGCCTGCTGGCCTACCAGTATTTATACACTGCCCGCATCAATCTCTATTTTCTTCAGGGCAATTTCAGTAAAGGGTTAAGACTGGTTCCCTTCCTGGAAGAGATGCTTAAAAAATATTCTCTGTATCTTGATTATCACAGGGTTTTAGTGTTTTACTATAAAATTGCTTCACTTTACTTTGGCAGTGGCAACGATGAAAAAGCAATTGATTACCTCAACAGGATTATTAACCAGAAAGGCGACCTGCGTATTGATTTGCAATGCTATGCCCGGTTGCTCCACCTGATTGCCCACTACGAACTGGGCAACTTCGACCTGCTCGAGTACCTTATAAAATCGGTGTACCGCTACATGTCGCGGATGCAGAATATGAGCCGGGTTGAAGAGGAGATGTTTGCCTTCCTGCGCCGTTCCTTCAGGGTGGGGGCACATGCCCTGCGGCCCGAGTTCGAAAAGCTGTTACACAAGCTCAGAAAATACGAAGGCAATCCGCTGGAGGCAAGGGCCTTCGCTTATCTCGATGTTATCTCCTGGCTCGAAAGCAAAATAAGCGGGGTAAATGTGCAGGACATCATCCGTGAGAAATACCTGCAGGGCGGCCACGGCCACAAGCTTAGATAAAATTGGGCAACCAAGGGCAAACCAATCAACCTTCCCCTTGTCATTCCGGACTTGCTCCGGAACCTCCTTCTTGTCATTCCGACCCTTCCCTTGTCATTTCGACGAAGGAGGAATCTCTCCCCGTCATGCCCGGCAGCCACCTGTCATTCCGGGCTTGACCCGGAACCTCCTCTTTGTCATTTCGACGAAGGAGGAATCCCCCTCTGTCACCCTGAGCTCCGCCTTGCTGCGTGTCCCCACGCAGCATATGCTTTCAAAAAAACCTGTCTTTCCTCTGTGCCTTAATCCGTGTATTCTGTGGTTAGTCTTTTATATTCTGTGGTTATTCGTTATGTTGTCCTTGCACCTGCCAGACGGCAGTCAGGGTCACATTTCTTACAAAATAACCACCCAAATCCCCCTTTTTCACCTAACTCCCTCATTTTCATTCAACCGGAACGACTTTGCTCGCCACCGGAACAACTTTGTTCGTCGCTGGAAAGACTTTGTCTGCCGCCGGAACGACTTTGTTCATTCACGGAAGAGCTTTAACTGTTACCGGAAGGACATTGTCTGTCACCAGAATGACTTTGTTTGTCACCGGAACGACTTTGATTGTCGCCGGAAGAACATTGACTGCCACTGGAAGAGCTTTGTCAATCGCCGGAAGCGTATCTGTTGCCTTCGGAAGCGCATTGTTCGTCACCGGAAGAACTTTGTCTGTCACCGGAAGCGTTTTGTTCGTCACCGGAACGGCTTTGATTGTTGCCGGAACAACATTGTCTGCAACCGGAAAGACTTTAAATCTTTTCGGGAAGCATACATCTCTCACCGGAAGAATATTACGCCGCTGTTGGTCTTGCGTGTAGCCAGGCGGGCAGCCAAGAGACCAACACCACAACGATGCAAACTCTCCCCGGTTCACTACAGTATTTAATAAATGTTCGCCCCGGCATCTCCCATACTGGTATTTGTGCAGGCCGGGACGCTGGTATTTAAATACTTCCTGCAATGGCTTTCGATCTAGTCTTTCTTCTGTGCCTCAATCCGTGTTATCTGTGGTTAATAAATTCAAACACTAAGGGCTGCCGTAAGGCAGCCCTTTTCCTTTAATTAATAATTTAAGTGTCGGCTCCTCACTCCCCAAACCACTCATTATGCTGCTCATTCACCCGGATAAATGTGGTGCGTTTCGATAGTTCTTTCAGTGCCCTAGCACCCACATAGGTGCAGGCCGATCGAAGCCCTCCCAATATATCCTGCAAAGTATCGGCCACAGGGCCACGATATTTTATCTGTGTTGTCTTGCCCTCCGATGCACGGTAATCAGCCACCCCCCCGGCATATTTATTCATCGCAGTCTCGCTGCTCATGCCATAAAACAGCTTGTATTGTTTTCCGTCCTTCTCCACCAGTTCACCGCCGCTTTCTGTATGCCCCGCCAGCATACCGCCCAGCATCACAAAATCAGCACCACCGCCAAATGCCTTTACCACATCGCCCGGCACCTTGCAGCCACCGTCTGAAATGATTTGCCCGCCTAAGCCATGCGCCGCATCCGAACATTCAATAATGGCCGACAGTTGCGGGTAGCCAACTCCCGTCTTTACCCTCGTTGTGCACACCGAGCCGGGGCCAATGCCCACCTTAATAATATCTGCACCCGACAGAAGCAGTTCTTCCACCATCTCGCCTGTAACCACATTGCCCGCAATAATCACCTTGCCGGGATATTTCTTGCGGGTGGCCCGCACAAAACCCACAAACTTTTCAGAATAGCCATTGGCCACATCAATACAAATAAAACGAAGTGCTGCGTTTTCTTTCAGGATAGCATCAAGTTTGGCCGCATCAGCATCACTGGTGCCGGTGCTCACTGCTATATGGTCGGCAATGCCATTGCCAGCCGTCTGCATAAACTGCTTCCACTGTTCAGTGCTGTAATGCTTGTGTATCGCCGTAAACAGTTTAAAGGAAGCAAGGCCCGTGGCCATTTCAAAAGTGCCCACAGTATCCATATTGGCCGCCATAACGGGAATGCCCTCCCAGTGGCCACCCCCGTGCAGGAAGGTGAACTTCCTGTTAAGGCTTACTTCTGATCTTGTACCCAATGTGGAGCGTTTGGGGCGCAGCATCACATCCTTAAAACCCAGCTTGATGTCCGATTCAATATGCATTGCTTATTCTTTTGTGGCGAATTTAATGATGTTTGTTGCATACGGAATATTTTATTCAGCACAGCAGCATTCAGCAGGGCGGGGGAATGATGTAACTTTATAAGGTAACAGTATTAATTGGATTCGCTTACACATATTGCCATCGGAGCCTGCCTTGGCGAGGCAATGGCCGGAAAAAAACTCGGCAAACGGGCCATGCTCTATGGCGCATTGGTGCACAGCCTGCCGGATATTGATGTGATGGGTGTACTATGGATGAGCACTCCCGAAAGCCTGCTTGCCCACCGTGGCTTTACACATTCTTTTCTTTTTGTGGTGCTGATAACTCCGGTGCTGGCCTGGCTGGCACAACGCTGGAACAGCAGCAAACCGGTTACATATAAAAAGTGGATAGTAATGACGGCCATCTTGCTGCTGGCGCATCTTTTTGTGGATGCCACCAATGCCTATGGCGTGGCCTGGTGGGAACCTTTCAGTCACAACCGGGTAATCTGGAACTGGACGTATGTGTTCGATCCGATGTATTCCCTGTGGCTGATACTGGCGATGATTGTCTTATTGTTCTTACGAAAAAATCATTCCGGCAGGAGAATATGGGTGAAGATTGGTTTAGGCATCAGCACTGTTTATTTGCTTACCTGCGGACTGATAAAGTACAAGATTGACAGCGATGTGAGAAGCATATTGAAGAAGCAGCAGGTGGCCTATAGCGATTATTTTACCACACCTGCACCGATGAACAACCTGCTTTGGTTTGTAGTCGCTGCCAACGATTCCGGATACCATATCGGCTACCGTTCTTTATTTGATCTGGAGAAAAAGATGGACTTCCATTTCATACCCCTTAATGAAGAGTTGTTAAAACCCTGGCTACAGGATGAAGATGTGCAGCGTTTAAAACGATTCTCGCAGGGATTTTATACTGCTTCCTTGCAGAGCGATACAGTTTTATTCAATGATTTACGTTTCGGACAAATGATGGGCTGGAAGGATAACGCAGCTCCCTTTGTATTTTATTACTATGTACAATATCCAAAAAGCAACCGCTATGTAATGCAGCGGGGAAGGTTTAAGGGTTGGGACAGGGAAACACTTTTGTCTTTACTTCGAAGAATGGCAGGGAAGTGATGCAATTACTCTTGCTTAAAGTAGAAAGTAAAAACGTTAAGAGTGTTGTTGATAAAGCTATAGCAGAACCGCTGCCATATCCTTCTGAAAATATTTTTTGATGCAGGGTTATTCTCTTTTGTTATCCGCTTGCAGTGTTTCTTGATAATGTCATTCATGATTTGTTCTGCCTTTTGTGCAGCTTCATGGTCTTTAATATCTAAGTTCAGCTCAAGGCTGGCATAGGCACTGATGTTATTTACGTTGTAAGAGCCAATGGTGGTCCATGCAGAGTCATAAGAGGCCATCTTCGCATGAAGAACCGTATCCTGGTATTCGTAAATTTCAATGTTATTGCGCAGTAGCCAGTCATAGAGGTAGCGTTCGGCATGTTTGGCCATGCTGATGTCGGAACGTCCGGCAAGAATCACCCGTACTGCCACTCCTTTTTTTGCAGCAAGTGCTAACCGCTTACGGAAGAACCGTCCGGGAAGAAAATAGCTGCACATTATTGTCATGTGGTCTTCTGCATGGTTGAACATGGCGAGGTAGCTGTTCCAGACTTCTTTTTTTCTTTTCACCCAGTCGTTTCTTCTGATGCGAACCTGGACTCTTTCGTTGTGGTGTATCTGCTCAGATTGTGCTTGTTGCCATTTAATTTCTGCAGAGGATAGTCTTTTTCTTTCGCCCCACATTTGCATACAAATCTTTTGCAGCAGTGCAGCAGTTTCGCCCTGTACATAAGCAGCCATATCGAGCCAGGCTGGTTCATCGGGCAGGTCATTATACCGGTCGCAAACATTTATGCCGCCTACCAATGCGTGAAAGCCATCCACCACTACAACTTTATGATGAAGCCTCCGGCCAAAGTAAAAATGTTTGCTCCTGAACAGCGGTTCAAACCATTTCAGTTTAATGCCTGAATACAGAATATCATATATTGTCTTTTCATGCAGGTGTTGCGAAGCAAATCCATCAAGGTGAAGAAAAACCTGCACACCTCTTGCTACCGCCTTCCTCAGGCTTTCGATAACATCTTTTCCGGTTTCATCATCAGTAAAAATGTAAAACTGCAGGTGGACAGAATACAAGGCTTTGTCAATCAGGCGGGTCAGCAAAGAGAAATAATCTTTGCCGCCTCTTACAAACTGAACTTTGTTGCAGGAGGTGTAACCGATGTGTTTAATACGCCGAATTGAACTCATTGTTTCTGACCTCAAACCTAAAATTACAGCGTATTTAATGGAATGAGTGTAATCACTGCCAGGTTTGATGCAACTCATTTTAATTGGCTGAAAGATGGATTAACTTTAAGCAAAAGGCAGACATATGATGCTGATACACTTAGCGGGGTCTGCAATCGGGCAGCACATCCCCGAAATACTTGGCTGGCTTATAGCGGCATCAGTATTAACGCTTCTTCTCTGGAAAGGCAAGAAGGTACTGTGCAGGCTGCTGCAAATCTGTTACTACTGTTTCATAAAGAAAGGATCCTGCTTTTATCAGGCATAGGTTACCGGTTTACAGTTCTTTGGAGTAATTTATTTTTCATAAAAAACTTACTGTATGAAAAGAGTAAAACGTCCTGATGTGAAAGCGGGTATTTGGATTGATACAGATAATGCAGTGGTGGTAAAGATGGAAGGGGAAACAGAAGCAGTTATTTCGGCAGTAGATTCAGGTATTGAAAGCAGGGTGCGGTTTCCGGGAGAGGGAAAAAGGTTTGCCCGTTTTGGAAGCACATTTATGAGTGATGAAGAAAAGAAGGAGAGAAGATTACAACTGCAGTTGAAAAGATATTATAAGCGTATAACTTCCATTATTTCAGATGCAGATTATCTATGTATTTACGGGCCAGGAAAAAGAAAGCTGGAGTTGCAGCACTTTCTTGAGCACAATACCGGATTTCACGGTAAGCTGATGGAATGTGAAAACTCAGGCAAGGTAAAACCCTCTCTTTTGCTGGAAAAGGTGAAACATTTTTTTGAGGGGTCGGTATTCAAGTCCTGAAGAAGAAGTAAAAGGAAAGAACCAGGACTGTAAGTTACCTGAAAGTGCCCGGCTCTTTCTATGCTTGCTTTGAGGAAAGCAAATTTGGTTACCAGCCCAACAGATCAATCATTCCTTTAATAGTGAATACTACTCCGATGGTGGTAAGTCCGTAAAGGACAAATTTTATATCGGCGGTGCCGCTTCCAATAAGGAACAATGTAAGCATACAACCAATAACCAGCAGGGCAAGACCGATAGAGCAGCAGGCAAAGCCAACTTTCCTTTTTCTTGTAAGCCGGATTGATTTCAGTTTTTCAAAAATGTCTGAAAGAAGGTTTTCGGGTGTTCCTTTCTTTTGTAACTGAAGTGTAATTTCTTTGTGGCTGTACCCGCTTCTCTGAAGCGAATCAGCAAATAGCAGCAAATCGTTCTGTTCCATACAGAATGTTGGTTTTTGTTTCTGATTGTCAAGATAAGATTTTTTCCAAAAAACAAAAAAACCGCCCAATTGGGCGGCTTGTAAGGGTTTTAGTTTCTGGACTATCGTAAAAAAAGCAATTCTCTGTATTTAGGCAGGTACCACTCTCTGTCATCAACAAGCAGTTCCAGTTTGTCAACATGATAGCGGATGGCATCAAAATAAGTGTCTTTCACTTTTGCCTGGTAAGCAAGTGCCTTTTCACGGGTGTTTTCAATCGCATTTGCTTCTTTTCTAGCCAGCAGCATTTTTTCTACCAGGTCGCTGGTTTTATTGATATGCTCAGATATTTTTTCCAGTATTTGCTTCTGGTTTGCAAAAGCCGATTCAGTTAATCCTGCTTCTTTCAATCCGCGGATATTGTTAGCCAGCAGGTTCTGGTAGCGGATAGACGGAGGAAGAATATGGCTGGTGGCCAGTTCGCCCATGATGCGGCTTTCAATCTGCACTTTCTTGATGTATTTCTCCAGCTCAATTTCATGCCTTGCTTCCAGCTCATTGTGAGCATAAATGTCGTTTGACTCGAAAAGTGCCTTTGCCTTATCAGTAACCATTGCGTCTAAAGCAAGTGGTGTTGTTTTTACATTAGGTAAACCTCTTTTTTCAGCTTCTTTTGCCCATGCTTCACTATAGCCATCGCCTTCAAAAAGTACTTTCTCGCTGGCAACGATATACTGACGGATAACATGCATGATAGCAATCTCTTTCTTCTCGCCTTTTTCTACCAGTGCATCTACTTCCTTTTTGAAAGTTTTCAGTGTTTCGGCAACGATGGTATTAAGAATGGTCATCGGGTTTGCACAATTGGCAGTTGAGCCCACAGCCCTGAATTCAAACTTGTTTCCTGTAAAAGCAAACGGTGATGTTCTGTTTCTGTCTGTATTGTCAAGCAGCAGGTCCGGAATGGTTTTGTAGATGTCAATTTTCAGCATGCTCTCATCCGTCTCATCCATCTCGTCAGTTACTCTTTCTTTTACATCAGCAAGCACTTTTGCCAGATACTGGCCTATGAAAACAGAAATGATGGCCGGAGGAGCTTCGTTGGCACCCAGGCGGTGGTCGTTACCGGCAGAAGCAATTGAAGCCCTTAGTACATCAGCATAATCATGTACAGCCTTAATTGTATTTACAAAGAAGGTGAGGAACATCAGGTTGGTCTTTGGAGTTTTTCCGGGGGCCAGCAGGTTAACGCCGGTATCGGTGGCCATACTCCAGTTATTGTGTTTGCCGCTTCCGTTAATGCCGGCAAATGGTTTTTCATGAAGCAACACTCTTAGTTTATGTCTTCTCGCTACCCTGTCCATTACATCCATCAGCAATGAGTTGTGGTCAACTGCCACGCCTGCTTCTTCAAAAATTGGAGCACATTCAAACTGGGCAGGGGCTACTTCGTTATGTCTTGTACGCAGCGGAATGCCAAGCTTGTAAGATTCATTTTCGAAATCCCTCATGTATGCATACACCCTTTCAGGAACAGAACCAAAGTAGTGGTCTTCTAACTGCTGGTTTTTGGCTGATGAGTGACCAAATACTGTTCTTCCTGTCATAACCAGGTCGGGCCTTGCGTTAAAGAGGGCTTCGTCAATAACAAAGTACTCCTGCTCCCAGCCAAGTGTGGAAGTTACTTTTGAAACATTTTTGTCAAAATAATTACATACTTCTACAGCAGCTTTATTCAATGCATCAATCGATTTCAGCAGCGGAGCTTTATAATCGAGAGATTCACCGGTATATGAAACAAATATTGTAGGGATACAAAGAGTTTTTCCTTCTCCAATCTCCATAATAAATGCAGGCGAGGAAGGATCCCATGCAGTATAACCTCTGGCTTCAAAAGTGGCCCTTAGTCCGCCGCTGGGGAACGACGAAGCATCTGGTTCCTGCTGAACGAGGGCATCGCCTTCAAATTGTTCTATTGCTGTTCCATCACTCTTGATAGTGAAGAATGAGTCATGTTTTTCAGCTGTGGTGCCTGTTAGCGGCTGAAACCAGTGTGTGAAGTGGGTAACTCCTTTGCTTTCTGCCCATGACCTGATACCACTGGCAATCTGGTTAGCCATTGCCCTGTCAATCTTCTGGTGTGCTTTAATGGAAGCCTGCAGGCTTTTATATGCTTCATCGCTAAGAAATTCTCTTGCCACTTTAAGTGTGAAAACATTGCTGGCGAAGATGCTGGTGATTTTTGTGGGTGAATCAACCTTTACAGATGAGCCCGAAACCAAATTTGTGAGACCATTAAAACGTAAGGACATGCTGTGTTTGATTTAAATTAAAAAATAAAATATGTATTGTTTTCTTCAGCGAATGTATAAATAAATAGCATTTCCGTGAAAAAAATATGATTATTGTGAAGAGTATGTGATAAATTTTGAAAAGAAATTAAAATACAAACGAGTGTAAGAACGTAAAAGAACAGAAAGAAGTTTACAGGGTTTTATTTAGTAATGTATTTTTCAATTACATTATTTATTCTTTTCCAATCGGTTAAGGCTGCCACCGGGATAACAAGCAGGGGAAGGATAATGCTCCTGTACCTGACGATAGCGCCGAGGTTACTTTGACTGAAACCTATTGATAAAAGAATTGAAAAGGAGAGATAAATGCAGAAAAGCGAGAAGGCTTTGTTTAAAATACCGTTTCTCCGGAAAAAAATGAACAGAATAAATAATAGGAGGATAACATTAATCTCCACCGCTGCTGCTAAGGATAGGATATGTTTTACATCACCCGGAAAAGGCCTGATGGCTGACAAGCTTATAGCCTGAGGTGTATTAAGCAAGAAACTTTTTGCTGTCGGTTCCAGCTCTTTTATAGGAACTGAAGAGGCCCCCACAATCTGTAAAAATTCCTTTTGCTTGCCCGCAACTGCGGCAGGAAAATCAAGAGCAGGGCTTATATACCTGACATTGAAGAAGAGGATTGTGAAAAGAATATATGATATAGCATAAACCCATTTTTCCTTTCCAGGAAATTGTTTTGCAATCAGCCAGACGATAACAGCAGCTATGACCAGGGGAAGTACAAAGTTGCGTAACGCTAATATCAGGAGAAGCCCTGTAATTATACTTAGTATTCTTTTTATTCCCCACTTGTTTTCCTTAAGCCCAAAGTAAACAGAATAGATTACCATTCCCATTCCTGTAAAAAGAATTCCTTCCTTACCAAGGCCACTTGTCCAGAAAAGAAAGGAAGGAATGAGAAAAGTGAACAATACCAATGTCAGTTTTCTGCCAGGAAAAACATCAGACATCGCCCTTAACAAAGCGATAGGTCCAAAAAGGGAAATGAAGGAGTACAAAATGACATTAACGTAATAACTACCAAAAGAGAAAATATTGAAAACAGAGAGCAGTTTGATGAAAATATTTGCTTTCAGATCGTTCCAGTAAGAACCTGATGATCCCAGGAAATTTGTAAGGTTCTGTTTGTGAGCATTACTAAAGAGATTCGTCAGATATTCCTGTGGATTTGAAAATAATAAGTTGTATTCTTCTATACTTAGTTTGTGATAGTTCCAGGTATCATACATCTGGGCAAGACCGCCGTAATATGTGCCAATCCACCCATAGAAAATACCAGCCATTATTTTTAACAAAAAAAGAATGATAACCTGGGTTTGACTAAGTCCGGCATTTCTGAAGAACTTTACCTTGGTTACTAACCATGCAAACAGGGTAAGGTATAATATGAATAACAAGTACTCCAAAGCATTGATTTCTGTTGCAAAATAGCCAAAATGAAGTGATTATCAACACAAAGTTGACAAGTTCTGTTTTAAGCCAACACGACAAACTGTAATTTCGCCAGACAATAATATTATAATGGAAGTAACTGTTAAAACAGCCCAGCAGCTTCGCTTAACTGCTGAAGAATTTGAATTGATAAAACAAAAACTGGGCAGAACTCCCAATTTTAATGAGTTATGCGCCTTCTCAGGTATGTGGAGTGAACACTGCAGTTACAAAAATTCGATTAAGTGGCTGAAGACTTTACCAAGAGAAGGTGGCAGGATGCTGGTTAAGGCTGGAGAAGAAAATGCCGGTTTGATGGATATTGGCGATGGGTTGGGTTTAGTATTTAAAATAGAATCTCATAACCATCCTTCAGCGATTGAGCCTTTCCAGGGTGCAGCAACGGGTGTGGGTGGCATTCACCGGGATATTTTCACTATGGGTGCAAGGCCCATTGCATCGCTCAACTCACTTCGTTTCGGAAAACTTGAAGAAGATAAAACACAGCATCTTTTATCAGGGGTAGTGCATGGGATTGGTCATTATGGAAACTGTTTCGGTGTACCTACTGTTGGCGGCGAAATATATTTTGATGATTGTTATCATACAAATCCACTGGTGAATGCAATGAGTGTGGGCATTGTAAAGGCTGGTGAAACGGTTTCGGCTACTGCATTAGGTAAAGGTAATCCTGTGATGTTTGTTGGCAGTGCTACTGGTAAAGACGGGATAGGTGGCGCATCGTTCGCATCTGCAGATATAACACATGAAAGTGTACAAGAGTTGCCGGCTGTGCAGGTGGGCGACCCATTCCAGGAAAAGAAACTGCTCGAAGCCTGTCTAGAGGTAATTCAAACAGGTGCAGTGGTAGGGATGCAGGACATGGGTGCGGCTGGCATTATATGCTCAACTGCTGAAATGAGTGCAAAAGGAGAAGTGGGTATGCGGATTGATTTGGACAAAGTGCCTGCACGGCAAAAAAATATGAAAACATGGGAACTGTTACTAAGTGAGAGCCAGGAAAGGATGTTGCTGGTGGCAGAAAATGGAAGAGAGGATGAAGTGACCAGGGTTTTTGAAAAATGGGATTTGCCCTGTTCGGTTATTGGTGAAGTAACAGATGATGGGCTTCTTAATTTTTATATGAACGGAGAACTGGATGCCTCTATTTCGGCGCATGAACTGGTGCTGGGTGGCGGTGCCCCGCAATATGAGAGAGAGTATAAAGAGCCAAAATATTTTGAGGAGATAAAGAAGTTTAACCCGGACACAGTTAATGTGCCTGATGATTTGAAAGCTGTTGCCGAAAAACTGATACAACTTCCGTCCATTGCCTCAAAGCGCTGGATTTATCAGCAGTACGACAGCATGGTGGGGACAAATAATACTTCAACCAATACCCCAACTGATGCGGCAGTAGTATCAGTTAAGAATACAACAAAAGGTATTGCTATAACCACCGACTGTAACAGCCGCTATGTATTTGCTGATCCATATAAAGGGACCATGATTGCTGTAAGTGAGGCGGCCAGGAATATTGTATGCAGCGGTGGCCAGCCATTAGGTATCACCAACTGCCTGAATTTTGGTAATCCTTACGATCCGGAAGTATATTACCAGTTTGTGCAGGCCATTAAAGGCATGGGTGATGCCTGCCGGAGGTTTGACACACCTGTTACTGGCGGCAATGTAAGTTTCTATAATCAAAATCCTGACGGGCCAGTTTATCCCACACCAACAATTGGCATGGTAGGCTTGCTGGAAAATGTAGATGAGAAGATGACGCTGGACTTCAAGAATGACTACGATTTTATTTATGTACTTGGTGAGATAAATGATGATATTAATTCATCTCAGTATCTGGCTAAAGTATGTGATGTTGAATATTCACCGGCGCCATATTTTGAACTGGAGAAAGAATTTGTTTTACAACAAAAAATTGCAGAATTGATTTCAAAGAAAATTATTTCTTCTGCCCATGACATCAGTGAAGGTGGCCTGTTTGTTACTTTGTGCGAATCTGGCTTTGCCCGCAATCTCGGATTCTCAATAAATACAAAAGAAGAAGTTCGTCAAGATGCTTTCCTTTTTGGTGAAGCACAAAGCAGGGTGGTAGTGACAGTGGCTCCTGACAAGGTGGAGACATTTTTGAGCCTGACTGGCGGAATCGATTGTGAAATGATTGGTCATGTTACGAAAGGCGAAATTCTGGTTAACGAAGCTTCATGGGGAGAGATTGGTGAGTGGAAAGAAAAATATGACACTTCAATAGAAAAATACCTGGCGAAGGAAGATGCAGGTTCAGCATTAAGTTCAATCTGATGGAGAAAAATAAAACAATATTGCTTACCGGTGCTGCCGGTTTTATAGGAAGCTATCTGTTGGGCTACCTCAACCGGAAAGGTTACGGGCAAATAATTATAGTAGATGATTTCAGCAGAGCTGATAAAGAGGCGAATCATAGTTCCAAAAAATTCATTGCCAGGGTTGAGCGAGAAGAACTATTTGGTTGGTTAGCAAAAGAGAATCCGGCAATTGATTTTGTTTTCCATCTTGGGGCAAGGACTGATACCACTGAGTTTGATTATGCTGTGCATGAAAAACTAAATGTGGAGTATTCGAAAAAAATCTGGAATTATTGTACTGAAAGAAATATTCCTCTTGTTTATGCATCTTCCGCAGCCACTTACGGAAGCGGTGAGTTGGGTTACAAAGACAGCCAGGAAATAGTAGGGCAGTTAAAGCCCTTGAATCCTTATGGCGTATCAAAGAATGAATTTGACAAATGGGCTCTTGCGCAAAATACTTGTCCCCCTCATTGGGCAGGATTGAAGTTTTTTAATGTGTATGGTCCAAATGAATATCATAAAGGCCGGATGGCCAGTGTGATTTTTCATTCATTTAATCAAATACAGGCAACAGGTAAAGTAAAACTCTTCAAATCGCATCGTCCAGATTTTGCTGATGGCCAGCAACTCCGTGATTTTATCTATGTGGAAGATGTGGCAAAGGTTTGCTGTTGGCTGATGGATAATACAGTTGCATCCGGTCTTTATAATCTGGGTACCGGTAAGGCGAGAAGTTTTGAAGACCTTGTAAAGGCAACTTTTGCAGGTATGGATAAAGAACCGGTGATCGAATACATCGATATGCCGGAAGATATCAGGGATAAGTATCAGTATTTTACAGAAGCTGATATGACTAAACTGATTTCAGCCGGGTATGATGCTACTTTCTTTTCCTTAGAGAAGGGAGTTGTTGATTATGTAAGACAGTTCCTGCTGCAAAAAGCTTACTACTAAATCGTTTCAAAAGATTATATTTACAGAAATGCTTGCCACTCCGGTTTTTCCGGGCTGGCATTTTTTATAAAACGAGATTTATGAAAAAGAAAATTGCAATTATTGGCGGCGGTAACCTTGGTGCATCTATTGCGGATGGTTTGATACAAAGCCAGTTCAGCCAGCCGAAAGACATAACGGTTACACGGCGGAACCTTTCTGCTCTCAGCCGTTTTGCTGAGAACGGCTGTATCGTTCACAGTGATAATAAGAGAGCAGTAAAGGACAGTGAGATTATTATACTCGCTGTGAAGCCTTATAATTATGCCGATGTGGTGAAGGATCTGAAACCTGTCCTGAATCCCAAAAAGCATGTGCTGGTTTCTGTGATTACCGGTGTGTGGATTGAACAATTGCAAAAAGCCATAGGTAAACCTGTTCCTGTTATCAGGGCTATGCCCAATACTGCGATTGCGATTCAGCAGAGCATGACTTGTATAGCCCATGCCGGAGCTTCGGCCGGGCAGGTAACATACATTCAGCAATTGTTTAACCAGCTTGGCAAATCTGTAATGATTGACGAGAAACTGATGGACGCAGCCACAGTCTTAGGTGCTTGCGGCACTGCCTACGCTATGCGTTACATCCGGGCGAATATACAGGGCGGTATTGAAATTGGATTTGATGCAATTACCGCTTCGCTGATTGCAGCACAAACGATTAAAGGGGCCTCAGAACTTTTACTCCAAAAAGGCACACATCCGGAATATGAGATTGATAAAGTAACTACTCCAAAGGGGGTTACCATTGCCGGATTAAATGAGATGGAGCACCAGGGCTTCAGTTCGGCCATCATTAAAGGATTGGTAACAAGCTATAACAGGGTGTTGAAAGTTTAGTTTTTAATACACTTCACCGGTTATCATATTAATCTGGTATATGGTTTTTTCTTTTTTCAGTTTATTAGAGGCAAGATTATCAATTGGTGTTGCACCAAAAGAAGGCGAATTGTCTGGAATTGTAGTGCTGGCAGCATCCATTGTTCTCGAAAGAAGTCCTTTTGGCGCTGTTACATAGTAAGGAGAGCCATAAAAAAACCAAGTGTTATTTTGTTTTTGCAGCTTGTAACTGTTAGCCCCCCGGAGTATGTAATAATCTGTCCCGTCATAATATCCCCAGCAGGAAGGAATTAACACCCTTGCGTTACTGCTATCACTGTAAAGCCGGATTGAATAGGTGTTTATTTCCTCGTAAAAACCTGGGAAGCTTTGCTGGTTTGCTTTAAAATCATCAAAGGTGAGAAAAACACCTCTTTTTATCTCTTTTACCTTAAGGATTGGGATATCAAATCTGGCAGCATATACAGAGTCAACAAAACTACTTGAATAAGTTTTTTTATTAGCAAGCAATGTCTCTGTGTCTGTTTTTTTTAAAAGATTAAAGAGAGAGTCAAAAGGTTGTTTTAAAAGAGCCCATAAATTTTCTGTATTAAAGGGCTTGAAAGAAAAAACATCTTCAATTTTTACTAACGTTTTAAAACTGCCATTTGTCGTTGAAAAAACATCCATTTCAATGATGCAAGCCCCAACATTATACAAATCCCCATGTTTATATTCTTTCATTATTTTCCTGAAATAACGGGCAGTATCAATATTTCCTGTCAGCTTCAGTTTTTTTAAGATAACATATAGTTTCTTATCTGATAAAGAATCCAGGTTTCTTGCAAAATAGCTGTTCATCTCAGCAGAAAGGAATGAACTGCTGTTTCTATCAGCAACAATCTTTTTCAGGCTATTTTGATTTATGTAGCCATATGTTGTGGTATCAAAGCGAAAATCTTTTACGATTATTTCATTAAATGGGATATTGGTATCGGTTTTTGAGAATATATCTGTCCGTTTTACAGTACAATATGAGATTTTATCAATGTTCTTTCCGCTTTGAGATGCGCCAGGCAGGAATGAGAAAGCCAGTAAGGCTGAAGCAATGAATTTTCCCGGATACATTGTTCTATATGTTTTCCACTAAGTTATCGCCTTTTTTGTGGAAATGATTTTTTTCATCCAATATGAATAGGGTTATCTTTGCATGACCTCCCGGAGTTTTTCCTGTTTCCCTGTACTTCCGCTGGTCCAATCACTTTTTATTTAGTTTTTAAAGGTTCGCCAAAATAACCAGTCATTATGGCCAAGTATATATTTGTTACCGGCGGGGTAACATCATCATTGGGTAAAGGAATTATTGCTGCCTCTCTGGCAAAATTGCTCCAGGCAAGAGGTTTGCGGGTTACAATCCAGAAATTTGACCCATACATCAACGTTGACCCCGGCACCATGAACCCATACGAACATGGTGAATGTTATGTAACGGAAGATGGCGCTGAAACTGACCTCGACCTTGGCCATTACGAAAGGTTCCTGAACATCTTTACTTCCCAGGCCAACAATGTTACCACAGGCCGTATTTATCAAACAGTAATTAACAAGGAGAGGGAAGGAGCATACCTTGGAAAGACAGTACAGGTAATTCCGCACATTACCGATGAAATAAAGCGGCGGATGCTGCAACTTGGGCAGGATGATAAATATGATATCGTCATTACTGAAATAGGCGGAACTGTTGGCGATATTGAAAGCCTTCCTTTTGTAGAAGCGATGCGTCAGTTGCAATGGGAACTGCCCGAAGAAGATACTGTACTTGTACACCTTACACTTATCCCATACCTGAAGGCTGCCAAAGAGCTGAAAACAAAACCTACCCAGCACAGTGTGAAGATGCTGAGTCAGGAAGGTGTGAATCCCGATATAATTGTTTGCCGCACTGAAAAACAATTAACAACTGAACTTAAACGGAAAATTGCCCTGTTCTGTAACGTAAGACAGGAAGCAGTTATTGAAGCAATGGATGCCTCCACCATTTACGAAGTGCCTTTGCTGATGATGCGGGAGCAACTTGATTTGATCTGCCTGAAAAAACTGAATATTACCGGGTATAAAGAACCGGAATTGACAAAGTGGAAAGAGTTCCTGGACAAACTGAAATATCCAAAAAGCAAAGTTACAATCGGCCTTATTGGTAAGTACATAGAGCTGCAGGATGCGTATAAATCAATTCTTGAATCATTCATACATGCAGGTGCCATCAATGAATGCCAGGTGCAGGTGGTAAATGTACACAGTGAGTTTATTACAGAACAAAATGTAAAGGAAAAGCTTTGTGGTTTGGATGGGCTGCTGGTGGCACCCGGTTTTGGCCACAGGGGAGTAGAAGGGAAAATTATTTCGGTAAAATATGCCCGTGAAAATGGACTGCCATTCTTTGGTATTTGTTTGGGCATGCAAATGGCAGTGATTGAGTTTGCCCGTAATGTACTTGGCATGACTGATGCACACTCCACCGAGATGGATCCTGATACAAAGAACCCGGTAATTGACCTGATGGAGGGGCAGAAGAAAGTGACTGCCAAAGGTGGTACTATGCGATTAGGGGCTTATCCCTGCGACATTAAGGCCGGATCACTGGCTGCCAAAATTTATGATAAAACATCAATAACGGAAAGACACCGCCATCGCTGGGAGTTTAACAACAAGTATATTGAGCAATATGAAAAAGCCGGGATGATTGCAAGCGGTAAAAACCCTGCAACTGACCTGGTTGAAATTGTGGAATTGCCCGGCCATCCTTTCTTTGTTGGTGTCCAGTATCACCCGGAGTTAAAAAGTACAGTTGAAAACCCGCAGCCGATATTTGTAAATTTTGTCAGGGCGACTAAAGAGTACGCCGAGAAAATAGCTGTTGTTCAAAGACCTGCTGTTCAGGGAGAGATTGCGTAAAAAAGCCGGTAAAATGTATGAAAAGGCTGGGTAAAAGGTGACATTATCAGTCTGCAGGCAACCCGTGAAACCACTATCTTTGCGTCCGCCCCGCATTATTGGCGGGGATTCAATTTTAAATATTTCACAGGATGAAATTCGACCGTAATACCATTATTGGGTTTGTATTGTTAGCCGCCCTGTTTATCGGCTATTTTACGATTATCAATAAAGACCAGTCTGCTTACAAAAAGACGCAGCAGGCTAAGCAGGATTCAATCAACCGGAGAAATGATTCGCTTGCAAAAATCAACAAGCCAAAGGATGATTCTCTTAAGAAAGTGGTTGATTCTGTTACCTCTGTTGCCAATGCCGGTGCTTTTGTTGCAGCTTCAGATACCAATGAAAAGGTAATTTCTGTTGAGAACAGTCTGATTAGGGTTTCTTTCTCAACCAAAGGCGGACAGGTTAAGAAGGTTGAACTTAAGCAGTATAAAGGCCAGGACAGCAACTTTGTAAGAATGGCCGGAACTGAGTTTGACAAACTGAGTTACAGGATTAATACTGGTAAAACGAGTGAGGAAACTGCTAACCTGAATTTTGCAAAGATTGATTCTTCTTCAAATGGAGGTAATAAAACGATTTCGTTCACTTTAGCTCCGCAAGACAGCAGTGGTCAGTACATTGTACATGAGTACACCATTAAGCCGGATGATTACATGATTGATTTTAATGTGAAAATGAATGGCGTTGACCATCTGCTTCAGCAAGGAGCAATGGTGGTAAACTGGCAATATGCAGCTCCTCAGCAGGAATCAGATATTTCGTACGAAAAACAAAATACACAGGTTGGTTATGTAAAAGATGGTGAATTTGATTATCACACCATTGGACGTAAAAAAAGTAAAAGCTTTGAAGAATCAGTTGACTGGGTTGGGGTAAGGCAACGTTTCTTTTTCGGTGCATTAACGGCAAAACAGAAATTTACATCTGGTGATATGCAGTGGGAGATACCTGCTGATTCTGCAAGGATGGTTGTGAAAGCTACTGCTAATATGAAACTGACAGTAAAACCGGGTGCGCCGTCAGTTATTCCTTTCAGCCTCTATTATGGACCTTCAGAATATCATGTTTTGAAGAAGTACGACATGAAGTATGAAAAGCTGATTAACCTCGGTCAGGGTATTTATTCGTTTGTAAGGCCAATCAACAAGTATCTTATCATGCCCATTTTCGACTTCTTTAAGGGGTTTGCAGGAGGTATGGGCTTGGCCATTGCATTACTTACCATTTTCATACGGCTTCTTACATCACCATTGTTATACAAAAGCTATCTAAGCGGTGCAAAAATGCGGGTACTGCGGCCAGAACTGGCACAGCTGAAAGAAAAGCTTGGAGCCGACCAGCAGGCTTACAGTATGGAGCAAATGAAATTATTCCGTGAAGCTGGTGTAAATCCGTTAGGAGGTTGTTTGCCTGCGTTATTACAAATACCCATATTCTTCGCCTTATTTAGTTTATTCAGTTCCGATATTGCCCTGCGTGGAGCCGAATTTCTTTGGTCAAGCGACCTGGCGGCTTACGATGCCCCTATAAAATTTGGGTTTAATATCCCGTTGTTAGGAAGTCATATCAGTTTATTTAACGTTACGGCAACACTGACCAGCTTCCTGATTTCTGTTTACAGTATGAGCATGACTCCCGATCAAAGCAACCCGATGCTGAAGTACATGCCTTACATTTTCCCTATTTTCCTTCTTTTCTTCTTTAACAGTCTGCCTTCGGCGCTGACTTGGTATTATACTGTGTCTAATCTGATTACTTTGGGTCTTCAATTTGTTATTCAGACTTATATAATTGACCATGATAAGATATTGGCGAAAATGGCCGAAAACCGTAAGAAGCCAAAAGCAAAATCCAAGTGGCAGGAAAGGCTGGAGCAAATGCAGGAACAGCAAAAGAAATTAAAAGATATGCAGCAGAAAGGGAAGCGTTAAAATCTGCCTATAGCAAATTAAGAGATGGGTCAGGAGATTCTCCTGACCCATTTTTGTTTAATATTTCAGAAAATGACCAGCATTAGCATTCGCTTGCAACTAATTAGCTAATTTGGCACATCTTTTTATTGTTATTTAATGAACATAATAGAATGAAAAGCATATTTAAGATAACAACAGTTAGTGCACTACTCCTGATTTCTACGCTGGGTTCAGCACAACGAAAGCTGACAGAAGCCACTATTTCTTATGACATTGTGATTAATACGAGTAACCAAACGCCACAGGCTGCCGACCTGCTGGATGGGGCAACCAGTGTTATATACCTGAAAGGCAACATGAGCCGTTCAGAAATGATAAGTTCTTTGGGTACTCAGGCAACTATTGTTGATGGGAAAACCGGCAATGTGACTGTTCTAAAGGAATATGGCGATCAGAAATACATGATTAAAATGACCGCAGAAAACTGGAAAGAGTCCAATAAAAAATCTGACGGGGTTGTGTTTACTTATTATGAAGAATATAAAATCATTAAAGACTATAAATGTCAGAAAGCAATTGGTAAAATGGTAGATGGTACCGAGTTTACCGTTTACTTTACCAAAGAGCTGATACCTTCTAATATGGATGTGCAGTATATCAATAAGAATTTGCCAGGCCTTGCCATGCAGTACGAAGCAAAACTGGGGAAGATGAATGTAACCTATACAGTTTCATCTATAAACTTTAACCCTGTGGCACAATCAAAATTTGACCTGCCAAAATCTGGTTTCAGAGTAATGACTTATGAAGAAAGTAAAGGCGCTGGTAATTAGTTGCGCTGAGTAATACGGTTATTGATCCCTATCGAAATCCTGCTTACAACAACATTCTTTTTAAGCGGAACAACAATTGATGTCCCATCTTTTTGAACAGTTACTGTTGTATTTAAACGGATTACCTTTTTTTCTGCAGCTAAAGAGTTTGTATTCAATATAGTGCTGCCTCTGTAAGTATAGTTGGAGCGTAATGTTATAGTCCCGGGCTTGTAGTTGCTTCTTGTGATAGCAACATTTCCATTCCTGTTAGCTCTTCCCCTGCCATCGCCCAAAGTTGCGAAAGAAGCAACAGCAGTAACTGTAAATAAAGCGATTACAGCTATTTTTCTGCCAGCCAGTCTCAACGATATAGTTAGTTTGGGCTTGTTCATTTTTACAAAAATAAGTACAAAAATCGGAAATTAACAAAGTGTTAGTCCAGAACTTTAATACATTATTAACGTTACAGACGTAAAATTGTTACAAATCGTTTGCAGAAACTTGCAGCTATTTTACACATCTGGGGAAAACTACACCCCAGACACTAGAAAGGATGTGTTAACTTGTTGAAACATAGTGCTAATAAGGTCTTTTTCCAAGCATGGGTACTTAACTATATTTGTTCATCAAATTTGGCTTAATGAGGGAGAATAATCCTTACCGGGAAGACAAAGAACAGATGCGGGAACTGCTGAAGCAGTACGAGAACCTGAAAAATGGCCGGAGCCATTCATTTCTGGAAGAAGAGGCGTTTGAAACACTGATAGACTTTTTTCTTGAAAAAGATGATATTACAAAAGCTGCTGAGGCTGCGGAAATTGGCTGTGAGCATTTCCCTTATTCTTCTTTACTTCTTATAAAAAAGGCTGATGTATTACTGGCAAACCGCCGCTACCGTGATGCGCTGGAAATTCTGGATCAGGTTAGTGTGCTTGATGCAAGGGATATAAATATTTTCATATTAAAAACTGATGCCTACCTGGCGTTAGATATGCATGAGAAAGCCGTTGCATTGCTCGAAGAAGCAGTAGCTTCGTTTGAAGGAGAGGAGAAAATTGATCTGTTGTTCGAACTGGCAGATGTTTATGATGACCACGAGGATTTTGAAAAAGTGTTTGACTGTTTGCAAATGATTTTAAAAGAAGAGCCTAACAATGAAGAGGCACTTCACAAAATATGTTTCTGGACCGATTTTACCGGTCGCAATGAAGAGAGCATTAAACTGCATAAAGAAATTATTGATGAGTATCCCTATAATGAACTGGCGTGGTTTAACCTCGCTGCAGCCTATCAGGGACTGAAACTCTATGAAAAATCTATTGATGCTTATCAGTATGCACTGGCAATAGATGATAAGTTTGACTATGCTTACCGTAATATGGGGGATGCCTATATCAGGCTGAGAAAGTATAAAGAGGCAATAGAGGTATTAGAAAAAGTGACGGAGTTATCAAAACCTGAAGATGTGATTTTCGAGGCATTGGGATATTGTTATGAGAAGCTGAAGAAATATGCCCAGGCCCGTTTTTATTACAGAAAAGCATCACATCTGCGGCAGGATGACAGCCGGTTACTTTATAAAGTAGCGTCAACCTATTTTAACGAAAATCACTGGGAAAGCTGTCTGAAACAGCTGGATACAGCTTTGCAGATGCACCGGTTGCAGCCGGAATATAATCTGATGGCTGGTGAGTGTAAGATGCAGTTAGGCCAGTATAAAGAGGCTATTCAATTCTTTACAAATGTAGTTGCTGTAAGACCAAAGAACACAAAAGGCTGGGAAGCATTAATCAGGTGTCTGTATAGCATTGCTTTCTTTGAAGATGCGTTGGAGCAGTCCGAAGCAGCCATTATTGCCACTGGAGGGAAGGCCATTTTTGCGTATTACAAAGTCGCTACCTTATTGGCATTAGGAAAATCCAAAGAGGCGTTGATACAATTAGAGGAAGCTATGCGGTCGCAGCCCAAAATGCTTAAAAAATTTGTTGAGTTAAATCCTTCTGTATTACAAAACCAGCAGGTAGTGGATGTTATTGCAAGGTATAAAAGAAACAAGTCTATCTAAATCTGTTCTGTACTGTTCAAAATCAGGTAGTTAATATCTATTCTTCCTTATTTTTGTCAAAATCGGAAAGTTACTTCCGCTGCAAAAACATACTATATGAATTTCAGTCTTACACAAATTCCGGACAGATATACTAAACCCCGCACATCAGGTATTACAATGGTAATGGATAAAGGATTAAGTGTGGAGGAAACTAAAAATTTTTTGAGTGTTGCCCATCCGCATGTAGATTTGGTGAAGCTGGGCTTTGGTACTTCTTATGTAACTCCTAACCTGGAAGAAAAACTGGAGGTTTATCGTTCCTACAATATGCCTGTTTATTTTGGCGGCACTTTATTTGAAGCCTTTCTTATCCGAAACCAGTTTGAAGATTATATTTCTGTGTGCAAAAATTTTGGCATCAGTTACATGGAAGTAAGCGACGGGTCAATTACTATTCCGCACTCAGAAAAATGCGGGTATATTGAAAAACTAACTAAGCATGGAACGGTTTTAAGTGAAGTAGGAAGTAAAGATGCTGCCCATATCATTCCACCTTATAAGTGGATAGAACTGATGAAGGCAGAACTGGATGCCGGATCCACCTATGTAATTGCAGAAGCAAGAGAAGCCGGAAACGTTGGCATCTACCGTGGCAGTGGAGAAGTAAGGGAAGGTCTTGTTCAGGAAATACTGACACAAATACCCGGTGAGAGAATTCTTTGGGAGGCTCCGCAAAAAGCCCAGCAATTATACTTTATTGAACTGCTTGGATGTAATGCTAACCTTGGAAATATTGCTCCGTCAGAAGTTATTTCTCTTGAGGCCATGCGTATAGGTCTTCGTGGCGATACATTCGAAATGTTTCTTACTAAAAAGGAAACTACCTGATGCGAATATTCGGCTTAATTGGCTATCCTTTGTCTCATTCTTTTTCCAAAAGTTATTTTGAAAGAAAGTTTGAAAAGGAAGGATTAGACGACTGCCGGTTTGAGAATTTTTCTATTTCCTCAATCAGTGATTTGATTAATCAGGTCATACCTGGTAATCCCGGCCTTGAAGGAGTGGCTGTTACAATTCCTTATAAACAGGCAGTACTGCCTTTACTGCATTCTGTAGCTGGTATTCCTGAAGGTCTCCGTGCTTGTAACTGTATTAAAATCAGAGACGGCAAGCTGTTTGGATTTAATACGGATTATATCGGTTTTCAGGAAAGTTTCAAAACTGGTCTCAGGCCTCACCAGAAGCAGGCTCTTATATTGGGTAATGGCGGAGCAACAGCATCAGTAATTTTTGTATTACAAAGAATGGGAATCGGATACAAGATAGTAAGCCGCCAGCTGCACAATGGATCCGATTACGTTTATGAGGAGATTACAGGAGACATTATCAAGCAATACCCGTTGGTAATTAACACAACCCCACTGGGAATGTATCCCAATACGGACACTTGTCCACCTCTTCTTTATAATGCCATCAGTTCACAACATTACCTTTACGACCTGGTGTATAATCCTGAACTGACATTGTTTCTTCAGAAAGGAAAGGAAAAAGGTGCAGCCGTGAAAAATGGAGCTGATATGCTGGTGATACAGGCAGAAGAAAACTGGAGAATCTGGAATTCCTGATTTTGCAGAGTACAATTCAATTCTTTTCAACCCTTTTACCAAAAAGATAACCTGCAGAACAAAGAACCACAGCACCAGCAGCAACCCAAACTAAATTTCCGCCAGAAGCGATGTACGCAACAACACCTCCAAGTATTGCCCCTAATACAGCAAAAACAAAGGTAGTACCTGTTTTTTGCCTTACATGCGATAATTCCCCATGAACGTGTTTGTAATCCTTAAGCCGGTGCTTATGATCTTTTCTGTGATGTGAACGAGCCATATCCTTTTTTTTGTGGTGAAAAGGTACAAAAAACAGAATATTCAAAAAATGATTATTGGTGAGCCGTGATTTATTTATCAACTTTTTCTCAAGGGGAAGCGGCTATTTTTCTTATTTCCCGGGGTATCAAATCCTGAATAACCAGTATCAGTCATTCACATAATTTTAGTCATGCACAAATGGCAAAAATGGGCTAATTTGCCGCAAAATATAAAACGGTCTAAAATCAACTTTTGCCAATGAAACACGAATACTGGATTAATGTTACCCATGCTGACAACAGGCTTGTTATATACCTTGACGGAGAAATAATATGGGACAGTAATATTACCCACGATGATCCGGAAATGAATCATTTTATCAATATTACTGAAGGTCTCGAGGAGCATTCAAGGCATACTAACGAACTGATTTTTGAAGGGTTTAACGATCACTATGGTGAGAAGCATGATGATGGAGATTTTAACTACTGGCACTTTACATACCGTGTTTTCAGGCGGGATATTAATGATGCAGGAGAAGTAACTGCCGAAACAGATATACTGGAACCATTTAATGAAAGACATCTTTCCAACCCAAATATTACTGCGATTGAAAATGTATATCATATAGTGCTGAAAGATGGTAAATACAGGGTAATGCAAAACAGCCTGAAAAAGAATTTCTATAAGTAATTTTTTAGTTAACTAGATTTTGGTGCCCTGTTGTCAGGGCACTTTACGTTACACAAAGTTTTACAGAATGCAGTTCAGTAATCACCATATAAGCATTGCTTCTTTTGAAGATGTATCAGATATTACCATTCTGCTGAATAGCGCCTACAGGGGAGAGGCCTCTAAAAAAGGCTGGACAACGGAAGAACACCTGATTGGAGGTGATACAAGATCGACAGACCAGTTAACTGCCGATACTATGAAAGAAGAGAAAAGTGTTTTTTTGAAATATACAGAAGATGGGGAGATTATTGGTTGTGTCAATCTTCAGGAGCATGGTGAAAAAATCTATCTGGGTATGTTTAGTGTGGCACCAGGCAGGCAAGGAAGCGGAATAGGAAAGGAAATACTTATGGCTGCAGAGGAGTATTCTCTTTCAGTAAACTGCGGAATTATATACATGTCGGTTATTTCAGTAAGAACAGAACTGATTGACTGGTACAAACGCCACGGCTATGCTGATACAGGCATCCGCAAACCTTTTGTAGAGGATAACATTACCGGCAAGCATAAAATGCCCCTCGAGTTTCTGTTTTTGGAAAAAAATATCAGATGAACGGTTTCTGGCTGTTTTAAGCACACATTCTTGTTACATTTGAGGTAAATCAGCACAATGAAAATCGTCAGCCTTTTTGTATCGTTATTCCTGTTTGCAGGTGTTGTGTCTGCCCAAACAGGCAGTACATTATCAGTAGTTCCTGACAGTACAAAAAAAGTTGAAGTGGTTAAAACTGCCTGCGGACAATGTATGTTTGGAATGAAGGCTGACGGCTGCACTTTGGCTGTTCAGATCAAAGGGAAAAAATACTTTGTAGAAGGGACAACAATAGATGAGCATGGGGATGCGCATGCTGCAGATGGTTTTTGTTCAGCCATTCGTAAAGCAGAAGTACAGGGTGAGGTAGTAAATGGGAAATTTAAGGTGACTTACTATAAACTATTGCCCTCTGGCAAGGGTACAAACACACAGGGGCATTAACCGCCTGATTTCATTATGGCTTTTCTAGAAGTAAAGAATGTTACCCGTATTGAGAATGGCTCACTTTTATTGAGTGAAACCAGCTTTGTGCAGCAGGAAAACGAAAAAATTGCCATTGCAGGAGAAACAGGTTCGGGCAAAACATCATTGCTGAAAATAATAGCCGGGTTAATACAGCCAGATTCCGGTGAAGTTTTTTTTGAGGGCAAAAGGGTTTCCGGCCCTAATGAAAAACTGCTCCCGGGCCATGCAAAAATTGCTTACCTGAGCCAGTATTTTGAATTAAGAAATAACTATCGGGTGGAAGAAGAACTGGAGTGTAAAAATCTTCTTTCAGATGAGCAGGCTGCTTTAATTTATAAAGTTTGCCAGGTAGAGCATTTGCTCAAAAGGAAGACCGACCAGCTTTCCGGAGGCGAAAGGCAACGGATTGTTTTAGCAAGATTGCTCACCACCTCACCCAGGTTGCTGCTGCTCGATGAACCTTTTTCGAATATGGATATGGCACATAAGCGAACAATCAAACAGGTGATTCATGACATAGGTGAGCAGTTAGAAATAACTTGTATGCTTGTTTCACATGAGCCGGCCGATACTCTTTCATGGGCCGACAGGATACTGGTGATGAAAGACGGGGCAATAGTACAGCAGGGCAGTCCCGAAGAAATTTATTCTCAACCAGCTTCAGAATACACAGCCGGTCTTTTTGGCGACTATATCATTCTCTCTGAAATGGTGACTGATTATTTTTCAGCCGGATTCGGATTGCAAAACCAGCATAAAAAAATCCTCTTCAGGCCAGAGCATTTTGTTCTTAGCACAAAAGAGGATTCTTTGGTAAAAGGTGAAATAAGGAATATCAGTTTTGCCGGAGGCAATTACCTTCTCTCAGTTTCCTTTCTTGATCAGTTAATTCCAGTACGGACACTAAACAACAAACTATGTGCAGGGGATAAAGTTGCTGTTATTCCCGATATCTCCAAAGCCTGTTATCTGAGCGAAATTGATTAGAGAGTAATCACACTGTTTGTTCCGCCAAATTCATTTTCTACTTCAGTATCTGCTTCCGGTTCGTTATGCCATTCGCTTTCGTTCACTTTGTATTTGAATTCGTGAGTTGAATCTTTAGGAAGGTTAATTTCTGCACTAAAGCTGCCGTCTTTTTTCTTTTTCATCGAAAGTGGCTCGTTCCAGTTGCCGTTAAGTCCCAGCACTTCAATAGTTTCAGCATTTTCAGGTGAAATAGAAAACTTCACTTTACAATAGTCCTTAGTCTTGTAGTAGGTTTTTTGTACCATTTTTTATTTTTTGATTAGCAATTCTTAACGAAAAACGTTCTTCAGATGGGTGGCAATCGTCAGGCGAGGGATTAAGGACAGGTTCAAAACCCTTAATTCCGTCTGATTAAAAAAGTAACCCACAGGGTTATGTCTTTTTTTGAGCGAAAGTGCAAATATGCAGTTATAAGTAAGAAAATAATGGCGTATTTTTCCCCCTGATGTTAATATGCTGAATCCCAGGTTCCATCCATTCCCCGCTATCAATACAGAGCGGTTAGTGCTTCGTGAAATTAAGGCCGAAGACAAGCGGGAAGTTTTCCTCCTCCGTTCCGATAAACGGGTACTTGCCTTTCTGGGTAAAGAGCCTGCCCGCCGGATGCAGGAAGCTTCTGAGTATATCAGGATGATAAAACAGTCTGTTGAAGAAAATCTGTCAATATTATGGGCTATTTCTCTGAAAGAGACCCCGGCATTGCTTATTGGCACTATTTGTTTCTGGAACCTGCAAAAAGAGAATCACCGGGCTGAAATAGGATATGTGCTGCATCCTGACTTCTGGCAGAGAGGAATAATGAAAGAAGCATTAAATGCAGTACTGCGTTATGGCTTTGAAGAGCTGAAATTACACAGCGTTGAAGCCAGGCTGCTTGCGGCTAACAAACCTTCAGCATTCTTGCTGGAATCAGCCGGTTTTGTGAAGGAGGGCCACCTGAGGGAAGAGATGTATTTCAGGGGAAATTTTTATGATACGGTTATTTATTCCCGCTTGCGGTAATATCCGGTTACCGGGCAGGACAGTCTTTTAGGTTTTATCGGGCATCTCACTTAAATTTGCCCACCTGTTTAAAAAGATAAAAATGGCAAGAATTATAGCATTCAGAGATGCACTCAGAGAAGCAATGAGCGAAGAAATGAGAAGAGATGACCGGGTTTTTCTGATGGGAGAGGAAGTGGCAGAATACAACGGAGCATACAAAGTAAGCCAGGGAATGCTGGCTGAATTCGGCCCGAAAAGGGTTTTGGATACTCCTATATCTGAGCTTGGTTTTACAGCAATAGGTGTTGGTGCAGCTCAAAACGGATTGCGTCCGATTGTGGAGTTTATGACCTGGAACTTCGCTGTTCTGGCTTTAGACCAAATTTTAAACACTGCTTCTAAAATGCTGGCAATGAGTGGTGGACAAATAACTTGCCCTATTGTTTTCAGGGGCGGAAATGCTTCTGCTGGCCAGCTTGGGGCTCAGCACTCTACGGCCTTTGAAGCCTTGTATGCCAATATTCCGGGAATAAAAGTGGTGTCGCCCAGCAATGGTTATGATGCAAAGGGATTGCTGAAACAGGCCATCCGGTTTGAAGAAGACCCTGTAATGTTTATGGAAAGCGAACACCTGTATGGCGAGAAAAGCGAAGTACCCGAAGAAGAATATTATATTGAATTAGGAAAGGCTGAAATTAAGAAAGCCGGAAAAGATGTAACCATCGTTTCTTTCAACAAAATGATGAAAGTGGCACTTGGAGCCGCTGCCGAGCTTGAAAAAGAAGGTATCAGTGCTGAGGTAATAGATTTGAGGACAATCCGTCCGCTTGACTGGATGACCATCCTTGAAAGCGTTAAGAAAACCAACAGGCTGGTTATTGTTGAAGAACAGTGGCCATTCTCCTCGATTTCTTCGGAAATATCTTATCGCATACAAAAAGAAGGCTTCGACTACCTGGATGCGCCAATCAGGCGGATAACCGCTGCAGATGCACCGTTGCATTACGCACCAAATCTTGTAGCTGCCGCCCTGCCAGATGTTCCAAGAACCGTTAAACTGGTAAAGGAAGTTATGTACCAGGTTAAATAATTATTGAGCCAATATTAACTGCGAACCCTGCATTTTGCAGGGTTTTCTTTTTTCAGTTGGGTATTTTTACTAATTGGTAAAGATTTTTGAATCAGGATGCAGCGTTTCGCTATTATTCCCCCATCTTTGTAATGGTTTTTCATAGGATATTGGATTTTAAAACGAGGCTGGGTTTCTACCCGGCCTCTATTTTTGTAATTATCCTCAGTAATATATCCTCTCTGGCTTCAGACCAAAAAAGGTAACTTCGCACACCCAAATACCATAATATGCCTGACATTCTGATAATAGATGATGAAAAAGCCATTAGAAAGACTCTCAGCGAAATTCTCTCCTTTGAAGGGTATAAGGTTGACGAAGCTGCTGATGGTGAAGAAGGGGTAAAAAAAATCAAAGAAAAGATATATGATCTTGTCCTTTGCGATATCAAGATGCCAAAACTTGATGGCATTGAATTTTTGCAAAAGTCAAATGAGATAAACCCTGATGTGCCGGTAATCATGATTTCTGGTCATGGCAATATTGAAACAGCAGTTGAGGCTGTTAAGAAAGGCGCATACGACTATATTTCCAAACCACCCGATTTAAACCGGTTGCTTATTACCATCCGCAATGCGATGGATAAAAGCACCCTTGTAACCGAGACGAAAGTGCTGAAACGGAAAGTGAGCAAGGTGCAGGAAATGATTGGTGAATCAGAACCTATTAGGAAAATAAAAGAAACGATTGACAAGGTGGCCCCCACAGAAGCAAGGGTGCTTATTACCGGCGAAAATGGCTCGGGGAAAGAACTGGTGGCACGGTGGATACATGAGAAAAGCAACCGTTCCGGAGCACCGTTAGTTGAGGTAAACTGTGCAGCCATTCCGACAGAACTGATAGAGAGTGAACTTTTCGGACATGAGAAAGGTTCTTTTACTTCTGCCATTAAACAACGCATAGGTAAGTTTGAATCTGCCAACGGCGGTACATTATTTCTTGACGAGATTGGGGATATGAGTGCTAATGCTCAGGCAAAAGTTTTAAGGGCATTACAGGAAGGAAAGATTACAAGGGTGGGGGCAGATAAAGACATCAGTGTTGATGTAAGGGTAATTGCCGCCACTAATAAGGATTTACTGAAAGAGGTGGAAGCAAAAAATTTCAGGCTAGACTTATATCACAGGCTTGGCGTTATCATCATACATGTGCCATCATTAAATGAAAGGAGGGATGATATTCCGCTGCTGGTTGAAAAATTTCTGGGGGATATTTGTTCGGAATATGGCACGGCTGTCAAATCAATCGAAAAGCCTGCCATAAAATTGTTGCAGGAGTACGATTGGACAGGAAACATCCGTGAACTGCGGAATGTGGTGGAGCGGCTGGTGATTTTATCCGGTAAAACGATTACCGAAGAGGATGTAAAGACTTATGTGATGCCGCGGTGATTGGGCTTTAGCAAAACTTTGATTATTTAATATTTTGGCAGGCAGATTATAGTGATATTTTTGTCGCCATTAAAACAAGGCTTATGCCAGCAAAACACATTTTTATTGTTTATTTAATCGGTACGCTGATTGTTTTTCTGCCATCATTTGGTTTGGCAAAACTGTTTGCAAAAGCCGGTGCCCCTTCCTGGAAGGCTTACATCCCATTTTATAATACATGGGTGATGCAGGATCTGGCTAAGCGTCCCAAACATTGGGTGTTCTGGCAGTTTATTCCGGTAGTAGGCTGGTTTATCAGCCCTGGTATTTTTATTGAGTTTGCCAAAGTGTTTGGCCGGTTTTCTTTTGGCGCACATACCGCTGCTTCTTTGCTGGCACCAGTGTACTTCCCATACCTGGCCTATAAAGAGAACCCTAAGTTCGTTGGCCCTGAAGAAGTAAGAAAACACAAAAAACCCGGATGGCGGGAATGGGTGGATGCAGGCATATTTGCTGTAGTGGCTGCGACACTTATCCGCACATTTATTTTCGAGGCATACACGATACCAAGCTCTTCGATGGAAAAAACTTTACTTGTGAAGGATTTCCTTTTTGTTAGCAAGCTTAGTTATGGCCCGCGGATTCCTAATACACCTCTGTCGTTTCCATTTGTTCATAATTATTTGCCCTTTGGTTCCAGCAAAAAATCATATTCTGAGTCAATAAAAATTCCTTACACAAGGTGGTTCGCTTCCCCGGTGAAAAGAAATGATTGTGTTGTGTTCAATTTTCCTGAAGGGGACACTGTTATTAACCTCCCGGGTTTTCAGTCGGCACAGCCTTACTATGACATGATACGGGAACTGGACGGCACAATGTCTGATGCCAGAAGGCAGCAAATACTGAATAACCCGGATTATCCTATCGCTGTACATCCTGTAGATAAGACAGACAACTACATAAAAAGATGCGTGGCTGTAGCCGGTGATTCGTTGAAGATCGTTAATGGAATCCTGTATATTAATAATGAAAAGGCTTTTGTGTCACCTACATCAGCCACTTATTACTATTTCAATGCGACAAAATCATTAAGTGAATTTGACCTCAGGGATGCAGGCATATCATTAAATCAGAATGAGGATAATGCGATGGCTAACGATTTTCAGCCTGTAAGTGGTAATACATACAGGGTGAATCTTACACTTGGCGAAGTTGAAAAACTAAGAAAAATTAGTGGAGTGGAAGCTAATTCAGTTTTGCCTGAGATAGATTCTTCACGGTCGGGTCAGACTTTTCCTTATGACACAAACTACTTCCACAACACCCGTGATAACTTTGAAAGTATCTGGGTTCCTAAAAAAGGCGGAGTTATTCAGTTATCACCAAAGAATATTGCACTTTATAAAAGGTGTATTGCTTTCTACGAGGGCAATAAGTTCGAGGTTAGCAATGGTAAAGCGTATATAAACGGTAATGAAGCCACCAGCTACACCTTTAAGATGGATTATTACTGGATGATGGGTGATAACAGGCATAAGTCACAGGACAGCCGCTACTGGGGTTTTGTACCTGAAGACAGAATTGTTGGTAAAGCTTGGCTCATCTGGTTCAGCTATGAGAATGGCCCCCGCTGGAAACGGTTGTTCCGTATTGTAAAATAAAAAGTTGTACTTTTATATGCCCCTGTTGACCACAGGGGCATTTGTGTCTTTAACAGGATAGATTATGAAGGAAAAAAAGTTTGAATTCGCTTACAAGGTTTTTGATAATATCAGTGAGTTGAACGATGAAGATGCTTCATTGCTGGACAAGGCAAGAGAAGTTACCAAGCAGGCCTATGCTCCGTATTCTAAATTTAATGTTGGTGCGGCTGCTTTATTACAAAATGGCGAACTAATTACAGGAACTAACCAGGAGAATGCCTCATATCCTGTTGGTATTTGCGCCGAAAGAGTTTTACTCGGTACTGTTGGCAATCTTTATCCCGGTGTTCCGGTTAAAACACTTGCTATCAGCTATGACAGCATTAATGTAAAAAGCGACCATCCCATTTCACCATGTGGCATGTGCCGCCAGGCCATACACGAATATGAATTAAGGACTGAATCACCTATTCGCTTAATCCTGAGCGGTCAGGAAGGGAATGTGTTTATTATAGAAGATGCCAGCCAGTTGCTGCCTTTCGCATTCACCAGCGATGAGTTGAAATAGAAAAATGAAATATCTTCTCTTAAAGACGCTTGATAGTGCAGCCCACTGATTTCGATTCTTTCACTGTTATATCTTTTCCGCCCAGCATTTCATCAATTGCCACTAACAGGTGTTTACGGGTAACAGCATTGGCATCTGATGGGTTATCGTCAATAGCTCCGTGGTAAACCAATTTACCATTGGCATCAAAAAGGAAACACTCCGGTGTGCGGTTGGCACCAAAAGCATCGGCCAGTTTATGGTTCTTGTCAACTAAGTACTTCCAGTGGTAACCCTGCGCATCAGCGTATTTTTTCATTTCGTCAAAAGAATCATCATCGCCTCTTTTTGCTTCGTTTGAGTTAAGCAGTGCCACACCCACACCCATACCGTTGGCATATTTGCACACTTCATAAGTGCGGGACTGGTTCTTAATTACATAAGGACAGGTATTGCAGCTGAACATCACCAGCAATCCTTTCTCTGTTTTTACATCGCTGAGCGATACTTCCTGTCCGGAAATGTCCTGCATCTTCACATCAGAAGAGGGGAGGGAGGCACCCAGCGGTATCGGGTCAATAGCGGGTTTCAATGCCATAAAAGTGATGGCGGCAACAGGCAGCAGGGCCAAAAGTATTTTCTTCATGGTTTTTATTTTTGTATTTCCAAATATCGTTAATCAGGCTGATTATGCGTTACCATTTGCAGAATTTTCTGCCCTTTCATCGGCAATTTTTTTCAGCGATGTGATGCTTACATTCAGCTCAAAACCTATCAGCAGCACCAGCGAGTTGATGAAGATTAAAATCATCAGTATCAACACCGTTCCGATGGAGCCATAGAGCTGGTTGTAGTTGCCAAACCTTGTTACCCACCAGGAAAAGAGCAATGTCATCATCAGCATCAGTACGGTGGCCAGTATGGAGCCGGGGTTTATCAGCGGCCACTTCTTATGCACAGCCGGGGCATGCCGGTAGATATACGAGATACTGGCGAAAAACAGCAGCACAATCACCAGCCACCTTGCATTGCGGATGATGGCCAGCACAGTTTCATTCTCCACGCCTAAGTATTCAAGCACGGCACCACGGGCAATTAACAAAAGAATGGAAGCGAACACCAGCACATACAATATCATGGTGATTTTAATCGCCACCCACCGCATATGCAGGCCCTTCCTTTTTTTAAAGCCAATATAGTTTTTGTCGAACGAACGCATGATGCCCATCATGGCGTTTGAAGAAAAGTACATCGACAGTGCCACACCCACTGATAATAATTCGTTTCTCGGCTTGTTGATGAAATCCTGGAGGAAGCCGATCAGGTTGGCGTTGTCCTTCTCGCCTGGTATCACATCCTTTATCAGTCCGAACAGTTCGGCCTGGAATTGTTGGGTAATCGGCAGGTAAGGGATCAGGGTAAACAGGAAGATGATAGCCGGTGGTATCGCCATTACAAAGTTGAACGAAATGGCCGAAGCCCTCTCCGTCATCCCGATGGTTTTTACCTGCTGCACAAAAAAGTTCACCACATCAAACAGCGGAATACCCCTGAAGCCCGGCAGCGATGTTTCCTTGCTCTTTTGTATCACCTGCTTTACAGGAGTAATACCGGCCAGTTTATTTCCAATCTTATTTATCAAGTGCTGCGTTTTTTTCTTTCTCTTTCCGTGCAGCGGTGCGGCGGTTCAGTTCCTGCTGGTACAGCTTTGCATACTTCATGTGGTCATCGTAGTTGGTGGTAAATATGCTGCTGCCGTCAAACTGGCTGCTGGCTACAAAATAAAGGTATCCGGTTTTCGGCGCATTCAGCACCATGTCAATCGTTTCCCTTGCCGGTGTGCAAATGGGGCCGGGGGGCAGGCCCTCATGCTGGTAAGTATTAAAAGGCGATTTCGTTTCCAAGTGGGCATTCAGTATGCGGGTAAGGCCAAAATCTTTCAGTGCAAACTTAATGGTGGGGCAGGCCTGCAGTTTCATTCCTGTGTTCAGGCGGTTCAGGTAAGTGCTGGCAATATTTATCTTGTCGGCCTTTACATTGGTTTCCTCTTCCACTATCGAGGCAAGGGTAACCACCTGCAGCGGTGTCATGTTCAGGTTTTTTGCTTTGGCTTTTCTTTCTTCTGTCCAGAATTTGGTATAGGCGTTGTAAAATTGCTGCACTAATTTTTCAGGGCTGCTGTTCCATTTGTTTATGTATGTGTCGGGCAGCAGCAGGGCCATCACGGTGTTGCTGTCCACGCCAAATTTTTGCAGCGAGTCGTTGTTGTTCAGGTAGTGTATCATTTGCAGCGAGTCGAAAATAAAATCGTAGCGCCTGCCGGTGCCCACTTTTCCGGCAAAGGCTTCTTTGGTTCTTTCTTTGTTCACCACCACTTTTACCTGCTCCTGGTTGCCGTTGCGCAGCATACGCACCAGGGCAAAAGCACTCATGCCATCTTTCAGTTTGTAGCGGCCCGGGCGGGGATTGCTGAAGCGCAGCAACTTGCAGGCAAGGCCATAGCCGCTGCCGCTTATGTAGTTGCTGTCTTTAAGCTGCCGGGTAAGGGTGGCCATGTCTGTGCCGGGGTAGATGTACAAAAAGCTGTTTTGCTTATTGTGCACTGCGGGGCGCATCACCTTAAAGGCAACAAAGCCGGCCGCAACCGCCAGCAACAGCACAGCACCAATAATTATCTTTTTAAGCATGGGGCAAAGGTAATGTTAGTTGTTGCTGCAATTTACTTGCTTATAGTTAATTATGAAGGGGTGGGGAGTATGGTTTCGGTTTTTGATTTTGCAGTGGCGGGGTCGATGATGATGCGGTTGTTTTTGTAGTTGAGATAAAACTCGGGATGGGTTGATTTGAAGAGGAGAACCAGTTTGTCCATGCGGTAGCGTAGCAGGTTGCCTGCCTGGCGGAAGAGTGTGACGAGTGCGGTTCCCTGTGCGGACCTGTTGCTTACAGCGTTGCGGGGTTCGGGTGCTGCGGATTCGTAGGCCAGGATTGCGGTCATAAACTCGTCGAGGCGGGACTGAGAGATACCATATGCTGAAAGTGCGGGCAGGTTTTCAGTGGCGGCTGCATGAATATTGCGGCAGATGGCGGGGAGCAGCAAATCCTTCTTCCGCATTAAAGTGGTGTAAGAGAAATTTACCTTGTACCTGAGTTCCATATTGCCGGATGCAACGGCACTGGCGAAGACGGCAGCCGCAATGGTGGCGGCGGCGGTGCTTACTGTTTTTTTCTTTTGGGTTTTATCTTCGGTGACACCGAGAATAACGAGGATTTCGGCACGGGCTGCGGCCCTGATGGCATCAACCAATGAGGTGAACTCGGCAGTTGCCTGTTGAAAAGCGGGGACGGTGGCGATGACAGCAGTGTTAGCGGCGCAGTAAGTGCTTACCGCATTGAACATACCGAGCCTTGCTTCCTGTTTTGCATTCATAGTTTAAGGTTTAGAGGACAATGTTATAATTACAGGGCAAATTTATCGGATGACAGAGTCTTTTGCAATACCACTTAAGTGGTATTCTTATTAGCAAGTTGTTAATGTTTTAAAGACAGAGAGACATGCTTTAGAGGCAGGTGCGTATGCTTGACAGACAAAGTTCTTTGCTTAGCAGACAGAATCGTATGCTTGGCAGGCAAAGTCGTATGCTTGATTGACAAAGTCGTATGCTTGACAGGCAAAGTCGTATGCTTGACAGATAAAGTGGTATGCTTAACAGACAAAATGGTATGCTTAACAGACAAAGTCGTATGCTTGACAGACAAAGTCGTATGCTTGACAGACAAAATCGTATGCTTGCCTGTAAATGGCTTATGACAGGCTGAAAGTGAGTGTTTTGGGTGGAATGGGGTTGTTTTTTAACCGCAAAGGGAATACAAGGAACACTGAGGACACGGAGAAGGCACGGAGTTGCACGGAGGGTTTCTGTATTTTCTCTGTGGTTCTCTGGGTTTGCTCTGCGTGGCTCTGTGTAAGTATTTTTTGTGTTGGAAGTTGAGAGATTAGCGATTGCTATCGGCAACTGGCATATCTTATTTGCCATAGGCAAGATAAAGGCTGTTTGGTGGAATTGGAAGGCGAACAAGGATGAAGGTTTGACTATGTTGTTTGTTTTCTTTCCTTTCCTTACTTTTTTTCCCGCCTGAGGCGGACAGGCTTGGACAAAAAAAGTAACAAAAAAGTCAAGGACAAACGAATGCTCCGCCGTTTGTCCGGCCAACGCACTGGAGAGTTTGTAAATGTGGGATTGTTTTCTGTTGGTA